>CDZG01003537.1_pt1 | contig 212203 bp, 177 predicted proteins | sample 557741 | NCBI WGS metagenome assembly CDZG01 (sample SAMEA3182086, study PRJEB8094) | gut metagenome | biome: human; feature: gut; material: Stool; isolation source: human stools | place: Canada | collected 2013-01-21
TCGGCAAAAATACTTCTCGGCTCGCAAACGTGCGCTCGCAGAGCGTGCGCTGCGGCGAGCCGCGATCCCCTCAAACAAACCCCTCAACAGAGTGGGGTTGGTTTGAATTTGTTAGAAGTGCCCGCTGCGGCCGGAGCCTCCGCCGCCGGTACGGCCAACGCTGCCGCCGCTTCCGCCGGAGGGCTTGGGCGGTTCGATGCGGCGGCGCGTTTCGGTGCGGTGGGTAAAGCGGTCGGTCTGCCGTGCGAGACGGAGCTTGCCGGAAACGTAGCCGTCCGCCCGCGCCTGCACATACACGCTTTTCATCTTCCGCTTGAGAATGGAGCATACGAGAAACGCGATGAGTATTCCCGCAGCGCACGAAATGACGATCGCCGGTACCGGGCTGCGGCGCACGGGGTGCCCCTCCGCCGCGAGCGCAAGGTACTCCCCGCACGCGGAAAGATAGTCCGAAAAGCCGCCGTACCAGTCGTTTTCGCGGAAGTTGTCGAGGAATGTATCCTCGATCTGCTCCTGGGCGTAGCTGTTGAAGGCGTATTCGCTCTTTTCGCCGTAATAGAAGTGGGCGAAGGCGCGGTCGTTCATACTTAAAAGGAGGATCGCGCCGTTCCGCTCCGCGCCGGCGCCGAGCGAATTGCGGTGATAGTAGGTATACGCCGCTTCATATGTGCCGCGGCTGTCGATGCGGCAGGCGTCGTTCACGGTAACAAGATAAATGCCGACGCCGTAGCGCTGCGCGATGTGCTGCGCGGCCTTTTCGAGCGAGGCGGTCTCGCTCGCGGTGAGGATACCGGCGTCGTCCGTTATGTAAGAGAGCTGCGCGCCGTCCGCGAGCGCGGCGGGGGCGAGAGCGAGCAGGAGAAGGAAGGCGAGAAGGAAAGAGCAAATTTTCCGTTTCATATTTTCCTCTCCTTATCGCAGCAGAAAGCTGAGCGCCGTTCCGAGAAGCGCGACCGGCACGGCAATAGCGGCGAATGTCCGCCAGTATTTTCCGGCGTCCGTCGGCAGATCGCCGACCATTTTGCCGGTCTGCCCGTTCATGGCAAAGAGGAAGCTCTTGCCGTTCCAGCGCGTCGAGAGCATCCACACCGGCAACAGCGCATAATGCACCTTGCCGCGGCGCAGCCGGACGTCCTGCGCGCGGGGAATACACGTGTCATACCCGCTTACGGTGCGCCCGAGCGCGTCCAGCACCGTTTTCCGGCAGCGCTCGTCGGCACGGCTTTCGCAGTCGGCGACCGGAACATCGTACTTATCCGCGAGAAAGCCGGGGAGATACGCCGAGGAAAACGGCTTGAGTTCGGCATAGTCGTAGGGCTCAATGGAGTCCATATGCGCGTCCGGCATCCGGCTCGAAGCGTCCACCGGCACCTTTTCAAAGGGCATCGAACCGTCGCGGCAGATCTCGAAATGGTCGGTCTTCGTGACCTCCCAATCGCCGGTGCGGAAAACGCGCGAGCGCGTCGCGTCGTAGCGCGCATGACCCTCCGCCTCACCGTCGAACATCCAGAAGGGGACATAAACGCCCTGGATCTTCTCGATCTGGTTCTGAGCGGAAAACGCTCTCGGCAGGAAGGGCTTGTTTTTATAGTGCCGCCGGAGCGCATTGATCGCGTCCTCGCGGCTGAGCTTGAAGGGCAGAACATAGTCCGGCCTCAGCGCCCCGGCAAACTGCCCCGGCACGACGGTTGGGTTGCCGCAGTACGGGCAGGCGGTCGCAGCGGTGTTCGCATCGCAGATGAGCTCCGCACCGCAGGAAGGACAGGAATAGGTCTTCATCCCGGCGGCGTCCGCGCCCCAGTCGGAGCTCATGGAGGCGGTGTCCCACGCGCTGCTGTCGTCGCCGCTCTGCGCGGCAGTATCCGCCGTTTCAAACGCCTCGGCGGCCTTTGCTTCCTTTTCCCTATACAGCGCCTCAATCTCTGCAACGGTGTACGAGCTGCCGCAGTAATCGCATTCCAGCTTCCCGGACGCGCCGGAATAGTGCAGCGGCCCGGTGCAGGACGGGCATTGGTAGTTGGTCACCTGTGTCGGCATAGGCACTCATCCTTTCCGATAAAGAATGCTTCTGTTTCCCGCGGGGAACCAAAACATTGTAGCATATTTTCGCGGGAAACTCAACGCTGACCGCGCTGCTGGCCGATGCAGAGGGCAATGTTAAATATAATAATGTAGAAGGAGCGTCCATAAAACAGCATCCTCCGGCTTCAACCCAGAGAGAAGCCGGAGGATGCTTTATTCACTGCCAGCTGTCAGCCGGCCTGCACGTCGCCTTTTTTCAGCCGCTGAACGATCGAATGTACGAGCTGTATGTCGTTGTCGGAAAGTCCGTCGGTGCGGATGGCGAAAGCCACGTCCAGACCGAGCAGATAATCGGTGGATATATCAAAGATCTGCGCCAGCTGCACCAGCGACTGTGTGGAGGGAACAGAAATGCCCATTTCCCAGGCGTTCACGCATGAGCGCGTCACCCCAAGCATTCTGGCAAGCTCCGTCTGTGTATAGCCCTGCTTCTCGCGGAGCTTTTTTATTCTTTCGTAAATCATGACCGTACCTCCCGGCTCCTGTCGTGGAGTAATATGATGTATGGTAAGATAACCAAAATGATATTGCATTATCATTTTGGTTAATTAGAATTGACAATCAAAGATCGTTGTGGTTTAATGAATTCGTATAAAAAATAAGGCGGATGCCGAAAAGTGGGAGGTCGTGAAAATTGAAAAAGCTGTTGTCGCTCTTTCTTGCACTGCTGATGGTTTTTATGCTGTTTCCCGTTTCCGCGCTGGCGGATGGAGACGCGGCAGGTGATCCTTCGGCGGAGGAAGTGACACAAATCGCGGAAGGAGCGCAGTCTGATCCAGAAGAAAACTCCGGAGAAACACCAGAAGAAAAAGCGGAAGAAAACTCGGAAGACGAGACGGCAGAAGCGGGCCTTATCGCCTTCCTCGGCGCGGACAGCCGGGACGAAACGCTTGCGTACCACTACCGCGTGGAAACTGCGGCAGGGGAGACGGTCACGCTCGCCCCGCAGCCGGACTTTACCGACGAGAGCGCCCTTTCATATGTCTGGGCGCGTTTTGATGCGGAGCAGGACACCTATGTTGAGCTGCCGGAGGAGACCGGCGCTGTTTTGACGCTCACCGCCGCGGCGGAGGAGATCGGCGTGGAAAAACTCTACGCCTGCACGGTCACTGCACCCGATGCCGCCGGTACAGCGGTGTTCACGCTCGTGGAGAAGACTCCGGCGGCGGAGAATGAGCCGGAGAGCGAGGAGCAGACGGCGGAGGAGAATATGCCGGTGCTTCTGGCGGGTAATATGATCACTAGCACGCAGATCGAAAATGCTGTCGGCTATGCTAACAAGTATCTGACACAGGATGCCAGCGCATTTTATGGTTTATGTGCTGCATTTGTCTATCACGCCTATCACGATGGTGCCGGACTGCCGAATTCTTCCTACAATACGGCAACGCTGATGGGCAATGACCTTATTACCAACACGGACAACAATCCCCCTCGCGGCGCATTTGTTTTCTGGAATATTCCGGCGGGATATAGCGGAGCGGGATTTGGTCATGTAGCGCTGTCTCTTGGCAACGGAAAAATCATTCATTCCTGGGGAACCACGGCGGCGAATTGTGTTGTGACCGGTACGATCACGGCGGTGAACAACTATTACGGCGCATCCAACTACCGCGGCTGGGGATCGCCGATAAAGGGGTATACCCTTGCAACGGATACCGGCACGTCCACCACCAAACCGGACAAGACAAAAGACATGTCGGTGGACGATTACATGACCTATTATGCCCAGAGCGTAACGTCCTTCAGCGGCACGGGAAAGCCGAAGAGCGGCACGCTGAAGCTTTACCGTCTGCCGGAGACGCTCAACAATACGGTCAGCTACACGACGACGACCGGTTCGGTCCGCCTTGTCCGGAGGATTGTAAACAGCGCGGGCAACATATGGTATGAGACTTCGACCGGTGCGTTCGTCTATTCGGGAGATATCACCATTGTTGCGTCGCCAACGATCAACAATCTCAATCTTGCCGTTTCCAACAAGGGAACAAAACCGTATATCAGCGCCAACATCGGATACTCGAGCGAGAACAAGCCCAAAAGCTGGTCGCTGGCCTACGGTACGACTACGGCGCTCGGCACAGCGCACACCGAGACCTTTACCGACAGCGTGCTCAGCGCCTACAACCCCGTGCCGATCAGCGTGCAGTTTGGTACGGAAGAGCCGGAACTCCGGTACGGCACCAAATACTATTACCGACTCTCTGTTACGGCGCAGCGCGGTGAAGTCGTATCAGTGGAAGGACATTTTACCACCGAAAAGTGCACCAACCACACGTGGGACAGCGGCACCGTGACGACCCAGCCAATTTGCTGTACCGATGGAGTTAAGACCTTCAAGTGCACCAATCCCGGCTGCGGCGAGACAAAAACGGAAGCGATCCCACGCACGCGCGACCACAAATGGAACAGCGGCGCTGTGACGAAACAGCCGACCTGTGTGGCCACCGGCATAAAGACCTATACCTGCACCACACCCGGCTGCGGCGCAACAACGACGGAGACCGTCGCCGCAACGGGCAAGCACACGTGGGACAGCGGCGCTGTGACAACACCGGCAAAGCCCGGAGAGGCGGGCGTTAAAACCTATACCTGCACCGTGTGCAGCCAGACGAAAACCGAGAGCATCCCCGCGCTTCCACTCACCTACACCGTGAGCTACGACGCGAACGGCGGCAGCGGCGCACCGGCTGCGCAGACGAAAACACAGGACGTCGCTCTGACGCTCAGCGGTACGAGACCGACCCGCGACGGCTACACCTTCCTCGGCTGGGCGACGAGCAAAACGGCTTCGAGCGCCCAGTACCAGCCGGGCGGCACCTACACGGCCAACGCCGCGGCGACGCTCTATGCCGTATGGGAAAAGAAAGCGCCGTCCATCGAGGAGCAGCTGCGCGCGGCCATCGCCAACGGCGAGAGCCAGTTCGATACCCCCGGCGACTGCACGCTCTCTGCGGACCTCGTCGTTCCTGCGGGTTTCAACCTCTATGTGGATCAAGGTACGCTGACCATTCCGAACGGCGTCATGCTCACGGTAGAGTCGGAGGGCTTCCTCGGCTCGCGCTCGGACACCGTCGTCCAGTCGGGCGGCAAGATCGTGAACAACGGCACGCTCAACTCCTTTATGGGCGGCAGCATCACGGTCGATAACGGCGGAACGCTGGAAAATAACGGGGGCTTCATCGTGTTCGGCGGCGGCAGCTTCCACAACCATGGTACTTATACCCCCGGCGAGAACGGCGCGCTCAATTTTGAGATTACCGAGAGCGATTATAAAACCGACCTGACTGGCGTCGATTTGATGCTCGTGTCGCTGGAATGCTGGTCCGGCAAGGAAGAGGACATCCGCAAACTCTTTGCCGAGGCAGGAAATGTGCAGTATGTTTCGGCGCAGATCTCGGATATCTCCGAAGCGACGGAACTCACGCTCTCTGCCGATCTGACGATCCCCAAAAACGGCGGCATCTTTATGTCGGACGATGCCGTTCTGACCGTTCCGGCGGGAAAGACACTCACGAACAAAGGCAGCATTTGCCTTTATGATAATGCTCGGCTCATCATTGAAGCCGGAGCGGAGTTTGTAAACGAAGGCTGGGTTTATGCTGACCAGACCTCAAAGGTATCGGTCGCGGGAAGATTCACCGTCGCCGAGAACGGCGATTCGCAGATTGGTGTCAAAAACTGGGAATGCACCGGCGAACTGAACACGGACAGCGGCTATTTCTCCCTGTTCGCAGACGCCGCGAACTCGGCCGAGCTGGAAGAGGCGCTCAAGTCGGGTGCGAATACCGTGAACGTGACGGGAGATATCACGCTCGACCGGTCAATCACCGTGCCGGAGAACACGGCGATGTTCATATACTCCGACGTGACTCTTACCGTTCCCGCATCCAAAACACTTACGAATCTCGGCTCAATCCATGTCAGAGGAACGCTGAACGTTGAGGGAAAGTTTACCGGCAATCGCGTGGATGTGTTCAGCGAAGGCACGCTGACGCCCGACAGTATCCCGCATGGCACCGAGGGAGTGCTTATCAAGAGCATCGAGATCACCGGTGCGGACACGATCCTGCCCGGCGGCGAAGCGAAATACACCGCCAGCATCACGCCGGATGACGCGTGGATCTCGTGGGCGTTCTGGACGATTGTCTCCGGTGATGAGCTTGCGAGCATCAGCTACGACGGTGTGCTCACTGCGGGCAGCACCCCCGGCACGGTAACGATCCGCGCCGAAGCGGGTGACGATTCCGGCGTCTACGCCGAAAAGACCGTGACCATCCAGACGGCGGAGCTGGAGCCTGATCCGGACGAGCCGCAGTTCGTTGTTTCCAGTGAAAGGGCATTCCCCGGCAAGACGGTCAAGGTCACGGTATCGATCCTAAACAATCCCGGCATTGTTGCGGCGATGCTCGAAATATCGTACAGCGACAAGCTCTCGCTTGTATCCGCAACGGATAGCGGTCTTCTGAACGACTATATGTTTGACAAGGAATTGGCATCCAATCCGTACAAGATCTCATGGTCTGATGGAGACGCAAGTGTGAATAATACGGAAAACGGCGTTATCGCAACACTGGAGTTTCTGGTTGCGGAGGATTGTGAGCCTAGCGAACTGCCCGTGCGCATTTCCTGCGATTTTGATAACACATGCAATGTGGATCTGGACAGCGTATCTTTCCGAACGGTTGACGGTTGCGTGACCGTTGCAAATTATATCCCTGGCGACGTGGACGGTGATGGCAAGGTGACGACGAAGGATTCGATCCTTATTCGCCGATATCTGCTCGGAGGCTGGAATATCACGATCAACGAGGATGCTGCCGACGTTGACAAGGACGGAAAGATCACCGTGAAGGATTCCATTCTGATTCGCCGCTATTTGCTTGGCGGCTGGAACATCGTTTTGAAGTAAAAAAGAGAGGATGAGACCATGAAAAGTACTGCAAGACGGAAAAAAGCGTTGTCAATTCTTCTGCTCGTCGCGATGCTGTGCTCCTTTGCGACGGTGAATGCATATGCGGCAGGCGGGAGCATCTCTATTTCTTCGGGTCGGGCCAGCCCCGGCGAGCGGGTAACGGTATATGTAAATCTCGACAGCAATCCGGGAATTATTGCCCTTTCGGTGGCCGTTGCATATGACAGTAACCTGACGCTTGTTTCCGCGTCCAACGCGGGACTCCTTCCGAGTTATCAGGCCAGCGGAACGCTAGCGACAAATCCGTATGGTATGGGTTGGGAGGACTCCGGAGCAAGCGCGGACTCAACCGTTACCGGAAGACTTGCAACGCTCGTTTTTGAAGTATCCAAGGATGCAAAGCCCGGTGATTCTCTGAAAATCAGCGTTTCGATGACGGGAAGTGCAAACTACGATCTGGATGAGATTGCTTTTTCGGGCGGCAACGGAACGATCACGGTGCCGGTTTCTGCCCACGACCATGTCTGGGACGCCGGCACGACCACTCCAGCGACCTGTGAGAAAGACGGCTCCACGGTGTACAAGTGCACCGTGACCGGCTGCACCGAAACTAAAACCGAGACCATCCCGGCGACGGGCCACAAGTGGGACAACGGCACAGTGACGACGGCTCCGACCTGCACGAAGGCCGGCGTGAAGACGATCTCCTGCACAAACTCCGGCTGCAAAGAGACCAAAACAGAAACCGTGAAGGCGCTCGGCCATGACATGGGCGCGGCGACGGTGACGAAGGCCCCAACCTGCACCGAAAAGGGCGAGCAGACCACGGCATGCCGCCGCACGGGCTGCACGTATAAGGAAATGAAGGATATTGCACCGACGGGCCACAAGTGGGATAACGGTACGGTAACGACCGCTCCGACCTGTACGAAGGATGGCGTCAAGACGTTCAAATGCACGAACAGCGGCTGCGCGGAAACCAAAACCGAGGCCGTCGCGAAACTCGGACACTCTTTCGGGAAAACAGAAGTGATTCAGTCTCCGACTTGCACGGAGCCCGGTGTCCGCGGCGCATACTGCGAGCACAAGGGCTGCACAGAGGTTGGAAATAAATCCACAATCCCGGCGACGGGCCACAAGTGGGACAACGGTACGGTAACGACCGCTCCGACCTGCACGGCGAAGGGCGTCAAGACGTTTAAGTGCACGAACTCCGGCTGCACCGCGACGAAGACCGAAGAGGTCGCCGCGACGGGTCACAAGTGGGACAGCGGCAAGATCACGACCGAGCCGACCTGCACGAAGGCCGGTGTGAAGACGATCTCCTGCACAAACTCCGGCTGCAAGGAGACTAAGACCGAGGCCGTAAAGGCGCTCGGCCACAGCTGGAAGGACGCGGAGGTCGTCAAGGCGGCGACCTGCACGGCGGGCGGCTCGAAGAAGGTCGTTTGCCAGCGTGAGGGCTGTGGCGCGGAGGATACCGTCAACACGCCGGCGCTCGGCCATGCTTGGGGCAATGCCAAGGTCACCAAGGCGGCGACCTGCACGCAGCCGGGCGTTCAGAGCGTGACTTGCACCCGCGGCTGCGGCGCGGCGACCACCACGGCGATCCCCGCAACGGGCCACAAGTGGGACAACGGTACTGTGACGACGCAGCCGACTTGCACGAAGGACGGCGTCAAGACGGTCAAGTGCACGAACAGCGGCTGCAAAGAGACCAAAACCGAGACGGTCAAGGCGCTTGGTCACAAGTGGGACGACGGAAAGATCACAACCGAACCGACTTGCACCGAAGAAGGTGTCAAGACGATCTCCTGCATGAACAGCGGCTGCACGGAAACCAAGACCGAAACCGTTCCGGCGCTCGGCCACGACTGGGATGAGGGTACCGTGACCAAGGAGCCGACGAAGAAGGAGACCGGCGAAAAGGTGCTTACCTGCCAGAACTGCGGTGAGACCGAAACGGAAGTCATTCCCGTTGTCGCCTCCACCGGCGCTCCGGTCTGGCTCTGGATCGTTATCGGCGTCGGCGTTGCGGCAATCCTGCTCTGGATCATCCTTGCCAAGCGCAAAAAAGAGGACAAGGAAGAAGCCAAACGCTGACCCCTGCATAAGAAAAACAAAAAACGCTCTGCCCAAGATTGGGCAGAGCAGTTTTAAATGCTGGTTCCGTAGAGTGTTGTTATTGTATTCCTGCTCTTATTATGATAGATGGTGGATGGCACGATATTACTTACAATATCATTATAACGTGATGAAAAAAGTTTGACAAAGAACTGGCGGAAAATAAAAAAATATAAATGAGAAAAAGAGAAAGGGATAAATGTAGATGGGAAAGAGTTTCTTTTTGATGCTTCTTGGGATAGGCCTGACAATTGGCGTCCTATATTTAATGAGAGACGAGCGATTCTTTCCTCTCGTCCTTATTTTGAGCATAGTAACAGCAGTGGGAACAACGGTGATTGGACTAGGGGATCCGCAAAAGAAAAACAGAAGGAACGCAGGCGGGAAAAACTGGGGCAAAATCCTTTTCTTTGCATATGTTGCCTTTGTACTTGTTTCGCTTATCGCAGTGTATAGCATGAGTGGCAAAGCCAGCACAGTGGGAGGTGCGGTTATAATCATAGTGACATCTTTCTTTGCGGGGTGCGGAGCGGGGGAAATGTTCTCCCAAAGCAAAGAATAATTGAAGATGGCGCGGTCAACTATCAAAACCGCTCTGCCCAATCTTTGGGCAGAGCAGTTTTTGCGATATCGAATTTGGCGGGGGGACGTTACTTCGCATTCCCGCGCTTTTTGAGATACACCGCGAGGATGACGCCGGCGATGAGCATCACGACGCCGATCACGATGATGACCGTGCCGAGGATGGCGACGGGGTTTGTAAAGCCGCTGCTGCCCATGCCGGACGAGCCGAACGGGGAGGAGATGACGTTCCCGGCGCTGTCATACCAGACCGTGCCGCTTCCCGCAAAGTCGGAGAAGCCGCCGTATCCGCCGAAGGGATCCATGCCGGTGCTGCCGAAGAACGAACGCTCCATGCTGAGACTGACGCCGCGCGCGACCGCGCCGATCACGATGAAGCCGAGTCCCGCGAGCGCGGTATACACGCCGTAGAGCCAGCCGTAGCGCCGGATGAGCCGCCCGATCACGCCGGGGATGGACTCGACCCAGTTGGAGCTCTGCGCCGGGGCCTCCGGCGCGGCCGGGATCTCCGATTCCGGGAATGTCTCCGGTTCCGGCTCACTCTCCGAGAGCAGCCAGTCTGTCGTCACGTCAAACGCTCTGGCGAGCAGGACGAGCTTCGAGAGCTCCGGCACGGACTCGCCGGTCTCCCATTTGCTGATCGCCTGCCGCGACACGCCGAGCTTTTCCGCGAGCGCCTCCTGCGAAAGGCCCGCCTTTTTCCGGCAGTACAGAATTTTTTCCGATAGATTCATAAAGGTGTGTCCTCCTTGAATTTATGGCATCAGTATGACATGGAGGCCGGTTGCGAAGCCACCGTTCCGGCTTGGAACTTTCGCAACCGGCGGTTGCAGAAGCTATTATAACAGAAAAACACCGCAAAAGTACACCAGAAAAACACAAATGTTTCACTGAAAAAGACTTGCTTATGCGTCGGAAAAGATGTACAATTAATTTCATATTTTAAATTGCAAAATAATTTTGCAACGTTTTGTGAGGGAAGAGATATGAAAGAGAGATTGAATTTCCGGCAGCTCATCGCCGTGGCGAGCATGCTGTTCGGGTTGTTTTTCGGCGCCGGGAACCTGATATTCCCGGTGCATATGGGTCAGCTCGCGGGCGCGAACTCCTATATTGCGGCGCTTGGCTTCATCGTTACGGCGGTAGGTCTGCCTCTTATAGGCGTGGCGGCGTTCGGCATCAGCCGTTCGGACGATCTGCTCGCCATGAGCAGCCGCGTAGGGAAGGGGTACGGCGTATTCTTTACCTGCGCGCTGTATCTGACGATCGGCCCGCTTTTTGCGATCCCCCGCTGCGCCGCGACGAGCTTTACCATCGGCGTGGAGCCGATGCTCACCGGCGGCGCGGTGACGGAGCTTGCCATATTCTCCGTGATCTTCTTCGCGCTCGTGCTGTTCTTCTCGCTGCGCCCGAGCAAGATCCTCACATGGGTCGGGCGGATCATCAACCCGCTGTTCCTTGTGTTCCTTGCCGTGCTCGTTGTCACGGCGCTCGTAAAGCCTGTCGCTGCCGTTTCGTCGGTCGCGCCGGAGGGCGCATACGCCTCCAGCGCCTTCTCCGCCGGTTTTCTGGACGGCTACAATACGATGGACGCGCTTGCCTCGCTGGCGTTCGGCGTGATCGTTGTGGGCGTCATCCGCGATCTGGGCATTAAGCACGACGCCGCCGTCGCGGGCAACACCGTGCGCGCGGGCGTGTTCTCGTGCGTGTTTATGGGGCTCATCTATCTCGCCATGACGATCATCGGCGCGCAGAGCCGCGGCGCGTTCGCTGTGAGCGCCAACGGCGGCATCGCGCTTGCGGATATCGCCGGATACTATTTCGGCACCGCCGGACAGGTCATCCTCGCCGTTACGGTGACGCTCGCCTGCCTCAAGACGGCCATCGGCCTTGTCACGAGCTGCGCGGAGATCTTCCGCGTGCTGTTCCCGAAGTCCATGAGCTATAAGGCGTGGGCGATCGTGTTCAGCGTTGTTTCGCTGCTGATCACCAACGTCGGCCTGACGCAGATCATCGAATATTCCGTGCCGGTGCTCATGTTCCTCTACCCGCTCACCATCACGCTCATGCTGCTGAGCCTGTTCGGACATTTCTTTGACTACGACAAGCGCGTGTTCGTTTCGGTCACGGCGTTCACGCTGGCCGCGGCGGTGCTGGATCTGCTCGCCGCGCTGCCGGACGGGGCTCGTGCCTTCCTGCATGTGAACGGCTTTGTCGCCTTCTGCAAGGAGAGCCTGCCGCTTTTCGGCATCGGCCTCTTCTGGCTCATTCCCGCCGTCGTCGGCCTTGTCCTCGGCTTCATTCTCCGCGCCGCCGGGAAGAAAGCGACGGCGTGATAAGCATTTCCATCTGCGCCGCTTACAGCCCCCTCTGACGAGAGAGCTGTCGAGCGAAACAAGACGGAGGGAGAGAAAAACGGCGTTTTCCGCATCGAAAGTCTTTCTCGCCCTCCGTCAAAATATCAATTTTGCCGCCTCCCTCGTCAGAGGGAGGCGGCAGACTGTCGAAAAAGCCTCGCAGAGTTTGCGCCCGCAGGCGCAAACAGAGTGTTAATCATTTTCTCCGGCGACATGTGCGTCGGAGAAAATACTTCTCGGCTCGCAAACGTGCGAGCGTAAGCGAGTGCGCTGCGGCGAGCCGCAGCCCCTTCAAACGAGAGCCCAACGCAGTGGGTCTCGTTTGAGAGCGTGTCAAAAATACTTTTTTGACACGCTCGCACCTCCCTCGTCAGAGGGAGGTGTTTTTTTATTCCTCCGCGGCTTTGGCGTTTTTTATATACCGGTATACGCTCGCCTGCGAGCAGCCGAGCTTTTCCACGGTGAACTGCACCGCGCCGCGCAGCTCGAACATGCCCTGCTCATAGAGCCGCGCGACGATCTCGGCACGCTCGGCCTGCGTCAGACGGCGCAGCGGCACGCCGGCGTCCCTCGTCACAGTTGCGAACAGGTCCTCCATCAGCCCGTTCATGTCGGACTGGAAATGCTCCGCCGGCTGCGCGGCGGCATGCTGCGGCGCGGCGGGCTGCTTGGCGGGCGCGTCGTCTGGGAAGTAGTGGCGGTGAACAAAGTCGTCCGGATGCACCAGCCGGAGGATGGTGTCGCTGACCTCATGGAAGTGGCTGTCGTCAAAGTTGACGCACAAAAGCCCCACGAGCTTTCCGCCGTCCTTGATGAACATCGTGCTCGAACGGAGCGTTTTTCCGTTGGATAACTGGCCCGTGTAATTAATAATATAGTTGTTGGATTCGTATTGCTTCTGCATGATCATGCGCAGCGCCGCGTTGGTGATCGGCGCGCCTACGTCCCGTCCGCTGATGCCGCCGTTGGCGATCGCGGCAACGCGGCTCTGCTCCGGCAAAATTTCGTGCAGAATGATCTCATAATCCGGCCCGAGAACGTGGCCGAGAAACTCAACAAGCCTTGTATAGTGCAAAAGCAGTTGTTCCGTCATGGGTTTTGTACCTCCCTTGGAGTGCGGTAATTCTCATACTACCATACCAAAATGCCCGAGACAAGAAAAAAACCGCGATTTTTCGGGAATTTTCTCACAACGAGAAGAAAGCTTCTCGTTATATAAGTTTTTTCTGCTGAAATTTGTGAGCAATGAACAAAAATATATTTAGACTTTGAAAAGATTTGTGATTTATATTGACAGCGTTTTGCGGCGATGATAAACTATTCTCACACCAAGGAGGTGAAAACCAGAATTGAAAAACGTTATCGCAACCGAAAAGGCCCCCGCGGCGATCGGCCCGTATTCGCAGGGCATCCGGGCGGGCAGCCTGATCATCACGTCCGGCCAGCTTCCCATTGATATGGCCACCGGTGCTTTCCCCGCTACGATCGAGGAGCAGACCCGCAAGTCTCTCGAAAACTGCAGGGCCGTCCTCGAGGCTTCCGGCGCAACCATGGAAAACGTCATCAAAACCACCGTTTTCCTGAGCGACATGAACAACTTCGCTGCCATGAACGGCGTTTACGCCACGTTTTTTGCCGGGGACTATCCGGCGCGCAGCGCGGTCGAAGTTGCCCGCCTCCCCAAGGACGCGCTCGTTGAGATCGAGTGCATCGCCGTCCTTTAATTTCTTTCGTCGATCTGATACTGTCCGCCAGGCGCCGGCAGCGAGCTGTCTGCGACGACCGGGGTATCTCCAAAACAAAAGGCGCAATGCGCCAACATTATGGAGGTCAGTATTATGAGTAAAGAGTATCCCCTGAACGTTCCAGCGCCCCATCATTTCACGTTCGCCGTCCGCGACATTCCCGACGTCACGGTCGAACAGCGTGAGCGCGTCCTGAAGGCGACGCATTACAACGAGTTTGCCTTCCCCGCCGGCATGCTGACGGTTGATATGCTCTCCGACTCCGGCACCACCGCGATGACCAACCAGCAGTGGGCGTCCCTGTTCCTCGGCGACGAGGCCTACGGCCGCAACACCGGCTACTACGTCCTTCTCGACACCTTCCGCGACATCTTCGAGCGCGGCGGCGAGAAGAACTGGAAGAAGATCATCGACTATGTCCGCACCGACTGCCGCGACGTGGAGACCATGATGGAGAACGTCTACCTTCCCGAGTACGAAGGCGGACTGTTCAACGGCGGCGCCGCCCAGATGGAGCGCCCCAACACCTTCATCATCCAGCAGGGACGTGCCGCGGAGTCCGTCCTGATGGAGATCGTCAAGAAGATCCTCGCCCAGCGTCATCCGGGCAAGGTGTTCACGATCCCCTCCAACGGCCACTTCGACACTACCGAGGGCAACATCAAGCAGATGGGCTCCATCCCCAGAAACCTCTACCACAAGGAACTCCTTTACGAAATTCCCGAAGGCGGCAAGTACGAGAAGAACCCGTTCAAGGGCAACATGGACATTGAAAAGCTCGAACAGCTCATCCAGGGCGTCGGTCCGGAAAATGTTCCCCTGATCTTCACCTGCATCACCAATAACCCGATCTGCGGCCAGCCGGTCTCCATGGGCAACATCCGTGAGATCAACCGCGTGTCCCGCAAGTACGACATCCCCCTGATCTTCGACGTGGCCCGCTGGGCGGAGAACGCCTACTTCATCAAGATGAACGAAGAGGGCTACCGCGACAAGTCCATCGCCGAGATTGCCACCGAGATGTTCTCCTACTGCGACGGCTTCTGCATGTCCGCGAAGAAGGACGGCCACGCCAACATGGGCGGCATGGTCGCGTTCCGCGACAAGGGCCTGTTCTGGCAGAAATTCTCCGACTTCAACGAGGACGGCACCGTCAAGACCGACGTCGGCGTTCTGCTGAAGGTCAAGCAGATCTCCTGCTACGGCAACGACTCCTACGGCGGCATGTCCGGCCGTGACATCATGGCTCTGTCCGTCGGCATGTACGAGAGCTGCGACTTCAACTACATGCACGAGCGCGTGTCCCAGTGCGAATATCTCGCGCAGGGCTTCTACAAAGCGGGCGTCAAGGGCGTCGTTCTTCCCGCCGGCGGCCACGCCGTGTACATCAACATGGACGAGTTCTTCGACGGCAAGCGCGGCCACGAGACCTTCGCGGGCGAGGGCTTCTCGCTCGAGCTGATCCGCCGCTACGGCATCCGCGTTTCCGAGCTCGGCGACTACTCCATGGAATACGACCTCAAGACCCCCGAGCAGCAGGCGGAGCTGGCGAACGTCGTCCGTTTTGCCATCGACCGCAGCCGTCTCACCCAGGAGCATCTGGACTACGTCATCGCCGCTGTCAAAGCGCTGTATGAAGACCGCGAATCCATCCCCAACATGCGCATCATTTGGGGCCACAATCTCCCGATGCGCCACTTCCACGCGTTCCTTGAGCCCTACCCCAACGAAGAGAAGTAAGAAGTAAGAAGAAGTAAAGCAAAACCCCGGAGAAACTGAGAAAGCGCATACCAGCGAACCCGGACGGCACGGCGCCGGTCCCCACCGGCGTCGTGCGTCAGTCGAATCCATCAAATTATTGGAGGGAAAATCAATGGCAGACAAACAGCTTACCTCAAACCGTGACGGCTTTACCAGCCGGTGGGGTTTCATCCTCGCCTGCATCGGTTCCGCCGTCGGCATGGGCAACATCTGGCGCTTCCCCATCATGGTCTCGGTATGGGGCGGAATGACGTTCCTTATCCCGTACTTCATCTGCGTTCTCCTGATTGGTTCTACCGGCGTTATCGGCGAGTTCGCTCTCGGTCGTGCGACCGGCGCCGGCCCCATCGGCGCTTTCGGCGAATGCACGGCACTCCGCGGCAACCGCAAGATCGGCGAAGGCATCGGCCTTATCCCGGTCATCGGCTCTATGGCTCTCGCGATCGGTTACACGGTCGTCATGGGCTGGATCTTCAAGTACACCTTTATCTCCATCACCGGCGATATGCATGCAATGGGACAGGACATGGCGTCCATCGGCGGCCACTTTGACGTTGTCGCGGTGAATAACGTCCCCTGCATCATTGTTGCGATCCTCGCGTCCTTTGCCATCATGGCGCTGGGCGTATCCGGCGGCATTGAAAAAGCCAATAAGATCATGATGCCGGCGCTGTTTGTCCTGTTTGTGGTTCTCGGCGTTTATATCGCGTTTCTTCCCGGCTCCGGCGCCGGCTACAAGTACATCTTCACGCTCGACCCCAAAGGGCTGCTCAACCCGCTGGTGTGGATTTTCGCCTTCGGCCAGGCGTTCTTCTCTCTGTCCGTCGCCGGTAACGGTTCGGTCATCTACGGCTCCTATCTGCCGAAGAATGAGAACATCGTGACCTCCGCGAGAAACGTTGCCGTGTTCGATACGCTCGCGGCTCTCCTTGCGGCATTCGTCATCATCCCTGCGATGGCGGCGGGCGGCGCTCCTCTGGAGAAAGGCGGCCCGGGGCTCATGTTCGTGTGGCTCGTCAACGTTCTTAACGGTATGCCCGGCGGCCGTATCATCGGCGTTATCTTCTTCATCTGCGTCCTGTTTGCCGGCTTGAGCTCCATTATCAACCTGTATGAGGCTCCGGTCGCAACGCTGCAGGACAACCTGAAGCTCAAGCGCGTCCCTGCAACGGCGATCATTCTCGCTGTGGGCGGCATTGTTGCCATTTTTATCCAGAAGATCACCTCCGAGTGGATGGATGTCGTCTCCATCTACATTTGTCCGCTTGGCGCGCTGTTGGCCGGCGTGATGTTCTTCTGGGTCGCGGGAAAGGACTTTGCGCTCAAGGAGGTCAACCATGGCCTCCAATCCCCGATCGGCGGCTGGTTCTATCCGCTTGCCAAGTATGTGTACTGCATCCTCTGCGTTATCGCGCTGGTTGCAGGCGCGGCGCTCGGCGGCATCGGCTGATCGACCCGATCCAATAAAAACGCGCGTATCGGTTCTCCGGTACGCGCGTTTTTTCTTGCTCTATGGCAAAAACCCTGCTACAATGAACCCCCGGATGGCGAAAACCGTCTAACGAATATCATAAAATGCTTTTAGGAACGAAACACCATGAAACAAAGCGACAATACAAACCGAACGCCTGCCAATTGGGACGGCACACCGCAGGAGGACTATTTCGCCGACTGGAACACTCCGCCGGAGGAATATCCCGCCGCGGGACGACATCTCTCGCCGGAAGCGCGGGAAGAATACTATGCCGAGCGCGACGCCTACTACGCCCGCCGGGACGCCTACTATGCGCAGCGCGATGCCTACTACGCCCAGCGCGAGCGCGAGGAGCGCGCCGCGGACGAGGAAGGCGAAGAATACGAAGAAAAGTACGGCGAAGACTATGCCGACGACGCGGACGAGCCGGAGGAGGAAGAGGACGACGTTTCCTATGCCCCCGAGGACCGCGCCGAAACGCTGGAGGAGCCGAAAGAGAAGCCGAAAAAGAAAAAGCGCCGCCGCAAAGGGGGCTTTCTGCGGTTTCTTGTCACGGTCATCCTGCTTGCGATCGTCGCGCTGGTGGTCATCGGCAAAGCGCCGGTGCGAAATCCGGATAACCTTGAGCGTATTTCGGGCCGCAGTACGGTACTTCTCTGCGGCACGGACGAGGACGGCATACGAACCGACACGATCCTTCTCCTGACGCTCGACCGGAACGAGGGCAGTATCCGCCTTTTGAGCATCCCGCGCGACACCTATGCGCCTGCCTACTATGTGCCGAAGATCAACTCGGCCTACGGCGCGGTCGGCGGCGGGGAAAAGGGCATGGAGCAGCTCATGGAGCAGGTGAAAAACGTCGTCGGCTTCATGCCGGACGGCTATGCGCTCGTTAATCTCAGCGCCTTTGTGGAGGCGGTCGATCTGCTCGGCGGGCTGGATTTTGACGTGCCCATGGACATGGACTACGACGATCCCGACCAGAACCTTTTCATCCATCTGAAAGCCGGCGAGCAGCACCTGACCGGCGAGCAGCTTATGTGGGTCGTGCGTTTCCGCTCGGGATACGCCAATGCCGACATCGGCCGCACGGAGGTGCAGCGCGCGGTGATGAAGACTGCCATGAAGCAGTGGCTGCGGCCGAAAACGCTCGCTGCGCTGCCGGGGCTCTGGCGCATATATCAGGAGAATCTCACGACCGACCTCTCGGTGCGCAACATCGTCTGGATGGCGCGCGTGCTCCTGAAGGGCATGAGCGGCGATATTGAAGCCAACGTTCTTCCCGGCTACGCTACCATGGCGGGCGATGCCTCGGTCTACATGATCGACACCTACGCCGCCTCGGCTATATTGCCGGATTACAGTCCCTATAAATGAAGCAGGCGCCCCGACCGTGGTCGGGGCGTTCTGCTTGGTTCGCGTGGTGAGAAAAACCCTTCAGTCAGCCTGACGGCTGCCAGCTCCCCTGTTAGGGGAGCCAAGATAGTATTCCGATAACCTGCTTGCCTCCCCTAACAGGGGAGGTGTCTTTTGCCGCGGGCAAAAGACGGAGGGGTTTTTCGCGCGGGGAGACGAACCTCCTGTGGAAAGTAAATGCTGAAAACCGCGACAAAGAAAATATAATTTGAAAAATAATTTATATAAAACTATTGACAAAAGTTTTTCTTGTGCTATACTATGATCAAAAGGTCAAAATAGGTCAAAGGAGATGGTTCCTTTTGAAAAAGACATTGTACAGTCTGATGCTCAACGAGGAGGTCGTCCGCGAGGTGGACGCGCTCGCGCACCGACTCGGGACGAGCCGGTCGAATCTCATCAATCAGATCCTCGCCGAATATGTGAACTATACGACGCCGGAGCGCCGCATCAACGACATTTTCTCCGCGCTCGAGCAGCTCATCAGCCCCTCGCGTGAGCTTGTGCCGTTTTTCTCGCCGAACAGCAGCACGATGTCGCTCAAAAGCTCTCTGCAGTATAAATACCGCCCGACGGTCAAGTACGAGCTGGAGCTGCACGGCGGCGACGAAAACTCCATCGGCGAGCTGACGGTGCTTTTCCGCACGCAGTCCGAAGCGCTCATCCGCGCGATGACGGAGTTTTTCCGGCTCTGGAAGCGTATCGAAGATACGCATCTGCCCGCCGGAACGGAGCGGCAGTATGCGCTGTACGACGGCAAATTCGTCCGTTCCATCGCGCCGCCCACCAAGGACTGCACCGCCGACGAGCTGGCGCAGGCCATCAGCGAATACATCCAGCTTTTTGACCGGCTGATGAAGGGCTATGTGAGCGGCGAGTTGGATGCGCGCGCCATCGAGCGCGAGTGGTTCACGCAGATGCGCCGCGCCGCCGTGCTGATTTAATCCTGTATACCATTTCTTCTCTTAATTTATTAAGGAGGGATTTTCATGAACGCTGAAAAATTCACCCAGAAAAGTCTGGACGCGGTCCGCACCGCCAAATCCATGGCGGAGGAAAACCGCAACAACTATATCACCCCCGAGCATCTTCTCTATGCTCTCGTCGATCAGGACGGCGGGCTGATCCCGTCCCTGCTCGGCAAAATGAAGGTGGACTGCAACGCCGTCCTCTCCGAGCTCGATACCGCCATCGCCGCGCTGCCGAAGGTCGGCAATGTGAGCGAGGTGTATCTCTCCCCGGAGTGCGACCGTGCCATCAATGCCGCCGAGAAAGCCGCCAAATCGATGGGCGACGAGTACATCTCCGTCGAGCATCTGATGATCGGCATCTTCGCTGCCGCCACACCGGCGATCAAGCGTATTTTCTCCGACCACGGCATCACGAAGACCGCCTTCACCGAGGCGCTTTCCAAGGTTAAGACCGGTCCCGTGACCGGCGATAACCCGGAGAGCACCTATGATGCTCTCGCCAAATACGGCACCGATCTCGTCAAGCGCGCCCGCGAAAACGAGCTCGACCCCGTGATCGGCCGTGATAACGAGATTCGGAATGTCATCCGCATTCTCTCGCGTAAAACGAAGAACAACCCTGTGCTCATCGGTGAGCCGGGCGTCGGCAAAACCGCCATCGCCGAGGGGCTGGCGCAGCGCATCGTGCGCGGCGACGTGCCCGAAGGGCTCAAGGACAAGACCATTTTCTCGCTCGACATGGGCGCGCTGATCGCGGGCGCCAAGTACCGCGGCGAATTTGAGGAACGGCTCAAAGCCGTGCTCGAGGAAGTCCGCAAGAGCGAGGGCGGCATCATCCTCTTCATCGATGAGCTGCACACCATCGTCGGCGCGGGCAAGACCGAGGGCAGCATGGACGCCGGCAACCTCTTGAAGCCGATGCTCGCCCGCGGCGAGCTGCACTGCATCGGCGCCACGACGCTCGATGAGTACCGCAAGTATATCGAAAAGGACGCCGCGCTCGAGCGCCGCTTCCAGCCCGTGCAGGTGGATGAGCCGACGGTCGAGGACACGATCTCCATTCTCCGCGGTCTGAAGGAGCGCTACGAGGTCTATCACGGCGTGCGTATCCACGATAACGCGCTTGTCGCTGCCGCGACGCTCTCCAACCGCTACATCACCGACCGTTTTCTCCCCGATAAGGCCATTGACCTTGTGGATGAGGCGTGCGCCCAGATCCGCACGGAGATCGATTCCATGCCTGAGGAGCTCGACGGCATCCGCCGCAAGATCATGCAGCTCGAAATCGAGGAAATGGCGCTCAAGAAGGAGGACGACCAGCTCAGCCAGGATCGTCTCGCCAAGCTGCGCGAAGAGCTCGCCAATCTCAAGGACAAGTTCAATGAGATGAAGGCGCGCTGGGAAAGCGAAAAGAACAGCGTGGACGAGGTCAAAAAGCTCAAGGGCGAGATCGAAAAGCTCCACGCGGACATCGAAAACGCGCAGCTGCGCTACGAGTATGAGACGGCGGCCCGGCTCAAATACTCCGAGCTGCCCGCGCTGGAGAAAAAGCTCGCCGAGGCCGTGAAAGCCTCGGAGGAGAAGAAGCAGAACTCCATGGTGCACGACACCGTTACCGAGGAGGAAATCGCCGCCATCGTCGCGCGCTGGACGGGTATTCCCGTGGCGCGCCTTGTCGAGGGCGAGCGCGAAAAGCTCCTGCATCTGGATGATTATCTCCACCGCCGTGTCGTCGGTCAGGACGAGGCTGTGCAGAAGGTCACGGAGGCCATTCTCCGCTCCCGCGCCGGCATCGCCGACCCGAACCGCCCGATCGGCAGCTTCCTGTTCCTCGGCCCCACGGGTGTCGGCAAGACCGAGCTTGCGAAGTCCCTTGCCGAATGCCTCTTTGACGACGAGCACAACATCGTGCGCATCGATATGACCGAGTATATGGAGAAGTTCTCCGTCTCGCGTCTGATCGGCGCGCCTCCGGGATATGTCGGCTACGACGAGGGCGGCCAGCTCACCGAGGCCGTGCGGCGCAAACCCTACAGCGTTGTGCTGTTCGACGAGATCGAAAAGGCGCACCCGGATGTGTTCAACATCCTGCTGCAAATTCTCGACGACGGCCGCATCACCGATTCGCAGGGCCGCACCGTAGACTTCAAGAACACGATCATCATCCTCACCTCGAACCTCGGCAGCCAGTATCTGCTCGAAGGCATCGATATGGAGGGCAACATCACCGATTCCGCGAAGGAAGCCGTGATGGCCGAGCTGCACCGCGCGTTCCGGCCGGAGTTTTTGAACCGTCTTGATGAGACGATCCTCTTCAAGCCGCTCACGAAGGACAACCTCACCGGTATCATCGATATCATGGTCGAAGGGCTCAAGAAGCGCCTGGCCGACCGCTCGCTCAAGCTCTGCATCACCGACAAGGCGAAGGAGCTTATCATCGAGCGCGGCTACGATCCGCTCTACGGCGCGCGTCCGCTGCGCCGGTATCTCCAGAGCAGCGTGGAAACGCTGCTGGCAAGAGCCATCCTCTCCGGCGATATCGCCGCGGGCAGTACGCTCACGGTGGACGTCGAAAACGACGAGCTCGTCTGCCGGTAAACCGATAGAAAAGAAAACGCTGTGCGAACGAAAGTTCGTACAGCGTTTTTCTGTTAAGAAAAGCTCCCTGTGGCAACACATATGGCGCAGCCCCCCGGCGAATGCTGCTTTGGAGGGTTGCGTTCTAGTCTTATCAAAACAAAAATAGGGCCTTATTTCTCGTCCGTTTCATCCGGTATATACTGCATTATATCGCTGATATCACAGGAAAGTATTTTGCAGAACATTTCAATTGTGTGCGTGCTGACACTTTCGTTCCGCTTTAGGCGGGTAATCTGTCCGGGGCTGATGCCGTATTTTTTCTTGAGCGCATATTGTGAAATCTTGCGTTTCTTCATGGTATTCCACAATTTATCATACGAAATCATGCCAAGTCCCTCCCTTACCTCTTGACATGATAACCGAATTTGTGATATAGCAATAATGACCAATATCGGTCTCTATTTTAAGGAGGAGAAATGGAATGAAAAAGAGATTATCTGCGATTTTAGTACTGGCTTTATGCGTGTCTTTATGCGGTTGCGGGAAGAGCAGGCAGGTTCAAAGCGTGGAAGAGGCAATTTCTTCTTTGGGAAAAATATCTTTGCTTAGTTTTGAAGCCATTGAAGAGGCGGAAAAAATGTATGATGCACTCTCCGATGAGGAAAAAGAGAGCGTGGAGAATATCTCTGATTTGAGAGACGCCAGAGAAAAATACGATTTTCTGGCTTTTACTGCCAGTAACCGACCGTTCAGCTATGAGTGGATAAATTCCGCAGACGGTGACATCTATGTTTTCGAGTGTACCGGAGAAGGGACACATGACAATGTTCCCTGCACCTACACGCGGAGCGAAGATGAGAATAACATGGCGATTATCGTTTCGGAAGATGGCGTGGAGGAAAATGTTACTCTGCGGTTGGAGCTCGGGGGACGAACAGAACTTGTTACCGACACGAAAAGATATCCCTATGTGAGACGGGATGACTACGAAGCTGCTGGCGCGGAGGTCCGCGCGGAAGTCGAGAAGTACCTTTTGGCACAAGATAACGGGATATGGGTCATTGCAAATCAGTTTATGGTCTTTGGGGAGAATGGAGAGGGAATCGTATTTGATTCATTTGAAAACCTTAGCAATTCCAAGTATTCCACTATGAAATGGGAGTATATAGATAACGACACGATTCGGATTCAGGCAAACTCTTCCGGCGGAAACTATTCTGTTACTGGAGATTTCTCGCTGCTGGGCGATGCGGCACAGCGGCCCATTTTGCTGAATCATGGATCAAAAACCACGGCGTGCGGCAGTTTTATCACTTGGGATGAACTGACCGCTGCGGGCTGATCCGTCTCAAAAACTGAGCTGTGCCGGTTTTACAGCGAATCATTGACTCGTCAGAATATTGAAAAACCCCGTCTGCCTCTTTGAAAGCAGACGGGGTTTTGTGTGCAAGGCCTTTTTATACGACCTTCAGTGCATTACATGAACAGCAGGGTGAAGATCGCGATCAGGGCAACGATCGTTGTGCACTGAATAACGGTGATAGCGGTGGACATGTACTTGGGAACGGTATTCATTGTTTCTTCCTCCAAATGAATTATTATTTAGTATGGACGGATATTAACACCGGCCACTCGCAAAGTCAAGCCTGCTTGCGAATAAAATTCAGTGATTTATGAAATTTATGAATCGTGAACGGGGAAACACGAATAAAAATGAATATACTGTGGATTTTGACAATGAATAAAAACAAATGTCCGGCGGACAGAGAACCGGCGGACATTTGTCGGGAAATGCTTTGGGATATCAGATCGCGATCGGCACGGCGTCCGGCTCGATGGGGCAGACGTAGCCGGATCCGGCTCGTCCGGCGTATTCCTCGCGGGCCTTTTGCAGCAGCGCGGGATCGTCGATGAGCGCGATGGCGGCGGCTGCCAGAGTTTTTCCGGCGCAGAGGATCGCCTTGTGTGCAAGGGATGTTTTCCCGCAGGCAACGACCTGCCACGAATGGCCCGGCACGCCCGCCGGCCACGCGGCGATAAGCGCCTGCGCTGTCGGCGTCTGCCAGCTCACGTCGCCGACGTCCGTGCTGCCGGGGAGAAAGCCCTCGCCGGAGTAGAGAGGGAGGAGGAAGTCGTTCATGGGCTTGGTCATATTCTCTGAAAGCGCACGGGATTTTTTGGCGATTTCGCTGTCAAACTTTGCGCCGATGCCGGGAGCGCGCGTCTGCGGCGGAAACGTCCGGCAGAGCGACGAGGCAAAGGCAAGCTCCTCCGCCGTATACTGCGGCACGCCGGTTTCGGCGAACGAGGCGTGCAGCAGCGCTTCAAGCGTGAAGTTCGGCAGCGTTTCCGCCGTGCCGTCGATGAATACGCGCTCGTAGCTTGCCCCGGTCATAAGCGCCGCGCCCTCGGCGATGGCGTCCACGCGCTTTTGGAGCTTTACGGAATCGGCGACCTTGTTGGCGCGGACCATGTAGAGCACCGAAGCGTTCGCCTGCACAACGTTCGGCGACACGCCGCCCGCGTCCGTGATGGCATAGTGGATGCGGCAGTCGTCGGTCATGTGCTCGCGCAGAAACTGCACGCCGATGTTCATAAGCTCCACGGCGTCGAGCGCGCTGCGCCCGTTGTGAGGGTCTCCGGCGGCGTGCGCGGCAACGCCGTGGAATTTATAGAGCACCTGAATGCACGAGTTGTTCGTGCCGGTGGATATCTCGTTCGTGTCGGACGGGTGCCAGGTGAGCGCGGCGTCGAGCCCGTACCAGAGCCCCTCACGCGCCATATACGCCTTGGCCGCGCCGCCCTCCTCGCCGGGGCAGCCGAAGAAAACGACGGTGCCGGGCTTTCCGCTCGCGGCGAGATACTCCTTTACCGCCGCGGCGGCGGCGAGCGAACCGGCGCCGAGCAGATTGTGGCCGCAGCCGTGGCCGTTTCCGCCGGGGGTTACGCTCTGCGCTTCGGCAACGCCGCTTTGCTGCGAGAGGCCGGAGAGCGCGTCAAACTCGCCGAGGATGCCGATCACCGGATGGCCGGAGCCGTAGGAGCCGGAAAACGCCGTTTCAATGCCGCAGAGGTTCTTCTGCACCGTGAAGCCCAGCTTTTCCAGCGCGTCCGTATAGAGCGCGGCGGCCTTGAATTCCTTGAGCGAAAGCTCCGGCTCGTCCCAGATCGCGTCGGAGATCGCGGTGAAAGTATTTGCGTGCGCGTCGATCGTATGCAGCGCGGCTTTTTTGATTTCGTTCATATCACAACACCTTGGAAAGAAAATCCTGCAAACGGGCGCTTTGCGGGTGCTGGAAGATGTCTTCCGGCGTGCCCTGCTCCACGATGCGCCCCTCGTCCATGAATACGATGCGGTTGCCGACCTCGCGGGCAAAGCCCATTTCGTGCGTCACGACGACCATCGTCATGCCGTCGCGGGCGAGCTGCTTCATAACGTCGAGCACCTCGCCGACCATTTCGGGGTCAAGCGCGCTCGTCGGTTCGTCAAAGAGCATCACGTCCGGCTCCATGGCGAGCGCGCGCACGATGGCGACGCGCTGCTTCTGCCCGCCGGAGAGCTGCGAGGGGTAAGCGTCGGCGCGGTCGGCGAGTCCGACACGCTCCAAAAGCTCCACGGCCTTTGCCTTTGCCACGGCCTTGTCCGCTTTTTTTACAAGAATGGGGGAGATGGTCAGATTTTCGAGCACCGTTTTATGCGGGAAAAGATTGAAGTGCTGGAACACCATGCCCATCTTCCGGCGGTGCGCGTCGAGATCGATCTTCTTTCCCTGCGCGTTTTTCTTCTTCGTGATATCCGTTCCTTCGACGATCACGCTGCCGGAGGTCGGCGTTTCAAGCAGGTTGAGCGAGCGCAGGAACGTGGACTTGCCGCTGCCGGAGGGACCGATGATGACGATCACGTCGCCCTTGCAGATCGTGAGACTCACACCGTCGAGCGCTTTGACCGTGCCGTCGCGGAAGTGTTTGCAGAGGTCTTTGACCTCAATGAGCGTTTCACCGGTCTGCACGGCTCATCCTCCTTTCAAAGAATCCGAACAGTTTGCTGAGCAGGAACGTCAGAATAAAATAAATGACGCCGACGATCACGAGCGGCTCCAGAGGCAGATAGCTTGCGCCGCGCACGATGAGATACTGTGTCATGAGATCGCCGATAAAGAACGTGGACGCGAGCGAGGTGTCCTTCACGATCATGATAAACTCGTTGCCGAGCGCGGGAAGGATCGTTTTGAGCGCCTGCGGCACGAGAATGTACCAGGTGCGCTGGAACGAATTCATGCCGAGACTCATGGCCGCCTCGCTCTGCCCGGCGTCTACCGACTGAATGCCCGAGCGGATGACCTCGGAGACGTAGGCGGCGCTGTTGCAGACGAGCGCGATGGCGATGCAGAGAAATTTCTGCTTATTGAGCGCCGGAATGAGCGCGGGCAGGGCAAAGAAAAAGAAATAGAGCTGCAGAAGCATCGGCGTGCCGCGGATGATCTCGATGTAAGCTGTGGAAAGCCAGCGCAGCGGCGCGATCTTGGAAAGCTTCATTCCCGCGAGCAGGCAGGCGATCACCGCGCCGAACGCCACCGTGATCGCGGCGAGCAGCAGCGTATACGATACGCCGGTCACCAGAAACTTTTCCCAGTATTTGGTGAACAGCTTGACGATGTTTTCAAACTTTATGAAACTCATGGACGGATCCTTCCCCTCCGCCCGCCGGAGAGATCCCCCACGGCGGGCAGCTTGTTATTTGCAATCAGTCTTCGACGCTTACTTCGGCGGCGTTCTCCGACTTGGCAAGCGCGACGGCGTCTTCGTACCATGTGCCGTACAGTCCGTCGGCATAGGCCTTGGCGAGAGCTTCGTTGACAACGTTCAGCAGCGCGGTCTCGCCCTTGGTGATGAGAATGACGTTCGCCTCATACTCGGCGGCAACTTCAAATTCCCAGGAGCAGATCATAAGATCGGGGTTGGAATCAAGGATCATTTCGGCGTTGCCCTTCGCAACGGCCAGCGCCTCAATGCTGCCGTTCTGCAGCTCCAGCACGCCCACGCCGAGATCGCCGATGGTGATGGGGTTCGCGTCGGGCAGCTGGGAGGTGAGGAGATTCATCTGGAGCGAGGCGTTCTGCGCGCCGACATCCACGCCGGAGAAGTCCTCGGCGGAGGTGTACTTGTCGGCGTCGGTCTTTTTGATGAGGATGACCTGCTCGGTCTCGTTATCGCCGGCGTAGTAGTAATCGGAGATCTCGTAGTTCTCGCTGCGCTCCTCCGTCCAGGAGTAGCCGGAAATGGACATCGGCACGGAGCCGGTGTAAACGGCGGTCTGGCAGGCGTCAAAGCTCATCGGCTCAATGACAAGATCCACGCCGATGTACTCGGCGATGTACTTGGCGAGCGTCACGTCAAAGCCGACGTACTGCTCCTGCCCGTCCTTGGAGGAATCGACAAACTCCATCGGGGCAAAGTCGGGGGAGAGGGTGACGTAGAGAACGCCGTCGGCCTTGATCTGATCGAGCACGCCCTGCGATTCGGCGGGAGCTTCGGTCTCGGCGGGGGCTTCGGATGCGGGAGCGTCGGCGGCAGGGGCTGCCGTGGGCTCCGCGGCGGGAGTCTCCGCCGCGCCGCAGGCGCAGAGCGCGAAGAGCATGACAAATGCGAGAGCAAGCGAGAGAACCTTTGAATACTTTTTCATTTTCTTTTCCTCGATTTTCACTTTTTGCTAAACATATTTATCTTTATTCTTCTGTACCGTTCACGACCTTGGCAAGCGCAACAGCTTCGTCGTGCCATGCGCCGTACATTCCTTCGCTGTAGGCTTTTGCCAGCGCTTCGTTGACAACGTTCAGCAGCGCGGTCTCGCCCTTGGTGAGGAGAATGACAAAGGCTTCCGTCTCCTCCGTGATGGTGAATTCCCACGGACAAAGCACCAAATCCGGGTTGGCGTCCATGATGATCTCGGCGTTGCCCTTGGCCACGGCGAGAGCTTCAATGCTGCCGTTCTGCAGCTCGAGAACGCCGGTCCCGACATCACCGACGGCCACGGGATTGGCGTCGGGAAGCTGAGAAGTGACAAGCTGCATCTGCAGAGAGGCGTTCTGTGCGCCGATGTCAACACCGTTAAAATCTTCAGAGGACGTGTACTTTTCCGCGTCGGCGGTACGGATCAGAATGACCGGCTCAATTTTGTTATCGCCATCATAGTAATAATCGGAGATCTCATAGCTTTCAGCTCGCTCCTCGGTCCAGACGTAGCCGGAAACGGACATCGGAACAGAAGCGGTATACACGGCGGTCTGGCAGGCGTCAAAGCTCATCGGCTCAATGACAAGCTTTACGCCAATATAGTCGGCGATGTACTTGGCAAGGAAAACGTCCAGCCCTACATACTGCTCCTGCCCGTCCTTGGAGGAATCGATAAACTCCATTGGGGCAAAATCGGGGGACAGGGTGATATGCAGCTCGCCGGAGGCCTTGATCTCGTCAAGAACGCCGTTGGATGCGGCGCTCGCTTCGGTTGGGGCTGCGTCCGATACCGGCCCTGCGGCGGGAGACGACGCTGCTGTGCCGCAGGCGCAGAGCGTGAAAAGCGTAATAGCGGCGAGAGCGAGAGAAAGGACTTTGACAAATGGTTTCTTTTTCATGGATGTATGCCTCCGATGCGAGATGGATTTTTATTTAAGATGGTGCGAATATTAGCATACTTATCCACGCGAGTCAACACAAGAATGAGAAAAAATTCGGAATATTTGCGTTATTATAAATAATATACGGCGAATACGGAATATTATCCAAACGCTTTGTGCATATTTGCATGCAACAAGCGAAAAAATATCCGGCAGCCTTCCCAAGGGAAGACTGCCGGATGGTTGCATATAAATGAAAGGATTACAGAAGGTATTTCAGGATCTGCACGGCGTTGCTCGCCGCGCCCTTGCGGATCTGATCGCCGCAGCACCAGAGCGTGAGAGCGTTTTCCTGCGTGAGATCCTCGCGCACGCGGCCGACCCAGACGAGGTCCTGCCCGCTTGTATCGAGCGGGGTGGGGTAGCACCGGCCCTCGTAGTCCTCGATCAGACGGCAGCCGGGGAAGGCGCGGATGGCTTCGTTGGCCTCGGCAACGGTGATCTTCTCCTTTGTCCGCACCGTGACGGCGATGGAGTGCGAGCGCATAACGGGAACGCGCACGCAGGTGCAGGTGACGCGCAGCCCGGGGAGATGCAGGATCTTGCGCCCCTCGTTCTGCATTTTCATTTCTTCGTCGGTATAGAGATTATCGATCATGCTGCCGATGAACGGGATGACGTTGAGCGCGATCTGCGTGGGGAATACCTTCGCCTCGCACTTTTCGCCACGGGCGAGCGCGTCCATCTGGCGCTCGAGTTCCTCAAGTCCGCCCTGTCCGGCGCCGGATACGGCCTGATATGTGCACGCGACCATACTCTCGATCGGCGAGAGGCGGTTGAGCGCGCCGACGGCCATCGCGGTGATGATCGTGGAGCAGTTGGGATTGGCAATGATGCCGGAATTGCTCTTCGCGTCCTCGCCGTTGATCTCCGGCACGACAAGAGGGATGGCCGGATCCATGCGGAAGGCGGAGCTGTTGTCGATGTATACCGCGCCGCTTTTCACGATGGCCGGGGCAAACGCGCGGGACATGCCGCTCTTTACCGCGCCGAGGACAAAGTCCATGCCCTCGAACGAGGCGTCCGCCGCTTCTTCCACGGTGAGGTCCTCCCCGCGGAAGGGAATTTTGCTCCCCGCGCTGCGCGCGCTCGAGAGGAGCTTGAGACGCGAAACGGGAATATCGTATTCTTCCAGTACGTTGAGCATTTCGCGGCCGACCGCACCGGTCGCGCCGAGAATGGCGATATTGCAGTTTTTCATAAGAGGATCTCCTTTCCGTCAGCCGGTGAACCCGTCATACAATACGCGGATCGCCTTTTCAAAATCACAGTTTTCCACGCCCACGATGATCGAAAGCTCGTCCGCGCCCTGGGCGATGGTGCGGATGTTCAGCCCGTGCTCGCCGAGCGCCTGGAAGAGCTTGCCGGACGTGCCGGGGCGGGCGGGCATTTTGCGGCCCACGGCGGCGACGAGCGCGATGCCGTCCTGCACGCGCACATCGTCCGGGCGGCAGGTCTTCTGAATGTCGGCGATGACATCGTAGAGCGTATTTTCCAGCGCAGCGGACGAAACGACGAGCGCGAAGCTGTCCAGCCCGAGCGTGATGTGCTCCACGCTTGCGTGGTAGCGGTCGAGGATCTCCAGCGCGTTGCAGAGCGTCGTGGAGGCGTTCATGTTGCGCTTGAGCACCGTGAGGATCGTGAAATTGCGCCGCCCGGCAATGCCGGTGATCGGGCGCTCAAGCTCGCTTTCGCTTTCGATGTGCTCCACGATGAACGTGCCGGGCTCGTCCGGCCGGTTCGTGTTGCGGATGTTCAGGGAAATGCCTTTTTCCTTGACCGGCAGAATGGATTCCTCGTGCAGCACCGAAGCGCCCATGAACGCCATTTCCCGCAGCTCCGCGTAGGTGATGCGGGGAATGGGCCGGGGATTCTCTACAATGCGCGGATCGGCCATCAATATGCCGGAAACATCCGTCCAGTTTTCATATACGTCCGCGTTCACTGCGGCTGCGGCGAGCGCGCCGGTGATGTCGCTGCCGCCGCGCGTCATGACCTTGATCCTCCCGGTCGGCACGCGGCCGTAGAAGCCGGGTAGGACGATCTTCCCGTTCTTTTCGAGCGCCGCGGCAATGGCGGCGTCGGTGCGGGCGCGGTCAAACTGGCCGTCAAAGCCGAAGAACACGCAGTCGGCGGCGTCCACGAAGGCGTAGCCGAGCGTTTCGGCCATGAGCCGCGCGGTGAAGTATTCGCCGCGGGAGACGAGCTCGTCCACGCTCGTGTCACGCGAGAGCGTCGCGGCGTAAGCGTCGAATTCGTCCTCCACGCGGTAGGAAAGACCCAGCTCGTCGCGGATGGAGACGAACCGGGAACGGATCGCGGCGAGAATGTCGGCGCACGAGACACCGTAGGTCAGATGCGCGTGGCAGAGATAGAGAAGGTCGGTGAGCTTGTGATCGTCGCTCGTGCGCTTTCCGGCGGCCGAGATGACGACGACGCGGCGCGAATCGTCCGAAAGGACAATGTCGCGCACCTTGCGGAATTGTTCCGCCCCTGCGACGGACGAGCCGCCGAATTTGCATACTTTCAGCATAGTTCTTCCTCCAGCGCCGCGAAGAACAGATCGTTTCCATCCTTGCGGATGTTCTGCGCGAGCGCGTGCATTTTCTCCGCGCTCATCGGTTCGGTCGCGGCGCGGACAACTTCGCCCTGCGCGAGCACCGACCGGAGCGGAAGCCGGACAGCGGCAAAGCCGCCGGTGCGAATGTAGTAGGAATGCACCGCTTCGCGGTTATCGGCTTCCGCGGCGCGGCAGTTTTCCGGGAACATGGAGCGCGCGCCCTGCTGCGCCGCAGAAAGATCGCGCAGCACAGCCGAAGCGGTGGGGAAGCGGCCTGCGCCCTGCCCCATCAGCACGATGGAGCCGCAGCGCTTGCCGGTATAGCGCGCCATGTTGTTATTCGTGAAAACCGAGCTCTCCGGCGCGGCACGGGGGAAGAGCACCGGCTCCACATACGCCGAAACGCTCTCCCCGGCGCGGCTGCCGCGCGCCATAAGACGGCAGACGAGACCGCGGCTTTGGATATCCTCCACGTCCGCGGCGGTGAAGTGCTCCATGCCCTCGCAGAGCATGCCGCTTTGCGGCAGCACCCCGAAGGCGACCGCGCACGCAAGCTGCATTTTCCGCAGCGCGTCCAGCCCGGAGACGTCCGCCGTCGGGTCGGACTCGGCATAGCCGAGAGACTGCGCTTCCCGGAGCGCGTCGCCGTAGGAAAGACTGCGGCGCTGCATGGCGTCGAGCATGTAGTTCGTTGTGCCGTTCAAAATGCCGGAAACGGCCTCAATGCGGTCGATCTCCGCCGAGAGCGCGAGATTGTGGAGAAACGGCACGCCGCCGCCGCACGCCGCGCTGAAGAGAAACGCCGCGCCCTTTTCCCGCGCGAGCGCCGCAAGCTCCAGACCGTGCGCCGCGACCATCGCCTTGTTTGCGGTGATGAAGTGCTTCCCGGCCTCGAGCGCGCGCATACCGTAGGAATATGCCGGGTCGAGCCCGCCGAGCGTTTCCACTACGGCGTCGACCGTCGGATCGCCGAAAATGAGCGCGGCGTCGCTCACCATGAAGCTCTCGACCGCCTTTCCGGGGCGCACGAGCACCGGCCCTGCCTCCATGCCGGGGGCGTCCGACAGCATCGAATAAACGCCCGCGCCGACCGTACCGTATCCCAAAACCGCAACTTTCACGGCATCGCCTTCTTTCTATGAACGGTCAAATGTCCTTGAGTTAACAACAAATGTTCTTGATGGAACGTATTGTAACAGAACGCCCGCGAAAAAGCAATGCTTTTTCGCGGGCGATTCGATGAAATATACAGAAAAATGAAAGGGGTTTTTTACATATTGCCGGTGGCGTACATAAGCGCCGAGAGTGCGGCGACCGGCGCGGTCTCGCAGCGGAAGATGCGCGGGCCCATCGAGCAGATGTGCAGCTTCATAATGCGGGCAAGCTCCGCCTCAAACGGCTCAAAGCCGCCCTCCGGACCGGTGAGAATGGCGGCGGAGGCGATATTTCCGGCGCTCTCCACGGCCTCGCGCAGCGTTTCGCGCTCGCCGGTTTCGTACATAAAGAGGGGCAGCGCGGTGGCATTCGCCTTGTTGAAGGCCTCCGCGAGATCGGGCAGGAATCCGACGGTGGGGATCACGCCGCGGCCGGACTGCTTGGCGGCCTCCTCGGCAATGCGCTGCCAGCGGGCGATCTTTTTGTCCGCGTCGCCCTGGATGCGCGCCACGCACCGGCTGGAAGCAAAGAAATAGATCTCCGACGCGCCCGCCTCGGTGCATTTCTGAAGAATGTAGTCGGTCTTGTCGCTGCCCTTGGGAAGGCCCGCGAGAATGACGGTGTGCACGCTCGGCTCGCCCTGACAGGGGACGACCTCGAAGATCTCGGCCTCGACCTCGTTGGGCGTGATCTTCGTAACGGTGCAGTGGTGGTCCTTGCCGCCGTCGCACACGATCATCGTGTCGCCGACGCGAAGGCGCAGCACCTTGGCGTGCGCGGCGTCCTCTCCCAGAATAAACGCCGTGCCCCCGGCGATCGAGCTTCCGCCGGAGAGAAAGAATCTCGGCATGAGCACATCCTCCCACACATAACTTTATTTCTTATTATGGCATAGTTTGGCGCGGATTGCAAGACGGGAACCGAAGCGCGGCGGCGGAATAGACTGTACCGGGGAGGCGGTCGTATGGATACCGAGCGCATGAAGCGCGTATTGGAGCGCGTATATGGGCCCGCTGCGCCGACAGAGGAGAAAAAACCACCGGATGCGCTGCGCGAGGCCATTCGGTTGGAGGCGGAGGCCGCGGCACGGCTGCGCTATCTTATGCGCACGAGCCGCGCATGTCAGAATGCTTTCGGCGAAGCGCTGCGCCGCTGTGAGACGCGGCGGCGGGCGCTGCACGCCGAGTTTTTCCTCCGCGAAGGGGAGCGGGCGCCGCAGCTTCGCTCCGGCACCGCGCTAGGTGTTCTATCAGCGCTGCGGCAGATCGTGCTTTTGGCTCGCGCGCGGGTGCGGCTCTATGAGGGCGCGAAGGAAAACGCCCTGCCGCTCGCGCCGGAGACGGCGCGCCGCTTTGCCGCGGAGTGCCGCGCCGAGGAGAGCGCCGCGGCGCGTTTGCTCGCGGTCTCGATGAAGTAATGCCTTGACAAAACGGTAAGGAGAAGGTATAAAAAATTATAAAATCGCAAAGGAGGGCAGACCATGACAAAGAAATTTCGTTTTATGACGGGCTTGCTGGCCGTAGTGCTGGCGTTTGTTATGCTGTCCTCGGTTGCCTATATCGCAGCGGAAGCCGGCCATGACTGTACCGGCGCAGACTGCGCCATCTGTCATCAGATCCATGTCTGCGAAAACCTGCTTCAGAGCATTAGACTTGCCGGCTTCGCCGCAGCTGCCGCAGCGGCGATTCGATATGTTCTGTGCCGGAGCCTTTCCTCCTGCACGGAGGCTGCCCGCGCCTTTACGCTGGTATCGCTCAAGGTCAAACTTTCGGATTAAAATATAAGAATTTTTACAAGGGTGGAGTCTATCTGTTTTCGATAGGCTTTTGCGGCGCTGCCGCTGCCCTTGTATTTTTGCGCCCATTTTTACGTTCTTATTATAATCTGGAGGTCTATTTACCCATGAAAAGAATAATTCCCCTGTGCCTTGCGTTGATAATGACCGTTGGTCTGCTGGCAGGCTGCGGCAAGCAGAATGAGCCGGCGGCTTCGGATGAAACGAGACTGCGCGTCGTCACCACGATTTTCCCCGAATACGATTGGGTCAGAGAAATTCTCGGTGACAAGGCGGATAACGCCGAAGTGACCATGCTGCTGGATAATGGCGCTGACCTGCACAGCTATCAGCCTACCGCGGATGATATCGTCAAAATCTCCGAGTGCGACCTGTTCATCTATGTTGGCGGCGAGTCGGATGACTGGGTGGACGATGCTCTGAAAAATGCCGCCAACAAGAACATGAAGGTCATCAACCTGCTGGAAGCTCTTGGCGAGCGCGTTAAAACCGAAGAAGTGGTCGAGGGCATGCAGGAAGAGGAACACGACCACGACCATGACCACGAAGATGCCGATGAGCATGACGATGCAAAAGAACACGACCACGAGGAAGAAGCGGAGTACGACGAGCATGCCTGGCTCTCCCTGAAAAATGCCCAAACGCTTTGCAGCGCAATTTCCTCCGTGCTGCAGCAGATCGACCCCGACAATAAGGATACCTATGCTGCGAATGCTTCCGCTTATATCAAAAAGCTGTCCGCTCTTGACGCGGACTATCAGGCTGCCGTGGATGCTGCGGCCCGTAAGACCGTCCTGTTCGGCGACCGTTTCCCGTTCCGCTATCTGGCGGAGGATTACGGCTTGCGCTACTATGCCGCCTTTGCGGGCTGCTCCGCCGAGAGTGAAGCCAGCTTTGAGACCATTTCGTTCCTTGCCGGGAAGGTGGACGAGCTGAACCTGCCCTGCGTGCTGACCATTGAGGGCGTACAGCACAAGATTGCCGAAACCATTGTCCGAAACACGGCTGCGAAAAATCAAAAGGTGCTGACGATGGATTCCATGCAGTCCACCACTTCCAAAGATGCGGCAAACGGCACGACCTATCTCTCCGTTATGGAGCGGAACCTTTCCGTGCTGAAGGAAGCACTGGGTTAAGGAGGCAGGATGATGGCTCAGCTCATTTGTCAAGATCTCTGCGTCGGCTACGACGGAAAGGCGGTTCTGCAAGACCTCAGTTTTGCGGTCTTTTCCGGCGATTACCTCTGTATCGTAGGAGAAAACGGCTCCGGCAAGAGCACCCTTATGAAAACGATCCTCGGCTTGCAGCAGCCTGTCCGCGGCAGGATTTTGACGCTCGACGGGCTGAGAAAAAATGAGATCGGTTATCTGCCGCAGCAAACGCAGGTGCAAAAAGACTTCCCGGCATCCGTGAGAGAGATCGTTCTCTCCGGGTGTCAGGGACGCTGCGGCAGCCGCCCCTTTTACAACAAAGAAGAAAAGCAGCTTGCGGCGGATGCGATGGAAAAGATGCAGATCGCGCAGCTTGCAAAGCGGTGCTACCGGGAGCTTTCCGGCGGGCAGCAGCAGCGGGTGCTGCTTGCCCGTGCGCTGTGCGCCACACGGAAAATGCTGCTTCTGGACGAGCCGGTCTCCGGGCTTGATCCCAAGGTCACGGCGGAGATGTATGCGCTTATCGAAAAGCTCAACCGGGAGGACGGTATCACCGTGATTATGATCTCCCACGACATTGCCGCAGCAGTCAAATACGCCAGCCACATTCTGCATATCGGCGACGCCGTTTTCTTCGGAACAAAGGCGGAGTATCTCCAAAGCCCGCAGGGACGGCTGTTTGCCGCGGAGAAAGGCGGTGGCACACAATGACAGCTATTGTGGAGAAACTGGCCAGCTATTGGGCATACCCGTTTGTCCGGTATGCATTTGTTGTCGGCGTGCTGATCGCCCTGTGCTCGTCGCTGCTGGGCGTGACGCTGGTGCTGAAGCGCTTTTCCTTCATCGGCGACGGGCTTTCCCATGTGGCATTCGGCGCAATGGCAATCGCCGCCGTGCTGCAGCTCACCAACGAAATGCCACTGGTGATGGCCATTACGATCCTCAGCGCCGTGCTGCTTCTCCGTACCGGACAAAACACGAAGATCAAGGGCGACGCCGCCATCGCCATGATCTCGGTGGGAGCGCTTGCCGTCGGTTATCTGCTGATGAACATCTTTTCCACCTCGTCCAACCTCTCGGGCGATGTGTGCAGTACGCTGTTCGGCTCCACCTCCATCCTCACTCTGTCGCTGACGGAGGTGTGGCTTTGCGCAGGGATGTCGATATCGGTGACGGCAGTGTTTATCCTGTTTTATAACAAGATCTTCGCTGTGACCTTTGATGAGAACTTCGCCAGAGCGACCGGCACGAAAGCAGGACTTTACAATCTGCTGATCGCTGTTGTTACGGCTGTCATCATTGTGCTGGCGATGAATCTTGTCGGCTCGCTGCTGATCTCTGCACTGGTGATTTTTCCCGCGCTGTCCGCTATGCGCGTATTCAAGAGCTTCCGCAGTGTGACGATCTGCGCGGCGATCCTGTCGGTCGTGTGTTCGCTGACAGGTATTTTGGTATCGATCCTTGCCGGTACGCCGGTAGGCTCGACCATTGTCGCGGTTCAGATCATTGCTTTCGGTCTGTCCTGGCTGGCCGGCACGGTCGTTGGAGGTGTGAGAAAATGAAAAAACGGCTCTGCGTATTGCTGATCGTCATAACGCTCTGCTCTCTTGTGGCCTGCGGCGCGGCGGCTGCGTCTGCATCGGAGCAGACGCCACCTGTGCTCCCGGCGGAAACGCCGCTGCCGACAAGAGAGCCGACGCCTCTCCCAACGGCGGAGCCTACACCGCAGCCGCTTTCGGAGACGGAGACCGGCGAACTGGATCTGACAGGCATGAGAGGCACCATGCTCTATACGATGATCTATAATATGATGAAGCAGCCGGATGACTATCTTGGCCGGACGATCCGCGTCAAAGGGCAGTTTTCCGCTTATGTGGATGAGAAGAGCGGGAAAAGCTATTATGCCTGCTACATTGCCGACGCCGCCGGATGCTGCGCGCAGGGGCTGGAATTTCTTCCGGCCGACGCGCTTGCCTATCCGGACGATTTTCCCGAGCCGGGGACGGATATCACCGTGAGCGGTGAGCTTGCCTTGATGCAGGAAGAGAACGGCTTTCAATATCTTGTGCTGAAGGACGCGTCCTTTACCGTAACATAAACATAAAATCACAAATGCAGACGCAAAGAGCCGGTATCCCGGAAAAGGGGGTACCGGCTCTTTGCCAGCAATGGCTTGAAATTTCTCGTTAAGGGTCGTTTTTCCAAAGGACTAGATCCCCCAGAACGATCTTCTGAATACCGTCTATGTTGATCGCGCTGCCCCATTCGCAATGGAGTTCCACTGCGCCGTTCGTATACGGGGCGGTCAGCGCGCCGCCGGTGGAGAAGGCCGAGCCGTCGGAGAAGAAGAGCTGCGATTCGATGCATACCTTGTCCTCCAGCATGGACCAGACTTCCGCGTCCGCCGGATCGCCGTTCGGCGAATGGATGGCCTCGGCTCCCTCGTAGCGTACCTTCCACACCGCGCCGAACGGCGTCAGCTCGAGCCCGGAAATCTCGATCGACTTGCCCGACGCTGCGTCGGCGTAGACGGCGTGTCCAAAGTCAAAATACCGGGTCTGCTCGTCCACCGGCGTAAAGGACACCGGCCCGAAGGTCTGCATCTCGATATCCTTGTCGGACATATGCACGAGAAGCGGGAAGCTGCCCGTGCCGAGCGCCGCTGCGGCCTTTTCAAGGAACATGTTCTCAACGATGCACTCAAGCGTCAGCGTCTGCGTCTCTCTGTCGTAGGCGTATTGCAGCACGGCGTCGCGGATCGCTTCCTGTCCGCGCAGCGTGATGCTGGACGGGGTGCGGGGCGAGGCATAGCCGCCGAGATCGGTGCCGTCGATGCTCCAGGAAAAGTTCAGCGCTCCCGGATATCCGGGGTAATCGGCGATGCATTTCTCGCTTACCGGCGAGATATTCACATAGACGCGCTGAAATTCTCCGGCGTTTACGGCGGAGAGCAGGACAAGCTCACTTTCCGACCCTTCCTCTTCCGGAACCTCGGAGACCGTGCTGTTGGCTGCCTCCGGGACGGGGTATTCGGCATAGCTGCTCACGTTGTTTTCTTCGATCTTCAGATCGGCCTTGATCTCCTCCTGCCGGGCGGCGTGCGTGCTCCATGCCGCGTAAGCCGTGATCCCCAGTGCAAGGATCAGCGCCGCGGCGAGCACGATGCTGAGAAAACGTTTCTTTTTCATGCGTACGATCCTTTCCGGGCCTTCCTGCATCGTCCCGGGAGCATAGACCGCGGCTTCACTGACAAACCGGTCGTCCAGACCGCCCAGCGCCTGAGTGATGGTTTCCCGTTTCATACAAGCAATCCCTCCCTGATAAGGTAGTGTCGGAGTTTTTCCCGTAGGCGGTAAAGGCGGACAGCCACGCTGTTGGCGGTGGAGCCGATCATGGCGGCGATATCCTGCATCGAATCGGAGTACCAGTACCGGCGCACGAAAAGGAACCGGTCGGTATAGCTCAGCGACGAGAGAAATGCATTGATCGCCTCGGAGAGTTCCTTCGCATCGTACGCCTCCTCCACGCTGCCGCCGGCGGCGAGACAGCCTTCCAGCTCATCGAGCGCGGCGTCGTAGCGGCTGTTTCGCTTTTTCGCGGTGTTGGCGTGGTACTTCGCCGCGGCAAGATTGCGCGCGATCTTGCATACGAACGTCCGCAGCGGATCGGGCTTCTGCGGCGGGATGGCATTCCAAACGGCGAGATAGGTGTCGTTGAGGCACTCCTCCGCGTCCCTTTCGATGCCGAGAATGTTCCGGGCCACGCGCGCCGCGGCGCTGCCGTGCGCTTTGGCAAGCTCTGCGATCGCCTGCTCCGAGCGCTCAAAAAACAGGCGGATGATCTCCTCGTCGGTCATGGGCTGTCACCTCCTTTCGCCTTCACCCATATACTATGGATCGACACCCAGTCATTAACAGAAAAAAGAAATATTTAAGCAAATATGCGAAATGCGCCCCGAGCGGGGCGCATTTCATATTATGGATTCTTTAGAGCGTGCAGGCATAGACGAACGCCACGAGCGTGAGCAGCACGCCGGAGACGATTGAGCCGGACCAGAGAACATACCGAAGATCGGCGCCCTCCAGCGGCTTGCGCTTCGGTCTCACCGGCGCGGCGGGGCGCTGCGGCGCTGCGGCGTACGGCGGCGCGGGATAGCCCTCCGGCGCGGGAATGCCGCTTCCGTAAAAAGCGGCCTCATATTCCGGCTGCGGGGCGCGCGGCATCTCCGGCTGCGGCGGGGCATATGCCGCCTCCGGCGCGGGGGCGGAGCCCTGCGGCGGGTAGGGCGGATAGACGGGCTGCGGCGCGTAATATGCGTTCGGGGGATAGGGGGCGTTATACCGCGGATCGTACGCCGGAGCAGCGTAAGGATCGTAGTACGGCGCGCCGTAGGCGGGCGCCGCGTAGCCCTGCGGCGGATAGGGCACGGCGGCGTAAGGCTCGTACCCGGCCGGGGGATAGGGCGCGGCATAGCCGCCGTAGGGGTCATAGCCCTGCTGCGGCGCGTAGCTCTGCGGTATATACGCCGGAGCGCTGCGGCGCTCAAACGGCATATCACCGCCGACCGTTTCGTATACCGGCACATCCCGCGCCGGTTTCTTCGGCTTTTCGGGCGCGGTGAACGGGTTTTCCCACTCCGGCTGCGCCATGGCCTCGGGAGCGTATGTACGCGCGGCGGCCTCGTCGCGGGGGATGCGGTCCTGCATCTCTTCCGCGGGGCGGGTAAAGCGCTGCCGGATGCTGCCCATGACCTCCGCCGCCGTGGGGCGGGGCTTCGGCGGGGTGAATTCCTGCTTTCGCAGCGCCTGCATCATTTCCGCCTCCGAGCCGAAGGCGCGGCTGGGGTCGGCACTCGCGGCGCGATCCCCGCCGGAAAATTTCTTTCGGATATCGGCAAAATTCATCGGCGCGCCTCCACGATCTGCCGGGCACGCTCGCCGTCGCGGGCGATCTGCGCGCCGAGCTCGTCGAGATCGGCAAAACGCCGCTCCGGACGCAGAAAATCAAAGAACTCAAGCGCAAGCGTGCGGCCATAGAGATTCCCGTCAAACCCGAGCAGATGGCTCTCCACGGTGACGACCGGCTCGCTGCTCACGGTGGGGCGAACGCCGATGTTCGTAACGGCGGGAAACTCGCCCTCCGGCAAAAGGGCGCGCGCGGCATAAACGCCGTGCGGCGGAACGAGCACGCCGGGCGCGAACTGCATGTTGACCGTCGGCGCGCCGAGATGATGGCCGAGCCGGTGGCCGTGGCGGACGACGTCCGTGAGGAAATGCGGATGCCCCATGAAATACTCGGCGCGAAGCATGTCCCCCTCGCGCAGAAGCGAGCGGATGTAGGTGGAGCTGACGGTGATGCCATCGAGCTCGACCTTATCGACCACATCGCATGTAAGGCCGTTTGCCGCGCAGTAATCGCGCAGGCGCCCGGTATTTCCCTCACCGCGCCAGCCGAAGCGGAAATCGTAGCCGACGACAAAGCCGACGACGCCGAGCTCTGCGTGGATGCTGCGCAGAAACTCCTCCCACGGCATATGCATCGTCTCCTCCGTGAAGCGGAAAAACTCGACGCGGTCGATGCCGAACAGCCGCCGGATGAGATTCGCGCGGTCAGGCGCGCTGTTGATGAGCGGCACGGGCGTGCCCTGCACGAGCGTGTCAGGGTGTGTGTCAAAGGTCATAACGGCACCTTCGACGCCGAGCGCTTCGGCGCGCTCGATCGTGCGGTTCAAAAGCGCCGCGTGGCCGCGGTGTACGCCGTCAAAAAATCCAAGAGCGAGAACGCATTTTCTCTCTGCCATGAATGATCAAACCTCAAAAAAACTTTTTACCGTAACGGCCTCGCCGTTTGCGACGCGCCCGATGGCGAGAAACTCGCCGTTTTCGGAATAAAAGCGCGTCTCTCCGTCCGGCGCGTCGGTCCGGAACGGATTTCCGCAGCGGCAGCGCTTTTCCTGCGCGGCGGTGAGCGTCAGAGACGCCGCCGCGGAAAAGAGCGTGTCCGCCGGGAGAAGCGTATCGCGGTCGGCGCGCGTGAGCTCGCCGATGCGCCGGGCATTTTCCACGGAAAAGCTCCCGGAGCGCGTGCGCCGCAGCGCCGCCATGCACCCGCCGCAGCCGAGATACTCGCCGAGATCGTGGCAGAGCGTGCGGATGTAGGTGCCCTTCGAGCAGCGGATACGGAGCATGTGATCGCCGTTTTCCTGCCCGAGATAGTCGATGGAATGAATGGTTATGCGCCTTGCCTCACGCTCCACCTCCCCGCCGCGGCGGGCGATGTCGTAGAGCTTCCGGCCGTTGATTTTAATGGCGCTGTACATCGGCGGGATCTGCTCGATCTCGCCGGTGAACCGGGGAAGAGCGGCGCGGACATCCTCTTCCGAGGGTAAGACGTCCGACGAGCGCAGAAGGTTGCCTGTAATATCCTGGGTATCGGTAACGATGCCGGGCCGGAACGCAGCGACGTATTCCTTCGTTTCCGCCTCGGCAAACGCCGCCGCGCGCGTGGCGCGGCCGACGAGCACGACAAGAAGCCCCGTAGCCAGCGGATCGAGCGTACCGGCGTGGCCGATGCGACGCTCGCCCAGAATGCCCCGGAGCTTGGAAACGCAGTCTTGGCTTGTCCAGCCCTCGTCCTTATCGAGAAGCAGAATACCGTTTACGCCCATACTTCCTCCACGGCGCGGCGCACCGCGTCCGCCGTTTCGTCCGGCGGGAGATCCAGCTCGCACCCGGACGCCATTTTGTGTCCGCCGCCGCCGAACCGGGCGCAGACCTGCGAGGCGTCCACGCCGCCGTCCGTGCGCAGGGATACCTTGCTGCGCGGCGGGGCAACGGAGAGCTCGCGCACCGTTATGGCCACACGGTTGCCCCGGACCTGTCCGGCGAGCGAGGCAAGATCGCTGCAGTCGTCCTCGGTAACACCGGCGCGGTGCAGCATGTCAAGCGTAATGACGGCAATATTGATCGCGTGATCGCGGTAGGAGCGGAGCGAGGAGCACACCATGCCCTCGAGCGCTAGCCGCGCCGGGGACTTGGTGCGGAAAAAGATCTTGTTGAGCAGCGGCAGATCCGCCCCGGCGTCGCAAAGGCGCGCGGCGGCGCGGAACGTGGCGCTGTTGGTGTTCGCGTAGCAGAAGCAGCCCGTGTCGGTGGAGACGGCGATATAGAGAAGGTCGGCCTCCGTTTTGTCCGGCCCGCCGACCAGCGCATCGATGAGCGCGAGAACAAGCTCGCCGCAGGCGGCGCTGTGCGTCCAGATGACGGCGTTCTCCGGCTGCTCGCCGCGGGGAACATGGTGGTCGAGCTTGAGGGAGATCTTCCCTTCAAACCCGAGGGCAAGGAGCTTGTTCTCCGCCACGTCCACGCTCACGCACGTCTCGGGGACGAACCCTTCCGGCGCATAGTACGGCGAAATGAAGGGGACGAACATCTCCGTGATCTCGGGGTTTTTATAAAGATGCGCCGTTTTTCCCAAACGGCGCAGTGCGTGGCACAGCGCAGAGGCGCTTCCGAGAGTGTCCCCGTCCGGCCTCTGATGCGTCACCAGAAGATAATTGTCGTGCGCGCGAAGATACGCGGCGCATTCCAGAAGTTCCATGGTTACCCGTTTTCCCCGCCTCTGGGCGAAGCGTCGTCCAGATGGCGGATGATGTCGTTGATGTGAGCGCCGTGCTCGATGGAGTGATCGAGCTCAAAGATCAGCTCCGGCGTATACCGCAGCGAGAGCGAGGTGCCCAGCTCGTGCCGCAGCCAGCCGCTGCACGATTTGAGACCCTTTTTGAGCTCTTTTTCGTTCACGTCGCCGAGCACGCTCAGATACACGGTGCAGTAGCGCAGATCGCCCGTCGTTTCGGTGCGGACGATGCTCAGCAGATCGCCCTGCTGCACGCGCGGATCCTTCACCTCGCGCAGGAGCGAGGCGAGCGTGCGCCGGATATCGTCGTTAATGCGCTGAATGTGATTGGACGGCATAATTTACCATTCCTTTCTTTACAGCTGCTCGTTGACGAAGCACTCGATGACGTCGCCTTCCTTGATGTCGTTGAACTTTTCGACCTGCATGCCGCATTCGTAACCGGCGGAGACTTCCTTGACGTCGTCCTTGAAGCGGCGCAGCGAAGCAAGCTCGCCCTCGAAAATGACGATGTTGTCGCGGTTGACGCGCACGCTGCAGTTGCGCTGGATCTTGCCGTCCTGCACATAGCAGCCGCACACGGTGCCGACCTTGGACACGCGGAACGTCTGGCGTACCTCGGCGTGGCCGATGATGACTTCGTGGAACTTCGGCGCGAGCATGCCCTTCATGGCGGCCTCGACGTCGTTGATGCAGTCATAAATGACGCGGTACATGCGCAGCTCGACCTTGGAGCGCTCGGCGCTGTCGCGCGCGGCGTTGTCCGGACGGACGTTGAAGCCGACGATGACGGCGTTGCTCGTCGAGGCGAGCATGACGTCCGACTCGTTGATCGCGCCGACGCCGGAATGGATGACGCGCACGCGCACTTCCTCGTTGGAGAGCTTTTCGAGCGAGGTCTTGACGGCCTCGGCGCTGCCCTGCACGTCCGCCTTGACGATGATGTTGAAGTCCTTGAGATCGCCCTCCTGGATGCGGGCGAACAGATCCTCGAGCGAGACCTTCTTGCCCGCGCCCGCGGCAGCGGCGCTGCGCTGCGCGGCAAGGCGCTCCTCGGCGAGAGCGCGCGCCATGCGCTCGTCGGCGACGGCGTTGAACACGTCGCCCGCGGACGGCACTTCGGACATACCGGCGATCTCCACCGGGACGGAGGGGCCGGCATCGGTGATGCGCTCGCCGCGGTCGTTCGTCATCACGCGCACACGGCCGACGGCGGTACCGGCAATGATGATGTCGCCGGTGTGGAGCGTGCCGTTCTGCACGAGAACGGTCATGATCGGGCCGCGGCCCTTGTCGAGACGCGCTTCCACGACCGTGCCGCGCGCCGGACGGTTCGGGTTGGCCTTGAGCTCCATGATCTCGGCCTGCAGCACGAGATTTTCCAGAAGCTCCTTGACGCCCGCGCCGGTCTTCGCGGAGATCGGGCAGACGATCGTATCGCCGCCCCACTCTTCGGGGACGAGATCGTATTTGGTGAGATCCTGCTTGATGCGGTCGGGGTTCGCGCCGGGGAGATCCATCTTGTTGATCGCCACGACGATCGGCGTACCGGCGGCCTTGGCGTGGTTGATGGACTCGATCGTCTGCGGCATGATGCCGTCATCGGCCGCAACGACGAGAATGGCGATATCGGTCACCATCGCGCCGCGGGCGCGCATGGTGGTAAAGGCCTCGTGGCCCGGGGTGTCGAGGAAGGTGACGGGGCTGCCGTTGACCATCACGCGGTACGCGCCGATGTGCTGCGTAATGCCGCCGGCCTCGCCCGCAACGACGTTCGCGCTGCGGATGCGGTCGAGCAGGGATGTCTTGCCGTGGTCGACGTGGCCCATGACGACGACGACCGGCGCGCGGGGGACGAGTTCGTCCTCGGTATCGACGTGGTCATCAATAAGACGGTCCTCGACCGTCACAACGACCTCGTGCTCCACCTTGCAGCCAAGCTCCATGGCGACGAGCGCGGCGGTATCGTAATCGATCACATCGGACACGGACGCCATCACGCCGAGCTTGATGAGCTGCTTGATGACCTCGACCGCCGTTTTCTTCATGCGGGAGGCGAGCTCGCCGACGTTGATCTCGTCAGGGATGCTGACCTTGAGCTGCTGCTTCTTCGCGACCTCAAACTGCAGGCGCTGCATCTTGTCGCGCTCTTCCTGGCGGCGCTTGGCGCTTGCGACCTGCTGCTGGCGCTGCTTGTTCTTGTTCTGGATCTTCTCCTTGCCGCCGCGGCGGATGTCCTTGTCCTTCCCGGCGTTGCCGGCGTTACCGGCGATCTTGTCGAAGCGCTCGTCGTATTTCGAGAGATTCGCTCCGGCGGAGCCGCGGGTATCGACGACGCGCTTTTCCACGACCTGCTTCGGCTGGGCGGGCTTCTCCGGCTTCGGCTTCTGCGGCTGCTGCACGGGCGCGGCAGCGGCTGCTGCGGGAGCCGGCGCGCTGCCGGCGGTCTTTTCCTGCGCGGGAGCGTCGGGCTTCTTCTCTTCCGGCGCCTTGGCGGGGGCCTTCTTCTCCTCCGGTTCGGGGGCGAAGATCTCGGCAATGCTGCCGACCTGGTGATGCTGCGTCAGATACTCGAAAATGAGATCCAGCTCGGCGTCCTCGAGAACCTGCATGTGGTTCTTCGGCGTCGTGGCATAGTCGGTGAGAATCTGGGAAATATCCTTGGAGGTCATGCCAAAATCCTTGGCAACCTCGTGAATGCGGTATTTAAAATCAAGCGCCATACTTATTTCCTCCTTTTTCCGCTCTCGGTGTGCTTACGGGGCGCGGCCTTCCGCCGCTTGAGCTTATCCTCGCGCTGGGCGAGAAGTTCGGCTGTTTCCTTCCAGCCGGGAAGCTCCTCGGCAAGCGCGGCGGCGAACCGCGCGGCGAGGGGCAGATCGGTGAAGCAGAGCATGCTGCAGCCGCGCTTGCCCAGCATGGCGGAGAGCTCCGCCTTCGTCCAGGGCAGCGTCTGCAGCGGTGCGCGGTGACCGTACAGAAAACCCGCGGCGCGTTTCTGCGCGTTGGGGGAAGCGTCGGCGGCGAGCATCAAAAGCCGCCCCTTTCCGGCGGCGATCGCCGTGCCGCTTCCTTCCTCGCCGACGGCGAGCATCCCGCCCTTCCGGGCGAGACCGAGATACTGCGCTGCCTTATCCATCGCCCGCCTCCAGTTCCGCCGTGAGCCGCGCCCACACGTCCTCCGGCACGGGGACGGACAGAGCGCGCTCGAGCGCGCGCGATTTGACCGCGCGCTTCAGACACTCGCTGCTGCGGCAGAGATAGGCGCCGCGCCCCGGCACCCTGCCGCGCAGATCGATGGAGAGCTCCCCCTCCGGCGAGCGGACGACGCGGATCAGTTCGGTTTTCGGTTTTTGTTCACGGCAGCCGATGCACTGCCGGAGCGGTACGGTTTTCGGCAAAAGCGCTCCTCCTGAAATGTATGTGGACTGGCGGGGTTTGTTTGATGGGTGGTTTATTCGTTCGCGGCGCTCTCCGGCTTGATATCGATTTTATAACCGGTGAGACGCGCGGCGAGACGGGCGTTCTGGCCCTCCTTGCCGATGGCGAGAGAGAGCTGGCTGTCCGGCACGATCACGCGGCAGCTGTGGCCTTCCTCGAGTACCTCAACGGAGAGGACCTCCGCCGGGGAGAGCGCCGAGGCGATGTACTGCTCGGGATCCTCGCTGTATTTGATGATATCGATCTTCTCGCCGCCGAGCTCGTTGACGATGCTCGCCACACGCCCGCCGCGGGGGCCGACGCACGCGCCGATCGGATCGATCTCGGGATCGGCGGAGTAAACGGCCATCTTCGTGCGGCTGCCGGCTTCGCGGGCGATGGAGCGGATCTCCACCGTGCCGTCAAAGATCTCGGGCACTTCCAGCTCAAAGAGCCGCTTGACGAGACCGGGGTGCGTGCGGGAGATGAGCACCTGCGGGCCGCGGGTGGACTTGCGCACCTCGACGACATAGACCTTGATGCGGTCGCCCTCGGTGAGCTCTTCGCCCTTGATGCGCTCGGTGGCGGAGAGCATGGCCTCGGTGAATTCGCTGTTGGAGCTGATCTTGATGGACACGGCGCCGGTGCGCGGATCGATGCGCGTGACGACACCGGTGAGGATCTCGTGCTCCTTGGAGGTGAACTCGTCATAGATGATGCCGCGTTCCGCCTCGCGGATGCCCTGGATGATGACCTGCTTTGCCGCCTGCGCCGCGATGCGGCCGAATTTCTTCGTTTCGACCGGGATGCGGACGGTGTCGCCGATGCCGGCCTTCTTATCATAGTGATGCGCCTCGTCGAGCAGGATCTGCGTGGCGTCGTTCACATACTCGCTCTCCTCCACGATGGTCTTGAGAACGAACATGCTGATGGTCTTTTTATTTTCGTCCATGATGACCTCGACATTATCCTCGCAGTCGGGGTTGTCGCGCTTGAAGGCGGTCAGCAGGGCCTGCTGGATCTTCTCCTGCATGTATCCGCGGGGGATGCCCTTTTCCTTTTCGATCTGCTCGATGGCGTCAAAAAATTCGGCGTTCATTGCACTCATCTATTTTTGCTCCTTACGTTATATCACGTTGTGATTTTTTACAGCACGCGCAGCCGTACCTGCGCGATCTGGGCCTTTTCAAAGGTGGTCTCTTTTCCGGCGATCGTCAGGGTAACGTCGCCGTCGCGGTATCCGGAGAGCGTTCCGACAAAGGACTTGCTGCCGTTCACCGGCTTATAGAGCCGCACCTCCGCGCCGCTGCCCATAAAGCGCGCAAAGTCGCCGGGGCGCTTGAGCTCGCGCTCGGCGCCGGCGGAGCTGACCTCGAAAACGTAGCTGTCCGGAATGGGGTCTGCCTCGTCCAGCACGGGATCGAGCGCGCGGGAGAGCGCCTCGCAGTCGTTGATGGAAACGCCGCCGTCCTTGTCGATGTACACGCGCAGAAACCACTGTCCGGCCTCGCGGATGTATTCCACATCCCAAAGCTCCAGACCCAGCGTTTCGGCGACGGGCGCGGCCAGCGCGGTCACGGTCTCGGTGACTTTACTCATAAAAAATCCTCAATTTCCAGTTTCTGACAAATTCTTTTAAATCAACAAAAAGAGTGGGTTTTGCCCACTCTTCCTGTTTCTTACGTTCGTACGAGGGGATTATACCACCCTCCGCGCGCGATTGCAAGTGATTTCATTAAATTAATATAGAGTATACGGGAAATTTTCACCCGTTTACCCGTTCATTGCGGTGAGGACGTTGCCGTAGTCCACCTGATAGTTCGCGCCCTCGTAGGTGCCGTTGAGCATGGACATGGCGCGGTTCCATGCGTCGCCGCCCTCGGTATAGGGCTGGGGCTGGTAATTGTTCAGCGTGTTCGGCCCGAGCACGGTGCTGTCGGGGCCGACGGTGCTGCTCAGCGAGCAGGGGATGAAGGAATAGCTGTCGAGCGTTACCTCGCCGCCGACGCGCTTGAGCGTGAGCTGCGCGATGCCGGTGTCGTAAGCGCCGGGGTCGGTGCCGTTGCCGGGGTTGGTGTGGCCGCCGAAAATAAAGTTGCCGAGACCGTAGAAGATAACGCCGCCGTTATAATCCTCCGCCGGCTGGAGCCGGTGGGCGTGCGTGCAGTACACGGCGTTGAAGCCGGCGTCCACGGTGTAGCGGCAGAGCTCGGTCTGCACGTCGGTGGGTTCATAGTATCCCTCGCGGCCCATGTGCAGGCACGCGATGGTGAAGTCCGCGCCCGCCTCCTCGAGCGATTTGAGCCCCGCGGCGATCTTGTCGCGCGACGCCGCGACGAGCTTTTCCTGCGCCTGCGCGGAGAGAATGCTCATGGCGTTGTAGGTGAGCTGGTTATAAAGGCAGTAAATGCCGACCTTCACGCCGCCGTCCTTTTCGTAGATATACGTTTCGTCCTCGCCCGCGTAGGCAACGCCCACGGCGTCGAGCGCGGCGGCCGTGTCGTCATAGGCGCTCTGGCCGAAGTCCATCGTGTGGTTGTTTGCCAGCGTCACGAACTCCACGCTGCCCGCGGTGAGGATGTTCGCGTAATCCGCCGGGGCGAGAAACACGAACTGCTCAATGGAATCGTAATACTTGTCCGAGAGGTTGCACTCAAGATTGGCGATCGTGAGATAGTCTTTTTCAAAGTACTGCACGGTTTTGGCGAAGGGATAGTCGTAGTTTTTCCCGACGACGGTCTGCAACGCCGTGCCCCACCCGCGGCGGGTCTTTGCCTCGGCGAGCGTGCAGTCGCCCACCATGGAAACGGTGAAGTATTCGGGGCTCGGCTCCGGCGTGGGTTCGGGCGTCGCGGTAGGCTCCGCGGTGGGCGCAGCCGAGGGTTCGGGCGTGAGCTCGGGGCCGGAGGTCGGCGGCACGGGCGTTTCGCTCGCCGCCGGCGCGAGCGTCTCGGCGCGCTCCGCGTTATTTACCGAAACGGCGCGCACGGCAACGAGCACAACGAGCGCGAGCGCGAGCAGACAGAAAACGATCAGCGCCGGAACGGATACCCGGCGGGAAGGACGATGTTGCATGGCGTATCTCCCGTGTTATTCGGTGAAATGGATGTGGTTGTTGATGTGATCCTGACAGAAGCAGTGATACCCCGCGCAGCGCGAGCAGTAACGGAACTCCAGCTCCGGATGGTCCGCGTCGGTGCGGCCGCACACGGCGCATTTGTAGCGGTACGGGGCGCTCTGCTGCTCGCGGCGGATGCGCTGCGCCTCGCGCTTGAAGTTCACGGTCTTGCGGATCTGCCCGGGCCGCCGGAAGTGAACGGAGCCGAAGAGCATATCCCCGCAGAAAAGCAGATAGTTGAGCGTCGCCACGACCGGCAGAAGATTGAGCGGGAAGCGGAGCGCGAAGATCTCATAGACGAAGTACGCCGCGTTCGCCACGGCGAGCCACTTGATCTTGATCGGGATGATGTACATGAACAGCACCCGCTGGTCGGGATAGTACGTTGCGAACGAGAAGAACATCGAAAGATAAATGAACTCCGCGCCGATGCTCATCGTGATGCCGCCGAACAGATAGACAAGGAAGGCGTACAGGATCGTGAACACCATACCGGCGAGAAAGTACATGTTGAACTTGGCCTGTCCCCACTCGCGCTCCATCGAGGTGCCGATGAAGTAATAGAAATAGAGGAACAGCAGCCCCCAGATGCCGCCGGTGTCCGGAATGAGCACGAAGGTCACCAGCCGCCAGATCTGCCCGCGCAGGACCATCTGCGGATTGAGCGCGAGAAAATAGCGCACCGTGCCGGTGCGGTCCATCAGCGTCAGCAGCCAGACGACGGCGTTGCCGATGATGAGATAGCGCATGAGATTTTCCACGCCGAAACGCGGATGGCGGACGCAGTAGCGCTCGACCCAACGCATGAATGCTTTCAAATCAAAACTCCTTTCCAGAGGAAAACTGTAACGGAATACTTAATTATACCACATCCGGACGAAATTTCAATCCGGGAGTTGGCCGTCTTATACTTTCCTCCGAAAGCGGCAGGCGGAGGGCATCGCCGCCGCGAAAGCCCGCGGCGTAAAATTCGGCCGCCCGCCGATCCCGCTGCCGGAGAATTTCCGCGCGGCGCATGCGGCATGGAGAGCGAAAAAGCTGACGCTCCAACAGGCGGCGGATGCCTGCCATATGAAGGTCGGAACGTTCTACGACAAGGCGGTCAAACTGGAAAAAGCCCCATGACCGGACAATGCTGCGGATTTGGAAAAGTGTACTTTTACAAAAGCACCAATTACGCAGAAATTTTTTGAATGGAATTGAGATTTCAGCTTTTTTGCGGTATAGTAAGTTTAGATATGGATTTCTGATACAAACTGAAAAAGTACACGATTGCAAATCTGAACGGGAGGGACTGTTCCATGGGACAGATCGCGGAGATCATCAAGTACGAAGGCGACAACAGCACCTTTATCTGGAAGCACCCGAGCGAAGACTTCAACAGCATGACGCAGCTCATCGTCCACGAATCGCAGGAGGCGATCTTTTTCCTCAACGGACAGGCACTTGACCTGTTCGGGCCGGGACGGTACACGCTCGAAACGCAGAACATCCCGAAGATCGGTGCGGCGCTCAGCCGCGCGGCGGGGGAGAAAACGCCGTTCCATTGCGAGGTATATTTCATCAATAAGACCGAGCAGATGGCAATCAAATGGGGTACGGACAGCAGGGTGCAGTACATAGACCCCACCTACGGTTTCCCGATTTCCATCGGCGCGAGCGGCGAAATGTCCCTGCGCGCAGAGGACAGTCGGAGGCTCCTTTTAAAGGTTGTTGGAACCGAAAATGCGCTCAGCCAGCAAAAGCTCGTCGCTCTTTTTCGGGCATTTCTGATGACGCGGGTGAAAACATACATTGCGCAGACGATGAAAGCGAGCGCCATCAACATTTTCGAGATCGACGAGCATCTGACCGAGTTTTCCAAAATTCTGCATAAGCAGCTCATCCCGGACTTTGCTGATTACGGCGTGGCGCTCGAGCGGTTTTTCGTAACGAACGTGGTAAAGCCGGATGGCGATCGACAATATGAAAAGTTCAAGGAGCTGCACTTCCGCCAGTATGCGGACATTGCCGAAGCAAAGCTCCGCCAGCAGACGGATCTTATCTATGCACAGACGCAGGCGCAGAAGGTCATCATCGACTCGCAGGCACAGGCTACAAAGCGGGCGCAGGAGGGGTATACCTATGCGCAGGAGCGCGGATTCGATGTGGCCGAGCGTGTGGCGCAGAACGAGGCCGTTGGGCAGTTTACGAATCTCGGCGTCGGTCTCGGCACGATGGCGGGCGTCGGCGGTGTGGTCGGCGGTGTCGTCGGCAGCGCGGTGAACGGCGCAATGAGCGCTGCGGCGGAGCCGCCCACGTCCGCCACGGAAGCCCCGGCGGACGATATGGCAGCCTTCAAGGCGAAAGTCGATAAGCTCACCTTGATGAAACAGGCGGGACTCATCTCGGAGGAAGAATTTTCCTCTATGAAAACGGAGCTTTTGAAAAGCATTCTGTAAAAAGGGGAGAGAAAGAAAATGAAAAAAAGCTTTACATCTTATGCGATCTGCTGGGCGATCCTGCTTACTCTCTTTAACCTTCTCTGCTTTGTCACGCCCGCGGAGTGGTACGGCTTTAACAAGTTCGGCGGCTCGTTCTGGGCGGGATATGCTGTCATCACGCTTGCGTTCCTCGGCCAGCTCGCCTGTGCATATAAGGCGTTCCGGGCGGAAAATGCGAAAAAGTTTTTCTATAACCTGCCGCTCATCACCGTGAGCTATACGGGGCTCATTTTGACGCTCATTCTCGGCGGGCTCTGTATGGCGATCCCGGATGTCCCGAACTGGCTCGGCGCGATCGTCGGAGCGGTCGTGCTGGCGTTCACCGCCGTTGCAGTTATCAAGGCGAGCGCCGCAGCGGACATCGTGGAGAGTGTGGATAAAAAGGTCGCAGAGAAAACGGCGTTTCTCCGCATGGCCACGGCGGATGCCGAGGTCATCCTCGCTTCGGCCAAAAGCGCAGAAGTAAAGGCCGAGTGCAAGAAAGTCTATGAAGCCCTCCGGTATTCCGATCCGATGAGCAATGAAGCGCTCTCCGTTACGGAAGCGAAGATCACCGTGAAGCTCGACGAGCTGAAAGCTGCCGCTGCCGCGGACGACGCAGAAAAGATCCGAGACGTCTCCGGAGAGCTTATTCTGCTCATCAAAGAAAGAAACGCCAAATGCAAGGCGCTAAAATAAATAGGCGGGCGGGGCAGAGCCCCGCCCTAAAAAAGCAAGATAGTTTACAGCAAACCCACTTGGCTCCCCTAATAGGGGAGCTGGCGCGGCGCGCAGCGCCGTGACTGAGGGGTTCATACCCCTGCCATTATGCAAAGCAAAAACGTCTAAAAATAAGGAGAGAAGACCATGGCAGTATTCAAGTGCAAAATGTGCGGCGGGACGGTGGAGTTTGAGCCGGGGGCGACCGTCGGCGTGTGCGACAGCTGCGGCACGAAACAGACGCTCCCGCGGCTGGACGATGACCGCCGCGCCAATCTTTACGACCGTGCCAACCATTTCCGCCGCAATAACGATTTCGACAAGGCGGCGGGACTGTACGAGCAGATCCTGAACGAGGACAGCGCCGACGCCGAGGCATACTGGTCGCTCGTCCTCTGCCGGTACGGCATCGAATACGTCGAGGACCCCGCGACACACCGGCGCGTCCCGACGGTCAACCGCGCACAGTTCACGTCCGTATTCGATGACGACAATTACAAATCCGCCATCCGATACGCCGACATCGCGCAGCGGCAGCTCTACGAGAATGAGGCGCGGACAATCAACGAAATTCAAAAGGGTATCCTCTCCATCTCGCAGAAGGAAGAGCCGTTCGATGTGTTCATCTGCTACAAGGAGACCGATGCGAACGGACGCCGCACGCCGGACAGCGTTCTCGCAAATGACCTTTACCACCAGCTCACGCAGGAAGGCTTCAAGGTCTTTTTCGCCCGCATCACGCTCGAGGACAAGCTCGGCACGGCGTATGAGCCGTACATCTTCGCGGCGCTCAACAGCGCAAAAGTCATGGTGGTTCTCGGCACAAAGCCGGAGTATTTTAACGCTGTCTGGGTGAAAAACGAGTGGAGCCGGTATCTCGCGCTCGTTAAGAACAGCGGCGGCAGGAAAGTCCTCATCCCGGCCTACAAGGATATGGACCCCTACGACCTGCCGGAGGAGTTTTCGCATTTGCAGGCGCAGGATATGTCCAAACTCGGCTTCATGCAGGACCTGATCCGCGGCATCAAGAAGATCGCGCAGAAAGAGACGCCCGCCCCGGCAACCGCGCCCGTTGTGAGCGCGTCTGGCGGCAGCACCGCGCCGCTTTTGAAGCGCGCCTTTATGTTCCTCGAGGACGGCAACTGGCAGGAGGCGGACGCCTACTGCGAAAAGGTGCTGGATATCGACCCGGAGAACGCGCAGGCATATCTCGGCAAGCTCATGGCGGAGCTGAAAGTGCGGCGGCAGGAGGAACTGAAAAACTGTGCCGAACCGTTTAGCTACAACGGCAACTACCGGAAAGCCGTCCGCTTCGGCGGCGCGGCGATGAAGGAGCAGCTAGACGGGGACATAGCGTTCATCAACGAACGAAACGAGAACGACCGGAAAACGGGCATTTATAACGAAGCGGTAAAGGTCATGAACTCTGCCCACACCGAAGCGGTCTTTAACAATGCGGCGGAAAAATTCCGCACCATTCCCGGCTTCCGAGATGCCGATGCCCTTGCAGAGGAGTGTCTGGAAAAGGCAGAGGACAGTCACAAAGACGCAATCTATGATTTCGCTAGGCAGAAGATGAGCGCAAACAGAATCATCGGTTACGAGACAGCCATTGCGTCTTTCCAAAGGATCCCCGGCTGGCGTGACACGGAGGAACAGATCGCCCTTTGCCAAAAGAGAATCGAAGAGATCAAGGCGCAGGTAGAAGCCGACCGGCTGGAAATGCGGCGGCAGGCAGAGAAAAAGCGCATTGCCGACGAAATAGCCGCAAAGAAGCGAAAAAAGGTTATAGCGATTGCCACACCGATCATCTGTGCCTGCATCGCATTTGTGATCCTCCTGACACAGGTCATTATCCCCAAACAGAAATACAATACGGCCATGGATATGATCGACGCGGGGGAATACGATGCTGCATACGCAATTTTGGAAGAAATTGGAGACGCCGAGACGATTGCAGCAAGTAAATACGACCGTGTTGCAAATGCAACTGTAGGAGACACGATTGTTTTTGGCACATATGAGCAGGATAATGATATATCCAACGGAAAAGAAAATATAGAATGGTTGGTTCTTGCTAAAGAGGATGACCGGCTGCTTGTTATCAGCCAATATGCCTTGGATTGCCAACAGTATGACATGAGCAAGACAGATGCACCGTTGATAACGTGGGAGAGTTGCACAATTCGAAAATGGCTGAACGAGGATTTTCTCAACGTCGCATTTTCGGACGAGGAAAAAGCAATGATCTGCACGGTGACGGTGCCGCCAGATATGAATTCTTTTTCCAACAGGAATTCCGGCAGCACCATACAGGATAGGGTTTTTCTTCTTAGCACAGCAGAAGCAAACAGGTATTTCAAAAGCAATGAAGAGAGAATGTGTGTGCCAACCGCTTATGCAAAATCAAACGGCGCTGACACGAGCAGCGATTACACCAAAGGAGGCGCAGTCACCGGTTGGTGGTGGCTGCGGTCGCCCAACACCAAATGGGACTGGAACAATGGCACCTATGTCGGCAACGACGGCGGTGTCCGCAGCTATGGCGACTATGTCGACCGCGACGTTCGCGGCTGCGTTCGCCCCGCTTTGTGGATCGATCTGGGAGAATAAAAAGGAGGATATAACAATGGATAACGATAACAGAAAATTCTATCCGGTTCTTCTGTTTTTTTGAAAGAAGAAAAGGAATCTGCCGAAGCTTTTTTGAAAGAAAGAATTTGGCGGAGTTGCTTGATGAAGCTGTTAGGCGAGGATATGTTTATGCAAATGGCTATAGTAGGGGCTCAGACGGAAGAAAAGGTGATACTCTGTATTTCATAACGGATGAAGGAATAGCTGTACGAAACAGCTATTAATAGCGTTCTCTTGCCAGGCAGACGGAGAGAGAAAAAACATGTACTTCCGCGCCGCATGTCTCTCCCTTCGTCTTTTGCTTGCGGCAAAATCCACCTCCCTCGTCAGAGGGGAGTAGATAGAATGCTGTAAAATTTATTGTTGAATTTTACAGCAGAACGGCGTATACTATTCGCAAAGGAGTTGATCACTATGCCGAACATCAAGCCGATCTCCGATCTGCGGAATTACACGGAAGTATTGCAGGATGTGGCGGCGGGTGCGCCCGTTTTCCTGACGAAGAACGGCCGCGGCCGGTACGCCATTGTGGACATTCAGGATTTCGAAAAAGCGCAGGCCACGCTGAAGCTTATGAGTGAGCTCGCAAAGGGCCGCCGATCCGGTGAGACCGAAGGCTATCTGACCCCGGAGGACATGAGAGCGCACTTCCGCGCCAGAGCGAATGAAGAATAACATCCATTATTCAGCGGAGTCCCGCCGTGATCTGGACGATATATGGGACTATATAGTGTCGGAGCTTCAAAACCGTGTGGCGGCGGAGCGCGTGGTGGATCGCATTCTGGACGCGGTTGAACGCTTGAAAGATTTTGCGGAAATGGGCGCTCTGCTGTCCTCCGTCGCCGACGTCGGCGGGGACTACCGGTTTCTTGTGAGCGGGAACTATATGGTTTTCTATCGTGTGAACGGAAGAGATGTTTTTATCGACCGAGTTTTATATGGCCGTCGTGATTATCTTCGGGTTCTTTTTCGGGATATGAGCATGAAGCAGGACGATTAAAAGTAACTGCAGCGGTTCCAATTTTGGAGCCGCTGCGGTTTTCCTATTATACGCTCAATCCATCGGGAGCGGGATGGGCTTTTTTAGCTCCAGACGGCCGTAGCAGACGAGCTCTGCCGCTTTGTCCGGCGGGATCATGCGGTCGTCTTCGGCGTGGGTGCGGTTCACGGCGAAGAGATACACCGTGCCGCGGCTGTCGGCGCAGAACTGCCGGAAGACGATCCCTCCGTCCGTTTCAAAAAGCCCGATGTCGCCGTCGTAAAGCTCGGTGCGCCGCCGGAGATATGCCGTGCCGCCCTTTTTGATCCACGGCGCGAGCGAATCGTCCGTGACCGCAACGGCAAAATCGGCGTCCGTGCCCTTCGGCACGGGGATGGTGTCCCAGAGCATGCGCTCACCGCCCTTCGATTGTTCTTGCTCTCAGCATACCGATTCCGGACGGAAAGGTCAAGACGGCAGAAAAAAGAAAAAGCAAAAGTGGCGCTTTCCGTTGCAGATGGCGGGATCGTGTGGTAAAATATATTATCTATACCTATGCGCAATATCAATATGGAAATATAAAGAAGGAATTTAACGATATGGAAAACCGTGAACAGGAGATCCGTCAGGACAGGGAAGACCTGATCGAGGGGCGCAACGCCGTTGCCGAGGCGATCCGCGCCGGGCGGACGATTGATAAAATTTTCGTTGCCCGCGGCGACACCGACCGCACCCTTGCGCGCATTCTCGCCAAGGCGCGGGAAAACGGCATCGTTGTCACCGAGTGCGACCGGCGCAAGCTCGATTCTCTCAGCGCCACGGGCGCGCACCAGGGCATCATTGCGCAGGCGGCAATGCGCGAGTACGCCTCCATCGAGGATATTCTGGAGCGTGCCGCCGAGCGGGGCGAGGATCCGTTCATCGTCGTGTGCGACGAGATTGCCGATCCGCACAATCTCGGCGCGATTTTGCGCACCGCCGAGTGCGCGGGCGTCCACGGCGTCATTATCCCCAAGCGGCGCGCCGCCGGGCTCACCGCCGTGGTGGACAAGGCGAGCGCGGGCGCGGCGGAGCATATGCTCGTCTCGCGCGTGACGAACATCCCCGCGGCGCTCGGTGAGCTGAAGAAAAAGGGCCTCTGGGTCTACGGCACGGCGGCGGACGCTCCCGCCGATCTGTGGCAGACGAAAATGACCGGCCCCGCGGCGCTCGTCATCGGGTCGGAGGGCTTCGGCATGGGCCGCCTCGTTTCGGAGCAGTGCGACTTCACCGTGGGCATCCCCCTGCTCGGCAAGATCACATCGCTCAACGCCTCCGCGGCGGCGGCGATCCTTATGTATGAGGTCGTCCGCCAGCGCAGAGATTCCTGAGACGGAGGGAGCTATGGCAAAACGCGATACAGGCGGCGTTCCCCGGAGCTTCGGCGTGCCGGGCTTCTCGCTCGAGAGCATTCTCGAGGAGTGCCGGGACAAGGCGCCGGAGGAGACCGCCGCGCCGGAAACGGCGGAAACGGAATACCGGCCGGAGACGGAGGGCTGTTCCTCCGAGCAGGCGGATTACCCGGCAGAGACGGAGTATGAGGCCGAATATCCGGACGAAGAAGCGGAATACCCCGAATACGAAGAATTTGATGCCGGCGAGCCGGAGTATGAGACTGCGCCGGACGAGCCGGAGGAGACCGGGGAACCGGACGGGCGGTACTATGAGGACGCGCCGGAGCCGGAAGAGGCCGCCGAGGGCGAAATATACGACGAAGGCTTCGAGGACGACGCGGACTTTTACGCCCCGCCCCTTGAAGCGCCGGACGAGCCGGATGCCTCGGAAGAAGGCGAAGAGCCGGACGAGCCGGAGAAAAAAAGCAGAAAGAAAAAGGGCTTTGGCAGCGTATCCCGCCGCGGGCGGGGCCGCGCGCCGGGGCCTTGGGGCAAGCTCGTGGGGCTTCTCGCCGCGGCGTCGATCCGCCGGGCGAACGATCTCTCCCAGCCCGACCCGGAGCCGGAGGACGTAACGCTTGAAATGCCGCCGCAGCGCGCGGCGAAGCATTATGCCGCGCAGATGCCGAGTCTGCGCCTGCGCTTCTTTGCGGCGGCGGCAGTCTGCGTGCTGCTCGCGTGGATCACTCTTTCGTATGACTTCGGCCTGCCGCTGCCCGGCAGTCTCGGCACGAACGCGAGAGCGACGTCGCTCGTGTGTCTCATCGGGATGCTCTCGGTGATGCTCATCGGACTGGACGTTGTAACGGCGGGCGTCATGGGGCTCATCCGCGGCCGCGCCGGGGCGGAATCCATGATCGTTCTCGCCGCGATCGCCGCGGCGGCGGACGTGATCTATATCGCCGCGAGCGGCGACGGCTCGCACGGCGTCACCTTCGCGGTGATCCCCGCGGCGGCGGTCATGTTCGCGCTGCGCGGCGCGTGGTACAGCTGCCGGGCGTACGCCGATTCCTTCCTTGCCCTGCATCACGCCAAGGACGCCTATGCCGTCACCTCCGAGGTGCTGCCGGGAAAGAAGGAGCACATCCTCATCAAGTCACGCCGCTCGTCGGACGGTCTTGTCCGCCGCAGCGAGGAGCCGAGCGGCGCGGAAGCGCTCGCCATGGAGGCGTTTGTGCCGATGGCTGTCGGCTCGCTCGCGCTGGCGCTGGCGCTCTCGCTCGGCGCGCAGGACATGAAGGCGTTTTTCCATCTCTTCTCGCTTATGACGGCGCTTTGCGTTTCCTTCAACTGGACGCTCTCGTTCCCGATCCTCTTCTCCCGCACGGCGCGCCATCTCATGATGCGCGGCAGCGCTCTGGCCGGATGGTCCGGCGCGCGCGATGTCGGCCGGTCGCGCCGGCTCGTGCTCACCGATACCGACATTTTCCCCGAGGACGCCATCGAGATCACGGGCGTACGCTTTATGGACAAGAGCCGCGCCGCGCAGGTGCTCGGCATCACCGGCAGCATGCTCGATGCGGCAGGGACGGGTCTTGCCGCGCCCTTTGCCGAGCTGATGCGCCGGAAAAACGCCGCCATGCAGACCGTGGAGGATTTCTCCGTCGGCGAGGGCGGCGCGAAGGGTATGGTGCAGGGCGAGGAGGTCCGCATCGGCACGCTCGCGTATATGCATCTGAGCGGCGTGAAGATCCCCGACAAGATCAAGGAGGAAAACGCGCTCTATACCGCCGTATCCGGCGAGCTGGCGGCGGTGTTCCCGCTGCGCTACCGTCCGATGGCGAGCGTGCAGCGCGCCTTGGCCGCTCTGCGCCGCGAGCATCGCAAGCCGATCTTCGCCGTGCGCGACTTTAATCTTGACCCTCTTCTTCTGCAGAAAACGTTCGGCGTATCCGCCGAGGGCTTCCAGTTCCCGTCTTCCGCCGAGCGGTACCGCATTTCCGGCATCCCCGCCTCAGCGGGCAGCCCTGCCGCCGGTGTGATGGCGCAGGACGGTCTCGACACGCTCGTGGACTTTGCCGAATGCGGCACGAAGCTCCATTCCTACGGCCGCGCGTGCGCGTGGTGCTGCGTCATCTGCGCCGCGCTCGGCGCGATCCTTGCGGTGGTCCCGGCATGGCAGGGACTGTGGACGGCGATCGGCGCGGGGCGTGTGCTGCTCTATATGCTCGCGTGGATCATCGTGCCGCTGGCGCTGCGGACGCTGCTGCAAAAATAATTATTGCCAAAAAAACTGTCATAGTGTATAATTTATCCTCGTGGCGCTCCCCAGTTTTTTCGGAAGAATGACAAGGCCGATTCACAGGACAATGAATTAAAGTTTTTTAAGATAATTATAAGGAGAGGACAACCCATGAGCTACACAACCAAGGACATCCGCAATGTCTGCCTGCTCGGTCACGGCGGCAGCGGCAAGACCACCCTTACCGAGAACATGCTCTACCTGACCGGTGCCATCGACCGTCAGGGCAAGGTCAACGACGGCAACACCGTCTGCGACTATGACGCGGAAGAGATCAAGCGTCAGGTAACGATCTCCGCGGCTATCGCTCCTGTTTCCTTCGGCGGCAAGAAGATCAACGTGATCGACTGCCCGGGCTTCCAGGACTTCGCCGGTGAAGTCGCCGCCGCGCTGCGCGCGGTCGAGGCGGGCATCATCTTCTGCACCGCGAAGGACGGCCTTTCCGTCGGCGCGGAGCGCAACTGGAAGCTGCTCAAGGCCGCCGGCAAGCCGGTCGCCTTCTACGTCTCCAAGCTCGATGAGGAGCACGGTGATTACTTCGGCGTGCTCGAAGCGCTGCAGGCCAAGTACGGCAGCGTCGTCTGCCCCGTGACGATCCCCGCCTCCGACGGTACCGGCGTCATCGATCTCGTGCACAACATCGCGTATGAGACCAACGGCAACAAGACCGCGAAGGTCGCCGTCCCCGCCGCCGACGCCGGCAAGGCCGAGGAGCTGCGCGAGGCTCTTATGGAGACCGCCGCGGGCGCTACCGAGGAGCTCATGGAGAAGTATTTCGAGGAAATGACCCTCTCCGAGGAAGAGCTTGTCACCGGCATCAAGGCCGGTCTGAAGGACCGCAGCGTCGTTCCCGTGTTCTGCGGCGTCGGTACGACCGGCGTCGGCACGCAGGCTCTGCTGCAGGCCATTCTGGACTATGTCCCCGCGCCCGACGAGGTCGAGGGCATCGATCCCAACGGCCCGACCGCCGGTCTCGTGTTCAAGACCGTGTCCGACCAGTTCGGCAAGTACAACTTCATCAAGCTCGTCAGCGGCAAGCTGACCGCCGATATGTCTCTGCGCAATTCGCGCACCGGCAACACCGATAAGCTCGGCCGTCTGTACACCATGTGCGGCAAGAAGACCACCGAGGTCAAGGACGCCTGCTGCGGCGACATCGTCGCCATCGGCAAGATGGACTGGAAGACCGGCGACACCGTGTGCGACCCGAAGGCCGAGATCGAGCTTCCCGCCATCGAGATCGCGGAGCCCTGCTACTCCATGTGCATCTCCCCCAAGACGAAGGGCCAGGACGACAAGATCGCCAACGGTCTCGCCCGTCTGAACGAGGAGGACATCTCCTTCACGGTCGTCAACAACGCCGAGACCCACCAGATGGTCCTCTCCGGCGCCGGCGATATCCAGCTCGACGTCCTCTGCGCCAAGCTGAAGAGCCGCTTCGGTGTCGAGAGCGAGCTCAAGCCCGCCCGCGTGCCTTACCGCGAGAAGATCAAGGCGAAGGTCGAAGCCCACGGTCGCCACAAGAAGCAGACCGGCGGCAGCGGTCAGTTCGGCGATGTCTGGATCCGCTTCGAGCCCCAGGAGGAGTCTGAGGAAATGATCTTCGCCGAGGAAGTGTTCGGCGGCAGCGTTCCCAAGAACTTCTTCCCCGCGGTCGAAAAGGGCCTGCGCGACGCCGTGCAGAAGGGTGTCCTCGCCGGCTACCCGCTCGTCAACCTCAAGGCCACGCTGTACGACGGCTCCTACCACCCCGTTGACTCCAACGAAATGGCGTTCAAGACGGCGGCGCAGCTCGCCTACAAGGACGGCATCCCCCGCGCGAAGCCGACCATTCTCGAGCCCATCGGCCTGCTGAAGGTCACCATTCCCGACGCGAACCTTGGCGATATCATGTCCGATATCTCCTCCAAGCGCCGCGGCACGGTGCTCGGCATGACCGCCGAGGACGGCATGCAGATCGTTGAGGCCGAGGTCCCCATGGCCGAGATGAGCTCCTACACGATCGACCTGCGCTCCATGACGCAGGGCCGCGGCTCCTTCACCTGCAAGTTCGTGCGCTACGAAGAGGCCCCCGGCAACGTCCAGCAGAAGGTCATCGAGGAAGCCAAGGCCCTCGCCGACGCCGAGTAATTCCCCAATCGAATACCAAAAGAGGCGGCTCTCGGAGCCGCCTCTTTCGTATGCAATAAAAGCCTCGCAGAGAGAGGTTAATATCAAAGGGGAGAACCGCGCAGCGGTTCTCCCCTCAGACTGTCGAAAAAGCCTCGCAGAGTTTGCGCCCGCAGGCGCAAATAAAGTGCAAAACATTTTTGCCGGCGGCGTGTACGTCGGCAAAAATACTTCTCGACTCGCAAACGTGCGAGCGTAAGCGAGTGTGCTGCGGCGAGCCGCAGCCTTTTCAAACGAGAGCCCAACGAAGTGGGTCTCGTTTGAGAGTTTCAGCCCTTCATATCCATGAGCTTCTGCTTGAGTTCGCCCTCGATGCGGCCAAGCTCTTCCTCGGCCTGGGCGCGGCGGGTGCGGCCGTCGTCCTGGATCTGGCGGACTTCCTCGAGCGTGGCGATGAGGTGCTCGTTCGTCTTCTTGAGCGTCTCCAGATCAACGATGCCGCGCTCGGACTCCTTCGCGACCTCGACCGAGCCGGTGTGCAGCGCCTCGGCGTTGCTCAGCAGGAGCCGGTTCGTCACATCGGAAACGGCGCGGGAGGCTTCCATCGCCTGCTTGGAGTGGTACATGCTCAGCCCCAGCACCATCTGGCTCTTCCAGAGGGGGATGGTGTTCACGATGGCGGTCTGGATCTTCTCGGTCATGAGAAGGTCGTTATTCTGGATCATGCGGATCTGCGGGGACATCTGCAGGGAGATCGTGCGGGTCAGCTCCAGATCGTGCAGCTTCTTCTCAAAGCGGCCGATGAGGTTCGTGAAATCGTTCACAGCCTGCGCGTCCTCGGGCAGACCGGACTTCTCCGCCTTCGCGCGCAGCTCGGCGAGATCCTTTTCGCGCAGCTCCTGCACGCGGAGCTTGCCCGCGATGATGTACATCGTGAGCTCCTTGAAATACGCCTGATTGAGCTCGAACATGCGGTCGAGCGAGGCAATGTCCTTCGCGAGGACGACCTGGTGGTTCTGCAGCTGCTGGGTGATCTTGTCCACGTTGATCTCGGCCTTGTCGAACTTTGCCTTCGTCTCCTCCATGGAGCGGGAGGCCTTTTTGAAGAGACCGCGGAGACCCTTCTTCTGCTCGGCTTCGTCGTAGTCGAGATCCTTCAGCTCCACGACGAGGCTCGTGAGCATGTCGCCGACCTCGCCCATGTCCTTCGTGCGTACCTTGCCGAGCGCGGCGCCGGAGAAATCGGCAATGTTCTTCTGCGCGGCGGCGCCGTAGGAAAGAACAAGATTCGTATCGGTTACGTCGATCTGCTTGGCAAACTCGCGCACGGCGGCCTGCTCCTCGGGGGAGAGACGGTCAATGTCGAGCTTTTCCGGCTCAACGGCGGGCTTTTCCTCTTCAACAACGAGCTGCGGAGCGGCGGGGGCTTCCTGCGCGGCGGCCTGCGTGGGATTGAGCGTCAGGGAAGGAACGTAAGTTTTTTCATCCATGGGAGGTGCTTCCTTTCATCGTTTGTTCGGAGCTTGTATCGGATGCGGGAGCGGGCGCGGCCTCGGCTGCGCTCTGCTGCTGTTCGTACTGCTTCATGAAATCCTTGATATCGAGATACCCCTTGCCGCCGAGCCCTTCGCGGGCGAGCATGGTGTTCATGGTGTCGATGTCCATCTGGATATCGGCGGCCTGATTGGCAAAGAGCGCGTCGAGCTGCTTTTTGTAGGCCGCGATCGTCGTATCGAGCATTTCCTCAATGCGCTGCATCGAGCCGGTGATGTTCTCTCCGCCGAACTCCTGCGCGCTCATGCGGTCGTAGGCATTGAGCAGGCGGATCGTTGTGGGGAGATAGAAGTCGAGAAACTTCCGGATCTGCGGCACATCGGCGGGATCGTCGATAGCGTCGCGGATGATCTTGTCGGAAACGCTCATCAGCTCGTTGATCCGGCTGCGGATCTCCGGGTTGGGGATGGAGGCGTACAGCCGGCCCATCTCCTTGAGCGCCGTGCGCCCCTCCTGAATGACGGCCTGCACCTCGGGCGAGTAGGGGCTCGGCTCGGCGGCGGGCGCTTCCTGCGCGGCGGGCTTTTCCGGTTCGGGCGTTACTTCCGTGTACTGCACGGGGATCGCTGCCTGCTCGTCCTTCCTTTTTTCCGCCTTCCGGCGCAGCGCGTTGGCCGCCCACACAGACGCCATAATGGCGAGACCGGCGGCGATCAGCCCGCCGGACAGCCGGAGGACCGGAAGAATGAACGCAAAAAATACCCATATAAGAACGATCGTGCCGACCGGCCCGATGCCGCGGCGACGCTTTCTCCGCATAAAACCGCCTCCTTCGAGAATCACACTACATTTTACATGGATTCGCCTTTTCCGTCAAGCACAGTTGTATATCTGTTCACTTGAATTATGAGACGGTTTGGTATATAATACAAGTTGGCTCTGTAGGCGCACAGCCGGGAGACACCGGACGGCCGGTGTCCCCCGTATCGAAAAAGACAGTGCTCGAGCCTCTGCCCGCAACCATACTTATGCCGGGGGACGACCCCGCGACACATACCGGAGGAATACCGCCATGCTGAAGATTGCCCCGTCCATCCTGTCCGCCGATTTCGCCCGTCTGGGCGAGGAGATTGAATCCGTCCGGCAAGGCGGCGCGGACTGGATCCACTATGACGTGATGGACGGCGTCTTTGTCCCGAACATCTCCATTGGCCTTCCCGTGCTCGCCTCGGTGCGGAAGGCGACCGATATGTTCCTCGATGTCCACCTTATGATCGAAAAACCCGTGCGCTACGCCAGACGCTTCTGCGAGGCGGGGGCCGATCTTGTAACGGTACACGCGGAAGCCGACACGCCGGAGAATATCACGGCGGCCATTGCCGAGATCAAGGCCGCAGGGAAAATGGCGGCCGTGGCGCTCAAGCCCGCAACGGCGGCGGAGGCGGTGCTCCCGTGGCTCGATACGCTCGACATGGTGCTCGTGATGACGGTCGAACCGGGCTTCGGCGGGCAGAAGTTCATGGCGGATATGCTGCCGAAGATCGAAACGATCCGCGCTTGGATCACGGAGCGCGGCCTTTCCTGCGCGCTCGAGTGCGACGGCGGCATCGACGCGAACACCGCACCGCTCGTGAAGGCGGCGGGGTGCGATGTGCTCGTGGCGGGCAGCGCCGTTTTCGGCAGGGCGGACCGCGCCGCGGCCGTCTCTTCGATCCGAAACGCCTGATTTTTCAAGGAGTGTAATATAGTATTATGGCATCGTTCTTTCCGGCGGCTATGGAAAATCTCATCGACGGCTTCGCCTCGCTCCCCGGCATCGGGCGCAAAAGCGCGCAGCGGCTGGCGTTTCATGTGCTCTCGCTCCCGCAGGAGGAAGCGGACCGCTTTGCCAACGCTGTGCTCGAAGCGAAGAAGAGCGTCCACACCTGCCCGGTGTGCCAGAACCTGACGGACGGCGAGCTCTGCCCGGTGTGCGCGTCCGACAGCCGGGACAAAACGACGATCTGCGTCGTATCCGAGCCGCGCGATGTGCTCAGCATCGAGCGCAGCCGGGAATACCACGGCGTATACCATGTGCTCCACGGCGCTCTCTCGCCGATGAACCGCGTCGGACCGGACGATCTGCGCATCCGCGAGCTTCTCGAGCGCGTGGCGCAGGGCGGGGTGGAGGAGGTCATCCTCGCCACGAACCCCGACACCGAAGGCGACGCCACGGCGATGTACCTATCGCGCCTTTTGAAGCCCTTCGGCATCCGCATCACGCGCCTCGGCTTCGGCGTGCCGGTCGGCTCGAATCTCGAATACGCGGACGACGCCACCATGCTCAAAGCGCTCGAAGGCCGCCGCGAAATGTAACGGAGGTATAAACCTCCCCAACTGCGAACATAATCCGGTAAGGGCGCGGCCCGTCCGGATACATATCTAAATCTATCTAACAGGAGTAACTATTATTTTATGGCACAAAAACTGAAGATCATTCCCCTTGGCGGTCTCAACGAGATCGGCAAGAACCTCACGGCGTACGAGTACGGCCGGGATATCATAGTCGTGGACTGCGGCATGGGCTTCCCGGACGACGATATGTACGGCGTGGATGTTGTCATTCCCGACGTGAGCTATCTTGTGAAGAACAAGAGCCGCATCCGCGGCGTGTTTCTCACGCACGGCCACGAGGACCACATCGGTGCGCTGCCGTATGTGATGGACCGGATCAACCCGCCCATCTATACGACGCGCCTGACCGCGGGGCTCGTGCAGCTCAAGCTGCAGGAGCGCGGCCTGCTCGATAAAACGAAGATCGTCACCGTTGAGGCGGGCGAGACGATCTCCGCCGGGTGCTTCAAGGTGGAGTTCATCCACGTGAACCACTCGATCGCCGATTCCGTGGCGTTTGCGATCAAAACGCCGATCGGCACCGTTGTCCAGACCGGCGACTTCAAGATCGACGTCACGCCCCTGCAGGGCGAGATGACCGATCTCACGCGCTTCGGCGAGCTGGGGCGCGAGGGCGTGCTCGCGCTGCTCATGGACTCCACGAACGTGGAACGCCCCGGCCACTCGCTCTCCGAGAGCAAGGTGCACGACCGCTTCGACCAGCTCTTCAAGGACTGCGACAAGCGCATCATCGTAACGACGTTCGCCTCGAACGTGGACCGCATCCGGCAGATCATCGATCTCGCCGTCAAGTACAAGCGCAAGGTCGGCATCACGGGGCGGAGCATGGAAAACGTGGTGAAGCTCTGTGTGGAGCTCGGCTATATGAAGGTGCCGGACGGCATTCTTGTGGACATGAAGCGCATCGGCTCCGTGCCGCGCAATAAGCTCGTCATCCTTTCCACCGGCAGCCAGGGCGAGAGCATGTCCGCGCTCTACCGCATGGCGTTTTCCGAGCATAAGCAGGTGGACATCGGCTCGGGCGATCGCGTCATCATCTCCGCGAGCGCCATTCCCGGCAACGAGACGACGATTTCCCGCGTTATTGACGAGCTCTTCGCCAAGGGCGCGGAGGTCATCTATGAGCGCGGCACCGATCTGCACGTATCGGGCCACGCCTGCCAGGAAGAGCTCAAAATGATGTACGCGCTCGTAAAGCCGAAGTTCTTCATCCCCGTGCACGGCGAGCGCCGCATGCTCCACAAGAGCGGCGATATGATCGTGGGTATGGGTCACGACCGCCGGAACATTATCATCGGCGAGAACGGCAGAGTCATTGAGCTGACCGCCAAATCCGCCAAGCTCGGCGCGACCGTCCCGTCCGGCCGCGTGCTCGTGGACGGCATGGGCGTCGGCGACGTCGGCACCGTGGTGCTGCGCGACCGCAAGCTCCTTGCCGACGAGGGCATGGTCGTCGTCGTTATGACGCTCTCGGCGGAGAACGCGCAGCTCATCTCCGGCCCGGACATCATTAGCCGCGGCTTTGTCTATGAAAAGGAAAACGACAAGCTCATCGACGAGCTGCGCCGCGTGGCAATGGAGAGCATCGCCTACTGCGAGGATAACGGCATCACCGACTGGGCAAGCATCAAAAGCCGCGTGAAGTCCGGCCTTTCCGGTTATCTCTTCAAAAAGACCCGCCGCAGCCCGATGATTTTGCCGATCATCATGGAAGTCTGAAAGGCTCCCTTGTGCAAAGGGAGCTGTCAGCGAAGCTGACTGAGGGATTGTCGTTTTGCAGAAACCGCAGTTTACAATCCCTCCGTCTCGGCTGACGCCGAGCCACCTCCCTTTACACAAGGGAGGCACTGTAAGGAATCCCGCAGCGGTTGGGATCAGACATCAAATAAAAAGAAAAGGAGACTATCGCCATGGCTCTGCCGTACTGCATCCCGTATTTCGACGCTCACTGCGACACTCTGACGAAGTTCAATTCCCTGCGTCAGAGCAGCCGGAACCACATCGATCTTCTGCGTCTGCACCACTACGCCCCCGCCGCGCAGGTCATGGCGATCTGGGCACCGCCGGGCTTTGACGGCCCCACGGCGTTCCGCCGCATCATGCTCACCGTCGAGCGTGAGCTGAAGGAAAACCGCGATCTCGCCGCGCTCTGCACGAGCGTCGCGGAGGCCGACGCCGCCGCGAAGGACGATATGGTCGCCGTGTTCCTCTCGGTCGAGGGCGCCAATCTCCTCCGGTGCAGCGTCGCGGGTCTGCTCGACGGCTACCGCCGCGGCGTGCGCATGGTGACGCTCTGCTGGAACAAGGATAACCGCCTGTGCGGTTCGGCAATGGATACCGGCGCGGGCCTGACCGCCGACGGCGTCCGCTTCGTGAATACCTGCTGGGAAAAGGGCGTCGCGGTCGATCTCTCCCATGCCTCGGAAAAAACGTTCTGGGACGTGATGCGCATTGCGAAGCGCCCGGTGCTGTGCAGCCACTCAAACGCGAAGTCCGTGTGCGACCATCCGCGCAATCTGACCGACGCGCAGATCAGCGCCATCGTCCACAACGAGGGCGTCATCGGGCTGAATCTCTGCCCCGGCTTTCTCGGTCTCGGGCGGAATATGGACGCCGTGCTCGCGCACATCGACCATTTCCTCTGCATGGACGCGCGCGAAAATCTCTGTCTCGGCACCGATTTTGACGGCATCGAGTCGCTGCCGGAGGGCATCACCGGCGTGGAGAGCATGGAAGAGCTGTATGAGCAGATGCTCGCGCACCGCTTCAGCGAAGCGCTCGTGCAGGATATCTTCTTCCACAACCTCCACCGGTTCCTGGGGGAAGCGCTGTGAACATACAGATCTTCGGCAAAAGCAAATGCTTTGACACGAAAAAGGCGGAGCGGTACTTTAAAGAGCGCCGCATCAAATACCAGTACATCGATCTCAACCGCTACGGCATCAGCCGCGGCGAGCTGCAAAGCGTGAAAAACGCCGTGGGACTCGAGGCTCTCATCGACGAAAAGCACCCGGACGCGGCGCTGCTGCGCTATCTTGCCCGCGCGGACGATAAGCTCGAGCGCATTCTGGAAGACCCCACGCTTTTGAAAACGCCCGTTGTCCGCAACGGAAAGCAGGCCACCGCCGGGTACTGCCCGGACGTGTGGAAGCAATGGGAATAAAGCCGTATGCCCCCGGAAAAAACCGGGGGCATATATTTTTAAAAACGATATGACTGCAATTTGAAAAAAATATATTAATAGCGCGGAAATGACAGAATTTTGCCAAAAAAAGCCGGTGCGGAACCTTGACTTTTCCAAACTGCCAGATATAATTTATTTGTACAATTGAATAAGGTTCCATCGGACAGGTAGCCGTTTGCTGTAAAGGCTTTTTAAAGTCAGGCGGCGGCGAAAAAGGAAAGGGGTGCGAATCCCCTGCACGCACGGTACTGTATGCGCGAGTCCGGATCGAAGCGGCGAGAGCCGCAGGGACGAAAGTCCGCCATTGCTGGGTGAAAACCCCGGTGAGAAGGTAGATCACGGATGAGGAAGGAAGAACCTTCCGCAGCGCGAGCCAGGAGAATTACCACCGTCCGGAACAAGAGACAGCGGGCGAGCTCCCCGTATGTTTTATCGAAAGCAGATCCGCCAACCGTTTCCCCGCGGCTGGGAGTTTAGGCAACTGAACTGCCCCGGCCCGGTGAGAGACTGTTGGCGTTCCTTTTGTGTACAAAGCCCTCTGTCGCATGACAGAGGGCTTTTTTCGTCTCGAAAGACGCCCTGCGAAAGGAGATGTGAATCGAAATGACGACTGCGCTGCCGGAAGAAGTGAAGGAGACCGGGCCGACAGAGCTGACCGAGCAGGATCTCGGCTTCCTGCGCCTGATCCGCGAGCTGGACTACGGAAAGCTCGTGATCACCGTGAAGAACGGCCAGCCCGTCCACGCGGAGCTTCAAAAAAGCGTTCTTCTTTAAAAGGAATGAAACTATGAGAGAGAAAGTACGGAAAACTCTGGCGCTTCTCCTGTCGGCGGCGGCGCTCGTCACCGTCTCGCCGCTTGCCGCGGCGTCCGGCGGCGAAACGCCGGAGCAGACGGAACAGACGGAGACCACGCCCGCGCCAACGCCGGAAGCGACGAGCGCACCGGCGGAAACCCCGGAGCCGGTCACAACACCGGAGCCGGAGGAAACGCCGGCGCCGGAGCATACGGCCACACCGGAAGCGCCGGTTTCGCCGGAGCCGGAGGACACCCCCGCCCCGGAGACCACGCCGGACCTGTCGGAAACGCCCGAACCGTCGGAGACGCCCGAACCGTCGGAGACGCCCGAACCGGAGACCTCTCCGACGCCGGAGGTATCCCCGACGCCGGAACTCCCGGCCGAGGGCGAAATACTCGATACGCGCGAGAGCCGTCCCGAACCGGTGTTCTATGATTCCGGCCTCGCCGAGGGACTGACGTTCCCGCAGGCGATACATATCCTGCTCAGCGACCTTCGCTATACGTTCGAGCAGACGGCGGCCGCGGCGCGCGAGACCGGCGAGCTGGAATCGGCGCGCTTCGTGTATGAGCAGGGCGAGGGCTCGCCCACCGCGAGCTCCGCCGCGCTGCCGTATGTTGCGGCGGCCTTTGCCGCGTATACCGGGAAAACGGCGGACGAGCTGCAAAGCGCGGCTCTCACCGCCCGCGAGCTGGCGTCGCTGCGCGCCGTATTCCGCAAGATGAGCGATGTTTCCTGCACGCTCACGGAGACGGACGTCGCCGCCGGAGTACTCGACGAGACGACCGGCGAGCCGTCCTTCACGACGAAGCGGGAGCTCACGGTGAGCTTCTCCCTTTCGGGCGACACATCGCCGCTCGGGCTGGACGCCGGGGCGTACGCGCGCTATAAGGCGCTGCGCGCCGGAACGGAATGGGAAAAGCTCGTCTCCCTCTGCGGCGGCGACGGCTGGGTCGAGAGCGGCGCGGGCGCGCCGGTGTCCTCCCTTCGGGATGACGTTGTCCGTCTCGCGCTCGCGCAGCAGGGCAAGATCGCTTACCGCTGGGGCGGCAAGTACAACGCCCTCGGGCGCGACGCCGCGTGGAGCTTCCCGCAGCAGAGCGAGGACGGCGGCATGTTCGTCGACGGGCTGGACTGCTCGGGCTTTATAACGTGGGTGTTCATCAACGCCGCCGGAACGACCGGCGCGGCCGCCGCCGTCGGCGAAGGGACGAGCGCCCAGCGCCGCGCGTGCGAAGAGATATCCCGCGAGGAGGTACAGCCGGGCGATCTAGTTTTCGGCGGGGACGGCTCGCCGGAATCGGAGCACATCGGCATCGTGACGGGCTTCACGTCCGACGGGCGCGTGCTCATGTGCCACTGCATGAACCGCGGCGTTACCGTTTCCTATGCCGACGAATTTGGCATGGATACCTATTACCGCCCCGCGGCGTACTACGCGGCGTATGAAACGCCCGGCACAGTGCCGGAGCTTTCCGTTGCGGAATACGCCGGGAGCGCGAACGGCACGGTCTGGCTCGTGACGGTCGCGGAGACGGCCAGCACGCGCTGCCGCTGGACGTTTGACGGCGCGGAGATGCTCTACTCCGAAGCCTACGGCGCATGGTGCGCCCTGACGGCCGACCCGGCCGCGGCGGAGACGCGTATCTCCCGCGTGCGGCAGAACGGCCGGATCGAGCTTTCTTACGACGGGGACGTGAACGTTTCCGGCATTACGGATATCAATGACGTGCAGAGGATCTATTCCATCGGCTGCGGACAGCAGAGCTTCGAAGCGAAGAACGCCGACGCCTGGCTGAAAGCTGATCTGAACGGTGACGGGAGGGTCACGGCGGACGATGCCTCGGAGCTTCTGCGCTTCATATAAAAATGAAGGACTTATGAAAGGAAGGGAAAAATCTTATGCAAATGCGTAAGAAGGGCCTTGCTCTGCTTCTCGCGCTGCTGATGGTGTTCTCGCTGCTGCCGGTATTGGCGCTCGCAGCGGACGGATGCCTCACAGCGGCGGAAGTATCGGAAGACAAAACGACCCTCTCGACAAAGCAGGGCGCACAGCTCAAGGTCCAGCTTGCCGACTATTTCACCGACAGCGAAAGTCACTCGCTGACCTATACGCTCAGCGGCGAACACGGCACGCAGACCAAGATCGCCCAGAACGAGGACGGGAGCTGGTATCTCTCGTTCGCGGAACCCAAAATGGGCGACTACGCCCTGACCATCACGGCGACGTGCTCCAGCGGCAAAACCGCCAGCGTAAAGCTCACGATCACCGTCAAGGAGGGCGAGAAGGGCGATCCGCGCCAGTATGGCTACAACGAAACGAAAGCCTCGTCCGTCAAGGTGTATGTGTCGATCTCGAGCGACGGCGTGCCTCTCGTGGGCTACGACGGCACGATCCTCTCGCATCTCGAGGTGAACGTCCCGTACTTCGATCTGGCAAACCAGAGTCTTACGGACTTTTACCGTTATCACACCAACAACGGCCAGGGCGAGTATGTGGACAACGTGGTCGTTGAGCGGCCTACGGCGCTGCATCTGTATCTTTACATGATCGGCGTGTACTATCTCGGCTACAAGCCGGAACAGATTATGTCCGGCGAAGTGCAGATCAACGGCCACGAGGGCCGTGCCGCAAATGTGTACAATATGGACGAGAATGTCGCGTATGCGGACAACATGAGAGCGCTCAACATCACCGGCAGCGCCACGTCTCTGTACATGCAGCAGTTCTGGGGTCATGACGAAAACCTCATGTACTACCGCAACCACGTCTATCCTCTGATGAGCCCGGGCTGGGGCTCGACGTGCGACTACATCCTCCTCTCGGACGGCGACACGATTGACGTTGCCCTGTTCACCGACTGGAGCTTCTGGAACAACGGCGGCGCGTTCACCGCGTTTGACAAGGACGATTATGCCGTCGCTCCCGGCGAGACCCTGACGTTCAACGCCGTTAAGTACGACACCAAATCGGTGGCCGACGGCGGCACGGAAGAGTTCGACCCGATCACCGGCCTTGATGTGAAGGTGTATAACTCGAAGTGGCAGGAGGTCGGTGAGGCCGTTGCGTCGGACGACGACGGCAGCAAATTCACCTACACCTTTGACGAGCCGGGCACCTACTATCTGCTCGGCCGCGACACGAAGAGCGGCAAGGACGCGCGCCTTGCTCCCGCCTCGGCGAAGGTCGTGGTAGAGGAAGCATTCGATCCGGACAAATACTATGCGGATTACGACTTCTCCGCCATCACGCTCGACGCGGACGGCACGCAGTATCTTTATAATATCACTCCGGGCACGATCGAAGTGAGCGATAATGACGTAAATAACCATCCCGGCGAGAAGAAGACCTACACCGTCACGGTCCCCGAGGGCGCGGAATACGTTTACGTCACCTACCCGGCAAACTTTGAGCAGCGGGTCCGCGAATACGTCATGTTTATTGACGCGGACGGCAATACCTATCAGACGCACGACGGATTCGACGCATATCCCAAGCTGGAATTGACCGGCGACTACGATGCCGGAGAAGCCGTGACCGTCAAGATCCCGGTTTCCAAGCTGATGGAGTCGGGCAGGTATATCGCGCTCGAAGGCACGGATTACGACTACTTCAACTGCTTCAAGTTCGTTGCGGGCGAGAACACCAAGCCCGGCGAGACGGAGACCGTACCGGTTACCGGCATCAAGCTTGACAAGACGGAGCTCACGCTCGAGCCCGGCGGCTCGGCGACGCTTAATGCCGCCATCGAGCCGGCGGACGCTACCGACGATGTTATCACATGGTCGAGCAGCAATATGAACGTTGCCACCGTGTACAAGGGCAAAGTCACCGCCGGCACGATCAACGGCAAGACGACCATCACCGCCGCCTCGCGCGACGGCGGCTTTACCGCGACGTGCGAGGTCACCGTCCAGGACCCCAACACCCCGGTGCTGGCGGAGGACGGATATTATGAGATCTCCACCGCCGCGCAGCTCAAGTCGTTTGCCACGATGGTCAACAACGGCGAGCACGCTCTCAACGCCCGCCTGATGAACGACATCCGGGTGGTGAGCAGCTCAGCCATCCCCTGGAAGCCGATCGGCTACGACTATGCCTATTCGTCCAAGAATCCGTATTACAGCGGCACGTTCGACGGGCAGGGCCACACCATCAGCGGCCTTTATATCCAGCCGGGCACCACCAGCAAGGATACGGTCAACGACCGCGCGTATCACTATCAGGGACTCTTCGGCATATGCAAGAGCGCCACGATCAAGAATCTCACGGTCGCAAGCAGCACTGTGCACGCGCTGACCACCGGCATGGGAGCCATTGCCGGCAAAGCCGAAGGAAATACCACGATCGAAAACTGCCACAGCAGTGCCAACTTCGTCCGTGACGATACCATCTTCTGGAATTCTGCCTATGGCTTCGGCGGCATCGTCGGCATCGCGACAGACAACACCGTCATCCGCAACTGCACCAACAGCGGCGAGATCAAGGGTCTCGGCGGAGCTACCGGCGGCATCGTCGGCGAGGCCGACAGCTACACGGTGACCGTGGAGAACTGCTCCAACAGCGGCCATGTGTATTCGCGCGGCTACGACTCCAGGCATGCTGGCACCGGCGGCATCGTCGGCCGCGCGCATACCAGCAACGCTTTGACTCTGACGATCAACAACTGCTACAACACCGGCAAGGTGGAGTACTACTACAGGGCGCAGGCGTTCGCGCAGGGCATCGGCGGCATCCTCGGTCAGCCCGACAGCTCTGCCAATATCACGATCACCAACTGCTACAACCTTGGCGACGTCGTCTGCGACGATGTGACCGCCACGGTCTGCACGCCCCACAGCATCATCGGCGGATACAAGCAATGGAGCTCGGAATCGAGCATAACGACATCGTTCGCCAACAACTATTATAGCAGCGACTTCAATTTGACCTCCGGCATCAGCTACGGCGCAGTGGCCTTCAACGCCGTTGGCGGCCTTACCGCCAAGGAGCTGAACGGCAGCGGCGACGCCGTCTGGGTCGACAGCTGCCCGGCCCCCGTGTTCAGCGGCCAGAAGGTCGTCGCGCACAACTTCGGGGACGACGACGAACTTCCGGCCTGCTCCAAGTGCGGTCTTCTGGCGCAGGGCTGCGAGAACCATGGAGACAACACCGAGACCGTCTTCCGCCCGCATGCCCCGAAGGACGGCAAGTTTGACGAGCTCACCGTCTGCAACGACTGCCTGAAGACCATTGGCACGGCCAAGGTGCACATCTATGGCGACGTGAACGGCGACGGCGTGGTCGACAAGAACGACATCGCGATCGTGAGCGACGTGAGAAACGGAACCGCCACGCTCGAGAGCGGCCGGCAGACCGCCGCCGCGGACGTGAACGGCGACGGCACGGTGGACCTTACCGACTACGCGCTGCTCACCTATGTGTGCGGCGAGAGCCCGAAGTTCACGCAGGCCGCCTTCCCCGTGACCGCCAAGGCTACGATCGAACAGATCATGACTCTGGAAAAAGAACACAAGATCAACGTTGTTACCATCTCCAACTTCTATTTCCGGGAAGCGTGCGTGGACGTGGACAGCGATAACATCTGTGATATCTGCGAGCGCTGCCAGCATAACACGACCACGACGACCTTTACTCCGGGCCAGAGCACGAACGGCAACTTTACCTATAGCATCAAATGCACGAACACGGACTGCAACTGTGCGAGCACTTCGTGGCCGTACTACGGCGACATGGACGGCGACAAAAAGGTCGATGAGACCGACGTGCAGTTCCTCAAGGACAACATGGATAAGCTGGACGAGCTCACCGAGGTGCAGCGCTTTGCCGCGGACGTGGACAGCTCCGGCAAGATTGATGCGCTCGATCTCTTCCTGCTGGAGCGCGTGGTGGACGGCAGTCTCGAGCAGAAGGTCCTCCCGGTGAAGCCCACGCTCAGCTACACCGAGGGCGACGCCGAAAATCACTACCAGGTGGTCACCGTGAACGGCACGACCTTTGAGCAGCCCTACGCCACCGGAAAGCATACCTTTGAAGACAACAAGTGCACCGTCTGCGGCGCGTGCTCGCACCCCGATCACACAACGGTCTACGGGGTACACATCCCGAAGGACGGCAAATTCGATGAGAAGCTCCAGTGCACGGTCTGCAAGAAGACCTACTCCACCGTTGCGGAGCACTATTACGGCGACGCGAACGGCGACGGCAAGTTCGAGGCCGGCGAGTTCCAGGCGCTGATTCCCATCGTGCATCAGGGCGCACAGTTCCGCTACGAGTGGCAGAAGTATGCCTGCGACGTAAACTTCGACGGCAAGGTCGACGACGACGATATCGCACTCATGAGCGCCTGCGGCCGCAACGACATCGTCCTGCCCATCAAGACCGCAAGAGCCTACGCTTACGCTAAGAACGACAACGGCACCGAAACGCACTATGCGACCATCACCATACCGGAGATGCCGAACGCCGACCTCAGCGCCATCTATAAGGTGGCCGTGGCCTGCACGGATGCGAACGACGACGGCCGGTGCGATCTCTGCCGCCACTGCACGCACCGGACCACCGAGCTGCAAAATGCCAAGGACGTGACCTGCGGCGCGGACGGCTACACCGGCGACACCGTCTGCACGGTCTGCAGCGAGACCATCGAGACCGGCGAGACCATCCCGGCTACCGGCAAGCACGTCGATAAAAACAACGACTATGAATGTGATGTCTGCGGAAAGGATCTCCGCGTGCAGCTTCTCGGCATCGGGCTCAGCGATACGTCGGTCGTTCTCGCCTCCGGCGACACCAAAACGCTCACCGTGACGTTTGATCCCGCGGATGCGACCAACAAGACCATCACGTGGACGAGCAGCAACGCGGACATTGCAGCGGTAGACGAAAACGGCGTCGTCACCGCCGGCAAGCTCGCCGCCACGACCGTCGAACCGGGCGCCGACACGGCCACCATCACCGCCACGTCGGAGGACGGCGAATTTACCGCGGAGTGCACCGTTAAGATCTACGATCCAGACACCCCGACGTTGATGACCGATAAGCCCGGCAAATACGTGTACGAGCTCTGGACGGCGCAGCATCTCAAGTATTTTGCCAATGACGTCAACAACAAGAGCGGGTACCTTCGCAACGCCCGCCTGATGCAGGACATCAATCTTTCGGAGATCTGCAGCGCGGAGAACCCCTGGACGCCGATCAGCAAGAATCCCAGGTCCGGCCAGCTCTATGGCGGCACGTTCGACGGCCAGGGCTACGCGATCCGCGGGCTCTATCTGAAGAGCGATGACGCAAAATGGAACGATCAGGCAAACCAGTATACGGCTCTCTTCGGCCGCTGCAGCGGAGCTACGATCAAGAATCTCTCGGTCTACGGCACGGCAGAGGCGAACGGCTTGTATATGGCAGGCATCGTCGGCTATGCCGCCGGCAACACCAAGATCGAAAACTGCCACAACTATGTGAACTTCACCAACCTTACGACGGCGTACTCGGTGCACGCGGCGGGCATTCTTGCCTATGCCTACAGAAGCAACAGCACCACCAGCTCCAACTACGCCTGGACCCACACAGTGACCATCAGCAACTGCTCCAACCATGGCACGATCCTCAGCAATAACGGCCATGCGGGCGGCATCGTAGGCGTGGCCTCCGGCATTATGGACATCAGCCGGTGCGTCAACTACGGCACCATTTCCACCGTCAACTCCGGCACCAGAAATATCGGCGCCGGCGGCCTCGTCGGCATGGCCTATAAGTCGCTCCCGAGCGCGTTCCAGGCGCAGACCACAGTTACGCTCAAGATCATGTACTCCTACAACCGCGGCGATGTGAATTATTCCATCACAAACGCTGCGAGCGATTGCGGCGCCGGCGGCCTTGTCGGTGTCCTCGGCAGTATGAACGCGTCTCAGGCCAATGATCAGATGACCCTCATGAACTGCTACAACACCGGCAAGATCACCAGCAGCGACGCATCCTCCGCCACCCCCGCCGGTATCCTCGGCAAGGTCTACTCGGAGGCCAATAAAAAGATGACCGTTATCAACGTCTGGTATCTGGACGGCTCCGCTCCCGGCTCCGGTATTGTGAAGGGCACTTCGGCGTTCACCTATGCGGGCGGCATCACTCCCGCGGATCTGGGCGATACGGCTACTTCCTCCAACTGGACGGACAGCTGCCCGGCGCCCGTGCTCAAGAGAGAGACCGCGAAGGAGCACAGCTTTGATGAAAGCGGCACGTGCACCGTCTGCGGCAAGCGCACCAACTGCGAGCATGAGAAAAACCGCATCGAATACCATTACCACACGCCGAGCGACGGCAAGTTTGACATCGTCACTCTCTGCGATATCTGCCTGAAGCCCACGGCCGATACCACCACCGGCCTGTACGGCGACGTGAACGGCGACGGCGTGATCGGCGCGACGGACGTCTCGCTCGTGACAAAGGCTGTCAACGGCGAGATCGAGCTCGATGCCCGGCAGTTCTATGCCGCCGACGTGAGCGGCGACGGCAAGATCACCTATGGCGACCAGATCGTCATCACCCGTATCGCCGAGGGCGCCACCTTTGTGGCGCAGACCCAGCTCCCGACCCCGATCACCGTCACCGGCCCCACTCCCGCTGCCAAAACCGATACCGCGCACAGAGGCATGCACTACATCTGCGTCTCCGGCGCCTACCGCAATGATTATCAGTACTCTGTCTGCACCGACGAGGACAACGACAAGATCTGCGATGTGTGCAAGGGCGCGATGCCGTGCAAGCATCTGGAGACCGCATCGGACTATGTTGACAGCACCCGGAGCGACGGCAAGTTCGAAGAACAGATCATCTGCATGAACGTAGACTGCATGGAGGTCGTCGAGACGATCGAGCATCTCTACGGCGATATGAACAAGGACGGCCTGGTCAATTCGACCGATGTGAAGCTCCTTGAGGCGAACATCGGCGATCTCACCGAGTATCAGCGCGAAGCTGCGGATCTTGACGGCAGCAAAGCGGTCGACGCGCTCGACCTCTTCCTGCTCCGGCAGGTCGCTGCCAACGCCGTGGACCAGACCACCCTTCCGGTCTCCGTCACGCTCACCTACATCAAGGCGGATGACGACGCGCACAACGTGTATGTCACCGTGGGCGACACGATGATCGAAACGCCTTACATCGCCGCCGAAGCGCACACCTATTCCGAAGGCGAAACGACGTGCAACAAGTGCAGCGTCCGCGGCGACGTGAACGGCGACACCAAGGTCAACTCGGTGGACGCCAGACTCGTGCAAAACTACTCTCTTGGTACCGGCACGCTCACCGAGGTTCAGATCAAGATCGCGGATGTGGACGGCGACGGCCGCGTCACCGTCAAGGACGCCGCGATGATCTTCGCGATCTCCAAAGGTACGCTGCAATAATTAGGAGGACGATATGAAAAAATTCTTTTCGCTTGTCCTTGTTCTGGCTCTGACGCTGACGCTGGGCATCCCAGCGTTGGCGGCGGACGCCGAAGAGGATACAACGCCGCAGGTCACTCTTACGGCGAACGCGGAGAAGCCGCTGCCCGGAGAGACCGTCACGCTGACGCTCGCTCTCACCGGTGCTCTGTCGGACATCCGCTGCTTTGAGTATTACATCCACTACGATCCCACGGTCGTCGAACTGACGGAGAGTGCGGTCGGCACCTCGAACAGAAGCAAGACGAAGATCGGCACGCCGCCGGATGCGAACTACGATAAGTCCGAGACGGACAACGCCGTCACGGTCAGCGCCGTGAACCTTATAGGCAGTGCCGTTCTTAACATGAGTGCGGCTACGGTCGCCACGCTGACCTTCACCGTGAAGGAAGGCGCCGAGGTCGGCGCTTCCGCCGGGTTCCGGCTGGAGAAGGTCGCCGTGTGCGACAGCACGTTCACCGATGACGCCGTGGCTGTGAAGACCGGCACCGCCCCCGCCGTCACCGTCGGCACCAAGATCCTGCTCGGCGACGTGGACGGCGATGGCACAGTCAACCACTTTGACGCGGCCATGGTGTATGGATACTACAACGGCAAGACCACGTTCACGGAAGACCAGCTTGCGGCAGCCGATGTGAACGGCGACGGCGTTGTGAATCACTTTGACGCGGCGATGATCTATGGCTTCTATAATGGAAAAATCACGAAGTTCCCGGCAGAGGCATAACGGAGGAGGAAAACCATGAAGAAAAAAATCGTATCGGTACTGCTCGTTCTGTGCCTGATGCTGAGTCTGTCGGTGAGCGCGCTGGCCGCCACGGTCACGCCGACGACGGACAAGAAGTCGGTCACAGCTGGTGATACCGTGAACGTCACGCTCACGCTGAGTGAGAAAATCGAGAACGTCCTGACGATCTCGTATAAGGTCTATTTTGACAGCAATCTCTATACCTACACGAGCAAGACCGACGGTTCCGTGCCGATGACGGTCAGCACGGTTAAGACCGACGCCAACGGCACATATTTTACCGTCAGCGCGATGGACACGACGTCCGAAGGCCTGACGCTCGAAGGGCTCTACTGCACTCTGACGTTCACGGCGAAGGACGATGTGACCGAGAACAAGGAGAGCAGCTTCCGACTGGTGTACGACGGCTGCATGGACACCAACTACGCAGAAGTGAAGCAGGAAGCCGGTCCCGATGTGACCATCGCCGTGACGCCGAAGCCCGATCCGGGCTACACGCTCGCGATGGGCCCCGACCAGACCGTGAAAGCGGGCGCCACCGTTTCCATCCCCGTGACCGTCGGCTCGACCGCCGGCGAGACCTCGTTCCACGCCGCGGACATGACCTTCACCTACGATACCGCGAAGCTTGAGTTTGTCTCCGTCAGCGATACGACGAACTACACCGTGAACACGAACACTGCGGGCACGGTGCGCGTCCTGACCTACGGCGAGGCGAAAGAACTTGGCGCGGCGTTCTCGCTGAACTTCAAGGCGCTGGAAAAAACGGACGAGGCCGGCACCACCGTGCTCGCGACCGTCGCGAAGATCGATAAGTCGGAAGGCGCCATTGAAAACAACGCGCCGGACGCGAACATCATCGATGAGGATACCGTCATCAAGATCGCACCGTCCCACAAGGTCGATCTCGATAAGGAACTCTTCACGGGCGACGACACCGCAGAGGACGGCGCGGATTACACCTTCTATCCGACGGATGACAAGAACTATACCTACGACGAAGTCACCGCGAAGATGGGCGAAGAGACTGCCGAGGTTTTTAAGAACGAAGACGGCTCCTACACCATAAAGAACGTCACCGGCGATCTGACCGTGACCGGCAAGAGAACCCCGAACAGCTACGGCGTAACGGTGGAAGGCACCGGCAAGGACGACGTGACGGCGGGCGATAAGGCCACCTACGGCGAGGACTTCACCTTCGCGCTCGATAAGAAAGCGGATTATGCCTACACGGTTTCCGTGACGGTCGGCGGCACCGAGTATGTGCCCACGGAGAATAACGGCACCTACACCATCTCCGGCAAGGACGTGACCGGCGAGATCGTTATCAGCGTGACGAAGACCTACTCCCCGGTGGAGATGACCACCATCGTCTTTACCGGCTCCGGCGCGGGCGATGTGGTTGGCGAAAAGACCCGCAGCACCCAGACCGGCAAGGAGTTCACGTTTGAGATCACCGAGGATGCGAACTACAAGTACACCGTGAAGATCGGCAGCAAGACGCTTACCGGCGAGAACGGCAAGTACACGATCTCGGCGGAGGACGTTGTCTCCGGCACGGTCACCGTGACGGTCGACAAGACCTACGGCGAGAACAACGTGAATGTGCAGAAGTACGTGAAGCTCAAGAACGAGACCAGCATCTGGCTCGTGACCGTGGAAGCCGATCCCGGTGAGGGCAAGACCTTCTGCTACGGCGACAACGCAATGTTCAAGACCGCGAAGTACGGCGCGAACGGCACGTATGCGTATCTCGTGATCGCCTCGACGCTCTCCGAGGAGGACGCGGCGAAGCAGATCTCCATCAAGGACGGCGCGGCAGCCGGAACGGTCGTCTATGACTGCGACGTGAACCGATCGAGTCTCGTGGACATCAACGATGCGCAGCTCGTGTACGATATGTACAACGCGAACTACGATAGCTTCGACGCCGTTTCGATGTTCAAGTTCCTCTGCGCCGACGTTTCGGACAGCATGCCGAACGCGGATGTGACGCTCCTCAACGTCAGCGACGCGGTAGCGATCATCAACGAGATCAACAAGTAAGTTTCCCCTTTCCCTGCAAGACTCCCCTCCGGGGGAGCCTTGCGGGGTTCCCCGCCAGAGGGAGGCAGAAAAAACCGGATACCGACCCCTGCCGCCGAAGCATCGGCGGCGCAGGTGAGTTTCCGGACAAAATCCCCAATCCCGAGAGGAGATACTATGAAAATTTTCAAACGCCTTTCCGTTCTGACCTTCGCGCTGCTGCTGACACTCTCGTGCTCTCTCGGCGCGCTGGCGGTGGACAACTCGATGCAGTTCCACTTTGATCTCACCGTAGACGGCGAGCACACGAAAAACGTGCTCCACGGCGATATCATCACCGTGGTCTTCGCCCTGAACCGCACCGACAGCACCCAAAATTACACGGTCTACGGCGTGCAGAACGAGATCGAGTATGACCCCGCGTTCTTCGAGTTTGTCGAGGGCAGTGCGCTGCTCATGCCGGGCATCGATAAGTCGCAGGTCTCCCTTGTCGGCGGGATGCAGCGGTTTTATATGAACTTCCTCTCGCTCGGCGGCGGAACGGAGTGGCCGGCCACGACGACACTCGGCAGCTTCCAGCTGCGCGTCATTGCCGAAACGGGTGTGACCCACATCCGCAATAAGGCGAACTTCGTCTCCACGAAGGACGGCGCGGATTATTACGCCTCCACTAAGGACGACGTCACCATCATCCTCTCCGGCGAGTGCATCATCCGCTTCGACCCGAACGGCGGCAGCGCCATGGACGAGATCCGCGTACCCTACGGCGAGAAGATTCCCCGCCCGGCCGATCCGACGCGCGAGGGAAAATACTTCGCCGGATGGTACACCGACATCGAGCGCACTCATCTCTGGGACTTTGATAACGATACCGTCGAGGGCAACATGACGCTCTACGCCGGCTGGAGCGACACGCCGGTCGATACCGGCGCGAAGGGCTCCGGCGGCGGACATCTCCTGGCGTGGCTGCTGCCGCTGCTCGGCCTGCTCGGACTGCTGCTCATCCTCCTTCTGCTGCTGCGCAAGCGCGTGCAGTTTGAGACCTTCGGCGGCACGGAGCTGGACGATGTGCGCGTCTGGCGCGGCGCGAAGCTCGACGCCCCGGCGGTCCCGCTCAAGACCGGCTCGCTCTTCGGCGGCTGGTATAAGGACGAGGCGTGCACCGAGCCGTGGAACTTCGAGGAAGACACGGTAGACAAGAACATGACGCTTTACGCACGCTGGAATTGATGCTCCGGCCTTACCGCTCCCCGGCGGACGAAGAACGTCCCGCGGGGAGCCGGAGAAAGGAAACGCGAACGTGAACAATCAAACGATCCTGCGCGCGCTCGGCCTTGTGCTGGCGGCGGCGCTGCTGCTCGGGTGCGTATTCGCCGTGAGCGGCGTGCAGCGCGTCGAGCCGACAGACCCGCGCGAAGAGAATACCGAACCGCTCCAGGCGGAGGCACTCTCTACCGGACGCACCGGCGGCATCGGCACCGATCCCGGCGTTGATCTGTCGGAGGACGAGCCGGCCGGCGAGCCGGAGCCGTCCCCCACGCCGGAGGAGCCGGACAGCACGGCCGAGCCGACCCCGGCGCCCGGAGACCCGAACCAGCCTGCCGATCCCGGCGACGGGAAGGACGCTGCGGGCGACAATAACGGCGGCGGCAGCGGCAGCGGCGCGGGCGACACCCCCGGCGGCAATACCGGCGACGACGATGGAGACGATACGCCCGAGGGGCCGTCCATCGTCACGAACCTCGGCCAGTATGTGGGCGTGCCCGTATCGCCCGTCGATCTGACGGACGGAATGCTCGCATTCTATGCGCGCGCCGAGGGCGGCACAGGGCTTTCGCTGGAGATCCGCTTCCGCCATGCAAAGGATCCCGGCAACGGCAGCATCCTCCATGTGGACGGACGGCAGGACTACAAAGCGCCGCTCCAGTTCGGCCAGAACTACATAACCATCACGCTCCGCCAGAACGGAAAAACGCTCGAATCCAAGCGCTACACCATCCAGTACATCCAGAAGGCGGACAAGGACAATCCCAAACCAGGCGACTATCCGCCGGAAATCTATATGATTGCGCCGGACGAGAGCCGCTGGCCGCTCGAAACGAGCAACCGCAATTTCAGCTTTGAGCCATATGTGACGGATACACATACCGGCAAAAGACTCCCCGCGAGCAATATCCGCGTCACCGTGTGCGACGGCTACGGCGACCAGCTCGCCGTGAACAACGACGGGTATGTCTACGAGATATGGCTCGAACGGCCGAACCGCGGCGACACGAATCACTATACGATCTCCATTACCGCCTGGGACGCGGACGGCTGCTCGGCCCGGTATAGGGAATACGACCTTACCTATCAGGCCATCGACAGCGGCGACGAGATCGGCAAAGCCACCATCGTCATCGATGCCACGACCGTCGGCATGGGCGTGCTGGATATGATCTATGACGTGCCCGTGCAGCAGGACGTGCCGATCTCCACGGTCGTGCTCAAGACGCTGCAGGAATACGGATATCAGGTCGAGTACAACGGCACGGAAAAGATTGGTTTTTATCTTCAAAGACTAAACTCCGGCGCGATCAACGTCGGCACGATCCCCGAACGGCTGTGGACGATGATCGAGCGCGACGGCATCGGCGTCATGCGCGACGAGGCCGGGAACGTGAAGCGCTCGAGCGACAGCCTCGGCGAATTTGACTTCACGCGCGGCTCCGGCTGGATGTACTCCATCAACGGCTCGGTGTATGCCGATAAGGGCATGTCCGAGCGGTATCTGCAAAACGGCGACGTGCTTTATCTCCGCTTCACGCTTGCCTACGGCAAGGACATCGGCGGCTACAGTGCCACCGGCGGCAGCTACGGCCGGTTTTCCACCTACTGCTACCGCTACATCGGCGGGAGCGAGGTGTTCCTCGAGCACGGCGATATGGAGGAGATCGAACGGCAGGAGCCGACCGACACCGAGGACGGCTACGTCCTGCGCGAGTGCGCCCGCTGCGGCGAACAGGAGCGCGAGACCCTGCCCGCGGCCACGCCGAGTCCGGAGCCGTCTCCGTCGGACGAACCGACGCCGAGCCCCGAACCGACCCCCTCGGAGGAGCCGACGCCAACGCCCGAACCGGAATCCACGCCGGAACCGGCGACCCCCGAACCCATTCCGACGCCCGAACCGGCGGCGGAACCCCCGAAACCGGAAGAACCGGAAGGAGGAAATGACCCATGAAAAAGCTTATCGCGCTTCTGCTTTGTGTTGTTTGCCTTGCGCAGAGCGCCTATGCTGCCTCCCCGGCGGAGAGCGCCAGAGATCTGGCCCTCTCCGCCGCTTCGGGGCAGAAGTCCCTCGCGGGCGTGAGCGGCGAGCTGCTCGCGCAGGGCGAGGATTTCCCCGCGGGCACGTCCGTGTGCGACTGGACGGCCATTGCCTTCGCGCTGCTCGGCGCGGAGGACGGCGCGGCGTATCTCGCCGCGGAAAACGAATATATTTCCGCCAACTTCCCGCTCCCGGCGAGCGGACGGGCCCCTCTCGCTACCGACTGGCAGCGCGCCGCGCTCACGGTGCGCGCGCTCGGCGGCGATCCCGCTGCGTGCGGGACGGACGGCTCGGTCGATCTTATTGCCGGAGGCATTTACGATTATGCCGGGGATACGCTCGGCATGCAGGGACTCAACGGCTGGATCTTCGCGCTCATCGCGCTCGACTGCGGCGGCTACGCCGTGCCGGAGGGCAGCCGGTATACGCGCGAGGACATTTTAAGCGAAATACTCTTGGCGCAGGAGCCGGACGGCGGCTTCGGTCTCGTGCCCGGTGCCTCGGACACGGACATCACGGCCATGGCGGTGCAGGCGCTCGCGCCGTACGCCGGCGGGGAAGCATCCTCCGCCGTGGACGCCGCTCTCGCGTGGCTTGCCGGGCAGATGACGGACGAGTGCCTTTTCGCCTACTGGGGGCAGCCGAGCGCGGAGAGCTCCGCGCAGGTCATTATTGCGCTCTGCTCGCTCGGCATCGACCCGGCGGAGGACGCGCGCTTTGCAAAAAGCGGCACGAATGTCCTGGAAGCGCTCTGCGATACCTACCGCCGTGCGGACGGAAGCTATGCCCACACGCCGGGGGACGGAAAAGGCGATTTTATGGCGACCGAGCAGGTCATGCTCGCGTTCACGGCGCTCTGGAAGCTCCGGAGCGGCGCGGGGAGACTGTACGATATGACCGCCGTGCCGCAGAATGCGCCGGAGGCCGCTCCGGCGGGGACACCGTATTCTGCGGTCGTGATCGGTATTGCGGCCGCCGCCGCGGCGATTGCTGTTGTTATTGTTGTTGTGTGCCGGAAGAAAAAGGAGAAGAGAGCATGAACGAACTGACCGGAAAGATCCAGACAGAAATAAAAAAAGTTATCGTCGGCAAGGACGACGTCGTCCGCCGCGTGCTGATGGCCATTCTCGCGCAGGGTCATGTCCTTCTGGAGGACGTGCCCGGCGTCGGCAAAACGACGCTCGCGATGGCCTTTGCCAAAACGCTCGGTCTCAAGACCGCGCGTGTGCAGTTCACCTCCGACACGATGCCCTCGGACATCATCGGCTTTTCGGTGTACGACAAGAACACCGGCGCGCTCTCCTATAAGCCCGGCGCGGTCATGACGAATCTGCTGCTTGCCGACGAGATCAACCGTACGTCGAGCAAGACGCAGTCGGCGCTGCTCGAGGCGATGGAGGAGAAAAACGTCACCGTCGACGGCGTGACGCACCCGCTTCCCGCGCCGTTCATCGTGCTTGCCACGCAGAACCCGGTTGGTTCCGCCGGTACGATGATGCTGCCGAACTCCCAGCTCGACCGCTTCCTCATCCGCCTTTCGATGGGCTATCCCGATCTCAAAAGCCAGACGGAGATACTGCGCGAGCGTCACCACAAAAACCCGCTCGACAAGGTGGAAGCCGTCACGGATATCGCGGGGCTTCTCGCACTCATCGATGAGGTGACCAATGTCTTCTTTGCCGACAGCGTGTACGACTATGCCGCGCGGCTCGTAGAAAAGACGCGCTCCAACGCCTTCGTGACGCTCGGCGTCAGCCCGCGCGGCGCGCTGGCGGTCTGCCGCGCGGCCAAGGCCAATGCTTACCTTGCCGGGCGTGACTATGTGATCCCGGACGATGTGGCGGAGGTGTTCCCGTTCGTGTGCGGCCACCGTCTCATTCTCAACGCCAAGGCGCGCCTGAACGAATATACCGCCGAGCAGCTCATCGAGAGCATGATCGGCGAGGTGAAAAAGCCGGATGTGCAGGAGTTTCGGAAGTGAAAGCACGCCGAATCACCGCCGCCGTGCTGTGGCTTCTGGCCGCGGCGGCGAGCGCGGCGGTCTGGGTCGCCGGGGGCGGTGCGCTCTGGCTTGGCGCGGCGATCGCCGTGCTGCTTATGCCGGGGGTGTCGCTGCTGCTCGCTCTCGCGGTACGGCGGGGCGTTCGCCTCTCGCTCACACTTTTGCCCACGGTGCCGAAGCGTGCCGCGGCGCAGGCGGTACTGAAAGTGAAAAACGATGCGCTTCTCAGTGCGCGCGCCCTCTTTCGCGCGCGCGCCGTGAATGCGCTCACGCACGAGGAAACGGTCACGGCGCTTTGCTGCACCGTGCCGCCGCGCGGCTCGTCCGAGCTGCGCTTTCTCGTGGAGAGCCGCCGCTGCGGCCAGATCACCGCGGCCGTGGAAAAGGCGGGGCTTCTTGACATATGCGGCATTTTTTCCGTGCCTTTGAAAACGGAAAACGTTTCCGCGCGCACGACCGTCCTGCCGGACATGTTCGCGCCCGGGATCGACCTTGCGCTCGTTTCCTCTCTGCCGGAGGAGAGCGACAGCTACGCGCCCGGCCGCCGCGGAAACGATCTTACGGAGACGCTTCAGCTGCGCGACTATGTTCCCGGCGACGATCTTCGCCGCATCCACTGGAAGATGACGGCCAAGACCGACCGTCTCATCGTCCGCGAACCCGGCCTCCCGCTCCAGCGCTCGCTGCTGGTGTTCTGGGACAAAACGGCCTCGGCTGCGCTCACACCGGATGCGGCGGACGCGCTCGCCGAGAGCGTTTCCTCCGTCTGCCAGAGCCTGAGCGAGGCGGGCTTTGCCTATACGCTCGGCTGGAGCGGCGAGGGGCAGAACGTTCTCGAGGAAGCGCCCGACACCGACCGGCTGCTCACGCTGCTGCCGCGCATGGTGCGCTCCGCCGGAGCGGGGGAGAGCGGAACGGCTCTGCTCGCCCGGCAGGGCGGCGAGAGCTTTTACGGCCGCGTGCTGCTCTTCGCGCACGCCGTGCCGCCGGAGATCGAGGCGCTCGCCGAACGATGTGCGCTGACGCTCCTCCTCTGCTCGCGCACGGAGACGGCCGCGCCGTGCCGGACGGTCCGGTTCACGCCGGAGGATTATGAGCAGCGCCTGCATGATCTGGAGTTTATGGAATGAAAGTGAAACATAAGACCGGCCTTGCTCTCCGCGCGCAGCGCGCTGCCGCGCCGCCGCGGGGAAAGGCATTTCTTTCCGCGCTGCTTCCGGCGGCGCTTCTCGCGCTCGGTCTCGGCCAGACGGCTGCGGGCGTGTTTCCGTCCGGGGTGGACAGCGGCTGGGCGGCTGCGGCGAGCCTCTTTGCGTTTGCACTTGCGCTGCTCGCTCTGGCGCAGACGAAGGCCGCGCCGTGGATACTGGCTGCGGGCGTGCTCGTCCTCGGCATCGCAGCGGCGATCTTCTTTGTCCCGCTGCGCGACGGCTTCTGCGCGCTCGGCAACGATATCCTCTCCGTCCTGCCGGAAAAGACCGGACGGATCTATATGCTCTGGGACGTGGAAAACGTCTCGCACGCGCGCGCAGCGGCGCTCTTTCTTGCCGCGGCGGCGGAGCTTCTGCTCTGCACCGGCGCGGTTCCGTCGCTAATCGTTGCAGCGCCCTTTGCCCTCGGCGCGGCGGCAGGCATCGTCCCGGCGGGCTGGGGCACGGCGGCGTTTCTTGCCGGGATCGCGCTCTGGCTGCTGCGCGGCCGCGGCGGGGAGAGGTTTTCTCTCTCGCTCGTCTCGGCAATCCTCTGCGCGGCGCTTGCCGCGGCGGGACTCTTCGCGCTCGGCGGAACGGCTGCCGCGGCGCAGACGGGGGCGGCGCAGGCATGGCACGCGCTGCGCTACGATAAAAGCACAAATTCTCTCCCGGAGGGACAGCTCAAAAATCTCGGCGCGTGGGAGAAAAACGACGCTCCGGCGCTCGCCGTCACAATGGACACGACGCAGAAGCTCTATCTTCGCGGCATGACCGGCGAGGTATACACCGGCAGCGCGTGGGAGCCTCTCCCCGCCGCGGACAGGGCCGCGTGGGCGGACAATTTTTACTGGCTGCACGCCGACGGCTTCAATGCGCTCACGTCCGTTTCCGCCGCAGCGGCGCTCGCCGCCGATACCCCGGCGGAGAGCATGACCGTGGAAAACCTCTCGGCCTGCCGGGAGCGGGCCTATCTCCCGTATGCGCTGTGCGCATGGGAGGGGCTGGACGATTCGCTCATCGGCGACGCCTCTGCGCCGGGCACGGGAACGGAAGCGCTCTCGTATATCCCCGGCAGCGTGCCGGAATGGTTCACCGCGCAGTCCGCGCTCGCCGTGCGCCAGCGCACCGAGGACGTGCAGGCGTTTCTTCGCCGTGAAACGGATTACCGCGCATATGTCGAAGCGAACTATCTCGCGCTGCCGGAGGAGACGGCGGCGGCCATCGGACGCGCGCTCGATCTCCCCGCGGAGGAGCGAACGCTCTCACAGATCAAGGACATCATCCTGCAAACGCTGGAAAGCCGCCTGACCTACAGCGAAAGCGTCGTGAGCTATACCGGCGACGCCGACTTTCTCACCTACGCGCTCGAACGCTCCGGCAGCGGCTACAGCGTCCACTATGCGACCGCCGCGGCACTCATGCTCCGGTACTTCGGCGTTCCGGCGCGGTATGTTGAGGGCTACTTCCTCTCCGCCGCGGAGGCCGGACACTATGCTGCCGGGGAGCGGATTGTGCTCACGGAGAGAAACGCGCATGCCTGGGCGGAGTATTATCTCGACGGTGTCGGCTGGATCCCGTTTGAAACGACCCCCGGATATACCGACGACGAGGAGCTCAACGCCGGCCCCGGCTCCGGTCTCAAGACCGAGCGCTATTACAGCCAGACCGAGCCCGAGCCGCCGGAGGACGAAGCGCCCGAGGATATCACCGAAGACGGCGGGCTGCTCCGCCATTTCCGCGTGCCGCGCTTTGTAACGGCGGTCGTTCTGCCGCTGCTCATCCTGCTCGCTGCGGCGCTTCTTGTGCTGCTGCGGCGGCGGGAGCTGCGCACGGCGCTGCAAAGGATTGAGCGTCTGGATAACCGCGGCGCGATCGCCGCACTCTACGGCTACGCCGCGGTGCTGCTGCGCCGGACGAGCCTCGCGCCGGACGAGCTCGACGGCGCGGCGGAGGCGGCAGATCTCAACCGCGAGGCGCTCTTCAGCGCGCACGCCATGACGGACGCGCAGCGCGATACGATGAAGGAATACGTCCGCACGGTGCTCAGCGAGTGCCGGCGGCGCTGGAGCTTGGGACAGAAGCTCATATACCGCTGGATCGAATGCCTGTATCTGTAAAAGGAGAAAAGGAACGAATGAAAAAACTGTTGGGAAGCAAACGGATCGCGGCGCTGCTGCTTGCGCTCTGCCTGATGCTGTCGGTGCTGCCGGTACCGGCGGCGGCGGCGGAATCGCAGCCGGGGTATTTCTATCTGAGCGTTGCGACGAACCAGAAAACGGTCATCGCGCCGACGCGCGTGACGTATACCGCCGGACAGACGGTTCTCGAAGCCATTGAGGCGAGCGGGTACGATTTCCGCTTTCAGGGCGCGGACAAGGCGTTCGTTGAGAGCATTGAGGGGGAGAGCGCAAACTTTGTGCGCTTCCATGACTATAAGATCGGCGATAACGACTATGATCTGACCGTTCCCGCGGAGAAGATCAACGTTCTGGCCTTTTCGGAAGCAATGGGGCAGAACAATGCCTCCGTGACCGCGCTCATCATCGGGCTCGGCAGGTTCACCGAAATGACGAACAACGTGCAGCGCTATGGCCGCGCGGCGGAGGCGTACGACACCGCGCTCGCGGGGCTGCGCACCGCCTCTGCCGATACGGCCGACGCGCTTCTTGCCGAGCTCAACGCCGCCGTAAAGGAATACGAAGCGCTGCTTGCCGGGACGAAGCATACCGTGACGTTCGCGCTCACGCAGAACGGCGCGGCTCCGGCGGTGTCCCGCATCCGCATGACCGACAGCTACGGCAACGTGACGGAAGCAGACGGCACATCCCTTTCCGTCATTGCGGGGGAATACAGCTTCGAGGTGTCGGACGGCGGCGCCAACAGCGTCCGCGGCACGCTCACCGTCAGCGAGGAGAGCCCCGCCGAGGTGGTGGCCGTGAAGCTGCCGTACGGCGAGTGGTTTGCCGGAGTGCGCCTGAGCCGCGACTTCGGCCCCTCAGGATTCGATCCGAAGGTATACCGCTCCGAGCTCTCCGGCACGAACGAAAAGACCTTCTATATTCCCGACTGCACGACGCAGGTCTATCTTGAAGCGAAAATGGGCGCGGTGCCGAATGAAAAGGACACCAAGCTGCGCACGGTATACACCTATACCGATACCGGGGAGGACGCCTCGGAAATCACGCGCTCCTGGGATTCGAACTATACGGCCATGTCGCGCTGCATCCGCTACGGCATGGACGGCATCACCATCCCGCTCGAGGGACGCTACACGGGCACGGACGGGTATATGCAGGTACAGACGTACACGATACACATCGTGCGCGTGCCGACGCTCCGGTCCGTTACCGTGAAAGCGCCGGACGGCACGCCGCAGATCATCGAGCCCGTCTTTGACCCGTATACGAACGAATACACCATGACCGCCGTAACGGACAGCATCCTCCTTGCCGCCGAGGGCTACGGCGAGGATTACGCCGTTTCCGGTACTGGCACGATCCGGACGGCGGCGGATGCCGAAGCGGTGATCGGCGTTTCCGCGAGCGGCCAAACGGCGCAGTATACGCTGCGCATCACCCGCAGCGCGGCGGCAAACGTTAAGCTCGCCGTGCCGGACGGCTGCACCGCGGAGGTGCGCGATGCGGCGGGCAACACCGTTGCCGCCGCGGCGGACGGGAGCTATGGGCTCGTCCCGGGCCGCGGCTATACCTGCGTCACGACGAAGAATGTCTGGTATCACGCCTCTGTTGCATTTACGGCATCGGACGGTCTCACCGTGAAAGCGGCCTCGCCCATAACGGCGGACGCGATCACGGCCGCGGCACTCTTTGACAATTTGTCTTCCTCCACCCGGAACGAGTTCAAGCCGGAAACGCCGTTCGCGGCCGGTACGCACAGTGTGCGCTACGTGATCCCCGATACGATCAGCCGCATGTTTGCGCAGGCGACGGCGGCAAGCGGCTACTCCGTGACGGCCATTAATGATTATATCGTGCCTTCCACCGGCGAAGTCGACGGCATCAAGGAAACGGTCATCGCTGACGCCGTCGGCGACAGCAGTGTAACGCGCCTCAATGGCCTCCTCCAGATCGGCGGCATTGCCCGCACGATGACGCTGCGCGCGTCCAAAACGAGCGGCAAGACCACGTACTATCAGGACTATACGCTCCAGCTTGTCCGCAGTCTGCATCTTAAGAGTCTTACTGTCACCGCCGACAGCGAAACGCTCGCGTTCACCGATGCCGCCGGCAGCCGTATCACCTTCAGCGGCGATGTGACCGACTACTATATGCAGGTCGCCAACACGACCTCGTCCTTCACTCCGACGGCATCGTACGCGGCCTCGGGCGATTATGCCGCGCGCGTCGGCAGCGAGCGCTTCGAGACGCTTGACGGCGTTACCGTGCCGCTCGATACGGATAAGTCCCAGGAGACCATTGCGCTCGAGGTGCTGCACAGCGATGCGAACGCCGTCTCTACGGTCTATAACCTTCACTTCATCAAGAAGGAGCCGGTGGCGGTCACGTTTGACGTGACGCCATCCGACGCCAACGTGTTCCTCGTCAACAACAACACCGGCCGCTGCGTTTATACGGACGAGAACGGCACGGCGCTGCTCCCGCCGGGGGCGAGCTTCCGCTATACCGTGACCCGGAACGGGTACGTCGGTATGCAGGAAGAGGCCTATACCGTACCGCAGGAGGCGGCAACGGTTACTGTGACGCTGGAAAAAGCGCCGGAGCGCTCGTATACGCCGATGGCCGAGGTGTGGCCTTCGTTCCGTGCGGACGAATACAATAACGGCGTCGTAGACGTGAAAACGCCCACCACGGCGGAGAACACGGTGCTCTACTGGGCAACGCAGCTCGGCGAGGGCTACAGTGCCGACGCCTGCGGCTGCCCGATCCTCGTGGGGGACTATCTCTATACTTACGCCAAGGACATGATCTATAAGCTGAACGTTGTGACCGGCGAGGTCGAGGGCAAGGGGCAGATGGATCACAAATCGTCCTTTGCCATCAACAGCCCGACGTATGCCGAAGGCATGATCTTCGTCGGCCTCGCGGACGGCGGCGTGCAGGCGTTCGATGCCGAGACGCTCCAGCCGCTCTGGATCTACCGCGACTCGCTCGGCGGTCAGCCAAACTGCCCGATCTACTACCATAACGGCTATATCTACACCGGCTTTTGGCAGGGCGAACAGCTCAATGCAAACTTCGTGTGCCTGTCCGTGACGGACGAGAATCCGACGAGAGGCGACGAGGCAAAGATTCCCACCTGGCAGTACAAGAGCCTTGGCGGTTTCTACTGGGCCGGCGCGTATGTGACGGACAGCTATGTTCTCATCCCGACGGATGACGGCGATTCCGGCTATACGAGCGGCTATGCGAGCATTCTCTCGCTCGATCCCCGGACCGGCGAGCTCATCAGCTCGATCCGGCTCCCGCATCCGGGCGACGCGCGCAGCAGCGTGACCTATCATAACGGCCGCGCCTACTTCACCACGAAGGGCGGCTACTTCTACAGCGCTGCCGTTGCGGAGAACGGCGAGCTCAGTGATCTCCGGTACATCAAGCTCTATAACTATGCCGATGACCCCCAGAACCCCGCTATGAGCACGTGCAGCCCGGTCATCTATAATGGCCGCGCGTACATCGGCATCTCCGGCGTCGGCCAGTTCAAGGCATATTCCGGTCACAACATCACCGTGATCGATCTCAACAGCTGGAAGATCGCCTACACGGTGCGCACGCAGGGCTATCCCCAGACGAGCGGCCTTCTCACCACCGCCTACGAGGAGAGCGAAGGCGTGGTATATGTGTACTTCTTCGATAACTTCACGCCCGGCAAGCTGCGTGTCCTGCGCGACAAGCCCGGCCAGATGGCTCCCAACATTACCGTGAAGGAAACGACGGTCGATGGCGGGAAGGAGATCACCTACGATACTGCGGCGGTACTCTTCACGCCTGACGGCGATCAGGCACAATACGCCATCTGTAGCCCGATTACCGACGCCTCCGGCACGATCTACTTCAAGAACGACTCGGCGTATATGATGGCGGTCGGCAGCGTGATCACGGCTCTTCGTGTGGACGCGCAGCCCGATAAGCTCACCTACCGCGCCGGGGAGACGTTTGATGCCTCCGGCATGAAGATCACGGCGGTATACAAAAACGGCTTTGAGCGCGATGTGACGAAGTATGTCACGTTCTCGCAGCAGCCACTTGCCGACACGGACAGCACGTTTGAGATCCGCTTTGAGCATATCATGTATCAGGATAAGGACGGCCAGGGCGGTTCGCAGTACCCGGCCGATCCGCCGGCGGTGACGATCGCGCTTACGATCACGCCGTCGCTTCCCGGCGACATGGACGCCGACGGCAAAATCACTGCCGAGGACGCCGCGAGAGTGGCCGAGCACGTGCGCAATACCGAAAGCGGCACCACCGGTGGCTTCACGCTGACGGAAGCGCAGCTCGAAAACGCGGATGTAAACGGCGACGGGAAAGTGACGCTGGACGATGCGGAGCTCATATGGCAGTACAGCTGCGGCGAAATCACTGAATTTCCAAAAAAGACAGCGGACGAAACAACCGAATAAAATCTCCCAATAAAACCCAAAAGCCCGGCCATCCGCGGATGGCCGGGCTCAGTCTGTCGAAAAAGTCCAGCAGTAGCTGGGCTTTTTCTCATATAGATGGTAAAATGAAAGAGGGTGAAGAAAGATGCTGGAACGAGGGAAAAAAGATCGAGATCAGGTAGAGTTTGTGGTCATAGATGAGCTGGTGCCGAGAGGGCACCCGCTTCGGAAAATAGATGCAGCGGTGGACTTTGACCGGCTGTACGAAATGGTGGAGCCGCTCTACAGTGGAGATAACGGACGGCCCAGTATCGATTCGGTGATGCTGTTCAAGATGGTCCTGATCCAGCATCTGTACGGTCTGCCTTCACTGCGGCGGACAGCGGATGAAGTTAGCCTGAACGTAGCTTACCGCTGATTTTTGGGATACACGCTGCAGGAAGAAACGCCGCATTTTTCTACGGTGAGCTATAACTTCCGTCATCGCTTTACTGCAGAAACAGTAGACCAGATATTTGCGTGGATACTGAGCGAAGTAGCAGATGCGGGATACCTTTCTCCCAGAGCCGTCTTTATAGACGGCACCCACATCAAGGCGAACGCCAACACGAAGAAGCAGGTGAAGGAGCAGATCCCGGCAGCATCTAAACATTACGCTAAAGAACTGATGGAAGAAGTCAACGCGGACAGAGAAGCGCACGGAAAGAAGCCCTTCGACAACGACGATGACCCATCTGCCTCAGCAAAGAAGCGCAGGGATAGCACATCTAAGAAGAAGCTGGCTCGCAGGAAGAAAGAGAAGTCCCGTACTGTGACGAAGAGCCTTACGGATCCGGACTGCGGCCTGTTCGTAAAGGGAGAACATAAGCGGCAGTTTGCGTACGAAGCACATACTGCATGTGATAAAAACGGCTTTATACTGGAGACGGTGGTAACGTCCGGCAATGTCCACGACAGCGTGGCCTTTGATGAGGTTTACGACAAGGTAACGGAGCAGTTTCCGGAAACAGAAGTTGTTGTGACCGATGCGGCGTATAAAACACCCCATATTTGCAAAAAGGTTTTCAGTGATGGCAGAGTTTTGTCCACAGCCTACAAGCGTCCGCAGACCATGAAAGGCGGACACGAGCAGTGGAAGTATGTTTACGATGAATTCTATGACTGTGTGATATGTCCCGAATACCAGCCGTTAAAATACCGTACGACAAACCGTGAGGGATACCGGGAATACAAGAGCGATCCAAGAATATGCACCGACTGTCCGACCCGGGAGCGCTGCACCCATTCCAAAGACTGTGTCAAAACGGTGCAGCGGCATATCTGGAAGGACTACGAGGAACTGGCAGAGGACGCCAGATACACACCGGAGTACGAGAAGCTTTACGAGAAACGTAAAGAGACTATTGAACGGGTCTTTGCAGATGCCAAAGAGAAACACGCGATGCGTTATACACAATACAGAGGCTTGGCTCAGGTGACGAACTGGGTGAAGCTTAAGTTTGCTGCCATGAACTTGAAAAAGTTGGCAGCATGGAAATGGGATGACCCTTTCCGCCTCTTGCTTTTCCGCTTTTTCTGCTCTTTATATGCCGGAAACCCGGTTGCTGCCTGATGCGTAACCGGGTTTCTCGACAAACTGAGCCCGGCCATCCGCGGATGGCCGGGCTTTGCTGTAAAAAAATAAGCACGGAGCAGCGCGTCTTAAACGAAACTTAAAGAAATCCCATCTTTATTATTAAAGCCGGGGATGCTATGCTGTAGCTGTAAACGAGAGAGGGGAAGAGCCATGTACAAAATACTCATCTGCGACGACGAGCGCGATATCCGGAACGCGCTGCGCATCTATCTTACGGGCGAGGGCTACGCCGTCTGTGAGGCCGACAGCGGCTTAGCGGCACTCGAGCTCATGCAGCACGAGGAAGTACAGCTCGTGCTCATGGACATCATGATGCCCGGCATGGACGGCATGACGGCGACGGCAAAGCTGCGCGAGCAGAGCAACGTCCCGGTCATCCTCATCACCGCCAAGAGCGAGGACAACGATAAGATCCTCGGTCTCACCGTCGGCGCGGACGATTATATCACCAAGCCCTTCAACCCTCTTGAGGTCCTTGCCCGCGTCAAGGCGCAGCTCCGGCGCTATGCCCAGCTCGGCGGCATGCCGGAGAAAAGCACCGCGCTCACGCTCGGCGGCATCGCCATGGACGATGAGCGCAAGAGCGTCACGCTTGACGGCGAGGAGGTAACGCTCACCCCGACGGAGTACGACATTCTCCGTCTCCTGCTCGAAAACCCCGGCAAGGTGTTTTCGAGCGCCGATATCTACCGGCGCGTCTGGAAGGACGAACCGTTTTCCGCGGAGGGAACGGTGCCGGTGCATATCCGCCATCTGCGTGAAAAGCTGGAAATTGACCCGGCGAACCCCCGCTATCTGAAGGTAGTCTGGGGCAAAGGCTATAAGCTGGAGGAAATGAAAAAATGAAAAAGCTTACGCATAGCGCGGCGGCACGCGCCGTCGCCTTTATCCTGTGTCTGCTCTGCGGCCTTACGGCGCTGCTCTGCGCCGCGGGGTATTATATGACCCGGATCGACCGCGACCGCACGCTGCCTGAGCCGGACAGCGTGTCGGTGTATAAGAACGGCATCCGCGTTCTGCTCAACAACGCGCTGCAGGAGGAACGGTATACCGGCGAATACCCCGAGCTTCCCTCCGGCTACTCCTATGTAGCGACGGATACGTCCACCGGCAAGGTGCTGTACGACGGCAGAACGAAAAACGCCGTGCCGCTCGGCATTTCCGGCGGCTGTTCCATCGGAGTCAGCTGGATCGACGCGCAGGCGTATCTCGAACCGAAGCAGACGCCCGGCGAGGAGCTGACGCTGCTCCGCACCTCCGTCGGCACGCTGCTGCGCTATCAGAACGCCTATCTCCCCGTGGGCATCATCACGGCGGTGCTGTGTCTCGCGCTCCTCGTCTTCCTCATGGCGTCCATGGGAAAAAAGCCGGACGGCGTGAAGCTGCGCGGCATCCACCGCGTGCCGCTCGATCTCTTTCTCGCCGCGGCGCTGGCGGCGGTGGCCGTCCCGGCAAACTTCTATTTCGACTTGTCGGAAATTAACCTGCTCTATAACCCGCTCTGGGTATGGATGATGCCGGTTACGCTCATGGCGCTCTGGATCGGCTTTGTCGTGCTGCTCACGCTCTGCACGATCTCGGCGCGGCTCCGCGCCGGGAAGTGGTGGAGAAACAGCATCATCTATATCGTCTGCCGCTTTGTATACCGCGCCGTGCGCGGCTTCGTCCGCGCGCTGCCCATCGCGTGGAAGGGGATCCTTGTGTACGCGGTTGTGGCGCTTGTCAATTTCTTCGGCATGCTCCTTATATGTCTTTCGGGCAGCTTCTTCCAGCTTCTCATGCTCGTTGCGCTCGACATCGCGGGACTGTATTTCGTCATCCGTATCATGCGCCAGCTCAAGGCGCTGCAGACGGCGGCGCAGAAGCTCGCCGCGGGCGATCTCACCTACACGGTGGACACGGAGAAAATGTACCCGGTGCTCAAGGAGCACGGCGACGATCTCAACGCCGTGAGCGTCGGCATGAGCCGCGCTGTGAACGAGCGCATGAAGTCCGAGCGGTTTAAAACCGAGCTCATCACCAACGTCAGCCACGATCTCAAAACGCCGCTCACGAGCATTGTGAGCTATGTCGATCTTCTCAAAAAAGAACCGATCGAAAGCGAACAGGCGCAGGAATACATCGAGGTTTTAGACCGCCAGAGCCAGAAGCTCAAAAAGCTCACGACCGATCTCGTGGACGCGAGCAAGGCGAGCAGCGGCGCGCTGCCGGTGAATCTCGAAAAGATCGATCTCGGCGAACTGCTGCGGCAGAGCGCGGGGGAGTACACCGAAAAATTCGCCGCGGCGAGCATTACGCCGGTGCTGAATGCGCCGGAGGGGGAAACGTATGTCACGGCGGACGGGCGGCTTTTATGGCGCGTGCTGGATAATCTGCTGGGCAACGCGGTAAAATACGCGCAGAGCGGCACGCGGCTCTATCTGGAGCTGACGCCGGGTGAAACGGAAACGGTGCTCACGCTCAAAAATATTTCCCGCGAGCCGCTGAACATCCCGGCGGAGGAGCTGATGGAGCGGTTTGTCCGCGGCGACGGCTCGCGCCACACGGACGGCAGCGGACTGGGACTTTCCATTGCCAATTCTCTCATGGGGCTCATGGGCGGAAAGCTCACGCTGACGCTTGACGGCGATCTTTTCAAAGCCGCTCTTGTGTTTCCGCAGAAAACCGTATAATATTTTTGCCGGACGGGGAACCAAACGACCCCGTCCGGCGTCTATATTTTCGAACACCCAAAGGTGCGAGGAAAGGAAAGAGCTTATGAAGATGAAACGATTTGCCGCGGCGCTTCTGGCGCTTATTCTGTGCGCGGCGTTTATGACAGCCTGCTCGCCGAAGCCGGAGCAGCCCGCCGCAACATCCGGCAATGCGTCGTCCGGCAGCGCAGCCGCCGAACCCGCCGCAACGGCGGAGCCGACGAGCGCTCCGACGAGCGTGCCGCCGGAAACCACCGCGATGCCCGAGAAAACCGACACGTCTGTCACGGTGACGCCGGAGAAGAACGGCCTTTACGACGCGCTGTGCGACCTTTTCAACAACTATCATGAAGGCACCGCCGGCTGCTCGCTCACGGGAGCGCGCATTGCTGCCACGATCATGGACTTCTCGCTCACGAACGGCATGGACGCCGTGCGCAGCGGCGCAGCCGCCTTTGATCTCGGCGAGGAGACGGAGTTCGGCGAAAAGCTTACCGATAAGCTCACCGCGATGTATGAGACCGCCATGGGCCTTTACGGCGAGAGCGGGAAAAACCTCCTTGCCGACGGCGGCTATACGCCGGCGCATTACCCCTACAGCGCCAAGGACGTGCGCGACACCTATACCGCGATCTTCGCCGAGCGCGGCTGCGAAGCCCCTGCCGTGGTGCGCATCTACCGCAGCGACGCGAACGCCGAGCACTTCCTTGCCTTCGGCACCGCGCTCGACGGCACGGAGATCACCGCCGAAACGCTCAACGGCGCGATGGACGGCCTTATCTTTGAAAACGGCGCGGCGTTCAACACCGTTACCGCAGACAAGGACGGCCACATCAAAGCCGATCTCAACGACGCCTTCGCCGCGCAGGTGCGCTCTCTCGGCACGAGCGGAGAGTACTTCCTCGTCGGCGGCATCGTCAACACGCTGCTCGACGCCTTTGACGGCACGGAGGTAATGCTCACCGTGAACGGTGCGCCGCTCGAGAGCGGACACAATATTTACGACTACGCGCTCACGCGTTATGAGGAGTAACTATAACTGTATGAGCATGAAAAAGAAAGGCCTGTCCCTGCTGCTCTGCGCGGCGCTTTCCCTTTCGCTCGCGGCGTGCAGCACAAAGCCGGAAACTCCGGCACAGCCCACGGCGGAACCCACGGCGATCCCCGTGACCGCCGCGCCGGAGACTACCGCCGCGCCCACGGAGACGCCGGCGGCCGAAAACCGCAATGTGCCGGTGATTTCCGTCCGGCGCGAGAACGAGGATTTTTATACCGCGGACAATGCGGCGCTTCTTCTCGTCTATGCCTGCGCCGAGCCGAGCGTTTCCATGAACGGAAACGACGCGGCCGCTGCCGCGATCAACGAAGCGCTGCATAAGCAGTATACGGATTTTGCCGTCGGCGCCGAATCGGGCAGCGAATACAGCATTTCCGGCAAGGAAAATTATCTGGCCGCGGCAAAGGAAGAACTCGCCCGGCAGACGGAAAACGGCGATGTCTCGGGCTTTTCTTCCTACAGCCTTATGCGTCAGATGAACGTCCGCTATAATGCCCGGTATCTGCTGAGCATCACCTACGACGACACGTCGTATCTCGGCGGCGCGCACGGCTACACCGGCCGCTGCGGCCACACCTTCGATATCCGCACCGGCCGGGAGCTGACGCTCGCGGATCTCACGGATAACTACGACGCCTTCCTCTCCGCCGCCGTCGATCAGCTCAAGGATATCATCGGCTACGGCGCGGAATACGCCGCCTACGGTCTGAACGAGGGCTACGAGGATCAGCTTGCCGGTCTCTTCCGCGACGGCAACTGGTACTTTAACGACGAGGGCCTTGTCCTTATGGCGAACCCCTATGAGCTTGCAAGCTACGCTGCGGGTCTCATTGAGTTCACGCTGCCGTACGCCTGGCTCGCCTATCAGATCAAGGCGGATTATCTCCCCGCCGAGAGCGAGGCGGACGGCACGCTCACCGGCGAGCTGAGCGAGAGCGCCGACGCCGCCGGGAACGCAACGTATGTCTGCGACACCGGTACGGGCGGTCTGGGCGCGTGCGTCACGTTCACCGCCTCCGGCACGGTCGAGGACGTTGAGCTCAACGCCGTGACGTATCTGGAATACTCCAACGCCTACCGCACGGACGGCACGCTCTGGTACGCCGGGCGTCTCGCCGGCGGCGAGAGCGTCTGCGTGCAGACGTGGATCCCGGACGTGATGCCGAATCTCGCCATCTCCTGGCGCGACGCCGATGGCGAGCACGTAAAGTATATCTCCCAGAGCGGGATGGACGGCTCTCTCATCCTCATGGACGGAGAGCAGTATGCCGAGCGTCCGCTGAACATCTCCGGCAAGAGTGTGTATCACTATGACATCAACGGCGACTATGCCGCCGAGGAGATCACCGTGACGGCGAAGGATGCCGGCGGCATCAACGAGTACACGATCGCCGTGAACGGCACGGTGCTCGACCGCACCAATATGCCCGTGGGCGACCGGTACGACCTTTGGATCTGCGATCTGGACGGCGACGGCATCTGCGAGCTTCTGTTTGCCGCCGACCCCGGCAGCGACGATTACCGCACCTGCGGCTGGCACGGCGACACGCTCGAGCCCATCCAATTTACCGGCGACGCGCGCTACGGCGCGGACCCGAACGGCATTACCGGCAGTCTCGACGGGCGCGTCGTGTTCAGCGGCGGCATCCCGATGCTCGAGGCGTGGTACTATCAGCTCGGCACCTACTGCGCGGTCATCGGTATGAACGGAACGTCCGACGGCGTTGTGACGCTCGATCCGACGCATAAATGGGACTACCGCGGCAGCTGCTACTATCTGACCGTGACGAAGATCCTGCCGGTGTATCTCGATGAGGGCGGCACCGCCGTGCTGACGCCGGGCGAAAAGCTCCTGCTTACCGGCACGGACGGACAGAACACCTTCTTCCGCACCGATGACGGCCGCACCGGATCGATCCGGCTGGAATACGATGGGGAAGGCGGCTGGACCATCAACGGCGAGAGCGAAGAGAATTTCTTTGAGATGCTTCCCTATGTCGGCTGACGCCTTCAAACGAACCTCTGCTGTCAGACAAAATGACCGGAACACAGAAAAGAACCTGTGTTCCGGCCTTTTTTATAAAAACCGGTTGCAGAGCCGGGGAAAAACGGTTATAATGCAGCGCAGAGCCTTGGAATCGTTTCCACGGCACTATTCCATCACCGAAAGGACAGAGAACCATGATTTATTCTCCGCAGGATCTTCTGGGCACCACGGAATCTCTGCTGAAATATGACGAGGATGAGCGCCTGAGCGAGGCCTCGCCCCAGCACCTCCACAACGCTCTCGGGCGGGCGGTAATGATCGCGGTGGGGGACAACTGGGCCAAATCCCGCGCCCGCCGCGCCGGAAAGCGCAAGGCGTATTATCTCTCCGCCGAGTATCTTGTCGGGCGGCTCGTATACAATAACCTTTTCAATCTCGGCATTCTCGACGAAATGCGCCGGGTGTTTGCCGAGCGCGGCATCGATCTCGCCTGTCTTGAGGAGATCGAGGACGCGGCTCTCGGCAACGGCGGTCTGGGCCGTCTTGCCGCGTGCTATATGGACAGCGCCGCCACCTGCGGCGTGCCGCTGAGCGGCTACGGCCTGCGCTACCGCTTCGGTCTTTTCAAGCAGAGCTTTGAAAACGGCGCGCAGAAGGAATCCGCCGACGACTGGGAAAAGCACGGCGATCCCTGGAGCTTCCGCCGCGAGAAGCACACCGTCCGCGTCCGCTTCGCCGACCAGACGGTGCTCGCCGTGCCGTACGATACGCCGGTCATCGGCTATCATACCGACAACGTCGCAACGCTCCGTCTCTGGCAGTGCGAGGCCGAGCAGGAGCTCGACTTTGACGCGTTCAACTCGCAGGATTACGAGCGCGCGCTCACCGAGAAAAACCGCGCCGAGGACATCACCCGCGTCCTCTACCCGAACGACAGCACCGTCGAGGGCAAGCGTCTGCGCATCAAGCAGCAGTACTTCCTCTCGAGCGCGTCGCTGCAGGACATCCTGCGCACCTACAAATCCTCCGGCAACGGCGATCTTCAGCGCCTCGGCGAGTTCATCGCCGTGCAGCTCAACGATACCCATCCCGCCATGTCCATCCCCGAGCTCATCCGTCTGCTCATGGCCGAGGGCATCGACTTTGACCGCGCCTTTGCTATCACCCGCAGCGTGTTCTCCTATACGAACCACACCGTTATGGGCGAAGCGCTCGAACGCTGGGATATGGACCTCCTGCGCAGCGTCGTGCCGGAGATCTGCGACATTCTCCTGAAGATCGAAGAGCGTCTGCAGCAGGAGTTCCCCGGCGCGAATCTCCACGTTGTCTGCGATAATCAGGCGCGCATGGCCGACCTTTCGGTGTATATGTCCCGCAAGGTGAACGGCGTGGCGGAGATCCACAGCCAGATCCTCCGGGACGATCTCTTCCGCGCATGGAACGAGAAATACCCCGACCGTATCGTGAACGTCACAAACGGCATCACGCCGCGCCGCTGGCTCGGTCTCTGCAACCCGGAGCTCACCGAGCTCATCCGCGCCGAGATCGGCGAGGGCTTCCTGCGCGATCTCGACCGCATCGGCTATCTGCGCGAGCACGTGAGCGACGAGCTCGCTATGCTCTTCAACGCCGTCAAGCTGCAGAAGAAGAGCCAGCTCGCCGCGCACATCCGTGCCGCGGAGGGTGTGGACATTCCCGAGGAGTTCGTGTTCGACGTGCAGGTCAAGCGCGCGCACGAATATAAGCGCCAGCTGATGAACGCTCTCTGCCTTGCCGATTTCTATTTTGAGATCAAAAACGGCGGTCTCGCCGATATGCCGCCCACGGCGTTCATTTTCGGCGCGAAGGCCGCGCCCGGCTACCGCCGCGCGAAGGCCGTCATCCGCTATATCAACCGTCTTGCCGAGCTTGTGAACAACGACCCCGACGTGAACGGCAAAATGCGCATCGTGTTCGTGCAGAACTACAACTGCTCCTACGCCGAAAAGATCATCCCCGCGGCGGACATCTCCGAGCAGATCTCCCCGGCAGGCACGGAGGCCTCCGGCACGGGCAACATGAAGCTCATGCTCAACGGCGCTGTGACGCTCGGCACGATGGACGGCGCGAACGTCGAGATCGTCCGGCAGGCCGGGCTGGAGAACAACTACATCTTCGGCGGCACCGTCGAGGAGAACAACGCCGTGCGCGATACCTACGACCCTGAGGTGCTCTACGATTCCGACGAGCGCATCCGCCGCGCGCTCGATACGCTCGTGGACGGCACCGTGCCGACCGACGACGATCAGAAGGAGCTTTTTGACGCCATACTCAAGGGCGCGAGCTGGCACCGTCCGGACAACTATTTCGTTCTGCGCGATTTTGAAAGCTACCGTGAAGCCCGCCTTCACGCGCTCACGGATTGGAAGGACCGCGTATCCTTCGGCAAAAAATGCCTTTACAACATCGCCGCGGCGGGCATGTTCTCGTCCGACCGCGCGATCCGCCAGTACGCGGAAACCATCTGGGAGCTGCACTGAACCGGCATACAAGATCAAAAATGTCCTCTGCGCAAATTGGTGCGCAGAGGACATTTTCCTATGCTCGTTTGACCGGTCATTCCGTTTCGTCCGGCAGGAAGGGGGCGAACGGCTTTTGCATGAGCCAGAGATCGGTGTAGCACGTCACGGCCGAGAGCAGCACGAGCCAGAGGACACTCACACCGTAAAACGCCGCCGGGGATACGGCGAAGAGGATCACCGGCAGCAGATGGATCACCGCCATGAGAAGCGTCCGCGGCAGATACCCGACGCCGAGAAGCACCGCGTTTTTTATCGTGTTCCAGAGCGTATTTTCAAAGGTCGCCGTGAGCGGGAACGCCCAGATGAACACCATCAGCCACAGCGCAAAGCAGACGCCCGGCAGCACGAGCCAGAACAGCTGCTCCGGGAAGAGCGCGCGGAGAATGTATACGTCCGCGCCGAGGAGCGCGAGCGCCGCAAGCAGAATGAGCCAGAGCAGCGTGGATTTTTTGAAATTATCGCGGAACGCGCGGAAAAACGCCGCGCTGTTCCAATGCCCCGATTCGCGGATCATGTTCCGCACCGCCGTGCAGAGCGCCGCGGTCGAAGCGCCGAGCGTGAAAACCGGCAGCGAGCACACGACCCACAGAATGTTCAGCCACGCGAGCTCCGCCGCCTGCGTGAGAAAGCGCAGGATGGGGGAATCCGGATCAAAGATTTTTTTCATATTGCCACCTCCGGGAGAATAAGCCTATTATACAGGAACAAATGACCGCATGACAAGACCAACCGCACAAAAAGTTGACGAGGTTTTTGTGTAAATGACATAAGGTTAAGCGTTTTCGCCGAAACACACTTGCAATATTTCTACAAAGAGGATAGAATACAGACAAGCTTGGTTAGAATCGTTTCCAATTCAGCGCTTTACTTACGGAAACCCATTAAAAATTAGGAGGAAACAAACAATGAAGAAGCTTCTCGCTGTTCTTCTGGCTCTGGTCATGGTTCTGAGCCTCGTCGCCTGCGGCGCTGCCCCGGCGGAGACCCCGAACACCCCGGCTGAGCCCGAAACCCCCGCGACGGAAGAGCCCGCCGCGGAACCCGAAACCCCGGCCGCGACCGGCAGCGTGTACTACCTCAACTTCAAGCCCGAGTCTGACGCGGCCTGGCAGGAGATTGCCAAGACCTACACCGAGCAGACCGGCGTTCCCGTGAAGGTCGTCACCGCCGCTTCCGGCCAGTACGACACCACCCTGACCGCCGAACTCGACAAGGACGCCGCCCCCACCATGTTCCAGGTCGGCAACCTCGGCGCTGTCAACAGCTACGGCGAGTTCTGCTACAATCTCGAAGGCACCGACGTGTACAACGAGATGACCACCACCGACTTCAACCTGAAGAACGAAGCCGGCGAGACCGTTTCCATCGGCTACTGCTACGAAGCCTTCGGCATCATCGTGAACAAGGCCCTGCTCGAGAAGGCCGGCCACTCCGTCGATGAGATCACCAACTTCGAGTCCCTGAAGGCTGTTGCGGACGACATCCACGCCCGCGCTGACGAGCTCGGCTTCGACGCTTTCACGTCCGCTGGTCTCGACGGTTCCTCCTCCTGGCGTTTCTCCGGCCACCTGGCCAACATGCCTCTGTACTACGAGTTCCGCGATGACGGCGTGACGGAGCAGCCCGCCACCATCAAGGGCACCTACCTCGAGAACTACAAGAATATCTGGGATCTGTACATCACCGATACCGCGACCACCGGCGCTGCCCTCCTGTCCGCCACCGGCGATCAGGCCGAGGCTGAATTCGGCGAAGGCAAGGCTGCGTTCTATCAGAACGGCACTTGGGAGTACAGCAACCTGACTTCTGCCGACAAGTTCGGCATGAACCCGGACGACCTCACCATGATCCCCATCTACTGCGGTGTGGAAGGCGAGGAGAAGGCTGGTCTCTGCTGCGGCACCGAGAACTGCTGGGCGATCAACAAGAACGCCTCTCCGGAAGACATCCAGGCCACTCTGGACTTCATGTACTGGGTCGTCACCTCTGAGGAAGGCACCACCATGCTGGCCGAGCAGTTCGGCCCCTGCCCGTTCAAGAACGCCAAGACCCCGGAGAACGTGTTCTTCGCGGCTGCCAACGAGTACGTTGCCAACGGCAACTACACCGTGACCTGGGCGTTCAACTGGACTCCTGCCGTTGACGATTGGCGCGGTGCCGTCGTTGATGCTCTGAGCCAGTACACCACCGGCACCGGCGACTGGTCCACCGTTGAGACCGCGTTCGTCCAGGGCTGGGCTACCCAGTACGCCAACGAGCACTAAGTCCTCTGCGGATATCCGCTGAGATAAATTGACACACAATACAGGCGGGGCGGGCGATCACGTCCGCTCCGCCTGTAGATATATCCGCCGGCATGATAGTATATAGACTGTGACGGCGTGAGCTGCTGCCCGAGGCGTTCGGGCAGGAGCTGTCGCCATGACAATTTCGGCAGAACAGGAGTGAAAGAATGAAGCGTATAAACATACCGCGGGATCCAGCCGCACACAACAGCCGACTGATCCGCCGCCCCATTCAGCGAATGGTGTGGCTGTTTCTGCTGCCCACCTTTGCCGCCTTCTGCATCGGGTTCCTTTACCCGTTCTTTAAGGGCGCGTTTTTGTCCTTCTGCAAGTTTAAGCTGACGAGCCAGTGGACGTGGGTCGGATTCAGCAACTACATCAAAGCGTTCTCGGACAGCAGCTTCCTCCATGCCTTCTGGTATACGGCGCTGTTCGCCTTCGTGTCGGTAGTGTTCATCAACGTTCTGGCCTTCACGGTCGCCTACTTCCTCACGAAGGGCATCCGCGGCTCGAACCTTTTCCGCACCGTGTTCTTCATGCCGAACCTCATCGGCGGCATCGTGCTCGGCTACATCTGGTCGATGATCTTTGATGGCTTCCTCGTGAAGTACAACACCTCCGTCGTGCTCAACTCGACCTTCGGCTTCTGGGGCCTCATCATCCTTATATGCTGGCAGCAGGTCGGCTATATGATGATCATTTACATAGCCGGACTCCAGTCCATCCCGGAGGACATGCTCGAGGCGGCCCGCATCGACGGCGCCAACAACTGGCAGACGCTCTGGAAGATCACCATTCCGAACATGATGAGCTCCTTTACGATCTGCATCTTCCTCACGCTCACGAACGGCTTCAAGCTCTTCGACCAGAACCTCGCGCTGACGGGGGGGCGGCCGTTCCTGCAGCAGCCGGACGGCAGCGTTATAAAGACGACGGAAATGCTCGCTCTGAACATTTACAGTGCCTTCTACTCCGGCGGCGGCAACAACCGCGGCGTCGGCCAGGCGAAGGCCGTGGTGTTCTTCATCCTTGTGGCCGCGATCGGCCTTCTGCAGCTCCAGGCCACCCGTAAAAAGGAGGTACAGCAGTAATGGCAAAGAGAGAAGAACGCGGCAAAATGGTGCTGACGATCATCTTCACGGTGATCTGCATCGCTTACATCATGCCGATCCTCATCGTTTTGATGAACTCCTTCAAGAGCAACGCCGCCGTCAATACGGAGACGTTTGCCTTCCCGGACGCGAACAGCTTTGTCGGCTTCCAGAACTATATCAAGGGCATGACCTTCGGCAACTACCCGTTTCTGAAGGCCGTGGGCTACAGCCTTTTCATCACGCTCGCCTCCACGGCGCTCATTCTCGTGTGCACGTCCATGGCCGCGTGGTATGTCTCCCGCGTCGGGAGCTTCTTCAGCAAGATCGTATATTATCTCTGCGTGTTCTCCATGGTCGTCCCGTTCCAGATGGTCATGTTCACGCTCTCCCGCACGGCGAACCAGCTCAGTCTCGATACCCCGTGGACGATCCCGGTCATTTATCTCGGCTTCGGCGCGGGTCTCGCGGTGTTCATGTTCTGCGGCTTTGTAAAATCCATTCCTCTGGAAATTGAGGAAGCCGCTGCCATCGACGGCTGCGGCCCGGTGCGCACGTTCTTCCAGGTAGTCCTCCCCATGATGAAGCCGACGATGATCTCCGTCGGCGTGCTGGAAATCATGTGGGTGTGGAACGACTTCCTTCTGCCGTATCTCGTGCTCGACCGCACGGAGTATATGACCATCCCCATCGTCATACAGCATCTCAAGGGAAGCTACGGACAGGTGGACATGGGCGCGACGATGGCGCTGATCCTTCTGAGCATTCTGCCGGTCATCATCTTCTACCTCTGCTGCCAGAAACACATTATTAAGGGTGTTGCGGCCGGCGCGGTGAAGGGCTGATGACGATCAAGGACCTGGCGGCTCTCTCCGGGTATTCGCTCGGCACGGTTTCGCGCGTGCTCAACAATCAGCCGCACGTCAGCGAAAAGGCAAGAGAGCAGATCATGGCGATCGTGAAGGAACAGGGCTTTGAGCTGAACACGAACGCTCGCAATCTCAAGCAGACCCACAGCAACAACATCCTCGTCATCGTCCGCGGCACGCACAACGAGCTGTTCGCCGCGCTGGTCGAACGGCTGCAGACCGTGGCAACGGGCGGGGAGTACCAGCTTGTGGTGGACTATATCGGCGAGCTCGACAACGAGGTGCGCCGCGCCGTGAAGCGCGTGCGCGAGGTAAAGCCGCAGGGCATCCTCTTCCTCGGCGGCAGCAGCGAGGATTTCATCGAATCCTTTGCCGAGATCCACATTCCCGCGGTTCTTGTCACAAACTCCGCCGCGGAATTCCAATTCAAAAATCTTTCGAGCGTCACGACCGACGATACCGCCGCTGCCGCGGCGGCCGTCGGGTATCTGGCGGACATGGGCCATAAAAAGATCGCCGTCATCGGCGGCGAGCGCGAATACTCCGATACGGGCCGTCTGCGCTATGTGGGCGTGCTGCGCGCGCTCACGGAGCGCGGCATAACGTTTGACGCGGACCGGTATTATAAGACCGCGCACTACAGCTTCGACGAGGGCTATACGGCCATGGCGGAGCTCCTGCGCGAAACATCGGAGATCACGGCGGTGTTCGCCATGGCAGACGTCATGGCCATCGGCGCGGCCCGCGCCGTCCGCGATGCCGGAAAGCGTATCCCGGAGGACATTTCCCTCATCGGCTTCGACGGCCTGCCCATCTGCCGGTACTACGAGCCGAGGCTCTCCACCGTTACGCAGCAGATCGCGTTCATGGCGGAAAAGAGCTACGCCGTGCTGCTCGACATGATCGAAAACGGCTCGGGCGCGCAGCATGTCCTCGCGCCGTACACGCTCGAAAAGACGGACAGCATCCGTAAAAATTAACAGCATCCGCAAATTCTAACAGACGAAAGAGGCGTTTGCCATGCGAGCAAGCGGAATTATTCTGCATATCACATCGCTCCCGTCGCCGCACGGCGTCGGAACGCTGGGCAGAGAGGCGAGAGAGTTTGCCGATTTCCTCCGGAAAGCCGGACAGAAATACTGGCAGATCCTGCCGCTCGGCCCGACCGGCTACGGCGACTCACCGTACCAGACCGACTCGGCCTTTGCCGGGAACCCGTATCTCATCGACCTTGAGCAGCTTATTACCGACGGTCTCCTCACGCGCGAGGAAGTCGATGCCGTTTCCTTCGGCAGCGACCCGGCGCAGACGGATTACGGCGCGCTCTACGCCGGACGGTTCGATCTTCTCCGCCGCGCCTGTGAGCGCGGCTGGGACAAAGAGCGTGAGAACGTAGACGCTTTCTATCGCGAAAACGAGAGTTGGCTGCGCAGCTATGCGCTCTATACCGCGGCAAAGCGTCATTTCGGCATGCGCCCCTGGATCGAATGGGAGGACGAGGATCTCCGTCTTCGCCGCAGCGAGGAAGTGCTGCGCCGGTATGAGGAGCTTCTCGCGGAGGATATCCGCTTCTGCATTTTCACGCAGTATCTGTTCTTCCGCCAGTGGAACGCGCTGCGCGCGTACATCCGCGAGCAGGGCATCCGGATCATCGGCGACGTGCCGATCTATGTCCCGCTCGACAGCGCCGACGTGTGGGCGGAGGGCGAGTACTTCCAGCTCGACGATCAGTGCCGCCCGACGGAGGTCGCGGGCGTCCCGCCCGATTACTTCACCGCCGACGGTCAGCTCTGGGGCAACCCGCTCTATGACTGGGACCGCATGCGAGAAGACGGCTACCGCTGGTGGATCCGGCGTCTCGGCGCCGCGGGCAAGCTCTACGATACCGTCCGTATCGACCATTTCCGCGGTCTGGAGAGCTATTGGGCCGTGCCCTACGGCGAGAGGACCGCGCGCAGCGGCCATTGGCGCAAGGGCCCCGGCGAGAGCTTTATCGATGCGATCAAGACGGCGCTCCCCGGTCTCGACATCATCGCCGAGGATCTCGGCTTTATGACGCCGGAGGTCATCGCCCTGCGCGAATATTCGGGCTTCCCCGGCATGAAGGTGCTGCAGTTCGCCTTTGATTCCCGCGAGCCGAGCGACTATCTGCCGCACCGCTACCCGACAAATTGCATCTGCTACACCGGCACGCACGACAACGCCACGCTCGCCCAGTGGCTGGGCGACGCGAAGGGCGACGATGTGGCTTACGCCAAGCAGTATCTCGGCTTGAACGATGAGGAAGGGTATGTAAACGGCATCATCCGCGGCGGCATGAGCTCGGTGGCTGATCTCTTCGTCGCGCAGATGCAGGACTGGCTTGCCCTCGGCGGCGAGTCGCGCATGAACGTCCCCGGCGTCCTCGGCCACGGCAACTGGTGCTGGCGCATGCTGCCCGGCGCGCTCACCGACGAGCTCGCCGACCACATCGCCGCCATGACGGCCATGTACAGCCGGTAATATAGAACAAATGCCGCTCTCCGGCCTCATTCGGAGAGCGGTTTTTCATTTTTTCCCATATTCTTTGTAAGCATTTAGGCCCGAATTGCGTCTATAAGGGTGAGTACTCAAGGGGCAGCCCTGTAAGAAAGAGGAAAGATCATGGAGGACAGCTTCATCGTAGACCTGTACTGGCGGCGCGACGAGCAGGCGATCGCCGAAACGGAGCGGAAATACGGCGGCGCGTGCGAAGGCATCGCGCGCCGGTTTCTCCCCGCGGCGGAGGACGCCGAGGAGATCGTGCAGGACGCTTATCTCTCACTCTGGAACACCATCCCGCCGCAGCGCCCGGAGCACCTCGGCGCGTATCTGTTCCGCACCGTACGGAACGCCGCATTTTCCCGCTTTCGCGCCGACAGCGCGCAGAAACGCGGCGGCGGTGAGGCGTCCGCCGCGCTCGACGAGCTCGCTGAGTGTGTCGCGGGGCGGGACAATGTGGAGCAGATCATTGAGGCACAGGAGCTTTCTCATGCGGTGAACGCCTTTCTCCATACGCTTTCCCGAAACGACCGGATCATTTTCACCGCCCGCTACTATCTCGCTCTTCCCGCCCCGGCGATCGCCGAAAGGCTCGGCTGCCGGGAGGGAAGGGTACATACCTCGCTTTGCCGCAGCCGGAAAAAGCTGCGCGACTATCTCATTAAGGAGGAACTGCTGTGAAAGCGCTGGATATTATGGAAGCGGCCGGCGGGATCGACGACGAAATCATCAAGGAGGTCACATCGGCTATGCAGGAAAAGAATACAGGAAAACCCCTTCGCGCGAAGCGGACGCTTCGCACCGTGCTGATCGCGGCGGCGCTCGTGCTCGTGCTCGCCGGGAGCGCCCTTGCCGCCGGGCGGCTCATCAACAGCCCCGCGCAGGCGGTCAAGGTCGCGCGGCAGGAAATTGCAAAAATGCAGGACATGGGCATTCTCTCTTCGGAGTATCGCTTTTTTGACGGCGAACCGGACTATCTCGGCGAAGCGCCGAACACGGGCGTGAGCGACTACTGGTTCGGGCGCATTTTCCCCCACAGCTACATTGTCCGCGGCGGAACCGCCGACGGGAAGTATTACATGAATCTTTTTGTTGACACAATGAGCGGAAAGATCGTTCACATCAGCACGGAGGCCAAGGCGGACGAGACGGACACGCCCATCCCCGGCGGCGATGTGACGGTGGAAACCGGCAACGGCACGGAGACATTCCATACGTACAATAACTATGACGACATCCTGCCGGACGGCATGACCGTGGACAAGTTCTGCACGCTGCTCGCAAAATACTGGGGCTTTTCCGGCTACCGTCTCGCGCAGACGGACGACGCCATGTTCCACTATGCCCAGCTCAATCCGGGCGGCGGCGAGCTGCTGACGGACTTTGCCGGCGCGAACAGCTACCTGACCGTATATTTCGACGGCGACCAGAGCGGCACGCCGATGTACATCAGCCTTGACCGGTTCCCCGGACGGGTGAGTGTGCTCTTCGGTATGCTCCATCAGGTCGGCTGATGCGGTGACCGTTCCGCTGTTCTGCCTGCTCCTTTCGCTGTTTCTCCTCTTGATAGAGCAATAAAAATACCCCCGCTCTTCGGATCGTTCCGAAAAGCGGGGGTATTTTGGTAATTTAAGCGTCAGCCGTTGAGACCGCGGGCCTGGCGGTCCATGTCCTCGACTACGATATCGAAAATTTCGCCGAGCGAGGCGCAGTATTCGAGCACCTTCCAAGGCTCATTGGTGTGGTAGTGGATCTTGATGAGCTCATCGTCGCCGACGGCGAGCAGACAGTCGCCCTGGAAGTTGGTGCGGAAATAGTCGTTGATGGCGTCCTCGTCCAGGCCGGTGCCTTCGATGAGGAGCTGCGTATCGTAGCGGTAATCGATCATGGAAATGTTCCTTTCTGCAATAAGTTACCGGTGCTCGCCGAGGAAGAACAGCGCAAGCGTGCCGGGGCCGGAGTGTGCGCCGATCACCGGGCCGACGACCACGATCTCCTTGACGGAAGCGCCGTAGCGCTCCTTGAGGATCGCGGCGAGCGTGTCGGCGTCCGCGCGGCAGTCTCCGTGAGAAATAAACACCGTTCCGCCGGCTTTGTCAAGAGCAAGCTCGCCGTATTTGTCGGCCATCGCGTTGAGAGAGGCTTTGCGGCCGCGGACCTTGAACATGTTGATGAGATGGCCGGCGTCGTCCATGTGCAGCACGGGCTTGAAGCCGAGCGTGTTGCCGACGAACGCGGTGGCGGCGCTGATGCGTCCGCCGCGCTTGAGATAGACGAGATCGTCCACCGTGAACCAGTGGCAGAGATGGAAGCGGTTGTCGAGCACGACCTTTTCGCACTCCTCGATCGTGCCGCCCTCCCGCTTTTTCTGCACGGCCATATAAAGCAGCAGACCGAACCCACCGGACGCGCCGAGCGTATCAACGCAGCGGATGTCACGCTCGGGATACTTTTCGCGCAGCTCCTGCGCGGCGATGCACCCGGCGTGGTATGTGCTGCTCAGACCCGAGGAAAAACCGATGTAGAGGATATCCTTTCCCTCCTGCAGGATCGGCTCAAAGCCCTGCACGAAGGCGTCCGCGTTCACGGCGCTCGTGCGCGCGACGCTGCCCTTGCGCATCTTGTCGTAGAACTCGGGGAAGGGGAGCTCGTAGTTCGAGTACTGGCGCGCATCGCCGTCGAACACGTAGGTCAGCCAAGAGTACGGCACGCCCCACTCCTTCAAAAGCTCCGGCGGGATGTCGCATGCGGAATCGGTGTAGATCACAAAGTCGTTCATGGTATCCTCTCCTTATATATACAGCAAAATATATACAGCAAATTATTTCGATCGGACGTTCTCGTCCCCGAGAAAAAACAGCGCCAGCGCGCCGGGGCCGACGTGCGAGCCGGTCACGGGCTCGTACATCACGGTCATGATCTCCTTCGGCGGCGCAACGATACGCAGCGCCGAGGCGAGGTATTCCGCGTCCTCCACGCAGTCGGCATGGGCAATGCCTACGGTCTGCGTCTCGGGCGAGACAACATATTTGCGGTAACGCTCCACAAGCGCGTCAATGGACTTGCGGCGGCCGCGGATCTTGTCCACGGCGACGATCGCGCCCTCCTCGTTGCCCTTGAGCACGGGCTTGATGTGCAGCACGGAGGCGACGATCGCCTTGGCGTTGGAGAGCCGTCCGGTGCGGCGCAGGTACATGATATCGTCCACGGTGAAGATCTGATACATCCGCCAGCGCATATCGCGCAGCGCCGCCGCCGTTTCGGAAAGCGAAGCGCCGTTCTCGCGCATCTCGATGGCGCGCAGCACAAGAATGCCCTCGCCGAGCGAGGCGCCGAGCGTATCGACGAGCTGGATATCGCGCTCGGGAAACTCCTCGCGCAGATCGCCCGCGGCGAGCTTGGCCGAGCCGAACGAGCCGCTGATGCCGGACGACATGCCGACGAAGAGAACGTCTTCCCCGGCGGCGAGCAGAGGCCGCGCCGCGGAGATGAACCGGTCGGGGTTTACGAGCGAGGTCGTCACCACCGTGCCTTTCCGCATCGCGCCGTAGTACGCCGCACCGTCAAACGACTCGGTATCAAGACAGGTGTGCTCCACACCATCATAGGAATAGGAAAACGGCGCAACGGTGACGCCGTGCTTCTGCAGAAGCGGCGTCGGCAGATTGGCGGATGTATCGGTAAGGATAGCAAAAGACAAGATGTTTGCCCTCCAAGTATCTAATATTTGATATTATTATAAATCAAGGTCAAAATTAAGTCAATGGGAAAAGACACAATTGCTTCTTGTAAAATCAGCAGGATGTGGTATAATCCTGTCTGCGAGGTGATGAAAATGGCATACGATAACGCGCTCGTTGCGGGCAAGCTGCGCCGCTGGGAAAAGTATCTGGACGATTTCCGGCTTCCGCGCTGGGAGGAGATCCCCAATCTGGGATTGTATATGGAGCAGGTCACGGTGCTGCTGCGCGAATATCTGGACTATCTCCCGCCGGAGCTCAAGGATGAGCAGTTCATTACGGCGGCGACGATCAACAACTATGTCCGCATCAAGGTCATGCCGGAGCCGGTGAAGCGGCGGTATTACCGCGTGCATATCGCGTATCTCATCATCATTCTGACGCTCAAGCAGTCTCTGAGCATCGCGCTCATCCAGAAGGTCATTCCGATGGGACTTTCGGAAGAAGAGGTGGAGCATATCTACACGGCCTACGCCTCCCGCCACCGGCAGGCGGCGCAGTACTTCATCCAGCAGATCCGGCTGACGGCGGGGCCGATCCTCAACCATGAGGAGAACGCGGAGATCACGACCGAACACGCCGAGGATCTTATCATGCTCTCGGCCATCATGGGCGGCTTTACGCGGGTGTTTGCCGAAAAGCTCCTTCTGCTCGACGGAAAGACCCTCTCGAACGGCGGCAGCGTCGCCCAGTCCGGTGTAAAACGGGATAAAAAGAAAGAGAAAGAGTAAAAAAATCCTCCGATGAAAATCGGAGGATTTTTTCAGTCTTATGGCTCGCCGCAGCCTTTTCAAACGAAATGGGTCTCGTTTGAGAGCGGTTACCGGATGGTCTGCACTTTCACCATGTTGGTGCTTCCGTGGGTGTTGAGCGGGATGCCGGCGGTCATAACGACGGTGTCGCCGGAGTGCAGATAGCCGAGCTCCTTCGCCTTTTCAATGGCGCAGTGGAACAGGACGTCCACGCTGTCTACCGGCTGCGTGCGCAGCGGGTACACGCCCCAGACGAGCGCGAGCTGGTGGTAGACCTTCTCGGACGGCGTCGCGGCGAGGATCATCTGCGCCGGGCGGTATTTGGCGACGCGGCGCGCGGCCTTGCCGGTGCTTGTGTCGGCGATGATCGCCTGCGCATATGTCTGCTCGGCCATCGTGCAGGCGGCGGCGCTCACGGCGTTGGTATTGTCGGAGTGATCCATCGCGTGCCAGATGTTCTTGTAGATATCGGCGGCGAAAGCGTCCTGCTCGGCCTGCTCAGCGATACGCGCCATAGTCTTCACGGCGTCCACGGGGTACTTGCCCGCGGCAGTCTCACCGGAGAGCATCACGGCGCTGCTGCCGTCAAAGACGGCGTTCGCCACGTCGGAAATTTCCGCACGGGTCGGGCGGCGGTTTTCTTCCATACTGTCGAGCATCTGCGTGGCGGTGATAACGGTTTTACCCGCCTGGCAGCAGGAACGGATGAAGTGCTTCTGGATGCCGGGGAGACGTTCAAACGGGATCTCCACGCCCATGTCGCCGCGGGCAACCATGATGCCGTCCGAAGCGGCGAGGATCTCGTCAAACTTCTCAACGCCCTCGGTGTTCTCAATCTTTGCGATGATGCGGATGCCCTCACCGCCGTGGGAGTTGAGGAACGAGCGCATATCAATGATGTCCTGCGCGCGGCGCGTGAACGAGGCGGCAACATAGTCAACGTTCTGCTCGATGCCGAAGAGAAGATCGCTCTTGTCGCGCTCGGAGAGAAACGGCATATTGAGCCGCGCACCGGGGATGTTCACACCCTTCTGGCTCTTCATCATGCCGCCGTCTATAACGGTGCAGCGGATCTCGGTGTCGGTCGTCTCTTCCACGCGGAAGGAGAGATCGCCGTCGTCCACGAGAAGCGTATCGCCGCTCTTCACGTCGGCGGGCAGCTCGGCATAGTTCACGAAACACTTTTCGGCGGTGCCGGGCGTTTCCACGGTGGAGAAGGTGTATGTCTGACCGGAAACGACCTCGACCGGCTCATCAAAGAGACCGAGACGGATCTCCGGACCCTTGGTGTCGAGCATTACGGCGGCGGGGAGCTTCAGCTCATCGCGTACCTTGCGAAAGCGCGCGATCATTTCGGCGTGGCTCTCGTGGGTGCCGTGGGAGAAGTTCATGCGGGCGACGTTCAGCCCGGCGAGCAGGAGCTCGCGCATGACCTCTTCGCTGCAGCTGGCGGGACCGATGGTGCAAATGATCTTTGTTCTGCGCATATATCCCTCATCCTTTTCTATAAATTTTCTATTTCCAAGCGCATAATACCACAACCTCCGTCATATGGCAACGCACATTCTACATAGTTTTTCCACGGCAAACCATACAATTTTCAGCATGCCCCACGGCGCAGGTTTTATTTGCATTCTGTATAAACTCCTTGCTTTTTCGCCGGAATTTGATATAATACGAAGCTGGATACGAAAACGTTTCAAAGTTAACAACGGGCCGGTGCCGGTTCTCCGGCTGCGGCTCTTTTAGGAAAGGATGGATACACAATGATCTACTCAGCGGAAGTCCAGCATATGTGCCCCGTTGCCAAGGGCGCATACCACGGTCCTGCGCCGATCCCCGAAGAGGGCAAGTGGGTGCAGGCGAAGGAAATCAAGGACATCAGCGGCCTTACCCACGGCATCGGCTGGTGCGCGCCGCAGCAGGGCGCCTGCAAGCTGACGCTCAACATCAAGGACGGCATCATTGAGGAAGCGCTGGTGGAGACCATCGGCTGCTCCGGCATGACCCACTCCGCAGCCATGGCGAGCGAGATCCTGATCGGCAAGACCATTCTCGAAGCGCTGAACACCGACCTCGTGTGCGACGCGATCAACACCGCCATGCGCGAGCTGTTCCTCCAGATCGTCTACGGCCGCAGCCAGACGGCGTTCTCCGAGGGCGGCCTGCCCATCGGCGCCGGTCTGGAAGACCTCGGCAAGGGCTTCACGAGCCAGGTCGGCACCATGTACGCCACCAAGGTGAAGGGCCCGCGCTATCTGCAGCTCACCGAGGGCTACGTCACCCGCCTCGCTCTCGACGAAGAGGATCAGATCATCGGCTACGAATTCGTCAAGACCGGCCCCATGATGGAAAACATCAAGAAGGGCATGGACGCCAACGAAGCCGTGAAGAAGGCCACCGGCAGCTACGGCCGCTTTGCCGACGCCGCCAAGTACATCGACCCGCGTCACGAATAAGAGAGGAGGACGGAAATAATGGCACTGTTTGAAAGCTACGAAAGAAGAGTCGACAAGATCAACGCCGTCCTCGCCGAGTACGGCATCAACTCCATTGAGGAGTGCCGCGCTATCTGCAAGGAAAAGGGCTTTGATCCCTATGAGATCGTCAAGGGCGTGCAGCCCATCGCTTTCGAGAACGCCGGCTGGGCGTACTGCGTCGGCGCGGCGATCGCCATCCGCAAGGGCGTGAAGACCGCCGCCGAAGCTGCCAAGGCCATCGGCATCGGCCTGCAGAGCTTCTGCATCCCCGGCTCCGTCGCCGACGACCGCAAGGTCGGCCTCGGTCACGGCAATCTCGGCGCGATGCTGCTCTCCGACGATACGAAGTGCTTTGCCTTCCTCGCCGGCCACGAGTCCTTTGCCGCCGCCGAAGGCGCGATCGGCATCGTCCGCAACGCGAACAAGGCCCGCAAGGAGCCTCTGCGCGTCATCCTCAACGGTCTCGGCAAGGACGCCGCCCAGATCATCAGCCGTATCAACGGCTTCACCTATGTCCAGACCCAGTTTGATTATTACACCGGCAAGCTGACCATCGTGCGCGAGATCCCCTACTCCAAGGGCGAGCGCGCCGCCGTCCGCTGCTACGGTGCGGACGACGTCCGCGAGGGCGTGGCCATCATGCACCACGAGGGCGTGGACGTGTCCATCACCGGCAACTCCACCAACCCGACCCGCTTCCAGCACCCGGTCGCCGGCACTTACAAGAAAGAGTGCATCGAGCAGGGCAAGAAGTACTTCTCCGTCGCCTCCGGCGGCGGCACGGGCCGCACGCTGCACCCGGACAACATGGCCGCCGGCCCCGCCTCCTACGGCATGACCGACACCATGGGCCGTATGCACTCCGATGCGCAGTTCGCGGGCTCCAGCTCCGTTCCGGCGCACGTCGAGATGATGGGCTTCCTCGGCATGGGCAACAACCCGATGGTCGGCGCGACCGTCGCTGTCGCCGTCGCCGTCGAAGAGGCCATGAAGAAGTAATTCTTCAGATTTAAATAACGCAGAAGCACCACCCCGCGGGGTGGTGCTTCTTTGCGTATATGGGTTTTAGAGATCGTTTGTTTCGTCAGGAATATATTGCATGATTTCGCCAACATCGCAGTTCAGAATCTTGCAGAACATCTCGATGGTGTGCGTGCTGACGCTCTCGTTTCGTTTCAATCGCGTAATCTGTCCGGGGCTGACGCCGTATTTTTTAATGAGTGTATATTGCGTAACGCCGCGCTCTTTCATCGCTTTCCAGAGCTTTTCATAGGAGATCATGCCCGTTCACATCCTTTATCCCTTGACATGATAACCAAATTCGGTGTATAACAATATTAACCAATATCGGTCTATATTTGTTTTTGAAACGATAAGATCGAAACGCTACATGCAGTAATACACAGTAAAGAAGAGATGCGATGGTAAATGGCAAAGAGGAAAGATGGAATACACAATGAAGAAAATAAAAACAAAGGAGATAGCACATGAAAAAAGAGTCTAAAACCCCATCGGATATTCGGCGTATCAACATAATAATTGCCGTTAGTGTATTTCTTCTACTTGTATTAGTAGTCATATACGCTGTGCAAATTAGTGAAAACAGCACCGGTAGCACGAACAACAGTCTTGGTAGCACAAACAAATGCACCATCTGCGGAAAAGCTGCTACGTATACATTTCAAGGATCTGGCTACTGCACGAAACACTATAAAGATGCGATCGTTTGGGCAATGGACAATGTGAATTCAAAATAAGGCTAAGCCAGAAACAACTAATGCAAAGCAGGGCTACCCCACGGGGCAGCCCTGCTTTGCGTATAAAGAAAACTCCTTCCGTCAGCAGCTTTGCCGCTGCCAGCCCCTCGTCAGATGGGGCCGAGTTGGTTTACTGCAAACCACTCTTCAACAGCCGGTCAACAGCTTCCGCTTCCGTTGAAACGAAGAACACGTCCTTCCCTTGATTACTCTCATACATAAAGTCGTGCAGCGGCTTGCTCGTATAGCCGGAAAAATCGCCGTATATCGCGATGCGCCCGCCGTAATTGATGAACTTCTGCAAAACTTCCCCGGCGAGCCCGGTGCTCAGAATGAAGAAATCCGGCGTGATCTGCCGCTTGGCGAGCACAATGTTCTTTGTCCCGGCCTCGTATTTCGCCGTCATCAGCAGATCAAGCGCCGATTGGGCGTCGGACACAACGATATCATCGCCCCGCACAACGGCGCACGCCGCGCCGTTTCGTTCGATTTTTTGTATCATTGATGTATCACCTCACAGCACAGCCGGAGATGGGGATCCTCCGGCACCGCACAACTTCCGTAATCTTCACAGCAGCTGCCGCGCGATCTCTGCCTCCGGAGCGAGAACGCGGACGGATTCTTCCAGTCGGTCGAGCACGGCGGATATCTCCGCCTCCGGCTGTCCGGCCACGCCGAACACGGGGTAGAACACATGCCGGCTCGTCTCCTTGACGCAGGTGCGCGCGTCCGCTCCGGCGATCATGCTGAAAATGATTCCCTCGTCGTCCCGCGCGCAGAAGTCGCCGGGGTAGGTATGTACCTCCTCGCCCCGCATGCCGGGAAACGGCGCTTTTTCCGTTCCGGCAAACAGGCGGACAGCCCCGCGGACAAAGTCCACGTCGTGCGTGCCGGAGAGACTCTGCGTTTCGAGCTCCGCGAGAAACGGGATGGCGGTCACACTGTTGTCGATCGGGAACGGGCGGCCTTTCAGGAGGAAGGATTCAAGCTGCATCATGACCGGGTACGTCTTTTTGAATTTCCTGAAAAACCGGAAATAGACGTTTTCGCCAAAAAGCGCCTTGCGGTCATAGTCGGCGTATTTCTCCCGCAGCAGACGCAGATGCTCCTCGACCATTATGCGGAAGTCCTCCGTGCGCCGGAGCGGCTTGTCCGGATAAACGACCTCCAGCACGCCGAACGGGATGCCGCCGAGCGCGGCGTCCTTCTGAAACTGTACCATTCTGCAAACCTCCCCTTTATCTGCGGCGAGGTACTGTCTGTCAGTACACCCGCGCCATGACCGTGTTTTCAAGCGCATCCCGGAACGCTGCATATTCGTCCGGCGTCAGCGCGGCCGGACAGCTCATTACGATGAGCTCGTGCCCGGCATTTCCCTTGTGATAGGGCGGGTGGACGTGATAATACGGATTTTCCACAAAGCCGCAGCGCTCGTAAAAGCCGCGCCGCCGCCGGGAAATATCGTCCACCGGCGGGTCGATCTCCAAGATCAGGGGCTTATCGCGCAGCGCTTCGAGGATTTTCTGCCCATAGCGCCGGTTCCGCATGGCGGGCGACACACAAAGGTGCTCCATATAGCGTGCGCCGCCGATGTCCCAATACAGAGCCTCGCCGACAAAAACGCCGCCATCGCACACGGCGGTGAAATGATAGGCGGGATGGGAAAGAATTTCTTCCTGCGACGCGCTCTCGCGCTGCTCGTGCGGCGGGAAGCTCATTTTATAAAGACCGATCGCCTCCGCATAAAGCGGATGCTCCGGTGTTGTAATGCGTTCAAATTCCATGGCGCATATCTCCGATACGGGAATGTTGGCACGGATTATATCACATATCTGCGGATATGCAAAGTCCCGCAGGTCGGCAAGACTTGCGGGACTTGGTATCAGGAAATATTTCAGAACGCCCAGGTGCCGTTGCGGAAGATGGGGTGCACGTTGCCGTGCTCGTCCACGCCGTCGATGGAGAGATCGTCGCTGCCGATCATAAAGTCGGTGTGGTTGCCGGCGTCGTTCACGCCGATCTCGTAGAGCTCTTCCTTGGTCATGTTCTCAAAGCCCTTCACGCACTCGTCAAAGCCGAAGCCGAGCGCCAGATGGCAGGCGGCATTCTCATCGAAGAGCGTATTGTAGAAGAGCAGGCCGGACTGGTGGATCGGAGACTCCTTCGGCACGAGCGCGCACTCGCCAAGATAGTGGCAGCCCTCGTCCATGCTGATGATCTGCTCGAGAACATCCTGTCCCTTTTCGGCCTTGACCTCCACGGCGCGGCCCTTTTCAAAGCGGACGGAGAAATTCTCGATGAGCTGGCCCTGATAGGAGAGCGGCTTCGTGGCGTACACGATGCCCTCGGCGGTGCGGCGGTCGGGAGAGGTGAAGACCTCCTCGGTCGGCATGTTGGGATCGTAGACAACGCCCTGCATCGTCGTATCGCGTCCGGCGTGGAACTCGGCCGTCGGGATGAGGCCGACCTTGAAATCCGTGCCGTTCGCGGAATGGTAGCGCAGCTCGCGGAGATGGAGATCGTTCAGATACTTGCTGCGCGCCTTGAGATCGCGGTTGTGCTCTTCCCAGTCGGCGATGGGGTCCTCGCCGTCGGCGCGGGCGGTGTAGAGAATGTCCTTCCAGAGCTGCTCCACGGCGGCGCGCTTGCTGAGTTCGGGGTGGACCTTCTTCGCCCACGCCTCACCCGGCACGGCGGCGATGCACCACTGGTGCTTGTTGTCGATGGCGTCGCGGTAGGGCTTGGAGATTTTGACCCGCGCGGCAAACGCCTTGAAGTACTTCGGGTTGATGCCGCGCAGTCCGTCCGGGTCCTCGGACTCGATGAAGATGCGCACCGGCAGATGGTCCACCATATCCTGCATACGCGCTTTTTCCCACTCGCGGGTCTCGGAGAGGTCGCGCAGCTTCATGTAGCGCGCGGAGAGCTTCGTAAGCTCGGGGTAATTCCAGTCAACGGTCACGCGGCTCGCGCCGGCCTTGTAGCACTCTTCGGCGAGCATCTTGATGAACTCCGGCTGGTCGAGAGACGCGAAAACGCGCACCTCCTGGCCCTTCTGGACGTTCGCACCCACGCGCACGATGAGCTTCGCGTAGGAGCGCATAACGGTCTTTTTCATAGGTAGAAACCTCTTTTCGTGAAATGATGAACATACGTATTATACCTTGCAACCGCCGGGAATTCAAGGTATAATCGCCGTATGAAAGAAACAATGGACAGTATAGCCGCGAGAGCGGACGACTGCATGGGCCGCGGCGACTGGGACGGCGCGGAGCGCATATTCCTTGCCGCGCTCACCGAAGCGGAGGAGACCGGCGACAGGCGCGCCGCGCTCTCCCTTTGCAGCGAGCTGATGGGCTTTTACCGCCAGCGCGCTGATGCGGAGAAATTTTATCCGGTGCTCGGCCGGTGCACGGAGCTGCTCGGCGAGGTACGCCCCGGCGCTGCCGCGCGCGGGACGATCCTTATAAACGCGGCCACGGCGCTCGCCGCCTTCGGCGAGGCACAGCGCGCTCTGCCGCTCTTCCGGGAGGCGGAGAGCCTGTATGCCGTTTCGCTCGGCGCAGATCATCCGCGCCTTGCGGCGCTTTATAACAACATGGCCGCGGCGCTCGATGCGCTGCATCGCCCGGACGAGGCGGAGCGGTACATGCTCCGCGCGCTGGAAAACCAGAAAAAGCGCCCCGGCGATCTCGATCTTGCGGTGACGTATGTGAACCTTGCGCAGCATTACGCCGCGCAGGATGAGAACGATGCGCGCATCGCCGCGTGTCTCGATAAGGCGATGGAGCGCATGGACAGCCCGGACGCCGTCTGGGAATACTACTACGCGCACACGGCGCGGAAGATCGCCCCGGCGCTCGAAGCACTTGGGCGCGCGGACGCGGCGCGCGATCTCCGGGAAAGGGCGGATATCATCTATGAAGGGACTTGAGCTCTCCCGCGCCTTCTGGGAGGACGCCGTGCGCCCGGCGATCCGGGAAACCTGCCCTGTGCTGCTGCCACGGCTTGCTGCGGGGCTCTGCGGCGGTGGTTCGGACTGCTTAGGGTACGACGACGAGCTCTCCCACGACCACGGCTACGCCGCGGGGTGTATGCTCTTTCTCGCGCCGGAGGACGCCGAAACGCACGGCTTCCTTCTCTCCGCGCTCTACGACCGCCTGCCGCGGGAGTTTCTGGGCGTGAAGACCGAGCACCGCAGCCGTCAGGGAAACGGGCGATACGGCGTTAAGACGACCGAGCAGTTCCTTCTGGAACAGACGGGCCTTTTCCATACGCCGGAAACGTGGCGCGAGTGGATGGCGATCCCGTCCTATGCTCTCGCCGCCGCGTGCGCCGGGGAGATATTCTACGATGGCTCCGGCGACATGACGGGCATCCGCGAAACGCTGCGCACCGGCATGCCGGAGGACGTGCGAGTCAAAAAGATCGCGGGACACGCCGTGCTCATGGCACAGTCCGGGCAGTACAACGTCTCCCGCTGCCGCCGCCACGGGGAAGAGGGCGCGGCGCGGCTCGCATGCTGCGAGTTTGTAAACCATACGCTCGCCATGCTTTTCCTGCTGAATGAGCGGCACATGCCGTTTTATAAATGGGCGTTTCGCGCCGCGAAAGAGCTGCCGAAGCTCTCGAAACTCATCCCGACGCTCGAAGCGCTGCTGCGCGAGCCGGACGAGGACACGATCGAGCGCGTGAGCGCCGCGGTGATCGAAGAGCTGCGCGCGCAGGGCCTGACGGACGGCGGCTGGGATTTCCTCGAGCCCCACGCTTACGCCGTCATGCGGCGCATCCGAAACCCGGAGATCGCCGCGCTGCATATCATGGAGGTCTGACATGGAAGAATACCGCGCATCGGCAGAGCTGCTGAACGAAAAGGGAAAGCTTGCCCGTCCCGGCTGGTCGGCACAGGACGATTTTATCTATAACAAGGAAGCCGCCGGCGGCGGTCTCTCGGAATGGGAACGCTATTTTGTCACCGGGGCGTCCTTCGCGCTGGAGATCAGCTACGGGCATACGCGCTCCGGCGGCATTGCCGAGGTGCGCCTCACCGATCTCGAAACGGACGAGCGGTATGCCTCCGGCACCGTGCAGGCGTTTCCGGGCGATGCGTTCGATCTGGACTTCTCCTGCGGCGAGGAACACACCGTCAAGTTTGAAAACGACGATCTGTATCTCCTGCTCACGCATTACGGCGGCGTGCGCCGCATTCAGTTCCGCTCGGAGCGGTTCGAGGGCGATCTCTCCTGCGCGAACGACGGCGACGGCATTTATACCGCCGAGGCGCTTGCCGGAAAGCAGTTTTATTACCGGGGCTTCCGGTGCTTCCCCGGTCTTTCCGGGTATCTCCGGATGCACAACCGCGATCTGCCGCTCGACGGGCAGACGTTTCTCTTCTCCGAGAGCGTGCGCGCCGTGATGCCGCGCGGCGATGTGTATCTCCGCGCGTTCGGCAGCGCGTGCGTCGACGGGCATGTGATTTCCCTTGCCCTCTCCGACGGCGCGGACAGCGCGGACGAAAACGCGCTCTTCTATGACGGCACGCTCTGCAAGCTCGGGCGCGTATACATGAAGCGCAGCGCGTCCGACCCGCTGCGGCCATGGTACGTTTCCGACAGCACCCGGCGGCTGCATCTGGAATTTGCGGTGCGGCGCGAATACCGTGTCCGGCGGCGCGCGATGCTGCTGCACTCCGAGACGCGGCAGTATTTCGGAACGCTCTCCGGCACGGTCGAGCTGCCGGACGGGGAGACCGTCCGGATCGAAAATATGCGCATTTTCTGCGAGGAAAAGCTGCGGTGAGCGGCGGAAAGGGCATAGACATGGAAAAAACTTTCTGGTATAAAGACGCGGTCATCTACCAGATCTGGCCGCGCAGCTTCAAGGACGCTGACGGCGACGGCGTGGGCGATCTGATGGGCGTGTATGAAAAGCTGGACTATCTTAAGAGCCTGCATGTGGACGCCATCTGGTTTTCGCCGCTCTACCCCTCGCCGAACGCCGACTTTGGCTACGACGTGGCGGACTATATGGACATCTCCGCCGAATACGGCGGCATGGCGGCGTTCAAAAAGGTACTCGACGGCGCGCACGAGCGCGGCATCAAAGTCATTATGGACCTTGTTGTGAACCACACGAGCGACGAGCACCCGTGGTTCCAGGCGAGCCGCCGCGGGGAAGAGCCGTATAAGGATTATTACATCTGGCGCAAGCCGAAAAAGGACGGCACGCTCCCCAACAACTGGGACAGCATGTTCGAGGGCAAGGCGTGGCAGTACGACGAGGTGCGCAAGGCGTACTATCTCCATATTTTTGCCATCAAGCAGCCCGACCTGAATATGGACAACCCCCGCGTCCGCGCCGAGGTAAAGAAAATCCTGCGCTTCTGGCTGGATATGGGCGTGGACGGCTTCCGCGAGGATGTCATCACCTACATCTCCAAGCCCAAGGGACTGCCGGATGCGCCGTTTTATATGCCTATGGCGCGCGGCATTTTCCAGTATAACAACGGCCCGCACCTGCACGAATATCTCAACGAGTTCCGCACCGTGCTCGACGATTACGACTGCGTGACCATCGGCGAGGCCCCGCTCATCACGACGAAGCGCGCGCTCGACTTCATCGGCGGCAAGCACCCCGAGCTTGACATGATGATCCCGTTTCAGTGCATGGAGGGCGACTGCTTTCTGCAGGACTATTCCCATCACCCGTTCTGCCTCGTAAAGCTCAAGACCATCTGGCAGCACTGGCAGAAGGCGCTGCGCGGGAAGGGCTGGAATCTTCTGTATATTGAAAACCACGACCATCCCCGCGTCATCAGCCGCTACGGCAGCGAAAAGTACAACACCGAGAGCGGAAAGGCGCTCGCGGCGTCGTATCTCTTCCAGGAGGGCACGCCCATCGTCTATCAGGGACAGGAGATCGGCATGACGAACATCTATCCAGAGACGATCGACGGCTACGAGGACGTGCAGACCATCAACCAGTACCACCACTTCGCCACGCACAAATCCGAAAAGAAGCGCATGCAGCGCATCTACTGGGGCTCGCGCGACAGCGCGCGCACGCCCGTGCAGTGGAGCGATGCGCCGAACGCCGGGTTTACGACCGGCACGCCGTGGTTTGCGGTCAACGAGAACTACCCGAAGATCAACGTTGCCGCGCAGGAGGATGACCCCGACTCGCTGCTGAACTTCTACCGCGAGGCGCTCCGTCTCCGGCACGAGCTGCCGGTCGTGCGCTACGGTACGTTCCGTCAGTACTATCCGCTCAGCAACAAGCTCTTTGTGTACGAACGCCGGGCCAAGCGCGAACGGCTTCTCGTCATCTGCTCGTACTCGGTGAATCCCGTGAAGTTCAAGGCACCCCGCGGGTACGATCTGCGGAAGGGAAAGCTCCTTTTGAAGAGCCACACGGACTATATCGAGAACAACGGCTTTGTCACGCAGCCGTATGAGACCCGCGTATATCTCTTCCGCAGCGAGCCGAAAGCCGAATAACCAAATAAAACGCACGGCCCCGAAGAATCCGGGAGCCGTGCGTTTTTATTAAAACTTCAGTTGCTTGTTGATCTCCCGGAGTGTCTCCTCCGGAATTTTCAGCACCTCGCGGTCGTAGGTCATGAGACCGTTGAGCTCTTCCTCCACGTCGGTAATCTGCGTATATACCGCCGCGGTCAGCCCTTCCTTTCGGATGTGCGGCAGCACCTGCCCGAGCATGAGCTTTTCGTAGTCGTGCGCGAGCGCCGCGCTGTTGCGGCAGATGCGATAGCCGAACACCTTGTCCGTCCAGCGATGGCCGTCCACGGTGAGAATGTATCCGCCGTACTCCGTGAGCGCAAGCGCGCGCCCATCGTTTTTGAGCTTCACGGGACGGAAATAGATGTGGCGGCTCTTCATTTCCTCATAGCCCTGATCCTGCCAGCCGCTCGCGTGGTCGATAAAGCGCGTGGGATCGAGCTTTTTGAGCTCGTTCGCCATGTCCAGCGCGTCAAACTGACCCCAGCCCTCGTTGAACACCGTCCAGAGCGCGATGCACGGGCAGTTATAAAGAAGCCGCACCGTGTCCGCCATCTCGCGCCGGAAGCGCGCGCGGGAGAGCACCCCGCTCCGGCCGTAGGGCTTCGCGTCCTGATCCGGAAGATCGACCTTGCCGAGCGTCGGCAGAGCGGAAACATGGAGAAAGCTGTACGGCTGCCCGCCGGACACCATGTCCTGCCAGACGATCATGCCGAGCCGGTCGCAGTGATAGTACCAGCGCAGCGGCTCGATCTTTATGTGCTTGCGCAGCATGTTGAAGCCGCAACGCTTCATGGTCTCAATGTCGTTTACCATCGCCTCGTCCGAGGGCGGCGTGAGAAGCCCGTCGGGGTAGTATCCCTGATCGAGCAGACCGTTGTGGAAGAGGGGGGCGTTGTTCAATCCGAACACCTTATGGCCGTCCAGCTCCACATACGAGAATTTGCGCATGGCAAAATAGCTCTCCACGTGATCCTCGCCGCAGGTGATGTCCAGCGTGTAGAGATAGGGATCGTCCGGCGTCCAGGCGCGGAAGCCGGGGAGCGGAACGACGCACACGCCGCCCTTTGCCCAGCTCCCGGCGACAAAGCTGCCGTCCGCAGCGCGCACGTCGCACGTGATGGCGGCGCTGCTCTCGAGCGCGGTCTCCAGCTCGATGCGCACGCGCGCCTCGTCAAACTCCGGCGTGATGCGAAGGCTCTTTACATAGACCTCCGGCACGCTCTCGAGCCAGACCGTCTGCCAGATGCCGCTCTGCGCGGTGTACCACATGCCGCCGCGCTTATAGCGCTGCTTGCCGTAGGCAAACGTGGGATCGTCGGCATTGTCGCGCACCGTTACGCGGAGAATGTTCTCCCCCTCGCGCAGAAGACTCGTGATGTCCGCGGAAAACGGCCAGTAGCCGCCGGAGTGCTTCGCGGCGGAAACGCCGTTTACGAACACCTCCGCGATCTGGTCCACCGCGCCGAAATGCAGCAGCACGCGCGATTTTTGAAATCCCTCCGGCAGCGTGAAGCCGCGGCGGTAATGGAGGTATTCGTCTTTCGCCGGGCCGCGCGCAGCGCCGGAGAGCGGCGCTTCCGGCGAGAACGGCACGACGATCTCGCCGTCCCAGACCTCCGGCTCGTCACCGGACGGCGTGACGGCATAGTCCCATATGCCGTTGAGATTATAAAAGCTCTCCCGCCGCAGCTGCGGGCGGGGATATTCCGGTAAGGGGCAGCTGCGGTCGAGCGCTGCGCCCCACTTTGTCAGCATCGTCATTCACGGATCTCCTTGAGCTTCTGCGCGCGCAGACGCTTGGCGTCCCGCCGGACGGCGGAGGCGGGCAGGAAAATGAACACCGCGGCGACCGCCGCGCCGAGGAACAGCTCATACGGGTAGAGATAGCTCCCCGCGTAGCTCGGGTATTTGGCGAGGATCTCCGCCGTCGGCTCGAGCGCGACGGCACGGATGATGATAGGATCGAGAATGCTTGCGAGCACCATGGGCAGAACGATGTAGATGACCATCTTGACGCTCTGCACCGCACCGGCGCGGCCCTCGGGCGTATAGTCGCGCGCCGAGGCCGTGAAGAGACCGGCCATCATAAGATTGCCCGCCATGATGAGCGTCCCGCCGACGCAGAGAAGCGGCATGGCGTGTCCGACAAACTTGATGAGATAGGCGATAATGCCGCCGAGCACCTGCATGAGCGCGACGGGGTAATAGAATTTTTCCTTGCCGAATCGGTCCATGACTTTTCCGGCGGCGACGGACAGCACCGCCGAGGCGAGCACGACGACGGCGATGGGGACGATGTAGTTTTCGATCCCGAGCGTGACCTCCACGAGCGAGATCATGTACGGCTGCCACATCTGCATGGCGAGACCCGAAAACATCATGCCGAAGAAGCAGACGTAGATCATTTTGTTCGCGCGGATATTCTCCGGCCGGAACGCGAAGACGACCTCGCGCAGATAGCTCTCACCCTTCGTCGGGCGGAGATTCGGACTGTCCTTAAAGAGCCAGAGCCCCAGAATACCGGCAACGGATGTGACCGCGCCGAGCACGAGATAAAATCCCGTCCAGTTGCCGTTCACGGTCATGGAGTCAAACCCCGCGAAGATCACAACGAGCGCGAGGATCGGCATGATGCTCAAAACGATATCGACGGTGCCGCGGTTGGTGACGTCCGTCACGTCCGTGACCCAGGCGGAAAACGCCGCGTCGTTCGCCGCCGAGCCGATGGCGGACATGATGCAGTCCATGATGACGAACACCGTCACCGCAAGACCCACCGGCAGCGCGACCTGCCCGTTGCCGAAAAGCGCGAACGCGGCGGTTGTCGCGCCCCAGAGGATGTACCCCCAGCAGACGAACGAGCGGCGGCGTCCCACACGGTCGGACCACGCGGCGCTGAAGAACGTGGCGAGCGCCGCGGCAATGGCGCTTGCGGACACGGTGGCACTCGTCGCCCAGCCCGCGGCGGTGATGTTTTTCTGAATGTATGTGGAGAAATAGACGTTCTCCACCATCCACGCGATCTGGCCGACAAAGCCGAAGATCAGAAGGCAGGCCCATACTCTGCCGCCGAGTGTTGTGCTTTTGCGCCCGGCGCTGACGGTGTTATCCATGCGGTGTCCCTCTCTTTCGCAAAATGAGAATGGCGGCTCCCGCCGCGGCGGTGAAGAGCGCGATGAACTGCGATGTCGAAAGCGTTCCGACCGCGCCGCGCGGATCGGCGCGCAGAAACTCGATCAGAAACCGGCCGATGCTGTACAAAAGAAGATACGCTCCGGCGAGCAGCCCGTCGCCGCGGCGTTTCTTTTCCAGAAGCAGCAGCGCTCCGGCAAGCAGGAAATCGCCCGCCGCCGAAAAGAGCTGCACCGGCCAGAGCGGGATCCCCGCCGGAGCCATGCTGCCCGCCGGGAAAGTGACGCCGAGAAAGCTCTCCGTCGGTTTGCCGAAGCAGCACCCGGCGAGAAAGCACCCGATGCGCCCGAAGCCCTGCGCGAGCGCCGCACAGGGGATAAAGCAGTCCACCCAGCGCAGAAAGGGGAGAGAGCGCTTCCGGCAGTAGAGATACGCAGCGCCGAGACCGCACACAATGCCGCCGTAAACGACAAAGCCCTCCGAGCCGAGCGCGCCGAGCGGATCGGCGCAAAATTCGCTCCAATGCGCAAACACGAAAAAGAGCTTCGCCCCGGCAAAGCCGGCAGCGAGAATGAGCAAAATCAGGGTGTTGACGGATTGCACGTCAAACTTCCGCTCCTCGGCGCGCCGCCAGATGAGCAGCAGCGCCGCGGCGATGCCGATGCCGATGCAGAGCCCGTAGCCGTGCACTGTGAGACCGCCGATCGAAAAAAGGTCATTGTACATGGTTATTCCTCTTCCGGGATGCGGTACGCGCCGCACCCTCTTATGCGCAGCTCGAAGCATGCACCCTCGCCGTAATAGCCGTCCATCGCGGCGCGGAAACCTTCATAGCCGGATATCGGGACAAGACACTGGATGCACCCGGCAAACCCGCCGCCGTGGATGCGCCAGGCGCCCTTGCCCTCCAGCAGCGCGGCGGCGCGGTCGAGCGCAGATGCCATTTCCGTCCGCTCTGGGTGCAGCGCGGGGACAACGTTGCGCAGCAGCGTGCGGGACGATGCGCCCGAGGCGTTCATATTCCGGATATACTCCGGCATATCGCCCTCCAGCAACGCCGCGGCCATGCGCTCCACGCGCTCGTCCTCGGCAAAAAAGTGCTCGGCGCGGTCTGCGGCGACAGGGGATATATCGCGTGCGAGCCGCTCGCGCATCTCCGGCGCGGCGAACGCCGCAGGATTCACCTGCCGCAGAACGTCCTTCCCGAACGCTCTGGCAACGGAGGTCATGTCGCGCGGGATGGCGGCATAGTCCGGCGTGAGATCGTCGTGGCGTGAGTGCGTGTTCACGGCGCAGAGAATATACCCGTGCGCGCGGAAATCAAACGCAATGCGTGTAACATCCGGACGGTCGCCGCCGGCAAAATCGATCTTCGTGATGCCGCCGAACGCGCTCGCAGCCTGATCCATCAGTCCGCTCGGCTTGCCGAAATAGTTTCGCTCGGCGCTCTGACCGATGCGCGCGAGCGTGAGCGCGTCCACGCGCCCTTCGTTATACAGCGCGGAGAAGATCGCGCCGGTGAGTATCTCAAACGCCGCCGAGGACGAAAGCCCGCCTCCGGCGGGGACGAGCGAGTGGATGCACGCGCGCCAGCCGCCGATGCGAAGGCCTTCCGCGGCAAATCCCGCCGCGACGCCGCGGATGAGCGCGGCGGTCGTGCCGGCCTCACTTTCGCGCGGCGCGAGATCATCGAGCGATACGCGCACCCGGCCGAAGCCGTCGGAGACGATCTCCACGGCGTTGTCCGCCGCGCTCGCGGCGGCAGCGGCGGCGTCCAGCGTGACCGCGGCGCAGAGCACGATACCGAGCTGGTGGTCGGTGTGGTTCCCGGCAAGCTCCGTGCGTCCCGGCGCGCTGATCAAAAGCGCGTCCGGCGCGTCGCCGAACGTCCGGAGATATTCTTCGCAAAGCCGCGCATAGCGTGACCGCGGCGCGTCCGCCGCGCCGTAGAGCGCTGCGAGCGGGGGGTCGTACTTTCCGGCGGCCAGCCGGTCTTTCCACGCAGACAAGTTCACCGAATTTATCCTCCGGTCATACATTTATATAGGGGATACATGGTTAATTATAATTCGCGCGGGTATGCCGTGTCAACAGAACAGCGCCGGAAGGATGTCACTTCCGGCGCTGTACGGTATTGTGCTGTGTGGGTTTATTCGATCCCGGCGATCAGACCGGCGAGCGTGTCGGCGCTCACGCCGACGGTGGAGAAGAAGGCGTAGGAATAATCGCCTTTGGTCCAGACGGCGGAGAATACGTTCTCACCGTCGCCCTTTTCCGTCACGGTGATATCGCCGACCGTCACGGTCTCAGTTTTGGCGTAATCGGTGGAATCGCCGCTGATATCCGCCGAGCCGGTGCCTTTGCGCAGGGAAGTGCGGTCATCGCTCTCTCCGCCGTAGCAGACTTCCAGAATTTTGGCACCGTCACTGTCCAGAACGCGGAAGGAACTCGGCGCGAGTCCGGCGACGGTCTCCGGCGCGGTCATGCCGTAGCCGATGGCGGCCTCGGCGTCGGTCATCGTGTCAAAGTCCTGCCACGGGTTCGGAATCTCCCCATCCGCGGGGAGCGTCGCCACCGGGCCGCACGCGGCAAGCGCGAGCACAAGGGCGAGAGCAAGTACGAGAGAAAGAATCTTTTTCATGGTATCGGATAAACTCCTTTTTGTTTTTTGATTTTTGAAACGCCGTGCGCATCGGCGTCTGATTATGGGGCGGCGCCGCGTTCGGAATGTTCCGATATTTCTTGAAAAAATAAAAACATAGTGTTATAGTAGGTAAAACAAAGAGCAAAAGAAGGTGCGATCGTATGATACAGGAAGAATTTCGCCCGATACTCGAAGAACTTGAAGCCGGGCGCAGCGCCGTGCTGCACCGGACGGTGGACGGCGTGGAGTATACAAGACTGTTCCGGCCGCGCGAGCGGCTCATCCTGCTCGGCGGCGGCCATATCGCGCAGCCGCTCTGCCGCATGGCGGCTATGCTGGATTTTGACGTGACCGTGGTGGACGACCGGCCGGACTTTGCCGCCGCGTCGCGCTTCCCGGAAGCGGCGCACACCGTGTGCGACGCCTTCGCCGCGGCGATCGCGGCGCTCAAACTCCGGGAGAGCGACTATGTCTGCGTCATCACGCGCGGCCACCGCTGGGACGCCGACTGTCTGCGGCAGATCTTCTCCGGCGCGATGCCGTCGTATCTTGGCATGATCGGCTCGCGCCGCCGCGTGGCGGGGCTGATGAGGCTGCTGCGGGATGAGGGGTATGACGCGGAAAAGCTCGCCGCCATCCACGCGCCCATCGGCCTTGCCATCGGCGCGGTGACGCCCGCGGAGATCGCCGTTTCCATCTGCGCGCAGCTTGTGGAGCACCGCCGCGCCCTGCCGGAGACGGAGTATCCCGGCACGCTGCTCGAGCAGACGAATTCCGATCTTTCCGCCATCCGGTATCTTGCGGAGAACGCTGAGCCGAAGGCGCTGCTGCTCGTGCTCACGTCCACGGGCTCCACGCCGGTGAAATCCGGCGCGCTCATGGCCGTCAACAAGCTCGGCACGGGCTGCGGCACGATCGGCGGCGGATGCAGCGAGGCCGTGGCGATGCAGCGCGCGCGGAAGATCATCGGCACGGGCGAGAGCTGCGTTATCGAGATCGACATGACGAACGACGTGGCCGCGGACGAGGGCATGGTCTGCGGCGGGACGATGCGCGTCCTCATCGAGGACGCTTCGGAGAACAAGACGTGAGGGCGCTCATCGCCATGAGCGGCGGCGTTGATTCCTCCGTCGCGGCGTATCTCGCGCAGCGGGAGGGATACGAGTGCATCGGCTGCACGATGAAGCTCTATACGAACACCGACGCCGGGATATCCGAAAGACACACCTGCTGCTCGCTCGACGATGTGGAGGACGCCCGCGCCGTTGCCTACCGGCTCGGGATGCGCTACTGCGTTTTCAATTTTTCCGAGGGCTTCCGCGAGCAGGTCATGCTGCCGTTCTGCGAGGCTTACCGCCGCGCCCGCACGCCGAACCCCTGCATCGAGTGCAACCGGCGCATGAAGTTCGACGCGCTCTTCCGCCGCGCCGAGGAGCTCGGCTGCGAAAAGATCGTCACCGGCCACTATGCGCGCATCGCCCGTGCGGGGGAGAGATACATTCTCCAAAAGGCGCTCGACGAGACGAAGGACCAGAGCTATGTGCTCTATGCCATGACGCAGCGGGAGCTTGCGCACACGCTCTTCCCGCTGGGGGCCATGCGCAAGAGCGAGACGCGCGCCATCGCCGAGACGCAGGGCTTCGGCAACGCGCGCAAAAGGGACAGCCAGGATATCTGCTTTGCCCCGGACGGCGACTATGCCGCCGCCATCGGGCGGCTGACGGGGGAAAAGAGCGTTCCCGGCGCATTCGTCTCGACGGACGGGCGCGTTCTCGGCGAGCATAAGGGGATCATTCACTACACGGTCGGCCAGCGCCGCGGTCTCGGCATTTCGCACGGCGAGCGGCTGTACGTCTGCCGGATCGATCCGGAGAGAAACGAGGTCGTCCTCGGCGAAGAGAAGGACCTGTACCGGAGCGAAGCGGCGGTATCGGACGTGAACTGGATCTCCGGCGAGACGCCGCGAGAGCCGGTGCGCTGCGCGGTGAAGATCCGCTACCGCGCGCGGGAGCAGGCCGCGACGGTGTATCCGGAGGAAAACGGCCGCGGCCGCATCGTGTTCGACGCGCCGCAGTGCGCCGTGACGCCGGGGCAGGCGGCGGTATTCTATGACGGCAACACCGTCCTCGGCGGCGGTACGATCGAGTGAAACCGCCGAGATCCTCGCGCCGCGGGAAGATTTTCTCTTGCGCGCCGCGCCGATCTCTGGTATAAACGTGAGGACAGAAGGGAGGCGGTATTACCCATGCCGGAAACGCCGAAAAACGAAAAGCCGACGCTCTCCAAGCGTGATAATCTGCTCATGGCGCTCAAATACCTGATGTGCACCGCGGGCGCGGGCATCATCCAGTTCGTGAGCTTCACGCTGCTCAACGCCGCGGCGCATTTTGACCGCCTGCCGGTCTTTTTGAAGCTGTTCCCGGGCGCGGCGGTCACGGAGCTGAAGTACGGCCCCTCGTACTTCGTGGCGCTGGCGCTCTCGGTGATCTTCAACTTCACCGCGAACCGGAAATACACGTTCCGCAGCGCGAACAACGTGCCCATCGCCATGGCGAAGGTGCTCGGATACTATCTCGTGTTCACGCCGCTTTCTATCTGGTGGGGCGAGGCGCTCGCGCAGCACGGCTGGAATGAATTTGCGATCCTCGTGCCGACGATGCTCGTCAACGCCGTTACGGAATTTCTCTTCAATCGCTTCGTCGTATTCCGCGACTCGATCAACACCGCCGTAAAGTCATAAGACGAAAAAGTAAAGCGCCGGAAGGATTTTTGTCCTTCCGGCGCTTTGCCATATATGAAGATCAGACAATGTGCAGCACATCCGCGAGCAGACCGAAGATGACGCCGCCGGCGTAGAGAAGCCCCGCCGTTACGAGATTATCGCGCCAGTCGCGGTTCATGCGCAGCAGCACGAGAAGCCCCACGCCCGAGCCGACAAGAAGGCCTGAGAGCATCGCGCCGCCGGACATCGCGCCTTCGAGATAGAGCGTCGTGAGTACAACGCTGGCCGCGCAGTTCGGGATGAAGCCGATGATGCCGCCGAGCAGCTCGCCGATCACGGGGCGGTTGAGCACGAACGCGCCGAGCGTTTCCGGCCCGACGGCCTCCACCAGAAGATTCAGAACGAACGTCACAACGAAGAGAAACGCGAAGATCTTGAGCGTATGGCGCAGCGCGGATTTGAATATGCCGTCCTCGCAGTGGCAGTGTTCCTGCTCGCACATCTCGTGGATGGATTTCTTCCGCTCGTAGCCGAGCTTTGAAGCCACGGTATCGACGGTCACGCCGAGAAGGATACCGGCGAGCGCCTTATAGCCAAGGAGCTTCAAAATGAGCGAGACCGGGGCGCTGCTCGAAAGGAGGATCGGCAGCATCTCGTCCGAGGTGGAGAGAAACACCGCGAGCAGCGTTCCGCGTGTGATGATGCCGCCGGCATAGAGGTTGGCGGTCGCGGCGGAAAAGCCGCACTGGGGGATCACGCCGAGCGCCGCGCCGAGCACCGGGCCCCAGCGCCCCGCGCGGTGGACGAGCGCCACGGTCTTTTCCTCGGCGCGGTCTTCAATAAATTCGATCGCGAGATACGCCGCAAAGAGAAACGGCAGCAGCTTCAAACTGTCGATCACGGTCTCGCGCAAAACTTCCAAAAGCAAAGGGACAAACCTCCTGAGGCAGAATACCAAACAGTATATCACAGAACTGCTGAAATGTTCCACAGAAATTGCGAATTTCTTTTCGTTTTTTGCGGTTGCTTTTCGCCGCAGAATGGCGTATAGTATAACGACAGAAGAACAAATGTACACAACAGGGGGACTTACCCGTGAAATTTATCAGTACCAGAGGGAAATCGCCGGCGGTCACGGCGGCGGAGGCCATCCGGCGGGGACTTGCGCCGGACGGCGGGCTGTATGTGCCGGATGAGCTGCCGGTTTTTTCCGCAAGCGAACTCGAAGCGCTTTACGCGCTGCCGTATGCCGAGCTTTCCGCCGCGGTGCTCGAGCGGTTCCTGCCCGGCTTTTCGCGCGAAGAGCTGCTGGATTATACGAAAAAGGCCTATCCAAGTTTTGACGATGACGCCGTCGTGCCGCTGCACGCGCTGGGGGATAAGCTCTGGACGATGGAGCTGTTCCACGGCCCGACATGCGCTTTTAAGGATGTAGCGCTGCAGATCCTGCCGTACCTTCTCGCCGCGAGTGTGAGAAAGTGCGCGGACGATCACACCGTCGCCATCCTCGTCGCCACGAGCGGCGACACCGGCAAGGCCGCGCTCGAAGGCTTCGCGGACGTCCCGGGCACGAAGATCGCGGTATTTTATCCCGACGGCGGCGTTTCGGACATCCAGCGCGCGCAGATGGCGACGCAGGGCGGGAACAACGTCCTCGTGCTCGCCGTGCGCGGCAATTTTGATGACGCGCAGACCGGCGTGAAGGACATCTTTGCCGACGCCGCGCTCGCATCCGAGCTCGACAGGGCGGGCGTCGTGCTCTCAAGCGCGAACTCCATCAACTGGGGCCGTCTCGCGCCGCAGATCGCGTATTACTTTGCCGCCTATGCCCAGCTCCTGCGCGCGGGCGCCATCGCTCCGGGCGAGCGCGTGGACTTCTCCGTGCCGACCGGCAACTTCGGCGATATTCTCGCCGGATACTTTGCCAAGCGCGCCGGTCTCCCGGTCGGAAAGCTGTTGTGCGCCTCGAACAGCAACAACGTGCTGACGGACTTCCTGCGCACGGGCGTATACGATAAAAACCGGCCGTTCCTGCGCACGATGTCCCCCTCGATGGATATTCTTGTATCCTCCAATCTCGAGCGGCTTCTCTATCTTGCCGCGCAGGATGGAGAGCGGGTGAGCGAATGGATGCGCGCTCTTCGCGGCGAGGGAAAGTACGCCGTCGGCGAAGAGCTTCTCCGACTCCTTGCGGACGAGGGCTTTGCCGCCTTTTTCGCGTCCGAGGAGGAAACGGCGCGCGTCATCCGCGCCGTGTGGGAGAAAAAAGGCTATCTGGCCGACCCGCACACCGCCGCCGGGCTCTCCGCGGCGGAGCAGTACCGGCGCGAGAGCGGGGAAGTGCGCCCCACGGTCGCGCTCTCCACGGCCTCACCCTTCAAGTTCGCCGCGGCGATGCTCTCTTCGCTCGGCGAAGATGTGCCGGAAGACGGCTTTGCCGCGCTCGACGCGCTCTGCGCGTTTGCTGGAACGCCCATCCCCGCGCCGCTCGACGCGCTGCGAGCGCGGGAGGAGCGGTTCAAGGCCGTGGTCAATAAAGACGAAATGCGCGAACCCGTGAAAAACTGGCTGGTGAAATGATATGAAGCATGTGGTATTTCTCGGCGACGGTATGGCTGACGAGCCGTTCGCCCCGCTCGGCGGTCATACGCCGCTCGAGCTTGCCCGGCACCCGGGCATGGACTTTCTCGCGTCGCAGGGGGAGTTTGGCCTCACGCGCACCGTCCCGTCCGGCATGCCCGCGGGCAGCGACACGGCGAACCTCTCCGTTTTCGGCTACGATCCGAAAATCTATTATTCCGGCCGATCGCCGCTTGAAGCGGCCAGCATGGGCATCCCTCTCGCGCCGGAGGATGTGACGTACCGCTGCAATCTCGTGACGCTCTCGGACGCCGACAACATCGAGAACGCCGTGATGATCGACTACAGCGCCGACGATATCTCCAACGAGGAAGCGCACGAGCTCATCGCCGCGATCGCGCCGCTCTATGCTGCGGCGGGCTGCGAGCTGCACGCGGGCTTTCGCTACCGCCACTGTCTCGTGCTGCGCGCCGCCGCATCGGGCGCGGAGCTCACGCCGCCGCACGATATCACCGGAAAGCCCGTGGCGGGCCATCTTCCGGAGGGGGAGAACCGCGCGCTCCTGCTCTCGCTGATGGAGCGCTCGCGCGAAATTCTCCGTAAGCATCCGGTGAATCAAAAGCGCATCGAAGCCGGGCTCCATCCGGCGAACAGCGTCTGGTTCTGGGGCGAGGGGCGCCGCCCGGCGCTCACGCCGTTCCGGGAGAAATTCGGCATTGCGCGCGGCGGGGTCATCTCCGCGGTCGATCTCGTGCAGGGCATCGGCGTGTGCGCGGGGCTGGAGGTAATCCCCGTGGCGGGCATCACCGGCAACTATCACACGGACTTTGCCGCCAAGGGCCGCGCGGCGGTCGAGGCGCTGCGGAGCGGATTTGATTTTCTGTACATCCACGTGGAAGCGCCGGACGAGTGCGGCCACCACGGCGAGGCGAAGGAGAAGATCTGGTCCATCGAGCAGATCGACGAGAAGATCATCCTCCCGGTGCTTGAATATCTGCGGGAAAGCGGGGAAGCGTTCTCCGCGCTCTGCATGCCCGACCACCCGACGCCGCTCGCCAAGCTCACCCACACGCCGACGCCGGTGCCGTATGCGCTCTACCGCAGCGGTGTGAACGCCGGGAACGATCACCGCTTCACCGAAGCGGAGGCCGAAAAAACCGGCGTGTTCACAAAGGAAGCCTGTATGCTCATGCCGCGGCTGCTGGAGGAATGACCATAAGCCTCCCTTTGCATAAGGATGGCAGCATGGTTTTCCGCGCCCCCTGATTCCCCAACGGACAACGACCCCCGATGCGATACGCAAGATCGCGTCGGGGGTTTTTCCGTCAGGAGATGCCCCAACCGTGCCGGGGGTCTTGATTTACAGAATTTTCTTGACAAAGCGCAGAAGGTGTGATATCAATATGATATCAAATAGAATTATGGAGGGAAGTATCATGCAGGAAAAGATCATTACCGGCCGGAAGTACGGCATGGCGGTGCTGCTTGGGTATCTGGCGCTGCTTGCCGCCGCGGTCCTCGCCATCATTTACGGCGCGGTGCGCGGCCATGTTTTCTTCGTTGTTCTCGGCGTTCTGTACGTTTCTCTCGGCTGGATCGCGCTTTGCGGTCTGCGTATCCTCAAGCCGCAGGAAGCGCTCGTTCTCACGCTCTTCGGTAAGTATATCGGTACGCTCAAGGGCGAGGGCTTTTATTACGTGAATCCGTTCTGCTCGGCGGTCAACCCCGCGGCGAACACAAAGCTCAGCCAGAGCGGCGACGTGGACGGCGCCAAGAACGGCATCGTGATCGCTGCCGGACAGACGAGCGGCTCGATCGAGGTCGCCGGGAATAAGAAGATCTCTCTCAAGATCATGACGCTCAACAACTCCCGTCAGAAGATCAACGACTGTCTCGGCAACCCCGTGGAGATCGGCATCGCGGTCATGTGGCGCGTGGTGGACACGGCGAAGGCCGTCTTTGACGTTGATAACTACAAGGAATACCTTTCTCTCCAGTGCGACAGCGCGCTGCGCAACATCGTGCGCATCTACCCCTACGACGTGGCGCCGAACGTCGATACGACCGGCGACGGCGTGGCGGACGAAGGGAGTCTGCGCGGCTCGAGCGAGATCGTAGCCGAGCGCATCCGCAAGGAGATCCAGCAGCGCGTGGACGCCGCCGGGATCGAGGTCATCGAAGCGCGCATTACCTATCTTGCCTACGCGACCGAGATCGCGGCGGTCATGCTGCAGCGCCAGCAGGCGTCCGCCATCATCGACGCGCGCAAGATGATCGTGGACGGCGCGGTCGGCATGGTGGAAATGGCGCTCGAGCGCCTGAGCGAGAACAACGTCGTCGCGCTCGACGACGAGCGCAAGGCGGCGATGGTATCAAACCTTCTCGTTGTGCTTTGCGGCAACCGCGACGCGCAGCCTGTCGTGAACTCGGGAAGTCTGTACTGATATGGCGGAAACGGAAAGCGGGAAGAAGCAGGTGCCGCTGCGCCTGTCCCCGAAGCTGTATGCGGCCATCGCTGCGTGGGCGGAGGACGATTTCCGCTCGGTGAACGGACAGATCGAGTATCTGCTCACTGAATGCGTCCGCCAGCGGAAGAAAAACGGAAAGTATGTTTCCGACGAGCTGGATAAGCCGCCGGAGCTGGATATCTGAAAGTGGGAAAATGGTTATGAAAAGAGCTCAGATCGATGCTTTCTGCGGCTGCCGGGAAACGCTCTATCAGCGCATCGCGTTCTTTGCCGCCCCCGCCATTCTGCTTGCCGGGATCGTGTATGTCGCTGTGCGGTATGCGCAGCTCCCGGCGGAGATACCGTCGCACTATAATTTTTACGGCGAGATCGACGGCTACGGCAGCCGGGGAACGCTCTGGATCACGCCGGTCATTGGCATTCTGTGCGACGCTTTGATGCTCGCCGTGAGTTTCTTCCCGCAGACATGGAATGTCGGCACGAGCGTGACGGTGTTCAACCGTGCGCTGGTATACCGGCGCGTGCGCGATCTCATTGCCGACATGCGCCTTTCGACAGCGGTGATGTTCACCGCGATTGCCGTCTGGCAGACGGCGCTCGCGCCGACCTTCCCGTGGGGGATGGGCGTGCTGATCGGCGTATGCTGCACCGCGCCACTCGTGCGGTTTTTTGTGCGGCTGGCAATGAAAAAATAAAGGTTTAAAAATGAATGTTGGATGCAGTTATCCTTACGGGATGACTGCATCCAACAATTTGCTTTAAAGAGCAAAGCACTTTTTCAGCGTTTGATATTCACCAAGGGCGAGAATCGTAACATCCTTTGTGAGATGGGTGTCCGGAGTGACGGATACATCGGTTTTTCCGTCCTTCTTTAAGCCCAGCAGGTTGATCCCGTATTTGCGGCGAATGTTCAGCTCGCCGACGGTCTGACCGACCCATCGTTCCGGGACGGCGACCTCCACAATGGCATGTCTGTCGTCCAGCTCAATGTAGTCGAACAGATGGTTGGCGGTGTAGCGGGTGGCCGACCATTTGGCAAGCTGTTTTTCGGGATAGGTGACGTAGTCCGCGCCGTTGCGAAGCAGAAACTTTTCCTGAACGTCCCGATCCGCGCGCGCGACAACGGTTTTTGCGCCAAGCTCTTTGAGAAGCGAAACTGTCTCCAGAGAATCCTGAAAGCTGCCGCAGATGGTAACATAGCAGATGTCATAATTCCCAACGCCGAGCGAGCGCAGAAATTCCAATCGTGTGCTGTCGCCGATCTGCGCGTTGGTCACAAACGGCATGCACTCGTTGACACGCTCCTCGTCCCTGTCAACTGCCATGATTTGATGGCCGAGACGGTTCAGCTCCATGGCAAGATGGCGTCCGAAGCGTCCCAACCCGATCAGAAGAGTGTTTTTCATATTCTATCCTCCCTTAAAAAGACGATTACCCGATGGTAATGTTTTCTTTCGGATACACTGCATGATACCGATTGTGCCCGGCGAAGGCGGCGTAGATCAGCGTCAGACCGCCGACGCGCCCCCAGAACATCAGCAGGATCAGTATCCAATGAGAAAGCTGTCCGAGCTGCGGCGTTATACCGAGCGTCAAGCCTACCGTCCCGATGGCGGATGCTGTTTCATACAGGCAGACGGCAAGCGGAAGATCTTCTGCCGCGCTGATGATGCACCCGCCGGTGAGAAACAGCGTCAAATACAGCAGCAAAACGGCAGAAGCGCTTTTTACAATGCGGCTGTCGACGCGGCGGTGAAAAAGCTGCGGCGATTCCTGCTGTCGGAATATGGAATGTACGTTTGCCGCAAGCACGGCAAGCGTCGTGACTTTCATTCCGCCGGCGGTTGATCCGGGAGCGCCGCCGACCAGCATGAGAAGGATCATAACGGCGCGGGATGCGTCGCTCATGGCGGCAAGATCCGTCGTGTTAAAGCCCGCCGTCCGGGGTGTGGCAGACTGAAAGAGCGAAGCAAGAATACGCTTTTGCAGCGGAAAAGCGGAATATTCCGTAAAGAAGAACAGAACAGCGGGGAAAAGAAGCAGAATGGCGGTCGTTGCAAGAATGACCTTGCTCTGCATCCGATAGCGGGACAGCCGCCACCGGTGCGTTCGGATATCATCCCAGGTGAGAAAGCCGAGCCCGCCGACCACGAGAAGAAAAATCACGGTGATATTGACGACAGGGTTTCCGACATAGGCTGTCAGCGAAGGATACGGCCTTTCTGCCGTGCCGAGAATGTCAAACCCGGCGTTGCAGAACGCGGAGACGGAATGGAATACCGCCATCCAGATTCCGCGGAAGCCGTGATCCCGCCAGAAAACCGGCAGCATGACAAGCGCGCCGGTGAGCTCAACGATAAAAGTCCCTTTCAAAATAAAACGCGTCAAACGCACAATGCCGCCGACCGACGGAGCGGAAAGCGCATCCTGCATGGCGCTTCGTTCCTTGAGGGAAATGTTCCGCCCGGCAAGCATCAGAAAGGTTGCCGACATTGTGATGACGCCGAGACCTCCGATCTGGATCAGCAGAAGGATCAGACTCTGCCCGAACGGAGACCAGTAGCTGCCGCTGTCGCGGACGACAAGACCGGTCACGCAGACCGCCGATGTCGAAGTAAAAAGCGCGTCGGTGAACGGCGTGGCTGCCCCTGCGGCAGATGCCGCCGGAAGCATCAGCAGCAGCGCACCTGCAACGATCACTCCGGCAAAGCCGAGTATGATGATCTGAAAGGATGTAAAACGCCGAAAAGCACGAAGAAGATTTTCCACCAAACGAAATCGCCCCCTTGTGGTGGTTTTCGGAGCCGACAGGCACTGACCAAGTCGGTCAGCGCCCTTTTTATAGGCATGGATTCAGTTGGCGCGGTAATCCTTTCGTCCGACGCGCTTGTGCTCGCTGTTGCGGTGGAAGCGCTCGATGATCGCGCGCTCGGCGTCGGTCACGGCGCCTCCGTCCATATAGCGGTCAATGGCGGCGTAAGAAACGCCCATTTCCTTCTCATCCGTCTGGCCCTCGAAAAGCCCGGCGGAGGGAGCCTTGTGCCGGATGGTCTCCGGCGCGTCGAGATAGTCGAGAAATTCAAAGACCTCGGTCACGTTCAGATCGGCGATGGGGTTGAAGTCGGCGGCGGCGTCGCCCCACTTTGTGCAGTAGCCCATGAACGCCTCGCTGCGGTTGCCCGTTCCGGCGACGAGCCGGTGCTCGGCGGCAGCGACGGCGTAAAGCGCCGTCATACGAAGGCGCGGGGCAATGTTCGATACGGCGGCGTTATTGAGCTCTACGCCCGCCTTTTCCAGCGCCGCGACGAGCGCGCCGCGCGTTTCCGAGAGATCCACGGTGCGGTAGGCGATGCCATACTGCTCGGCGACGCGGATCGCGTCGTCCGTGTCGCTGCCGTAGTTCTGCGTTGTGGCGCAGGGCAGGAGAATGCCCACGGTATTGCCGCACGCCTTCTTGCAGAGAATGCCGACGAGCGCGCTGTCCTTGCCGCCGCTGTTGCCGTAAACGATGCCCTCGCAGCCGCTTTCCTTCAGCAGCTGCCGGATAAAGGCAACGCGGTTTTCGAGTTCCTGTTCATAGTTGCGCATAATGAATGCCCTCCCTTTAGAGAATGTGCAGTCTTGTGAGCATGACCTGCCGGGCGGCCTCCTCGGCGCTGTCGTCGAGAGGCGCGAGATCGGCCGCGCCGTATTTGCGGCAGAGCGCGCCGCGCAGTATCTCATCGCAGAGCGCCGGGTTCTTCGGCAGGAGCGGACCGTGGCTGTAGGTGCCGTACACGTTTTTGTACCGCACGCCCTCCGTGCCGTCCTCGCCGTTGTTGCCGTGACCGCGCAGCACCGTGCCGAGCGGCGTGAGCGAAGCGCCCAGGCGCGTGCGCCCGCCGTGGTTTTCAAACCCGATGACGATGCCGCCGCCGGACTCTTCGCCGAGCCGGTAGGCATAGTTGCCGATGAGCCGCTCGTAGGAGCCTTCGGTCGTAAAGTCCAGAATGCCGGTATAGTCGCACCATTGTCCGGCCGCCGTGCGGTAGCCGTTGCCCAGAAGCTGATACCCGCCGCAGATGCAGAGAAGCGTTTTCCCGTCCTCCGCCGCGGCGCGGATGTTCTCCGCGCGCCCGGCGCGGAGATCGGCGAGAAGCACGGTCTGTTCAAAGTCCTGCCCGCCGCCGATGAAAAAGAGATCGTACCCGGTAAGATCGTCCGCCGTGCCGAGCGGCAGCTCCGTAACGGCGCAGCCGATGCCGCGCCATTCCAGCCGCTTTTTCATGCACGCGATGTTGCCCCGGTCGCCGTAAAGATTGAGCACGTCCGGGTACAGATGGCAGATGTTCAGTTCCATTATTCCCAGAACCTCCCTCCGCCGGCGAGCGCGGACAGCTTGTCGCGCACGGTGAGCATGGATGTGTAGTTCGGCAGCACGACGACGGGTTTTCCGGCTTTCTGCACCGCCGCGGCGAGATCGTCCGCCGTGTCGTATACGGTGATGGCGGCATCGTCCGCCCCGGCGTACTTGAGCCGGAGACGCATATCCTGCGCGCGCACGCCGTAAACGCCGATGGACGCATACCGCCGCGCGGCCAAAAGGCTTTCGTAATCGGCGTCCCAGATCCAGGAAACGTCCGTGCCGTCGGCGGCGTTGTCGTTCAGACAGAAGATGGGGAGAACGTCCTCGCTCTGCGAGGCGAGAAATTCGAGCGCGCGGTCACACCCGGCGGGGTTTTTCACGAGCACGATGCGGACGCTCGTTTCCCCGACGGTGAGCTGCTCCATCCGCCCAAACACCGCGCCGAAATCGGCGAGCGCGGCGCAGCAGATGTCCATATCCCAGCCCATGGTGCGCGCGGCGGTGAGCGCGGCGGCGGCATTGCAGACATTGTAGAGCGCCGGGAGCGCGAGATCAAAGGAGACCGTCCCTTCCGGCGTTTTCATCGTGACGGCGCTGCCGCCGCCGGGGAGGGCTTCCACGCTCTCCACGGCCATGTCCGGCGCGGGACGCTGCGCGCCGCACGCGGGGCAGTACCAGTCGCCGAGATGGGCGAACGTGTATCGCCGGTAGGCGTAGCGCGCGCCGCAGCGCAGACAGTGCGGCGCGTCCGAAACGCTCGGCACGGCGTTGCTCGAAATATTCTCGAGACCGAAGTACACGGTCTTGTTCGGCACGTCCCAGCCGAGCGACGCGGTGAGCGAGCAGTCGGCATTCAGACAGAGCACCGCGCCGGGGGCCTTTTGGATGCCCGAAGCGATGAGATCGCGCGTGTGCGTCACCTCGCCGTAGCGGTCGAGCTGGTCGCGGAAGAGATTCGTCACGATCACCGCGCGCGGCTGCAGCGCCGCGGCGACGGCGGGGAAATTGCCCTCGTCGCACTCGATGACGGCGAGCGTTTTCTTCGGCTTGCCGAGAAGATCGGCGTTTTCAATGAATTCCGCGGTGATGCCGCTCGTGAGATTCGCGCCGGAGCGGTTGGAGAAATACAGCGTCCCGGCCTTGTCGAGCATATGGCGGAGCATACCGGCGGTCGTCGTTTTGCCGTTCGTGCCGGTGATGATCACCGTTTCCACGCCGCGTCCCAGCTCACGCATCAGCCCCGGATATACGCGCAGCGCTGCCTTTCCGGGCAGCGCTGTGCCGCCGCGGCCAAAAAGCCGCAGCGCGAGCCGCGCAAGGCGGCTCGTGACGCACGCGAAAAATACGCGCAGTTTTTTCATAGACGGATATATTCCTCACGGCCTGCGCCAACGGACACCCAGCCGATGCGGCAGCCGACGGCGTTTTCGAGATAGCGGACGTAATTGCGCGCAGCCTCGGGCAGATCCTCAAACTTCCGGCAGCCGGAAATATCGCCGGAGAAGCCCTCAACGTATTCGTATACGGGCTTGCAGCGCTCAAGCACGGTCTCCACGGGGAAGGTGTGGATGATCTTGCCGTCTATCTCGTAACCGGTGCAGACGGGGATCTTCTCCCAGCCGGAGAGCACGTCAAGCTTCGTGAGCGCGAGCTCGGTCGCGCCCTGCATCTGCACGCCGTAGCGGGAGGCGACGACATCAAACCCACCCACACGGCGGGGACGGCCCGTGGCCGCGCCGTACTCGGCGCCGGCTTCGCGCAGACGGTCGCCCTCCTCGCCGAAGAGCTCGCACACGAACGGCCCTTCGCCGACGCAGCTCGAATATGCCTTCATGATGCCGACGACGCTGTCCAGCCGCTTGGCCGGGATGCCCGCGCCGATGGGGGCGTAGGCCGCGATCGTGGACGAGGACGAGGTGTAGGGGTAGATGCCGAAGTCAATGTCGCGCAGCGCGCCGAGCTGGGCCTCAAAGAGGATGCTCTTGCCCGCATCCGCCTGCGCGGAGAGGTATTCGGTCGTGTTGCAGAGATACTCGCGCCACGGGAAGGCGTATTTCTCCAGCCAGGCGTACATCTCGTCAACGCTGACCGGCTCGTGGCCGTAGCCCTGCACGGTGATGTTCTTCCACTCGACAAGATCGGCGAGCTTTTCGCGCAGCTTGTCCGGGAAGAGAAGATCGCCGGTGCGCAGCGTTTTCTTCATATACTTGTCGGCGTACACCGGGCCGATGCCGCGGCGCGTGGAGCCGAACTTCTTGTCCGCGAGACGGTCCTCTTCAAGAATGTCCATCATCTTGTGGTACGGCATGCAGATGGTGGCGCGGTCGCTGATCTTCAGATGCTCGGGCGTGATCGCCACGCCCTGCTCGCGGATGTGCGCGACTTCGTTTGTGAGATGCTCAAGATCGAGCACCATGCCGGGGCCGAGGACGTTCACCGTGCCGGGGCGCAGAATGCCGGACGGCAGCAGATTGAGAACGAATTTGCCGCGCTCGTTCACGACGGTGTGACCGGCGTTGTTGCCGCCCTGATAGCGGACAACGATCTCATGCTCGGCGGAGAAAAGATCGACCATGCGGCCTTTTCCCTCGTCGCCCCAGTTGATTCCGACAACAGCAGTAAGCATTTTTGTATCCTCCTTGCTTTTTTAGACACGCACCGGAACGCTCCCGGCGATATCGCCGCGGCGCGCTTCCAGCACGGGATAAACATGAGTTTTAAGAAAGGCGCGCGTCTGCTCCGGCGCAAGCCCGACGAACTGGCGGACATCCAGAAGCTCCTCCAGAGCCTCCGGCGTTAAATGGAACCGTTCGTCCGCGAGCAGCATATCGAGCAGATGCCCGTCCTCGCCGCGGAGCTTGACGCTCTCCGCCGCGCGCACGGAATACTGCCGGATGACCTCGTGCAGCTTCTGGCGGTCTTCGCCGAGCGATACGGCGCGCATGAGGATGTTCTCGGTCGCAAGAAACGGCAGCTCTTCGCGCAGGTGCTTTTCCATCACGCGCGGATATACCTTGCAGCCGCGCACGACGTTGGCGCAGAGCGTCAAAATGGCGTCGCACGCGAGGAAACCCTCCGGCAGCGTGAGACGGCGGTTGGCCGAATCGTCGAGCGTGCGCTCGAGCCACTGCGTCATGGCAGTGTCCGCGGTGTTGGAGGCGAGATTTACCACATAGCGGCTGAGCGAGCACACACGCTCGCAGCGCATGGGATTGCGCTTGTAGGCCATGGCGGAGGAGCCGACCTGCTCAGTCTCAAACGGCTCGTCCAGCTCGCGCAGATGCGCGAGAAGGCGCATGTCCGTCGCCATTTTTGCAGCGCTCTGCGCGATGCCGGAGAGGACGTTCATCACAAAGGAATCGAGCTTTCGCGTGTACGTCTGCCCGGCGACGGGGATGCAGTTGGGAACGCCCATCTTTTCCGCGATCTTCTTCTCGAGCGCGAGGACCTTCTCCCCGTCGCCGTGGAAGAGGGCGAGAAAGCTCGCCGCGGTGCCGGTCGCGCCCTTGCACCCGGAGATGGGAAGGCGGGAGAGCTCCGTTTCGAGCTGCTCTAAGTCGAGCAGGAAATCCTGCAGCCAGAGCGTCGCGCGCTTGCCCACGGTCGTGGGCTGCGCGGCCTGGAAGTGCGTCCAGGCGAGCGTCGGCGTGTCGGCCTCGCGTGCGGCAAATTCGGAAAGCGCGTCGATCACCGCGAGCAATTCGCCGCGGATGAGCTTCAGCGCTGCCCGCATCTGCAGAAGGTCGGTGTTATCGTCCACATAGCAGCTCGTCGCGCCGAGATGGATGATGCCTGCGGCCTTCGGGCAGGCGTCGCCGAACGTGCGGATGTGCGCCATCACGTCGTGGCGCAGCCGGTGCTCATACTCGGCGGCACGGTCAAAATCGATATCGTCGAGATGCGCGCGCATTTCCTCAAGCTGCTCGTCCGTGATGGACAGCCCCAGCTCCTGCTCGCTCTCGGCGAGCGCGAGCCAGAGACGGCGGAACGTCGAAAACTTCCACTGCGGGGAGAAGAGATGCTGCATCTGCTCTGAGGCATAGCGCGAGCAGAGTGGATTTTCGTAAACGTCTTTCATGAAACTCACTCCACGGTGACGGATTTGGCAAGATTGCGGGGCTTATCAATGTCGCACCCGTTGCACCGGGCGACATGATAGGCGAAAAGCTGCAGGGGAAGGATCTCCGGAATGGCGGAGAAGAGCGGGTCGGTCACGGGGACGAAAAGCACGTCGTCCGCCTCGGCGAACACACGGCGGTTGCCCTCGTTCACCACGGCGAGGACCTTGGCCCCGCGCGCCTTGACTTCCTTGATGTTGGACATCGTCTTGTCGAACAGCTCCTCGTAGCACGCGAGCGAAACGACGAGACGGCCCGGATCGATGAGCGCGATGGTGCCGTGCTTGAGCTCTCCGGCGGCATACGCCTCGGAGTGGATATAGGAGATCTCCTTGAGCTTGAGCGAGGCTTCAAGCGCGACGGCGTAGTCGATGTTGCGCCCGATGAAGAAGAGCGAGCTGTTGCCGCAGTAGCGCTCGGCAAGATAGCTGACCTGCGGGTTCAGGTCAATGCTGCGCTGCGTGCGCTCGGGCAGGTCCGCAATGCCGGCGACGAGCTCGGCGTACCGCGGCGCGGTGAGCGTCCGGCGCTCGTTGGCCATCCATACGGCGAGCAGATCGAGCACGGCGATCTGCGTGGTGTAGCCCTTCGTGGTGGCAACGGCGATCTCCGGGCCGGCCCAGGTGTACATGACATAATCGCCGAGCTTTGCCACGGTGCTGCCGACGACGTTGACGATCGTGAGCACGCGCGCGCCGTGCGCCTTGCATTCGCGGATGGCGGCGATGGTGTCGGCAGTCTCGCCGGACTGGGAAACGGCAATGAGCAGCGTGTGCTCATCCACGATCGGGTGGCGGTAACGCAGTTCACTCGCCACATCGACCTCCACCGGCACGCGGCAGAGCGATTCGATCATGTACCGCCCGACGCACCCGGCGTGATACGCGCTGCCGCACGCGGTGATAACGATGCGGTTGATGTACCGGAAGTCGGCGCGGAACGCCTCGTCAAAATCATCGAGGACGATCTTCCCGTTCTTGATGCGCGGGGCGATGGTCGCCTTGAGCGCGCGGGGCTGCTCCATGATCTCCTTGAGCATAAAGTGCTCATAGCCGCCCTTTTCCGCGGCTTCGATATCCCAGACGATGCGGGAAATGCTGCGGTGCACCGTCGCGCCGGTGCTGTCATAAATGGAAATGGAGTCGGGCGTTATCTCAGCAAACTCGCCGTCCTCCAGATAGATCACGTTTTTGGTGTGGCTCACGAGCGCGGTCACGTCGGAGGCAAAGAAATTTTCGCCGACGCCCACGCCGAGAATGAGCGGCGAGGCCATTTTCACGGCGCAGATCGTCCCCGGCTGGTCGGCGCAGAGAACGCCGAGCGCATAGGAGCCCTCGAGCCGCGCGGCGGTGTGCAGCACGGCGGCCTTGAGATCGCCGGTATAGTACATGTCGAGCAGATGCACGATGACTTCCGTGTCGGTCTCGCTCCGGAATACGAAGCCCTTGCTTTTAAGCTCGTCGCGCAGCGCCGCATAGTTTTCGATAATGCCGTTGTGGACGATGGCAAATTTGCCGTCGGCGGACATATGCGGGTGCGCGTTCGTGTCGGTGGGCGCGCCGTGCGTCGCCCAGCGGGTGTGGCCGATGCCGGAAGTGCCGGGCAGCAGCGTGCCGTTTTGTGTTTTCTCCGCGAGCGCGTCGATGTGGCCGGACGCCTTGATCATATGCAGCGCGCCGTCCTTCTGCACGGCGATGCCGGCGCTGTCATACCCGCGGTATTCCAGCTTGCGCAGCCCGTCCAGAAGCAGCGGAGCCGCCGCCTGCGAGCCGGTAAATCCTACAATTCCACACATAAAAGAATATCCTCCAAAGTAAACGGGGCGTCCCCTGCGGGGTATCCGCAGGGGAGCGGTGGATGAAAGGCTTACGCCTTATAGTCGATCGCGTCGGCGAGAGAGCGTTCGAGCAGCACCACGGCGTCGCGGTGCAGACGCAGAAACGTTGCCGGGCAGTGCGGGTCGATGCGCTCGGAGAGCAGCAGACGGCGCATTGCGTCCTCCTTGTGGCCGGAGACGATCATAAGGAGCTTTTTCGCGCGCAGGATGTTGCCCATGCCCATGGTGAGCGCGTAGCGCGGCACATCGTCACGCGAGGCGAAGAAGCGCTGGTTGGCGTCGATGGTGCTCTCGTCGAGCACCTCCTTGTGCGCGCCGTCGCAGAGCGTGTCGCCCGGCTCGTTGAAGCCGAGATGACCGTCCGGGCCGACGCCGAGCACCTGCACGTCAATGTCGGTACGGTCGAGCACGGCGTTGAACTCGCGGAGATTCTCCTCCGCGTCGCCGGTGCCCTTGGCGACATAGGTGTTGGCTTTGTCGATGTTGATGTGGTCAAAAAGATTGCTGTCCATGAAATAACGGTAGCTCTGCTCATGAGTGGGGGCGAGACCGACATACTCGTCGAGATTCACGCTGTGAACGCGGGAGAAATCCAGACCCTCCTCGCGGCAGCGCCGCGAAAGCTCCCGGTACATGCCGACCGGGCTTGAGCCGGTGGCGAGACCGAGCGTGCAGCAGGGATTCGCGCGGACCGTTTCCTCCAGAATGTCAGCGGCAAGACGGCTGACCTCCTCGTGATTTTCGGCGACGATTACTTTCAAGACATCTTCTCCTTTATCATTTTTTTACGGCAATATTGCCCTTGGCTTTGTAAATGCACCGCTCCGGCACAACGCCGCGCACGCAGGACGTGGGGTAAACGCTCGCGTCCCGCCCGATCACGGTGCCGGGGTTGAGAACGCTGTTGCACCCGACCTCCACATAGTCGCCGAGCATCGCGCCGACCTTTTTGCGGCCGGTCTCGATCTCCTCGCCTTCGTTGTGGATGACGACGGGGAGCTTGTCGCTCTTGACGTTGCTCGTGATGGAGCCCGCGCCCATGTGGGACTTGTAGCCGAGAATGGAGTCGCCGACATAATTATAATGCGGCACCTGTACGTTATCGAAAAGAATGACGTTTTTGAGCTCCGTGGAGTTGCCGACGACGCAGTTATCGCCGACGAGCGCATTGCCGCGGATGAAAGCGCCGGGGCGCACCTCGGTTTTATGCCCGATGATGCACGGCGCGCCGAGATACGCGGTGGGGTAGACCTTCGCGTCGCGCGCGACCCAAACGCCCTCCTCGGGATGGTCGTATTCGTCCGGGCGGAGCGCCGCGCCGAGCGCGGAGATCATATCGCCGATGCCGGCGAGCGCCTCCCAGGGATAGGTGAACTGCCGCAGATAGTCTCCGGCAAGCGTATGGTCAAGATCGTAAAGATCCGGGATCGTGAGCTTCATTACTTTTTCACCTCGATGAGATGGCCGGACGTATCCATCGCGGCGATGATGGCGTCCACCATCTGCTCGCAGAGATCAACGGTTCCGGCCTCGGCCATAACGCGGAGCACCGGCTCCGTGCCGCTCTTGCGCAGCAGCACGCGCCCGCCGTCGCCGAGCGCGGCGGTGCACTTCTCCACGGCGGCCTTCACGGTCTCGTCCGCGAGCGTGCCGTCCTTGTCGTCTACCTTCACGTTTTTGAGCACCTGCGGGTACATCTTCACTTCCGCAGCCAGCACCGAGAGCGGGAGCTGCGTGTCGATGAGCACGCCCATGAGCATGATCGCGGTGATGAGGCCGTCGCCGGTATGGGCAAACTTGCGGAAAATGATGTGGCCGGACTGCTCGCCGCCGAGCATATGGTCGTTGGCCTTCATGTTCTCGTAAACGTACCGGTCGCCCACGGCGGTCTTTTCGTAGGCGATGCCGATGCGGTCGAACGCCTTGTAAAGACCGAAGTTGCTCATGATCGTCGTGACGACGGTATTGCTCGGCAGCTGGCCGTTGGCCTTCATGTGCTTGGCGCAGATGTACATGATCTGATCGCCGTTCACCACATTGCCGAGCTCGTCCACAGCGAGACAGCGGTCGGCGTCGCCGTCAAAGGCAAAGCCGACATCGAGCTTGTTTTCGCGGACGTACTGCTGCAATCCCTCAATGTGGGTGGAGCCGCAGCGCAGGTTCACGTTCACGCCGTCGGGCTTGTCGTTGATGACGTACGTCTTGGCGCCGAGCGCGTCGAACACAGCGCGGCCGATCATCCACGCGCTGCCGTTCGAGCAGTCGAGCGCTACCTTGCGGTCGCCGAACGAGCGGGTGGCGATGCTCGTGAGATAGCCGATGTAGCGGTTGCGGCCGGAGTAAAAGTCGATCGTGCGGCCGATCTTGTCCTCGACCGCCCAGGGAATGCTGTTGGGATCGCCGTCGATGTAGGCTTCGAGCTCGTCCTGCAGCGCGTCGTCCATCTTCTCGCCGACGCCGTTCATGAGCTTGATGCCGTTGTCCCAGTAGGGATTGTGGCTCGCGGAGATCATCACGCCGCAGTCAAAGTTTTCGGTGCGCGTGATGAAGCTGACGCAGGGCGTCGTTGTAACATGCAGAAGATAGGCGTCCGCGCCGGAGGACGTGATGCCCGCGGCGAGCGCGCTCTCATACATGTAGGAGGAGCGCCGCGTATCCTTGCCGATGACGATGCGGGCCGTGCCGCTCGCATGACGGTTCGCGTAATACCAGCCGAGAAAACGGCCGGTTCTGAAGGCGTGCTCGGCGGTCAATACCTCGCCGGCCTTGCCGCGGAAACCGTCGGTGCCGAAATATTTTCCCATAAAAAAGAGTCCTTTCCAAAATCAGAGAGAGTAGGCAATAAACTGACACTTTATAATACCACTTTCCGTCGGTGAGCGTCAATAATTTTTCCCATACGGACGGGCCTTATCCGCGCGGCTCGAAAAGCTCGAGCGCCGCGGCGACAAAGCCGCGGAAGAGCGGGTGCGGACGGTTGGGACGGGACTTGAATTCGGGGTGATACTGCACGCCGATATAGAACGGATGATCGTGCCGCTCCACGACCTCAACGAGCCGTCCGTCCGGCGAGAGACCGGAGAGAACGAGCCCCGCGGCGCTGAGAGCCTCGCGGTATTCGTTGTTGAATTCGTAGCGGTGGCGGTGACGCTCGGAGATGTGCTGCGCGCCGTAGCATTTTTCCAGAAGCGATCCGGGCATGACGTCGCACGGATACGCGCCGAGACGGAGCGTGCCGCCCTTGGCGATCTCGTCGCTCTGGCCGGGCATGAAGTCGATGACGCGGTAGGGGGAGCGCTCGTCAAACTCGCGGGAGTTCGCGCCTTCAAGATGCGCGGCGTTGCGCGCGTTTTCAATGACGGCGATCTGCATGCCGAGACACAGTCCCAGATACGGGATGTTCTTTTCGCGGGCGTACTTCGCCGCGAGAATCATGCCCTCGATGCCGCGGTCGCCGAAGCCGCCCGGCACGAGAATGCCGCACACGCCGCCGAGCTTTTCTTCCAGATTCTCTTCGGTGAGCGTTTCGGAGTCTACCCAGCGGATGGCAACGTGCGTTCCCACGGTGTAGCCCGCGTGGCGCAGCGCCTCGATCACGGAGAGATAGGCGTCATGCAGCTGCGTATATTTGCCGACGAGCGCGATGGGCACGCGCTTCGTGCGGCCGTGGATGCGGCTGACCATTTCCTCCCACTCGGCAAGATCCGCCTTCGGCTGGCCGAGACCGAGCTTGCGGCAGACGGTGTCGCCCATGTGCGCCTTTTCAAGCATAAGCGGCGCTTCATACAGCACCGGGATCGTCATGTTCTCGATGACGCAGTCGCTCTCCACATTGCAGAAGTTTGCGATCTTGCGGAAGATGTTCTCGTCCTCGATCGGCTCGTCGCAGCGCAGCACGATGATGTCCGGGGAAATGCCCATGCCCTGCAGCTCCTTGACGGAGTGCTGCGTCGGCTTGGACTTGTGCTCGCCCGAGGCCTTGAGATACGGCACGAGCGTCACGTGGATATAGAGCGTATTCTCACGCCCGACCTCAAGCCCGACCTGCCGGATGGCCTCGAGAAACGGCTGGCTCTCGATATCGCCGGTCGTGCCGCCGATCTCGGTGATGACGATGTCCGCGCCGGACTTTTTGCCGACCTGATAGATGAATTCCTTGATCTCGTTGGTGACGTGCGGGATGACCTGCACGGTGCTGCCGAGATACTCGCCGCGGCGCTCCTTTTCGAGCACACGGGAATACACCTTGCCCGTGGTGAGATTCGAGAACTTGTTGAGGTCCTCGTCAATGAAGCGTTCGTAGTGGCCGAGATCGAGATCGGTCTCCGCGCCGTCCTCGGTGACATAGACCTCGCCGTGCTGGTAAGGGCTCATCGTGCCGGGATCGACGTTGATGTAGGGGTCGAGCTTCTGCGCCGCGACCTTGAACCCGCGCGCCTTCAAAAGACGTCCGAGCGAGGCGGCGGTGATGCCCTTGCCGAGACCGGAAACCACGCCGCCGGTGACGAAAATGTACTTTGTCATATCTTTCACACTCCCAAAGGATGAATATACACAAAAAAATTTGGGGAGGGGAGGTGAGCCTCCCTTCCCCGGGAGGCGGCTGAGCCTCAGAGAAAGCGGTAGACCCCGTCGCGTTCGGCAACGAGGGAATGTTCAAAAAAGGCGGTGAGAGCTTTGACGAGCGAGGCGGTGTCCGCCGCGCCCGCGGTCTCGAAGGGCGAGTGCATCGCCAGCTGCGCGAGACCGATGTCCACGGCGTTGAGCGAAACCTGCGTATTGGAGATGTTGCCGAGCGTCGAGCCGCCCGGCATGTCGGCGCGGTTGGCGTAATACTGCACCGGCACGCCGGCGCTCTCGCAGATGCGGCGGAAGATGCCGGCAGAAACGGCGTCGGAGGTGTAGCGCTGGTTGGCGTTGTATTTGATGACAACGCCGCCGTTCATGCGCACGGTGTGGTTGCGGTCGGCAAATTCGCCGTGGTTGGGGTGGACGGCGTGCGCGTTGTCGCAGGAGACGAGAAAGCTGCCCGCCACGAGACGGCGGTATTCGCTGCCGTCCATGCCGAGCGCGGCGCACAGCCGCGTGAGCGTGTCATAAAGGAAGGTGGATGCCGCGCCCTGCTTCGTCTCGCTGCCGACCTCTTCGTTATCGAAGATGCAGCAGACGCTGACGGAGCGGCTCTCCCCGGCGGAAAGAAACGCCGTCAGCGAGGAGAAAGCGCACTGGAGATCGTCCAGCCGCGGCGCTGAAATGTATTCGCCGAGCGTGACGCCCTTCTGAGGATCGTAAAGGAAAAGATCGCCGGTGACGATGGCGTCCTCCGCAACACCGGCGGCCTTGGCGACGGCGGCGCGGAAGCTGCCCTTTTCGCTGCTCATCCATACGGGCAGCATATCGACGGCGGCATTATAGCTCATGCCGTCGTTGGCGTTGCGGTTCATGTGGATGGCGACGTTCGGGATGATGGCGCAGGGGTCCTTGAGATCCACGAGCTTCACCGAAAGCTTGTCGCCCTCGGATACGAGAACACGGCCCGCCACGGAAAGCGGCCGGTCGAGCCACGGGGCGCAGAGCATCCCGCCGTATTTCTCCACGGAGAGACGGAGATAATTCCCGTCTGGAAGCTCCGCGTTCTCCTTGATCTTGAACGCCGGGCTGTCGCCGTGCGCGGCGGTCATCATAAAGCCCGCGATCTCCCCGGCGGGGACGCGAAACGCGATCAGCGAAGAACCGTTCCGCGTGACAAAATACTTGCCGCCGGGGACGATCTCCCAGCGCTGTGCCTCGCAAAGCTCGGTATATCCGGACTCGCGCAGCATGTCCGCGCTGTGGGCGCAGGTGTGGAACGCCGTGGGACATACGGCGATATAATCAAAGAGCTTTTCGTTCATGTCGTTTCCTTTCCGCCGTCCGGCGCTGGCCGGAACAGCACGAGCTTTTCGAGCGGGAAGAGCACCGCCGTCTGTACGACGCCCGCGCCGAACGAGGCGAGCGTGCGCGAGAGGGGAGCGATGCGGCTCGACGCCATCGCGGCGACGATCTCGCCCTGCATCCACGTGGCGAAGAGAATGAGCGCGAAGAGGATCGCAAGATACACCGCGAACCCCGCGCGGGTACCCTTGCCGCGAAACGTTGTTTTCATGTTGATAAAATAGCCGTAGATGTTTGCAAAACCGTTTGCCAGCAGGAACGGCAGCACATATCCCCATGTGACAACGCCGTTCACCACATACTTCGAGCCGTCCGGGAAAAGCGCGTCGGCACGGAATATGCCGCGCAGCAGTGGCGGCAGCGGCGAGACGACGCGGTCGAACGCGAGCGGCAGGAGATTGGCGAGCAGAAGCTGCAAGATCGTCACCGTGAGACTTACAAGATTGAATTTCACAAACTGCCAGAGCGTGCGTCCCTTCCCTGCGGAAAAGCGCTCGTCCAGCCGCTTCCATGCGTTCACGGCGAAACGGTCACTCCCATTCGATGGTCGCGGGCGGCTTGGAGGTGATGTCGTAGACAACGCGGTTGATGCCGCGCACTTCGTTCGTAATGCGCGAGGAGATGCGCCGCAGCACATCCCACGGCAGGGGCGCGAACACGCAGGTCATAAAGTCGCTCGTTTCCACGCAGCGCACCGCGACGGTGTAGTCATACGTGCGTCCGTCGCCCATGACGCCGACGCTCTTCACGCCGGTGAGCACCGCAAAATACTGATCGGCGCGGCAGCCGCACTTGCCGATCTCCTCGCGGACAATGGCGTCCGCCGGGCGGAGAATGGCGAGCTTTTCGCGCGTGATCTCGCCGAGCACGCGCACGCTGAGACCGGGGCCGGGGAACGGCTGGCGGTTTACGAGACTCTCAGGAAGGCCGAGGAGAAGGCCGAGCTTTCGCACCTCGTCCTTGAAGAGATAGCGCAGCGGCTCCACGACGCCGGAAAAGCCGAGATCCTTCGGAAGCCCGCCGACGTTGTGGTGGCTCTTGATGACCGCCGAGCCCGTGCCGGACTCGACGACGTCCGGGTAGATCGTCCCCTGTGCGAGGAAGCCGACCTTGCCGAGTTTTTTCGCCTCGTCCTCAAAAACGAGAGCAAACTCGCGCCCGATGATCTTGCGCTTCTGCTCGGGATCGGTCACACACTCGAGCTTTGCAAGAAAGCGGTCGGCGGCGTCCACGCAGCGGAAGTCGAGCGCCTTATTCTCGAATACGGAGCGGATCTCCTCCGTTTCGCCCTGGCGCATGAGACCGTGATCGACATAAATGCAAGTGAGCTGGCCGGGCACCGCGCGCGCGAGCAGCGCCGCGCACACCGAGGAATCCACGCCGCCGGAGAGACCGAGCAGTACCTTTTCACTGCCGACCTGCTCGCGGATCTCGCGGATCTTCGTTTCAAGGAAGCTCTCCATCGAGTAATCTCCGGCGCAGCCGCAGATATCAAAGAGGAAGTTTTTGAGAATGAGATTGCCCTGCACGGTGTTGGTCACTTCCGGATGGAACTGCACGCCGTAGAGCCGGCGCTCTTCGTTCACATACGCCGCTACGGGCGTGAGGTCGGTGTGACCGGCAACGCGGAAGCCCTCGGGCAGCGCCGTGACGAGATCGGTGTGGCTCATAAGCACGTCCGTCGGCACGGTGCAGCCGGAAAAGAGCGGGAGAGAGGTGTCGAGAGTAATGGGGAATACGCCGTACTCGCGCTTCGTGCCCGCCTCGACCGTTCCGCCGCAGAGATGGCAGATGAGCTGCATGCCGTAGCAGATGCCGAGCACCGGGATGCCGAGCTCCAGCACGGCCTTGTCGCAGGTAGGGGAATCGTCGCGGTATACGCTGTCCGGTCCGCCGGTGAAGATGATGCCTTTCGGCGCCATCGCGCGGATCTCCTCCACGGGCATTTTGCACGAACGGATCTCGGAATAGACGCCGTGCTCGCGCACGCGGCGCGCGATCAGCTCCTTGTACTGCCCGCCGAAATCCAGAATCAATACAGTCTCTCCGGTCATAAATAGCCTCCGCAGCAAAAATTTTTAAAAATATAAAGGATATCCGTCAGCAACGCATAATTCGGCAAGAGCGGGCGGCGCAAAAGCGCCGCCGAGCGCCGAAGACGATGTTACGCGGCGCTGACCAAACGAAAAAAGCGTCGCCGACGCGGTCAGGTAAACCGCGTCGGCGAACGCCATTGCTCACCTTTACGCACACGAATTATACGGAACGGAGCCGTCTTTGTCAATAAAAAATCGCGGGCAATATTGACAAAATCATCGGCACAGGGTAGAGTGAGCAAGTTAAAGTGATAAAGACAACCCCTCCGTCTTTTGCCTTCGGCAAAATCCGCCTCTCCTGATAGGGGAGACTGCACGGCGCGGCCGTGACCGAGGGGGTCTTCACCCGGATATCTACTATATATTATAAAAGGGGCAGGGCTTATGAGCGGTATGACAGAAGAATTCGGCTCGATGGTATTTTCGGATGCCGTCATGCAGCAGCGTCTCCCGGCGGAGATCTACAGCGCGCTGCGCTCGGCCCGGCAGTATGGCAAGCGCCTGACGCTTGCCGAGGCGGACGTCGTCGCCGAGGCGATGCGCGACTGGGCGATCGAGCGCGGCGCGACGCATTATACCCACTGGTTCCAGCCGATGACCGGCATCACCGCCGAAAAGCACGACAGCTTTCTCTCCCCGGCGAAGGACGGCGGCGCGCTGCCGGAGTTTTCGGGCCGCGAGCTCATCCACAGCGAGCCGGACGCCTCGAGCTTCCCCTCCGGCGGTCTTCGCGCCACATTCGAGGCGCGCGGCTACACCGCCTGGGACCCGACGAGCTACGCTTTCGTAAAGGACGGCGTGCTCTGCATCCCGACGGTATTCGCCTCCTACGGCGGCGAGGCCATCGACAAGAAAACGCCGCTTCTCCGCAGTATGGACGCGCTGAATATCCAGGCGCTGCGCATTCTGAAGCTCTTCGGCGACACGCAGACCGCCGCCGTGCGCGCGAACGCCGGCGCGGAGCAGGAGTATTTTCTCATTGACCGCGGCGTTTACGAGCAGCGCCCCGACCTGATCTACACCGGGCGTACGCTTCTCGGCGCTCGCCCGCCCAAGGGACAGGAGCTGGACGACCATTATTTCGGCGCGATCAAGCCGCGCGTGGCGGCGTTCATGCGCGAGCTGGACGAGGAGCTCTGGAGGCTCGGCGTCCCGGCCAAGACCGAGCACAACGAGGTCGCCCCCGCGCAGCACGAGCTCGCGTGCGTCTATTCCACGGTGAACATCGCCGCCGATCACAACCAGCTCGTCATGGAGTGCATGAAGCGCGTGGCGGACCGGCACGGCATGGTGTGCCTGCTGCACGAAAAGCCGTTCGCGGGCGTGAACGGCTCGGGCAAGCACAACAACTGGTCGCTTTCCACCGACCGCGGCGAAAATCTTCTGAACCCCGGCGACACGCCGGAGGAGAACGCGCAGTTCCTGCTTATCCTCACGGCGGTTCTGCAGGCCGTGGACGAATACCAGGACCTGCTGCGCATCTCCGTCGCGGGAGCTTCCAACGACCACCGTCTCGGCGGCAGCGAAGCGCCCCCGGCGATCCTCTCCGTGTTCCTCGGCGACGAGATCACCGGCATTCTCGATTCCATTGAGAACGGCACGCCGTATGAATCCGGCGAAAAGGTGCAGTTCAAGGTCGGCGTGCATGTCCTGCCGCGCTTCCCGAAGGATACGAGCGACCGCAACCGCACCTCGCCCTTTGCCTTCACGGGCAATAAGTTTGAATTCCGCATGGTCGGCTCGTCGCAGTCGATCTCCGAGGCGAACATCATTCTCAACACCGCCGTGGCGGACGTGCTGCGCCGCTATGCTGACGAGCTGGAGGGCACGGCGGACTTTGAGAGCGCGCTGCACGAGCTCATAAAGCGCTCCATCCGTGAGCACCGCCGCATCATCTTCAACGGCAACGGCTACGAAGAAGCATGGGTGCGCGAGGCCGCGCGCCGCGGTCTGTGCAACTACCGCTCCACGCCGGACTGCGTACCGCATCTGCTCGACGCGAAAAACGCGGAGCTTTTCCGCCGCAACCGCGTGTTCAGCGAAACGGAGCTTCGCGCCCGGTGCGAGATCGTGCTCGACCACTACGCCAAGGAGGTGCGCATCGAGGCGCTCACGCTGCTCGATATGCTGCGCAAGGATGTGCTCCCCGCGGTGAGCCGCTTTACCGGCGCTCTTTCCGCCACGGCGCACGAAAAGAAAAAGCTCTGCGGCGAGAGCGCCTGCCAGTATGAAAAAACGGCGGCGGCGGAGCTCTCCGCGCGCGCAGCGAAGCTCTGGGACGGTGCGGAAAAACTGGAAAAGGCGGTGCGCCGCATTGACGACGGACGCCTCTCCACCGAATCCGCCGTGGAGATCTGCCGCGGTGAGATATTGCCGGAAATGGAGATCCTGCGCGAAATTTCCGACGGCGCGGAGCTCATCATGGACCGTGCCGCGTGGCCGTATCCGTCTTATGGTGAGATCCTTACCAGCGTATATTAAAATTTAGAAGAAAACCGGCGCTTTTTGGTAAAATACCGAAAGCGCCGGTTTTGCCGCCTTGACATCCGGCAAAGAAACCGATATAGTATGGCCACAAACAAACAGCGCGCGGATCCGCGTCGAAAGACGTCGTCGGGGGAGGCCCCGCCGAGGGAACACGGATGCAAATTCCGGACTATCCCAGTAACCGTAAAGCGGACAAAAAAGCCGGTACCACTGCCGAAGGGCGGGAAGGGGCTTGAATAGGATGATGCCAAGTCGGGAAACCTGTTTTCGCATGAGAGCTTCTGGGACGGGGTATAGCTGTGCGATCCATTGCCGATTCCGCCGCCCTTTCCGAGAGAGGGGCGGCGTTTTTGCGCCGGAAGGCTGGTTGTTTGAATACTTTTTTGAGAAGGAGTTCAAGAAATGAACGCCAAAAAGATCCTTGCTCTTGCATTGGCAGCCCTGATGCTGCTCTCGCTCGCCGCCTGCGGACAGAGCGCTGAGCCCGCCGCGACGGAAGCTCCTGCCGAGCCTACCGAAGCCCCCGTGGAAGCCACCGAAGCCCCCGCGGAGGATACCTCCGTCACCGTGACCGACATGACCGGCCGCGAGATCACGCTCGAAGAGCCCGCCACGCGCATCGTTGCGCTCACGGCGTCCGACTGCGAGATCATCTGCGCGCTCGGCGGCATGGACCTGCTCGTCGGCCGCGGCACCTACTGCGACTACCCCGCCGAAGTGCAGGAGATCCCCTCCGTGCAGTCCGGCTATGAAACCAACATCGAGCAGATCATCGCTCTTGAGCCGCAGGTGCTCCTTATGAGCACGATGGCCCAGACCGAGGAGCAGATCAAGGCGCTCGAGGACGCCGGTGTCCACGTTGTCGTTTCCGACGCGCAGGATATCGAGGGCACCTATGCCGCCATCCGCATGATCGGCGCGCTGCTCGGCAAGAACGAGGAAGCCGAAACGGTCATCGACGGCATGAAGACGACATTTGAGTCGCTCAAGGGCGTCTGCGGCGACGGCGAAAAGACCATTTACTTTGAGGTCTCCCCGCTGGAGTACGGTCTGTGGACGGCCGGCGCCAACACCTTCATGAACGAGATCGCCGAGCTGCTCGGTCTCAAGAACTGCTTTGCCGACGTGGAAGGCTGGGCGGAGATCAGCGAAGAGCAGGTGCTCGAGCGCAACCCCGACTATATTATGACCATTTCCATGTACTCCGGCGAGGGCCCCACGCCCGAAGAGGAGATCGCCTCCCGCGCCGGTTGGGAAAATGTGACGGCTGTGAAGAACGGCGCCATCCTCAATCTGCAGAACAACGAGCTTTCCCGCCCCGCACCGCGTCTGGCGGAAGGCGCGCAGATGCTCGCCGACTTCATTGCCGGCGTTGAGGCCAATGACAAGGCGGCCTGAGCCAAAAGAAAATAAAACCATGGTACGCCGGGAGGGGTTTGGCCTTCCGGCGTATCTGGCATTTGCCGCGGCGACGGTATTCACGCTTCTCGTGTGCGTGTCGCTCGGCAGCGTAAAGCTGCCGCTGCGCGAGACGTTCGGCCTTTTGTGGAACGCCCTGGCGGGCCGCGGCACGGGAACGGGCATGAGCGCGACGATCGTATTCTCCGTGCGTCTGCCGCGCGTGCTGTGTGTTGCGCTCACGGGCGCGTCGCTCTCGGTGTGCGGCGCGGCGATGCAGGGCCTTTTGAAAAACCCGCTGGCGGACGGCTCTACGCTCGGCGTATCGTCCGGCGCGTCGCTCGGCGCGGTGATCTCCATCGCGTTCGGCATAACGCTCCCCGGCATCCCGCTCGCCGGGACGATGAGCATGGCAATGCTTTTTGCGTTCCTCTCGCTCGTCGTCATTCTGGGTCTTGCGTACCGGCTGGACGGCTCGCTCTCCACCGGCACGATCATCCTCATCGGCGTCATTTACTCGATGTTCGTTTCAAGCGTTCTCTCGCTCGTCATCACGTTCGCGCCGGATAAGGTACAGTCCATCACGTTCTGGACGATGGGCTCTCTCGCGGGGCGGGGGTATGTCCACGTCCTTGTGCTGCTCGGCGCGCTCGTCGTTTTCGGCGGCGTGCTCTTCGGCTGCGCGCGCGAGCTCAACGCCTTTGCCGTCGGCGAGGACAACGCCCGGCACATCGGCGTGAACGTCCGGCGCGTTAAGCTCACGGTGATGATCGCGGTGTCGGCGCTCATCGGCGTGTGCGTGTCCGTCGGCGGCACGATCGGCTTTGTGGGGCTTGTGACGCCGCATATGGTGCGCCTCATTACCGGGCCGAACCACCGGCGGCTGCTCCCGGCGAGCGCGTTCGGCGGAGCGATCTTCCTCATGCTGTGCGATCTTCTCGCGCGCACGCTCTTTGACCCGCGCGAGCTGCCCGTGGGCGTCGTCACGTCGTTCATCGGCTCGATCCTCTTCGTTGTCATCTTCATCCGCACAAGGAGGGGCGAGAAATGAGCATGCTGGAAGTACAAAACCTCTCGGTCCGCTTCGGCAGCGCCGTGATCGTGAACGATGTGAGCTTTTCCGTGCAAGACGGCGACTGGCTCATGCTCATCGGGCCGAACGGCGCGGGAAAATCCACGATCGTGAATGCCGTGTCCCGCGGCGTGCCGTATACGGGAACGGTGCTTTTTGAAGGGAAGGACGTGCAGAAAACGCCCGCCCATCTCCTTGCGCGCGGCATGGGCGTGCTCGCGCAGCACCACACGGTCGGCTATGCCTTCTCCGTGGAGGAGGTCGTGCGGCTCGGACGCTATGCCTATGCTCCCGGTATTTTCTCCCGCCGGAGCGACGAGGACGAGCGGAGCGTCGCCGAGGCGATGGAGCTGACAGGCGTGGCGCATATCGCGCGCCAGTCCGTGCTCACGCTCTCGGGCGGCGAGCTGCAGCGCGTCTTTCTCGCGCAGCTCTTTGCGCAGAACCCGCGGCTGCTCCTGCTTGACGAGCCGACGAATCATCTTGATCTTGTATATCAAAAGCAGATCTTTTCGCTCGTGCGCGAGTGGCTCTCGAAGGGCGGGCGCGCCGTGGTGTCGGTCGTGCACGATCTCTCGCTCGCGCGGATGTACGGAAGCCGCGGCGTGCTGCTCGACCACGGTAAGATCGCCGCCGCGGGGGAGGCCGCGGACGTGTTCGCGCCGGAAACGCTCAACGCCGTTTACCGCATGGATGTCGCCGACTGGATGCGCACCATGCTCTCCCAATGGGAAAAGTGAAGAAAGTCAAGACCACCGGCGTAGCCGGTGGCTTGCACAAGCCCTATAAGGGCGTAGGACAGCCGCGCCTCAAGGCGCATGAAAAAGTCCGCCAATCGCAACACTATTACGGGCTGCCCCCTTCCGGGGGCGGCTCTTTATTTGCCCTTGCTTACTGGCTCACCCGTAAACGGGTCGGTAAATTCTTTCAGACGGATCTGGTCCGCGGCTACATCCTCTTGCAACTGATTCCGTACATATTCCTGTATTGCCTTCTCATTACGCCCTACCGTGTCCACATAGTAGCCACGGCACCAGAAATGTCGGTTTCCGTACTTGTACCTCAGATTCGCATGCCGGTCGAAGATCATCAGACTGCTCTTCCCTTTCAGGTATCCCATTACCTCTGACACGCTATACTTCGGCGGTATCTTCACATACAGATGTATGTGATCCGGCATTGCTGCTGCCTCCAGAATTTCTATCCCTTTTCTTGCGCACAGGGCGCGGATGATCTGCCCTATGTCTGCTGAGATTTGCTTATAAATTATCTGGCGTCGATATTTCGGTGCAAACACAATATGATTAGCTCCTATTAGGAAAACACACTGTCAAAGGGGTATGTAGCGGGGGTTAGCCCGCTACTGCGGGTTTTGTGGTGTTGATTTCAATGTATTCTGCTATGCGTCTAAATTCATCCGCAAACTTAAATCTCACACTAATGTTTCCATTCTCATAAACCTTGATATGGTCGATCAGCTCAACGAGAAGTTCCCGGGAAAGCTGGTCGATATTTTGATGTTTTGTAAAGGCCACCAATGCGGGATGCTCACTCTTTACACCGTTTGCCAGTTCCGCCCGTTCAGCGTTCAGCCGGGCCAGTACATCCGTAAGAGCGATGGTCTGTCGCTCATAATCGGCTTTCATATCCCGGTAGTCCTGCTGGGTAATTTCCCCGTCTTTCCAGTCTTGATAAAGGGACTGCTTGTAGCGGCTGATTTTTGCCAGCTCCCGCTCCTTCGCAGCAATCAATTCCTCCAAACGGATGGACTGGCTTTTTTTGACCGGGGCGGTGTTAATGCTGGCAATCATTTCCGAGTAGGAAACAGCCAGATGGACTTGCTGTTGTACCGCAAAGAGGACAGCGGCCTCCAGACGGTTATGCTTGATTGAGTGCATTGTGCAGGCTGTCCGAGAGCGGTTCTTGTAGGTGGAGCAGGCATAGTACACATTATTGTTGTTGCCTACGCTCCGGGTAATTGCCCGCCCGCAGTCAGCACATTTCAGAAAACCGCTGAACAGGTGGACTTCCCGGCCTTTTGGAGAAGTACGGGTATCACGCTGTAAAAGAGCCTGTACCTTATCAAAGGTTTCATAATCAATGATTGCCTCATGCGTACCAGCTACTTCCACCCATTCTTCACGGGGAACGCTTTCAACCTCGTGTACCTTATAGCTTTTTACCCGACTGCGGCCCTGTGCCAAATCCCCGGTATAGGTGGGATTCGTCAGAATGGAGTGGATCATACGGGCTCCCCACATAGGATCGTCATATCCTCTTGTTGAAACGGGTATGCCCTTTTGCAGTTTATAAGCCGAGGGGCTGGGTACGCCGTGTTCATTCAGATACAAAGCGATGGCCCGTTTCGATGTCCCTTTTAGGAACAAAGAGAAAATGAGTTTGACAATTTCAGCGGCATCGGGATCGATGATCAACTGGTGCTTGTCCTTTGGGTGCTTCACATATCCATAAGGAGCAAATGCGCCGATGTACTGACCGTTGCGCCGCTTGTAGTCAAATACCTGGCGGATTTTCTTTGAGGTCTGGTAGCAGTATTGATCGTTCATCACATTTGTAATCGGGACGATAATACTGGAAACGCTGTCCGGGTTGAGATAGCTGTCCACATTTTCAGCAAGACTGATAAAGCGGACACCCATCTGCACAAACAGGTTATCAATCAGACTTCCCGCATCACTGTAATTTCTTGCAAAACGGGAAAGGTCTTTTACTACCACGCAGTTGATTTTCCCGCTCATTACATCGGAAAGGAGCCGCTGGAAATTTTCCCGGTTGGCGTCCGTTCCTGTGTGTCCATCGTCGGCTGCTGTATAAAAAGGACTAATAAATTTACGCCGTACAGAATTCCCTGTGTAGGGTCTCCATTAGAGCTTTGATCTCATCGGCAAGGTTCAATCGAATGTCCATGCGCCCATCCGGGTAGATGGTGACGGATTGCAGCAGATCGGCAGAAATCTCTTTGGTCAGTGCCGTAATCCCGGCATAGCTCTTGAATTGCTCGATCACAGCGTTGCTATTATCGTCGCTGCCACTTATTTTGCGCTCCAGCTCTAAGACTGTGCAGGTGATTTCCTCGGTCTGTGCTGTCAGGACTTTTTTCTGCGCCGCGAAGCTCTCACGGGATATCTCGCCCTCCACCAGCCGCTCATAGAGGTCTTGCAATCGCTCGTCAAGCTGAGCTTTTCGGCTCTGGAGCGTCTGCAAGCGGCGCTGCGCCTGTTTGCGATCAAGCTGCCGCTGTTCCCGCCTTGTTTGCAGGAGCCGGTCTATGCTGACGGCATATTGGGCATAGACCTGTATGGTGTCAATGACAGCATACAGAATATCAGACTCAGGGATTCTATCCTCCGAGCAGTCAAAACCAGTATTTAGCCTTTTTGTGACGCAGCGGTAGGAGCCGTTCTTTCGGCTGTCCCGCTGCATGGCGTGACCGCACACGCCGCAGATCACCTTGCGTTTCAGCGGATTGCCGCTGCCGGATGCAGCTTCATATTCCCGGTACTCCCGCATACAAGCCTGCGCTTTCTCGAACAGCGCCTCCGGCACGATGGCTTCATGCCTGTCGGGGACGACGATCCAGTCATTGCGGGAGATTTTGACCGTGTGTGTACTGCCCACAATATCCCGGCTCCGCTTTCCGAACACTGTCTTACCAATATACCGCTCGTCCCGCAAGAATTTTGCAACCAGACTGGCCGTCCAGAAGTTTTCCTCTTGGATGCTGCGCCACGGCATTCTTGTGCAGCCCGCCTCGACTTTGTAATTCTTTGGAGAGCTTACACCGTCGCCGTTCAGCGCCGCCGCGATTTGCCATGGTTTTGTACCATCCGCCGCCATTTGAAAGATGCGCCGTACCACGTCGGCGGCCTCGGTATCTACCAGAAGATGATTTTTGTCCTCCGGGTCTTTGACGTATCCATAAGGCGCATAGGGACTGAGAAACGCCCCGCGCTCGGCTCTGGCTTTCTTTGCGCTTTTGACTCTGCGGGAGAGGTCACGGCTGTACAGATCGTAGATCAGCGTCCGAAACGAGGTGTCGAGGCTGTCGATATCCAGCGGGTTGCTGCTGTCAAAACCGTCGTTGACGGAAATGAAGCGCACACCGAGAAATGGGAATACGCGGGAAATATAGTCTCCCACGGTGAGATAATCACGGCCAAAGCGGGAAAGGTCTTTGACTAGGATGCAGTTGATCTGCCCTCGCCTGACCTGCTCCAGAAGCTCCTTCACTGCGGGGCGCTCAAAGTTTGTACCGCTCCAGCCGTCGTCGCAAAATTCCAGTATTTCGGAACCGGACAGGTCTGCGTGACTGGACACATATTCCCGAAGGAGGCTGCGCTGGTTGGATATACTTTCGGATTCGTCCTTTTCGCCAGTTCTCAAATCCGCGTCCTCGCTGGATATGCGAAGATAAATTGCCGTTCTCATGCGTCAGCTTGCCTCCCTTCCAAATATGTACAGAGTTCCTTGTATTCGTCCCGGTAACGGAACACAATCTCGATATTGCTGTCGCCGTCCACATACACACGCTGGATCAGTGCCTGTGCCATTTCTCTGGTCAAGGTATCTGCATCCCGGAAGCTGCCGAAGGCCGCAAGGAACGGGTTTTCCGGCGTGTGCGCCGCTTCCGCCGCTTGACTGCGTGTCAGAGCCTCGATCAGCCGCTCCGCTTCCTCGGCTTCCGCTTTGTAGCGACGCTTCAGCGTCATATACTCCTGCTCGGTCATGAGCTGATCCACATAGCTCTGATACAGGCTGTCATACAGGCCGTTGTAGCGCATAAGTGACTTTTTTGCCGCATCCAGCTTGCCTTGCAGCGTCGCAGTCTGCTTTCTGTATTTGGGGGAGCTGTTCACCCTGCGGATAAGCGCCTCCATATCGGCGGCAAGGGCGATTTGCGTCTGGACGGCTTGCAGGAGCATGGGAATCAGCACATCCTCCCGGATATTCTTCTTGGGGCAGCTTGTAATGTCGTTGGTGTGCGTCTGGCAGATGAATGTGTACCACAGCTTTTTCTCATGACTCACATTCTTGTAGCGCACCAGCGGACGCTTGCAGTCGGCGCAGTAGACCAGCCCCTTGAGGATGTTTTCGGTGGTTTTCAGATGCGTGAACCTGCCGAGATTGTCAAAGTATTCTGTCTTTTTGCGCTGGGCAAGTTCCTGAACCTTGTCAAAGGTTTCCCGATCGATCAGCGGCTCGTGGGTATTTTCCACGACGATCCAGTCCTCTCTGGGCTTCATGTACTGGCCCCGGTTTTCGTAGAAGGACTGCCGCTTTGTGCCCTGCACCATATGCCCAATGTAGACTTGCCGGGACAGAATGTTTTTGACCGTCTGAACGTACCAGATCACACCGTTGTACTTTTCTGTTTTGCATACACCGGTATTGTACAAGTAGGCAGAGGGCGAAGGTACGCCCTCGTCATTGAGCCGCCTTGCGATCTGCGTGACGCCAATGCCCTCGGCACGCCAACGGAATATCTGCCGGACAACGGGAGCCGTTGCCTCGTCCGGCTCCAGCTTATGCGGGTCGTCCGGGCATTTGCGGTAGCCGTAGGGTGCCCACGCGCCGATGAAATCGCCGTTTTTCTGCTTCGCGGCCAGCGCGGAGCCGGACTTCCTGGAAATATCCTTGCTGTAAACCTCATTGATGAGATTTTTCAGCGGCACCAGATAACCGTCCGTGCCCCGCTGGGCGGTGAGGGTATCAAATCCATCGTTGACGGCGATGAAGCGCACGCCCAGAAAAGGAAAAATGCGCTCCAAATAATTGCCGGTCTCCTTGTAGTTTCTGCCAAAACGGGATAGGTCTTTGACCACGATGCAGTCAACCTCTCCGCGCTTGACCGCCTCCATGAGCTTTTCAAATTCAGGCCGTTGGAAATCCGTTCCAGTCTTCCCGTTATCACAGAACAGCCCGTACAGGGTGAGCGTCGGGTCATTTTTGATGAACCGGAGCAGGAGATTTTTCTGCCCCTCAATGGTATCCGCGCCGGGTTTGCCGCTGTCTTCCACGGAAAGGCGGGCATAAGCGGCGGCACGGTATTGCTTCTGCGCCTGTGCGGGAGCTTCCGCCGCCGGAATGACCGGGTTTGTCTTTCGTTTGGTTCTTGCCACTTATACCACCTCTCTGATTTGCGAACGGCGCAGGATATCCGTCTGCCATGCAAATTCATCCGCGAAGCGAAAACGGACTTCCACACGATTATCTTTGTAAATTAGGATGCGGTCGATCAGCGCCACCACAATGCTGCGCTCCAATTCCGTAATGTTCAGATGCTCCCGGAACTGTGCCATCCACTCCCGGTGCTCGCCGCCGTGCTCTTTGATCTGCGTAATGGTCTCCTGCAAGGTTTCCATCTGCTTTTCGCACTCGGCGCAGCGTCCTGCGTAGTTCTGCTTGAGCTTTACGTATTCCTCCCGGTCGATGATCCCGTCTGCAAGGTTTTCATACAGGGACATGAGCAGCTTCTGAAGCCGCTCATATTCCGAGCGCTTTTTGTCGAGCTGCCGCTGCACCTTCTGGACTTCTGCGGTTCTCAGGGGGGCGGTATCCGTCATGGCAAGAATATCGTCCAGATCAACCACGTCCCGGATATACTGCTTTACCGTGTCCAAAACCAGTTGTTCCAGCGCCTCGTCGCGCATCCGGTGGGGCGAACAGGATTTATCCTGCTTGTGCGCGGCGCAGACGTAGTAGACATACTTTTTATTGCCGGAGGGAACGGTTTTGCGCACCATGTTTGCGCCGCACTCGCCGCAGAACACCATGCCGCTGAAAAGCTGCACGGCGCTGTCGCCGGGGCTGCGGCGGGTATCCAACGAGAGCGCCTTCTGTACGCTGTCAAAGTCCCGGCGCTCAATGATAGCTTCGTGGGCGTCCGAAACGATTGCCCATTCGCTTTCCGGCTTTGTGACGCGCTTTCGCACCTTGTAGCTGGGTGTGGTTTCTTTTCCCTGAATGAGTATGCCTGTGTAGACCGGATTTTTCAGGATACGCAGCACGGCGTTGGCCGACCATGCCGCCTGCGGGTTCGCCTTGAAGGAGGTGGCGAACTTCATACCAAGAGATTTCTTGTACTCCATAGGCGAGAGCACCCCATTGTGGTTCAGACGGCTGGCTATGTCCTGCGGACTCATGCCCTCCAGCTTCCACGAAAAGATGTCCCGCACGATATCTGCGGCGTATTCATCTACGATCAGGTGATTTTTGTTCGCTTCATCTTTCAGATAGCCGTAGACGGCAAATGCGCCGATGTACTGGCCGCTCTTGCGCTTGACCTCAAGCTGGGTGCGGACTTTCACGGAAATATCCCGGCAGTAGGCTTCGTTTATAAGATTCTTGAACGGAATGACAAGCTCGTCCGAAGCGTTTTTTCCACCGAAACTGTCATAGTTGTCGTTGACAGCGATGAACCGCACGCCTAAAAAGGGAAATATCTTCTCGATGTATTCGCCTGCGTCCAGATAATTTCGGCCGAAGCGCGAAAGATCTTTCACAATGATGCAGTTGGTTCGTCCGGCCTTTACATCCTCCAACATCTTCTTGAAACTCGGACGATCAAAATTGGAGCCTGTGAAACCGTCGTCAATCCTGACGGCGTATTCCCGAAGCTCCGGGCGGGTTCGGATGAAATCCCGCAGCAGCTCCCGCTGCCCGGTGATGCTGTTGGATTCCTCTTTATCCCCGTCATCTCTCGACAGTCGGAGGTAAAGCGTGGCGTTCCAGACTTTCGTTTCTGTGTTGTTTTGCATATTGCCAGCTCCTTTCCTCCAAAATTGTACCTGCAATGCGCATGACTGTCGAGGATGTCGCGGGGTCAGCCCTTTGTGCGGATATATGCTTCCAGTCTGTCCTCCAACGAAATATCCGTATCGGTAAAGCTGACCCTGACCACATATTTTCCGTGCCGGTAGCAGTAGGGATTGCCGATTTGGCGAATGAAATCCAGAATACGCTCCCGCTTGGGAAGCGCTGTGTTGACCTTTACATCGCGGATATCCACCAGCGCCGCAGGGTCAACGGCGCGAATATCCATATCGGATGCCGTATATGTGTCCATGCCATACCTCCTTGCTTGGGTTATTTCATGGTTATGACTGGATAAAGGAATGTATGAATCCGGGATAACCGGCAGCGTGGACTTCATTACGGAGCCTCCATTTCTTCGGGTATATAAAGTCCCAGGCTGATTTGAATGGCTTCGTTGACGCCATCCATCTGTTCGCGGCTGACACGTCCGATATAGCGCACCACGCGGCGTTTGTCGATGGTTTTGATCTGCTCCAGAAGAACAACGGAAGCGCCGTCCATGCCCTTCACGGAGGAAAGCAGATAGTGTGTAGGCTGATGCGGTTTCTTGCCTCTGCGGGCTGTCAAAGGGGCAACAATGAGGGTCGGGCAATAAAAGTTGCCGGTGTTGTTTTGCAGCAGAAGAACAGGGCGCGTGCCGCCCTGTTCTGAGCCGATATAAGGATTTAAGTCTGCCAGATAGATATCGCCGCGGCGATATGTCCAGTTCTCCTTCAAGGTCAAGGACTCCTTTCTGTTTTGGTATGTACAGCCCTAATTTGTCCTCGACACCCCAGAGCCGTGGGAAATCATCAGGCGGCGGCTGGTTGCACCGCTCCATGGGATTTGAACCCCTCCGAGGATCGCTCCGAGCTGCCCCCATTGCGTGAAGAAGCTGTGGCTGGACAGAAGTATCGTTAGCCCTGCATACTGTCATGGCCGGATCGGGAACCACCCGATTTTTGCAGTCGGTTTTATCGCTCGTTCACGAAAGCTGCGCTGATTGAATGTTGTCCGCGCTCGTGAAGGTCGTGGCGCACCGCTGTGCTGGCTTGTGCTCTCGCACATATGCAGGAATGTACCTGATGAATGACTATGAACTTTTCAAGGAACAGTCAGCTTTCGCTGTGATTCTATTTTAAGAAATCTGTACTCTGAATGGAACGTACCATTGGGAACATCACTAACACCAATGGGAACACGGCCTATAACTTTGCTTGGAAGTGCTCCAAGTCTTCAATCAGATGCTGTATGTTTTCTTTCAGATGGGCAGCATCCAGAACATCGTGGCACTTGCCCAGAATCAGGTAATCCAAAGACGTCCCAAATATCTCCGAAATCTGAATCATCAGATCGACAGAGCAGCCCTTTTTACCGGATTCGATGCGGCTGATGTAGCCGTGGGAGACATTCAGCAATTCAGCCAATTCTATCTGGTCGAGTTTCTTCGCCAGGCGCAGCTCACGAATCCGCGCTCCGCTGGCCTTCGTGTTGTAATACATAAAAACCTCCGTGAATTTGAAATGTGGGAATTTCAAATCCACGGAGGCGGAGAACGGCAATGAAGCCCTAAAGGCGCAGAAAAGCCCGCAGCATGATTGCTGCGGGCAGAATGGGGCGATATGAAGTTGTGGTGGGGCGGCGCATCCGGAAGAGACCGCAGGACATACGGGGCGCTCACAACCGCGCTCCGTAAAAATAAAAATAAGAGTCCCGGCAGGAGCCAAGCCCCTGCCGGCTTATAGCCGCCCATAAAGATCCCCCGTCCGGTTCCATTCCGGCTTGTTCAGCCGGTAATGGGATCATACCAGACGGGTAATCTCAGCCTGAGCCTTATTTCAGCCTTATTTTTGCAGCAGTTTTGCCGCAAAAAAGCCGCACGAGCACCCTCACCAGAGCCGCACGGAAGACGCGCGGGCGCTTTACATTCTCTTCCATAATTGCTTTACAGATGCAATCTGCTCTTCACTCATGTGAGCTTTTGCAGTTTGCAGGAAGCTTTTCGCCAACTCAGCGCCGCCTCTGTGATACATAATAAAAATCATATCCATATTCAGCTCACTGTCATATGGATCAAGGCTCATCGCATCAACCACCGCACGGTGTGCCGCACAATAATCGCCCTGTTCCATCTTGCGCTCAATGTAACACTTGATAATCCGAAGAAAGATGTTGTGATAATATGCCGTTTTAGGCATCAGCCAATGCTGATAGGAGATTTTAGAAAACAAATCACCGCGATATAATTCGACGGCTCCCTGATAAAGTTCAGATTGTGCCTTTGGATTTACCTCTGCTTCCATACGATGGCAGTTATCCTCAAAACGGTCAAAATCTGTATAGACGTTATACTCCGGATTGATGACAAACGTTCCATGACGGCCGACGATCAAATCCTCTAAATCAATGATGCTCAGAATACGTCGGAGACGGTAAGCAATATTGCTGACGGAACGATACGAATTGTCCATCACATCACCTGGCCAGAGCGCTTCCGCCAATCGCTCGATCTTTAATGCCCGTTTCATATTCGTGATAATAAGGGCGAAGAGGTTCAGACAGAGGTCGGACGAGATATCTTCTTCCGTAAGCGTGCCCTTCGCGTTCCTGATCTCCAAATCCCCAAGGCAGTTCACATAGACATCGTGGTCGCTGTATTTCGACGCCCGCTGTGCCGCGGCAATGGACTGGCTCAGCTTGATCTCATTCAGCTCTACAACGACCGCGTAGGAGATGATGAACAGGAACGTCGGATCGTCCTGAAAGCGCGTCGGGTCGTCAACCGCGATATAGCCTTGATTGATGCGCTTGGAAAACGGCGCTGCCAATATGGATTTCACACCGTAGCGCTGGAAGAATTGATATTCATCCGGATATGTATCCCTGATTGCCTCCATATCCGGTATGACAACAGGCCGGTTCAGCGACAGAAATTCACACCATCGCGGGAAGCTCTCTACGGCAAGATACTGGAGCATATTCTTCTGGTGCTCTACGCCTTCCGCACACCATTCGTAGGTAAGCAGTCCAATTTTCAAATCCCAATCTGCTTCTATAACGGAAGCTCTGGCCGCACCGTAAAACTCCGCTGCACCTTGCAGTAGGCCGTTGATGATATCCTCCGATTCCTCTAAACTGCGCAGCCGCTCTTCCAGAAGTCCAAGTGCTGTCTGGAAATCTTGGGACGCTGCGCGATTGTTGTTCTCTAAACTGTTCATGGCTGCGCTCCTTTCTACAAATCAAAAAACTGCCTGATCATCCAATCAAGCAGCCTTTTCCGCAGCATCCACCATTGGTGGTGCTGCGTCATTATTTGTCCGTAGGTGTACGCCTCCATGCGAGGGTTCTGTTCCGCTCTGCGATAATGCTGTCAATTTCATGCACTAGCCTGATCTTGCACAGCAAACCGCCGGTAGCGCAGAGGTGCACCGTCCGAGCAAATAACAAGGCTAACATGGCTGTGCGAATTTCGTGATCTCTTAGCTATATCGGTGACAGAATGACGTGTGCCTATCGGAGCAGTCCCTTTACGATAGCATGAATATTCTGTAGCTGTTCAGGATTCAGTTTCTGCATATCCTGAAAAACCGCTCTGAGCTGTTCGGGATACTCATTCCCATCGTCAAAGAAGTCCCTTGCGGTTATATCAAGGTAATCGCAGATGTAGAAGAAGCCGCTCAGCGACGGCATGGACTTCCCGGTCTCAATATTGTTGATATAACCCGGATTCTGACCCATTGAAAGGCTCATGTCACGAGCCGAAACACCCTTTTGCGTTCTCAATTTGGCCAGTCTCAGGGAGAACTCCTTGTCCGTCATCACTTCACCTCCACATATTATATTTTAGCCCATACAGCGGCTATTCTCGTTTGAATGTAGCCCTTGTTTGTGCGAATGTATGGGTTTATAGATGCTATTATATGCAGAGATATTGGATTTATAATGTAATAGAAAAAGGACTCTCGATTGGGGCATATAGTCCGCAATGAGAGTCCTTCTGAAATATTCAACTGTATCAGTTGGTGTGAATAATGAAGCCGGAGAAACCTGAGTAAGTGGTTGGCCTAATGCTACTCATATTTGACTTGTCGTGTTGCTTTTCCGGCGCATACGGGACATCCACATTTCTGCTTTCCGGTTCGGGAGTAGATGGCCGTTTTCCAAACATGCCCTTCAGCGCATTTCCACCATACCCGCTTGTGACTTCCCGGCGTTACCATTTCTGGGGTCAGACCGCTGTTCAGCGTGCTATCCCATTGCGCGGCGATTTTCGGATGAAGCGTAGCAAGATCATTAAAACCAGCCAGAACGCGCCGTCCTGCGCAGTATGGGCAGCCGGAGTTCTCTACAGCTCTTGCTGCAACGATGGCCTGCCATTCATGACCAAGTGTGCATCGCCACCATACCTTTCTGTTGCTGAAGGAAGTAATCTGATCCGGTCTCAGACTTCCGTTGCGCTCCGTATCCCACTGTGCGGCGATGTCTGGAAAGAGCGTCGCCAGATCATTCTCGCCGGACATCACAGCCTTCCCAGTGCAAACCGGGCATCCCGCGCCTCTGCTTCGGCTGAGTATGCGAGCTCGCCATGAGTGTCCATTCTGACACTTCCACCAAACGTATTTATGACTTCCTTCCAACACATCTGAGGGCTTTAGTTCACCATTTTTCTCGTTGTCCCATTCAGAAGCCAGTGCAGGATTCAAGGTGAGCAGATCATTGCTTTCGACCCAGAGCATCCGCCTGGTACAGTAAGGACACATCGAACCATTTGCACGAACCCGGATTTCCGAATACCATGTGTGACCGTTTTCACAATGCCACCAAACCTTTTGATGGCTCCCTTTATGTACGGTATTAGGGGTAAGCGGTGCATTTTTCTTCTGATCCCACTCTTGCAGAAGATACATTCTGTTCTGACGCTCACAGAAGGATTGCAAAGAGTTTTCTTTTTCATTCAGGTACTCCATATTGCTGAAACAGATTCATAACCGCGTTTACAAATTGCAGCTACAAGTCCGGCTGCAACTGCACGCGCAGTTCAGCATCGGCACTTTTGCTGACGCTGATTTTTATGGGGTTATCCTTCGCCCAAACAGGATCAGCAGCCGCTTTTTCTGACCACTTCTCGTAAAAGCTGATAACTTCACCGTTTATGGCTTCTTCCGCTTTTTTACGGGCTTCAGCCGCTTCTTCAACCGAAGCATATGTTCCAAGAAAATATTGCCGATGCTGGAATACGATTTTCGCAAGGTAACGGCCTTTGACCAGATACACACCCTTTACGCCGGTCGTATTATTTGAGGGAATCTTCCTGCTTTTGAGTGCGTCGATGCTGGTGCCATCCACATGTGTCAGGAATCCGCCAAGGGCTTTATCGTGCTCCTTTTTCTTGCAGCCGCAGCTTGTCTGGCCGCAATACATCAGGCTGTTATAGGAAACGTCTGCCTCGCTGCCGCAATCGCATTGGCAATGCCAGATCACGAAGCCCTTTGCGTCACGCTTTTTCGTAGAGTATTGCGCAGTCAACCTGCCGAACCTCTGGCCGGTAATGTCCGATGTGGCATAGTTTTTCACGCTTTTACAACCACAATGCGTTTTACGGCCGGACACAAGCTCAGAGGCTGTTACCTCGCAGGTATAACCGCAGCTGCACAGACAAGTCCAATATGCCCCCATTTTCGTGCGCTTCCGGCTCTTTCCGACGACGCAGAGGTCGCCAAAGGTCTGCCCCAGCAGGTTGTAGGCATTGGCCCGATACGCCATTTCTTTCCGCAAACAGCCGCAGCTCCGAGATCCGCCAGATAGCAATGACCGTTCCAGCACATACCGCTCCGTGCCGCAATCGCAGCGACACAGATACTTCCGCTCACCCCGCTGGGTCGTCACACACCCACCCAGCACAATCCAGCGGCCAAAACGCTGACCGCAGTTAAGCCTCTGATCTGTTTTCTGCTCTATCATTGTTATGAGTTCACATTGTCCTCGCCAAAGAACGCACCTTGCTTGCAAAGCTCGTAGTAGCATTTCGCGCAAAGCTGTCCCTGTCCTTGGACATAGTATTTTCGCTGGGAGATCGGCGTGTTTTGGGGAACATTGGTCAGATGTCAGCACAGAACGCAGCGATCCATCTTCTCCCATCTGGCGCTGTTGGCACGAGAGCGGCGGTTTCTTTTCCTGTCCAAATTGATAATATTATTTGCCATATTCAACCTCATTTTTCCATCGGTGTCGGAGCTGGAGAAGGTGCAGCTATCTCCTCGCGGTTGCAAAACACCGTCACGCGGGTCTTACCGCCTTTGGTGCAGGTATAGAGGACGAGATCGTACCCGCTGTTCTGCACCGCATCTACCTCGTTCGGGTTCAGCGTTTCGATCTTTTCGACGCAGTAGGTGTTGACAATGCCCTCCATGTCCGTAAAGGTGACGGTATCTCCCACCGATAAGTCTCTCAAATGCCCAAAATGGCTTTCGTAATTGTGCGCGGCAATGACAAGATCGTCCGTGCGAGAAGATCCGAACTGACGGCAGGGTGCAAGCTTTAGCCGGTTATAATCCCATTCAGACATAACAGGCAGTTTCAACCCCAGTACCGGAATCTCCATATAGCCCACATATTCATAGCCATCCAGCATCACGACCGGCATTTGTGGGTCAAGCGGCGTCGCAGACGGAGCTGCGTCCGGCTGCGTACTGATAACCGGTACTTTTATTGTTTTCATTTCAATAACCGCCTCAACGTTTTCCAGCAGGCTCTCGGCTTCCTGACCGGCTTGTACATCCTCCTGACGGTTATGGAGGAAAAGGAGCAGTGCCGAAAGGATCAGCACTGCTCCCACTGCTACGATGGCAATGCCCGTTTTTTTAGGCATTATTTTCTCTCTTTTTCTTCACCAGCATTGCCCCGCCGAGAGAAACAAGGACAAGTCCTGCGCCGCCGAGCACCCAAATAGGCCAGTTGAGCTGACCGGTCTGGATCAGACTTCGGGTATTGGTGATGGTAACGACATTACCGGAGACACTGTAAGATGGGACATAGCCCTTGGGGATATTCGACTCGATAACCTGCCAGTTTCCGTAGGCACTCAGGTCTTTCCATGTGTAAGTCCAGTTGTTCCATGCACCGAGACGTACCGTCTCATAGGGAACATCACCGTTATAAAGCGTGACGGTCACGGAATCCGGGCGATCCTTCATATCATCGCTGCTCCACACCTTGCGGGCAACGACATCCAGAGGATAGGAGGGATCAGGATCGGGCTTGGGCGGCGTCTTCTTTGTGTTGGTGATGGTTGTCAGCGTGCCCACCGTGTTGTAGCTGACGGTGTACCCGGCGGGAACCTCCGCTTCCTCGACAGTCCAGGTATGGCCTTCCAGAAGCCGGTCAAAGGTGTATGCCCATCCGTTTGCTGCGTTCAGCTCCTGAGAGCTTTCGACCTTACCGTCTTTCAGCAGATTGACCGTGATGCTGTCATTGGCGTGGTTCGCATTGCCGTCAGACCAGACCTTACGGACGGAAAGCTGACTTTCGTTGTAAGCTTCCACATGGAAGATCCAGTCCACTTCACCTACGCGGTTGGCGTACTTGTTGTCCAGCTCAATGGGGACGCTCAGCTCGACTTTCAGCGTGGCCGTCTCGCCGGTGCGGAAGGTGCCGAGGAACTTATTGCTTTTCAGTCCGTCCAGTTGGTCGGGAGAAGCGTCATAGATCAGCTCTGTACCGTTCCAGACCTTCATGGAGAGCTTGGACAGGAACTCCGTCATGGTGGCGACGGTCTCCTTCTCCGCGACCTTGGGACTGAGAGGATTGTCCGTCTCATCATGCGCCTCGGCTCTCATGTAGAGATTCACGAAATCGCAGTCGGTCGCCGAATTGGTGAAGGTAATAGTCTCCGTCACGGTATCGCCGGGCATGACGTTTTTGAAGCTGCCGAACAGGTCGGTCTCCGTGTACTCGCTGCCGGGCTGGAAGTCAAAACCTTTTGAGAACCCTTCAAACGTGATGGAAGGAGACGCTGCAAAGGCCGTTACTGACATACTCATCACTACGAGCAGCATCAGCACAAGGGATGTGATTGCTTTGAATGATTTTTTCATGATCTCCACCCCCTTAGTTACCCGGTACGCTCAGACTGCCGTCTGCGCCAATCGAGAAGCCTGCGCCCCAGGCTGCCTTGACGGCATCTTCCGGAACGCTCTGGATGGCCTCGGCCATCACGTCAACAGCCTGCTTGCCGCCGTCCGTATCCAGGTAGGAGCCGACCAGCGTCATGCTGTCTGTCAGGTTAGTTTTCGGTCTTTCTCCCGGAGCAACAGGCAGCGTGTAGTAGTAATAACCGTCATACGATACCCAGTTTGCACCCAGCGTAAATGTAGGGAGGGATGCGGTGCCGCCGATGTGCTGCCCCTGATCGTTTGTGCGATAAGTCACCAGCTTGACACGGATAAAGGCATTGATCGTGCCGGTATTCTTCACGTTGACGTTGGATTTCACGCCCCTGCTGCCGTCAAACCTCTCCGTCACTTCGCAAGTAACCTTGGTGGGAAGGAATTTGTTCTGAATCGGAGAGTCTTTTGTGCTCAGCCATGCAAGCGTGCCGCCGATGGCCAGCGCAAGAAGGAGTACGGTCGCAATTACCATGGTCGTTAGGCGGCCAGTCCGGAGCGTTTTTCCATGTACCGGAGCTGCCGTTGCCTTGCGGTGCTTGCCTTCATATCTGCCTCTATACATCTTCATTCCCTCCTTTCTTAGTGATTCGTGCCGAAGATGTTACGAACAACCTCGCTGAAGCCGTTCAGCCACTGATTGTTGTTCTTCGTGTTGGTGCAGGCGATGCTGCCGGTGGGATTCTGTGCCGTCAGCGCAGCGCTGCCGCCGTTATTGGCAGAATAGCGCCAGCTCCAGCCGGTGTTTTCGCTGATGGTGTAAGTACCGATGGGCAGTTCGACGAGGGTTTCGGTGCCGTTGCCCCAGACGGTCACTTCGGAATACTTCACGCCGTCCTTGAAAACATCGAACACATAGGACTCGTCAGCCGCGCCGCCCTGCTTGGTAATGTTCAGCGTGCAGGTCTGGATGTGGATCAGGAACGCGGGAGCACCGGGCGTTGCTGGGGTCTCCCAACCGCAGGCGGTGGTGCAATCCTGATGCACGAACGTGGTATGCTCATTCACATTTTCTGTGCCGATTTTGACCGTAGCCGCAACCGGAACATCCTGCTTGGTGTACTTGCCGCTTTCGAGCTTGCTTTCATCCGGCGTGTAGCTGATATCCAGCGTCGGCTTTGTGCCGAGCATGGTTACGCCTGCATCTGTCGATGCGGTATCACCGTGCTTCCACGTTTCCAAACCTACCTTATTGCTGCTGTAATCGTTGTTTGTGGGGACGCTCTCGCCGTAGTAAGCGCTGGAATCCTTGAACGTCAACTCCGGCTTGAAAACGTAGATGTTAGCGGCAGGGTCGTTGGCGCCGGTTTTCGCGGTTGCCGCGTCACCATTAGCGGGGGTAGAAGTACCCACGGTCTTGGGCGCTACGGTAACTTCGACGGTATAGGTCGTATCTTCGGTCAGGTTTTCAAGCTTGTCAGAAATGACATTGCCGTCCTTGTCCTTGACCGTAACGGTGATATCGACGTACTCGGTCTGCCAGGGATCAAGGCCGTAGGGCTTATCAGTGTCGGTTGCCTTGCTGAGATCAAGCTTTACATCGCCAACGCTGATTTCAGAGCCATCCTTGAGCTGATCGGCGGTGACTTCGCCCTTGAGATAGACGTTCTTGTCAGTGGCCGTGACGGTCACATCCTGAATGGGAACATTGACTTTGGGCTGCTCGAAGGTCATAACAGGGGTCTGCGCGGAGCCGTTCTCGTAGATACCCGCGCTTGCATTGGTGATAACCTCGTTGCCGCCCAGGAAACCGCTCTTGGGTGATACCTCAAAAGAAATAACCAGTTTATTGCCGCGAACGGTGGAATTGCCCTGCGCATCCGTTTCGGTGCCGCACCAGTTTTCGGAGAAGTCAAAGCCGGTTACGCTGACCTGGTCGCCGTCGACCGTGGCAGTCGCGCCGCCGGGGCCGCCGCTGGTGCCGCTCCATGTGTAGGTATTTCCGTCCTTCCCGGTGCAGGCATAGGTGTCGATCCGAATGCCGCTTGCCGTCGTTCCGGCAGGCAGCGTGAAGTACGGAGAAATAATGTCCTTCACAACTGTCTCACTGCCCAGCGTGGTCTCAGCACCGCCCGTCTCGATCTGGTTGGAAATCTGCTGGAAGATGCTGTTCAGTGTTCCAGCATCCGCAGCGGAAAGATAATAACTGGGAGACTGCGGATACTGCGTGTTGGAAGACACACGTTGCATGAACCAGTTGGCCTTCTCTGTTTCGTTTCCGTTCTGATTGCCTGCGCTGGTCGCGTCCGCGCCGGGGAATATGCCAATGGTGTATACTGTTGCTCCATAGGTGTTTTTTGCAGTCCCAGCCTGAGTAATCGCACTATTCGCCGTATCGGAATCATAACCGCTCCAACCAGGAACACCATCTGAAAATACGATTACGACACGATTCCGTTTTTCTCCCTCCGCTATGGGGTTTGCACCGAAAATCCCGTTACCCATCTCCAGTCCAAGATTTGTAAGCGTTCCGCCATCCGCAGAAAGAGCTTCGATGGAAGCACTAACATTGCCAACTCCCGTGGAGGTGTTCATATTCTGAAAGGCGTTCCCATATTGCCCTTGTGCAGCAGTTCCGTATCTATATTGATTGCTACCTACAAAAACTTCTGTGTTGTTGTAATTATAATTGGTGCCGTTATAGCGTTGTCCACTCGCAAAGCCTACCACCGCAATGCGGTGATTGACATTATCGGCAGGGGCATTGATGTCGCCATCCTCACCTGCTGCCTTCGTAGCAACGGCATTGGCGAATGTAGTTGCTGCATTCTTTAGAGCATTCAGCCTCGTATCGCCAGCACTACTACTATAATCCCTGCGATAAAACTGCGTGTCAGGACTGCTCCCATCCCCAAACGACTCTTCTATAACCGTTGTGGCTCCATTCAGAGTATATGAATAGATGTACTTCTTTACGGACTGATAGAGAGGAGCATATTGCCCAAAGTTTGGAATGCTATCGTCTCCGGTCGTATAGAGGATTTGCTGACCATCCACCGTGTACCAGTATTCATCAGCGGAAAAAAGATGTCCTTCTCTCTTCACTGTGACGGACTTATACTCTCCTGAAACCAGACAGTACAGGCTGTTTTGATTATCATAGTATTTCCTGTTGCTCCAGCCGGAAATAGCGGTATATACCATCTTCTGTTCTACGGAAACGGCAATATACTCGTTATTATTCAGCTTGTGCCACAGGTTCTCGCTGCCGCCATTGTGCCTAAGCGGATAATACTCCTCATTATGATAGTTGCGACTGTTCCATCCACTACCTTTCCGGTATGCCGTATATGTATAGCCACCTATCGGGTCTTTCATCGAGCCGGACTGGTCGATAACAAGAACAATATCAGTGGGGATATCCGTTTTCTGCTCCGTAATGACCTTAGAGCCGGTGGCGAAGGCTTCCAGCGTGATGGTGTAGGAACCGTCATTGTTGGCAGTAGCCGTCTTGCTGATCTTCATGCCACTGTCGGGCGCATTGTCCGCATAGGCTCTCGTGCCGGGCACGATCAGCGCACAGAAAAGGGACAGGCACAAAAGCAGCGATAGAATCTTCGTCTTTTTCATTCTCTGCCTCCTTAATTGCCGCCGGTGACGGGTTCGCCAAAGGGCGCAACATTGGTATAGTTCACCGTAGGACGGTAAATCTCACTCTCCACGGGAGGTTCGGATTCTTCAATAACGATGGCGGGCAAGGGCGCGGGCATCAGCTTATCCATGTACGCCTCCACCTGTGCGACCTGCTCCTCCGACAAAGACTTCAGTACATCCTCCGGGGTTGCCTTGATAATAGCCTCGATCTCCTCCAGCGTTTGGCAGGCCATAAGCCGGTCAAACAGGTGGCAGGGACATTTGCAATCCTCGCCGGTGCAGCCCTCTGTGCAGGTATCGATATGCTTGGAAGCATCGGATAAGGGCTTCACATACAGCGGGCAGCCCTCCTTATGCGCCTCGCCCTCGGCTGCGCCGCAGGTGCATTCCTTGGGAGCCTCAGTCTCGGCAGGCTTCTCCGTTTCCGCAGGCTTTTCCGTCTCGGAAGGCTTCTCGGTTTCGGAGGGCACGGGGCTCTCCGTCGGCTTGGGCTCCTCCGTGGGTGTTGGCGTTTCCGTTACCTCCGGCGTGGGAGTCGGGGTTTCTTCCGCGACCGTAAGCTCGCCGTTTGTAGCGGCCTGATCGGTAGAAAGCGCCAGCGTGCCGGGAAGCACGACAGCGATCACCAGCGCAAGGCTGATAATCAGTGCGAATCCTTTTTTGTTCTTCATAGCGCTGCCTCCTTACGAATTGGGCCAACCCTTGGCGTCCATAACGGTATCGCCGTTGTTGGCGGTCTGCACGGCCTGGGCGGAAACATCCACCGTTGCCGTGGCGTTCTGGTACTCGTTGCCCATTTCGGGCTTGAATGTTACAGCGGTGAAGATGGGCGCGGTGACTTCTCCGGGCTTTAAGGCTTCCTTATAGTAATAGTAGCCGTCTTTTTCCGTCCAGTCGGTGGTGTTGAGCGTCAGCTCCACCAGCCCGGTATCCGGCGCACCCTCGCCCTGAAGCTTGATGTTCTTCTCCACTTTTACCCGTACCCATGCGTCGGACGCTCCGGTGTTTTTCACCTCCGCGATCTTGGTGACGGTGGTGTTGGGCATCACTCCGCTCAGGTTTTCAAAGGGCTTGGTTTTTTCGTCATCCGCCCATTCCTGCACTGCGATCTCTACGCCGCCGGTGGTGATGACATTGTGCGCCTTACCTTCTGCGGTAAAGAACGCAATGGTTCCGGCGGCGAGCGTGGCAATGCAGATGGCCAGCACCGACAGAATCAAAATTTTTCGCTTCATAGTCCTTACTCCTCTCAAGCTGTATTTGCAAACCTCCGCTCCGGGATTTGATAACGAAGTTGCATGGTCTTGTCAGACCATAAGAGAACATCCGGTCTTGCCGGGTGCTCTCATATGGCCTGTACCCCGAAGGGTACAGACCACATAGGTGGAGGGGAATAGCACAGCCAATTGCAAAGCTGTGCTAAATTAGATTACTGCCAGTTGGAAGCGGGAGTACCCCAGGGATTGTAGTTGGCACCGAAAGCGGCCTCCATAGCGGCGGCAGCATTGTCAAAGCCCTCGGCCTGGCAGGCAATGGCGAACACGGGGCAGGAAACGCTGTTCCAATCCCAACCATCGTCCAGAGTAACTTCCTTGCCAAAGGCGTAGCACTTGCCGTCCTTGATGTCGAAGGTCTTATCAAGGTAAACGCCCTGCACGAACTGCTCGGTAGTGGCATTGGCGTCAACAGGCTGATAGTAATCCGCGAAGTAGACATTGTACTTGATGTCGTCGATGGTAGTCTCGAAGTAATTCCACTTGTTACCATGCTTCCAGTTCCATTCAACGTCATAAGTAGAGATAACATTGCCGTCAACGACCTTGTTGCCAAAATTGAAGTGCAGAACGTTCATGCCGGCATTGAAGGTTTCATAGCCATCGTCAAGCGCGGAGGGGATGGCAAAGTAGGCACGGATATAAGCCTTCTCAGAACCGGTGTTCTTGATGGTGACCATCTTGTCCACATAGTTCTTGGCAATAGGCATACCATACTCGTCCTTATCGCCTTGGGCAGAGCCGACGATTGGGTACAGCTTCTTGTTCTGCTCAAAAGGCACAAGGCCGTTCTCGCCGCGCTGCTGCTCGATCAACTCGATTTTTACATTTCCGACTGCAAACGTGTTGGTGGCTTGATCGGTGTCGGTGAAGTAAGCCAGAGATGCGCCCACGATGGCAATCGCTACGAGAGCAACACACAGGAAGATGGCGGTAAGTTTCTTTTTCATGTACTTTTACTCCTTAGTAAGTATTTGGTATCGTTTCTGCGCCCATGCGCAGAGGGTTGCTTAGGGGTTGGTGGGGTTCACGTTTGCCCATGCTTCAGCAGCGGTAAATTCCGTTGTGGCGTTCTTGTGAAGCTGAGAAGCGTAAGCGGTAACGGTCAGTTTCGGCAGCGTTTCCGTTGTAAGGCCATCCATCATCGCCTTGGTGACTTCGCCCTTGACAGTGACCTGATCGCCCTTCAGTACGCTGTAGGCTGTGCCGATATCGGCGGTCTGAACCTTACGGTAGTAGACATTGGTTTCACCGGGAACCAACGTCCAGCCTTCAGCCATCTCATAAGTCAGGAAGGTATCGAAGTTCTGGGACTTCTCAAGCTTCACAAACAGGAAGCACTCTTCGGAGCCAGCCAGGACAGTCGCCTTGGGGTTCTTGCTGATGGTGTAGCCCGGAATCATTTTGTACTCCGTGCCGGTGGTCTCTTTCAGCTCGACCTTGATGTCGCTGGTGGTAAAGGTATTCGTTACCACATCAGACTTCGCGGTCAGCCATGCCAACGTACCTGCTACAACGCCAACGACCAGTAGAGTCAGCGCCAGAACCAGCGCCAAACCTTTCTTCTTCATGTTGTTTTCCTCCTTTCTTCGGGTATTTGCGATTGGGTTTTTATTTCAACAGACAGCAGAATCCATACGCTCCCCCTCATCTGTTGGAATCGTGCGTGATGTTTTTAATCAAAGGCATCCCAAGCAGCTTCTGCGTTGGCAAAGCCGTCAGCCTGAATGGCGTAAGCATTGACGGTGATGGTCATGCCCTCGATGGTTGCAAGCTGCTCATTCGTGATAGTGCCGGGAACGGTGATGGAATCAAACAGAGCGTCCAGAGCGACATCAGCAGTGGGAGCACCAACAGTCTCTTTGTACCAGAACTCATAGGTACGGGTGTCTGCGGTCGCATCTTTGGTGTTGTCCTTGTAAATCCAGTTGGCAGAATCATAACCGTTGAAGATGCTGGTCAGATCTGCGCTGGTGGGAGCAAAGATAGCATCCAGAGCACTGGCCTTGGAGAAGGTGACAGTCATCTTGATGTAGCTGGCTTCACTGCCGTTCAGCACAGTGACCATGGGGTCTTTGTTGTAGGTGTGACCCGGCAGCAGCTTGTAGCTGTTGGCCTTGACACGCGCAGCGCCCTCAACCAGAGAGCCGTCAGTATTCGCCTTGGCTTCGTCCAGTTTGATTGCTACGGAGCCGACGCTGAATGTGTTGACGACTTCATCGTTGGAAGTCAGAAACGCCATGGTTCCCAGCACAGAGGCGGTAACAAGCAATACCGCACAGAGGGTCAGGAGCAGAGCCTTGCTTTTCGTTTTCATCACGAAAACCTCCTAAAAATTTGTTATATAGGGAGCCTTGCGGCATTGCCCTTGAATAAATGTGAAGCGCTTACTGCGCGTCCCGTTCTGCTTCCCGCTTTATCAGCTCCTGCCGGAGCGCATCGGCGGCAGCTTTGTCAAAGCGGCCTGCCTCGACGGTCTGATGAATGGCTTCCACCTCGTCGTCTGTGAGCAGATTGTCAGTTTTCCGGCGGATCTCGTCGGTCAGGCTTTCATCGGCGGGTTCTTCCGGGGTGACATCGACCGCAGCAGCTTTGTGTGCCGCAGCATGAGCGCCTTTTTTGCGCCGGGAAGACTTTTTCTTTTTGCTCTCGTCCTCGTCTTTGCCGTCCGCAAAAATGTCGGGGATGAACACAAGCAAAAGCAGGACAGCACCGGCAGAGATGGCAATGTACATTCCGGGCGGGTGCTGGATATAATCCGCAATATAGCCGAGATACGGGATGGAGAAGATCGGCGTGCCGATTACATTTTTATAATGTACGAGAGAACCATCCTCGGCTTCGTTGGCGTCGCCCTTGGTGCGGAAGCGGATCACGGTGGGGTCTTCCTCGTCCGGGACGATGCCCACGACGCGGTGCGTGGCCACCGTGTTCTCGTCCAGCATGAACGTGATGGGTTGTCCTTCTTTTATGGTGTAGGGGTCTACCTTCTTTACATAGATCAGCGAACCGGTGTGATAGGTCGGCTCCATAGAGCCGGACAGCACGGTGAATACCTGCAATCCAACGACTCTCGCGCCAACCAGCAGGAGCGCCAGAAGCACCACCAGCGCGACCAGGATGCTGCTGATCACATTCCAGATTTTCTTGAGCGAGTTATTCATAAAGCTTCTTTCTTATCCTCTTCTTCTAAAACTTCAGCTCTGACGTTCGGCACGACAAAGCTATAAATCTGTTCAAAAGCCCATGTGATCGTTTCCTCACTGTTTTCCATCTCGCCGTTCATAACTCTGGAGGCAAAGAACAGCATCGTGGAGAAGACCTGATGAATGAGCATGTCCATGTATGTGCCGGGCTTGAAGGACTTGCTCGCCTTCTCGATCAGCGGCTTAAAACATGCAAGATGCGTTTCGTATGCATGAGAACGGCAGCTTGCGGAATAATAGTACCGAATGTAGAAGATACAATCGGCTGGCTCATTCAGGATGAAGTCCCAGCTTCTCTTCCAGAGGATATAGGCCCGCTCTTTCCACGAGAGTCCCGGCATGTGCATAACAGGAAGCGTCTTTTGCAGAAGGTTGGCAAAGTTCACATCTTCCATGTGAAGTGCCGCGCTGAGCAGGTCATCTTTGCCGGAGAAACACTTATAAATATATGCCTCGTTCAGCTTCGCTTCGGATGCAATGGCTTTGGTAGTGGTTTTCTCCAGGCCATCCCGCGCTACGACGCGAACTGCGCTGTCTATGAAGACCTGCCGCATCTCTTGTACTTCCAACTGCACACCTCTTTCTGGAAAATAAGCGGGTACTTATCCTGTCCGGGAAAAGAAAGCAGAACATCAGCACGCGCCGATTGATCTGCTGGTTCTGGCGAAAAATCATCGTGGAGTTCATCACTCGACGGACAGACGGGAATTCAATCCACGATTAGAAACTTCACGTCAAACCTCCTTCATATCAAAAAAGCCTTGGGATTCGGTGCTTCGTGGAGTTCATCACTCCATCCAATCACCCCATCCAAGGCGGCAAAACACTGGAATACCTATGTTTTTTCGTGCGCATGACACAAAAGTTTGACTGCGTATTTCAGAACCCTACGGCGTTCAATTTTTTCATATTGTCCCGCTTCAAAATCAGAGAAGAGTGGACGTACCGGTCAAGCGTGATGGTCGTTGTCGCGTGTCCTAGCACCTCTGAAAGCGACTTGATCTCAAACCCAACCTCGACGGCTCGCGTCGCAAACGTGTGACGAAGTGTGTGAAAATGAACGCCCTCCAGGCCACATTCGCGGGTATATTTCTCCATCCTGTATTGCAGCGCACGCGGCTCCATATAATTTTCTGTGCCGGTCAAAACATAAGCGGCTGAACTGTGAGGATTCATCTTCCCGCAAAGCTCAGCCGTGTAGTCTGTTATGGGAATCGTCCTGATGGAAGTATCGCTTTTGGGTGTACCGATCACAATTCTCGTCCGTGAACCGGGATTGTCAGCGGTACTGGTATCGCGCAGCCGTTGAAGCGTGGCGTCGATGCGGATCGTCTGTTCTTTTAAGGATATATTGCCCCATTGCAGCGCACAGAGCTCTCCAATACGAACACCCGTGAACAGCGTCAGCAGCACGCCAAACTTGCAGGTATCCATATCATCCAACAGGTAGGAAACGAAGCGCGTCTGCTCTTCGCGGGACAGCACCCGCATTTCCTTTTTTCCGGGCTTTGGATAATTGATCTCGATTGCCGGGAATCCTCCGGTGAAAAATGTCGCTGTGTATTTCAGGATACCGTGCAGAACGACAAGCACATCATGCACAGTCTTCGGAGCCAGCTCATCCTCAAAAAGCAGCTCCTCGGTGAAGTCGTCGATCAGGCCGGTCGTCATGCCCATGGGGAAGCAGCCACCGAGCTTCGGCTTGATGTACTTCCGCAAAGCGGTATCATATTTAATATAGGTAGACTCCTTCACTTTGGGCTTTCGCATACGCAGCCATTCGTCGCAGTAGAACGCAAAACGGTGCCGGGAGTTTGTGCTTGGAATCGGCTTCCCGTTGACCAGTGCCGCTTTGCACTTAGTCACTTTTTCCTTGGCCTCCCGATAAGTCTTGCCGTAGCAGAAGCCGTACTTGATTTTGCCGGAAAGCTCATAGCCTTTGATATAGCGTGCTTCCCATCTGCCGTCCTTGCGTTTGAAAATATTTTCACCTTTTGCCATCTTGAGAACCTCCTAATTTTTTGAAAACGTTGTGGCAACTCACATTCTACCAACAGCACCAAGCTGTTCCAGACTGCGCATTTGACTGCGATAAACCGTCAGCCAAACGTGTCAGCAGCAGAAATCGGGCACATAATTTCAAGTTCACGCCTGCACCCTAATTTCTTTTTTCAAAAACTGCCGCAAATTCACCTCTTCCTATTGATTTTTACCGAGCTAAGTGCTATAATCTGTTATGAATATTATAGGGCGTAAGGGTCATGGAGTGATGAACTCCACGAAATAAGAAGCCGCGTCTGAGACGTTACACTTGGCAAGCAATGCCTGCGTTTATACAAACTTGACGAACAGGGAGATTTCCGGTGACGGAAATCTCCCTGCTGCTTGTTGGGGAAACTCTCCCCAACCCCCTGATTGATCGAACGGTTCCCGTTCGGCTGCGCCCTGCGTTGCAGTGCTATTTTTCCTGTTGATGCTCTCTTGTCTGCCGCTGGTCGTCGGCATCCGTGCGCAGGAGCATCTCGGCGTTGGCCTTATAAATCTGGAGCCGCTTCGCTTCGTCACGAGCCTTGGAAAGCTCTGCATAATCGAGCTTCTTCTGCACGAGCAGATCGGAATATTCCGCTTGCAGACTCTTGACGGTGGGCAGCTTTTTCAGCGCCAGATCGTCAAACGCCTTCTTCGCTGCCTTGTGGATGGTGATGTCGCTCTCGTGCGCATCGTAATATTTTCTGGAATACCCGGCCTTGCGATAAGCGGTGTAGATATCTCTGGTTTTGGCATAGTTGATGATGTGCGTTTTCAAAACGGCGATCTCTGCCATGCGGCTTTCTGCCGCCTTTATTTTTGCCGTCAGTTCCTTCGTCCTGCTGCTTGCAGCATCCGCATAATCGGCCAGCGCATCGAAATCCGCGAAATCATGCTTCTGGATGAACAGCAGCGTTTCAGCCATGGTTTTCAGCTTCACGACTTTCAGCTTCTGGTCGTAGGCAGCGCCTTTGCCGTTGCCGATTTTGGCCTCAATCTGTGAAATCAGCGTCGGTCTCGACACCTTGGAAGGATACCTCTTTTTCCTGCGTGGCGTATGCACCCGTGTACCGAGAATCACAGCACGCAGTTCTTCTTCCGAGTAGCCTTCGCCCAGCGACCGGAGCCGAACATTCTGCGGCTGACTGTCCCGCATGAAGGTGACGTGCTTGCCGCGCTTTACGGTGTAACCGGCGGCTTCCACCAGCTTCAGAAACGCCTCAAAATCTTTCGGCTTCTTCGCAAGCGCCGCGTCGATGGCCGCACGCAGCAGATCGCGCTGACAGGGCTTTGCATTGCCGCCCAGCCATTTGTTGTAACTCTTGCCGTGCGGCTTCGGATTCTCAATCACAGACAGCCGGTGCTCCATACAGACAAGATCGCTGAGCTTCCGGACAGCTTCGGTGCTGCCCCAGAAGTTGCGAAATTTCCGCGTGCAGTCCAGCGTAGTGGAGTTCCAAATGATATGGTTGTGGATGTGCTGCTTGTCGGTGTGGGTACAGACGATAAAGGCATGGTCGCCCTTCGTGAAGCGCCTGGCAAATTCATAGCCGAGTTGGTTGGCTTCCTCCGGTGTGACCTCGCCCGGTTTGAAGGATTGCCGGATCTGATACGCGATCACATCGCTGGCCTGTTCCCGGCCGGTAAGCTGGCGGTACTGACGCTTGGATAACAGGAACTCACTGTCTGCCGTCTTGACATCACAGGCATAGGCAGATACATATTCGCCGTCTTCCGTCTTATCCGGATTCTTTACGTAGTCTGTCCGCTCCGCCAGACATTGGGCAATGGTCTTGCCCTTGTTGACGTGCATGGGAATGATTCGCGTGGTCGCCACGAGCAAGCCCCCTTTGCAAAAATAGCGCGAGAGTTTTCACCCTCCCGCGCTATGCGTTACCAATATACTTTTTCTTTCATCCAGTCCCGCAGCAGATGAAGCTGTGCAACAAGCCACGCACCGAGCATCGGCAGACCGTAGGGCGAAAGCAGAAACGCCGCTACAAGCTCGATCACACCGTTTTTTACATTGTGGTCGATGAAACTGAAAACGCTCACAAGGACGAGAAGCACAGACAGGATATTCAGCAGCACGGAGGAAATATGCAGGGTCAACGTGCAGAGCCAGATCAGGAACGCGAGAATAAGCATGACCGGAGCCAGCAAGATTTTCAGAATGAACTTCATATTTTCATCAACTCCTTCGCCTACATATTACAATTTAATAGGAGCGGAGGCAAGGATACCGCGGAGAGGGATGGCATTGGAGCCGCAGCTCCATTATTTGATGCCTGCAAGCTTTACCAGTATCCCATTCGCCATGTCCCAAAGCTGCTCCTGATTTTGGATGACCTGCTCCAAATCTGTACCATAGACGCGCCCGGATTCATTCATCCGCCGCGCGATCTGATTGATGTTGTTGCTGGCATAGCGAAGAAGTGATACCATTTCTTTCAGCTCCGGCAGCTCCAACCGGACGATCATGCCGTCAATGGCGATGCGGCGCAGATAGGCGCTGAGATTGGTCATGCCCGCCTGCGTCATTTTTTCTTCGATCATGCGCTTTTCCGCTTCGGATACCCAGAAGATAATCTGCACATTTCTGTTTCTGGCCATGGTCATCGCTCCTGTCCCGGCAGCTTTTTCTCTGCGGCCTTTGCCTGAATCGCCGTCTTATTTTTCTGAATTTTCTCAAGCACAGATGGGCGCTTTTCCGGCGCAGCTTTTTCTTTTGCCAGCTCCTCGCGCACACGAGAGACAAGCAGATTGACAAGGCCGGGATTGACCTGCGATACGAGAAAATACCGGCTACGTTCATGCCCCCATTCGTCGGCATCGGTACAGACCGGAACCGTCTGCGCCCACGCCTTGTTATCACGGCTGATTCGCCCGTCGTGGTCAAACGCACGCACGGTATTGGCAAGTACATACGCCATGCGCTCCATTCCAAACTGCGCTGCGACCTGTGCGGATGCTTTGCCTGTGTCGAGGCAATAGTCGTGGTAGCTTTCATGGATCGCGGTTTCCAGCGCGTCCCGGCAAGCCATGTTTACGCGAAAGGATTCCCGGTAGGCGGGCAGCTCATCATGCTCGATGGCATACTCTGCACTCTGCTTATAGACAGGGATATTTGCGGTTTCAGAAGAAATTTTTTGGATATCATTACGTTCCATAATCGTCCTCCTTGTAATCTTGATTTGTACTCGTTCTTTCCGTATAATAAGAAAAACGGTGGTGGTAAAATGGCAAACAATGATCAGCTCTGGCAGGAAGCCAAGAAGCGCTGCCGACTGGATGACAAAGATATCGCCCTCGCCAAACGGCTGGGGCTGAATCCGCGCAGCCTTATCAAGAACATTCCCAGCAAAAGCGAGCCGTGGAAGGCTCCCGTCAAAGACTGGCTCCATGAGATAGAGGCAAAGCGCAGCAAAAAGGCAGAGCAGAAGCAGCGCCGCCGCGAGAAAGAGGCAAAGGTGCAGGATAGCGCCGACAAGGAAAAGTAATTCCTCGTCGGCGCTGTTTTGTTATCTGCTTTCCTGCTCCCGCTGCTTTTCGGGCGTGTCTTGCGTCTGGCGCGTCGGTGTGTTTTTCAGCCGTGCCAGTACGGAGGGGCGTTCTGCTTTTGCAGAGATTGCGGCATCATCCGCCAACTGCTCCATGGGCGTGCGCTCGTCGATGTTCAGCTCGGCGTTGAGTTCTGCAAGCCGTGCAGATTTTACGCGCAGCTCTTCCTCTTGCGGGAAGGGCTTTCCCAGCTCTGCCTTTGCAGCTTCCATCTGTGCGGTCGTCGCGTCCAGCGTGTTTCTGACATTCTGCAATCTGTCCGGCATGGCGTTCAAAACGTTATCGATACGAGTGAGGTTGCCGCGTGCATCCTTGCCCAGCGTCACGCGATGGGTCATCTGCCCTTTGAGCGTCAGAACATAGTCCTTGCCGAAATCCTCCAGCGTGAGGGACATCTGGAATCCGCGGTAAGTGCCGATGGGCACCGGCTCCATACCCCGCACATCCTTGAACGCTTCGAGCAGCGCCGCACCGGCGTTGTCCTTATCCGTAAGATTATCGTTTTTGACCGTCATACCGGCAAACCCGTCCTCCGGATGTGGATGCGCCGCCAGCGTTTTCATATCTGCCTCAAGGCCGGAAATAAAGCCTCTGGACTTTTCAATGTCCTCCGGGAATTTCTTCAAAAGGCTGTCCTCCAGCTTGTATTGCTGGCTCTGGTGACTGGCCTTCATCAGCTTCAATCTCGCAACGTCCACATCCAAATCCATCTTCTCTTTGATTCTCTCGTCTCCGGCACACAGCGCCTTGATCTCTGCGTAGGAAAGGGCCGTTTCGTCTACATCCTCGCAGGAGCGAACCGGAGATTTTGAGGTCATAATCTGTGAGATGAATTTCTGCTTATTCTCCACCGTTTGCCACAGATAGGCGTCGAATGTGGATTCTGTGACGTAACGGTAGATGTGGACTTCCTTATTGCGATTGCCCTGGCGGATGATGCGGCCGCTGCGCTGCTCCAAATCACCGGGACGCCACGGGCAGTCGAGATCATGGAGCGCCACGAGCCTGTCCTGCACGTTCATGCCAGCGCCCATTTTGAAGGTACTGCCCATGAGCACGCGCACCTGGCCGGCGCGCACTTTTGCGAACAGCTCTTTCTTTCGCGCTTCGGTATTCGCTTCATGGATGAACGCAATCTGCTCACGGGGGATACCGCGGGCAACGAGCTTTTCTCGGATGTCGTCATAAATCGTGAACGCCGGTTCCTCGGCGGCATCCTGTCCAATGGAGGCTTCCAGCGCGTGAAGCTCCGGACTGTCGAGGTTCCCGCCTGCGGCCTTTGCCGCTCTGGATGAAGGCACCGCCGCTTTCGGTGTGGAGAGGTCGCAGAAGACGAGCTGGGTGAGCTTATCTGCCTGCCCATCCTGCCAGACAGAATAGATATTGTCCACGCACAGATTGACCTTACTGCCTGCCTCATCGGGCAGATCAGGATTGATAACACGCTGGTCAAGCCCCAGTTTGCGCCCGTCCGAGGTGATCTTGAGCATATTGTCGGTGCTTGCATCCACAATTCCCGCATGGACTTTTGCGGCACGCTCGGAAAGCTCCTGCACCATGCCTTTCTGAATCTCTGTCGGCTGTGCCACGACGTTGTGATAAACTGGTGTCGGTGTCGGCAGGTGCAGCTGATCCGCCGTCTTGATGTCGGCGGCTTCCTTGAATAGCTGCATCAACTCCGGGAGGTTGAAGAACTTTGAAAACCGGGTACGCGCCCGGTAGCCGGTGCCCTCCGGGGCAAGCTCAATGGCCGTCGCAGTTTCTCCAAAGGTGGAAGCCCAGCAGTCAAAATGCGTCAAATGCTTTCTCTGAAGCATGTCATGCTGGAGATAGCGCATCATGGTGTACAGCTCCGTCATGGAGTTCGAAACCGGCGTACCGGTCGCAAACACAATGCCCTTATTGCCGGTGATCTCATCAATATACCGGCATTTCAGGAGCATATCCGAAGACTTCTGCGCGTCGGTAGTAGAGAGGCCGGCAACGTTGCGCATTTTTGTGTAGAGAAACAGGTTTTTGAACGCATGGGCTTCATCCACATAGAGCCGGTCTACGCCAAGCTGCTCGAAGGTGATGACATCATCCTTGCGGCTGGTGTCCTGCAATTTCTTGAGCTTCACTTCGAGGCTCTTTTTCGTTTTTTCCAAGCTCTTGATGGTGAAACGCTCAGCGTTGTTTGCCTTTAGCTCCATCAGACCGTCTTCAATTTCATAAATCTGCTCTTGCAGCATCCGCTCCTGCCGCTCTTTGGAGACCGGGATACGCTCAAACTGACTGTGGCCGATGATAACAGCGTCATAGTCGCCGGTGGCAATACGGGCGCAGAACTTCTTGCGGTTTCTCGGCTCGAAGTCCTTTTTGGTAACGGCGAGGATATTGGCAGAGGGGTACAGACGCAGAAACTCCGACGCCCACTGTTCAATCAGGTGATTGGGCACCACAAACATGGGCTTGTGGCAAAGGCCGAGGCGTTTGCTCTCCATCGCCGCCGCGACCATCTCGAAAGTCTTGCCCGCGCCGACCTCGTGCGCAAGAAGCGTATTCCCACCATACAGAATGTGAGCAACAGCGTTCAACTGATGCTCACGAAGCTGTATCTCCGGATTCATACCGGAGAATGTAATATGCTGTCCGTTGTATTCGCGCGGACGGGTGGCGTTGAAAAGCTCGTTATACTTCTGAACCAGTTCGTGCCGCCGCGTCGGGTCTTTCCATATCCATTCCTGAAATGCGTCCTTGATGGCCTGCTGCTTCTGCTGGGCAAGCGTGGTTTCTTTGGAGTTGAGCACGCGCTTCTCTTTACCATCCGCATCCGTGATCGTGTCGTAAATGCGCACGTCGCGCAAATTCAGTGTATCCTCCAGAATCTTGTATGCATTGGCGCGTTCTGTGCCGTAAGTCATATTGGCGTTGATGTCGCTGCGGCCTACGATGCTCTTGCCGGTGATATTCCATTCTGCGCTGAAATCTGAGTAGTTAACATCAATGCTCCGGCGCACATAGAAAGCTGGCTCCAACAGCTCGAACATGAATTGCTTGATATACGCTTTATCGATCCACGTTGCGCCGAGGCGCACTTCAATTTCCGAAGCGTCCAGATCCTTTGGCTGCGCCTGCCGCAGCGCTTCTACATTGGGTAGATAGCCGGGACTGTCCTTTGCGGCCGCCTCTGCCTCCCTCAGCTTCTGCCGCACATCCCCGGAAAGATATTCATCTGCCGTCTGCCATTCTCCGTGCACAGGGTCGAGAAAGATAACGCCGTTCAGTTCGTCGATCAGCTCTTCCTGACCTTTGCCAGAGAGCTGCGCCATATAGTCCATGTCCACGCAGGCTTTTTCCGAGATGGACAGCGCCAGTGCCTCCGACGCTGTATCCACGGACGTGATGGCCTCATGGGGACGGATCGTGCGCTTTGTGAAAATGTCAGCCTTGCGTTTGAGGTTGTTTTCTTCATCCAGCACTTCCAGAGAGCAGAGCAGGAAGTACGAGCTGTCATCCGAAAACGCCAGGTTGTTGGCGCGAGTATTGATAAGCCCATATTTTTCCGTGAAGGAGTCATAGAGGGCATCCAGCTCCCGCTGCGTCCGCTGGATGGCTTCATCGGAGACGAAGCCGTCCAACTGTTGACCGATGAGCTTCTGTACACAGTCCCGGAGCTGCACCATGCCCTTAACGCGCGCTTTTGCTGTTGCGTTCAGGTCAGGCTTGACCATGACGCTGTTTTCCCGGTAATACACGTCACCATCCACGATGGTGTAGGAGAAATTCTTCACATTGGGGTCAGCGGGAATAGATGTGCCGATCTTCTCGTTTTCGCCAAGGTCTGGCAGCTCTGCCTCCTGGTATTTACCGCCGATGTTCTGCACCGCTTCATGGAGCAGCGTTCCCAAATCTGCACCTTCGATGGGGTTGACGGTATAATCCTGCTTGCCGTACTGCGTGCTCTCCGAAGATGGGGTTCCAAGCACCATTTCCGGATGCTCTGCGAAGTAACTGTTGATGGCAAACCCGTTTTCGGACTGGCCGAGGTGAATCCAGTCCTCGTCGATCTCAATGGGGCGGTCTCTGCGTTGCAGAAAGACGATATCCGAAACCACATCCGTACCGGCGTTGGCGCGGAACGCATTGTTGGGAAGCCGAATGGCACCCAGCAGCTCCGCCCGCTGCGCGATGTACCTGCGGACTTCGGGCGATTGCTTGTCCATCGTATAGCGGGAGGTCACGAACGCGATCACGCCGCCCGGTCGCACTTGGTCGAGGGTTTTGGCAAAGAAGTAGTCGTGAATGGAAAAACAGAGCTTGTTATAAGCCCGGTCATCTACCTGATATTGTCCGAACGGGACGTTGCCCACGGCGAGGTCGTAGAAGTCTTTTCTGTCCGTTGTCTCAAAGCCCGCGATGGTAATGTCCGCCTTGGGATAAAGCTGCTTGGCAATACGCCCGGTAATGCTGTCCAGCTCCACGCCGTAGAGCTTGCTGCCCTGCATCGGCTCCGGCAGCAGGCCAAAGAAGTTGCCGACGCCCATTGACGGTTCCAGAATATTGCCGGTCTGGAAGCCCATATTGCCGACTGCTTCATAGATCGCCTTGATAACGGTGGGGCTGGTGTAGTGTGCGTTCAGCGTGGAGGCACGGGCGGCAGCGTATTCCTCCGGGGAAAGTGTGGCGTACAGCTCTGCAAACTCGTCCGACCAGTTTGGCTTATTCTCATCGAACGCATCGGCCAGACCGCCCCAGCCCACATAGCGGGAGAGGATTTCCTGCTGCTCCGGGCTGGCCTGTAAGCCCTCAAACTCCAGCTCTTGCAGGAGGTGGATCGCCGCCATATTTGCCCGAAACTTCGCCTTTGCGCCGCCGACGCCGAGGGCATCATCGGTGATGTGAAAATTCTGCGCATTGCGATGGCTTTCCGACTTGAAATCAGCATAAGCGGCCTGCTCCGCAGCGGCAACGCTGGGAAAGCCCTGCCACTCGCCGTCAACGGGGATAGATACCGTAGGACGGTGTGCGGGAGGCTCGTCGATCTCGGCCTGTGAGATGGCATCATCAAAATCAGGCACGAACTCGCCCATTTCCGAAAGTGCCGCGCGCCCTTCCTGCTCCAGAATCAGAGCTTCTTCCTCGCTCATGGCAGGCGGTTCAGGCATGGCGGGTTCCGCAGAGGGCGGGTCATGCTCTGGTTCGTCAAAGCGCAGAGTGCGAATCTCCACATCATAGGGGAGGTTGTTTTTGTCACCGGGATATACCGCCACGGTTTCCTCGGTGTAGGCGGGTGCCTGTTCCGGCTGCGGATACCGCTCCATGAGCCGGGCAAAGCTCTCTTTACTTTCCACACGGGAAACGGGATAACGAAGCGACGGGTCGCGGAAAGAAATATCAAAAAGGCCGATGCTCTCAATAATGAACGACTTGCCGTCCTCCAGATATACCGTATCGCCCACAGAATACGGGAACGGGTCTTTCTGAGGGGTGGGAGCTGGTTTTTCCGGCTCATGCTGGCGGTACTGTGCGATATCTTCATTCGAAACATGAATGAGGTCGCTGAAATCAAGGCTTTCCAGCTCATTGGAAACAAGCTCCTGCAAAGAGCTGTACTGCCGTGTCTCCAAATGCTCATCATTCAGATAGCGCTCCAGCCGGAAATTCACAAGGTCGATATTTGCCTGGATGGGAATCTCATCGTCGGTGACGGTGGTGTAAGCGATACCGATCTTCGCCGGGTCGCTGAAATCTGCCTCGGAGCCGTATTCGCTCTGGCAGAAGTCGGAGATCAGTCCCTTTGCCCGTTCCATGAGCGCCTGCTCCGCCTGTCCTTGCAGCTCCAGCCGGTACGCCTCTGCCTGCCATTCGCTTGTAAATTCCTCGGTCACGCCGTCCGCGTCCACATAGTAGCCGTGGGTCTCGTCGTCCCACACGGCGTACAGGGTACGGAAGCCCCGGTCAAGGCTCACCACATGGAAGCGGTCTGCAGGGGCAATGGTGCTTTCCATAGATACTGCCAGTTCCTCGACCAGCTCACGGCCCGCTACTTCCGCGTGTGCCCGTTCATCCGGGTAATTGCCATAGATGCGCAGATACTTCCGTGCCTGCTGGTCGTAGATGGCTGCACCATCATATGCAAAGCCGTCGCTTTCCATTGTGCCGTCCACATAACCCTGTGCGGCTTTTTCCGCTTCTTCCAGCGTCTGATAGTCCAGTTTCTCATCAAAGCCGTTTTCAAAGTGATGATATGCCACAACCTGATACCGTGGGGCCATCCGCTCGGCATAATCATCAATCATTTCTTTGGTCAGCCATTCCGGTTTTTGAGGAAGCGCGTCATAAAGCTCCCGCATTTTGACGATCTGCGCATAGACGCTGCCCGCCCACAGGTGCTTTTCTGCGCGGTTGCCTGCTCCAAGGAAGTATTCGCAGTCTGCCCGCAAACGACCCAAAAGGCGATAGTCCGGGTTGTTTTCCAGCAGAGACTTTTCCTGTTCTGTGAAGAATTTATCTTCTCGGATGAGCTGCGCAATCCGCCGCTGCACTTTCGGCCATGTCAGCTCAACAGTTTCCGGACTTCCTGCACGGACGATAAAGAGATTGTTGCCCTCCTTGCCGCCGTACTCGTGAGCAAGCCATGCAGCAGTTTCTTTTTCACGTCCGTGCTGCTCCATATACCGCACCACGGCGTGTTTGCTCTCGACATTTCCGTTCCATGCACGGAGTGCATCGTCTATATCGTCCTGCGAGAGCGGTCGCAGCAGATCATGGAGCCGCGCATAGGTTCCCTCAAAAGTCTCTCGGTGCAGGCGGCTGCGGAACTCCGGCATATCCGAAAATAGCCGGATAAGCTCCATATCTTTTGAATTGAGAACGGCGCGGCGCACGGCAGCATTACACTCGATTTCCGCATTTTCCCGGTCGGAGTGACCGCAGGCGTTGCGATAGGCCGTATCCTCCGAAACCGCTGCCATCACCACCGGCCTGTAATGCTCCAAACGTTCCTGCACCGTGGGCTGCGCTTGCTCTGCGGCGGGGTCGCGGAATACCCGCGTTCCATCCGCGCCGAACTCTGCTTCATAGGCATTGATGGCATTTTCAGCCTCGTGGTCGATGGACGGGAGCGTATATGCCGTGTGTTCATGGCCGGAATCGCCAATGCGCGAAATTGTTACATCATGCTTTTCCCGCAGCTTTTCAACGTATTTCTCCAAATCCTTTGCAGGGAAGCCGCACATGGTAACACGGCCTACTCCCTCCAAATTGCGGCGCGTCAGCTCAAGGCTGAGATCATCCGCAACCACCCGTGCGTCCTCGCCATACAGCTCAAAGAAGTCACCGACCTGATACAGTACGATTTCATCGGGATGCGCCGCTTTTACATCGTTATAGTCATCGTAAACCGCATTTCGCAGGGCATCCTGTTCATTTTCCTTGTCATAGGCCGCCTGCTCATCCGGTGTAAGGTAACGGTTCGTCCGAACCAGCTCAGAGATGCGCGAAGCAACCTTGCTCCAATTCATCTGAACATCCGCGCAGCCCGCCTTTCTCAGCGTGATGCCCTTGCTGCCGTGATCTTCATAGCTGCCGCTTTCTCTGGATACGGCGTGGGTATGCCCGCCGATGCCGTACTCCTTTTTCAGAAAATCGGCACTCTCCTTGGGCGTATGCGGCGTCTGGAAAAATTCATAGATGCGGGCTTTCCCGCCTTCAAAGCCGCTTCCATTTGCAAGAGAAGCCGCAATTTCATCTCCAGTGATAAATCTGCCGGTTGCTGGAACAGCCACCATATCGGAACGGAATTCCTTTCGTGGAAGGAACAGATCTTCCAAACGTGTGAGAAGTGCCTGCGGCTTGTGGTAATGGAAGCGCAGCAGCGCACGATTTTCGCGGTAGGCGTCCATGAATACCTTGTATTCTGACAGGAGCCTATCCAGGAACGCCGCATTCAGCAGATCATCCGTCAGGCGCTCCGTTTCCTCTGGAAAGCTGGTGCTATGGATATTGCCCAAGCAGGACAGATACCCCAGCGATTTTGCTTCATCCGAGAAATCGTGATAAAGATTCCAGACATCCACAGCAATACCCAGCCGCTCATAGCGTGGGGCTTCCGTGACTTCCAGATCGGTGGCAAATTTACCGTCATCCAGAAGCGCCTCAATGCGCTCTGCTGCGTCCGCCCAGCTTATCACCTGGGCAGAACGGAGATGCCGTGCCGCATCGCCGTTTGCAATGTGGATGCCGTCGTCGCCATACCATGCAGAAAATCTGCCGTTTTCCGTAATCAGGCCATTGCCGCCGTAGTAGAGATTTTTGAGAAATGCCGCGCGATCCTCTATGGGCTTTTGCTTGGAGAACTCTGCGACAATTTTCATCCGTGCATCATCCGCATTGCCGCCTGTGCGCAGGATGTAGTCGATATCGTCCTGCGAAATGAACATGGAAAAAGCGGAGGGCGTAGAATTAACGCTCTCCGCTGTGTCGATATACGCAATTTGTTCCTCTTCCGTAGGAAACAGGCTCATCTGATATGCCGCCGTGGGCTGCACCGGTTCAACTTCCGGCGCGTCATTGGTCAGTTGTACACCAGCTCGTTCAGAATGGTTTCTTCTGCCTGCGCCTTGCAGGCGTTCATCAGCCCTACCCATTTCATCGGGTCGCTGGTTTTCAGATTCTCCGTCACGCCTGCCAACTTCATCAGCTCCGGCATCATCCGCTCCAGTCTCTGTCGCGCCGTCTCGTCGATCTCCCGCAGGTGCGGGAACAGCGTCTCGGACAGGATCATCTGGTTCCAAAGGATGGGGCGATGCTCCTGAAGGTAGGTCTTCCGCAGCATCCCGTACTTGCCCAAGGGCGTGCTCTCCGGTTCCTCGCTCAGCTTCAGGTTGGGAATCCGGTAATCTCCGTTCTTCGTGTAAGTCAATTCGGTCATGATTCTGGCTCCTTTCGCGCTCATAATTTCGGATGGCAACTTCTATCTGTCTGAGTACCTGCTGGCTGATCTCGCTGATCGCCGTGCCCAGCGCCGCAACCGCAGCCGGGGTGTTGAAGTCGAACACGGGCATGAAATCTTCCGGTTCAAGATAGGCTTCCGGCTCCAGTCTGCACCGGCTCATCAGCATGTAGGTAATGCTGACTTTTGCGGCGTTCCGGAACTGTACCTCGGTGTTGAACTCATCATACCCATCAAGATAGGAATCGTCAATGTTGTGGAGAATGTCCCGCTTGTGATCCGCCCAATATTCCTTTGCAAGCTGGGTAGCTGCTGACTCCATCTGCTCGACAATGCCGTCGCTGACGGACACATCGTAGCTCCGCTCCAGCGTGGCAGCAACAATGTCCTCGTGCTCCGCGCGGAACCGCCAGAGATGCACGGGCCGGGAGTGCTCCCGTTCTCCGGTGTCGGCCACGTCAAAGACATAGCGCAGTTGCGGCTTCTGGCCGCTTGTGTCTATAAGGGCAATGCCGGTGGAGCCGCGCCGGATAAAGCGCCCCATCTTTTTGTTCCAGAAATCGTACTCGGCGCAGGCGGTCGCATCCGGCCTCTGGGCGTGGATCATGACCTGCTCGTTATACGGATACTTGTAGAGCCGTGCCGCTGTGCGCAGGAACTGCGTCCAGCTTTTATAGCTGCTGGTAAGCTGCCGCTCCGCTGTGTCTGCCATCTGCCTGTATTCCTGATATTTACTCGGCATAGGGCTGCCTCCTTCGGATAAAAATTTAGAGCACCCGGAAGTGGGTGCTCTATGTAAAGGAGCGGTATCTATTAAGTTGACCTTCTATTTCCCAAAATCGAAATTTTTCTGATTTTGGGAAATAGAACATCAAAGAGTATCCGCCAGATAAAAGTATGAGCGCAAGACCGCTCACCAATAAATCTGACAGAAAAATACCCGCCTGTTGTGACAAGCGGGCATTGTGCCATAGGTGTTACATTTTTCCGTTCTGTCCGTCTGCCTCCGCCTTTCCAAGCAAATACAGAAATGCGATGGCAGGTACTCGCAAAATCGGCACATGGGTTTCGTGCTTTGCGATGCCGAAATCATCCAACTGTTTTGTAATGAGGAAAGCGCTTGTGACCTTTGCACTTTCATCCTTGCAGAGTTCGACGATGGCGTCCGTGGCAGGTATATGGGAATTGTTGCGGTATTTCACCTCGCAGAGAATCTTTTCGCGCGGCAGCTCAATGACCACATCGACCTCTTTCTGATTATCCTTTGCCTTTCTGAAGTAGCCGAGCTGCGCCGTGCTGCCCTGATAGAAGGATACGATATGCTTATATACCGTCGTTTCCACCATCGCCCCAAGCTCCCGTTCATCCGAAAGAACGTCGTCTATCATTAGAACGGCGTTGCGTATGGCGGCGTCGGCAATGTATATCTTCGGCTTGCCCTTCAAAGCACCCTTGCTGCCCACATCCATCGGCTTCGACAGATAAATCAGGTTAGACATTTCAAGCGCCTCAATATAGCTGTCTATTGTAGAGGCGGAGGTATTTTCCAACTCCTTTGCCGCCGTGGTCACGCTGAAAATCTCTGTTGAGTTCATACAGAGATACAAAAACAGTTTTTCCATCAGAAGCGGGCTTCGGATATTAAAAAGTGTCAGAACATCACGCTTGATAACCTTATCCACCACATCTTCCCGCAGCATCCGCTGTGCATACATATCATCGTCGGATAATACAAGCTCAGGAAAGCCACCGATCATAAGGTAACGGTTGAAATGCACTTCCAGCGGCGCAAAGCGATCCATCAGATCGCCCAACTCCGCTTTACTCATTTTTACGAGCTTTGTGAGCCGCAAATTGTCCGGGAGAATCGGCTCTTCAATTTGCAGCAGACGACAATACTCATAAAACGACATGGTGGGTATCTTCAGGATGCTCCATCGCCCCGTCCCGCTGTCGGTCGAGCCTTTTTCCAATATCGGGCTGGCCGAGCCGGTCGCTGTAAGCCGTATGTCCTTCCGGCTGTCGTAGATGACCTTCATCCAGAGTTCCCAATGCTCCGTATATTGAATTTCATCGAGGAAGATATACCTTGTTCCCTCTATGGGATAAAGGGATTCGTAGATAGAAAGGACTGTCTCCACATTGACGAGTTTTACAATCGGATTGTCGAAGGATACATACAGGATATTTTTGGGGTTTACGCCCTCGTCGATCAGGCTGTTCATCATCTGATACATGATCGTCGTCTTGCCGACACGCCTTGCGCCGGATAAAACGGCAAACCGCCGAATCGTTTTGTGCGAAATCATTCTCAATGCTTCGTAATAGGCAAGCCTTTTCTGTGGTTTGTTTTCCTCTTTGATTGCCAGCGGATTGCGCCACCAGGGATTATACTGCCGCAGCACCTTGATGACCTGCTCATCGCTTACGATTGCCATACAAACACCTCCGTACAGGTAGTATTTCCACGGAGTTGTATCTTCATACCAGCGGAACTCCGTGGGAGTTATGCAAGTATATTATAGCAACGGTCAAGCACGAACGCAAGAGGGTTTTGAAAGATGCGGAAAAAACGTCAGATATTTTGCTGCCTGAAGCCTTATATCTTCCTTCGTGTTTGCTGCAATAACGATAATGTCAACAGCGAGACGGCTCCGAATGGAACCGTCTCGCTGCATTTGCTGTTCAGTCAAAGTCCGGCACTAGCTCCAGCTCCGCAAACTGCTCATCGGTGATGCGGCCCAGCTTGCGAAGAGCACTGTCGGTCAGCTCCAGCAGCTCGGCTTCATCGGGTTCCAACTGTCCGCGCATGTCGGTCAGCGCCTGCATCAGACCGGCGCGGGTGCCGGTATTGTAGATGCACATCAGGTTGATCTCGTCAAATGTAAAGTTGCTCATGTCACAGCTCCCTTTCCGCGCTCCGTTTCGGGGCGCTCTTCACAGATTTGGTGTCGGCTACGGACGGCGTTTTCAGCTTCGCAAGGATGGAGGGTTTTTCGCCGGATTTTTCTCTGCGCACCGGCTGCTGGGCACGGCGCTTTTCCGCGTCTTCGCGCTGGACGGCCTGTGCCAGTTCCAGCAGAGAAATGGGCGTGCCGGTCTTAGACTGTTCCTCCAGCTCCGCGACTGTTTTGCGCGGGCCATTGTTGATGATACCGTCGATCATACCGTAATCATCCTCCATGGCCATCTCCGCGTTTTTTAGATAGTTTTCCGGCTTGAGAAAGCCCGGCAGCTCCTTGAAGCCCCAGGAATCGACGTAATGACAGGATACCACGCCATTCTGCTTCAGCGCTACGATGTCGCTGACGGATAGGCTGTGGCCGCGAAAATCCTCCGGACGGCGGATATTGAAGGTCTCATACAGCTCGTTCAATTTATCCTGCGTATCACCCCTGCGGTCGAGGTCTCCTGCATAGACGGCGGCGTAGTTCTCCTTTTGGATGGATAGTCCTTTCTCCTCCAGATACTCGGAGTTCATATAGTGGAGCTGCACCGTGTCGTCATTATCCCGAAGCTGATAGATGGCAAAGCTGTCGGCAGGGTTATCAAGGAACGCTTTCTCATAGTCCTGCGACGCGAAGCGGTCTTTGACCGTCTCCCATTCGGAAGTCTCCACGCCGAAGATGCCGTCAAAGCTGCGGATTTCCTCTGCATCAAACGCCATGGCCTCGGTGTTGTCGGTGTGAAGCATGTACACGGTTACATCGCGCTCCATGAGTTCCAGCGCACGCTCCTTTGTCAGCGGCAGCATATTGGAATCGGTGTAGCCGTATGCGTTCATGGTCTCCACAGAAATTGCCGGGTCAGGGACGCAGCCGTTATCCGGTGCGCTGACCGGCTCCGGCTCCTGTACCGTGATCTCCTGCACAGGCTCGGCAGCAAGGCTTTCAGGCTCCTTATCCAGACCGCACTCTTTCATCAGCATCTTGTAATTCCGGTCAATGTCTGTAATCAGACCGGATGCCGTGCGGTTGATGGTTTCCAGCGAGGCTTTCAGCTCCGGCAGCTCCTTGCCCTTTGACCAGGTGGCGATATAGCCGAAGCTGTTCTCGCCGGTCTCAATGCCGAAATAGGCACAGACGGCATAGGAAATGCTCTCTGCCTGCACTTCCTCTGTATTGCGGGAGAGTGCTGCGGTCTTTACAGCACTCAAGTCTTCTTCAACTTCCAAACGCCATTCAAACCGATTTTCGTCCAGATAACGCCAGTTTTCCGCTTCGGCAAAATGTTTCGCTTCTGCCTCGGTTTTGAAGCCGGAGCTGAAATCGCGCTTTGTGCCACCTTCGCTGACCATAACTACTTTCCAACTGGGTGTCAGCTCATTGGTCTCTTTGGAATGACTGTGCAGAAGGGAATGTGCAATCTCATGGATCGCCGCGCATACCGTCTGTACCTCGCTCATGCCGGTGCGGACGGCAATGCGCCGATTCTCGTCGTCGTAATACCCGTCCATGCCGGTCATATTCTCCATAAAGACCGGAACCGGCGCACTGCGCTTCACCGCCTCCATGAAGACCTCATAATTCTGCACGCTGCCGGTAAGATCGGCGGCAAGCTGCGGCAAAGGCTTGCCCTCCGTCTGGCTCACATCAAAAACTGTGACCGGCTTGTACATCGGAATCTTAATTTCCTTTTCTTCCATGATGGCCTTGCCGTCAGCATCCAGCATGGGGAGCTTGGTGTCCGGGTCGAGTTTTGCTTCCTCGATTTTCTTTTTGTACGGCGTCGGGGCAATGATCTTGATGCCTTTTTCGCCCTTGAGCACATTACGCCCGAACTGATCGCGCCACTTGTTGAAACCGGCAACGACGGTGGCGTCCGGCTTCTGCATATAGATGAGCATGGTATTATTGACGCTGTACTTGTGGAACCGGCTCATGGTGCGAAGATAATTCTTGTACTTTTCGCTTTCAAACAGCTCTTTAATACCATTTTCAATGCTGTCGGTGATCTCTTTGAGCCTGTCCTTGTTAGACTGCTTTTCTGCCATATACGCTCCTTTCCGGGATTACAATCCCTGCATGTGATCAGCCCCTGCGGAGATGTGGAAATCCTCGCAGGGGCATGAGGCTTATTCGGATTTGGGGACGGTGCCCCTGACCGGAGGCTTGTACCCGGCCTGCTTGGCACGCTCACTGGCGGCGCGGCGGCGCGCTTCACTGTACGGCTCCCGGATAGAGATGCAGTTTTTCGGTACGATGAAGCAGGCAGAGCCGGAGCGTCCCTTGTTATCCGGATAGATTTTATCCGGCTGACGTCGATGCAGCTCCTTGAGCCGAGCTTTGAGCTTTTTATCGAAGGTGTACACGCTGGCGGTATCGTCCGCATCCGAAAACAGGATGATGGTCTCACGCTCTGAAGGTTCCAGTCTCATCGCCCTACCTCCAGCATGGAAGCGGCAAACCGACGGCAGATTCTGTGAAAAAGGCGGCTGGCCGACGAGGCAAGGGTCATTTCAAAGGCAGTCGCAATCTCCAGATATTTGCACACTTTCGTGGGCACAAATCCTTTATGGGGATCGAAGCCCAGACGCATACCCAAAACCGTCCGATCCCGATATCCCAGCTTCTCAAAGACGGACATAACCGTTTCACACAGATTGTCGATGGTGTCGCAATGGGCGCTGAAAGTGGGAGCGTTCTCACCCTGCATGGTGAGAGTTGCTGACAGGATCAGGTGCGCCGCACGCATTTTATAAATACTGTTTTCCATTCGCTTTCCCTCTTTCAAATTCCAGCCGGTAGGCCGTCTTCGTGCCATCGTCCTCCAGAGCGATATAAGCATCGTAGGTCTTGCCGGTTTTCTCCGAAAAGATGCCGCTGGCATAGGTTTTTCCGTCTTTCAACAGCGTCTCTGCCATCTTCTTTGTCAGATTGATTTTCTTCGCGGCAAGAAAACGGTTATCGCGCCAAAGGCCAAAATGGCAGTCATTCCGCTCACAGAAATAGCCCTTTTTGCTCTCTGTAACATCACTGCCGCAGCGCGGGCATTTTCCGACGACCGCTCTTCCGGACGGAAACAGCACGTCGGCTCCCAGCACCGTTTTATAGGTCTTGACCAGCTCACATACCATATCGCGGATACCCTGCATAAAGGTTTCCGAAGCTTCTTCGCCGCGCTCGATTTCCTTGAGCCGGTGCTCCCATTCGGCGGTCATCAGGGGCGATTGAAGCTGTTCCGGCAGTACGGTAATCAGGGAAATACCGGCGTGAGTCGGGATCAGGCTCACCGTCTTCTTGCTCTTTTTGCGCTCCACAAAGCCGGTGGCCACCAGCTTTTCCAGAATGGCCGCGCGGGTGGCAGGCGTCCCAAGCCCTTTGCGTTCAGCATCTTCGGGCATTTCTTTCGCACCGGCGACCTCCATTGCAGAAAGCAGCGTATCCTCTGAAAGCTTTTGTCAAGGGGGTGCATGGATATTTTTCATATTACTTACGCAGATTCTCTCTCTGCTTCTGCCTGAATAATGCGTTTCAATCTGTCCTCAGCAGTCAAACCGCTACTATGGTCAAAAAACACTTTGACTTTATAATTTGTTTTGCCTTGCTTAATCACAAAAACTCCATCCGGTTTATTTTTCTCCGAATGGTTATTTGGGGTGGGTAGTGTACTGTTCACGATATTTGTCATACGATATTCCTCCTAATTAAATGAAAAAAGCCCGACAAGGAAAGGTCTGACAACGAAGTTCCGACAACGGACATCAAAAAACCTTTTTTCTTTATCGGGCGATACTATCTTTTTACTATTTCCTTTTTCTTTATAATATTGGTTGTCATGGTTGTCAGAGAGGGAAAAGTGCCGCAATATCAAGGCTTTCGGGATTTTTGCCCGACAACCAGACCGACAACCGGCTCGACAACCGAAGCGACAACGGGCTTTTATTTTTGCTTCAACCATTCTTCTGGAAGTCCTAACTGTTCCATTTCCTCTGTCGGGATTTCTTGAAAACCATCCATGCTGTTGTCAGGCTCGTTGTCGTTCCTAATACGCTCCCAGCCTTTTTGTCGGCGGTAAGGCTCTGGAAAATACCTCGGATTGCTGAACGCCATCCAGCCTGTGACAGCGTTATTCATAATGTCATTGATCTCTCGCAGTTCCCATTGTTTCGGTTCGTCATAATCATGCCCCAGTGCTTCCTTATAAAGCTGTTTGGAACAGACCATGCTGCCGGAATAGCGTTCCAGATAGTCTAAAATCTGTCCTGCCTTTGTGTCCTCCGGCATAAAATCCTTTTGGTGGGCTTTCAGATAATCGTTCATAGCCGGACTGAATCTCAGACGGAAATTGCCGCTTCTGTAAATCTCCATAGCTTCTGCCCACATCTGATTGATATACTCTCTGGAAGCCTGTTCATCCGCCAAAATATGAACCTCAGCCCTTTCAGGATAGACCATAACCGGAACGAAGCGGCGGTTGCCTGTTCGGTCAAGGGGAAGAAAGTCAAGGGTATTAGAAGAACCTCCAAACACACATTGTCGTTTTCTGTCTGCCGGATGTGTTTCATACGGTATCTTATAGGTTTCCTTTTGGCGGCTCAGAAAGGACTTGATTTCTTCAATGCTCTTAGCGTTAGCGGTTGCAATCATTTCCGACATTTCAATAATCCAATGCCCCTGCATTTTGCGGTACACATTTTCATCATCCAGCTTTTTCAAGTCATCAGAGAACCAGTCATCATTGACCGCAAGCAAACGGAAGAAAGAGGACTTTCCAGCTCCCTGACCGCCCACAAGACAGAGCATAACCTCAAATTTGCACCCCGGCTTAAAGGCTCGTGAGATAGCACCCAACAGAAACAACTTCAATGCTTCATAGGTGTAATCATCTGTATCAGAACCGAGAAAGCGGTGCAGACAGAAGCGTATGCGTTCTGTTCCGTCCCATTGCAGGGCATTAAGAAAATCACAGACAGGGTGGTAACGGTTTTCGTTGGCAATAACCGCAACTGCGTCTATGATTTTCTTCTCTACGGTCAATCCATAGTTTTCTTCAAAATATAGGAGCAGATATTTCACATCCACATCCGTCAATGTCGGGCTGTCACGATACCAACCGAGGGGCTTCACAATGTCGATTCTTTCGGTCAGAAGATTTTTTCGGATAGCCCCTTTCAAAAGTGGATCATATTGCAGAACACGCTTATAATTTGCGGCAGTATTATAAACCTTACCTATGACAATAGCCATTTTGAATTGCTCTGGCTGTTCCGCAATTTCACGAAGAATGAAACTATCATATATATCTTCTGAAACGCTTTGCAATTTACCATTTAACATTGCACGCAAAGGTGCATTTTCATTTTGAAGTTGATTCCATTTCATAGTACAAGCTGAAAGAAATACAGGATTAGCTTTCTCTTGTAGAGTTATATAGTTTCCCCATTCGCCAGGAGAGACCTCGCCCCATGCTATTTTGGATGTCATAGTATTTTCTTTTCCATATTCCCATGTAGGTAACTTAACCAAATAAATTGTTGTCTGGCAGTTTAATGGTTGAAGTTGTTTCATAAGCCAATACATACCACAAAGCTCATCTGGATTATAGCTATACCAAATGCGAATTTCTTCCCCAGCTACATATC
>CDZG01000484.1_pt1 | contig 202122 bp, 172 predicted proteins | sample 557741 | NCBI WGS metagenome assembly CDZG01 (sample SAMEA3182086, study PRJEB8094) | gut metagenome | biome: human; feature: gut; material: Stool; isolation source: human stools | place: Canada | collected 2013-01-21
ACGATCGGCAGGAACAGCAGAACAGGCTGGATGATATCATAGTTTCCGAGGAGACCATCACGGCGCCTACGGAACCGGTGGAGACTGTACCGGAACTGACAAATGAACAGAAGCTGGATAAGATCATAGACGAAGCCATCATTCAGAACATGCCCCTGGAGGACAAGGTAGCAGGACTGTTTATCACCACGCCGGAATCCATCACCGGTGTATCTGCGGCAGTGCAGGCAGGAGACGGAACCAAGGATGCATTATCCAAATATCCGGTAGGCGGTATCGTCTATGCGGCGAAAAATATTCAGTCCGCAGACCAGTTAAAGCAGATGATCGACAATACGAAGCTGTATACCAGCTATCCACTGTTTATTGCGATCGACGGAGAAGGATCCGGAACCGACGCTGTGGCAGCGGCAGGCCTGGGAACGAAGACCGATTCCCCGGAGACTATCGGCACATCCGGAGATACCAATAACGCCTATACTGCCGGAACCACAGTGGGTAGTTACCTGGCAGAGCTTGGTTTCAATCTTGATTTTGCCCCTGCGGCAGATCTGAAAGTAGTGGATGGAAATGCGGCAGGCAGCAGCTCCTACGGCACGGATGCGGCAACGGTAGCATCTTTTGTGACCGGCATGCAGACAGGATTGCAGGAACAGAAAGTAACAGCTGCTATCGGACATTTTCCCGGTATCGGCAGTACGACCCAGAGCACGAAGAATGGCATGGCTTCTACGGACAGAAGTGCGGAAGATTTCAGAGCCAATGAATTTGCAGTATTCCAGAGCTGTATTGATTCCGGTGAGACCAAAATGATCACCGTCAGCAATATGGCAGCACCTTCCCTGACAGGAGACAATACTCCTTGCTCCCTGTCCGGTGCGGTGGTAACGGATATTTTACGAAATGAACTGAATTTCCGCGGTGTGATCGTATCCGGTGCCATGAACCAGGCGGCAATCACGAACTATTACGGAGCCGATGAGGCAGCAGTACTGGCACTGCGTGCAGGGTGCGACATGATCTATGCGCCGGAGAACTTCGAGACCGCATACAACGGAGTACTGGAGGCAGTCCAGAACGGAACCATCTCCGAGGACCGCGTGAACGATTCCCTGCGTCGGATCTACCGCATCAAATATGCGGATAAAATCGAACAATAGACAAACAATCAGTAAGAAGGCGGCTGCAAGAAAGTGCAGTCGTCTTTTTGCTTATATCTTATGCACCATGAAAACGGAAATGCGGGTCTTAACAAGCGCGAGACGGCGCACGAGGTCCGGGGGACCTCGGACTGCGCGGACCGGAGCGGAGTGTAGACATCGAACTTTCGAGCCCTGGCAGGGCTCGAAAATAAAAAGGAGCGATGCTTTATGCATCACTCCTTTTTACTTATAAGCGCGAGACGGGGATCGAACCCGTAAAGCAATTTTCTATCTAATGCCGGAAATACGGCAAATGCTGATAAACACTGGCTTTCCGACAACATCGTGAATGTAATATATGTAATACAAATACGCTATTTACATGCGTTTTGCGACACGATGCAACATGAAATGCAACATGAAACGGTTATGTAGCAATTTTTTGTTCCTCAATAAACTTCATAAATTCTTTTTGGCTTTTCTTGTTATCTTCCTTCCCAAAAAGGGTGAGCCAGGCTCTATACTTTTCCCACGGCATTTTTTCCATAATGGGATTTGCAATATTGTCAAAATATCCGTCGATCTTATCATCTACAGCAACACGGACCTCGGAGAAGGTCTGGGTATATACTTTTTTCATGATCTTGTCAGACTTCCAGCCTCCGCGTTCCTGAGCATATTTGTCCGGGATACGCAGAGCGGCCATGACAGATGCGTTCAGATGGCGGAGATCATGAAAGGTCATATGCTTAAACCGGTGCTCGTCCTGAAACTTGATCCACCTGTGATAGATCTGGGCCTCGGTCAGGGTAACGAGCCTGTCCCCGGGAACTTTATCGATCAGGGACTTGATATAAGGCGGGATCCTGTGAGTACGGTTACGGTATTTGTTTTTTGCAATTTCTTTGCGGTGATCTTTACCACCTACAACCACCACGACCTCTGCAATGCGGATGTGATCTCCGGAGATTGATTTTGATTTTGTGAGGCCACGGATCTCCGACATGGAAAAGCTGAGCCATGCGGCCAGCAATACAGGCAATTCCAACTCAGTATCTTTAATGGCCGGGAGCAGAACTTCTGCCGGAATCAGATCGGGCACACGCTCGGGAACCTCTGGAAGCTCAATGTTCCGCAGAACATCATCTAAAGAACTTGTATATTTACGGATTACTGATGCAAGCAAACTCCATTCGTTCTGTAGACGTTTGGGAGAGAGCGTCACGCCCTTCTTACGTTTACATGGACGCTGAGACTCCATATTGACGGATTCCTGCAGGAGCTCCTTGTCCATATCTTTAACACAAATCTGCATCAGATCCTGAAAACCGTTCCGCTGGATGCACCAGTAGTCTTGGATGGTAGTAAGAGACCTGTTCAGTACCAGCCGGGACTCGATATATTTATCTATCAGTTCTGTGAGAGGCAGGAGAGTATAGTCCGCTTTCTTTTGCTTCGGCTGATTCGCAAGCTCTTCTTCCTTCTGCAACATGAACTGCGCTGCTTCAAAATCCACCTCTTTTTTGGTAGCGCCGGTAATCGTCTTATAGATTCGTTTCATTTTCTGCTTACCGTTTTTCTGCAGGACGGGGGAACCGTCCGCATTGTACATCGGCTCTGAATGGCTGTATGGCTTGATACACCATGTTCCACTCGGCAATTTGTAAGCTGTTGCCATAGTATCATCCTCCTAAAAATGGGCATAAAAATGCCCGGTGACTTGCAAAATCCCCGGGAAAATGATAAAATGCACTTGTCTAGGGTGATTTTATTCGGGTTTCCCGGTAAGATCGGATCAGCTCCGGTGCTCCAACACTGGGGCTGTTTTTATATCCAAAATGAAAACATTTTTTGCTAAAATAGTGCGGCACCCTCCTCCGGCAGGGAGCGAGGGGTGTTTATGATGACGAAGATATATTTGTATCTACCGTATCCAGACGTATATGCTATTTATTTAGTACCTGAACATATAGTAATTATTAACTTAGATCATCACGGAACAACAAAAGTGACCATTTTAATCTAGCCAATACCTTGCCGGGAAGGGTGTTACCCTATCTGTTTACTCTCCGGATGATCGCCGCGAATAAGAGCTTCCAACTTCCGACCGGCATCAGGATCATGCACATCAATCTGACCAATATACTTTCGAATATCTCTGGCAACCGCCGCACACTGTTCTTCAACACTGAGAGTACAGGTAGATTCACAGGAGCAGCGATCGGCTTCTTCCGTAAGTACAAAATCGACTATCTTTTTTCCATGCGAATCTAGAGTACGGTATTTTTTTAGCAAGTCTTGTTCACCATATTTTAATACAAACTTTGAATCAGGATACACGCCATATATATCATTAATGGAGACTCCTAACACTTCGCATACTTCAAAAAGAATATCTATTGTAGGACAGTTCGCTCCAGTTTCCCAATTAGAAATTCTGGAGGGAACAACACCGAGCTTATTGGCCAATTCCTTTTGACTGAGACCGGCGGATTCCCTATATTTTGCAATGTTTTTAGAAATATTTTTTTTAATTGTGTCGTCTCCCATGATTGCCTCCTTGTTTATAAGGCAATAGTAGCACAGAAATTTTGAAAATACAATATAAAATTCAGAATATCTGAAAAATATGTTGACAAATCAGAAGTGCTGTTTTATAGTTAAGAAAAACAGGAAAGCTGTTTTTGAAAGGAGGAAAACAGATTGAAAGGTAGCGATATAAAAAAATATCTGATAGAGAATGGAATAAAACAATCCTATTTATCAGAAAAGACAGGAATTCCGTCACCTATCCTTAATATGATATTGAATGACAATAGAAAAATTGAGGCTAATGAGTATATGCGGATATGTGATGCACTTGGTGTTCCATTAGAACAATTTAAACCCGATAAAGCAAAAAAGTTACTGGTGCGTTAAGGTAATGAATTTTGTAGGGGTGGAAACGACAGACTGTATAACCTATTAGATTGTGACTATAAGGACACCAAAGTAGCAATTAGCTAGGGCTATATTTAAACTGGAGAGGAAGTGAGAAGATGCCAAAATCCAACCTTCTGAGAACAGAAACGGCCAGAAAGAATTACGCATCCAGAGCCAGGGCGGGAATCAAGCGGCACATAGAACTGAGCAAAGTGTCCGAGGACAAGATTGCTGCAAAGCAAAATGTACAGGTAAGGACACTTATGAACCGGATCGAGGATCCGGGATCAATGCGGCTGAGAGATCTGTGGGACCTTGCAGAGATTATAGATGCACCAGTTGGGGAGCTGGCGGGTGGAGATTTGCCGGAAGAGATGCTGGCTAAGCTCCTGCAACAGAAATTGTTGTAAACCGAAACTTGTGTCATGTACATGGTGCATGGAAAGGTAATAAAAATATTACATAAAAAGGAGAGGATATTGAATGGAAGAATTGTGTAAGGACATTTTATTTTACAATAAGGAGCATAAGAAATTTTTTTGCAGAAATTTTCCGAAATGCAGAGATTTTGATGTATATCATATGGCACTGATCTACTGTCTGGGAATTGACAAAAGTGTTAGAGAGCATTTTGAAAATGTCTATGATATCAGAACCGGATTAATTAAAACGGAAGCCCTGCAGGAGGGATGGCAGACATCGGGAAGTCTGCGTGTAATTCGGCTGGCATTTAACCTGTACACCAACGGGACAGCCAGTGTTGATGATTATGAGGACGAGGAGGAAAAGTTGAATGAATGTAAGAGTTATGCAGTGGAAGAAATATTTTGCTGTGGGTATGCGCCTTATTTTTGGCAGGCAGTCAGACTGCGCTACCCGGAATTTTGCGGATAAAAAACACAGTGCTATAAAGGCTGGAGAACCGAAGCACTGTGTCTCAGTAGACATGCGAAGTATTTAAATTACTCCACATCCTGTTAAACGTTACAATATAGGATTTCAAAGTACTTGTCAAGAGGTTAAGGTGTTAAAAATGTATAAACGATGCGGTGGAGTAAGCAAAATGTATCGTTGCCCGGTATGTCACGAGATTTTTGCAGTGCCTTATCAGACCAGGGGCGGAGGCAGGACCAACTGGGTGTATAGTGTCCGACAGAAGCGACGGAAAATATATTATTGTTCGTATCATTGTTTTCGGGAGATGCAAAAGATGACCGAAGGAAAGGTAGAAGCATGACGGGGAAAACGCATAGTGCAACAGGATTCTTTGCCGGACTTGTCATAAGTCACTATACAGGATGCCCCGGCGCTATGACGCTGGCAATGGCCACCGGATCGGTTCTGGGAGGGCTGCTCCCGGATATCGACAATGTCCACAGCCAGATCGGTAGCAGACTGCCTGTAGTGGAGCTGATAGTCCATGGCTGTCAGAGAGGAATCCGGCTGCTTTCCGGCATTCTGCCGCGGAAACTGAGAGAGAATGTCCGTTCCATGACAGGACACCGGGGACTGCTTCATTCTCTGCTGGTTCCTGCAGCAATGCTGTTGGCACTGCCGGTTATCGGCAATACAAACGGAATAGAGAAGACTTTTCTGATAGGGATGATTGCAGGTAATCTCAGCCATTTGATTCTGGATATGCTTTCCGGTGGAGTTCCGCTGCTGATACCGTTCAGTGTTGCAAGGATCCGGGTATGCAATTTCCGCACCGGAGGAATTATGGACAAGCTGTGGAGATTGGTCATGTACTTTGGCATTGGTTATCTTGGATTATCGGAATTATATCAGATAGTATCCAAGTATATCAGAATATAGCAGAGAAGATCAGAAAAGAGGGCGATGAAAATGAGAAATATCAATTATTTTGATAAAGAATTATCTGTCGAGGAGTATGTGAAAAAGGAAGTATGCAAAAATGCCGGCACTCAGAGCGTTGCTTTTAAAGAACAGCTTATTTCATTATGCAGCTCTGCGGGTATTGAATGTAACGAAAAAATGAAAAAAGAAGAGCTGTTTGATCTTCTTTGCAACAACGGCTTTGAATATAAGCAGTTTGCTGATCTATTTGGAATAGGCGTCAGCAGCCAGGTATATCAGAGTGCCTTTAACATCACTCATCAGGATGTAAAATGCTTGGAAAGAAATGGTGTATTAAAAAAAGTAGGCAAATACAGATTTCGTGCCTTTGGAAAATACAATTATGCACCATTATATGATCTTTATCAGTATGCGCAGATGACGGACGATGCGATGGAAGATATGCTCAAAAAATAACTTAGGGGCATGTAATAGATAACAGCATTCGGATATATCACAATATAGCAGAGAATATCAGAGATAATCTGAGTAAATTAGAGATAATCAGACTATATCAGAGATGCAGGAAGAAAGAGACGGTGAGAGTGTGAACCGATTGGGATTTTTGGTGCTGTCTGTACTTTTGGCAAATAATGCGGATAACCGTATGGCAGCTATGTCATTAAAGGAGATCATGCAGACAGAAGATTTAGATGTAAAAGAAAATACATTATTTAAAAAACTTCGGGATTATGAAAATCAGGGATACGTGAAAAAAGGTATGAAGGATGGAAAAGCCAACACTTTTTATATCACGGATGACGGAAAGGAATTCCTGGAGCAGAATAAGAAATAAAGATAGGAGATTATACGGATGAAGGATAAGATTGCATTTATAGCGGTAGGACAGGCCGGAGGAAATATCGGTCAGCTTTTTGAGAGTATGGGTTACACAGTACTATATATTAATACGTCCAGAGAGGATCTGGAGACACTGGAAAATGCAAAGTTCCGGTATCATGTATCCAATGGAGAAGGCTGCAATAAAGACCGGCATAAGGCAAAACATCTTATCGTAGAGGATTTTGATAACATAGCTGCAGAAATTGAGGCAAAATTACAGGACAGGCTTCTTTTTGTGATCTTTGCTAGTGGAGGAGGCACGGGATCCGGAGCAGGACCTATGTTGATAGATTTACTGCTTGATGATGGCCGGGAGGTAGGAGCAGTCACAATCCTTCCGTCACCTGCAGAAAGTGTAAAAGCCCACATCAACTCTTATGAGTGTTTCACTGAACTGACGCAGATCCAAGGGACGGCAGCCTGCTTTATCCTGGATAACAACAGAGGGGATAAAATAAACCTGAATGAGCAGTTTGCAGATGATTTCAACAGTTTTCTGGAGATCCCGGAGAAATATAAGAGTCTCCGCGGAAATATTGACAGAGCGGAGATCGAGGAGACGTTAAAAGCACATGGCATGGCTATGATTGTACATGCGCAGGGAGTAGATAGCTCACAGGTGATACAGGCACTGACAGACAATGAGTATGCTCCTGCGGAAGCAGACCGGACAGTGAAGTATATAACGGCAGCTCTGGCCGGAAATGTAAGCATGGAAGATCTGGAGAAAGCGGTGGGAACCCCGGTAGATACCTTTCGGGCATACAGCGGAGAAGAGTCGATCTGCTGTGTCTGCGGTATGACTTATCCTAAGATGCGTCTGGAGGAGATGTACAACAAAGTAGCTGAAAACAAAGATACCATCCGAAAAAATCTGGAAGCTACACAGGAGACGGCAATGCAAAAGGACATCAACTTTCTGAATGAGTTACAGCCGAAACACAGAGAGGTACCTTCCGGATCCGGTTCCAGAGAGGAACGCAGACATTTGTCTAAAAGAGATATTTTAAACAAGTATTTGTAATTGTAGAAAGCGGGGAAATTTTAGGATGTCGGAACAAAGTAGGGCCTTTTTATCAGACAGGGACCATTCTCTGCTTATAGACATTTTTTATAAGCTGATAGGTAATTCTGAGGATCCAGCAGAGGTGCAGTCTATTGAATCCCTTATACAAATGTATGAGGAATCAGGGAATGGCTCAGAGATATCAGATGCAGATGTGAGACATACCATAAGTCTGGTCTGTAAATATTGTCAGATGCTGTCGGAGCAGAAGCATGCAAATGATAACTTAGTGGATTTTTATGCAAACAGTCTGAATAAACTCCAGATACGATACGAGCAGGCGATTCAGGATCACAGGCGCCTGGAAGAGGATCAGATCAAGATATATCAGGATTACGATAATCTTATGCGGGAACATCTTTGCTTATACAGGCGGTTTGAAAAGCTCCACAAAAAGCAGCTAAAAGGTATACAGTGGGTTAAAAAATGGATAGATAGGGGCAGAAAACATGACGATTCACGATGCAATTAATGAATATCTTAAGCAATGCGAAGCAAGAAAACTGAGCTGGAGTACGCTTAAAGCATACAGATGTGATTTAGAGATTTTAGATCGAAGCCAGAGACATACAGAACTTCTGGATATTGAATCGGAAGAACTCCAAAAAATAATAAAAGGTAATGGCAGCTTAAAGCCGGCTACGATGTTACGCAGGAGTGTTTCATTTCATATATTTTTTCAGTACTGCAAAGAGAAAGGATATATTCAGGAAACGCCTGTAATAAAATCCCAACGCGTTAAACTGCAAACACCGGTTACTTTGACGGCGGACAAAGTAACTGGAATCTTCCGGGAACTATATAGTACTCCGAAAGAAGGAAAATTTTATTGGGAAAAATCTCGAAATATGGCCATTGTGGAGTTACTTTATGCAACAGGGATGAGAATATCTGAACTTTGTGCCCTGAAAAAAGACGATATTCAATTTTTTGATGAATTTATTATAGTGTCTATGCACGGAAACGGCAAACGGGAACGAAAATTTCTCATAACAAATAAGCAGGTCATAACTGCATTACAGACATATCAAAGTGATGTGGATACAGCATCGGTGGACGTAGTTGATTCTGATGCAGTATTTATTAACAGGCGTGGACGTGCAGTTTCGGAACAGACAGTACGTTATTGCCTGAAAAATTATAATATAACACCTAAGATATTGCGTAACTCTGCGGCAAAAGAAATGTATGACAGTGGAATGAATATTTTCAGATTACAGGGAACGCTTGGACTTAATTCCATTGACAGTGCAGAGCGTTTCTGTTGTCGACAGGAGCTGGAGAATAAACGCACTTATAGTTTGAGTGACTGTGATCTGAGAAACCGATTATCAGTATAAACGATGAAAAGGAACTGTTAATTTATATGCAAAAGATAAAATACGGTGTGCTGGACAAACTGCTGCGGGCAGATTTGTCCAGGGCAGAAATGGATTTTATATTACATATATCGCATTACCAGGACGATACCGGCTGTGTGTCTGGAATATACTATCGGGATATTTGTGAAGCACTACAGATATCGTATCAGACATTTTATGACGTGCTGCGCAGCCTACAGGCTAAGGAGATCATAAAGGTAGATAAAGCCTTTTACGGAGACTGGGATGTTACGATATTGGACAATTCATTCCAGAATGGAATTACCGGTTATGTAAGCACTGGTGATGATCTGTTCCTGGATCCGGAGTTCCAGAAATGCGGACCGCAGGAGAAACTGCTTGCACTGGAATTTCTTAAAATTGCAAAGAACCCGTCAAATGGCGGGAAATACAGAATAGGCAAAGAGAAGCTTTTAGAAAAGTATGGTAAGCTCTTTTCTGTGACGAAACGCATTATTTTAAGATATCTTCACCGGCTAAAAAGGTTCTTTGTTATGTCGATCACAGAGGGGATATATTATATCCGCCCGAATGCACATTTTGCAGAGAAGAACAGCGGAAAAACGGATACAGAACTGCTCAGGGAGCATGTGAACCGGTTTGTACTGCGGAGGAATCGTGCAACCTACACAGAGAAGGAAGGGAAGGAAGCGTCGAAACTTTTGACACAGTACGCCGGACAGGTACCTGACAACAGAACATTGATCCGGCTGTTCTCAGAGGCTGTACTTGAAAGCATACGTATCCGGAATGCAGGAATCAGGAACCGGTACAAGTGGAACCGGCGGTTAAATCCGAAGTTTGTACACCGCCTGCTACAGGAGAAAATACTGAATCAGCCACAGATGGCTAAGTAAGTCTATGAAAATAGGCTTATTTGTGTTTCTATAAATCTCAAAAATCATAGATCATGTCCTGAAATTCCGAAGAGCAAGAGAAAAATAGATGATAAATGTGAGTAGGGAGCCGGTGTGGCTTCTTTTTTCGTGTGGAAAAAGAGAGATTTTATTCAAGTTTTGTGCAGTGAAATAGTGAACTTTTCAAGTATGGTGTCTCTGTGGATAATCTTTTCTATTTTGGGTGCCGTTCAACACGCTGTTGAAGGACACTTTTTCCAAAACTATGCAAGGAACCAGAAGAGAAAAAGCGCAAAAATATGCAGCCGGGTATTGTAGCAGCTGGGGAACGTATTCTGTCTTTTATCAGTTCTTTTCACTGTTTCTTTAGACAAAAGAAAATATTTTTTCTGAAAAAAGCAGCCATAAATACCTACATAAAAAACAAAAAAATAAAAAAAACTTGACAGCGCATACGGATTCCATCATCCTGTTGCCACTCATGAGAGGAAGGTATATGAATGGATATCAGAGACCTGAAGCGGGAATGCAATGATCTGATTGATGAATTAGAGACATTACAGCAAACAGATGCAAAACTGGATCTTCGGATTCAGGAACTACAAAATTGTCTGGAAAAAACATCAATTCCAGAGTCGGTGACAGACTTACCAAGGCTGCCCCACATTGTGAAAATGGAAGATGAAGAAACTGAGGGCATAATTTCCGAGACTGTAGTGGAAGAGAAGGTTATTGAGGAAAAGGAAGAGGTTTCGCAAAATGAGCCATCAGAACCTTTAGAAAATTTGCGGGAAAAGAAAGAGGAGGAGAACCCATGGAAGGAAATGGATCAACAACGCTTCCCGGCGGATACGGTGATTATATACGAATCCAGTAATTTAGAAAATACAATAGTCCGAGTGATAAAGATAATAGCATTTTGCGGAATATTGTGTGGAATTATGGTGTCAGTAATAATGCTTGCAATGGGAATGTAATAAGAGGAGAAAGGCATGTTAGGAAAAGAAAAAAGGAATCGTGAAGTACAACAGGATGTGGCGGGAAAAATGAATTTGTCAAAGGATGATATTTTTAAAAATTTGATTATAGAATACGCATCATCCCGGATGGATCTGATCATCAAATTGCGTCAAAAAAGAATTACAGACGAAGAATTTATGGCATATGTAGATGAATCGCTGAAAAAAATAGACGCAGATACAGAGGTAATAGACCAGGCGAGATTGATGTTTTATCAATACGTCTTCCGGTATTTCCGTCTGACCCCATTGATGGAAGATCCGGAGATATCAGACATCCATTGTATCGCATATAACAAAATCCGCATAAAAAAGCGGGGTAAACGTCAGGAGGCAGATGTGCAGTTTGCATCCAACCAGGAATACCGGGAATTTATTGACCGTGTGGCGACGCAAAATGGTGTTAATATCTCAAACCTTAATGCTATTCAGAGATTTGCTGATGATGAAACTGACAAGAACTTTATATTGCGATTTACGTTAATTACGCCGATTGTTACCACTTACGGAAATCCATATCTTATTATCCGTAAGTTCCCCAAAAATTTCCCGGAGATTTCGGATCTTGTTCAGGAAAAATTTATGTCACAGCAATTAGCGGATACTTTAGTGGATAGATTCCGGACGGGATCGACATTGATCTGTGGCGGTAACTCAGATGGTAAATCGACCTTATTGAATGCCTTAAAGGAAACATTACCGGAAGATATGGCGGTTATGGTAGCACAGCAGGCAGATGAGCTTACGACCAAGCATCATCCGGATATGATCTTTTTACATTCTCTGTCGGAATCAGCGGAATCAGCAGTTAAATATGACCTGGAACAGCTGAGCATAGCATCACTGACCATGGACGTGGATTTTTTCATCATCGGGGAAGTAAAGGGGACAGAAGCTATGTACCTGATCAATGCAGCATACACCGGGCAGATCAGTGCTGCCACAGTCCATTCCCTATCTGCACAGGCAGCACCGGAGAAAATCGTGGATTATGCATTACAGGCATCAGGGAACAAATACAATCGCGCAGAACTGTTAAAGATGATTGCTGACTGCTATCACACGGTCATTAATGTCAAAGATTATAAAGTGTACGAGGTTCTGGAAATAGACGGATGGGATGACGTTACGCAATCCATTAAATATAAATCTCTGTACCATTTATAAACTAATGAAGAACAGAAGGGAATGAAATGATGATCATTTTGAAAATTATTATAGCAATCTGCCTTTTTTCCGGAATTTTCTTCTTTTTTTGGTATCTGCAGAGAACAAAAATTATTGAAAAAGGGTTGGCAACAGTAAGAGGATCTATTGAAGAAACTGCGGCGAGACGTCAGATAGAAGCACATGCGAATCTGCTGATCCGGGATCAAAAGAATAAGGGCAGGCTGGAAAAAATTATCGAAAGACCTGAAAAACTGTACATTTATAGCCGGATCGGGAAAATAGTCAGAGGGTTGTCCTTTGAAGCATGGGCAGTTCTTGTAGTATTAACAACAGCTGGAGCGTATCTTGGAACGGTGATTATTACGAAGAACACTATGACCGGCTTGTTGGCAGCAATCGGATATTATTTACTCATTAAAATAGCGGAAATGATTCTTGCACGTAGAAATTTCAAGGCTGTAGATAAATCTCTTTTGGAGTTTTTAAATCAGTTGGGAAACTTTTCTGCTATCCAGGGGGAAATTACGAATGTCCTGCATCAAACGGCACAGTATACTCCGCCCATATTAGCAGAAGCCCTGGAAGAATGTTATATCGAAGCACAGACCACAGGTAATGTTTCGGCGGCATTGATGGGGCTGGCAGACCAGTTCGAGCACGAAAAATTTAAAGAAATAATTATTAACCTCGAAGTGTGTTCGCGCTATACAGCTAATCTGAAGGTCATAGTAGACAGCCTCCGCCGGAATCTGATGGATGCAAAAAGAGCCAGCCAGGAACGCAGAGCGATAGCGGATAGCGCCATTATAGAGATGGTTATCTTGTCAGTAATGCTGCTGATCGTACTTGCAGTTGTGAATACTATGATAAAGGCATCTATTTGGGATGTGCTGTTTCACAGTGTTGTTGGCTATGTTGCCCTGGGAGTAACAGGTATCTGTTACTTAATATTCGGATTTGCCGTTATGAAAGAAAGGTAAAAAATGACACCATTAGAAATTAGTTTAAAAATGCTGCCGGCGATTATAGCTATTTTATCACTTATGTTGGTATTTTACGTGGGAAAGACCTACCATCCTATGACAGCGTTACATAGGACATATATAAGGATCGATGGCATTTTACATGAAAAAAAGTTCTTGTTTGATTACGAAGAAACACGAAGATTTTTACAATCTCATGGCGCAGCAGAACATTTTGGACCATGGGTCGATCCGGTAAAATATCTGGCAATACGTATCTGTCTGGCAGCAATCGGATTCACTGTTGGAATATACGTAAATGCTTTTTTGGGACTTGTTGGTATGGGACTTGGGTTCTTTTTGCCGCCATTATTACTGCTGTACATGAACAATAAAGATAATGATGCAATGACTCCACAGATCCAGACACTGTACAGTCTTTTACAGGTACAGATCCACGCGGGAGTACCTATGATCGATGCCCTGTCAGAGAGTTATCAGTCTTTTCCGGCAGGACGCCTGCGAAATGCGCTGAGTGAATTTGCAACTTCCATTTATTTTAATGGATCCTTTGATAAATCATTGGAAGATCTTAATGGCAAATTTGACAATGGCTTTATTGATTCGCTGTGCATCATTTTGTTACAGGCACGGGAATCTGGACAGGCAATGAAATTACTGCGGGATATTTCCCAACAGATCACGGATATGCAGGCAGGTCTGCAGCTGAAGAGAAAAGAAAAGCTCAATCGCATAACTACATTTTGTTTAATGGGCATTATGGGCGCAATGATCGGTGTTGCTCTATATGCGGCTATCATACAGATGTATGCATCGGTTGGGAATTTCTGATACAAACTAAAATATCTTAAATACTAAGAGGAGGAACGAACAAAATGAAGAAGAAAATGGTAAAAATGCAGTTAAAGGCAATGGGACTGGCACAGAAGGTATTTTATCATAAGAGCCAGGGAATCGATGGAATACTGGTAACCGTAGGCTTATGCATTATAGCATTGATACTTTGTGTGGTAATGAAAGACAGTCTGACCAGCTTTATCGAGACGATTGTAACGGCAATGCAGAATAAGGCAATCGGTATTTTGGGATGATATGATGATGAAAAAAAGAAAAGGGAGTATAGTAGACATTTTACCATCGATGATCATGGTGATTGCTGCGGTGATGCTGATTATGGTTTTCTTTGACCTATATCAGATACTTAGTCTTAACGAGGATGTAAAACAGATTGCCCGGAAATACATGCTCACTATGGAAACTATGGGATATTTGGATCCGGCAAATCAGACGACCCTTGTGCAGGAGTTATCAGATCTGCAGGTTACAGATATTGATCTTACAGGATCCACCATGTCGGATGCAGAATATGGTAATGCGGTATATCTGCAGATATCCTGTAAGCTGCCGATGGAGCAGCTTAACATGGATGGATATGATATGCTGCAGTTTGTGTTTCAGGACAAATCAATACCAATCAGGGTGCGTAGAATGTCTACTGCAAAAAATTAAGCATGATAAGACGGTGGATAATCAAAAAAAGTAAAGGTGAGCTGGCTACGTTTACCATGGTATATGTGTTGCTGTTTTTCACTGCAACAGTGGCATTCGCGTTACAGATCAGACAGTACATATCGCTTAAAACCTACACAGAAGACGCACTTGCAGCGTCTAACCTGGCATCTGCAGTAATAGATATTCAGGAATATGGCGTCAACCATAATCTGATTATAAAGGATCCCGCACACGCGTATAGCATCTACCAGGATGCTTTAAAGGTCAACATGGGTCTGAATGACCACTGGGAAGATCCTGCGGGAATGATATCAAGCCCGGTGCAGGTGGAGCAGTATATCGTATACAACGTGCGGGGAACAGAGGTAGAGGTGACCTCATTCGGAGAAAACCTTAACTATTCGGCAACCGAGACCCTTGGAAGTGCAACATCACCTAATGGAAGAGTCATCGAGTCTACCAGCATATATAGCCGGATCAGTTATCAGGTGACAGGATACTTTGGTGTGACGGTTCCGGCAGTAAAAGATAAGTTGGTTGATGTTGTAAAAAATAATTAAAGGATTGGACAAGCGAAAATGAAAAAGGATAAAAAAGAAAGAAGCATTCTGCCTGGTGTAATCATTGTATCTCTACTGGTGGCAGTTATTGTATATGCAGTTATGCTGAATGCGGAAAAAACAGCATTATCAGACTATGAAAAAGGGACAGTTTATGTGACAACAAAGCCGGTACCCAAAGGAACTATGATTACAGCTGACTATATCACTCAAAAAGAGGTAGATAAATCTTTGATCCCGTCCGGCGCAGTAAGTAATCCAGAAAATCTAACGGAGTTGATCAGCGTATATGCAGTAGATCAGGGATCCATTATTACCACTGGGATGTTTACTGCTGTTAATGACATCACAAAGGATATGACGCAGCCGGTAGTGGCCGGATTCAAGGCCGATGATCTGTATCAGGTGGTGGGAGGCGTCCTGCGATCCGGAGACCGAATCAACATCTATCAGGTAAATGAAAATGCCAATAAAGGGGATACCTCACAGTCCTTGGCAAACACAGATGATAATTGGACAGACGCATCTTCAGATACGGCAGCATCCCTTGTATGGGGAAATGTGTTTGTCCAGGAAGTATTTGACTCTGCCGGTGCGGTGATCAGTACATCTGACTCTACGACTCCGGCACAAAGAGTAAATATCTACATGGATAACGATAATGTAGCAGCTTTTTATGCTGCACTGGCACAGGGTTCTCTGCGTGTTGTAAAAATCTGCGAATAGATAGTCAGTGGGTGTGACAAAGAAATCGGGTCTGATGACCGGCAGGTTCGAGCCCTGCCCCCACTTTACAGCGATATTTGCTGTGATGATCTTTGACAACTGCATATGGAAATCGGACGAAAAACTGGAAGATGGACTGTAAGATTTTGACGAGAATTGTCATGTAATATATAGAGGTCTCTGTACTTCTTTGTTTTATCGGTATTTTTGTCCAAAATATCGAAACAGAAAATTCCGTAAAATGTATACAGATATTCTGCAAAATGATATAATAATCATATCAAAAAAGATAAAACAAAGAATTGAGTCCGTACTATTGGACACAAAAAAGAAGACTATATTTATACAATAAACATAGAAAAAGGCTGAAATGTCTGGGAGGACGAAGAATGAAAAAAAAGATTATTTGTGCTATATTAGTGACGGCACTGGCAGTCACATCTTTTACAGGATGTGGGAAGACACAGGATAAGGATGCTGCAGAAGTGATAATGGCTGAGACGGAAACAAGGGATCCTGATATCACTGCAGAGACACAGGCGGCTGTGGACACTTTATTGCCGACGGAGACGGGGAAGCCGGTAGTGACTGAGACGGCAACACCGACTCCTAAGCCCGTAGCGACAAAGGAGCCGGAGACCACAGCAACGCCGAAACCAGCAGCAACTGCGACACCTAAGGCAACGGCAACTCCGAAGTCGGCAACAACCGCGGGATCAGGAACGACAGTTGCAGCTAATACTACCAGCACCGGTAAGACTGGTACAACCGCAACAGAAGCGTCGAAAGAGACACCCGCAGCAACAGCAAAGCCGGTACCAACCACGGCACCGACAGCAGCGCCCGCAGCTTCCACACCGGCACCTTGTAATCATAATTATGTCAAGGAATATTGGCCGTCTGCACCTACTTGTAACGGCGGTGGAGATTGGACTATGGTCTGCTCTATCTGTGGGGATGTAGGAGCAACAGGAACGGATCCGGCATTACCACACACTCCAGAAACTAGAGTAGAAGTTGATGCAACATACTGTGATGAACACGGTGTCAGAGTTACTTATTGTACGAGTTGTGGAAACGAATTGGGACGAGAAGGATTTGACGGTACGGAGCATGAGTGGGTTACAGGTACTAGCGATCCTATATGGGACTGGGATAAACAGGATTTTGTGACAGAAGAAGTGACTTATTGTAGCCGATGTCATGCACAGCGTTAATGGGAAAGGAGACGAGAAAAATGGAGAATACAAAGGATCAGTATATTGGGGCCGAAATACATTCGGCACGGTCAGTGAATCCAGATGGGGAGACGGTAACACTGGACGGAGATACGGTGGTATGGACAGGGGAGGAAGATGTCCTGACACCGGAGGAACTGGAAGAGTTCCATCGAGATGCAATCAAACTGATGGAAGAAAGCGAACAGCAGAAAGAGGTTGCCATTCAGGGATAAGGGTGCAATTATATATAAAAGGAACAACCGCCCCACAAGGTGGGTTGACCAAAATAAGTTGAGTAGCAAAGACCACCCTTCTACTGGCCAAAGTTTTGGGGTGGTTTTGCTGTGTAAAATTACTTGAAATGATCCGAGAGTGATGGTATAGTAAAGATAAAGGGAAAGCCAAAGAGGCGGCTACCCCAAATAGCAAAATAACTGTTTAGTACTAAAAACAGCCGTCACTATTGCAGTAGTGGCGGCTATTTCTTTTTGTTATCCTTAAAGATCTGATAGCACAGACCAATAAGAGCAACGATAAACAAACAAAATTGGAATAAATCCGCATATGTAACATTCATCTTATCGCCCTCCTTTCATAACGCTGGAGGGTGAACCCTCCGGAGAGGGGCAGCCGCCTTGGCTCTTTGACTTTCCCAGAACTATATCATACCATATATTTGCGTTGTTATAAAGGTTTTGCTATGTGAAACTACTTGAAAAAGTGTAGTGAAAATGCTATAGTAGCTATGAGAAGCTAGTATGTATTTAAAGATGTACAAAGCAAAACCCCAGTAGGTGCAACTACTGGGGTTTTTGCTCAATTTACGGTAGAGCATCCGTTTTGGGCTGGTGCTGTCTATACATCCCTATCCAACCACTTGCAGATATAGTAAGAAACGATACCTGCCAATACAGAGATAAAGAATGCTAATATGTATTCATAGATCAAGGTGTACACCTCCTTCCTGCTGGAAAGAGTCGACAGCGTGATTATCATATCATATAAATTAAATATCGACAATATTCGTCCGAGTAGAGCAGTATGCTCCACTCGGATTTTTTATTCTCCGGTTTCCATATGCAGTTGAAATTGATAAATGAAAAAGGAGGATACAGATGATAAGAAAAAAGCGCTATTTAGCTGCAAAGATGGGATTGCTAGCGCTGGGATTGATGCTGCTGTTTCCGGGACAGGCAGAAGCAGCTGATAAGAAGACGATTTATAACAGCCCTTACGTATCGTTCAGCCCAGACGGAAAGGCATTTACAACCTGTGCCGGGGACCAGAATTATACATGGTATGCGGAGGATGACAGTACCACTGTATATACCGGCATAAAATCATCTTTGCGGAGTTTACGAACCGGGGAGCATTATTACAAAGTAGCCAGATGGGGAGAAGTACCTGTTGGATCTTGGAAGGTTGTACATCGTCCGGGACAGTGTATTCATGATGGTTATACCAGTGATGAAAATTGGCATGGTATTCAATTCGGTACACAAAAATGTATGCAGTATTATTATTCTGGCTGGAAGGCATTCTGTGCCGATTGTGGGGAGCCTTTGGAAGACTCAAATATATATATGAGCAGGGAGGCATCCTCATCCATACAGTACTTAGATCTTGGAAGCGAAAAAAATCCTGTTTTTTATTATTACCTTTGTCCTTTTTGCCGGAACTTAGAGCAGGGAGTGGGATTATCTGCGCACTGGTGTAAAAAGATTTCTTGGAACCAGTATAGAATATTTTATGACCCGAACATAAAAAAATATAATGGTTATATGGATTATAGTTATCACATGTACAACAACGAAACAATATATGAAGGTGAGACAGTAACTCCTGTTACACATTTGACGGAGAATAATTATACCAGAGTTGGATATGTATTTACTGGATGGAATACCAAGCAAGATGGATCAGGAGTCTCTTTTACCGATAAGGAAGAGATATACAATCTTAGTAGTTCAGATTGGAATGATCAAAGTACATGGACAGATACGGATAGAGGAACTATTACTTTATACGCACAGTGGAGAAAAAGTGAAAGTACCCTTGTAATCGATGCTAATGGGGGAAGATATAACGGAGTAGATAAATATTCGCTGACAGAACCCTATTCTTCTAAGTATTTACTGCAAAAAAATCTAATAGTGTCACCAAATGGTTATACCGTTGCTTTTGAGACCAATGGTGGAACAAATGTAGATACCATCACGGGAACCATGCATTTCGTAGAATGGATGCAGATACAGCCATTTAATGGATTTGTGACTAACGATACTTATATGTTTATGGCGCCAGATAGAAACATAGATACGTTGAAGGCTGTGTATCAGTCGGATCCGATCACATTACCGGTTACGACCAAGGATGGCTGGTCATTCGGCGGATGGTATTATGATCCGGATTTTAGCCTGCCTGCTGGCGGAGCCGGAGATCAAATTATACCATCCAAAGATATGACGCTGTATGCGCAATGGGTAGATCTTAGGCTACAGGCGGTAGATAACTACGAGGTAAACGACGGAAAAGGTGCGGTAGATTTATCCTGGTCACAGTCTGATCAGAATAATAAGACCTATCTTGTATACCAAAAAAAAGAGGATGGAGCGTGGATCAGGGTCAACAGTGCAAATGACATCAGCAGCACGACAGTCATTGATCAGACATATACGTTTGACGGACAAGCAAAGCAATATACTGTACCGTATACAGGTCTCTATTCTATAAATGCTATGGGAGCACAGGGGCAAAGCTATGGTTCCTATACCGGAGGCTATGGTGGTAGTGTTACCGGAACATTTTGGCTGCGAAAAGGTGAGATCTTAACATACGTAGTTGGTGGTCAAAATGGCTACAATGGTGGCGGTAACGCATCTTCTTTTGGTAATGGTGGGGGCATGACTTCTGTTGTGTCCAATCAAAAAGGAACTCTTCTGATTGCTGGTGGAGGCGGCGGAGCAGTTTCACATGGCAACGGAAATGCTGGTGGAAGCGCGGCCAGTGTAATTGATGGCAATGCAGGGCAAGCAGGTATGGCTGGTGGGGGAGCCGGTTATCAAGGAGGTACAGCAGGGGAAAGACTTGTACATCATCATACCTCAGCTTGCGATACGTCAAGATCTATTATTGGATCCTTTAGGAATAATAATTACTCCTATGAGGATGATGACGATGATCGGTATTATGTCAAGCAAAGAATTGCCAATGTATCGGCAGATGGCTTCAAGTATTTACATTTTAGTGGTTTGATAAATCAGCAGAGAGGCCATAGAATTAGTGCTGGTTCTGGAACGTTAAAGGTTTATAACCAGAACGGTTTGATTTTTCAGAAAAGTATTTATGATATTGAGTCATTTATTAGGACAGAATATCAAAGAGCTATAGCGGGAAATTACGGCGGTGAGAATAATTATTCCAGTTATTCTCATGCTAACTATGATTTTGATGATAACGATCAAGCTGTATATGAAGACACAGATTATGTGTGGCTACATTATAACGGAGATGGTTCTGTAACAAAGTGGAGAAAAGATGGTGCTGATGATGACTATATTCCTAATCCATCGGCAAATGCAACATCGTATTTTATACCAAGTGCAACTCGGGGTGGTTCGAGTTGGTTTTATGGAATTAACTGGTACTTTAAATATGACATACCAATTCCTGCAGGAAGCACAAATATACGAATAGAATTTGAAAGTGAGCACGAGACAGAAAGTTATCTTTCAGTGAGCGTTCAGGAAGCTGTTTTAACGGGGAGAATAGGATGTGGAATGACAGAAGGACAGGTTATTTCATCGAAACCGGCATATGGTGGCAGTAATTATGTCAATTCTTCATATGCACTGATGTATGAAATGAATAGCGGAGAGCGTAGCGGATCCGGGATCGGTGAGTTGCACTCCAAGGCTATTGGATATCAGGAGAGTCTGGATCTTGCCGGGGTTACGGCTACTGACTTTGCAGCTCCAGACAAGATATCGGATCAAGTCACAAAAGAGCCCTTGGATGGTAAATCAATTCGCGTCACATGGCAGGTGCCGAGCGATAATGGTACGGATTATTACCATAAAGTGGAATCTTACCTAACGGGAAGCACATCAATGCTATGCGAATCTAATGTTACGAAAAATACGCTGGTTAGTGGCGTGAAGGGATATTACTATCTCGTAGACCAAAATGGGGATACGGTTGTTACCGGCAATGCAAATTATGTACAGGTTCCTCATGTAAATGTGGTAACGGCAGAATACAATCAGTATTTGCATATTGCAGCGGTCGATGTGGCTGGAAATATCAGTGAGACAACGCATATCCTCATTGACGCCAAAGATGTACTATGGAAGCTTTATACGAAGCAGCTGGTCATTGATGCATCTGCAGATAATGTATATCCGGCAACGGATAAGAGTTGGTACGTGCGTGCCGATGGCAGTACTCCATTTACTTTAAAAAATGAGGCTTATATGGACGGTACGGCAAGCCAGGGATACCAGCTTAACGAGACTATCTACGAGACTGTATCAGATGATAGCAGCGTAGCCCGAAATATAATCCGCACAGCATCCACTGAGATAGCAGATACATCCATCAGGACAGATGCAAATGGATTGTCTTATTCGACGGATGGCACAACGGCGCTGCAGCAATATTCATATTCTTATACAGTGAGATCTAACAAAAACAGAGACCTTATGGGAATCCAGAAATTTACAATCAGCAGAGATCTGTCCGGACAGACGATACAGGTTATTCCGGTTGCGGAAGCAGACAAAGAATCGGATAAAGTGTACTCGGCGCATGAACTGGATGAAAAGAATAAGATCACTTTAATAGCGGACGGAGAAGCGCCGGTGATCCGCGGATTGGAAATAATGGAAGACAGAGATCTGATTGACCGGCGGGATGGATCTATAACAGTAACCGTTACGGCAGATGACGATTTGAGCGGTGTAAAAGACTTTTATGTGGTCATCAAAAACACAGATAATGCAATAACCAAGACTTATCTGCCAGATGCAGATGGAAGTATCCGTATCACTATCACGGAGGATGAACCCATATTTAGTGGAGATTTCACGGTATTGGGATATGCCGTGGATAATGTCGGAAATGAAAATAATCTAAGCTATGGCACGACGGAATTTGCACTGGCCAGTAGCGTAGAACGTATTCTTTCCCCGCACAATCCTATATTCAAATGTGGAGAAAGCGGAATACTTACGTTTACGACCTGGGGCTATGCCGACCGGGTGGAAGTTATTTTCCCGGAGAGCATGACTGCACTGGATCCGACTCTGAACAAAGTATATGACTATACAGACTGCCCAGGATATATGATCACGGAGCATTTACAGTTTATGGTGCCACTTTATACGCCGGAGAACCAGAATCTGGAGGTCACGGTACGTGCGTATAAGGGAGACAAGAAGCTGGAGGACCATCCGACAATCAGCGTAATCGGAGTATCCGGTACTGTGTTAGACGAGTTCCGGACAAGGCTGAGATAGGATGGTTACGATTTTATGGATCCTATTGGCGTATGGCAGCTATCAGATCGGCTGGCAGCTACAATTACAGGATCCTGATCCCAAATTGAGTGATACATTACAATGCAAATGTTGTAAATGGCAGCATTTGATAGTGTTTGCTTATTTACTGTTATTTAGATGGGCAGAGGTATGCCAGAGCGGGCAGAGAGATGTAATGCAGATCACACGGGCATACATAATAGGATCTTTGCTTTTGGCAGCGTGGATTGATCATTACATACAACTAATCCCGGATATGGTTTATGTACCGGGATTAGCCGGTGGAATATTATGGCTTATTTATTACGATCCCGGAGTGGATATTGTAATAAATTTGCTTATCTTTGTTACTATACAAATACTTATATTTCGTCGTTTGTACGGTGAATCTGATTGCCTGGCATATATATTGTGCGCTGCATATTTGGCCGGATGCGGTAAGCAGTTGATAGATTATTTATTGTTTATGCTCTTAACCGTTTTAATGGAGCTGATCGTTCAAATAAAGAAAAAGAATATATCACATGGAAAGTTAAGGAAACCGGTGCCGCTGATCCCGTATATGATGGGAGCCATGCTGCTCTATAGATTTATTTTGTAAGTCGGTTTCAGAGAGGAGTAACAGATGGATGCAAGTGCTTTGGAATATGAGAGAGTGATGGAGAAAAAGAAACAATTATTGATTAAGATCCAGGAAACAAAGACAGGAATTCGGAATAAGCAAAACCAGTTGAAAATACTGGAGGAGGGACTGCAAAAAATCAAGGATCAGGAAGGGAAAGAATCCGTAGGTGGAAAACTGAATATTTTTTTAAGAGACTTCAGTGTGATTCTGGAGGCAATGAGAACTGAGAAGGCTTTTATGGAGACAAAGTATGCAACGCAGTCTGCACAGATATATTACAGAGTGGAAAAGAGTGTGCTTGAGGATTATATAAAAAGGCTTTCCGAAATAGACATATCAGAGTTTATGGATTATTGCAAACAGTTAGGTTTTATACGTACGGAGGGAAATAAGTGTCTATTTTCCAGTGGAAAAGTGCGAGCATATTTTTTACCAAAAAAAATAATTGATAATTTAAGTATCTGATAACAGGTAAAAAAGAGGTTTCAAATTTATTAAAATGCGATCGCGCAGATACCCAGTATATATGAGGGAAAACAAATAAGTATGTACTATGATTGAAAAGATTTTTTTGAAAGTAATACTTCGATTTTTTTTGCTTTTTTCTAAAAAAATAAAAAATATAAGAAAACCTTGACAGTGCATACGGATTCCATCATTCTATTGCCGGATAAGGAGCTGATAGCAATGTTGAACTTATTGGTTAAGGAATATTTAGCAATATGCGAGTATCTATTGGAACTGGAAAAGCGGCGCCAAGAAACGGAAGAACTGCCACTGGTACGTAAAGGACAGTTGTTGGTAGACAAAGATATGTTGACAATGTTACTGGATAAAAACAAGTACGAAACGGCTACGAATAAATTAAAGTATTGGAAAGACCTGGCATGGATTGATGCCGAAGAAAAACGGCTGACGAAAAGAATCTATATTAATAATCGATACCGGCCGCTGATCGTCATTAATATGCAAAGATATGAATGCATTCGTGACCTGAGTATTGAGTTGAAAAAACTCTGATAGTACTTAAAAAGCGATGTACATATAGCGTGTTCATATGGTGAGATTTAATATCCGAAAAATGTTCATTCACAAAGGCTGACATCTATGCGGGTAAAGCCCAAAATATGTATATCACGATAATAGGCTATATAACGTAGTTATATAGCATAATGCAGAGTGGAATATATCCATGCATGTTTTTCGCATGGATATAAGGAACGGCTGCATCCTATCAGCGGTCCGGTTGCGGACCGCTGATAGGGGGCAGATGCATTATGCTGGATAACGAAGTGGGTGGCCGCTGTTCCGTGTGAACATGGATCACACGGAACATGACATGACGACAGAAGAGGAGAGCAGTAGATGAGCCGGAAGGAAAAGCAAGGAAGAAACTATGAGAATGTTAACAAGGGGTGTTTTCTGACAGCAGGAGAGTACAACATTCCGATTCTGGCTCCAGTGGAGTACCGGCAATGTGAATGGGTGGGATTCAACTATGCATCTTCCGTAAAAGACCGGAGAGGTAAAGGAATTCACTTCTTTTTAGAGGATTATCAGTTTACCAGACTCTGGGGAAACATCGACTACTATGTGCCGATGCTTTCCAGTTACGACAGTATTATGACACCGGATTTTAGTCTGTATACCGATTTCCCGATAGCATTGCAGATCTATAACCACTATCGGAAACATTGGATCGGCGCATATCTCCAACAGATGGGCTGTCATGTAGTCCCAACTATCTGCTGGAGTGACAGAGAATCTTTTCGGTGGTGCTTTGACGGAGAACCTACACAGGGAGTCGTTGCTGTTTCCTCGGTAGGAACCCAGAACAGCAAGAAGCGCAGAGAAATGTTTCTGGAAGGTTATATTGAAATGATGGACAGATTACAACCGACACACGTTATCTTTTATGGAACGGTGCCGGAAGAATGCAGAGGTGATATTGTCAGAATCAAAGCATTTAGTGAAAGGTTTCATGAGGCAGAAATATCGCAATGGTAATAAATTTACAGTTTTTCGGTGGGCGTGGTGCCAGCAGCGGAATAAGCGAAAAAGGCAATGCATATGGAACCCAGTACAAAATATTACTGGAGTATGAAAATATAAAATTTGTCACTAATGCAGGAAAAAATTATGAAGCGTTAATGGAAACAATGACCAATGGGAGAACGTATGTACAAATTGGTGGTGAAGAGATTCTCAGAATTGTTCAGATGGATGAGAACAACCGGAGAAACAGGGTAATTGAGTTTGACAAGAAAAATAAGCAGTGGCATGTTCATCAAGGGTATTTGCATTCGGAAAACTCTGAAAATCAGCATGATCCATTAAGTATTTCAGATGTCAGACTGCTTGAAAAAGTTAAGAAAATATGGCATAATCATAGAGAGCAAATATAGTTTAAGTCGGGTAGAACACTTTGGAATGAGAGGTCTGCGTTCAAATCGTCAGTATTTGCCATAAGCCTTACGGCTCTATGATAACCATAGAGTTCGTAAGGCTTTTTTATTATAAAAATCAGAAAGGCTGGAAATGGAAGATGGGAGGCAGAGGAAGTAGTTTCGGTGTAGAAATCATAGCAGCGGTTTCACCATATGGATCTCAAGATGCCGAAATACAAGAGTTGAATGTGGCAGGTATGACACCGATGGATCGCGGCAGCCGATTTACCAATGCAGAGAAGACACTGGATTATCTGGAAAGAAAAAAACTGCAGGAGACAAGAGAGCAGGTACAGGTACTGGATGATTACGGATACGTAACGAGAGCTTTCCAGGGAGACGAACACAGCTGTGCTGTAGATGACAAAACACAGCAGTATGCCCGGGGGAAAATAGTAACACATAATCATCCCTCGGAGTACGGCGGTACCTTTTCGGATGCGGATATCTCTTTTCTCAGTCTTGGAATGAAGGAACTGAGAGCTTCAGCGAAAGAAGGTACATACAGCATAAAGGCAAAGAAAAATGCCAACCCTCACGGACTGATGAAGGCATACCTGAGAAGTGCACCAAGAATGCAGGACGCGATGAGAGAAATCGCACTGGAAATGGCACGAAAAAAATATACTTCTAAAAAAGCCTATGAGAAAGCAAACAGAAAGGCACAGTTGGAAGTTATTCATAACTGGTATCAAAGAAATGTGAAAAGATATGGATTTGAGTACAACTTTTATCCAAGGGAGGATGCATAAATGAAAGGATTAAATTTAGACGAAAATTTAAACCGGCTGATACAGGAAAATTCGGATTGGGCATGGGAACAGGCGAAGAGAGAACGGGCGGAAATGGAAAAGAAACAGAAAACGCAGGGCGGAACTGACGGTAAAAAGGATGAAGTATGACATTTTAGAGCCGTATAAGGAATTTTTATACGATCAGCTTACGGCCAACACTGCAAGAAAATATTATTCCTGCATGGTGAAATTACTCCAGGGAGTAGAGATCAACCGGGTGGAAGAACTGTCGCTGGAATACCTTCAGAAAGAACTTCCGCAGAGATTCCGGACCAAAAATGAGTTCAGCGCTGCAAAGAATGCGCTGCGGCTGTTCGGAGAGTGCTATCCGCAGCTACAGATGCCTGCAAAAGAATACTTCAAAGAAGAAAGCCTGAAAAAGAGAAATTATACGAAGAAGCCGGGAAAAGTGATTCATTTGAAGACTACTATGCGTAAGATCAATCAGATTGAGAATCCAAAATTGAAATATGCCTATCGTCTCGCTGTAATCTCGGGGCTACGGGTATCTGAACTTGCAGATCTCAGGCCTTCGGATTTGGCATTTACGGAGGGACGTATAACGGTCACAGTCCGGAATGGTAAAGGTGGGCACGGGGGTGAAATTACGTGCAGGCAGGATCCCTATTTGTATGATCGTTTACAGGACTATGTTTCTAGGGTACAGGCTACACAGGGAGAGAAGCTGTTTTATAGCGAAGCCACGATGCGAAAAGAAGCAGGACGCCTGGGAATGGAATGTCATGATCTGCGCCGCATTTATGCGATACTCAGCAGACGGGAGTTAAAAGCGGTGATGCCTGCGGCACAGGCAGACAGAGAGGTGCAGCGCAGCATGCGGCATGTAAGATTTTCTACGACAAAAAGATATCTGTATAACCGGAAACTGCGGATGGATTAAAGCGGATGGATTGCACAGGAGAAAAACAATGGATAAAGAACTTAACAGCTTGCTGGAAAGTATTTTGCTCCTTCTGATACAAATGCTTAAGGGCTTTATAATGGGTGTCTGGCATGGCCTGCGGAAAGCATTACAAAACAAGTGGTATCTGACTGGAATCGGGATCACTCTGGTGTTCAGTGTGATCTGTATCACAGAAAAAGCTATGGTCTGCAGAATGATCCCGGAAACTATCCCGGAATGGCTGCAGCAGGGAATTTATCTGATGCTGTTGGCAGCGCCGGTGATCTATCTGTTTCTGATCGGGCAGACGGGACATAAAAATTATGACAAATGCTTTGAAGATATCGGATTCAAGGGAAAGAATGGTAAATTTCCGAAATATGCCGGTAGCAGCAAAGAGGGTAAAAAGATACTGCTTTTTTTCCAGTCTACGATTCCGCTGTCGGAATGGCGCTCCTCCCGGGAACGGCTGGAGACTGCTTTGGACTGCAGTATCATAAAAATTGAAAACGGAAGAAATAAGCGGACAGTAAAATTAACTACGTTACCATCGGATTATAAGATACCTACGATGGTGAAATGGTCAGAGGAATACTTGAATGACAAAAATGGTGTCCTTACACTGGGAATCAGTGCACTGGATACAATATCTTTTAACTTGAACCGGGTACCGCATGTACTGGTTGCGGGTGAGACCGGATCCGGAAAGTCAGTGATACTACGCTGCCTGCTTTGGCAGATGATTGAGCAGGGCGCAAGAGTCTATATGATAGATTTCAAGGGCGGCGTGGAGTTCGGAAAGCAGTATGAGCAATATGGAGAGGTTATTACGGAAAGAGAACGTGCACTGCAGGTCCTGGATTTGCTGGTGAGGGAAAATGAATATAGACTGCATGTATTCAGGGACTTGGAGGTTAAGAATCTCGATGAATACAATAAAAAAACCAGGCAGAATCTTTGTCGTATAGGGGTGTTCACCGATGAGTTGGCAGAAATGTTGGACAAAAAAGGCGTGGCAAAAGAGGAAAAACAGATATACGAACAGATCGAAGGGAAATTATCTACTTTGGCAAGATTGTCCAGGGCAACAGGGATCAACTTATTTATGGGAGTGCAGCGTCCGGATGCTAATGTATTAACCGGTCAGATTAAAAATAATATACCGGTCCGAATATCAGGGCGTTTTGCGGATAAAACCGCCAGTGAGATTGTCCTGGGAAATACAGATGCGGTAAATCTTCCTGATATTAAGGGTAGATTTCTTTACAAGGTTGGAAATGAAACTATAGAATTTCAGAGTTTCTACTTTGATGATGAGACAATGCTTCATGAGGTCTGCGTGGATCAGGGAGAAATGTTGACGGAAGCGCCGGTATATAAAGTACCAGAACATAAGATACCGGTGCGGAAAAATGAAAACAAAAAGGCAGAAGTGGTACGATCCGGAAGAAAAGAGAAAAAGGTGACGGCAGTCAAAACGAGTGGTGAAGAAAAGAATTCTTATGAAGATCCATTTGTAGGCATGAACAGTCGGGAAATCGAAGAAGAGATGAGACGGATGGATGAAGAGGACCTGAATCTGAATTTTGGAGATTTTTAATGACGAAGGAGACAAGGCATGGAGAAGAACAAAAATAGGAGGACTTTTGAATTTTACAAAAAAAACGGGAAACGAGAAACAGACACCGGAGAACATAAGGAAACAAAAAGAGGAAAAAGAACAGGCGGAACTTTGCGAAAAAACACGTTGTTGTGTGTGGGCAGAGCAATATTATGGATCATGCTTATTTTCTTCTTTGTCCGGGGCGTAATCGTGACATTCCGACCAGACACACTGACGGAAGCCCAACAGGTAATCAGCGACTTTAGAAAGGAACTTGTGACGGAAAAGAAGCTGAATAATGAGGTACTGAGCTTTGCCCAGAACTTTGTATATGAATATCTTACATACACTGCAGGGGAAGAAAAGGATTATAAGGAACGTCTGAAACAGTATATCACAACTACATCAAATGTGAGCGATACGGAAATATATAAGGGTGCGCAGAAGGCGGTGTACGTGCAGGCATACCGCATGGATCAGCTAGACAAGGAACATTTTGACGTATATGTGCTGGCGGAAGTGCAGTATGAGTATTACAGGGAACAGGAAGCTACACAGGAGAGCGCAGAAACCAGAATGAAAGTTCCGGTATTGTCACGGGATGGCGAGATGGTGGTGGACGGGCTCCCCATGTTTGTAAATGATAATACGTTTATGGAAGATTATCAGATTCAGGAATACAGTGGACAGGCTGCAGACGAACAGACTGCTGCAGGAGCAGGAATGGCAGTTACCAGTTTCCTGAAGGCCTATTACGAGCAGGATGAAACAGTCATTGACTATTATCTGAGTCAGGATGCGGACCGAAGCAAATTTATAGGGCTGGATGGTCGTTATACATTTGATCGTATGCAATCCGTTCGCTGCTATCAGGAGGAGAGTATGATCGTATGCATCGCAGAATATAAAATATCTGATGTCGTAAATGGAGCAAAGCGGTGGCAGAAGGTCCGGCTCAATGTTGTAAGGGGCAGTGATGGAAAGTACTATATCCAGTCTATGTCTGCCAGAACAACGATGTAAATTTTTAATCAGTGTCCTGCGGATGAATATCATTCGTTAAGATAAATAAAAATAGGAGGAACATAATATGAGGAAAAATGAAAAGGAACAGAAAAGAACAATGCAGGGAAAAAGTATCATGATGGGAATTTCCACACTTGCATTATTGATCAGCAACAGTATGGTGGCATTTGCTTCCAGCGGCAATTACGGCCAGAATGGAGCAAACTGGATGTTGGATCAGATCTTTTGGGTAGCGTTGGTGGCATTTATCGTCGGAGCAGTTGTGATGGCGGCGAAAAAGAACACGATCGGTGTAGTCACGACTATTATTGTTGGAGCAGTTGTCTGCTACTTTATTAAAAATCCTACCACCTTATCGGATATCGGGGAAAAGATTATGGGTACTGTATTGCAATAAAGGAGCTTTGCATGGCAGAAGAAAAGAAACAGAGTGTGACGGTGTACTCTTATCGTAAAGTATGGTTTGTGGAAAAAAAGATATATGCGTTCCAGAATATAGTACTGCCGTTTCCGATAGCACCGTATGAGGTATTGGAGTTTTTAGCTGTAGTAGGAGCAATGCTGGTAATGGGCCGGATATTTCCAATCCTGAACAACATACCGGTAGTGCTCCGCTACGGCATGCTGCCGTATGTTACGGTAAAATATCTCATGAAAGTAAAACTGGATGGAAAAAATCCGGTGAAATATTTTTGCGGCTATCTGCGGTTCCTGTTTACCAGAAAGGAATGCATCGAGCGGTTCCGAATCTGCAGAGACCATGGAGTGACAGTAAGAATCAACTGGAATTGCGGCAGAAGGCTGGAATAATGGAGGAAAAGGATGTATCAGTGTCCCATTTCGTTTTTTACAAAAAATATAATTTTTAACCAGGATAAGAGTGCATGGGCGGTATATAAGCTGAGTGGTTTTGATTATGACTTTCTGGACGATGATGCAAAAATTAAGATACTGCACAAAACGGCACGTTTCCTCAGCGGAATCCTGTCAGAAGCACAGATACTTATGCTGCCCATCGAACAGGATATACAGGGGCAGTTCGAGTCTCTGAGGCATCACCTGGATAAAAAAGATCCGCTTTATGAGGGGGCACTTTTTCACCTGAATGAAACAGAAAAATATCTGGCCAAGAGTACCAGAAATCAGGGAGATGCAAATGACTATTCCTCCTACATTGTGGTGAAATTGTCGGACAGCGGGGAATATGAACTTTTATCGGATTTGAAGCAGGGTTTTCAGTATTTCATTAAGGATCCGGTAAATGCCATTAATACCTTCATGGCATTAGACACCAGGGACATACTGGAAACCCGGCTGACACATTGTGCAGACATGGCTGATAAATGGTTTTATTCGCAGAATAAAAAACTACAGCTCGTGCCGGTAGATGGTCTGGAGTTACAGTGGCTGATCCGGCGGGGGAGTTTCCGGGGAATATCCGGAAATCATTTATTCTATGCGGACAGGGATAAACATATCTGGAATCCGGTGGCAGACCAGGACGAGACACAAAATGGGGAAAAGATACTGCATCCTTACAGTAAGGATATTGTAAGTCTTTTCTCCGGGAGCATCCATCAGGAAAAAAGATATTTGAAGGTAGTACATGATAAGAACAGAGTTTCTTATCAGACTTTTCTTGTGTTTACCCATATTCCGGAAGTACTGGAGCACCCGGGAAATGAGTGGCTGTATATGCTGCAGCAGATGAATGTGCAGGCGGAGGTCTGTATTCACATCAAAACCAAGGACTATCGGGAAGCGATTCGTAAAGTTGAATCCAAAAAGATGGAGATAGACAGTCAGATGGAGCATATTGCTGGGGCGGGTGGAGACATCCCGGATGATCTGGCAGATGGAAAAGAATATGCAGATATCCTGGAAGCTGAATTAAAAAGCCAGAGATATCCGTTGCTGGAAACGGTAGTCACGATTGGCATTTCAGCAGACAATCTGGAAGAAATGGAGAAAAAGGCGGTAACAGTACGTGGCATTTATGAAGATTTTGCTTTTGGCATAGAGCGTCCGCTGGCAGATCAACTGAAGCTTTTCATGCAGTGTATTCCCGGAATGGGAGTACTGACAGGGGATTATACCATGCCATTAACGCCAGTCACGCTGGGCAGCGGAATCATAGGAGCTACACATGAGCTGGGAGACCATGTAGGCCCTTACATAGGGACAACCGGCGCAGAAGGAAAACAGGTATTTCTGGATCTGGGCAGGGCATGCCTGCTAAACAAATCTGCATCCGCGACTTTTTATGGTAATCTGGGAGTTGGTAAATCATTTAATGCAAACCTGCTGTTGTTTCTGACGGTTCTGTATGGTGGCTATGGTCTGATCTTTGACCCGAAAGGAGAGAGAAGCCACTGGGTAGAGCAGTTCCCGCTTCTGCAGGGGCAGATTTCTCTGGTAACGCTATCCCCGGACAGAACGAATCAGGGCAAACTGGATCCCTATAATATGTATCTGGATAACCGGGATGAAGCTGATGAGCTGGCGATCAATGTGATATCGGAACTGCTGCGTATAGCGCCGGCGTCCGAAGAATATACCGCTATACTGGAAGCACAGCGTATCATGCGCGATGAAGATGTTCCATCTATGAAAAAACTGATTGCAATTTTGAAGGAATTTCCCAGGGAAGATGAACTGTCGGAAAGGGCCAGATATCTTGCAAGGCGTCTGGGACTGCAGGCAGAGACAGGAATGTCCAGACTGTTATTCGGGGATGGTTCAGAAGATGCGATCACTTTGAAGAACCGGCTGAATATTTTACAGATTGAAAATCTGAAAATGCCAAGCCCCAGCACACCGAAGGATAATTATACAAGCGAAGAACTGCAGTCTCTTGTATTGATGGCTGTGGCATCCCACTTTGCCAAGAAATTTGCCCTGGAAAAAAGGGATGTGTTCAGTGTAGTCCTGTTCGATGAATCCTGGATGCTGGGAAAGACTGCAGAGGGAGTCAAACTGTTTGATTACTTATCCCGTATGGGCAGATCTCTTTATACAGGGTGTATCTTTAATGGACATTCCGTTACGGATATTCCCAGTGAAGGAATCAAGAATACCATATCCTATAAATTCTGTTTCCAGACAACGACAGACGGGGAAGCGGAACGGATGTGTGAATACATGGATCTGGAAGCTACGCAGGAGAACAAGGAGGTTTTGAAGAATCTGAAAAATGGGGAATGTCTTTTCCAGGATCTTGACAGGCATATAGGAATACTGCGTTTTGATGCCGTATTCCAAGATATCATAGATCTCTTTTCTACCACTCCGAAGGCGAAGGGGCAGGAAGAGGAACAGGAAGCAGAACAGATAGATCAGACGGAGACAGAAGAAAGCAGGCAGTCGGAGAAAAAAGTGGAAGAAAATCAAACGGAAACAATGGAGGATGAACTGAATTTTGAGTTTGACATGGAAGAACTTTTGAAAAAGGAGTCTGTATGAAAAAAGCGTTCCTTTTCAAAATAACGTTGTTGTTTGGAACGATGTTTTCCGGTATTTTACTGTTGCTTTTACTCTTTGTGGTATGCATGGATGGAGGGGCTGAGTCCAGCCTGTACATCCCGGCAGATGATGAGACAGCGGCAGCTTATCAGGCCATCTGTTCTGAAACGGGTGTGCCCTGGGATATAGCTCTTATGGCGGATGTGCTGCTTGCGGAGCAGCTGGGCCAGCGGATAGAGGAGAGAGAACCGCTGATCACGTCGCTGCAGTTCTGCATCCTCACAGTGACAGAACAGGAGGCCTATGAAGAAGAAATTACGGAAAACGGACAGAAATATCAGGTGACACGATGGCGGGATGTGGATCAGAAAATTTATGCAGGAACAGACGGAATTTGTGAATATCTGGATATAACGGAATCCTGGTTTGCTGGAAAAACCATACAGGACGTATTAAATGCCCTGCAGGAAAAAAGAGAAGAAGATCAGGACGAGGATACGGACTATCTTCCGGCATTGTCTGTAAATGAAGCATATGAAGAAATTTTAAAAAAGCGTATTGGCCTGACGGATAAAAACAGCGATACAGTTCTCAGCATGCATAACAGTCAGTATCTGGCACAGATATATGGCTATGTTTATGGGTTTGATGAAATCGAACTGCCAGAGCTTGTAGTCGGGGATGTGACCAGACAGGAACTGACACAGGTAGCAGCATCCCTGCTTGGCCATCCTTATCTTATGGGAGGCAAGTCTCCCTCTCAGGGATCGCCGAAAGGCCCGCTTGACTGCAGCGGTTTTGTAGACTGGGTATATATACAGTGCTTTGGCACCGGTGTCAGCGGTGGTGGAGTGCCGGATGGAGTAGCCATGTCGGGTACGGCATTGCAATGGTATGCTACTGCTCCGATATCCATGGAGGATCTGCAGATCGGTGACCTAGCTTTTTTACAGGATCCGGCAAAGCTGGGAAAGGGTAAAATCAACCATGTAGGCATTTATATCGGGGAGTACAACGGGGCAAAATATTTTATTCATTGCGCAGGAAGAGCCTACGGCACAGAGGATTTACCCAATGGGCGTGTCGGTATATCACGGCTGAGTGGCAGTAACGATTATAATCCGGTTACGGGAGGACATTTTTCACCGGCAATGAAAGGTTGTAATTTCCGGTATTTTCGAAGACCTAATTTTGCTTTTCGGGAGGATTAGCAATTATGAAATATAAGATCAAATATGTAATTTGTATGATAGCTTTCCTAGCTGGTCTGCTGCTCCCGGTGCAGCCAGTAGCGGCGTCCTCCAGTGCAATCGGAGAGGTACAGGAATTTAATAATCTGTCTGGCAATGCAAAATATCTGGGATCAGCATACCGGGATAATTATTCCCTGGATATTGCGGAGGTAGAGCTGTCGGATGGAATAGGAGAGTATCTGGCCGGTAAGACGATGGAAGGACTGAATGCTTTGGCGAGATTCTTCTTTTTCGTGGAAAGAATTTTGGCGTATCTTATGATTGTTGTATTTTATGTCAGTTTCAACCTTAATCTGGTGGATCTGTTTGGATCCCAGGTATCTGTAATACAACAGGCACTGAATGACAGTATTTTCCAGCCCCTCTTTTTGATGGGATGTGCCGCCGCCTTCTGCGTGCTGATCGGGAGAATGGTACGCCAGGATCTTGCGGGAGCGTTGGGGCAGATCGTAAAGGTAATAGCGATTGTAATGTTATCAATCTTGGTTGTCACAATGTCGGATACTATGCTGTCGATGGGTAACAACATAACAAAGGAAATTAGTCTGGAAATACTGGTAGGAGTGAATTCAGCGAATGGCTATTCAGATAATATTAATGCTTTTTCCGGAGAGGCTGCCGGTATCCTCTGGAACAATATGGTGCATCAGCCCTGGCTGACCATGGAGTTCGGTTATACGGCAAGTGATGATCAGGTGCTTGGTATCTTATCGTACAAACCAGATGCAACAGAGAGAAAAGAAACGGTAGCTGCTGATGGAAGCGGCAGCTTTTCCGTGGATAGGGCTACAGAACGACTTGGATTTGCATTTCTGTACCTCATCCCCTGCATTATGAAATGTGGTATATACATCATTATAGTGTTGATACAGCTGGTTTTTCAGCTCCTTTCCATTGTATATCTGTTTATGGCGCCTTTAATTCTTATTGTATCACTTTTTCCAGGATATGACGGACTGATAGGCGGATGGCTTCGAAAGATTCTGGAGACCCAGATAAGTATATTGGTTTTGTCAATGATCATCGGAATTTTAATAAAATTTGACGAACTTGTATTTGAATGGTCGAGATCCGTAGGGTTTGGATGGCTAATTGCACTAACGATTCAGATCGCAATAGCAATCGCTCTCTTCCTGAACCGGAATAAGCTGTTAATGGCAATGTCAACGGTGCAGCGGGGAGTATCCAATCCCAGATATCTGCGTAACCGGATGCGGCTTTCAGGCAACGTATATGCGGATGCGCCGAAGGCAGCAAAAGAAATCAAAAGAGCAGCAAAGTGGACTGCTGGTAAGGCACAGTGGATCGGCGGTAAAGCGGCTAGTGCGGGAGAAGGTGTGGCATCCTGGGTCGAGGATAAGAATGTTCCGGTGTCCTGGACAGTGAATCCCTTTCTGAAAAATCAGGAAACGGAAACGCAGGAAGAGACATCACCAAAAGCTACACAAAGCAGGGTGAAAAAAAGGAGTGCAGCGGGATCTATCAGAGAATCGTTTGACATGGATCCTAAAAACAGTGATACCGGACAGCGGAGAGCATCGTCAGGGCAGCCCTCACAGGAAGAAAAGAGAGACAGTGAATCTATACGCATGATATCAGAAGATCTGGTACGGAATCTTAACCAGCTTGCCATGGTAGTAGATGCTGTCGGAGACAATATGCATGATAATATACGGGACAACGGTGCCGTGGAACGTCCGGTCTTAGGAGACAAAAAGGAAGAGGACAGAAAAGAAATTACCTTAAACGTTAAAACACCGGATGGAAACGAGCAATCCGTACACGCCGGGATGCAGAACCAGCAACCGTTGGAAGTGCAGATGCCGCTTGAAACAACCAGACATGATAATTTGCAGGAAAACAGGGAGGATGAAAGAGAAGATAACAGGAGGCCGACAATCAGGCAGCAAAGGCCTAGAATAAATGCAGAAACACCTGAAAAGGTCAAAACACAACAAGTCATTCACCACACTGAAAGAATAAGAGAGTAAATACAGCAACCGGAATACGCTGCAGAAGAAGCTGGGGCAGAAGAACCGGAGAAACCTACACAGCAGGCGAGACCCACCACGCAGGCTATGAGAAATGATGAAAAGACTGATACTGTACAAGACAGGAAAGCAGATGATCCGGCTGTACAGCCAGCGGCAAAGGTACAACCGGATAAAAAGATAACGAAAAAAGCGAACCGGCGCCCGGAAAAAAAGTTACCTCAAAGAGAGACCGGGGTTGAAAGAGAAAAATTCACGAGAAAGGGATAAAAAGTGAAAAAATTAAAGGCGGAGACCTTCAGGGACTCCGCACTTTCTTTACAACACAGATGATGATGCAACATGAAATACAACATAAAACAGAAAAACCCTTGAAAAATCAAGAGTTTTAAGAAGCGCGAGACGGGGATCGAACCCGCGACCCCCTCCTTGGCAAGGAGGTGCTCCACCGCTGAGCCACTCGCGCATGTCTTACAGACAAGTTATAATATACTATAAGGTGTTCTAAATGTCAACAGAAAAAGTGTGCATCTTTTTGAACAATTGCATATACAATTCATAAAATAATTAAATGACAGAAGCAGTGCTACAAGGGAAATGCTTAGTGCAGCAGTTTCTTCCGCAGCCATCCGGAGAATTTTTGTTCCACAACGATCCAGGACAGGTAAGCCAGCCCGATACTCAGCGCCACACTTAAGATCACCCCGATGACAGACATTACAGAGAGGGTGGAGAAGTCGAACACCGCCCGGTCTAAGAACATTACCGGATAGTAATGCACCAGATACAGGGAATAACTGATATTTCCCATAAGGATGAAAAAGCGGGGCAGAGAGAGCTTCAGTCCGGCCAGGAAAGCTAAAACCAACAGTACAAGTGCCGGAAGTCCCCACAGCGGAAGCCTGCGGAAACCGATCACATTGATCCTGGGGGTGAAAAATGCCAGCAGACAAAAAATCACCGGAATGCCTACCGCAGACAGCACACTTACAGCCATAGGAAACGGATGCTCCAAATGCCTGTGATATAAAAAACGCAGCAGATAATAGGTGAGGATTCCGAAAATGAATTCCAGCATGACAGGATCGCCGTAAAAAATAAGAACAGGAGAAAGTACCCCGCCTATCGGAGACTGCCAGGAGGAAATCACCGGAGTGCATATCTGGACTGCCCCTACCAGAACTGTCAGGAATGCACTGCAGATCAGGCCGCGGTATTTCATGCTGATATGAAAGGCAATGAAAAATAACAGATAGAACAGCATTTCACAGTTGATAGTCCATCCGATCCGCACCAGAGGCTGGATAATTCCACCACCGATATCAAAAGGAATAAACAGCAGGCTCTTGACCAGGTGCGAAAGATTGTGTCTGGTCTGCTGGAACATGGAAGGAAATAATAACAGCGACAGATAAGTCACAAGTGTCATCAGATAATACAGCGGCAGAATTCGGATCAGACGTTTCCGGAAGAAGTATTTTGTACTTTTTTCTGTGGTGAACATGATCATAAACCCACTGATGCAGAAAAATATGTCTACCCCGAATGCACCGAAATTTAAGAAACGAATATGCTGAAACACCACAAAAAGAGCAGCCAGACCGCGTAAAGCCTGGATGCTGTCAAAATGCAGATCTTGAAATCTCTTGTTTATTGCGATATTTTCCATAAAAATCATACCTTTTTCTTACTTATTTCCGAAACATATTCTCATTTTAACATTTTTTTATAGAATAGGGAAACATTTTATCTATTCCGTAAAATAACTTGCGCACCGGGGTATAAAATAATACAATGATAAGGAGTAAAGCATTGGGGAATTGACAGGATGGAACAAATATGAGTGTAGACAGACAGCAGATGTTAGAGACAGCAGAACGGTTAAACCAACAGATGGCAGATGGGATCCCTTATACTTGGGAGACACTGGAACAGGCATTGTCCTTTGTGACGGAGAAGAGGGATAGGGGAATCCATGGAAGGATCTGTTATTTCGCAGCATTTTATCATCTGGATACAGGGAATCAGGAACAGTGTCTGAAGTATCTGGACGAAAGTGTGAGATGCCTGCTGGGAACGGATCAGGAGATTCACGTAGCCAGGGCCTATAATATGATCGGTATCGTGGCACATATGCAGAACAATCTGTCTCTGGCCATGGAACAGTATGGCAGGGCATTGGATTATACAGCGAAATACAATGATAAGATGGTACATAGTATAGTATTAAGTAATATGGCGGATGCATATTATCTTATCGGAGTCTATGACAGAGCCGTGCAATGTTATAGGGAATGCATCCGTGAATTTGAAAAAGCAGGTGATGACAGCATTTACAGCCGGATCAATTTCCGGAAAATGCTGTCAGAGTATGGCTGTTGTCTGCTGCATCTGGATATGGAGCAGGAGGCAATGGAGGTATACCGCAAACTGGAAGAAACCGGAAAAAGCGAAGAGATCGTACGGGGAACGAGACTTGCGGCGAATGTGTTTTTCACGTATCTGGCAGAAAGCGAAGGACACCGGGAAAAAGCGGCCGATCATGTAAGACAGGCTGTGATGGCATTGGAAGATATGTGTCAGGTATCTTCCGAATATGACAGTATTCAGAATCTTCTCCAATATGTGGAAAAGACCGGTAATATAGAATTGCTGCAGGAGATATTGGATTGTCTGGAGCCTAAGGCGGCAATCGAGCAGAATAGGAGCCTGCTGCTACAGCTTTTATTGTTGCGGCTGCGTTATTGCAGTGCACAGATGTCTATAGAGGAATTCCGTCAGGCTACAGAGACTTTTTTCCATATCAAGGAAAGCAGCGAAATGATCGAGAGCAATCAGGTCATGTATATGCTGGAGCTGCGTAAGCGCCTGCAGGCGGCGGAAGAGGAGCAGCGGGAGCAGACGAAGAAGAGAAACAAATTATTGTATCAGTCAGAGCATGACGAATTGACAGGACTGTACAACAAGAGAAGTCTGAACCGTTATCTTGAGGATGTCTTTGAAGCCTGCAAATTAAATGAGAAAGAACTGGGAATTCTATTTTTGGATATTGACTATTTTAAACAGCTAAACGACCGGTACGGGCATGGAAAAGGGGATGAAGGAATCTGTGCAGTGGCAGATACGTTGAAAAGAATATTCCCGGAGGACTATGTGGCACGTTACGGTGGGGATGAATTCCTGGTAGTAATGCCGGAGCGTGATCTGACCTATGCAATGGAACATGCGGAATTGCTGTGTGCCGGTATCCGGGAATGCAAAATTCCCAATGAAGATTCCGAAGTGGAATCATGGCTTACGATTTCCGTAGGTGGTGTCTGTGCTATTCCGAAGGAACCAAACCGGGTGTGGGATTTCCTGTCTGCAGCGGATAATACATTGTATGAACAGAAGAAAGAACAAAAAGGGAAAGTTCGTTTTTATCAGGGAGAGGGGAAATATTTATAAGAAACATTTATAGAAATGATCAAAAAGGAATTTAATAGCAATGGAGAATAAACAATATACTACCCGCGAACTTTTTCGCAGATTTGCACCTTATTTTAAAAAATATCGTTTTACCCTGTGCATGGATCTGTTCTGTGCAGCGTTAACCACGGTCTGCGAACTGGTATTGCCACTGATCATGCGCTATATTACCAATGAGGGGCTGCGGGATCTGGCTGCCCTGTCGGTGAAGACCATACTTACGCTTGGCATTTTGTATTTCGGACTTCGTATCGTGGACTGCATCGCCGGCTACTATATGTCCGACATGGGACACGTCATGGGAGCGAAGATCGAGACGGACATGCGCAGAGATGCGTACAATCATTTGCAGAAGCTGTCCAATACCTACTATAACAATACCAAGGTCGGTCAGATCATGGGGCGGATCACCAATGACTTATTTGATGTGACGGAATTCGCCCATCATTGCCCGGAGGAATTTTTCATCGCCGGGATCAAGACGGTGATTTCTTTTGTCATTCTGGCAAATATCAATCTGCCGCTGACTTTGATGATCTTTTTATGTGTACCGCTTATGTGCGGCGTGTGCATGATCCTGAATTTCCGGATGCGGAGCGCTTTCCGTAAGCAGCGCAATCAGATCGGCGAACTGAATGCCCGGATCGAGGACAGCCTCTTAGGACATAAGGTCGTTAAGGCATTTACCAACGAAGAGGTGGAAAATGATAAGTTCGAGAAGGACAACGGTACTTTCCTGGACATCAAAAAGCTGACCTACCGCTACATGGCGGCATTTAATACCACAGTCAAGCTGTTCGACGGACTGATGTATCTGGTAGTCCTGGTGGCAGGCGGTATCTTCATGGTAAGAGGTAAGATAGCCGCAGGTGATCTGGTGGCATATATGCTGTATGTGTCCACACTGATCGCAACGATCCGTCGTATCATTGAATTCGCCGAGCAGTTCCAGAGGGGTATGACCGGCATCGAGCGTTTTCTACAGATCGTGGATGCGGATATCGAGATCTTTGACGAACCGGATGCGGTCGAACTGAAAGATCCGAAGGGAGAGATCTCTTTTGAAAAAGTAAGCTTTGAATATCCGGATGATCACAATAAGGTATTTACGAATCTGAACCTGCAGATCCATGCGGGGGAAAAGGTGGCGATCGTCGGACCCTCCGGTGGAGGAAAGACGACACTGTGCAATCTGATCCCCAGATTCTATGATGTCTCGGAAGGAAAGATCCTGCTGGACGGTCAGGATATCAAGCATTTTACGTTGAAGAGCCTGCGGGGCAATATCGGTATCGTGCAGCAGGATGTATATCTGTTCTCCGGTACGATTTATGAAAATATCTCCTATGGACGTCCGGGAGCTTCCAAAGAAGACGTGATCGAGGCGGCAAAACGCGCCGGAGCACATGATTTTATCATGGAACTGAAGGACGGCTATGATACTTATGTGGGAGAGCGGGGCGTGAAGCTGTCCGGGGGACAGAAGCAGCGGATCAGCATCGCCAGAGTATTTCTGAAGAATCCGCCCATTATCATACTGGATGAGGCTACTTCCGCACTGGATAATGAGAGTGAATTTGCGGTGGCGAAGTCCTTAGGAGAGCTGTCGGAGGGACGCACGACCCTGACCATAGCCCACAGACTATCCAGTATCCGCAATTCGGACCGGATCCTGGTGCTGACGGACGATGGTATCGTTGAGGAAGGTGATCACGACCAGCTCATGGAGCAGAAGGGAATTTATTATCAGTTCTATGAAACAGCCAATGCTTTAAAATAACATTACAAAAACGGAGGTAGAGCTATGAAACTTGTGTTTGTGGGGGCAGACCATGAAGTAACCGGAAGCTGTCATTATCTGGAGGTTGCCGGGAAACATATTTTAGTGGACTACGGTATGGAGCAGGGTGTCAATGTATTTGAAAATGTGCCGTTGCCGGTGGCGGAATCCATGATCGATTATGTATTCCTGACTCATGCTCATGTGGATCATTCGGGTCTTCTGCCGCTTCTGTATGCCAGAGGCTTCAGAGGACAGATCTATACCACGGATGCTACGGCGGATCTGTGTAGCATTATGCTGCGTGACTGTGCACATATCCAGAGTGCCGAAGCGGAATGGAAGAATCGTAAGGCAAAACGTTCTGCGAATAATGCAGTGGTGGAGCCGCTGTATACCATGGAGGATGCAGATGGTGTGATCCGCCGGTTCGTTCCCTGCCATTACAATACGATCGTGGAAGTATGCGAGGGAGTAAAAATCCGTTTTACGGATATCGGACATCTGCTGGGCTCTGCCAGCATCGAAGTCTGGCTGACGGAGGACGGCAATACGAAAAAAATCGTATTTTCCGGCGATATCGGCAACAAGCACCAGCCGTTACTTAAGGATCCGACACCTACGAAGGAAGCGGATTATGTCGTGATGGAGTCTACCTACGGTGACAGACTGCATCCGAAGGATAAGCTGGATTATGTGGCAGAACTGACCAAGGTGCTGCAGGAGACCTTAGACCGGGGCGGTAACGTGGTGATCCCGTCTTTTGCTGTGGGCCGTACCCAGGAGATTTTGTATTTCCTGCGGAAGATCAAGGTAGGGCGCCTGGTAAAGGGTCATGAAGATTTCCCGGTGTATGTGGACAGTCCCATGGCGGTAGAGGCTACCGGTATATTCCAGGAGAACAGGTGGGAATGCTTCGATGATGAGGCGATGGAATTCGTAAAAGAGGGCATTAATCCCATTGCTTTTTCAGGATTAAAGCTGTCTATCACCAGTGAGGAATCCAAAGCCATCAACTTTGACGAGACCCCTAAGGTCATTATCTCCGCATCCGGTATGTGTGATGCAGGACGTATCCGGCATCATCTGAAGCATAATCTGTGGAGACCGGAGTGTACGATCCTGTTCGTCGGTTATCAATCGGTGGGAACACTGGGCCGGGCACTGGTAGAGGGTGCTGACGAGGTGAAGCTGTTCGGTGAGACGGTTTCGGTGCGCGCCGAGATCCGGAAAATGACGGGACTGAGCGGTCATGCGGATAAGGAAGGTCTGATCGACTGGATCCAGGCCTTTGAAGAAAAGCCGAAGAAGGTGTTCGTGGTACATGGAGAAGACAGCGTATGTACCGGATTTGCCGAATGCCTGAAGATGGAGTATGGGCAGAGAGCCTATGCTCCTTACAGCGGTACAGAGTTCGATCTTGCAGTCAATAAGTTCACCTATGAGGCAGCACCTGTTGCCGTGCAGAAAAAGACGAAGCCTGCTACCGGAGTCTTCGAACGACTGCTTGCCTCTGCGAGACGCTTACTGGCACTGGTTACGAAGAGCGAGGGGGTCATGACCAACAAGGATATGGCGAAGTTCGCGGACCAGATCAATTCCCTGTGCGACAAGTGGGAGATATAAAGTGCATCCATCGGCACAAACAACCCTGAGTATGTAGGACGATAGTCCGGAATACGAAGGGGGGTACGATTTATAATTAGAATCAGAATAAGGAGACAACATGAGTTTAGCGGATCATATTTTTATCGATATGTGCAATGACATTTTAACGAACGGTACCAGTACGGAGGGCGAGAAAGTGCGCCCCCACTGGCCGGACGGCACTCCTGCCTATACCATTAAGAAATTCGGAGTGGTGAACCGGTACGACCTGTCGAAGGAGTTCCCAATCCTGACCTTGCGCCGGACGGCATTAAAATCCGCCACAGATGAGATGCTGTGGATCTGGCAACGCAAGTCCAACAACATTCATGATTTAAACAGCCACGTCTGGGATGAGTGGGCAGATGAAAACGGTTCGATCGGTAAGGCATACGGCTATCAGATGCAGGTGAAGCATCAGTATAAGGAAGGCATGATGGATCAGGTGGACCGCGTGATCTACGATCTGAAGAACAATCCTTTCAGCCGCCGGATCATGACCAACATCTATGTCCATCAGGATCTGCACGAGATGAATCTGTATCCCTGCGCCTACAGCATGACCTTTAACGTGACACAGAAAAAGGGAGAGGACAGGCTGACCCTGAATGCCATTTTAAACCAACGCTCCCAGGACGTACTGGCAGCCAACAACTGGAATGTGGTACAGTATGCGGTGCTGGTATATATGTTGGCGCAGGTCTGCGATATGAACGTGGGCGAGCTGGTGCATGTCATTGCGGATGCTCATATCTATGACCGCCACGTGGATGCCATTAAGGAACTCATCAGCAGAGAACCCTTCCCGGCACCGAAGTTCTGGCTGAACCCGGAGATCAGGGACTTCTATCAGTTTACACCGGATGATGTGAAGCTGGAAGGTTACCAGACCGGCGAACAGATCAGGGATATTCCGATTGCAATCTGACATGAGTAAGTAGGGCGGTAGCCCGGAATACGAATATCAGTACGGTTTCGTGAGTGCGAAGCACGGAGAAACCGGTTATTATCATAGAAACAAACAGAAACGAGGTACACCATGAATTTAATTGTAGCAGTAGACAACAACTGGGCCATCGGCAGCAAGAATGAACTGCTGATCCGCATCCCCAATGACCATAAGCATTTCCGCGAGGAGACCACCGGTAAGGTCGTCGTTCTGGGACGTAAGACCTTAGAGACGTTTCCCCAGGGCATGCCTTTAAAGAACCGCATCAACATTATTTTGTCCAAAGATCCGAATTATCAGGTCAAGGATGCGATCGTGGTACACTCTATTGAAGAATTGCTGGAAGAACTGAAGAAATATGACGAAGAGAATATCTATATCATCGGCGGAGAGAGTATTTACCGCCAGATGCTGCCTTACTGTGACGTGGCCCATGTGACGAAGATTGACCATGCCTACGAGGCGGATGCCTATTTCCCGGATCTAGACAGTGATCCTGAGTGGGAGATTACCGCAGACAGCGACGAACAGGTCTACTTTGACATCACTTATCAGTTCTTGAAATATGAGCGGAAAAAGTCATGATCATAGAGACAGATATGTAGCGAATTTAATCTTATATTTATGTCAAAAGGAGAAATGAGCCACATTTTCGCTGAAAAAAGCACTGGAAAGCATAAATGTGTATATTGACTTTTATTACAAATGGTATAATAATGAAAATCAATAAATTCTGTTAAGAGAAATCAACAGGCAGAGTGCTAAACCGAGGAAAGAAGGAATACAAAATGGAAAAGAAGAACATTGACTGGGGTAATATCGGTTTCGGTTATATCCCTACGGATTACAGATATGTGTCCAATTACAAGGACGGCAAATGGGATGACGGTCAGCTGACACAGGACCCCAACATCGTATTAAATGAGTGTGCTGGTGTACTGCAGTATGCACAGACCGTATTCGAGGGTCTGAAGGCCTACACCACAGAAGACGGACATATCGTAACCTTCCGTCCTGACTTAAACGGTGAGCGTCTGGAGTCTTCCGCAGCAAGACTGGAGATGCCTATTTTCCCCAAGGAGCGTTTCGTGGAAGCTGTTACTGAGACGGTTAAGGCGAACGATGCTTTCGTGCCTCCTTACGGCAGCGGCGCAACTCTGTACATTCGTCCTTATATGTTCGGCAGCAACCCTGTCATCGGTGTAAAGCCTGCGGATGAGTATCAGTTCCGTATCCTGTGCACCCCGGTAGGACCTTACTTCAAGGGCGGCGTTAAGCCTCTGACCATCCGTGTCACCGACTTTGACCGTGCGGCACCCCACGGAACCGGTCACATCAAGGCTGGTCTGAACTACGCTATGAGCTTACATGCTATCGTATCCGCTCACAAGGAAGGTTACGATGAGAATATGTACCTGGATGCTGCTACCCGTACCAAGGTAGAGGAGACCGGCGGTGCTAACTTCCTGTTCGTTACCAAGGACAACAAGGTCGTAACTCCCAAGTCCGACAGTATCCTTCCTTCCATCACCCGTCGTTCTCTGGTATATGTTGCCAAGGAATATCTGGGACTGGAAGTAGAAGAGAGAGAAGTATACCTGGATGAAGTAAAAGACTTCGCAGAGGCTGGTCTGTGTGGTACCGCAGCAGTTATCTCCCCTGTTGGTAAGATCGTTGACCACGGCAAAGAGATCTGCCTGCCCAGCGGCATGACCGAGATGGGACCTGTCACCAAGAAACTGTATGAGACCCTGACCGGTATCCAGATGGGCAGGATCGAAGCTCCTAAGGGCTGGATCCATGTGATCGAGTAATCGCTGACAGAAGGCTTGGAATAGTTTAAAACAGGATAATCAGAAAATGCGTGTGGATCATCTCTGCACGCATTTTTTTGCTTGCGGGGAGCCGGAGTTTGATGTAAAATGTAAGTGCTTACATAAAAATGTTACTTAGCAGCCACATGAGCAGATAGCAAGAAAAGGGAACGATAAATGCAGATCAATGACCGTATGGAACAACTACATAATGCAGTCTCACAGACTTACACTGCAGTGGAGCCGGACGGTCCCGGGAACTGTGGGAAGCATGAAAGGGGCAGAAGCAGAGAGATTGTCTGTGAACATTTTCTGGATGTCTATGTGGATGAGCAACTGACATTTCGTCTGACCTGCACAGCCACACATCTGCCGGAGCTGATACTGGGGAGACTTTTCACGGAAGGCTGGATTGAAAGCGTCCGGGATGTGGAGAGCATTACGATCTGCGAGAGCGGTAGAAGTGCGAGAGTTTTTCTGCAGGAAAATTTACGGGGAAGCGACAGACAGATAGCGACAGACAGAGAGGCTTCCTGTTGCATCGGGAATCTTACTTTTCTGGAAAAAAACGGAAAAAGACAGTTACGGGAATTACCCGGGACAGAATGGCAGAATGCGTGGATATTTGCCCTGGCGGAAGAATTCGCCGGAGACTGCGAGCTGCACAGACAGACCGGAGGAACCCACAGCTGTTATCTCGGAGTAAGAGACAAATGCGTATGCCGCATGGAAGATATCGGAAGACATAACGCATTGGATAAATGTATCGGCTATGCACTTTTGAAACAGCTGGAATTGTCCGAGTGCATTTTGTTTACTACGGGGCGGGTTCCTACGGACATGGTACAGAAGGTGATCGCTGCCGGGATTCCGGTGCTGGCGTCCAAGGCAGTACCTACAGATCAGGCAATAGAGCTTGCAAAAAAGTACCGGCTGAATCTGATCTGCAGAGCCTGGCCGGATCGGATAGAGATCTATCATGATGCAAGAAAATAATCCTGAGAACGGACAGGGAGCCTGTTTCATTCCGGTGGAACAGCACGGAATAAAACACAGTGAGAGGAGCCGCACATGAAAGAATTGGAAGAATGTCTGGAGGCATTACTGGCAGAGGTAAAGCCTATAGAAAAAACAGAATATGTGGCACTTACGGATGCCTGTGACCGGATCCTCGGTGAGGATATTGTGGCGCAGATGATGATTCCTCCCTATCCGAAGTCTGCCATGGACGGTTATGCCGTACGGGCGGAGGATACGTCGGGTGCGGACAGAGAACATCCGGTTACGTTGCAGATCGTGGGAGAATTATTTGCCGGAGATTGTGCAGAGATTCCTTATGAAGAGGGATGCGCAGTACGGGTGATGACCGGTTCTTATGTGCCGGAAGGATACGATGCGGTCATCAGACAGGAAGATACCGATTATGGCGAAAAACAGGTACAGATCTACCGGGAGATTACAGCGGGAACAAATTATTGCTGTGTGGGAGAGGACATCCGTGAGGGTGAGCAGATCCTTGCACGGGGGACACATCTGCGTGCACTCCATATGGGGCTTTTGGCAAGTCTCGGCATTTACAAGGTGCCGGTCTGTGAGAGGATAAAGTGCAGTATTCTATCCACAGGTTCAGAACTGATGGCACCGGGAACGCCACTTTTACCGGGGAAAATATATAACAGTATCGCTTATATGCTGCGGGCTTCCATGGAAAGACAGGGAATACAGGTGCCTTTCACGGAAATCTGCGGAGATGATAAAGAATTATTGAAGGAAAAAATACAGCAGTGCCTGAAAACAGCGGATATTGTGATCACTACCGGTGGTGTGTCTGTGGGGAAAAAGGATCTGCTGCCGGAAGTGTTGGAAGAACTGGGAGCGAAAAAAATATTTTCCCATGCCAACATCCAGCCGGGAACTCCGACGATCGGCAGTGTCCTGGATGGTAAAGCCATCTTAAGCCTGTCGGGAAATCCTTATGCGGCGTATGCCAATTTTGAGTATTATTTTTGGGAACTGGCAGCGTATTTGACACAGAATGCATCCTTGAAGGTGCGACGAACGCAAGCGGTGCTTTCTGACCCTTATCCGAAGGTGAATAAGCTCAGACGCTTTGTACGGGCATATGCGGAGGAAGGCAGAGTGACACTGCCCACAGCAGTACATGCGTCTTCGGTGCTTTCCAACATGAGAGATTGTAATTGCTTTATAGATATGGAACCGGGGCGGGAACTGCACCCCGGAGATGAAGTGAAGATCCAATACTTTAAATGATACAAAGGTCACAAGACAAATAGTTTCGACGTGCTTGCACGGAGCAATCCTTATGGTATCATGAAAGGCAACGACGGGAAAAACCGTTTCGACGTGCTTGCACGGGAGGAAAATCAACATGCAGGAAATGCAAAAATTTACCCTTGGCACAGCGGTCCTCGCCGGCGGCAAGAGCAGCCGGATGGGGCAGAACAAGGTCTTAATGGAATATCAGAACCGCAGATTCTTAGACAGAATCTGTGAGGAACTCCGGGGGTTCGATGAGAAGCCCTGTATTTCTGCTGCTATACCCGGAGAATATGAGGATCTGGGGCTTCCCGTTGTCTGCGATGAGCACAGGGAGATCGGACCTATGGAAGGAATCCGTCAGGTCCTGATCCATACATCTTGCGATTATGTATTTGTCTGTGCCGGAGATATGCCCTTTATCACGGGAGATCTGGTGCGGTATATGGCAGAATTTATTTCCTCGGACTATGACTGCTATTGCATGGTGGATGAAGATCATATTCATCCGCTGTGTGCCATTTATTCGAAAAAAATACTGCCGGTGATAGAGGAACTGATCGAACAGGGGCAGTATCGCCTGATGCAGATCCTGCGCAGGGTGCGGACCAAATACATCCGTCTGGAAAGTAGCTGTTTTGATAAAAAGCAGCTGCGCAATATCAATACCAGAGAAGAATTCGAAAGTTTAAGCCTGCCGCTTATCTTCTGCGTCAGCGGCATCAAGGACAGCGGCAAGACCGGACTGATCATTAAGCTGATCAACGAGTTCATCCGGGACGGATACCGCGTAGGTGTGATCAAACACGACGGGCATGAGTACGCCATGGATCAGGAAGGAACGGACACGTACCGTTTTACGGAGGCAGGGGCTCGGATCAGTGCTATTTATTCCGACACGCAGTCCTCTGTGAACCGTAAGGGAAAAGTGACCGCAGAGGATATGATAGCGGCCTGCGGGAATGTGGATGTTCTGATCCTGGAGGGATTGAAGGATTCCGCTTATCCGAAGGTTGAAGTGGTACGGAGAGCGGTGTCAGAGCATAAAGTATGTGCCACAGAGCATCTGATCGCGGTTGCAACCGATGTAGTGACGCAGGATGCGGTGAACTGCCCTGTGTATGACATGAATGATATAGCAGGCATTTATGCCTGTATTTTAGGATACTTTGGTATATCAGGGAGATTACGATGAAACTGATCAGAACAGAAGATGCAGTGGGACAGGTGCTGTGCCATGATATTACCCAGATCATTCCGGGAGTAGTGAAGGATGCCGTGTTCCGTAAGGGGCATATTGTCACGAAAGAGGATATTCCCGTATTGTTATCTGTGGGTAAGGAACATCTCTATGTGTGGGAGAAAAAAGAGGGTATCCTGCATGAGGACGAGGCGGCGGTAATTTTACGGAATCTGTGCATCAATGACAATATGACTGCCAGTGAACCGAAGGAAGGCAAGATCGAGATCCGGGCAGCAGCAGACGGATTGCTCAAGATCAATTCCGAAAAATTACGTGCGGTGAACGGACTGGGAGAGATGATGATCGCCACCATTCACGGCAATTTTCCGGTGAAAGCAGGAGACAGGCTGGCAGCCACGCGCATTATCCCACTGGTGATCGAAGAGGAAAAAATGAACCGGGCAAAGGAAGCAGCCGGCGGGGAACCGCTTCTTAAGATCCTGCCCATGTCCCATAAAAAGGTAGGGATCGTCACCACCGGCAGTGAAGTATTTAAAGGCAGGATACAGGATGCTTTCGGACCTGCCATCCGGGCAAAGCTTGCGGCATATGATACGGAAGTGATGGGACAGGTGATCCTGGATGACTGCCAGGAAGATATTTCGGCAGCGATTCTTAAGTTTGTCCGTCAGGGCGCAGACATGGTGCTGTGTACCGGCGGCATGAGCGTGGATCCGGATGACAGGACACCGGGAGCGATCAAAGCTACGGGAGCGGATATTGTGTCTTATGGGGCACCGGTGCTTCCCGGAGCCATGTTCCTGTTATCTTATCTGGGAGAGATCCCGGTGCTGGGACTGCCGGGCTGTGTGATGTATGCGGGACGCACGGTATTTGACCTGGTACTGCCGAGAGTACTGGCAGGAGAACGATTGACGAAAGCTGATCTGGACAGCTACGGAGAGGGTGGATTGTGCCTGAACTGTGAGGTATGTCATTTCCCCAATTGCGGTTTTGGGAAGCAGTAAACAACAGAAAGGAAACGAAAATGTCAGGCTTTACTCATTTTGATGCGCAGGGAAATGCCATCATGGTAGATGTAACAGACAAGAATATTACAGAGAGATGTGCCACAGCAAGTGGCTGTATCCGGGTGAGCCGTGAAGTATTTGACGCGGTGAAGGACGGTACGGCGAAAAAGGGAGATGTTCTGGGAACTGCGCGGATCGCAGGGATCATGGCGGCCAAACGGACCTGGGAGCTGATCCCTCTGTGTCATCCACTGATGCTGACAAAGGTCACCATAGATTTTGTTATGGAAGAGGAGACCTGCACGATCCGTTGTTTTTGTACGGCAAAATTATCCGGGCGTACCGGCGTGGAGATGGAGGCACTGACCGGGGTGAACGTGGCACTGCTTACCATCTATGATATGTGCAAGGCAATGGACCGCGGCATGGAAATGGGAGAGATCCATCTGGAGGAAAAGATGGGTGGCAAGAGCGGACATTTTCAAAGAACAGAATATTTTGAAAAAATATAATAAAAAAATGACAGCAGTAATGACAACGATCCTGGCAGCAATGTTGTTTGCAGGATGTGGATCTGAAACGAAGAATGCAGTAGATACCGGGGTGGCTGAGGAATTGACGATTTTAGCGGCAGCTTCCCTGACGGATGTATGTAACGAGATCAAGACAGAGTATGAAGCAGCGCACCCAAATGTGACACTGCACTTTTCTTATGGAGCATCCGGAGCCTTACAGACACAGATCGAGGAAGGCGCTCCGGCAGACCTGTTTTTCTCCGCAGCGACCAAACAGATGACAGCTTTGAACGATGAGGGACTGATGGATCCGGATTCTATTGTGAAGCTGTTGGAAAATAAGGTAGTTCTGATCGTTCCGGAAGACAGTGATAAGGACATTACCTCTTTTGAAGATGTGGCAACAGATAAAGTCGGCATGATCGGTCTGGGAGAGCCGGGCAGTGTGCCGGTAGGTCAGTACTCCGAGGAGATTTTCAGCTCTCTGGGAATTCTGGATACGGTAAAGACAAAGGCAAACTACGGCTCCGATGTCCGCACGGTACTATCCTGGGTAGAAACCGGTGCTGTGGACTGTGGTGTGGTATATGCAACAGATGCTTATGTGGGCGAGAACATCCAGATCGTCTGCGAGGCTCCCGCGGGTTCCTGTAAACAGGTGATCTATCCGGTGGGAATCGTGAAGGCGAGTGAACATGCAGATGCGGCGGCAGAGTTCCTTGCATATCTGCAGACCGATCATGCCATGCAGAAATTCGAAGGCTACGGATTCTCTGCGGCAGAATAGGAGCAGAAATGGATTTTTCACCCTTATGGATATCTCTGAAGGTCGCGGTATGTGCGACGGTATTTACGTTTTTTTTAGGTCTGCTTTCCGCCAGGCTGGTCCTCTCCTTAAGAGCGGGCAAGGCACTGATTGACGGCATTTTCTCTCTGCCGATGGTATTACCTCCTACGGTAGTCGGATTTTTCCTGCTGATCATCTTCGGGAAAAACAGTCTGTTAGGCGGGCTGCTCTTAAAAATGGGAATCAGTGTGCTGTTCACCTGGCAGGGGGCGGTGATCGCGGCAGTGGTGGTATCTTTTCCCATCATGTACCGGACAGCCCGCGGCGCCCTGGAGCAGGTGGATGTGAATCTGATCTATGCTGCACGGACGCTGGGAATGTCGGAGACAAAAATTTTTTTTCGGATTCAGCTGCCGGCGGCATGGCCCGGTGTGGCGGCTGCCACGATTCTGGCATTTGCTAGGGCTATGGGGGAATTCGGTGCGACGATCATGTTAGCCGGAAATATTCCAGGAAAGACACAGACCATGTCGGTGGCAATCTACACGGCAGTGCAGAGCGGTGACCGCAGTCTGGCCTATTACTGGGTAGCTATTATCATGGGAATTTCCTTTTTCACCATTTTCCTGATGAATTACTGGATGGGGTATCAGGAGCGGAGAGGCGGTGGAAAGAGATAATGGCTTTGTATGTGGATATTGAGAAAAAATGTGGTGACTTTCTACTGAAAGTAAAGTTTACCGCGGAAAAAGAGGTATTGGGGCTGTTAGGTGCTTCCGGCTGCGGCAAGAGCATGACACTCAAATGCATCGCGGGAATCGAAAAGCCGGATAAAGGTGTGATCCGGCTGGACGATAAAGTGTTTTTTGATTCGGAGAAACGGATCCATCTGCCGGTACAGAAGAGGAGAGTAGGCTATTTATTTCAGGATTATGCACTCTTCCCGAATATGACGGTGCTGCAGAATATCCTGTGCGGTGCAGGTGACAGGAAGAAAGCATCGGAGTATGTGAAACGCTTTTTCCTGGAAGGTAAGGAGCAGCTGTATCCGGCGCAGTTGTCCGGTGGACAGAAGCAGCGTACCGCCATGGCAAGAATGTTGGCAGGGGAGCCGGAGATATTGATGTTAGATGAGCCCTTTACAGCACTGGACAATTATCTGAAGATGCAGTTGGAGCGGGAACTGATGAAGGTTATGGAAGATTATGGGAAGACAGTACTGTTCGTATCCCATGACCGGAATGAGGCCTATCGTATGACGGACCGCATCGCAGTCATGGAAGACGGACAGCTCCTGGATGTGCAGCCGAAAGAGGAGCTTTTTCAGAATCCGGCGTCTCTGGCGGCAACACTTCTGACCGGATGTAAAAATGTCTCGATGCTGCAGGCTGAATCTGATGGCGGATATGCGGCAACAGACTGGGGAATCCGCCTGTCTGCGCCGTCCGAGGAAGGCAGCTACAAATATGCGGCATTCCGGGCACACTATTTTCAGGTCGTTCCGGCAATGGAGGCAACGAATGTGCTGGAGTGTCACATCCTGCGTGTGATCGAGGATACCTTTTCCACAGTGGTACTGTTTTGTAATGGTAATCGGACAGGGGAACATGCGTCAGAGGTGTTGACCTATGAATTGCCGAAGGAGGAATGGCAGGCACTGAAAAATACAGAAACACTGTATCTGAAAATGCCGCCGGAACAGATCATATGGCTGAAAAAATAAAAGGAGTACATAATGCAGGACGGTCTGGGAAGAGAAATTGATTATTTGAGGATATCGGTGACGGACAAGTGTAATCTCCGGTGCAGATACTGCATGCCGCCGCAAGGGATCACGCCGTTAGCCCATGAGGAGATATTGACGCTGGAAGAAATCTTCCGGTTGGTGGGGATCATGGAACAACTGGGAATCCGGAAGGTGCGTCTGACCGGTGGGGAACCCATGGTACGGAAAAATCTGCCGTGGCTGGTGGAGCAGATCCATGGATTGCCGGGAATCCGGGAGATCGCCATGACTACCAATGGGACGCTGTTCGCACCGCAGGCAGAGGTGTACCGCAAAGCGGGACTTACGGCAGTGAACATCAGCCTGGACACGTTGGATCCGGAACGTTTTCGCTGCATCACAGGCTGTGACCGTGCAGATCGTGCAGCAGGTGTGGACAGTGTGCTCCGCGCAATCGATGCGGCGCTGGAGCAGCAGCTTAGGGTGAAGATCAACTGCGTTCCCTGCGTGGAGATGAATGGAGAGGATATGGAAGGAATTGCCGCACTGGCAGCGGACAGGCCCGTGGATGTCCGATTCATCGAGCTGATGCCCATTGGCTGTGGAAAAGATTATACGGGAATTTCCTCGAAGGAGATTTTAAGTCGGCTGGAGAGAAGATTTGGAGCAGCAATAGCAGTTCCGGGGAAATCGCCGCTGGCAGTGGCGGGGCGTGCAGCAGATCCTTACGAAAAAACGGACGGTCCGGCAGAATATTATCAGTTTCCGGGATTTTCCGGCAGGATCGGATTCATCAGTCCGATTTCCCACAAGTTCTGCAGGGAATGTAACAGAGTCCGCCTGACCTGCGAAGGAAGATTAAAGCTCTGCCTGCATTATGACAGGGGACTGGAGCTGAAAACACTGCTTCGAAGCGGAGCTTTGGATGAAGAGATCCGGGAGCGGATTCTTGCTGCTGTCCGGGAGAAACCGTCAGAGCATCATTTCCGGGAAAAGGCAGCTGACGGAGGTCTGACGGATGGAGCGGAAGAACAGCGCAAGATGGTACAGATCGGCGGATAGATACAAAACATGACCGGTGCGGACAGGCAGAACGGACCGGGCGGGAAAGAAAGGTTGACAGTTATGGCAGGAGAAGTAGCAGCAGTATGTATCAGTGAGAAAAAAGGAACAGCCAAGCAAAATATCGGAAGCTGTAACTTTATAGAAGACTGGGGACTGGAGAAGGATGCCCATGCGGGCAACTGGCACAGACAGGTAAGCCTGTTATCCTGGGAAGAGGTGGAAAAATTCCGCGCACGAGGCGCGAACGTGGCGGATGGAGCTTTTGGTGAAAATCTGCTGGTGAAAGGATATGATTTTAAATCTTACCCGGTGGGAAGTATTTTCAAATGTAATGAGGTGGTGCTGGAGATCACGCAGATAGGGAAAAAATGCCATTCGGAATGCGAGATCTTCCATATGGTGGGGGACTGCATCATGCCCAGAGAGGGCGTGTTCGCCAGGGTACTGCATGGCGGCAGAATCGATGTCGGTGATACCTTAAAACTGATCAGTACCAGAAAACTCCATGCGGGGATCATTACTGCCAGTGACAAAGGGAGCAAAGGAGAGCGGGAAGATGAGAGTGGTCCCGCTATCCGCAGTATCATAGAAAAACAGGGTTATGAAGTGGTAAGTCAGGTGGTACTGTCTGATGATGCGGAAGGCTTATACCGGGAAATGGTAAGGCTTGCGGATGAAGAGGATGTGGATGTGGTATTCACTACCGGAGGAACCGGTTTTTCTCCCAGAGATAATACCCCGGAAGCTACTATGCGGGCAGCTACCAGAAATGCACCTGGAATCGCAGAGGCAATGCGCTATTACAGTCTGCAGATCACTCCCCGGGCGATGTTAAGCAGAGCTGCCAGTGTCATCCGTAACCGGACGTTGATCGTAAATCTGCCGGGAAGTCCGAAAGCAGTGAAGGAATGCCTGGAGGCAGTACTGGATACACTGGCTCACGGAATCCGTATCTTACGGGAAGAAGACGGGGAATGCGGTAATGGTACTTCGCTAAAAAAATAACAGGTTTGTTAAATAATTAATCTAATTGAAGAATGTTTCTCAAGAAGGTATAATGTAAGCACTTACATTATACCTTTTTAAGTATTCGGGGTAGTCGGTAAAATCTTATGCCTGTTGGAAGAGATACAGTACTCATCATGACAGGACGTACACAGGAGGGTTTCATGCATTCCGAGAATATTATTTACAAAAATGAAATGAATGAAAAGACAACAAAATTCCTAGATAAATTTGTAAAGAGGGTGAAGGGAAATCCTCCCGGTGTCTGCCCGATCGCAGTGCAGCTTTCTTTTTTACAAAGTGCCAGAAGTCAGACCTGCGGTAAATGTGTTCCGTGTCGTGACGGACTGGAACAGGTAGAGAATATGATGCGCAGCATTCTGGACGGTAAGGCGGATATGGATACTTTTAACAATATGGTATCCCTGGCGGAAATGATTCAGGATACGGCAGACTGTGCCATAGGTTATGAGGCGGCCAACATCGTATTGCAGAGTGTGGAGCTGTTCCGTGATGAATACATGAGCCATATTGAACAGCACAGATGCCAGGCGGAAGTGGGACAGAAGGTTCCCTGTATTTCCCATTGTCCCGCACATGTGGATATTCCGGGGTATATTGCGCTGATCGGTGAACATCGCTATGCAGATGCCATTAATCTGATCCGCAGGGACAATCCTTTTCCCACGGCATGCGCATTTATCTGTGAACACCCCTGTGAGGCAAAATGCCGCAGAGACCTGATAGACAGCCCGGTCAATATCCGTGGATTGAAGAAATTCGCGGTGGATCAGATCGCGGCAGATCAGGTAAAGGTGCCGGAGTGTAATGTCACCACCGGTAAAAAAGTAGCTATCGTAGGAGGAGGTCCTTCCGGACTGACGACTGCCTATTATCTGTCTCTGATGGGACATAAGGTAGATGTATATGAAGAGAGAGAAGCGCTGGGAGGAATGCTGCGATACGGTATTCCCAATTACCGTCTGCCCAAGGACAGACTGGACGAAGATATCAATGCGATCCTGTCTACCGGTAATATTACAGTGCATTACAATACTGCCATCGGCAGGGATATCACTATGGAGCAGCTTAAGGAGCAGTACAATGCGATCTATATTGCTATCGGTGCCCAGGTAGGTAAATCTGTAAACGTAGACGGCGTGAACAGCAACGGAGTCTATTCCGCAGTGGAAATGTTGGGCGAGATCGGTAGAGGCAACATCCCGGATTATACCGGCAAACGTGTGGTGGTCGTAGGCGGCGGAAACGTAGCCATGGACTGTGCCCGTTCTGCCATCCGGTGCCATGCAAAAGAGGTAACGGTGATCTACCGCAGACGTCAGATCGACATGACAGCACTGCCTTCCGAAATCCAGGGAGCTATTGAAGAGGGCGTGGAACTGTTGACACTGAATGCACCGGTGAAGATCAATGCGGATGCGGAGGGGAATGTCTATGGATTTGTGGCACAGCCCCAGATCATCAGTGTGTATGACAAACAGGGAAAGCCTTCCGTAACGGTGGCAAATAAACCCGAGATCGAGGTGCCCTGTGAAGTGGTACTTATGGCCATCGGTCAGGATATTGTCTCTGCACCTTTTGCAGAGTATGATGTGAATCCCCGAAGAAAGACATTTGAGACATTAGATACCACCAGACTTAAGAGCTATGACAAGATTTTCTCCGGCGGTGACTGTGTATTCGGTCCGGCAACCGTAATTAAGGCTATTGGTGCCGGCAAAGTAGCAGCGCTGAACATTGATGAATACCTTGGGTATCATCATAAATATCTGGAGGATATTAAGATCCCGGAGCCCAGAGAGAATGACAGAACCCATTACGGCAGAGTGCATCTGACAGACCGTTCCGCAAGAGAGCGTAAGAACAATTTCGAACCGGTGGAAAACGGAATGTCCTACGATGAGGCGATGCAGGAATGCGGTAAGTGCTTAAGATGTGATCACTTTGGATGCGGAGTGGTAGAAGGAGGCAGAGTATAATGGTAACGATCACCATAGATGGAAAACAGATTTCCGTAGATGAGAATTTATCCATACTGGAAGCTGCACAGGAGGCGGACGTCAAGATTCCCACACTCTGCTACCTGAAGGATGTCAATGAGGTAGGAGCCTGCAAGATGTGCGTGGTTGAAGTAGAAGGCAGCAGACATCTGGTAACCTCCTGCAATACAAAAGTAAAAGAGGGAATGGTGGTGAACACTCATTCCGAGAGAGTGGTGAACAGCAGAAAACAGGTATTGAACATGCTGCTTGCCAATCATGATATCAGATGCTTTTCCTGCAGCAAATCCGGTGACTGTCGACTGCAGGATCTGTCCAATGAATATGGCATTACGAAATCCTGTTATCCCGGAAGTGCAGCCAAATTTGAAGCGAAAAAAGAAAATCCTTTCCTGACGTATTATCCGGAGCTGTGCATCAATTGTCAGAGATGTGTCAGCACCTGTAACAAGGTGTCCTGTAACGGCACCCTGCATAACAGTAAGATCGGTACGAGAACGCTGATCGATGCTCCGTTTGGACCGGACTGGAAGGAGACAGACTGCGAGTCCTGCGGTAACTGCGCAGCAGTATGTCCTACCGGAGCACTGGTAGCAAAAAATCGTAAAAAGTACCAGGTCGGTAAGGTGAAAAAGGTTCTGACGACCTGTCCCCACTGTGCTACCGGCTGTCAATATTATCTGGTGGTAAAGGATAACGAGATTGTGGATGTGGAACCGACAAACGGACCTTCCAATAAGGGACTGCTGTGTGTTAAGGGCAGATTTGGCTCCTTCAATTTCGTACATTCGCCGGAGAGATTAAAATATCCTCTGATCAAGAATCATGAGACCGGAGACTTTGAGCGTGCTACCTGGGATGAGGCACTGGATCTCATCGCAGCGAAATTTACAGAGATCAAGAAAAAGTATGGTTCCGATGCACTGGCAGGCTTTGCCTGCTCCCGTTCTCCGAACGAGGACTGTTATATGCTGCAGAAGATGGTCCGCTGTGCGTTTGGTACCAATAATGTAGATAACTGTGCCAGAGTCTGCCATTCCGCAACCGTGGCAGGACTTGCCATGACCCTGGGAAGCGGAGCCATGACTAATCCTATCAGTGATATTACGAATGATGTGGACGTGATCCTGCTGGTAGGTTCCAACCCGGAGGAAGCACATCCTGTCATCGGTATGCAGATCCGTCAGGCAGTGGAACGGGGTACCCGTCTGATCGTGGTGGATCCCAGAGATATCGGTCTGTCCAGACAGGCAGATATTCATCTGAAATTAAAGCCCGGTACCAATGTGGCATTTGCCAACGGCATGATGAATGTGATCATCCATGAGGGACTGGCGGATGAGGAGTTTATCCGCACCAGAACCGAAGGCTTTGAAGAATTGAAAAAGATTGTAGAAGAATATACTCCGGAGCGTGTAGCCGAGATCTGTCATATCGATGCGGACCACCTGCGGGAGGCGGCACTGATGTATGCCAAGGCGAAGAAGGCTCCGATCATCTATTGCCTGGGCGTAACGGAACATTCCACCGGAACCGAAGGTGTTATGTCCATGTCCAACATGGCAATGTTAGTAGGAAAGTTAGGACGCAGCGGCTGTGGTGTGAATCCCTTACGTGGACAGAATAACGTGCAGGGTGCCTGCGATATGGGGGCACTGCCCGGTGATCTCCCCGGCTATCAGAAAGTGACTAATCCCGAGGTTATTGCCAAATTTGAAAAAGCATGGGGCGTGGAGCTGAACAAAAAACCCGGCGTACATGCAACGGATGTATTCCCTGCGGCAATCCGTAAGGAGATCCGCGGACTCTTTATCTTCGGCGAAGACCCGGTTGTAACGGATGCAGACCAGCATCATATCCGCAAGGCACTGGAAAGCCTGGATTTCCTGGTATTGTCCGATCTGTTCATGACAGAGACCGCGCAGTATGCGGATGTGATCCTGCCCGGTACCAGTTATGCGGAGAAGGAAGGCACCTTCAGCAATACGGAGAGAAGAGTACAGCGTGTCCGTAAAGCGGTGACACTGGAAGGCGAGATGCGCCTGGATACCGATATTTTTATCGACCTGATGAACCGTATGGGATATCCGCAAGCCCAGCTTACTTCCGAAGAGATCATGGATGAGATCGCGTCCCTGACTCCCAGCTTTGGTGGTATCAGCCATAGAAGACTGGATAAGGGTGAGAGTATCCAGTGGCCCTGCCCGGATAAGAAACATCCCGGCACACCGATTTTGCATGTAGGTAAATTCTCCAGAGGTCTGGGATGGTTCTACCCTGCAGAATATGTGCCCAGTGCGGAACTGCCGGATGAGGAATATCCGTTTATCATGATGACGGGACGTATCCTGTACCATTACAATACCAGGGCTATGACCGGAAAAACTCCGGGACTGATGGAGAAGGAAGGTCATTCCTTCATCGAGATGAATATGGAGGATGCAGTGCGCCTTGGCATTGAAAATGGAGAAAAGGTAAGGGTTACCTCCAGGAGAGGTACCCTGATCACGACTGCGAGAGTGGGAGATAAAGTATCCCCGAAGGAGACCTGGATGCCGTTCCATTTCCCGGATGGCAATGCCAATATCCTGACGAATGCGGCATTGGATAAATATGCGAGAATCCCGGAATACAAAGTCTGTGCGGTAAAAGTGGAAAAGCTTCCCGCAGAGGACAGACTGGCGGAGAATTTTTAGAATTTTCTGAACTTATAAGAAAACGTAGCATGGAAGATAAAAATAGGGTATAATCAGAATTCAGAGACTTTGAGAAAGTAGGAAATGCTATGTTTTTTAAAAATAGATGTAATATCACCGCGGTATTGATCGCGGGACTGCTAGGCATAAGTATGGTGACGGGGCTGACCGCCTGTGGTGGGGCTGACGGCACGAAAGTAGTCTTTACCACAGGATTCGGGAAAAACGAAGTCTTCCGTATCGGAGATGAATCCTGCTCTAAGGCAGAGATCATGATTTATCTGACTACGATACAGAATCAGTATGCGAATGTCTACGGAACGGAGATCTGGAACACTTCCTTAAACGGTGTGACACTGGAGGATAACGTCAAGGAGACGGTACTGGCTCGGATCGCGCAGATCAAGACCATGTATCTGCTGGCAAAGGAAAAAGAGGTCACGTTAGATGAAGCCGAGGAAGCAAAGGTCGTCCAGGCAGCGCAGGAGTATTATTCTTCCCTAAATGACACAGAGATCGAGACCATGGGCGCCACGGAGGAGATCGTGGAAAATCTGTACCGGGAATACGCCATGGCAGATAAGGTCTATCGGCTGATCATTCAGGATATCAATCCGGAGATCAGTGATGACGAGGCGCGCAAGATTACGGTGCAGCAGATCTTTTTCGCAACAGCATCCACAGATATGGACGGTAACTTAAAGCCCTATTCGGAAAGCTCTATCCAGAAAGCTTACGAAAAAGCCTGTGAGGTGAGAGCCATGGCGGTGGACGGAGAGCATGATTTCACGGAGCTGGCTTCTAAATACAGCGATGATTCCGAGATCACCTATTCTTTCGGTAAGGGTGAGGCGGAGAGTGCTTACGAGGAAGCAGCATTCAATCTGGCAACGGATGAAGTGAGCCAGGTGATCCAGTGCGAAAGAGGGTATTATATTATCAAATGTACCAATACCCTGGACAGAGAAGAAACCGATGCCAATAAGCTTAAGATTGTAGAGGAACGGAAAAGGGAAGTCTTCGGACAGGAGTATGACAGCTTCGTGAATACGCTGGTGCGTCAGCTCAATGACAAACTGTGGGATGAGATTACCCTGATCACGGACGAACAGGTGACCACGGATAACTTTTTTGATGTGTATGCAAAGTATTTTCCGGAGGAGTAATTCTTAGGAACACCATATGCTTTATTAAAATTTTAGAATTGCGGAAACACTGATAAATACTGGATTTTTGACAGATTGTTAGCACTCATTTGAAATGAGTGCTAAATTTGTCTTGACTTTTTATTTTTGCAGTCCTACACTTAGAATCAGTTAGATAACAGTCAGCCATGACTGTGCAATTATAGAAAAGGATGTGGTAAAAATGGCAGCAAAAAGCGGTAGCTTATCAATCAACAGTGAAAACATTTTTCCGATTATTAAAAAGTGGTTGTATTCCGATCACGACATTTTCTACAGAGAGCTGATCTCTAACGGCTGCGATGCTGTGACCAAGCTGAAAAAGCTGGACATGATGGGAGAATATTCTCTTCCCGAAGGTTATAAGGGACGTGTGGATGTCATCGTGGATCCTGAGAAGAAGACACTGACCTTCAAGGATAACGGTCTGGGTATGACCGCCGACGAAGTGGAAGAGTATATCAACCAGATCGCATTTTCCGGTGCTACGGATTTCATTGAGAAATATAAGGACAAGAGCAATTCCGACCAGATCATCGGTCATTTCGGACTGGGCTTCTATTCCGCATTCATGGTAGCGGATGAAGTACATATTGATACGTTATCTTACAAGGATGGCGCCAAGGCAGTACACTGGGAGTGTGACGGCGGCACCGAGTTCTCCATGGAAGACGGAGACAAGACCGATGTCGGTACGACTATCACTCTGTTCTTAAATGAGGATTGCCTGGAGTTCTGTAATGAGTATAAAGCCCGTGAGGTAGTGAAGAAGTATTGTTCCTTCATGCCTACGGAGATCTATCTGTCCAAGGCGAACACCAAGGAGACCCAGATCATCAAGGAAGAGGAAAAGCTTCCCGATGATGAAGTCCTCGAAGAGATCGAGCCGGAGAAGAAGGAAAAAACAGAGGGCGAGAATGCAGAAGCCGAGGCAGCAGAAGAGCCCAAGAAGCTGAAGATCAGAAAGCGTCCCGAACTGATCAACGAGACACAGCCTCTGTGGACCAAGCATCCCAACGAGTGCACCAAGGAAGAGTATCTGGACTTCTACCGCAAGGTATTCCAGGATTACAAGGAGCCTCTGTTCTGGATCCACCTGAACATGGATTATCCTTTCAATCTGAAGGGTATTCTGTACTTCCCGAAGATCAATATGGAGTATGAGTCCATCGAGGGTACCATCAAGCTGTACAACAATCAGGTATTTATTGCAGATAATATCAAGGAAGTCATTCCAGAGTTCCTGCTGTTGTTAAAGGGTGTCATCGACTGTCCGGATCTGCCGCTGAATGTATCCAGAAGTGCATTGCAGAACGATGGATTCGTGAAGAAGATCGCCGAGTACATTACCAAGAAGGTAGCGGACAAGCTGGCCGGTATGTGCAAGACCGACAAGGAAGAGTACGACAAGTACTGGGATGATATCAGTCCCTTCATCAAATTCGGCTGCCTGAAGGATGACAAGTTCTGTGAGAAGATGAATGATTACATCCTCTTCAAGAATCTGGACGGCAAGTATCTGACTCTGCCGGAGTGCCTGGAGATCAAGCCTCAGGATGAGGAAGAGAACAAGGAGAATGCCGTAGACGAGAACGGCAACAAGGTAGAAGCCGAAGTCGTAGAGGACAAGGCGGAAGATGGGGCTTCCGAGGAGAATACCGAGGAAGAGAAGAAGGAGAAGATCATCTACTATGTAACGGATGAACAGCAGCAGAGCCAGTACATCAATATGTTCAAGGCTGCCAAGATGGATGCTGTGATCCTGACCCACAATATCGATCAGCCCTTCATCTCCCAGTTGGAGCAGAAGAACGAGGGAATCAAGTTCCAGCGTATCGATGCGGATGTGACCGATGCCCTGAAGTCCAAGACTTCCAAGAAGGCTGAAAAAGAGATGGAAGAGCAGGCTGAGAGCATCAGCAAGCTGATGAAGAAGGCTCTGAAGAATGACAAGATCACGATCAAGGTAGAGAAGCTGAAGAACAAGAAGATCTCTTCTATGATCACTCTGTCCGAAGAGAGCAGACGTATGCAGGATATGATGAAGATGTACTCCATGCCCGGCATGGATATGAGTGCTTTCGGCGGCGAGGGCGAGACCCTGATCCTGAATGCCAACCATCCTCTGGTACAGTACATTACTGAGCACCAGGACGGCGAGAATGCAGAAATGATCTGCGAGCAGCTGTATGATCTGGCTAAGCTCCAGCATGCCCCTCTGGATGCAGATGCTATGACTAAGTTCGTAGCCAGAAGCAATGACATTATGATGCTGCTGACGAAGTAAATGAAGAGAAGGTCCGGTGAAGGACAATAAATAGAACAGGAACTGTGATGAGTGTTTTTGCATAAGTCATAGTTCCTGCTTTTTGTTAGAAAAATTATGGTAGTTATTCAGAAATTCATGCAATCATATTTATATGGCATTGAATAGCTAGCATTTAAGCACATCTTCGCGTAACGGAGCATATTCTGTAAGGAAGATTTATTGCCTGACCGAACATACGAGGACGATGTGGTACGGGATAGGCAGAAAGGACGCATGTCCATGGATGTTAAGGATACTACTTATACAGGAACACTACAGATCAGTGTTGTCTCTGCATTGGGAATGTCACCAATCTCCGGTGCTACGGTCACCATTTCTTATACCGGAGATCCGGATTCTCCGATAGAGACACTTACTACCGATGAATCGGGGCAGACCCCGGAGATCAATCTGAAAGCACCGCCCAGAGAGCTTTCTCTGACTCCTGATATTACGGAGCAGCCTTATTCTGAGTATAACATTCAAGTGACGGCAGAAGGCTTTGAAGCGGTATTGGTATCCGGCTCTGAGATTCTGGCAGGTGCATATTCATTACAACCGATACGAATGAATCCATTGGATGTAACAGAAGAGGAGGAGAAGGTGGTGGTGATCCCGCCGCATACCTTGTTTGGAGAATATCCCCCTAAGATTCCGGAAGAAGAAATCAAGCCTATGAACGAGACAGGGGAGATTGTCTTAAGTCGCGTTGTCATTCCGGAATACGTGATCGTACATGATGGCGACCCGGAGGATCCCACTGCCAAAAATTACTGGGTACGCTATAAGGATTATATTAAAAATGTAGCTTCCAGCGAGATTTATCCGACCTGGCCGGAAAGTGCGATCTATGCAAATATACTGGTGATCCAGTCATTTACGCTAAATCGTATTTTTACAGAGTGGTACAGGGGAAAAGGATATGACTTTACAATAACTTCTTCTACGGCATATGACCAAAAATGGATATATGGCAGAAATGTGTTTGAAGAGATCGATTATCTGGTAGATTCCATTTTTACCAATTATTTATCCAGACCCGGCGTACGGCAGCCTATTTTCACATCATATTGTGACGGCAATCGGACCAGATGCAGGGGATTGAGTCAGTGGGGTTCCCAGTCGTTGGCGGAGCAGGGATATTCCGCCATTGATATCATTCATTATTATTACGGTAATGATATGTACATCAATTCTGCGGATATTATATCGGGAGTGCCGTCCTCCTGGCCGGGATATGACCTGACTATTGGGTCTTCCGGGGAAAAAGTCCGTCAGCTGCAACAGCAGTTGAACCGGATTGCCAAAAATTATCCGGCGATCCCTACTCTGATCCCGGACGGGATCTATGGACCCGATACTGCGGATGCAGTCAGGATGTTCCAAAAAATATTTCATCTTCCGCAGACCGGTATAGTCGATTATCCTACATGGTTTGAAATATCGGATATCTATGTGGGAGTCACCCGCATCTCAGAACCGGATGTGTAGAAAATTGAAAGTTAGTTGAATAGTTGTTCTAAAATTTTCGTGGGTCTATAGAAGATAAATTTCGCTGTAGGTACTTTTTGGGACAGGTAAAAAACGAAAACGAAACAATATGGGCCTATGGCGAAAAATTCGCCTGCCAGATACTCAATTTCTTCAAAATGAGTATCTCAGAGCCAGTTTTTTTCCTATAGACCCATAGTCATCTTTTTATGCGTTATTTGTAGCAAATTTAGTATCTTACAACTCATTTTTTCTGTATAGACCCAAAACACAGAACGCCCACGGTGGATGGGATGTCACGCCGCGATGTCTGTCGGAGGGTGTTGATATTTTCTTGAAAAGTGTTGAAAGACAGGGTGGAGTGAACAGGAGGTTCACGACAGGCGGACGTTGCCATGGATGGCAACTGGAGCCGTGCCCGTGCGGATTAGAACTGCTATATTGCTTTTCGTAGAAAATTCACACCCGGAGACGTGACATCAAGGCGTGACATTCCGTTCGCCGCAGGCGTTCGTCTGGTCTATGGCAACCCTACGTTACGAGCCATGCACTCAATTCATAAATGTGTCGCAAAGGGAGCTCCACATTTATTTCATTGACGGCTGTCGAGTGTGTCCGGTAAGACCGGACGCACGGTATATAGTCAAAAACAAAAACAGCGACTTGTGAGCAAGCTCCCAGATCGCTGTTTCCGTTTTGACTTTGCATGGCTCGTAACTCTCAACATTCTATTTGTGTGCTCACCCGGAATCTGTTATACTATCTTTAATATGACATTTGTGAGGGGGAGAACTTTGATGGGTATACAACAGAAGGGCAGTAATCTTACGACGCTTTGCTATATAGAGCAGGGCGGCAGGTATCTGATGCTTCATCGAGTGAAAAAAGAAAATGACATAAATAAGGATAAGTGGATTGGAGTAGGCGGTCATTTTGAGGCAGGGGAAAGCCCAGAGGAATGTGTGCTCAGGGAAGTAAAAGAAGAGACGGGATATACACTGACTTCTTACCGGTTTCGAGGCCTGATCACATTTGTATGCGGTGAGGAATACGAGTATATGTGTCTCTATACGGCGGATGGATTCTCAGGAACTCCTGTGGAATGTGATGAAGGCACCTTGGAATGGGTCGATATGGACAGAATAGAAGAATTGAATCTTTGGGAGGGAGACAAGATTTTCTTCCGGTTACTGCGGGAGAACCGGCCATTTTTCTCCTTAAAATTGTCCTACGGAGATGACGGTATTCTTCGGGAGGCAATCTTGGATGGGAAACCCATGAAGGCAGGGGGCGACATTGAACTTCACTGATTTTACGGAAAAATATAATATTCAATTGAATGAACAACAACTTCGGGCAGTGAGGGCAGTGGACGGCCCGGTGTTGCTGCTTGCGGTACCCGGCAGCGGTAAGACTACCGTGCTGGTCAGCAGACTGGGATATATGATCTATTGCTTGGGGATACGACCGGAATCCATTCTGACCGTAACTTATACTGTGGCTGCCACCGAGGATATGCGCAGACGATTTGCTAAAATATTCGGGGAGGAAGATGCAAAGCGATTGGAATTCCGTACGATTAACGGAATTTCTCAGAAAGTATTGCAGTATTTTGCATACCGGACGCAGAAGACACCATTTCAGGTGGCAGATAAAGAAGCTTCCACCGCGGTTAAGCAGTCCTTTTGGGAAGTGACCGGAAAGTATGCTACGGAAAACGATATCAAAGAAACACAGCTGGAGATCACTTACGCGAAAAATATGCGTCTGACACCGGAAGAAATCCGCGATATGGATACGGAAGTGGAAAAGTTCCCGGAGATTTTCCGGGCGTATAATGCGAAACTCAGACAGATGCAAATGATAGATTATGATGATCAGATGATCTATGCTCTGCGGATTCTCGAACAGTATCCGGAGGTGCTTGCGTATTTCAGAGAAAAATATCAGTATTTCTGTGTGGATGAGGCACAGGATACTTCGAAGATACAGCATGATATGATGGATCTGCTGGCGGCAAAAAGCAGAAATCTGTTCATGGTGGGGGATGAAGATCAGAGTATTTACGGGTTCCGGGCGGCATATCCAAGGGCACTGGTGGAATTCGAAAGCAGACATCCCGGGGCGCAGTTGCTGCTTATGGAGACGAATTACCGCAGCAGACAGGAGATCGTCCGGGCAGCGGATCAACTGATACAGAAAAATCGGAACCGCCATGCGAAGACCATGACCGCAGCCAGAGCAGCCGGTGGCTGTGTCACGGAGATCAGGGCAGTGTCCAGACAGGGACAATATAACTATCTGCTGAAAGTTGCGGAGGACTGTGAACAGGAGACAGCGGTACTGTACCGGAACAATGAGAGTGCACTTCCCATCATTGATATGTTGGAACGAAAGGGTCTGTCTTATCGGGTGAAAAATACGGATATGACCTTTTTCTCACATCCTGTCGTGAACGATATCTGTGATTTTATTCATTTGTCACTGGATCCATGGGACGGGGAGACTTTTTTGAGAATTTATTATAAAATGGGTGCCGGAATCAGCAAAAAGGCGGCAATGGAAGCGGTTGATGCCAATACCGGGAGACTGACATTGCTGGATATGGTCGCAGAGCAGGAGGATGTATCCGTTTATACCAGAAAACAGTGCAGGGCGTTGGCAACGCACCTGGACAATATGAGGTATGAGACGGCAGGCAGGGCGATCTACCGGATCCTGAATTATATGGGATATCAGGAATTCATGGATACCCACGGTATGGACAGTGGTAAAGCAGAGATCCTGAAAGTACTGGGAGACCGGGAGGAGAGCCTGTTTGATTTCCCGAAGAGATTACAGAAATTGCAGGAGATGATCCGGGAAGGATGTGGCGATCCGGAGAGCAAATTTATCCTGTCGACGATCCATTCCAGCAAAGGATTAGAATATACAAGGGTCTATCTGGCGGATATGCTGGCCGGAGTACTGCCGGCAGCGATTCCACCCGGGGGATGCAGACCGGACTCTCCGGAGGCAAATGCCTACGAAGAAGAGAGAAGGCTTTATTATGTAGGAATGACCCGTGCAAGGGAACAGCTTTATATATTTACTTTTGGACCGAATATGACTTCTGTGTTTTCCGGGGAAGTGTTGAAAAAGCCGAAGGAGCGACAGATCCTTCCGGAAAAAGCACAGAAAAACATACATAAAAATGTACAGAAAAAAGTACAGCAATTGTCTGCGCAGGAGGTGGAAAAATGTATTGAGGCATGTGTTACCGGTTGTAAGGTGCAGCATCGGAAATACGGAACCGGTGAGATCATATCAGGAGACGGCAGAATCGCGGAAATCTTGTTTTTGGGAGAAAACACGCCACGGAAGATTTCACTTCCGATCGCATTTTCCGCGCAGATACTTACTTTAAAATAAAACAGTGAGGTTACCTATGTATACGATTGTAGTTGCAGATGATGAAGAAGAATTACGCAGAGCGATCATACGGAAAATTGATTGGGAAAGTACTGGGTTCCGTGTGGTGGGAGAAGCTGAAAACGGTATCGAAGCATTGGAGCTGGTGGAGCGGATGGAACCGGATCTTTTACTGACGGATATCCGGATGCCCTTTGTGTCGGGGATTGAACTGGCCAGACAGGTCAGAGAGGTGCGGCCTACCACACAGATTGCTTTCTTAAGCGGATTTGATGAATTTTCCTATGCACAACAGGCCATTCAGTACAACATTATCAGTTATATGCTGAAGCCCATTACTATGGCGGATCTGACGGAAGAACTGAAGAAGATCAAGCTTAAGATCGATGGCATTTTTGCAGAATTTGACACCAGAAAAAATGATAATCCCAATCTTCAGCAGTTTTTTCTACCGCTGCTATTGGATGATTATGTAAATTTCGACAGTGGAGAGAGAGAAGAGAAGCTGATCGAACAGGCGATCGCGAATGGATTCCTGAAGGACCGGAATAACTCGTTTGAGTATGCTGTATTAGCAATCTCGGTGGAAGACAGAGACGGACAGAACTGCACCCGGCCGGAGCTCGCACATTCGGCTGATATGATCCTGCAAAAATATATGAAGCATTACAGCTTTGCCATGGATGGGCGGATCATAACGATACTGGCGGCTACGAGGACCACGTTTGAAAAATATCTTCATATTGCAGTCGGTGAGATGGTACAGAGTACGGAGCGTATTTTGAACATGCATTGCCACATTGGTGTCAGCCGTATCAGAGAGCGTCTGGGAGAATGTCACGAGGCATACCACGGAGCCATGAGTGCACTGGGATATTGCAAACCGGGAGAGAGCGGGATCCATTATATCGCGGATGAGGAACGGGACAACTCCATGGATATGGAAATGGCTTCGGAATACGTGGTGCAGATGGAGAATCTGATCCGAAGCGGTTCCCGCACAGAACTGGAGCAGTATCTGAAAACTGTTTTTGAAAAACTGGAGTCGGAACAGGATGCTCAGTTAAAATGCAAGTTTATGATTTTCACAATGTCATCGGCACTCATCCGTATAGCTTATACCGTGACGGATGACAGCGCCCTGTTCCAGCGGTTTGCCATGCTGGAGGGTCCGGTGCGAGAGGTAAAAGACCGTTTTACGTCCTTATGTCTGGAGGTCTGGGAGCTGATCAACGCCGGCAAGAAAAAAAGCAGCCAGATCCTGTGTGAGAAGGCAATGCAGATCATCGAAAGGGATTATGGTGATCCGACGCTGTCTTTGGTGGGTGTCAGCAACAACATTCATGTAAGTCCGAACTATCTAAGCGCACTGATCAAAAAGGAGACCGGAGCCAGCTTCGTAGACCTGCTGACCAAAAAACGGATCGAGACGGCGAGAGAGCTGGTACTGGGCAGCGCAATGAAAATGAGGGAGATCGCGGAACGCTGCGGCTACAGCGATCAGCATTATTTTAGTTATTGCTTTAAAAAATATTGCGGAATGTCTCCCAATGCCATGCGTCAGGAGAAAGAATCATTATGAAAAAACGGAAAGCATCACTTTCTTTTATCATTACGATATTGGTGGTCGTACTGGTTACGCTTTTTTTACTGTGGTCTACCTTTTTCTTTTTATCGTTGTATGTATCCAGTATGAAACAGGCAGCGCAGACCAGCAGTGAACAGGCGGTGACACAGGCATCCAATGCGATCTCCAACTATATCGGGGACATGCAGGAGATCATGCGCCTGATCGAAAAGAATCTGACAAAGAGCGGAGGAAAATCCGACCAGACCCTGGAGACGCTTTGCGATGTACGCTCGGATCTCGTGGCTGTCTATATCTATGATGCGAAGGGACAGCTTGCGGATTCCTATACGGGGACACATACGATGAAGGATCATTACCTCAAGGATCTGTCCTATATCGCACTGGATTCCTATAGTCAAGGAATACTCTATTTATCTGAACCGCATGTGGAGTCTCTTCTGCAGGACTATTATCCCTGGGTGGTATCGGTGCTTCAGGAACTTACCGGGGCAGACGGACAGAGGATGCGGGTTGTCATTGATATCCGCTTCTCTAAAATATCGGATTATGTGGATAACGTGGGAATCGGACAACATGGTTATTGCTTTATTACGGACAACAACGGAGAGATTATCTATCATCCACAGCAACAGCTATTATATTCCGGGCTGAAAAAAGAGGCAACCGCCGGACTGGATCTGAGCAGCAACGGTTCTTTCGAGACAGATGACCTGATCTGCAGCGTGAGGTCTCTGGATAATTGTGACTGGAAGGTTGTGGGAGTCAGTTATATCAGCGAACTGGTGACAGCCAAGGAAATGGAACTTTTGGGCAATATCTGCGTGATGCTTACCATTATTTTGCTGGTGACAATGCTGGTAAGCTTTCTGGTCTCCAGACTGGTGACGAACCCGGTGCAGCGCCTGATCCGGGCTATGGGAGAGTTTGAAAAGGATGCAGCGGGATATGTTTATCGTCCGGTGGAAGGGACTATGGAGATCGAGGCACTATCCCAGTCCTATGAGCACATGGTACGAAAGATCCAGAAATTGATGAATCAGGTACGTCAGGAGGAAATATCTCTGCGGAAAACAGAACTGAAAGCATTGCAGGCACAGATCAATCCTCATTTCTTATATAACACACTGGATGCCATCGGTTGGCTGTGTGAAGAAGAAAGATGTCAGGATGCCGTGGAGATGGTCAACGCATTGGCCAAGCTGTTCCGTATCAGTATCAGCAAGGGACATGAGCTGATCACGATTCAAAAAGAGGTGGAACATGCGAGAAGCTATCTGAAGATCCAGAACTTCCGGTATAAGAACCAGTTTTCCTATGACTTCCAGATAGAAGAAGACTGTCTGCAGTATTATTGCAATAAGATCACATTACAGCCGATCATTGAGAATGCGATATATCATGGGTTGGACCGCATGGTGGATGAGGGACATATCCAGATCCGGATCTACAGTGAAGGTGAGGATGTTATTTTCCGGGTGGAAGACAACGGGGTCGGTATGTCGGAAGAACAGTGCAGATCCATTCTGCATAAGGAGCCGGGGGACAATTCCGGTATCGGTATTAAAAATGTAAACGACAGGATCAAAATATATTTCGGAAAAGAGTACGGACTGTCCATTGAAAGTGAACTGGATGTGGGAACCTGTGTTACGATACGGATGCCTAAAGTAGAAGAAAATGCAGCGGCAGGATGGGAGAAGGTATGAGAAATAAGATAAGGAAGAAAATACTGTCCCTGCTGCTTGCGGGAATCCTGGCAGCCGGGCTGTGTGGCTGTGGACAAGAAGCGGAGACACAGAAGACACGGGTTGCAATGATCGTAAAATCTACAGAAAGTGCTTTTTGGAAAAGCGTTTTTGCCGGAGCCGGAGCAGCAGCCACGGAGTACAATATTAATGTATCTTTTGATGGGCCGGCGGCGGAGGAAGATTATGAAACGCAGAATGAGATGGTACGCCGGGCAATGGATGACGGTGTGGACGTGATCATATTTTCTGCCGTGGATTATAATGCCAATGCCGAGATCATTGATCAGGCGGCACAGAGAGGGATCAAGATCATCGTGATCGATAGTGATGTGAACAGCAGTCAGGTCAGCTGCCGTATCGGAACCAACAATCTCCAGGCAGGGATAAAGGCAGCGGAAGCAGCGCTTGCCACGGATGATGAGGAATTATATATCGGTATTGTGAACTATGATGTGAATTCCGCTAACGGACAACAGAGAGAGCTTGGATTCCGGCAGACGGTGGAGCAGGATCCGAGGGTCAAAAATATAACCACGATCAATGTGCTCTCCACCACGGAAGATGCCAGAGCGGGAGCCAAGGAAATGCTATTGTCCGATTCCAGGATCAATGTGGTGGTGACCTTTAATGAATGGACCAGTCTCGGAGTAGGCTGGGCGATCCGGGATCTGAACCGGGCGGACAGGATCCAGGTGGTGGCTTTTGATTCCAATGTGGTCTCTGTGGGAATGTTGGAGACCGGAGAAGTAGATGCCCTGATCGTACAGAATCCATATGCTATGGGATATCTCGGAGTGGAGACAGCAGCTAATCTGATGAACGGACAGACAGGCGGTCCCAGCGTGGTGGATACTGCCACGACCATTGTCACCAGAGAGAATATGTATGAACCGGAGAGCCAGAAGATATTGTTTTCTTTTGAAGAGGAAGGTTATTGATCCTGTGCAAAATCTTACGATAACGATAAGCAAAGTGTAAAAATATGTACAAAGCATGAACAAAATATGTACAGAATAGTATAATTTCTTACCCCTTGCGTAAGATTTTGCATATCTTTTTTGTACAACCTGACATATAATTACCTCATCAAGAGATGAAACACATACAATTTCATCAAAACAAGGAGGTATTTTTGTATGAAAAAGATCATGTCACTACTGTTGGTCGGCATTATGATGCTCAGCCTCGTAGCGTGCGGAAAAGACGGCGGAAAGAACGGCGGAGAGCTGAACGTAGGTGTATTCTATTATACTTACAGTGATACTTACATCTCCAGCGTACGTACCGCACTGGACAACGCACTTACCGAAGCAGGTATCAAGTTCCAGAATTACGACGGTAACAGTAACCAGACCACCCAGAACGAACAGATCGATACCGCTATTGCACAGGGTACCAACCTTCTGATCGTTAACATCGTTACATCCGGTTCCGTAGACGCTTCCCAGGCTATCGTTGACAAGGCAAGCGCAGCAGGAATCCCTGTTATCTTCTTCAACCGTGCGGTTGAGTCCGATGAGGATGAAGGTAAGGTATTAGGCAGCTATGACAAGTGTGCATTCGTAGGAACCGATGCTCCCGAAGCAGGTCATATGCAGGGTAAGATGGTAGGCCAGTACGTAGTAGATAACTTTGATGCTATCGACTTAAACGGCGACGGCAAGATCAGCTACGCAATGTTCATGGGTCAGTTAGGTAACGTAGAAGCAATCTATCGTACCCAGTACGGCGTAGAAGATGCAGACGCAGTGATCACCGCAGCAGGCAAGCCCGCTCTGGAGTACTTCGATGCATCCAATACTGATAAGTACCAGGTTGACCAGGACGGTAACTGGTCCGCAACCGCAGCTAACAACTACATGACTACCAACCTGTCTCAGTACAATGAGTCCGCTGGTAACATGATCGAGCTGGTAATCTGCAACAACGACGGTATGGCTGAAGGCGTTATCTCCGCTCTGAATGACAAGGGCTACAACTTAGGCGACGGCAGCTGCACCACCATTCCTGTATTCGGTGTTGACGCAACTGACGCAGCTAAGCAGCTGATCGCAGATGGCAAGATGACCGGTACCATCAAGCAGGATGCAGAAGGTATGGCAAACGGTATTGCTTACCTGGCTAAGAATATCCAGTCCGGTAAGGAGCTGATGGCAGATACCGACAGCTTCAACATCTCTGAGAAGGTTAGCAACAAGATTTACATCCCTTACGCTACTTATACCGGAGAATGATCTGAATAACAAGTAAATAAAAAGAGCGGCTGCTGCATCGGGCAGCAGCTGCTCTTTATGTATAGGAGGATGCGTATGGGACAGGAAGTATTGCTTCAGATGACAGACATATGCAAGGAATTCCCCGGCGTAAAGGCACTGGATCATGTATCCCTGACCGTAAAAAAGGGAACGGTACACGCGCTGATGGGAGAGAACGGCGCCGGTAAATCCACCTTGATGAAGTGTCTGTTCGGTATCTACAGTAAGGATGCAGGAAAGATTGAACTGGAAGGCAAGGAAGTTAATTTCAAAAATTCCAGAGAAGCATTGAATAACGGAGTGGCCATGGTTCATCAGGAACTGAACCAGGCACTGAAGAGAAATGTCATGGATAATATCTGGCTGGGCCGTTATCCCATGACAGCAGGTATTATGGTCAACGAGCATAAAATGCTGGAAGACACCAATAAGATTTTTGAAGAACTGGGGATCGCAGTAGACCCCAAGAGAATTATGAGTACGATGCCGGTATCACAAAGGCAGATGGTTGAGATCGCCAAGGCGGTATCCTATAACAGTAAGATCATTGTATTCGACGAACCTACTTCATCCCTGACGGAAGAAGAAGTGGAGCATCTGTTTAAGATCATCAACATGCTTCGAGACAGAGGATGCGGTATTATTTATATCTCTCACAAGATGGCAGAGATCCTTAGGATCGCAGATGAAGTAACCGTCATGCGTGACGGTACCTGGATCGCAACGGAGCCTGCAGAAGAATTGACCACAGATAAGATCATCAGACTCATGGTAGGACGTGAGCTGACCAATCAGTTCCCTCCCAAGACGAACAAACCCGGAGAAGTGGCATTGGAAGTGGAACATCTGACTGCAAGGTATTCTCTGTTGCAGGATGTGTCCTTTAAAGCCAGAAAGGGTGAGATCGTGGGTCTGGCCGGACTGGACGGAAGCGGCAGAACGGAGACTCTGGAGAATATCTTCGGCGTTGCTACCAGGAAAAACGGTCTGATCAAATTAGACGGCAAAGAAGTGAAGAACCGCAATGCCAGAGAATCTATTAAAAACGGCTTTGCACTTCTGACAGAGGAACGTCGTGCTACCGGTATTTTCGGTATCCTGAATATCCGGGAGAATACGGTGATCTCCAGTCTGAAGAAGCATAAGAGAGCAGGATTTTATCTGAGTGATAAATCCATGGAGAAGGACACCGCATGGGCTATTGATGCCATGCACATCAAGACACCTTCCCAGAAGACGAAGATCCGGTCATTGTCCGGTGGTAACCAGCAGAAGGTTATCCTCGGCAGATGGCTTCTCACAGAGCCTGAGGTGCTGATGCTGGATGAACCTACCAGAGGTATCGACGTAGGTGCAAAATATGAGATCTACCAGCTGATCATCGATCTGGCGAACAAGGGCAAAGTTGTCCTGATGGTATCTTCGGAGATGCCGGAGCTGCTGGGTGTATGTGACAGAATACTTGTCATGAGCGGCGGCAGACTGGCAGGAGAAGTAGATGCCAAAAATACGACACAGGAAGAGATCATGTCTCTTGCTGCAAAATATGTATAGGAGGATATGCGTATGAATCCCGGCAAAGCAATTCAAAATAAAATTAACGGCGTAAAGCAAAATTTTGCAGATTACAAGAAGCTGGACAGCAAGGACAAGAAAACTTATTGGAAAGAGTTTTTACTGAACAATGCGTTGTACATCCTGCTGATCGTAGCAATTATTTACACTTACATTCAGAACTCCAATTTCCTGTCGGCGGCTTCCATTGTCAACATTATCAGCCTGTCCGCAGCGAACCTTCCCATTGCCTGTGGTATTGCGGGATGTATCGTATTGACCGGTACTGACCTGTCCGCAGGACGTGTGGTAGGACTTACCGCATGTATTACCGCATCCCTGATGCAGTCCGTAACCTATGCGACCAAGATGTTCCCGAACCTTCCGGTACTTCCAATCCCTCTGGTGATCCTGATAGTACTGTTGGTCGGTGGTATCGTAGGATGGGTCAATGGATTCTTCGTGGCGAAGTTCCAGTTACATCCCTTCATTGTAACTTTGGCTACCCAGCTGATCGTATATGGTTTACTGTTAATGTATATCATGATCAACGGCAATAACGGCCAGCCTCTGTCCGGTCTGGATCAGCATTTCAATGATGTGGTAAAAGGAAGCGTAGTATCCTTTAATGCCGGCGGAGCAAGAATCGCCATTCCCAACTATGTATGGCTGGCAGCTGTCATTGTTATCATTATGTGGTTCATCTGGAACAAGACAACCTTCGGTAAGAATATGTTCGCAGTCGGTTCCAATCCGGAAGCAGCGAAGGTATCCGGTGTTAACGTAATGCGTACTACCATTCTGGTGCATACTCTGGCAGGTGCTATGTACGGTCTGACCGGTTTCATCGAGTCCTCCCGTATCGGTTCCAATACCGCCAACACCGGTCTGAACTATGAGTGTGATGCTATTGCAGCCTGCGTTATCGGTGGTGTATCCTTTGTAGGTGGTACCGGTAAGATCAGCGGTGTTGTACTGGGTGTATTCCTCTTAAGAATCATCTTCGTAGCACTGAACTTCCTGTCCATCAACATGAACATGCAGTATGTGATCAAGGGACTTATTATTCTGGTTGCCTGTGCGATCGATATGAGAAAGTATCTGGTAAGAAAGTAATGACATAAGACTCACCCATAGAAAACATCCGTGACTGCTTGCAGGCAAAGGATGTTTTCTATGTGGGGAGTAAAACAATATGAGTATGAAGGACGACAGTCCGGAATACGAATATTGGTTGCAATTTCGAGAGTGCGCAGCACATAGAAATTGCTTATGATAGATTTGGAAAAGGAAAGATTATGAATCAGGAACAAGTGACAGCAGAGAATACAGAAGAAAAGGCAGCAGAGGTCACCGCATCGTCAGAAATGGCGGGACAGACGCAGGAGGCAGTCCGCCCGAAGGGAAAATGGTTCGGCCGCGGTATCTACGGAAGCAAGGATGTCCCCATCCGCATTTTGGACGGCCTGATCGGTGTTTTGATCGTTGTGATCGTGGGAATGATCATTTTCTTCGCGGTACGCGGTGGATTTAACATTATGTACGATACGGATGGCGGAAGCGAAGTGCCCGCACAGAAGATCCGCTACGGTGAGTTCATTACGGAGCCGGAGACACCTTACAAGCCCGGATACACCTTTGACGGATGGTATACGGAAAAGGAAGGCGAGACGGTGTTATGGTATTTCCAGTCGGAAAAAGTTACCGGCGATATGACATTGACCGCGCATTGGATACCGGCACAGTTCACAGTGAAATTTGACTATGACGGTGGCACGGATGCAGACGGTGCGGTCACGGAATCCAAGCAGGTGATTTTCGGTGAGACCTATGGCACACTTCCGGAACCGGTCAAAGAAGGAAGCATCTTTGCCGGCTGGGAATACAGCGGACAGACGATCACCGCAGATACCGTTGTCCAAATGACAGGAGAACATGTCCTGACAGCAATCTGGAAATGATCTGTTCATTGTTTCAATATCGGTAAAAACAAGAACTCCCGGCTGGAGGCAGATACTGCTTCCGACCGGGAGTTCCTGTTTTTTGAAAGCAATTTTCCCAGACTGTCATAAAAGAAAAGACTCTTGACAGAATGCAAAGAATGTCGTACTATTGTATTATACAAATAATACAACAAAACAATAGATATGAAAAAGTAAAAACGAAATGAAAATTATTAAGAAAGGATGATAGGAATGGCGTGGGAATTAGATGCTGACAGACCAATCTATGCACAACTGGTAGAACGGATCCAGCGGGAAATCGTATCCGGAAAATATCAGCCGGGAGAGAAGCTCCCCAGCGTCCGTGATCTGGCGGCGGTGGCAGCGGTGAATCCGAACACGATGCAGAAGGCATTTGCGGAACTGGAGCGGAGTGGTCTGATCATGACGCAGAGGACCAGCGGCAGAACGGTTACGGAGGATACGGAACTGATCTCCAATACGAGGGAGAAGCTGGCAGCCGGTCATATGAGGAGCTTTATAGACAATATGCAGGAGCTGGGGTATGACACCGGGGAGATCAGAGAGCTCTTGGCTAAAATGCAGTCCTGAGAGACCGGGGATTCCGGTAAATAATCAAGAGAGGTGGAAAATAAATGAATAATTTGGTGGAAATCGTGAACTTAACCAAGAAATACGGCACCAATGTGGCCGTGAATCATCTGACCGTAAGTCTTCCCAAGGGGAAGATCATTGGTCTGCTGGGACCCAACGGCAGTGGTAAGACGACCCTGATCAAAATGCTGAACGGTCTGCTGACACCGACGGAAGGAACCATTCTGATCGATGGCAATAACGTGGGACCGGCGACTAAGAGTAAGGTGGCCTATCTCCCGGACCGCACATACCTGACTATGAATCAGACGATCAGGGAGATCCTGGATTATTTTCAGGACTTTTATGCGGACTTTTCCAGGGAACGTGCAGAAGAAATGTTAAAAAGCCTTGGAATCGACCCCACGGTGAAGATGCGGACCTTATCCAAAGGTACAAAAGAAAAGGTACAGCTGATCCTTGTGATGAGCCGGAATGCCAGCCTGTATATTCTCGATGAGCCGATTGCCGGTGTGGATCCTGCAGCGAGAGATTATATCCTGCGCACCATCATCAACAACTACAATCCCGAAGCTACGGTACTGATCTCCACCCATCTGATCGAGGATGTGGAGCAGGTACTGGATGAAGTGATCTTCATGCGCTACGGTCAGCTGGTGTTGTATACTTCTGTTGACAATATCAGAGAAGAGAAGGGAAAGTCTGTAGATGCTTACTTCAGGGAGGTGTTCGCATGTTAGGAAAGTTGATGAAATATGAATGGAAAAATATCTGGAGAGCAGGTACACTGATGCTTCTGGGAATGTTTGTAGTCACCGTGATCGGCTGCGTGGTATTACGCATGCCGGGAGGGCTGGTAGCGGAGATTGCGGACGGCAATGATATAAATGCGGCACAGAGCTGGTTTGTAGTCTCTTCCTTTGTGGCAACACTGATCCTGTATGTGATCATGCTGTTGGCGTCTACCTGGGGCATGCTGATCTTCCTGGGAATCCGTTTTTACCGCAGCATGTATACGGATGAAGGCTATCTGTCCCACACCCTGCCGGTAACAGCTAACCAGCTGTTTTTAAGCAAGGTACTGGTCTCCGGTGTCTGGTATCTGTTCATTACGATAGGCATCGGTATCTCTGTGGTGGCACTGATCGTGTCTCTGATGACAGGACTTTTAAATATCGGTGAACTGAGTAGTGTACTGACACAATATAATGGGAATATCTGGGAATTTCTGGCAGATGCTTTTTATGAACTTGGCAGAACATACGAAGAAGAGATGGGGATCAATCTGTTGCATTATGGGATCACGCTGCTCTTAACCTATGTGGCAGGACCTTTCATTGCTATGGTCACCCTGTTCGGAGCCCTGACGATCGGTCAGCTGTCTTCTAAACATAAAGGGTTCATGGGAATCCTGGCCTATGCGGGAGTGACGATCCTGTCTTCCATCATCGGCAGCACGGTACAGAGTGCTTTCATGTTTGGTACAAATGTCATGAGCAGTCAGAGTGGAATCTCGGTGAGTGCCAATTCGGCCTACGATATTAATGTGATCACCAGCCTGCTCCTGGCAGCGATCATGTACGGAGTATCTTATTACATCATGAATAAAAAATTAAACCTGGACTAACAGGTATGGCACCTTGCCCTTACGTACGAAATTTGGTATAATAAATCCAAATTGACAACAGGGAACGGGTGAAGGTACATGCAGGAGATACTTGATAGAATTTTAGGAGGAAACTTCGATTATGAGAATGGTTCTTTGGAATTCTCCTGCTCTAAAATAGAGATTTCCCTGTCTCAGGGAACAGCGTACGAAGGCTCTTTTCACATCCTTTCTGCATCGGAAGGCTATGTAAAAGGATCTGTAATATCGGACCATCTGCTGATGGAATGCATAACAGACCAGTTTACCGGCTCCGATGCAGAAATTTTTTATTGCTTCCATGGAGAGAATCTGGAGGAAGGGGATGTGGTGAAGGGCTCTTTTTCTGTAGTCAGCAACAGGGGAGAATACAATCTGCCTTTCGTGGTGACCGTGGAGCATGGCGTATTGAATTCTTCCATCGGTACCATAAGGAATCTGTTTCATTTTGCTAATCTGGCGAAAAGTAACTGGGCGGAAGCGGTACGGTTATTCTATGATCCGGATTTCCGGCGTCTGTTCCAGGGGAATGATGAACATTTTTATGGCTGCTATCGTATGCTGTCCGCCTATGAGGGCAATGAGCAGAACGTGGAGGAATTTCTGATCTGTATCAATAAAAAGCAGCAGATAGAGTTTCTGATAGAGGAAAAGGAACTGGTGAAAAAGCTTTCCAGAGCGGAAGGTAATTACGGGGTGACGGAGAACAGCCTGAATATTGTCAGAAACGGCTGGGGATATACCGATTTACAGATCGAATGTGAGGGAGAGTTTGTCTTCACAGAAAAAGAAACATTAAGTGATGACGATTTTCTGGGAAACCGGTGCAGACTCCCAGTCTATATCGACAGCAGTATATGCAGGCCCGGTAAAAATTTCGGCAGGATCTATATATACAATGCTTATACGTCGCTGGAGATCCCGGTGACGGTACAGCTGGGGGATATGACGGCGGTGCGGCATGCGGACCACAGTCATATGCAGTGCAGAGCACAGATCATGAAATATTATGAGGATTTCAGATTACGTAAGATCGGAACAGGTACCTGGCTGGCAGAGACCGGCAAATTGGTGGAACGTATGGTGACTATGGATGAACGGGATGCATCGGCCAGACTGTTTCAGGCACAACTTCTGATTACCGAAGAGAGATACAATGAAGCCGGCTGGATCCTGGATCATGCAGCGGATATGCTGGAGGAACAGAAAGCTGCCGGCGGGGATCTGTGGGCATATTATCTGTATCTGACGACACTGATCCACAGAGATCCCCAGTATACCAGGCAGATGGCGGAACAGGTGGAGCAGATCTATCGCTATGACAGGACCAGATGGCGGGTGGCGTGGCTGCTTTTGTATCTGTCGGAAGAGTATAACCGGTCTGCTTCCGGAAAATGGCTGTTCCTGGAGAAGCAATATCAGTATGGATGTACCAGTCCGGTCATCTATCTGGAGGCACTGGCACTTCTGAACAGCAATCCTGCATTGTTGCGGAAGCTGAACGGTTTTGAACTGCAGGTGCTGCATTTTGGCGCCAGACAGGAGGCGATCAGTGACAGCCTGTTAGAGCAGCTTCTGTATCTGTCAGGCAGAGTGCGGGAATATTCGCCGCTTTTGTGCAGAATTCTGAAAAAAGTATATGGGAAAAAAGAAGATGTACGTATCCTGCAGGAAATCTGCAGTCTGTTGATCAAAGGAGGCAAGACCGGTACGGATGCTTTTGGCTGGTATGAGAAGGGTGTGGAAAGCCATCTGCGGATCACCAATCTGTATGAATATTATATGGCCTCGACAGATATGGATTCCGTAACGGAACTGCCGAAGGTAATATTGATGTATTTCTCGTTCCAGAACAACCTGGATTACGAACACAGTGCCTTTTTATATGCGTATCTGTTGAAACACAGGGCGGAATACGAAGAATTGTATGAACATTACGAACCGCGTATCGAACGGTTTGTCATCGATCAGATTCAGAAACAGCACATTAACAGACATCTGGCGGTGCTGTATCAGGGATTCCTGACACCCGCGATTGTGACGGAGACAATGGCAAAGCCCCTTTCCCGTCTTCTGTTTGCACATCTGGTACGGGTGGAAGATAACAGAATACGCAAGGTGATCGTCGGTCAGCCGGGCAACCTGAAAATGACGGAGACTTTACTGCAGAACGGTATCGCATGGGTGGCAATCTACGGAAATGATTATACCATTGCATTTGAGGATGCCTATGGGAACAGATTCCTGAAAAATGTAGAATACACGCTGGAAAAGCTTTTGGTGCCCGGAAAATATCTGCGGCTGTTGGAACATTATGTGCCGGATACTGTGGAACTGGATCTGTATTTTGCACAAAATGACAGAGGAGAAGAAGCTATGCCTTCCGCAAAGTTAATGCGTATGGCAAGACTTGCGGCATCCGATGCCGTGGAGCCGAAGCTGCGGCATAAAATAGCGGTAGAGCTGGCGCAGGCTTATTTTGATGCCGATGATGTGCAGGCATTGGATGAATATCTGCAGGAGTTTGATGGAGAACATCTGACGGTGGAACAGAGGGAGACCGTACTTCGTTTCCTGATACTGCGGGGGAATTATGAGAAGGCATATCAGTGGATCGAACGGTATACACCGTATTTTGCGGAAGCCAAAATATTGCTGCGCCTGACGGATGCGCTGATCTCACAGTCCGTACATGATGGAGAACCTGCCTTATATGCGGCGGCATTGTCTGTTTTTCGCAGAGGAAAATACAACGGAAATGTTTTGGAGTATCTGTCTCATTATGTACAGGGAACGACGAAAGAGCTGCGTGATATCTGGAAAGCAGCCAGATCTTTTGAAGTAGACTGCTATGAACTCAGTGAGAAAATTCTGGTACAGATGTTGTTTTCCGGTGCATTTGTGGGAGAACGGCTGGATATTTTCCGCTATTACGTATCCCAGGGAGCCGGACAGGAGATCGAAGAGGCGGTTCTGATCCAGAGCTCTTATGATTACTTCTGCAGAGAAAAACTGACGGAGGAATACATTTTTCATGAAATCCGTAATTGCTATCTGCGGGGGGAAGAGACACAGAGAATCTGTAAACTGGCATATCTGAAATTCTATGCGGAGAACAGAGACAGGCTGGAGAGAGAAGATGAGCTGCTGATCCGGGACTTCCTGCAGGAAATGATGAAAGAGCATATTCATCTGAACTTTTTCCGGGAATATAAGGACTGCCTTCCCGAGCTGCAGGAACTAAAGGACAAGACCATTGTGGAGTATCATACCAGAGGCGGTGTCCGGGCAAGAATTCATTATGTGATGCTGCATGAGAACGGACAGGCGGAGGATTATCTGTCGGAATACATGCAGGAAGTATACAGTGGAGTATTTTTCAAAGAGTTTGTGCTCTTTTTTGGTGAGAATATTCAGTATTATATTATGGAAGAATCCGCAAACGGAGAACAACTGACGGAGAGCGGAAGCTTACAGAAGAGTGATATCATGAATGATAATCCAGACAGTAAATACGAGATTGTCAATGATATGATGATCAGTATGTCGCTGCAGGATGATGATACACTGGATCATCTTCTGGAGGAATATTACCGCAGAGAATATCTGGATCACAGACTGTTCACTCTGCAGTAAGATCAGACAGACCACAGAGAGGAGGCGGAAGGAAGATGCGACTGCCGGGAAGCGAAAAAGTAATCGTCGGATATGATCTTGGCAACAAATATGCGCAGATCAGCTGCTATGTTACGGGTAGTGAGGAAGAGATCAGAACATTGTCTTCCGTAGCGGGATCTTCGGTCTATACCATTCCGCTGGCGCTCAGTAAGAGACAGGGAGTCAACCAGTGGTTTTACGGAAGCGAAGCAATACGATATGCCGGGGAGGAAGAAGGAATTCTGGTGGAGAACCTTTTGAAGCTGGCCAGGGACGGAGAACCGGTGCAGATCGACGGCGCACCGATTGATCCGGTTGCGTTGCTGACGCTTTTCCTGAAACGAAGTCTGGGTCTTTTATCTCAGGTGACAAATACGGAACGTATCGGTGCCCTGATGATCACCTGCGAAGAATTGGATCATCGGATGTTGGAAGTGCTGACAGCAGCCACAGAGGGACTTCATCTGAAGACGGATCAGATCTGCTTCCAAAGTCATGTGGAGAGCTTTTATTACTATAATCTGTACCAGCCGGAGGAACTGTGGCGGCATAAGACGATATTATGCGAATATGGAGATGCTTCCATACGTACCTACTGCATGGAATGCAACCGGCATACCACACCTGTAGTGGCATATATGGAGGAGAGGGAATTTCCTTTCCCGGTACCGGAATCCGATGAGAAAATGCAGGAGATCGCGAAAAAACTGTGTGAAAATCAGATGATATCTTCGGTATATCTGATCGGTGAAGCTTTTTCCCGGGACTGGATGAAGGAATCCCTGCGCTATCTGTGTAAGGGGAGGAGAGTTTTCCAAGGCAATAATCTGTTCAGCAAGGGTGCCTGTTATGGCATGATGGAGAGACTGACTCCCGGGGAAACAGGTAAAAATCATGTGTTTCTGGGAAAAGATAAACTCAAATCCAATATCGGAATGAAGGTTCTCAGGCGGGGAGAGGTATCCTACCAGGCATTGCTGGATGCCGGAATCAACTGGTATGAAGCCAAAAATACCATGGAATTCTATCTGCTGGAGGGACGAGCTGTGGAGATCCTGATCACTTCCCTGACCGGCAAGGGGAACCGGATCGCCAGAATCGTACCGGAAGAATTACAGGAGGGAATCATCCGCCTGCGGATCAGCGTGGAAATGCGGGATGACACGCACCTCAAGGTGGAACTGGAGGATTTGGGATTTGGCACATTTCGTGCTGCAACACATCACATCTGGAAGGAAGAGATCGAACTCTGACCGGAGATGAAGATGGATGGAGATGAGAATGGAAATGAAGGCAAGTCTGTGTGTAGGTGAATATTGTGAAACAGCCTATAATATAGAAGAACTGGAGATCCGGGTCTATTGCATGGAGGAACTGTGCTATTGCCTGAAGGAAAATGCGTTTCTTCTGGATATGTCTATCATGAATGATAAACTGGTGGACTGGATCGGAGAGGAATGCAGGGTCAGAGAACTGGCAAAGCAATTGTACCCAATGGTACATAAACAGGGGTCACTGAGTGTTTTCGTGCTGACGATTCTGCAGTATGTGGGAATTTATGGGGAAGAAGAGCTGCAGGCAGTCGCACAGGTGCTGAAGCAGGGATCCGGACTCAGCAACCTGGAGAAACGTAAGAGCCAGATCGACTATATGGTGGAAAAAAGAAAATATGCCGCGGCCATTCGCGGATATGATATGCTATTGGAAACCTGGAGTGATCTGGAGAGAGAAGGAAGAGAGCTCCCGGCCGGAAAAGTCAGGGCGGCGATCCTGCATAATAAAGGCGTGGCCCTTACCGGACTGATGCTTTATGATAAGGCGGCAGAGTATTTTCGTGAGGCATGGCAGGCGGATCCGGACAGAAGCCATCTGGATGCTTATCTTGCGGCAAAACGCATGGAGCTTACAGAAGATGCTTATGTGGCATTTGCGGCCCGAAATCCGGAATTCTATACAGAATCTCTGGAACTGGAGAAAAGTATGGAACAATTCGGGAGAGAATGGGAACAGCAGCCGGAATTCCGGCAGTTGAAACTGCGAAGAGAATGGCGCGCAAATGACAGACAGAAATACGATGCGGAAAATGAGAGACTCATCACAGCATTGAAAAACAGTTATCGGACGAGTGTCAGCATATAACAGGACTGGAACGGACAGGAGAAAACTATGGTGTGGTGGAAACGCTTTTTTAAGAAAAAAACAGAGCCGGTGGAAGAGGATGACTGGGAACAGGTGGTCTATACACGTAACGGTGTAAATTTTGAAGAGGAAGATCAGCGGAAGCGTTACATTGTGAACTGCCTGGAGCAGATAACGGAAGCTTCCAGGGAGATCGATCTGCTCACCGGGGAATATACACTGGTAACATCGTACCTGACGGATATGGAAGAGATTGAGGCGTTACCTGCACAGCAGAGAGGGGAGATCAACCGTACCGCAGGTAAAATATCTGCGCTGGAACAGGAACGCAGTAAATATCGTGAGAAGAAAAACCGGATGAAAGATGCGGATTATTATGCCATCCGTAAAAGAGAAGATGAGATCGAAGAAGGGATTCAGAAGATCCGGGAAGGCGAAAAATACGGCAATCTGGTACGACAGGATCTGCATCGACTGGATGGAGAACGGCATGCCTATGAATATCGCAGAAATGAACTGGAGAATCTGATGAACAATCAGAGGGGAATGGCGGTGATCTTCCTGACGGCATTGATCGTGTGCGTGATCATGCTGGCTGTTCTGCAGTTTGCATTTGAAATGGATACTTATGTGGGATATTTCCTGGCGGTAGGCGCCGGCGCAGTGGCAATCTCCTATGTGTGTATCAAATACATGGACAGTGACAGGGAATTGCAGCGTGTTGAGAAGACCATCAATAAACTGATCCAGCTGCAGAACAAAGTAAAGATCCGGTATGTGAACAACTGTCAGCTGATGGAATATCTGTATCTGAAATATAATACGGACAGTGCAGCCAGACTGGAAAAGCTGTGGAAAATGTACCAGGATGAAAAGGAAGAACGGAAACAGTTCGCGGAGGCGGAAGCCAAGATCGAATATTACCAGAAGCAGCTGGTGGAACAGCTGTCTAACTATCGGGTACAGATGCCGGAACGCTGGATCGGTCAGACGGCAGCTCTTTTGGATAAACGCGAAATGGTGGAAATCCGACATGAACTCATTCAGAGAAGACAGGCGCTCCGCAAACAGATGGATTACAACCAGGAGGTGGCGGAGACTGCCAGGAACGAAGTGAAGGATGTAGCAGCAGCATACCCCAGATATGCAAAGGAAATTCTCTCGATGGTGGAGCGTTACGACCGATAAAGAATTGACAAGACCCTCCCGTTATGTTACTATGACACCGTGTTAGCAATTTACCATGCTAAAGTATACAATGCGGCCAACAGTGAGTGGCAGAACGGGAGGATGTATTATGAAAAGAGTATTAGTGGCATTATTGGCGATCAGCATGGCAGCAGGTGTTCTTACCGGCTGTGGTTCTAAAGGATCTGATAAGACATTTACCGTAGGTTTTGATGCGGAATTTCCCCCTTACGGATATCGTGATGACAATGGAGAATATGTAGGCTTTGACCTGGATCTGGCAGCGGAAGTATGCAAGAGACAGGGCTGGGAACTGGTAAAGCAGCCCATTGACTGGGATGCAAAGGATATGGAGCTTTCTTCCGGAGCCATTGACTGTATCTGGAACGGGTTCACCATGAACGGCAGAGAGGATGCCTACACCTGGACCGAGCCCTATGTGGATAACAGCCAGGTGTTCGTCGTAGCAGCAGCTTCCGGTGTACAGAATAAGGAAGAGCTGGCAGGCAAGGTTGTAGCGGTACAGAAGGATTCTTCCGCACTGGCTGCACTGAATGATGAAGAGAACACCGATAACATTGCACTGCGTGATTCCTTTGCACAGCTGATCGAGTATGCGGATTATAACACTGCATTCATGGATCTGGAGCAGGGTGCGGTAGATGCCGTAGCTATCGATATCGGTGTGGCACAGTACCAGATCGCCCAGAGAGAAGCAGGGAAGTTTGTTATGCTGCAGGGTGAGGACAACAAGCTGGCAGTAGAGCAGTACGCCGTTGGTTTCTTAAAGGGTAACGATGAGTTAAGAGATACCGTGCAGAAGACCCTCGATGAGATGGCAGCAGACGGTACTTTCACACAGATCGCTGAAAAGTGGGGACTGACCGACAGTGTCTGCCTCGGTAAATAACAAAAGATAATTGATGTAAGTCAGGATAATTAAGGAGTAGATTTCATGAGTTTGCTGACCATGAGTGCCCAGCTGGCAGAGGGCTTTCTGATAACGGTGGAAATATTTGTACTGACCCTTTTATTCTCCCTTCCTCTTGGGTTGATCGTAGCCTTCGGAAGAATGTCGGGATGTAAGGTGATCCGCATTATTTCCAAAATTTACATATCCATCATGAGAGGAACCCCTCTGATGCTGCAGATCATCGTGGTGTATTTCGCACCCTTTTATGTGTTCCGCATGCACGTGGGAACGGGGTATCGTTTCCCGGCGGTGATCGTGGCATTCGTGATCAACTATGCAGCATATTTTGCTGAAATCTACCGTGCGGGGATCGAATCTATTCCGGTGGGACAGTATGAGGCTGCGCAGGTACTGGGCTACAGTAAGGCACAGACTTTCGTGAAGATCATTCTGCCGCAGGTGGTGAAGCGGGTGCTTCCGCCGGTAACCAATGAGACTATCACATTAGTCAAGGATACTTCTATGGCATTTACCATTTCCATCGCGGAGATGTTTACAGTCGCGAAGCAGATCGGAGCGGCACAGACCAGTGTGGTTCCGTTGCTGGCGGCAGGTGTATTCTATTATATCTTTAATCTCGTTGTGGCATCCTTCATGGAATACCTGGAGAAGAAGACATCTTATTACAGATAGGCGACAGACAGGAGTATCGTATATGGAACAGACAGACGGAGAAATCCTCTTAGAAATGAATCATGTGAAAAAAAGCTTTGATGGAAACGGAGTGTTGGAGGATATCTCCCTGACCGTGAAAAAGGGAGAGGTGGTCTCCATCATCGGTCCTTCCGGTTCCGGGAAGTCCACACTGCTTCGCTGTGCAACGCTTTTGGAAAAAATGGACGGTGGTGAGCTGATCTATTTAGGGCAGACGGCAGCTTCAGAGAAAACGGATAAAAACGGCATAGTACAGTGCGAATATGCATCGAAGGCGGAATTACATAATATCCGTAAATGTTTTGGACTGGTATTCCAGAATTTTAACCTTTTTCCCCATTATACGGTGATGAAAAATATCATCGATGCGCCGATCCATGTGGATAAGGTAAGCCGCACAGAAGCCGTGGCGAGGGCGGAGAAGCTTTTAGCACAGTTGGGACTGTCGGATAAGGCAGATGCCTACCCTTACCAGTTATCCGGCGGACAGCAGCAGAGAGTATCCATAGCCAGGGCACTGGCACTGCAGCCCAAGATCCTGTTCTTCGATGAGCCGACTTCAGCACTGGATCCGGAATTGACGGCAGAAGTATTAAAGGTGATCAGACAGCTGGCAAGTGAACATATGACCATGATCATCGTGACTCATGAAATGCAGTTTGCCAGAGAAGTATCCGACCGCATTATTTTCATGGAACAGGGTGTGATCGTGGAGGAAGGTTCTCCCGAAGCACTTTTTACAACGGAAAATGCCCGGGTTCGGGAATTTATCGGTAAGTTGCAGTAAAAACATATTGATTTTTTTTCGCAAATCTGTTTATCTATTAGGTGTGGGTGTATCTTGCCCACACCTGTTTCAATAAAAGACTGAAAAACATAAGAATGCGAGGACTGATGGTATGAGCGTACAGGAAATGAAACCGATCAAGGAAGGCAAAGTTCGTGAGATCTACGACAACGGAGATACCCTGATCATGGTGGCAACTGACCGTATCAGCTGCTTTGATGTGATCTTGGACAACACAGTAACGAAGAAAGGAACTGTATTGACCCAGATGTCAAAATTCTGGTTTGATATGACTGAGGATGTGATCCCCAATCATATGGTATCCGCTGATGTTAAGGATATGCCGGAATTTTTCAGACAGCCGAAGTTTGACGGTAACAGCATGATGTGCAAGAAGCTGAACATGCTCCCCATCGAATGCATCGTTCGTGGATACATTACCGGAAGCGGCTGGGAAAGCTACAAGAAGAACGGTACCGTATGCGGCATCAAGCTTCCGGAAGGTCTGAAGGAGGCAGATAAGCTTCCTGAGCCCATCTATACCCCTTCCACCAAGGCGGAGATCGGAGATCATGATGAGAACATCTCCTACGAACAGAGTGTGGAATATCTGGAGAAGCGTTTCCCCGGAAAGGGTGCAGAATATGCTGCCAAGCTTCGTGACTATACCATCGCTATTTATAAAAAGTGTGCGGATTATGCATTGACCAAAGGAATCATCATTGCAGATACCAAGTTCGAGTTCGGTCTGGATGAGAACGGCAATATGGTACTGGGAGATGAAGTGCTGACTCCCGACAGCTCCCGTTTCTGGCCGGTAGACGGCTATGAGCCCGGACATGGCCAGCCTTCCTTTGACAAACAGTTCGCCCGTGACTGGCTGAAAGCCAATCCCGAAAAGGGCTGGAAGCTGCCGGAGGAGATCGTGGAGAAGACCATCGGCAAATACCTTCAGGCATACAAGATGCTGACAGGAAAGGATCTGTAAATAATAATTTTGGGTATTCCTTTTTGTGGGGGCAGGCAGGAAAGGTAAGGCTTACAAGTGACGGACAACATTTATATCCAGACAGAAAATAACGACAAATTAAAGGAAGAATGCGGTGTCTTCGGTGTGTACGACTTTGACGGACACGATGTGGCATCTACGATCTATTACGGACTTCTGGCATTGCAGCACAGAGGTCAGGAGAGCTGCGGTATCGCCGTCAGCGATACAAACGGACCGAAAGGGAAAGTCTTAAGCAGCAAGGATATGGGACTGGTCAATGAGGCATTTACACCCGAACACCTCGAGAAGTTAAAGGGGGATATTGGTGTGGGACATGTCCGCTATTCCACGGCGGGCGGTTCTACCAGAGAAAATGCACAGCCTTTGGTACTGAATTATGTAAAAGGTACTTTGGGACTGGCACATAACGGTAATCTGATCAATGCTCCGGAACTGCGGAGAGAGTTAGAGTACACCGGTGCTATCTTCCAGACCACCATTGACTCCGAGGTCATTGCATACCATATTGCCAGAGAGCGTCTGAATTCCAAATCCGTAGAGGAAGCGGTGGGCAGAGCCATGACGAAGATCAAGGGAGCGTACTCCCTGGTGGTGATGTCTCCGAGGAAGCTGATCGGCGCCAGAGACCCTTATGGTTTTAAGCCGTTATGTATCGGTAAGAGAGACCATACCTATTTTCTGTCCAGTGAGACCTGCGCTCTGGATACGGTAGGAGCTGAATTTGTCCGGGATGTGTTACCCGGTGAGATCGTGACGATATCTCCGGAGAAGGGGATCGAGTCCGACACCAGCCATGTGCTGAAGCCTGCGGATACCGCAAGATGTATTTTTGAGTATATTTATTTCGCCAGACCTGACAGCTTTATCGATGGGATCAGCGTGTATGATTCCCGTATCCTGGCAGGAAAGTTCCTGGCTATGGATTCCCCGGTGGATGCGGATCTGGTCATCGGCGTACCGGAGTCCGGCAACTGCGCTGCCATGGGATATTCCATGCAGTCAGGAATCCCTTATGGTATGGGCTTCGTGAAAAATGCCTATGTGGGCAGAACTTTTATCAAGCCGAAGCAGAAGAGCAGAGAGAGCAGTGTACAGGTCAAGTTAAATCCTATCCGGGAAGCCGTGGAAGGCAAGCGTGTCATCATGATCGATGATTCCATTGTCCGCGGCACCACCTCCGACCGTATCGTGAAGATGTTGCGGGAGGCAGGAGCGAAGGAGGTCCATATGAGAGTCAGCTCACCGCCTTTTCTGTGGCCCTGCTATTTCGGTACGGATGTTCCGGCGAGAGACCAGCTGATCGCATATAACCGTTCCGTGAAGGAGATCAGTGACCTCATCGGTACAGACAGTCTGGACTATCTGAAGATCGAGAGACTGGAAGAACTGGTGGGCGGTAAGCTTGGCATCTGCAAGGGCTGCTTTACCGGCAAATACCCTATGGAACCGCCTGCGGAAGATATCCGCGGAGATTTTGACAAATAAAAGATGACTATTCAGAAACCCTTAGAATAAGAAATACTGATACGTCATGCTTGCATGTAAGTAGCAGTTTTCTTATTCGCAAGGTGACTCGAATAGAGTCACCATACCACACATGAACAAAATTAGCTGCGAAGCAGCGGGAAAGTATGTGTAACATACGGTTTTGAGAATGTGTGGGATGGGTTTGGAATAGTTGTAATAATTAGAAAATAAGAGGAGCAAGACAAATGAGTACAGGTACAGACAGATATCAGAGCCCGTTATCCGAACGCTACGCCAGTAAGGAGATGCAGTATATTTTCTCCCCGGATATGAAATTCCGTACATGGAGAAAACTGTGGATCGCACTGGCAGAGACGGAGAAAGAGCTGGGACTGTCCCAGGACGGGAAACCCGTCATCACAGATGAGCAGATCGAGGAGCTGAAGGCACACGCAGAGGACATCAATTATGATGTGGCAAAAGAGCGTGAGAAGCTGGTACGTCATGATGTTATGAGCCATGTATATGCATACGGACAGCAGTGCCCCAAGGCAGCCGGAATCATTCATCTGGGTGCAACCTCCTGTTACGTAGGTGACAACACCGATATTATCGTGATGACAGAGGCTTTGAAGTTAGTCAGAAAAAAGCTGATCAATGTCATGAAGGAGCTGGCTGACTTCGCAGATAAGTATAAGGCACAGCCTACCCTGGCATTCACTCATTTTCAGCCTGCACAGCCTACGACCGTAGGTAAGAGAGCAACCTTGTGGCTGCAGGAGTTCTCTCTGGATCTGGAGGATCTGGATCATGTTCTGGGTACCATGAAGCTGTTAGGCTCCAAGGGAACCACCGGAACCCAGGCATCCTTCCTGGAACTGTTCAACGGGGATCAGGAGACCATCGACAAGATCGATCCCATGATCGCTGCCAAGATGGGCTTCAAGGAGTGCTATCCCGTATCCGGCCAGACCTATTCCCGTAAGGTGGATACCAGAGTAGCTAACGTACTGGCAGGTATTGCGGCATCCGCACACAAGATGAGCAACGATATCCGTCTGTTACAGCACCTGAAGGAAGTGGAAGAGCCGTTTGAGAAGAATCAGATCGGTTCCTCCGCAATGGCATATAAGCGTAATCCCATGAGAAGTGAGCGCATTGCGTCTCTGTCCCGTTATGTGATGGTGGACGCACTGAATCCCGCGATCACTTCCGCTACCCAGTGGTTCGAGAGAACTCTGGATGACTCTGCAAATAAGAGACTGTCCATTCCCGAAGGCTTTCTTGCCATCGACGGCATCCTGGATCTGTGCCTGAATGTGGTGGACGGTCTGGTAGTATACCCTAAGGTGATCGAGAAGCATATGATGAGTGAGCTGCCCTTCATGGCTACCGAGAATATCATGATGGATGCTGTAAAGTTAGGCGGCAACCGTCAGGAGCTGCATGAGCGTATCCGTGAGCTGTCCATGGAGGCGGGCCGCAACGTGAAGGTAGAAGGAAAAGAAAACAATCTGTTAGAGCTGATCGCCGCAGATCCTGCATTCCCTATGGGACTGGAGGAACTGAAGGCATCCATGGATCCTTCTAAGTATATCGGACGTTCTAAGGAACAGGTGGAAGCATTCTTAAAGAACGTGATCCATCCGATCCTGGAAGCCAACAAAGATCTTCTGGGCGTAAAGGCAGAGATCAATGTATAAATAGAAATCATATCATCACAGAAATCCGTCATTTGACCAGGAGAGCCAATGGCGGTTTTCTGCGTTGCGGAGAAATATCAGAGAGAGCAGGAGATAGATAAAAATGGGTGGATTTTTTGGAGTCGCAGCAAAAGAAGACTGTGTATTTGATCTGTTTTTCGGAACAGATTATCATTCCCATCTGGGAACCAGACGCGCCGGAATGGCAGTCTACAGCAAAGAGGAAGGTTATAACAGAGCCATTCACAACATCGAGAATGCGCCGTTTCGTACCAAATTCGACAAGGATGTCAATGAAATGCGGGGCAATCTCGGTATCGGATGTATCTCAGATTTTGAACCACAGCCACTGATGGTGCGTTCCCATCACGGAACTTATGCCATCACCACGGTTGGCAAGATCAATAATACTGATGCCATTATAAAAGATCTGTTCGCAAAAGGACATTCCCATTTTCTGGAGATGAGCGGCGGAGACATCAACGCCACGGAGTTGGTGGCAGCCATTGTGAATCAGAAGGATAACCTGGTAGAGGGCATTCAGTACGCCCAGGAGATCATTGAAGGTTCCATGACGCTTCTGATCATGACACCGAAGGGAATCTATGCGGCCAGAGATAAGATGGGACGTACTCCTGTGGCCGTGGGCAAAAAGGAAGGAGCATATTGTGTCTCCTTTGAAAGCTTTGCTTATCTGAACCTGGGATACCAGGCGGTACGTGAACTGGGACCGGGAGAGATCGCTGTGGTGACACCGGAAGGCGTGCGGACGCTGGTACAGCCGGGAAAAGATATGAAAATCTGCACCTTTTTGTGGGTATATTATGGATATCCTTCTTCCTCTTACGAAGGGATCAGTGTTGAAAAAATGCGTTATCAGTGTGGCGCGAAGCTCGCGGAGCGTGATCATGTAAAGCCGGATATCGTAGCCGGTGTGCCGGATTCCGGTACCGCCCATGCAGTGGGATATGCGAATCGTTCGGGGATTCCTTTCTCCCGTCCGTTCATCAAATATACACCGACCTGGCCGAGATCTTTTATGCCGACGATACAGACCCAGAGAAATCTGATCGCCAAGATGAAATTGATTCCGGTACATGACCTGATCCAGGATCAGAGCCTGTTGCTCATTGATGATTCCATTGTCCGCGGTACACAGCTGAGAGAGACGACGGAATTTTTATACCAGAGCGGTGCGAAGGAAGTACATATCCGTCCGGCATGTCCCCCCTTGTTATACGGTTGTAAGTATCTGAACTTCTCCAGATCCTCCTCCGAGATGGATCTGATCACCCGCCGTGTGATCAAGGAGATGGAGCAGGAAGACAGACAGATCGACCTGAAGAACTATGTGGATCCGGATACGCCGGAGTATGAAGAAATGGTAGGCAGGATAGGAAGGCAGCTGAACTTCACTACCCTGCAGTTCCAGAGACTGGATGATATGATCGAGTCTGTGGGGATCGGAAGAGACAAACTCTGTACCTATTGCTGGGATGGAGCACAATAATCACAGATTATATAAAATATAATAAATATTGATTTTACTTATATCACAAAGTGTTGTATACTAAGAGACAGTGTGAGAGAAACATTGTTCTCTCAAAAGAGTAAGAGAGTTGAGTTAGATTTATCACGAATTGTGATAAAGAATGGAGGAAAACATGGTAAAGGCAGTTGTAGGAGCCAACTGGGGCGACGAAGGAAAAGGAAAGATCACAGATATGCTGGCAGAGAAAGCGGACATTATCGTACGTTTTCAGGGCGGCGCAAATGCAGGACATACTATCGTGAACAATTATGGTAAATTTGCTCTGCACACCCTTCCTTCCGGTGTATTTTACAATCATACCACCAGCGTGATCGGTAACGGTGTGGCATTGAACATTCCCATCCTTATGAAGGAGATCAAGTCTATCACAGACAGAAATGTTCCCATGCCTAAGATTCTGGTATCCGACCGTGCACAGATGGTAATGCCTTATCATATTTTATTTGATCAGTATGAGGAAGAGAGACTGGGTGGCAAGTCCTTCGGTTCCACCAAGTCCGGCATTGCACCTTTTTATTCCGATAAGTATGCGAAGATCGGTTTCCAGGTAAGTGAGTTATTTGATGACGAACTGTTAGAGGAAAAGGTACAGCGCGTCAGCGAGATGAAGAATGTCATCTTAGAGCATCTGTATCATAAGCCGCTGATCGATCCCGCGGAACTGTTAAATACCCTGCATGAGTATCGTGACATGATCGCACCTTTCGTATGCGATGTATCTGCATTCCTGGATAAGGCACTGAAGGAAGGCAAGACCATTCTGTTAGAGGGTCAGTTAGGTACCATGAAGGATCCGGACCACGGAATCTATCCTATGGTAACTTCTTCCTCCACCCTGGCAGCATACGGTGCCATTGGTGCAGGTATCCCTCCTTATGAGATCAAGCAGATCGTTACTGTAAGTAAAGCATATTCTTCCGCAGTAGGAGCAGGCGCTTTCGTATCTGAGATCTTCGGTGACGAGGCAGATGAGCTGCGCCGCCGCGGCGGTGACGGCGGTGAGTTCGGCGCTACCACCGGACGCCCCAGACGTATGGGCTGGTTCGACTGTGTAGCTACCAAGTACGGCTGTCGTCTGCAGGGCGCTACCGATGTAGCATTTACCGTACTGGATGCACTGGGATATCTGGAGGAGATCCCTGTATGTGTAGGCTATGAGATCAATGGCGAAGTGACCACTGATTTCCCTGTAACCTACAAGCTGGAGAAGGCTAAGCCCGTACTGAAGAAACTCCCCGGATGGAAGTGTGATATCCGCGGCATCAGAAAATTCGAGGATCTGCCTGAGAACTGCAGAAAGTATGTAGAGTTCATTGAGGAGCAGATCGGCTTCCCTATCACCATGGTCAGCAACGGCCCCGGAAGAGAAGATATCATTTATCGTGAGAGTCCTCTGAAGAAATAATGATAGAGTATAATACGAAATACCCTGCGAAGCAGGATGTAGAGTGCGATAGCACGAATTCGTGAGCTTATGATTTATAGTAATGCAGGAAAAGGGCATGGCGCGGCAGAAGATGCAGCCTATGCCCTTTTTTCTCAAAGCGGTTTGCGGGATTGATGGGAGGCACTATGATCAATAACCTGGAGGCATATAAAGTATTTTATTATGTGGCAAAATGCGGAAGTGTGACGAAGGCAGCAGGGGAACTGTCCATTTCACAGCCGGCGGTCAGTCAGGCTGTCAAGCAGCTGGAAAACACTTTGGATGTGTCGCTTTTTCACCGGGCGGCAAAAGGTGTGCGCCTGACCGGTGAGGGAGAATTGTTATATTCCTATGTGGCAAAAGGATACGAACAGATCGAACTGGGGGTGAAGAAGGTCCACCAGATGCAGAATATGGAGCTGGGTGAAGTCCGGATCGGTGCCAGCGATATGACACTGCAGTTCTATCTGCTTCCCTATCTTGAAAAATTTCATGAGAAGTATCCCGGCATTAAAGTAATCGTATCCAATGCTCCCACCCCGGAGACACTGAATTCTCTAAGAGAGGGAAGGATTGATTTCGGAATCGTCAGCACTCCTTTTCCAGACAGACCGGATATTCAGATGATCCCCGTGCGGGAGATCGAGGATGTGTTTGTGGCCGGGAGAAGATTTTTCGGGTATAAAAATAAAATGCTGGATTTTCAGGAACTGGAGAGCCTGCCCCTTATTTTTCTGGAGAAAAATACCAGCAGCAGAAGTTATATGGATGAATTCCTTGCGGGCAACGGTGTCTATGTGCAGCCGGAGTTTGAATTGGCCACCAGTGATATGATCGTACAGTTTGTCAGGAGGAATCTTGGCGTGGGCTGTGTGATGCGGGATTTCGCCAGAGATTATGTGGAATCCGGTCTGCTTTTTGAACTCAGGTTCAATAAAATGATACCGAAGAGACAGTTCTGTGTTGTAAGGAATACGAAAATGCCTATGGCGCCGGCGGCGGAGAAGCTGCTGGAGGTCATGGAACTGGATGCGGCAGCTGCTACGGTATAAAGAGGCCGATATAAATGATGCAGATGGTGTATGCAAGAGAATGTACGAACAGATAGGAGACGGGATAAGATGATACGTAATATAATATTTGATATTGGAAATGTACTGACTGATTATCGCTGGGAAGGATTTCTGGCAGACAAAGGATTCGATGCGGAGATGATTCAAAAGATCGCTAAAGCATCCGTGATGCATCCGGCATGGGCAGAGTATGATCGCGGTACCTGGACGGATGAACAGGTACTGGCTGCGTTTGTAAAAGATGCACCACAGCTGGAGCAGGAGCTGTATCAGGCATTTACGAGTATTGCCGGAATAGTAACTCCGAGAGCATATGCAATCCCCTGGCTGCAGGAATTAAAGGCAAAAGGATACCATGTGTATTATCTGTCTAATTTTTCCCACAAGGCCGAGGTAGAGTGTGCAGACGCATTGAATTTCCTGCCGGAGATGGAGGGTGGTATCCTGTCCTATAAGGAGCATCTGATCAAGCCGGAACCGGAGATCTATCAATTGCTTTTGAAACGTTATGGATTGAAGGCAGAAGAGAGCGTATTCCTGGATGATACCCTGAAGAACGTCGAAGCCGCCGAAGAACAGGGAATCCATGGCATCCACTTCCTGACCAAAGAGCAGGCGGAAGAGGAACTGCGCAAGCTTGGCGTGGACTGCTGACAATTTTTTCTAAAAAATACAAAAACATGAGATTTTGCCATGTAAAAAGCTGTTATTTTCGCTGAATATGCAAAATGAAGAGATTCCGTACAAAAATCCCTGGTTTAGGAACTTTTTTGTACGGAATTCATTGTTTTTGGGGTATTTGCGACAAACTAAATTGAGAGTTAGTTGAATACATTGGCAAAATCCACGAACTCCCGGAGCATGCGATACACATGTCTCGATGTAAGGTCTCCGGATGTGAATTTTCTACGAAAAGTGATGAGTAGTTCTCGTCATGACGGGGCCGCCTACAGTCGACATCCATGTCGACAATCGGCTGACGCGGACATCGTGTCCGCTTTCCCCCTGTCTTTCAGCACTTTTCTAGAAAATATCAACATCCTCCGACAAACATCTTCGACATGGCACTGCATACTCCGGGAGTTCTGCGTTATGGAATATAAAGCTTCCGTGTTATACCTTCGGTTTTCACGATTTGGGTATCTGCAATAGAATAAGCTTCGCATACCCTCCAACTATCCACAGCGTGGGTATCAGAAGCAAAACAAGCTTCGCATACCCATAAACTATTCACATTGAGGCGGGAAAAGGGTACAGAGAAGCTTGATCCTGTCCCCTGTGCCCACGCTGCGGCGGAAGAAGGGTACAGAGAAGCTTGCCCCTGTCACCTGTGCCCACGCTGCGACGGAAGAAGGGCACAGAGAAGCTTGCTCCTGTCATCTGTGCCCATACTGCGGCGGAAGAAGGGTACAGAGAAGCTTGCCCCTGTCACCTGTGCCCACGCTGCGGCGGAAGAAGGGCACAGAGAAGCTTGCTCCTGTCATCTGTGCCCACGCTGCGGCAGAAGAAGGGTACAAGAGGGCGTTCGCCGCATGACGCCAAAAATAAAAACCGTGATTTGTGAGCAAGCTCCCAATCACGGTTCTTATTTTTCCTATGCTCGGCTATGCTTTCGTAACTTTCAATTTACACAATCACAATCGGTGTCCGGTATTCATTCACCATTTCTTTTTTATTCTTCAGTGCCAGATGCCCCAGGTAGATCTGATTCCGGAGAATATCCTGATTCAGCATACGCAAAGCATCTGCGGGAAGTGTCTGTCTTGCGTCTGCCAAACTGGTAATGAGTGGAATGGAGCTGTTCTTTTTGATCTCGGTAAGGAGAGGAGCTGCATCCTTGCAAAAGCCCAACACTCTGGCGTAGGAAATATAATCTTCAGCCTTACAGGTCTCGAATTCTTTCTTGGTCATATTCAGCAAAATATGGAACAGGCATCTGCTGATACGGGTGTAGGTCATATCCTTGCTCTTGAGCAGATCGCAGAAAGAAGATAAGCCGGTGAAGGACGGCAGGGTATTGCGGATACGGTCGGAGAGATCTGAGGAAATATCCTGATACTTGTCGTAACCCTCGAAGTATTCCGTCAGCAGCTTGTATTGCAGCGCCGCGGAAAAATCATCCGCAAACAGAGGCTTCTGTTCCTTCAGAGAAGTCCGCAATATCTCATAGGCATTTTCCGGCATTTGGGATGCAAGATAGGTAAGATCATGCCCGGCAGCTACGGACTGACGGATGGCAATAGCGGAACACTGGTTGGTCCCCAGGCGCTTATCGTGATAATCCGCACCTACACGGGTGGTAGTGAAGGGAACAATCTTGCTGTTCCTTGACATCAGAGCCTTCAGATATTCAATTCCCAGTATATTATTCGGAGAGGACAGAACATCCTTGTCATCACTTAATGAGGGAGCGTACTGCAACAGAGCCCAGGTCCTTGCAATCGGGAAGGACATTCCCTTTTTCAGATTGCAGCGCAGGGATTCCACATAAGGTTCCGGCTCCGTGTAGAAGATCTCGGCGATCCGGGAGAGCGTATCGATGTTACCGCATTCGCTGCCAAAGCACAGATTTGTGGTGACTCCCAGTTTGTCAAACAGAGCAACAGAGCCCTTGGCAAAAAATTCCGCACTCGAAGCAGCGTAGCAGATGGGGAGTTCCAGCACAAGATCTGCACCGCATTCCAAAGCCATTTTGGCGCGTGTGAACTTATCTAACAGGGCAGGGGCACCGCGCTGCATGAAGTTGCCGCTCATAACGACGATCGTATAATCGGCGCCGGTGGCTTCTTTGGCATGCTGCATCTGGTAAGCATGACCATTATGAAAAGGGTTGTATTCTGCGACAATACCATTGACCTTCATAATATGGCTCCTTTCGTGAAAAGAAATATACGGTAAATCGAATACAAATACAAGCCACGCATGTGAAAAAAATAACATACATTGAAAGCGTTTACATGCGCATGGTTATCAGCATATTTTGTAATCGAAATTCAAAGGTTGTATCTGAAAATATACAATTTTGCGAACATTATGCCCTTGTCTACTCCAGATGTATTTAGTATAATATAAATACATCAGTTTGTTAAGATAAAACCAAAACTTTACAGAAGTTATTTGGGAGGAAGCGGGTATCCCCCGCCGGAAAGGAGAATGGATATGTCATACATTGACATGATTAAAGAGAGAGCAAGAATCGACAAAAAAACAATTGTATTACCGGAATCTAATGATAAGAGAACATTACTGGCTGCTGCCCGCATCGTAGAAGAGGGTATCGCAGACATCATTATGATCGGTGATGAAGAGAAGATCATGGATGGTGCAGGCTGGCTGGAAGTCGACCTGTCCAAGGTAACAGTAGTTAACCCGAAAACAACTCCCAAGTTGGATGACTATGTGAATTTATTATATGAAACCAGAAAAGCAAAGGGAATGACTCCCGAGAAGGCAAGAGAGATCCTGTTAAATGATTACCTGACCTTCGGTATCGTGATGGTTAAGGCTAACGATGCAGACGGTATGGTAGCAGGTGCATGTCACTCTACCGCAGACACCTTAAGACCCGCACTGCAAATCTTAAAGACTGCACCCGGCGTTAAGCTGGTATCCGCCTTCTTTGTTATGGATACCGTATTCAAGGATCAGGGTGAGAACGGAACTTTCCTGTTCGCTGACTGTGGTCTGAACCAGGATCCTACCCCCGAAGAGCTGGCTGCTATCGCAGATACCTCTTCCAGAAGCTTCAAGTCCCTGATCGGACCTAAGCCCGTTATCGCTATGTTAAGCCACTCCACCAAAGGCAGTGCCAAGCATGCTCTGGTTGACAAAGTAGTAGAAGCTACCCGTATTGCACATGAGGAGTATCCTCATCTGACATTAGACGGTGAACTGCAGCTGGATGCAGCGCTGGTTCCCAGCGTAGCTAAGTCCAAGGCTCCCGGAAGCCCTGTTAACGGACATGCAAATGTTCTGATCTTCCCGAACCTGGATGCAGGTAACATTGGTTACAAGCTGGTACAAAGACTGGGTGGCGCAGAAGCTTACGGTCCTATGTTACAGGGTATCGCAAAGCCTGTTAACGATCTGTCCAGAGGATGTTCCTGGCAGGATATCGTTGGTGTCGTAGCACTGACTGCTGTACAGGCACAGCTGGTATAATCATTATAAAAACCATAAACGTGTGCGGGATATCTGTCCCGCACCGTATTCATGTATTGCCCTTACCGGGTGACATGAGATCATAGAACATTAGTCTGACAGATTAAAAAAGAAAGGAATTTGCCATGAATATTTTAGTTATTAACTGCGGAAGCTCTTCCCTGAAGTTCCAGCTCATCGATTCCGAGACCGAGAAATGCATCGCAAAGGGTCTCTGTGAGAGAATCGGTATCGAAGGAAGCCGGATCACCTATACCCCCGATGGCGGCGAGAAGGAACAGACCGTAACTCCCATGCCGGATCACACCGAAGCAATCCGTCTTGTACTGGAAGCACTGACCAATCCTAAGACCGGTGTAGTAAAGAGCCTGGATGAGATCGGTGCCGTAGGACATCGTATCGTACACGGCGGTGAGAAGTTTGCAGTATCTACAATCATTACCGATGAAGTTATGAAAGCCATCGAAGAGTGCAACGATCTGGCTCCTTTACATAACCCTGCAAACCTGATCGGTATCAATGCCTGCAAAAAGCTGATGCCTACCACTCCCATGGTAGCTGTATTCGATACCGCTTTCCATCAGACCATGCCTGAGGAAGCTTATATGTACGGCCTGCCTTATGAGTATTATGAGAAGTACAAGATCAGACGTTACGGTTTCCACGGAACCAGCCACTCTTATGTATCCAGGAAGGCTGCGGAGGTTCTGGGCAAAAAGTACGAAGATCTGAAGATCATCGTATGTCATTTAGGCAACGGCGCCAGCGTATCTGCAGTTAAGAATGGCAAATGCGTAGATACTTCCATGGGTCTGACTCCCCTGGAAGGCCTGATCATGGGAACCCGTTCCGGTGATATTGATCCCGCCATCATGGAGTTCATCGCTCACAAAGAAGGCAAGAACATCGACGAGATCATGACTGTTCTGAACAAGAAGTCCGGTGTATATGGTCTGTCCAACAACCTGTCTTCCGATTTCCGCGATCTGGAAGATGGCTATAACAGAGGTGATGAGCATTGCATCCGCACTATGAAGACTTATTGTTATCGTGTGGCAAAATACATCGGTTCTTATGTAGCAGCAATGAATGGTGTAGATGTGATCTGCTTTACCGCAGGTATTGGTGAGAACGCACCGCTGGTTCGCTCCCTGGTATGTGAGCATCTGGGCTTCTTGGGCGTATCCATCGATGAGGATGCGAACCACAAGCGCGGCGAAGAAATCGCTATTTCCACTCCTGACAGCAAGACCACTGTAATGGTAATTCCTACGAATGAGGAACTTGCTATTGCCAGAGAGACAGTAAGTTTGGTAAAATAGGTTCGACGGAACCTTAAGAATGAGAACACCCATCAACCGGAGGCTCCGATTGATGGGTGTTTTATTATGGTAAGGAATGAACAGAGGGAGAAAATGTTATGAAGAAAAATGTGATCGTAGGACAGTCCGGAGGTCCCACCGCGGTGATCAATGCAAGCCTTGCCGGTGTCTATAAGACAGCAAAGGATATGGGGGCGGATACCATATACGGTATGCGTTACGGCATCCAGGGTCTTTTGGAGAAAAAGATAGTAGATCTTGGAGAGAAAATACGTAACGATATGGATGTGGAACTTCTGAAGAGAACCCCGGCATCTTTCCTGGGCTCCTGCCGCTATAAGCTGCCGGAGAGCAGTGAAGATAAAGCTATCTATGAGAAAATATTTGCAATTCTGGAAGAACTGGAGATTACGGCATTTTTCTATATCGGTGGCAATGATTCCATGGATACCATAAAAAAGCTTTCCGATTATGCCCAGACAGTTGGCAGCCCGATCCGTTTTATCGGTGTGCCCAAGACGATCGATAATGACCTGGAGGGTACGGATCATACGCCCGGTTACGGCAGCGCTGCAAAATATATTGCCACCGTTACCAAGGAACTGGTACGTGATGGTCTGATCTATGAGATGCAGAGCGTGACGGTCATCGAGATCATGGGAAGAAATGCCGGCTGGCTGACCGGTGCGGCAGTACTTGCCAAGAGTGAAGACTGCGAAGGTCCGGATCTGATCTATCTGCCGGAGGTTCCTTTCGATGTGGATGTTTTTCTGGAAAAAGTAAAGAAACTGGTAGCTGAGAAACAGTCCATCGTCATCGCTGTATCGGAAGGTATCAAGACGGCAGACGGCAGATATGTCTGCGAATTGTCCGCACACTCGGACAAGACCGATTCCTTCGGTCATGTGCAGTTATCCGGTACCGGTAAATATCTGTCCGACCTGATCATTGAGAAATTGGGCTGCAAGTCCAGAGCTATCGAACTGTCTACCCTGCAACGCTGTGCAGGACATCTGACCTCCCGTGTGGATATCACCGAGGCTTATCAGGTAGGCGGTACTGCGGTAAAAGCAGCTTTTGAGGGCAAGACCGGTCAGATGGTGATCCTGAAAAGAGTATCCCAGGATCCCTATATCTGTACCACGGATCTCTACGATGTGCATAAGGTAGCAAATCTGGAGAAAAAGGTTCCCCGTTCCTGGATTACGGAAGAGGGAGATTACGTGACAGCAGAGATGAAGAACTATATCGAGCCTCTGATACAGGCGGAACTGACCCCGATCATGATCACAGGCCAGCCCAGACATATTATTATCGATGATCTGCCGGATATAAAGTAAGCAAGTATAGATAGAACAAATTGGATACAAAGGAGGTGGGAACATGCCGAAAGACAGGAAGAGAAAAAACATGCTGATCATAGCATGTATCATGCTCTTTGCGATTTTATTTACGCTTGTTCCCTCCTTTTCTTTTTCTGTGACTGCAGCCAGAAGGAACACAGGATCGGTGGCGGAAGAGTACGTCAGGTATCAGTCCAGGCTTCAGAATATAGAGAAGATCACGGATCTGGAGGAAAACGGATTTCGTTTGTTAGAGGATCAGGTATTTGCCATGCCGCTTCAGAAAGTGCCGGAGGATACGCCGGAGGAGGCAGTGGATGAAGTCTGGTTCTATGCGGCATTAGACAAGCAGTACCACAGACTGGCAGTTTTTCTCGCAGATGATAATGGACAGATTCTGTACAAGACGGACCAGCTGGAGGCAAATTACTGCTATCCTGGGGAACTACGGCAGCCCATAGAGAAGCTTGCATCGGTATCTTTTCAGGATGTGGACAATGACAGCGATACGGATATTATTCTGATTGCCCAGTGCCATAATGACAGAGGAGATTATCAGGAGAAATCTTATAAAGTGGGAGATGTTCTGTTCCAGGAGGATGGCAGCTTTTACAGAGACTATCGGATCTCGGACAAGATCAACCGCTTTGATATGAATAAAAATCCGGCGTGTATTCTGAACTTCGTACGCGACGGACGTTCCACAGAATTTCTCTACACTGCGGAGACATACGGAGAACTGCTCAGCCATAATTTCCGGGTGATTGAGGAACAAAGCTATACCCGTAATTTTGAAAAGCTGGGGAAAATGAAGGTAGTGCCCGGAGTATACCGGATGGCGGAATATGATGTGTTTATGATCTACCTGATCGACGAGCAGGGAAATATTGTGTGGAGCTTCCAACCTATGGAGGATTACGACAATCTCTATGCGCTGAAGGGAATCCAGGGGAAGGATCTGGATGGCGATGGGTTCAAGGACCTGGTGGTATTTGCAAAATACAGTTACGAGGGAGATTTAGGGGAACTGTTGGTAGATACCGTGTGTACCGTGTATTATCAACGGACTGCCGGATTTGAAAAAGACAAAGATTTTACCGCAAATTATGAATGTACGGAGGAGGACACTTTAGAGGCACTGGTTGGGAAGATACGTGCCTACTGGGGGTGGCAGACATAATGATAAAAATATTGATCGTGGATGATGAAAAGCCGATCTGTGATCTGATCGATCTGAATCTGTCGGCAGCAGGATATTTTTGCAAAAGCGTACAGGACGGCATGAAAGCAATCGAATGCATCGAGAGAGAAAAATTTGATCTGATCTTGCTGGATATTATGCTTCCGGGAGTGGATGGCTTTGACATCATGGAATATATCAGACCTTTGAAGATCCCGGTGATCTTCATTACAGCCAGGGGAGATGTGAAGGACCGGGTAAAGGGGCTGCGGCTTGGTGCAGAGGATTATCTGGTGAAGCCCTTTGATGTCGTGGAACTTCTGGCGAGAGTGGAGGTCGTATTACGCAGATTCCATAAGACGGGAGCACAGTTGTCCGCCGGTGATGTGGTGGTGGATATGGATGCCAGAATGGTGACCAAGGCAGGAATTCCCGTGGTGCTGACCAATAAGGAGTATGGACTTTTGGTGTTGTTTATCCAGAACAAAAATATTGCCCTGTTCAAGGAAAAGCTGTATGAAAAAGTGTGGGGCGAAGAGTATGACGGAGATAGCAGAACCTTAGAACTTCATGTGCAGCGCCTGCGCAAGAAGATGGGATGGGAGCGTCAGCTGGTGGCGGTCTATAAGGTGGGATACCGGCTGGAGATCGCATGACCCGGAGTGGGTAAAAGGAGAGATGTATGAAATTTTCCTGGAAAATACTGTTTTGTACGATGTTGATCATGGCAGCGGCATGCGGAGCAAGCGGTTATTTTTTTGTAAATTATGTGTTTCAGACCTCCATGGAGCGTGAGACCAGACAGGCACTTGATGAAAGCAGTATTTTGAGGTTCGCTTTTGAGACGGCAGCTTTAAATATCCCGTCCAAATATGATGTGCTTCCGGACGGAACGGTGGAACAGATCGGAGTATACCTGGAGAATAGTGGACAGCACGGCAACAGATTGCTGCGGATCAGTGATGAGAACGGTAAGGTGTTGTATTCCAGCGAAGGGTTTACCGGGGATACTTCTCTGTGGGAAGAGCACGGAGAAAATACGAGAGTATACCGGGTATTGCAGTCTGGGGATTCCTATTATATCCAGACACAGACCAGGATCAATGTGTCCGACCGTCTGCTGACGTTAGAGACCATGAAAAATGTAACTGCGGTATATACGGAGAGGACGGAAGGATTCCGGATGTATCGTCAGGTTACGGTGATCGTATTGTTGTGCAGTGGAGCGGTCATGACGCTGATTGCCTGTTGGCTGACCAGACCTATCAGACTTTTGACCCGTGCCACCGGCAAAATGGCGGAGGGAGAATATAGCTATCGCGCGGAGCAGATCAGTAATGATGAAATGGGACAGCTGACCGCGGATTTCAACCATATGGCAGAAGCGCTGGAGCAGAATATTCAGAATTTGGAAAATGAAGTCAGAGCCAGAGAAGATTTTATTGCCGCATTTTCCCATGAACTGAAGACACCGCTGACTGCCATGATCGGTTATGCGGATATGCTGCGTTCCCGTAAATTGGATGATGAGAAGCATTTTTTGTGTGCCAATTATATCTATACAGAGGGAAAACGCCTGGAGACTATGGCACTCAGACTGTTGGACATCATTGTGACCAGGCGTAAGGAGATCGATCGTAAGACCACGAATGTCTCCAGTATTTTCTCGTATCTGCAGGAAATCTATGATGAGACAAAGAACCCGGAAGATGGCAGAGTGAAGGTTGACATCTGCTGGGAAAAGGGAGAACTCTATGCCGAGGAGAACCTGTTGAAGACTGTTTTGATCAATCTGACCGATAATGCCATCAAAGCCTCCGAGGAGGGGCAGACCGTGGAGATCACAGGAAGGCGCATGGAGAACGGTTATTATTTTCAGGTGCGGGATGAAGGAATCGGTATCCCCGAGGAAGAACTTCAAAAGATCACGGAAGCTTTTTATATGGTGGATAAATCCAGATCCAGGGCTCATAACGGAGCGGGACTGGGGCTTGCACTGTGTACCGCTATTCTGGAACTGCATCACAGCCGCCTGAAGGTCGAGAGTACACTGGGTTTTGGAAGCTGCATGAGCTTTCTGATTCCGGACGAGGGGGTGAACGCGGATGAATAGATGGAAGAGCTGTTCTTTGGGCTTTACGGTAGCAGTTGTGGTCATTCTTGCGGCTCTGTGGGGTCCGGAATGGATCGCTGCCAGAAGGGATGAGAGACTCTTAAACAGTATTACCACAGAGGCAGTGGAAGGAGCGGAAGGATATCGTTACCGCATGAGCAGCAATCAGAAGCTGTATCTTTTGGGAAGATGTCTGAGCAGCCAGACCCTGCCGGAGAGTGAACTGCGGTTTCTGACCAGAGTGGACAATGAGGCAGGAAACTACGGAGAAATGACGGGTACCTATGCGTTTGTGGAGAATCGTCAGCAGCCGGGAGAGGGACAGATTCAGGAGGAAGCGGTATATGAGGCATGCAACAGAGAGATTCAGACCCTGAAGGAGCAGGGAATTCTTCCCGGGGAAGTAAAGGAAGTGTCGGAAGACTCTTACGAAGCGGTGATCTGCTCAGCCATCGATGTGCTGGAGCCGAGGAATAATCTCTCCGTATGGAAACTCAGCCTGTCTACGGACGTAAGGAATGCGGATAAGAGCAACCGCTTTCTGGATATATATCTGGATGCGGATACCGGCAAAATCTATGAATTCTATGTCCGGACCGGACAGCAATGGGATGACATCGATACGGATGCCATGATCGACCGGTATGCGGAATATCTGGAACTGACCGGTCTTGAAAAAAATGAGGATCAAAATCCGCTGTTGGAGACGACACCGTATTTTGCCAAGTATACTTTCCCGGGGGAGGAGGAAGGCAGTACCACGGTGACCATCGGTTACTATGAAGGAATTCGTGAGCTTTTCCTCAAAGTAGGAAGATAGAAAAATAAAATACGTAAAGATTTTTTACAAAAAAAGATTAAAATCACTACTTGACGTTAGCACACTAAAGCGGTAATATAAATAAAAATTAAATACAGCGGTAAGAAAACCATTGATGTGGAGATAAAAACAGTTCGTGCACTTACAGAGAGACCGGATGCTGAGAAAGGTTGGAACGCAGGTTGTTAAATGGACCACGGAGGGCGCAGTCAAAGAGGACACACAGAATCCTAAGACCTCAAGTATTCTGCGACGTGAGGGCATACGTCAGTTGCCGGGGATATGTTGGTATCCTGTAAGAGCACAAGCAATTGTGAAGCAAGGTGGCACCGCGGGAAGTGTAAATGACCCGTCCTTGACAGAAGCAGATTCTGTCATGGGCGGTTTTTTTGTACCTTTTCAGAGCCTATGGCGAGATAGCCTCAATGAGTAAAAGGAAGCCTCAAAGAGGCGATTTTACGAATGGAGGCGCTGAAAAGGTGTGAGCAGAAATAATTTTAAGGAGGAGTACCGGAATGAAGATCACACCCACACTGGAAGAATGTAAAAACATTGCAGCAGAGGGGGACTATGGCGTGATCCCCATAAGCACAGAGCTGTATGCGGATATGACCACACCCATCGAAGTGCTGCGCATCTTAAAAAAGGTCAGCGGTCATGTCTATCTGCTGGAAAGCGCGGAGGCGGATAAGCGATGGGGACGATATTCCTTTTTAGGCTATGATCCTTTGCTTGAGATCACCTGCTATAACGGTATGACCACAATAAAATCGGAACTGACCAGCCGGACGGATTCCGGAGATGTCAGAGGGATCATCCGCAGCGTCATGGAAGAGAATAAAAGTCCCAAGCTTCCGGGGCTGCCTTCCTTTACCGGAGGTCTTGTAGGATATTTTTCCTATGACTATATCAAATACAGCGAACCGACCCTGCGACTGGATGCGAAGGACGAGGAAGGCTTCCAGGATGTGAACCTGATGCTGTTCCACAAGGTCATCGCTTTTGACAACTACAGACAGAAGCTGATCCTGATCCTGAATATCAAGACCGATGATCTGGAGATCAATTATCATAGGGCGGAGCGGGAACTGAACAACATGAAGGAGCTATTGCTGAATGGGGAAAAGGCAGAGCATATTCCCTGTAAGCTCCGGACAGACTTTCAACCACTGTTCAACGAAGCAGCCTATTGCAGCATGGTCGAGAAAGCCAAGCATTACATCAGAGAGGGAGATATTTTTCAGGTGGTATTATCCAATCGCCTGGAGGCGGAGATGGAAGGAAGCCTCTTAGATGCTTACCGGGTACTGCGCACGACAAATCCTTCCCCATACATGTTATATTTCTCCGGAAGTGATGGTGAGATCGTGGGAGCCAGCCCGGAGACATTAGTAAAGTTAGAGGACGGCGTGTTACATACCTTCCCTTTAGCCGGAACGAGACCAAGAGGTGCCACCGAGGAAGCGGACAAGGCGCTGGAGGCAGAGCTTTTAGCAGATGAGAAGGAACGCTCCGAACACAATATGTTAGTGGATCTGGGACGGAATGATATCGGCAAGATCAGCCGGATCGGCACCGTGGAAGTGGAAAAGTATATGTCCATTGAGAGATATTCTCATGTCATGCACATCGGATCCACGGTAAGAGGAGTGATCAGAGAGGATGCGGATGCTCTGGATGCGGTGGATGCCATCCTCCCCGCAGGAACTCTGTCGGGAGCCCCGAAGCTGCGGGCATGCGAGATCATCAATGAACTGGAAGACAATAAGAGAGGTATCTACGGCGGAGCCATCGGCTACATTTCCTTTACCGGAAATCTGGATACCTGCATTGCCATCAGACTTGCTTTTTCCAAGAATGGAAAAGTATTCGTAAGATCCGGCGCCGGTATTGTGGCGGACAGCGTTCCGGAGAAGGAATACAGAGAATGTATCCAGAAGGCAGCAGCTGTAAAACAGGCTCTTTGGAAAGCACAGGAGGGAATGGAAGCATGATATTACTGATCGATAACTACGACAGCTTTTCCTATAACGTATTCCAGCTGGTAGGAAGTGTGAACCCGGATATCCGGGTGATCCGCAATGATGAATGCAGCGTGGATGAGATCCGCGCCATGAATCCCTCCCACATCATATTATCGCCGGGACCCGGCAGACCGGACAAAGCAGGTGTCTGTGAAAATGTGATCCGGGAACTTGGGGGCAGGATCCCTATTTTGGGAATCTGTCTCGGACATCAGGCAATCTGCGAAGTGGCGGGGGCTACCGTTACCTACGCATCCCACCTGATGCATGGAAAACAGTCCCTGGCAACATTAGATACAGACAGCGTGTTGTTCCGGGGAATGAAAAAGGTCATCACTGTGGCAAGATATCATTCCCTGGTAGCGGATCCGCAGACGATTCCCGCAGAATTGAAAGTTACCGCAGTTACCGAAGATGGCGAAGTCATGGCGGTAGAACAGACGGAAAAACAGATCTACGGAGTACAATTCCATCCGGAATCCGTACTGACACCGGACGGACGACAGATTATCGTTAATTTTTTACAGACACGGAAGGGAGAAGGCAGAAATATGATTAAAGAAGCTGTAGCTAAGCTGGTAAAAAATGAGAACATCGGATACGATATGGCAAAAACCGTTATGGATGAGATCATGAGCGGGGAAGCCAGCGATATTTTAAAAAGCGCTTACTTAACAGCGTTAAGCCAGAAGGGTGAGACCATCGAAGAGATCACCGGCTCCGCAGAAGAGATGCGGAAGTTCGGCAGAAAGCTGGGCGCAGATGTAGAAGCGCTGGAGATCGTGGGAACCGGCGGTGACGGCTCCAATTCCTTCAATATCTCCACCACGGCATCCATCGTGATCTCAGCAGCGGGTGTACCGGTAGCCAAGCACGGCAACCGCGCAGCCAGCTCCAAATCCGGTGCGGCAGACTGCCTGGAAGCACTGGGGGTGAATATCACCATAGAGCCGGAGCAGAGCAAGAAGCTGTTAGAAGAGATCGGCATCTGCTTCCTCTTTGCACAGAAATATCACACTGCCATGAAATATGTGGGTCCCATCCGCAAGGAACTGGGCATCCGTACAATTTTCAATATCTTAGGACCGTTAGCGAACCCGGCAGGACCGGTATATCAGATCATGGGTGTGTACGATGAAAGCCTGCTGCCTTCCATGGCAAAGGTATTGTCCAATCTTGGAGTCAAGAGAGGCATGGTAGTCTACGGACAGGACAGACTGGACGAAATCTCCGCCAGTGCGCCTACCGCAGTCTGTGAGATCGACAACGGCACCTTCAAAAATTATGTGATCACACCAGAAGATTTTGGACTGGTAAGATGCACGAAGGAGGACCTGGCAGGCGGCACTCCCCAGGAGAACGCAGAGATCACCAGAGCTATCTTAAATGGGGAAAAAGGACCCAAGCGTAACGCGGTACTGTTGAATGCGGCAGCAGCCCTCTATGTGGCCGGTAAGGCAGACAGCATGGCTGACGGTGTGAAGTTGGCAGAGAAGGTCATCGACACAGGCCTTGCAAAGGCACAGCTCGAGCGCTTTATCAAGCTGAGCAATGCATGATAAAGTGTTACGAGTACTTTTGACCTGCGGCACAAGGATTCTGAATTTAGATTATGAAACAACGGAAAGGCAGGATGAATGGATGATACTGGATACTATAGCAGCCTCTGCAAAGGAGCGGGTGGCAGCAGCCAAAGAAGCACTGCCTCTTGCAGAACAGATCGCCAGGGCAAGAGAGTTAGACAGTAATACGGGATTTCCTTTTGAACAGGCACTGGCAAAGAAGAGGATGAGCTTTATCTGCGAGGTGAAAAAGGCGTCGCCCTCCAAGGGACTGATCGCACCGGAATTTCCTTATGTGCAGATCGCAAAGGAATACGAAGCAGCAGGAGCGGATGCAATCTCGGTACTGACGGAACCGGCATATTTTCAGGGGAAGAATGAATATCTGTCGAAGATCCGGCAGACGGTACAGATCCCTCTGCTGCGAAAAGATTTCACAGTGGACGAATACATGATCTACGAGGCAAAAAATATCGAAGCGGATGCAGTGCTCCTGATCTGCGCGATTCTCTCTCCCATGCAGCTGTCGGAATACGCGGGGATTGCCAGAGAACTTGGCCTGTCGGCACTGGTGGAAGCCCATGACGAGAAGGAAGTGGAGATGGCGCTTGCAGCCGGCGCAAGGATCGTCGGTGTCAATAACCGGAATCTGAAAGATTTTACGGTGGATATCCATAATTCCGTGCGGCTGCGGGAACTGGTGCCGGAGAACATCCTCTTCGTATCTGAAAGCGGCATGAAGACGAGGCAGGACATCGAGGAATTGGAGCAGAACGGTACCAATGCTGTTCTCATCGGAGAGACGCTGATGCGAAGCGCGGATAAGAAAGAGGTATTGCAGGAGCTTCGCGGACAGTGTGAAAAATAAATTTTTCACACGCAAATTTGTGCCTACGGCAAGGTACTAAAGTACCTGAAAGTTTGCAGGTCATAGAAAGGTTGTAAATGGTATGAAAGTAAAAATGTGTGGTCTCTATCGTCCGGAGGATATTGCTTATGCCAATGAGGTGCAGCCGGATTATGTGGGTTTTGTATTTTATGAAAAGAGTCACCGGGCGGTTACGAAGGAGCAGGCAGCCGAATATCGCAAAAAGCTTCTGCCGGGAATCCGGACGGTGGGGGTGTTTGTGAATGAGGATCCGAAGAACATCATAGAACTGCTGGAGGAAGGTATTTTGGATGTGGCACAGCTTCACGGGGATGAGACGGAAGAGGATATCCAGTATCTGCAGGCGGTGTGCCACAAGCCGGTGATCAAGGCGGTCAAAGTAAGAGACCGGTATGATGTGGAAGCCTGGCTGGACAGCAGTGCAGACTATCTGTTATTTGACAACGGAATGGGAGCGGGACAGGTGTTTGACTGGAGCGTCCTTGGTGGGATCGACAGGGAATTTTTTCTGGCAGGAGGATTGCAGGCGGAGAATCTCACCGAAGCCATGGAAGCGGTAAGACCTTACGCGGTAGATTTAAGCTCCGGCATTGAGAGTGACCGGAAGAAAGATCCGGAGAAGATGCGTCGGATCATGGAACTGGTAGAACGGTATCGGAACACTAAAGATTGAAAATACAGTGGAAAAGAATAATTGAAAATCAGGAAGAAAGAAAAGAGGACGAATACATGAGCAAAGGACGTTACGGAATCCACGGAGGACAATATATCTCCGAGACATTGATGAATGAACTGATCCATCTGGAGGAGTGCTATGAGCATTATAAAAAGGATCCGGAATTCAATGCGGAATTAAATAAACTGCTGAATGAATATGCCGGTCGCCCCTCTCTGCTGTACTATGCGGAGAAGATGACCAAGGATCTGGGCGGCGCGAAGATCTATTTAAAGAGAGAGGACTTAAACCACACCGGTTCCCACAAGATCAATAATGCCCTGGGACAGGCACTGCTTGCCAAGAAGATGGGCAAGACCCGTCTGATCGCAGAGACAGGTGCAGGACAGCATGGTGTGGCTACCGCAACGGCAGCAGCATTCTTAGGGATGGAATGCGAGATCTTCATGGGAAAAGAAGATACCGACAGGCAGGCACTGAATGTCTATCGTATGGAACTCCTCGGAGCCAAGGTGCATCCCGTGACTTCCGGCACCATGACATTAAAGGATGCCGTCAATGAGACTATGAGAGAGTGGTCCAACCGCGTAGCGGACACCCATTATGTACTGGGGTCCGTTATGGGACCGCATCCTTTCCCCATGATCGTAAGAGATTTTCAGAGTGTCATCAGTCAGGAAGCAAAAGAGCAGATCCTGAAGGCAGAAGGAAAGCTTCCGGCAGCTGTGGTAGCCTGTGTGGGCGGCGGCAGCAATGCCATGGGTGCGTTTTACAACTTTATTGAGGATAAGGATGTAGAACTCATCGGCTGTGAGGCAGCAGGCAAAGGCGTGGATACGGCACTGACCGCAGCTACTATTGCGACGGGATCCTTAGGAATCTTCCATGGCATGAAATCCTATTTCTGTCAGGATGAGTATGGACAGATCGCTCCCGTATATTCCATTTCCGCAGGACTGGATTATCCCGGTATCGGGCCGGAGCATGCTTATCTGCATGACATCGGCAGAGCGCAGTATGTGCCCATCACGGATGATGAAGCAGTGGATGCTTTTGAATATCTGGCAAGAACCGAGGGAATCATCTGCGCCATTGAGAGTGCCCATGCGGTAGCACAGGTGCGTAAGATCGCAAAGAATTACAGCCCGGATCAGAGCATTATCGTATGTCTGTCCGGAAGAGGTGACAAGGATGTGGCAGCCATCGCGAGATACCGTGGTGTGGATATTCATGACTGATGAAATTAACATATGAAATATAGATAGAAGAAATGGAGACAGATACGATGAGTAAATTAGAAAAAGTATTTGATACACCGAATAAAAAGGCGTTCATCGGCTTCCTCACTGCAGGAGACCCGGATGCGGACAGCACCGTAAAATTCATTTTAGAGATGGAAAAGGCAGGGGCTGATCTCATAGAGATCGGTATCCCCTTTTCCGATCCCACGGCGGAAGGCGTGGTGATCCAGGAGGCAAATATCCGCTCTCTTAGCAGCGGCATGACCACGGACGGTGTGTTTGAGATCGTGAAGAGAGTGCGGGAGCAGTCAGAGATTCCCCTTGCGTTTATGACTTATGTGAATCCGGTATTCCATTACGGATATGAGAAATTTTTTACCAAGTGTGAGGAATTGGGTATCAGCGCCATTATTATTCCCGATGTGCCTTATGAAGAGAAGACGGAGGTGGAGGCTCCCGCCAAAGCTCATGGCGTGAAGGTGATCTCCATGATCGCACCTACTTCCGAGAGCCGTATCCGCCAGATCGCATCGGAGGCAGAAGGCTTTATCTATGTGGTAAGCTCTATGGGTGTCACCGGCGTGCGCAGTGAGATCAAGACCGATCTGCCCGCCATCGTGGAAAGCATCCGCACTGTGACTGACGTTCCCTGTGCTATCGGTTTCGGCATCAGCACTCCCGAGCAGGCCAAAGCCATGGCATCCATATCCGACGGAGCCATTGTCGGAAGCGCCATCGTGAAGATCATTGCAAAGTATGGCAAAGACGCAGCTCCTTACATCGGAGAATATGTGAAGAGCATGAAAGAGGCTGTAGCGGAAGCGTAAATAAGATTACGAAGAATAAGGAAATAAGAAAGTGATAGGAAAGCCGGAGTGGTCGCAAAGACTGCTCCGGTTTTTGTATCTGAAAATAAAAAGAGAGGGAAATGATGCAAGTATGATGCAATGGTGTGTTATTATCTGCTATAATTTGATAAAACAACCATCGTAGACTGTGGGAGGGAACGGGGCATGAAGATGTGTAAAAAATGCTGGCGAAGGAAACGTTTGACCGGGGTAATTCTGGCATGTTTATTTCTTACGGCCTGCGGCGGAGAAACGCAGGAAACTGAGAGTAAAAATGTCGTGCAGGAAAGTGAAACGGTAAGTACCTCCAGCACCGTCGAACAGACAGACGAACAGACACAGGAGGCAGTGCAGGAAGCGGAAAACTTTGTGCAGACCGATAATATTCTGGAAAACCTAAAAGGGAAAAGAGATCCAGAAGTGATTTTACAGGAAATGTCAAAACTTCCTTTTAATATGGAAGATCTGAAGGCCTACCCGGTGTATGTGTTAAGTGATCAATTCGAAGAGCGCAGCGGGGCAGAACTGCTGACGGAATTTTATGAGCAGTCCAAGCAGGGGAATCCGGCACAATTATTGATGGTAAATTACTGCTATAATGAAAAATGGATCCTTTCTTATGCGGAATTTGACGGAAGTACCTATTATTTGCTCAGAGGCAATATAGATGCCGGGACAGTGGAGGAAGACTATAAGGAAATGTATTTTCACTCCCTGAATATTATCGAAAAGAAAGAGGTAGACCAGGGAATGTCACTCATTATGATCGTATTTTCCAATCAGGAAAATGTATCCGACGAACAGGCGGAGCAGTATGTGAAATGGTCGGAAGAGGGAAAAAGGCCTGATGACATAGAAATATATTATTTCTTAAATCTGAGATACGGTCTTATGAGCGGTGATGATGAACTGAAAATACTGGATGAAGTGGAGAGAACAGCAGACAGAATGGCTGTGTACCGGATCGCAAAGGATTTCACAAATACATATTTTCAGGAGGAATACACAGGCGAAGTTGAGATCATGGGCATCAAGGGACTTTCCGGGGTGGATACGGACAGCAAGGGTAACTGTACGGTGGAAGTAGAGTTCCGGCCGGTACAGGAGGACTCATTATCTTATCTGTTTATGACGTTTAGATATGATGAGATGGGATGGACGATCAGCAGTTACGGACTGGAAAAGTAGGCGGACACAGAATACAAAAATTGTATGAAAATCCTACAAAATTTTGTTGACAAAAGAGTATTGCCTATGTATAATAAGTCAGTGTGTGAATCAACACATCGTAGGAGACTTGTGTTTTCTACGCAACGTATTGCATAGGAGTCGCTATGTTAGTAAGTTTATCTGATGTATTAACATCCGAAGGCAAGGTAGAGACTGTTGCCATTCCGCTTGAGATGACAAGCTTTAAGAGCCGCCAGGGAGATTTCTCTATTATGGAGAAGACACCCATTCATCTTACTTTTACCAACATCGGTGTGAACAAGGCAAAAGTAACCGGCACTGCAGAGCTTACCTTTGACACGAAATGTGACAGGTGCCTTACTGAAGTACCTACAGCAATGAAGCTTAAGTTTGACAGAATCGTTTATTCTCCGGAAGCGGAAGTAAGTGAGGAAGAAGATACCGAGCAGAGCTTTATGGATGGATGGCAGCTGGATGTAGAGGCTTTTGTGTACGATGAAATTCTGGTGAATTGGCCGGCAAAGATCCTGTGTAAGGAAGACTGCAAGGGTATCTGCCCTGTATGTGGTCAGAACAGGAATCTGAAGGAATGTGGTTGCGATACTTTCGTACCGGATCCTCGTATGGCAGCAATCCAAGATATCTTCAACGCGAATAAGGAGGTGTAACGATGTCTATTTGTCCTAAGAATAAATCTTCCAAAGGTAGAAGAGATAAGAGAAGAGCAAACTGGAAAATGAGCGCTCCTACATTGGTAAAGTGCAGCAAATGTGGTGCACTGATGATGCCTCACAGAGTTTGCAAGGCTTGCGGTTCTTACAATAAGAAGCAGGTCGTAAGCGTTGATTAATTGATAAATCAATGAAGCGAAATTAAGTGAAAAGAGAAGAGGAGATTCCGGATGGAATCTCCTTTTGCTTTCACAAAAAAATCACTTGCTTTTTATATACGCCTTTAGTATAGTAAGAATGAATCTGCCATCATCAAACTGTTTGGTGCGATCCACGGAGCGGTTTGATGATGAGCGGATAAACATAAACAGGTAAAGGAACGACGAAATGGCAGAATATGTAAATGTTGCTGTAGACGCGATGGGTGGCGATAATGCTCCAGCAGAGATCGTAAAAGGTGCTGTGGAAGCTGTCAATGCGGACAAACGTGTCAAAGTATTCCTGGTAGGCAAGGAGCCTGTGATCCGTGAGGAATTAAAGGCATATACCTATGATGCAGAGCAGCTGGAAGTTGTACATGCTGAAGAAGTCATTGAGACGGCAGAACCTCCGGTCATGGCGATCCGTCGGAAGAAGGATTCCTCCATTGTCAAAGCCATGTATATGGTGAAGAACGGCGAATGCGATGCATTTGTATCTGCGGGAAGTACCGGTGCGGTACTGGTAGGTGGACAGGTGATCGTAGGTCGTATCCGCGGTGTGGAGAGACCGCCATTAGCTCCCCTGATTCCAACAGAGAAGGGCGTAAGCCTTTTATTAGACTGTGGAGCCAACGTAGATGCGAGACCTTCCATGCTGGTCCAATTTGCCAAGATGGGCAGTGTCTATATGGAAAGCGTTATGGGAGTAAAGAATCCGAGAGTCGGTATTGTGAATATCGGCGCCGAGGAGGAGAAGGGCAACGCGCTGGTAAAAGAAACCTTCCCGCTTCTTAAGAATTGCCCGGAGATCAATTTCATCGGCAGCGTGGAAGCAAGAGACATTCCGGCAGGTGCGGCAGATGTCATTGTCTGTGAAGCGTTTGTGGGCAATGTGATATTGAAGATGTATGAGGGTGTAAGCTCCGCGCTTCTGCATCAGGTGAAGCAGGGGATGATGTCCACGCTTCGCAGTAAAATGGGTGCACTGCTTGTGAAACCGGCACTCAAGACTACATTAAAGAGTTTTGATACTTCCCAGTATGGTGGTGCTCCGCTACTCGGACTGAACGGTCTGGTAGTGAAGACTCACGGAAGCAGCAAGGCAGTGGAAGTGAAGAATTCTATTTTGCAGTGTATTGCTTTTAAGGAAGAGAAGATCAACGAGAAGATCAAAGAACAGATCAGCCTGGAAGATAAGGCTGCAGAGAATAATTAATCAAGAGAAATATTTGGGAAAGAAGGAACTGTTATGGAATTTGAAAAGTTGAAGAAAATCATTGCTGAGGTATTAAACGTAGATCCCGATGAGATCACCATGGAGACCACATTCCAGGATGACCTGGGTGCTGATTCCCTCGATGTATACCAGATCATCATGGGCATCGAGGAAGAGTTCGATATCGAGATCCCTGCTGAGACCGCAGAGCAGGTTACTACAGTAGAAGACGCTGTAGAGATGATCAAGAACGCAGTGAACTAGTAAAGCTACGAGCCATGCAAAGACAAAACAGGAACTGTGACCGAGAGCTTGCTCACAAGGCACTGTTCCTGTTTTTCGGTTTATACAATCGCAATTTGATGTAGTCCAGTAGGCACGGCTATGGTAAGAATAAGCGCGCCGTAAGCAGACGTCGGTACTTGGCGTGGGTATTTTCCACGCCTATGTACCGTTACGCTCTGCGACAGAGTGCAAACGTGCCGCGTTTCTTACCATAGCCGGGACTACGGAATATAGTGAGGACAAAAAAATGTTGGATGGTTATACAATGGACGTGCTGGAGCAGCGCATCGGCTATTGCTTTCACAACAAAGCATTGCTGAAGCAGGCGCTGACCCACAGCTCCTATACCAATGAACAAAAGATCAACAAAACAGAGAACTACGAACGTATCGAATTCTTAGGAGATGCCGTACTGGAGCTGGTATCCAGTGACTTCCTGTTTCGGGAACACCCGGATGTTCCGGAGGGTGAACTGACCAAGATGCGCGCCTCCATGGTGTGCGAGCCTTCCCTGGCATTCTGTGCCAGAGACCTGGAGCTGGGACAGTTTATGCTTTTGGGAAAAGGCGAAGAGAACACCGGCGGCAGACGCAGAGACAGCATCACCTCTGACGGTATGGAAGCCATGATTGGTGCCATTTATCTGGATGGTGGCATGCAGCCTGCCAAGGCTTTTATTGACCGCTTTATTCTGTCGGATTTAGAGGACAAGCGTCTTTTCTATGACAGTAAGAGCAATCTCCAGGAACTGATCCAAGGGAAGCTCAAAAAAGAGTTCGAGTACCGGCTGTTAGAGGAGAGCGGACCGGAACACGACAAAACCTTCGTGGTAGAGATCGACATGGAGGGAGAATGCCTGGGTCGTGGGCAGGGAAGAACAAAAAAAGCGGCAGAACAGCAGGCGGCTTACGAGGCGCTTCTGCTATTGAGGGATAGAGGATATGTATTTAAAAAGTATTGAGATACACGGGTTCAAATCATTTGCCAATAAGATCGTATTTCAGTTCCACAACGGAATCACCGGTATCGTAGGACCTAACGGCAGCGGTAAGAGTAACGTTGCGGACGCGGTAAGATGGGTGCTGGGAGAACAACGCATCAAACAGCTGCGTGGTGCCAGCATGCAGGATGTTATTTTCTCGGGAACAGAGACCAGAAAACCGTTGAGCTACGCCTATGTTGCCATTACTCTGGACAACAGCGATCACCAGCTGGCGATCGACTATGACGAAGTTACAGTGGCGAGACGGATCTACCGTTCCGGAGAAAGTGAATATCTGATCAATGGTACTCCCTGCAGATTAAAGGATGTCAATGAGCTGTTCTATGATACCGGTATCGGTAAGGAGGGCTATTCCATTATCGGACAGGGCCAGATCGACAAGATCTTAAGCGGTAAGCCCGAGGAACGTCGTGAACTGTTCGATGAGGCTGCTGGAATCGTGAAATTTAAACGCAGGAAAGCAGCGGCCCAGACGAAGCTTGAAAACGAGAAACAGAATCTGGTGCGTGTGAATGATATTTTATCGGAGCTGGAAAAACAGGTAGGACCTCTGGAGAAGCAGTCCGAGGTGGCAAAGGTCTATCTGAGGAAAAAGGAAGAGTTGAAATCCTTAGATATCAATGTGTTCTTATTGGAAAATAAGAGACTGAGAGAACAGCTTGCTTCCGCAGAAGAAAAATACAATCTGGCAAGCACGGAACTTGGTGAGACCGGTGAAAAATATGAGGGTATCAAGGAAGAATACGAACGGATCCAGCAGGAGATTGAAAGTCTGGATGTCGCTATCGAAGCTGCCAGGGAACAGCTGACGGATACCGGTCTGATGCGCGGTAAGTTAGAAGGCGAGATCAATGTCTTAAAGGAGCAGATCAATTCCGCCCACGGCAGTGAGACCCATCTGAACAACCGTAAAGCAGCCCTGGAAGAGGAGATTGCCGGCAAAGAACAGGAAAAGCAGGATATCTTAACCGATAAAAAGGATACCGATACCCAGGTGCAGGAGATTGCAGAAGCTGCGGCAAAAGCGAAGGCTGATCTGGAAGCCATCCAGAATAAGATCACCGAGCTCAACAATAATATCGAAGCCGGGAAAAATACCATTATTGGAGAACTGAACCAGAGAGCTACCATTAAATCCAAGATGGGTCGCTTCGATACCATGATGGAGCAGATCAATATCCGCAAGGCAGAGTTAAATTCCAGACTGTTACGTGCCAAATCCGATGAGGCAGCCAGAGAAGAAACGGTGAAGAAGCTGGAAGAGACTTTTGAGACCGTGACTGAGGAACTACGTCAGATGACGGAACAGGAAGCGGCATCCGAACTGGAGCTTGGCAATATCCGTGAAAATCTCACCGGACTGGATGCGAAGCTGCGGGAGACACAGAACCGTTTCCATCAGGAGCAGTCCAAGCTAGAGGCCCTGACCAATATTACTGAACGCTATGACGGTTACGGCGGCAGCGTCAAAAAAGTCATGGAGCAGAAGGAAAAAGAAAAGGGCATCATCGGTGTCGTAGCGGACATCATTCAGGTGGAGGCAAAATATGAGACCGCTATTGAGACTGCGCTGGGCGGCAATATCCAAAATATCGTAACGGATAACGAAGAGACTGCTAAGCATATGATCGGCTTCTTAAAGCAGAACCGTCTTGGAAGAGCCACATTCCTGCCTCTGACCAGTATTACCAAGCCCCAGGAATTCAAGAATCCGGAGGCACTTAAGGAAAAAGGTGTCATCGGTATGGCAGACGAACTGGTAGGCACAGAAGAAGAATACCGCAATGTGGCGAAGGCTATGCTGGGCCGTATCGTTGTGGTAGACAATGTGGACAATGCCGTGAAGATCGCAAGAAAATTCGATTACGGCATCCGCATGGTCACTTTGGAAGGTGAACTCTTAGTTCCCGGTGGTGCCATCAGCGGCGGCGCTTTTAAAAACAACAGCAATCTCCTGGGAAGACGTCGTGAGATGGACGAACTGGAGAAAAAGGTGAAAAAGCTCTCTGAGGATATCAAAACCTACAATCAGAAGATCGAAGACACCAAGAGTAAGAGAAATAAACTTCGTATGGATCTGGAAGCGCTGAAGACCGAGATGCAGCGCAAGTCCATTGAGCAGAATACCGCAAGATTGAACATCTCCCAGGCAAGAGAGCGTATGGAAGAAGAGGCAGAGAGTGCACAGTCTCTGAAGCTGGAGGAGCAGGAGATCGAGACCAGGATCTTCGAGATCCGTTCCGGCAAGGAATCCATTACGCAGGAACTGGCTGCCAGCGAAGAACTGGAGAAGACGACGCAGGAACAGATCCTGGGCTTCCAAAAAGAATTGGAGAGCTGCAGACTGGAAGAGAGCGAAGCTTCCGCCCACGCAGGAGAATGGGAAGTAAAAGTCGAGAAGATGCGTCAGGCGCTGGATTACAAGCAGGCAAATGTGGATCGTATAGGCGGCGAGCTGGAACGTGCACAGGCAGAGCTTAATGAGATATTAGAGGCTCTGATGGAAAATGCGCAGGAAGTGGAACGCAAGAAGAACAACATCCTGGAGATTGAGAAGACCATCGCTGCTTCTCATGAGAATCAGGATGCTTCCAGGAAGAAGCTGGACGAAGACCTTGCGAAAAAGGAAGAACTGTCTGCAAAACAGAAAGATTTCTTCCGCAGCAGAGAAGAAATGTCAGAACGCATGAATGCTCTGGATAAGGAAGTCTATCGTCTGGGCGAACAGAAGAAAAAGTTGGAGGACGGCATTGAAGGTCAGATCAATTACATGTGGGATGAGTATGAGATCACCTTAAGCGATGCGGCAGGACTCCGCAACGAAGAGATGAATGATCTGCCAGCTATGAAACGCGAGATCAGCGGTCTGAAAGACGAGATCCGCAAGCTTGGCAATGTCAATGTCAACGCCATTGAGGATTACAAGAACCTGATGGAGCGCTATACTTTCATGAAGACTCAGCATGATGATCTGGTGGAAGCGGAGAAGACGCTGGAAGGCATCATCGAAGAACTGGATACCGCCATGCGCAAACAGTTCACGGAGAAATTCGCAGAGATCAGCAGAGAGTTCGATAAGGTATTCAAGGAACTCTTCGGTGGTGGTAAGGGAACACTGGAACTGATGGAGGATGAGGATATTCTGGAGGCAGGCATCCGCATCATCGCACAGCCCCCCGGAAAAAAGCTGCAGAACATGATGCAGCTCTCCGGTGGAGAGAAGGCTTTATCCGCCATATCCCTACTGTTCGCAATTCAGAACCTGAAGCCGTCTCCGTTCTGTCTGTTAGACGAGATCGAGGCCGCACTGGATGACTCCAATGTAGGACGTTTTGCAAAGTATTTACATAAGCTGACCAAGAACACCCAGTTCATTGTCATTACCCACAGACGAGGTACTATGGAACAGGTGGATAGATTGTATGGTATCACCATGCAGGAGAAGGGCGTATCTACCTTAGTCAGCGTCAACCTCATTGACAAGGACCTGGACGATTAGTATGAAAATCGTGAAGAAGTTCTAAGTTTCATACAAGAAAAACGCAAGCGTTTTTCTGGATAGAATGCTGATTGGAGGAAATGGGATGAGTGAGGAAAAGAAAGGCTTTTTTGCGAGGCTGAAAGAAGGACTGACCAAAACCCGTGATAACATTGTCCGGGGAATCGATTCGGTCTTCAGCGGTTTTTCCGCCATTGATGATGATTTCTACGAAGAACTGGAAGAAATCCTCATTATGGGAGATATCGGTGTCAATGCCACCACTGCCATTGTGGAGAGATTAAAACAGCAGGTAAAAGAAAAGCATATCAAGGAGCCTTCCGAATGCAAACAGCTTCTGATCGAAAGTATTAAGGAGCAGATGCAGGTGGATGAGACCGCCTATGATTTCGAGAAGGAACAGTCCGTGATCATGGTCATTGGTGTCAACGGTGTGGGCAAGACCACATCCGTGGGCAAGCTGGCAGGTAAATTAAAGGATGAGGGCAGAAAAGTCCTTATCGCCGCAGCGGATACTTTCCGTGCCGCAGCGGGAGATCAGCTGGCAGAATGGGCATCCAGAGCGGATGTGCCCATGATCGGCGGAAAAGAGGGCGCGGATCCCGCCAGTGTGGTGTTTGATGCCGTGAATGCAGCGAAAGCAAGAGGCGTGGATGTGCTTCTGATTGATACTGCCGGCAGACTGCATAATAAGAAGAACCTGATGGAAGAACTTCGCAAGATGAACCGCATCATTGACAAGGAGTTCCCGAATGCCCACAGAGAGAACCTGATCGTATTGGATGGTACCACCGGACAGAATGCGCTGGTACAGGCGAGAGAATTTGGTGAGGTGGCAGATCTCACAGGCATCATTCTGACGAAGATGGACGGAACGGCGAAGGGCGGTATTGCGGTGGCAATCCAGTCTGAACTGAAGGTTCCGGTAAAATACATCGGTGTGGGGGAGACCATTGAGGATCTCCAGAAATTCAATTCTGAGGAATTTGTAAACGCATTGTTTGATGTGAATATGGAGAATATCGGAGAACTGCATCTGCCCGAGGACGAGCAACAGACGGATACGCAGGAGGAATAACCGACAGACCAAGGAAAGTGTGACAGAAAGGCATGGGAAGAAAAATGCAGGAAGAAATGTTGACTTTAGAGAAATTTGAAGAAGCAAGTGAAATCGTAAAAAAGGTAACGTTAGAGACCAAGCTGGTATACAGTGATTATTTCAGCGCCCAGACCGGCAACCGTGTATACTTAAAGCCCGAGAACTTACAGTTTACCGGAGCCTACAAGTTAAGAGGCGCTTATTACAAAATGAGCACACTGACCGATGAAGAGCGTGCCAAGGGACTGATCACCGCCTCAGCGGGCAACCATGCCCAGGGCGTTGCTTATGCAGCAAAATGCTACGGCAGCAAGGCAACCATCGTAATGCCCACCACCACACCTTTGATCAAGGTAAACCGTACCAGAGGGTACGGTGCAGAGGTAGTACTGCACGGTGATGTCTATGATGAGGCATGTGCAAAAGCATATGAACTGGCAGAAGAGCACGGATATACCTTCATTCATCCGTTTGATGATCTGACTGTGGCGACCGGTCAGGGTACCATTGCCATGGAGATCTTCAAAGAGCTTCCCCTGGTAGACTACATTTTAGTTCCTATCGGTGGCGGCGGACTGGCAACCGGTGTCTCCACACTGGCAAAACTGCTGAACCCGAAGATCAAGGTCATCGGTGTGGAACCTGCGGGAGCTAACTGCATGCAGGTATCCTTAAAGAACGGCAAGGTAACCACCCTGCCAAAGGTCAACACCATTGCAGACGGTACTGCGGTTAAGACTCCCGGAAGTAAGATTTTCCCGTACTTACAGAAGAATCTGGACGATGTGATCACTGTGGAGGATGAGGATCTGGTAGTAGCCTTCCTGGATATGGTGGAGAACCACAAGATGATCGTGGAGAATTCCGGACTGCTGACCGTGGCAGCCTTAAAGCAGTTAAATGTGAAGGATAAGCGTATTGTATCTATCTTGAGCGGCGGTAATATGGATGTCATCACCATGTCCTCAGTAGTACAGCAGGGTCTGATCTTAAGAGACCGTATCTTCACCGTATCCGTATTGCTTCCCGACAAGCCCGGTGAGCTGTGCAGAGTATCCGGTATCATTGCCGGCGTTAACGGTAATGTCATCAAGCTGGAGCACAACCAGTTTGTATCCATCAACCGCAGCGCTGCCGTGGAACTGCGTATCACACTGGAAGCATTCGGTACCGAGCATAAGAATGAGATCATTGTTGCCCTGGAAAAAGAAGGCTATCAGCCCAAGGTGGTCAGAGCAAATATATAATTGTGCAGAGTCATGCAGATGCCGCTGCATAGTTTCTTAGAAAAGAAGTGAATGCATCACTGATAAAAGCCGCATATTATAGATATGCGGCTTTTATGTGTGGAAATGGAGAGAAATATGGCGAAAAAGACTGAAAAAGAACTGGAAATACAGAGACTGGATAAAAAGACACCACTGCAGATGTTTCGGGATTATGTAATGATCACGGTGGCTTCTTTTGTCTATGCGGTATCCGTCAGCATGTTTTTGGATCCGAACTCTCTGGCACCCGGGGGTATCACCGGTATTGCCATTATTTTAAACCGTTTGTTCGGAATTGAGACAGGTACCTGGATGTTACTCATCAACATACCGATCCTACTGATCGGTATCTGGAAATTCGGATTGCGGTTTATTTTGTCGACGATCTATTGTACGGCAATGACATCACTGTTTACAAACCTGCTGACACCGGTAGGAGCAGTGACCACAGATCCATTACTTGCCTCTCTGGCCGGAAGTGCCCTGATGGCAGTATCCATGGGCTGGGTGTTCAAGGCCGGATCCACTACGGGAGGAACAGATATTATTATCAAATTACTGCGGTTGAAGTTCCCGTACCTCAAGACGGGAGCATTGTTTTTCCTGACAGATGTGGTTATTGTCATAGCATCGGCATTTGTATTCCGGAATGTTGACAAGGCACTGTATGCCGGTATCGTGGTCATTATCACATCAGTGGTGCTGGATGTGGTATTGTACGGCCGTGATGAGGCGAAGCTGATCTATATAATCAGCGACCATGCGGAAAAAATCGCAGGGAGATTGTTGGAGGAGCTGGACATTGGTGTGACTTATGTACAGGGCAGTGGTGCTTACAGCGGCAAGGAGAAGAGCGTCATCATGTGCGCCATGAAGAAAAACATTTCTCCCAAGGCGGAAGAGATCGTAAAGGAAGAGGATCCCCTGGCATTTATGATCGTCACCAGTGCCACGGAGATCTTCGGTGAGGGCTATAAGAGCTATTTCAGTGAGAAACTGTGATGCTGAACATAAAATTTAAGTAAAAAACAGCTGAAAGGGATTACATTTTCAAAGAGAATCATCTATAATAGCGTCGTGCCGGTAGGGCAGACGCTATTTTGGCGATACGATGAATGGGTACGGATTATGATTTCAAACCGAGTAGAAGCAGCCTGCGGATTACTGTGGCATAGAATAGTGTAAAACCATAGAGAGAACCGAATGGAAACTGTGGTAATGATATAGGAGCTATGTGATATGAGTGATACAACATTGTCAAAAGAGGAGAAACAATATAAACGGCTCACCGAGGAACCGGTAGCACAGTTGGTTTTGGAACTGGGATTGCCCACTACCATCAGTATGTTGATCACGAATCTGTATAATATGGTGGATACCTGGTTCGTAAGCCAGTTAGGCACCAGTGCTACCGGAGCGGTAGGCGTGGTGTTTGGCTTGATGGCAATTATTCAGGCGTTCGGATTCATGTTCGGTCATGGCGCCGGAAGTAATATCAGCCGGTTGTTAGGAGCTCATGAAAAGGAGCGGGCGAAAGCTTTTTCCGCAACGGGATTTTATTTGGCGGTGGGAGCCGGAGTGTTGATCGCGGTGATCGGTATTGTGGATTTGAACGGATTGTGCAGATTGCTTGGAAGTACGGAGACCATCCTTCCCTATGCGAGAATCTATGCTTTCTATATTTTGGTGTCGGCACCGGCAATGGCATCCAGCTGTGTGATGAACAATGTGCTCCGGTATGAAGGCTATGCCAATCTGGCGATGGTAGGACTGGTCTCCGGCGGTATCTTAAATATGGCGGGAGATGCCATTCTTATGTGGGGGTTAAATCTTGGTATCCGGGGAGCGGCACTTTCCACTATGATCTCCCAGTACGTATCCTTTGGAATCCTGTTATTCTTTTTCCTACGTGGAAAGACCCAGAGCAGCCTGGCACCGAAATATTTTACCTGGGAATTTGCCGTACATAAGAACATTCTTACAGCAGGCTTCCCCAGTATGATGCGACAGGGACTGGCCAGCGTGTCCACCATGGTGCTGAATGCACAGGCGGCAGTCTACGGGGATATTGCCATTGCAGCTATGAGCGTGGTATCCCGTATTTTCAATTTCGTATTCAGTGTGGCACTGGGTATCGGTCAGGGCTTCCAGCCGGTATCCTCCTTCAATTATGGGGCAAAGAAGTATTCCCGTGTAAGGAAAGCGTTCTGGTTCACCCTGTGTGCCAGCCTGGTAACCATGGCAGTGTTCGCAGGTGTGGTGTATGTGTTCCGCAGAGAGCTGTTGCTGCAATTCCTTACGGATATGGATGCCTATGAGATTGCTTTTTATGCGTTGCAGATCCAGTGCCTGACGCTTCCGTTTATTCCGGTATGCATCTGCGGCAACATGCTGTTTCAGTCCATTGGAAAGGGCGGCAGGGCGACGATCTTAGCCTCCTTCCGAAGTGGCACCATCTACATTCCGGCACTGCTGATCCTGACGGCGTTCTGGGGAATTCGGGGCATCCAGTGGTCACAGCCGGTGTCCGATATTTTATCTGCGGTTTTGTCATTGCCGGTGGCTGTGGCGTTCTTAAAGGGACTGCCGGAAGACAGTACGGAAGTATAGAGAAGAATGAGATCCCTTCGTCATAAGACGGAGGGATTTTTATGTACAGATGTATCCATACGCAGGAATGAGTATCTGCCTTGATCTGCGAAGCTGTTGACATTAAATAATCCACATGATACAATACATTTAACAATTAGGTTAAATGTTAAACGCTTGGATGAAAGGATGTGATTCATTTTTGGGAATACAGGATACATTGAAAGCATTGGCAGATCCTATAAGGCGTGAAATACTAAATCTTCTGAAAAACGGTCGATTGTCGGCAGGAGAGATCTGCGAACATTTTCCGGTGACGGGGGCTTCCATATCGAGGCATTTGTCGGTACTAAAGGAGGCAGATCTGATCAGGGACAAGCGGGAAGGAAAGTTTATTTATTATGAACTGAATGCTTCCGTGCTGGAAGAAATCATGTTATGGATCACAGATTTGAAAGGAGCATCGGATAATGAAGGAAATGATACAGAAAAATAAAGGCAGGCTGATCAGCTCGGCATTTGTTATGTGCATGGGAATGATATTGGGATATACCTGTGAGAACAGTCTGTGGGTAAACGGCACTTTTGCAGTGACTTATGTGATAGCAATTGCAGTAACTTTTTACGACAACAGAAACAGGCAGCAGAGTGACAAGGTCATAAGAATGGTTACGTGGATCGTGCCGGGAATGACATTGCTCTATAACGGTATCGCCAGATGGATTGATATGGGTGTAAGGAAAGAGTATCTGCTCATGGCAATTTTGTATGTCGGAATGGGATTGCTATTTGTTATTGTGGGCAATTATCTGCCCAAGGTGAAACCGAACCGCACCATCGGCATCCGCGTCGTATGGGCATTGCAGGATGAGGAGAACTGGAATGCCACGCACCGCTTCAGTGGAAAAATATGGGTGGCAGCAGGACTGTTGAGTATGAGCTGTGGACTGTTCAGTGACAGCATGGCTGCATTATTTCTGTTTATTGTCGCTATCACGGCAGCAGCTTTTGGCAGCATCCTGTATTCTTATCTCTATTATAGAAAGAAGTTGCGCACCGGAAAAGGGCTGGCAGTACACTACAACCATAAAGTGGTTGCGGTCTATGTCTTTATAATGCTCGCGTGTGTGCTATTTACGGTATGGACGTTATATACGGGAAAAATCGAGATCTGTTATGGAGAAAATGAATTTACTGTTCAGGCGGAGGGCTGGCAGGATTACATAGTGAAATATGACGCTATCGAAAGCATTGCTTACGAAGAGAATATGTTCCGGGATACGAATACAATCCGGACGAACGGTTTTGGCAACCTGAAATATTCCATGGGACATTTTCGCGATGAAATCCACGCAGATTACATCCGCTATACTCATAACGACTGTGATACTTATGTAGTCATGGAAGTAGAGGGGAGCACCGTTATTCTAAACGGTGCAGATGATGCGCAGACCCGGGAAATCTACAATAATATCAGAGAACGGATGGAAAAATAATATCTGTAAATAAATTTCCCAATTGCTTTTATATTTTTTAAAAATGGTATACACTAGACTTATATAAGTTTTGTACAATGAGGATTTCTGGAAAGGGTGGTTACAGTATGCTGAAACAGTGGATCCCGGCGGCAAAGCCGGACAAAGAGGAACTGGACAAACGACTGGATGCAGCGCAGGAGGAGCTTTTAAGACTCCAGATGCAGATCAAGGAGCATAAGCTCCCGGTGCTGGTGCTGATCGAGGGCTGGGGTGCGGCAGGCAAGGGCAGTACCATCGGTGGAATTATTAAAAATATCGATCCCAGATTCTTCAAGGTGGCTTCCATGTCCGCACCGACAGAGGAAGAGAAGCGAAAGCCCTTCCTGTATCGGTACTTTGTAAAAATTCCGGAAGCCGGCAAGTTCGAATTCCTGGATTCCGGCTGGATGGATGAGGTGACGAAGGGAAGACTTCGGGGCGAACTGTCGGATAAGCAGTATGCGGAGCGCATTGAGAGCATCAAGCGTTTCGAACGACAGCTGACGGACAACGGTTATTTGGTGCTGAAGCTCTTTTTTCAGATTGGGAAAAAGGAACAGAAAAAGCGCCTAGAGGAGCTGGAAGGCAACAAGGACACCGCATGGCGTGTGGGCGAGAACGACTGGTGGCAGAACAAGCATTATGACAAATGTGAGGAAGTCTACGACAAATACCTCACAGATACGAACGCTTCCGTAGCTCCCTGGTACATCATAGATTCCGGGGACAAAAAGTGGGCGGAATTGCAAGTGCTGGAGACATTATGCAGTGGTATCCATGTGGCCATGCAGAATGAGAGCCTTGCTGTGCCCATTTTGCAGAATGTATTCCCGCTGGTGAAGATGCCGAAGCTGTCCGAGGTGGAACTGGACAAGGAAATCTCCGAAGAAGAATACAAGAAAGAACTGCGTCATCTGCAGAAGAAGCTGAATGCCCTGCATTACCGCCTGTATCGGAAAAAGATCCCGGTAGTCATCGCCTACGAAGGCTGGGATGCCGCAGGCAAGGGCGGCAATATCAAGCGGATCGCGGGAGCACTGGATCCCAGAGGCTACGAGGTACACCCCATCGCCAGCCCGGAACCCCACGAGAAAGCGAGACATTATCTCTGGCGATTCTGGACGAGACTTCCTAAGACCGGACATATTGCCATCTTTGACCGTACCTGGTACGGCCGCGTCATGGTAGAACGGCTGGAAGGCTTCTGTAGTACCAACGACTGGCAACGGGCTTATAACGAGATCAACGAGTTCGAGAAGGAATTGTCCCAGTGGGGCGCGGTGATCATCAAGTTCTGGGTGCAGATCGACAAGGATACCCAACTGGAACGTTTCACAGAGCGGCAGAATACCCCGGAGAAGCAGTGGAAGATCACGGACGAAGACTGGCGTAACCGCGACAAATGGGACCAGTACGAAGACGCTGTGAACGAAATGCTCCAAAAGACCAGCACGGAATATGCTCCCTGGCACATTCTGGAATCCGTAGATAAAAAATATGCCAGAATCAAAGCATTGAAGATCGTGATTGAGGAATTGGAGAAGGCACTGGGGTAAGCGCACTGAAATAAGAATAGCTGTTTCGATATAAAAAATTGACAAAACCGTCTGATAAGGACGGTTTTTGTTGCGTTATAAATGTTTTTTGTTATAATGAGACATAGTTATTTTTGGAAATTGCAAAGATACAGAAAGATATTTGGAAACAGAAGAAATCGTCAGGTGTTACGGCACAATGAGAGGAGAAATCATGGGCGAGAACCGTAAGATATATGCAGCATTATTGGGAGCAGGAACCGTGGGAAGCGGTGTGTACAAGCTGGCAGGGATGCAGGAAGAGGATATCTGCCTGAAGACAGGAGCACATCTGGAGATTAAAAAGATTATGGTGCGCAATCCCGGAAAGGTAAGAGAAGGAATCCCCCAGGAGTTGTTCACAGATAGCTGGCAGGAAATTCTGGAAGACCCCGAAATCCAGATCGTTATTGAAGTCATGGGTGGTATAGAACCGGCCAGAACTTATGTGGAAGAAGCCATGAAGGCTGGAAAACAGGTGGTCACCGCCAACAAGGATCTGCTGGCGGAGTACGGGGATCCGTTATTCGAGATCGCTACAGAGAATAAATGCGACTTACAGTTCGAGGCGGCAGTGGCAGGCGCCATTCCCATTATCCGCCCTTTGCGGCAGAGTCTGGCGGGAAGTCAATTGACGGAGATCATGGGAATCGTCAACGGTACGACAAACTATATTTTGACCAAAATGTCCGAGGAAGGTATGGGCTATCAGGAAGCTCTGGATATGGCTACGAGACTGGGCTATGCGGAAGCAGATCCCACAGCGGACGTGGAAGGCTATGATGCGGGACGCAAGATCGCCATTATGGCATCCATCGCTTTCAGCTCCCGCGTGACGTTCCCTCAGGTTTATACGGAAGGCATCACGAAGATTACAGCAGAGGATATCCGGTATGCAAAAGAATTTGGTTATGTGATTAAACTGTTGGGTATTACAAAGCTTACAGGTAAAGGAATTGAAGTAAAAGTACATCCCACATTGATCCCGGACAGCCATCCTCTTGCCACGGTCAGAGATTCCTTCAATGCTGTATTTGTTCATGGTCAGGCTTGTGATGATGCCATGTTCATGGGACGGGGCGCAGGACAGATGCCTACCGCCAGTGCGGTACTGGGAGATGTCATTGATGTGATGCGTAATATTATCCATGGAAGCTGCGGCAAGATTGGCAGCGACAGCCATAAGAAGCTTCCTGTACTGGATGTAGAGGATACGAAGAGCCGATTCTTTCTACGCTTACAGGTGGAGAACCGTGCCGGAGCCCTGGCAAATATCGCAGGAGTCCTTGGCAACAACGATGTCAGCATCGCCCAGATGGTACAGAAGCGCAGCCACGATGGCATTGCCGAGATCGTGGTCATCACCGATCTCGTAAAAGAGAGACATTTTAATGATGCCATCCGTATCATGGAGGGAATGTCCGTCGTGAGGGAAATCTCCGGCATTATCCGTGTGTACTAAAAGTATGATAAATTGAGAGTTAATTAAATAATCCCGTAGCCCTTGGCAGGGTATAAGAAACGCGACACGCTCGCGCTCTGTCGCAGAGCGTAACGGTACATAAGCGAGGAAAGTACCCTCGCTAAGTACCGACGTCTGCTTACGGTCTGCTTATTCTTATACCCAGCCGGGGCTACTGATTTCTTGAAAAGCTTCATGGGTCTATAGTGAAAAATTTGCCTTCCGGATACTCAATTTCTTCAAAATGAGTATCTCAGAGCCAGTTTTTTTCCTTATAGACCCATATTCAGCTTTTTATGCGTTATTTGCAGCAAATTTAGTATCTCACAACTCAGTTTTTCTGCATAGACCCAAAAAACAGAACGCCCACGGTGGACGGAATGTCATGCCGCGATGTCTGTCGGAGGGTGTTGATATTTTCTTGAAAAGTGTTGAAAGACAGGGGGAAAGCGGACACGATGTCCGCGTCAGCCGATCCGCGCCATGGATGGCGCGTGTAGGCGACCCCGTCATGATGAGAACCACTGTATCACTTTTCATTAGAAAATTCACACCCGGAGACGCGACATCAAGGCGTGATGTTCCGTTCGCCGCGGACGTTCGTGGCTTCTTCACTAACTTTCAATTTATATGCCAAAGGTGTAAAGAAAAAATACTTGACACCTATGACTTTCTATAGTATGATAGCCAAGGTGCATATCGCATGACCTATAGAAAGGCACTGGATAAGATGGACAGGATTTTGGAACAGAATCTGTTGTATGATTTCTACGGTGAGCTTCTCACCGAGCATCAGCAGCGAGTGTATGAGGATGCAGTATATAATGATATGTCTCTCAGTGAGATCGCTGGAGAACAGGGCATCAGCAGGCAGGGCGTCCATGATCTGATCAAGCGTTGCGATAAGATTCTGCAGGATTATGAAAGCAAGCTTCATCTGGTGGAACGCTTCATGGCAGCCAAGGAGAAGATCGGTGAGATCGAACAGTTGACAGCGGAGGATACCACGGATCCCGAAGAACGGATGAGACGCATCCGAGAATTGTCCAGATCCCTTTTAAAGGAATGGTAAGGAGCAGCAAATGGCATTTGAAAGTTTAACAGACAAACTCCAAAATGTTTTTAAAAACTTAAGAAGCAAAGGTCGTCTGACGGAAGAGGATGTCAAGTCCGCACTGAAGGAAGTCAAGATGGCGCTACTGGAGGCAGATGTTAACTTCAAGGTAGTCAAGCAGTTCGTGAAGGCAGTGGAAGAACGTGCCATTGGCCAGGATGTCATGAACGGTCTGAATCCCGGACAAATGGTGATCAAGATCGTAAATGAAGAGATGATCAACCTCATGGGCAGTGAGACCACAGAGATTGCCATGCAGCCGGGTAAGGCCATTACCGTCATCATGATGGCAGGTCTTCAGGGCGCAGGTAAGACCACAGCAACTGCGAAAATTGCCGGTAAGCTGAAGCTCAAGGGCAAAAAGCCGTTATTGGTAGCCTGCGATATTTACCGTCCCGCAGCCATTGAACAGTTACAGATCAACGGTAAGAAGCAGGAAGTCGATGTGTTCTCCATGGGAACGGATCACAAGCCTGCAGAGATTGCACAGAATGCGATCGCATATGCGGAGAAGAACGGTCATAATGTAGTAATCCTCGATACTGCCGGACGACTTCATGTGGATGAAGACATGATGGCAGAACTTCAGGAGATCAAAGAAACCGTGACAGTGCATCAGACACTGTTGGTAGTCGATGCAATGACCGGTCAGGATGCTGTAAATGTGGCAAAGGAATTCGATGAAAAGGTGGGCGTCGACGGTGTGATCCTGTCCAAAATGGACGGCGATACCAGAGGCGGTGCGGCACTTTCCATCAAAGCAGTCACAGGTAAGCCGATCCTTTTTGTAAGTATGGGAGAGAAGCTGTCTGACTTAGAGCAGTTCTACCCCGACCGTATGGCAAGCCGAATCTTAGGCATGGGCGACGTATTATCCCTCATTGATAAGGCGCAGGCAAGCATTGACATCGATGAGGAGAAGAGCCGTGATATGGCCGGCCGCATGAAGAAAGGTAAGTTTGATTTTGAAGATTACCTGGAGAGCATGAAGCAGATGCGCAACATGGGCGGTCTGTCCAGCATCCTGGGGATGCTTCCCGGAATGGGTATCAAGGCATCGGATTTAGAGGGTGCTATTGATGAGACCCAGATGAAGCGCACGGAAGCCATCGTATTATCCATGACGAAGGAAGAGCGCAGGAATCCCAAGATCCTGACCCCTCAGAGAAAACACCGCATTGCAAAAGGTGCCGGCGTGGATATCGCAACGGTGAACCGGTTTATCAAACAGTTTGAGCAGACCCAGAAGATGATGAAGCAGTTTGGCGGCGGCAAAAAGGGCCGCGGCGGCATGGGCGGTATGTTTGGCGGCGGAAAATTTCCCGGCATGGGCGGCAGATTTTTCTAAGCACTTTTACTTATTTAACTTAAGTCCGATATGAACAATCAGTTCTTATCATATAAATTTAATTTTTTATTAATGGAGGAAAAAGAAATGGCAGTAAAGATCAGATTAAGAAGAATGGGACAGAAGAAGGCTCCTTTTTACAGAATCATTGTAGCAGATTCTCGTTCTCCCAGAGACGGTAGATTCATCGAGGAGATCGGTACTTACGATCCTTCCACCGATCCTTCCACTTTCAAGATCAACGAAGACCTGGCTAAAAAGTGGTTACAGAACGGTGCTCAGCCTACCGAGCAGGTTGCTAAGATTTTCAAGGTTGCAGGAATCGAGAAATAAGTTCTAAATATCTATTCATCGGAGGTGGATTATGAAGGAACTAGTAGAAGTAGTTGCAAAGGCACTCGTTGATAATCCGGATGAAGTAGTTGTAACTGAGAAGACAGAAGGAAAAAATATCGTCCTTGAACTTCATGTAGCTGCGTCCGATATGGGTAAGGTGATCGGTAAGCAGGGACGTATTGCAAAAGCAATCCGCTCCGTTGTGAAGGCAGCATCATCCAAAGACAACACAAGAGTGGACGTTGAGATCGTTTAATTCAAGTTAGAAGATCACAGACGTTGAGCGGAGAAACATACAGATGTGTGTTTCTCCGTTTTTTGGCTATCAGCCGGAATGGAGTAAGACTATATGGAAGATCTGTTACAGGTCGGCATTATCACTTCCACCCATGGGGTAAGAGGAGAAGTGAAGGTATATCCTACCACGGATGATCCCAGAAGATTCCGCAGATTAAAGGAAGTCGTTCTGGATACCGGCAGGGAAAAATTAAATCTGGAAATCGAAGGCGTCAAGTTCTTTAAACAGTTTGTAATCCTGAAATTCAAAGGACTGGACAACATTAACGATATAGAAAAATACCGTCAGAAAAGCCTGTATGTGACCCGTAAAAATGCGGTGCGTCTGCAAAGAGACGAGTATTTCATTGCAGACCTGATCGGACTTAAGGTGCAGGATGAGGATGGCACAGAATTAGGTACGGTAAAGGATGTCATCGAGACCGGTGCCAATGATGTTTACGAAGTGGAGATGGCGGACGGCAGAAGTCTGCTTTTGCCCGCTATCAAACAGTGTATACTGAACGTGGACGTGGAGAACGGCATGATGCAGGTACATGTATTGGAAGGATTGCTTGACTTATGATGAAGTTTCACATTTTGACCCTGTTTCCTGAGATGGTGCAACAGGGACTGGCGACCAGTATTTTAGGAAGAGCGGCGGAGAAGAACCTGATCTCCATCGATGCGGTGAATATTCGGGATTACACACAGGACAAGCATGGAAAAGTAGATGATTATACTTATGGCGGCGGCGCCGGAATGCTGATGCAAGCACAGCCGGTCTATGATGCTTACCGGTCAGTAGCAGGAGAAAAAAAGATCCGCTGCGTCTATCTGACTCCCCAGGGAGAGCCTTTTACACAGAAAAAGGCAAAGGAATTGTCCGGGGAAGAGGAATTGGTATTACTTTGTGGGCATTACGAAGGAATTGATGAGCGAGTATTGGAGGAAGTGGTAACCGATTATATCTCCATCGGAGATTATGTTCTCACCGGCGGAGAGCTGGCTGCCATGGTCGTGGTGGACGCTGTGGCGCGACTGGTGCCCGGAGTGCTTAATAACGACGAATCTGCCGAGACAGAGAGCTTTCATAACGATCTGTTGGAATATCCCCAGTATTCCCGCCCGGAGAACTGGCATGGAAAGAAGGTACCGGAGGTTCTTTTATCCGGAAATCATAAGAAAATAAGCGCCTGGCGCCGGGAACGGTCCGAGCGACGCACCGAAGAACGCCGTCCGGATCTCTATGCAAAATATCAGGAAAAACAGCGGGTCATCAAAAAACTTTCCGCGAAGAAACGTATTTTTATTCATATGATGGAGACACTGTCCAGAGGACTGGGGGAAGTTCTCTATGCGGAGGGGAAAAATGTGCTGATCTATCTGCCGGAGATCGGCAATGCTATGCTGAATGCGGAGGATGAGGAGCATTTGGAGAAAATGCTGCCACTGATTCCGAAAGCCGTGTCGGAGCATAGTATCGTGACCGTGACAGACCGGTGGAATGAACGTGTCAGTGAGATTTTAGGGTATCATGGCAGTATGCTATGTTCCCAGGCGTGCTATACCAGAGGAGAACCACTTCCGGTGAAGCATAAGGACATCCGGCAGCTGACAGTGGAAGAGGTCCCTTATGTGGCGGAGCATTATCATCTGGGAGATGAGATTTATGTTCGGGAGAGGATTGCAGCCGGAGATGTCTTCGGTATCTATATCGAAGGAAAACTCTGTGGTTTTATAGGATGTCACAATGACGGCAGCATGGGAATGCTGTATGTGGAGGATGCATATCGCAGACAAGGACTTGCAGCATCCCTGGAAGGTTATCTGATCAACAAACAGAGAGAACAGGGGATGATACCCTATGCCCATATTGTGAATGGAAATGAAGCGTCCATACAATTGCAGGAACGATTGGGGCTGAATCTGTCGGAAACCGTGATCTGGTGGCTGTACAGATAAAAAAAGCTTGCTTTTTATGCAGGCTTATGATAAAATCTGAATGTTGTGAAAACGAGATGGTCCTCTGTTACCAATAAGCGTATTAAGAACATCCATTTTATGAAGGAGGCTCATTATGAGTAACATTATCAAAGAGATCGAAGCAGAACAGTTAAAAGAGACCGTTGACCAGTTTGAAGTTGGCGATACCGTTAAGGTATACGGCAAGATCAAAGAGGGTAACCGTGAGAGAATCCAGGTGTTTGAGGGCGTTGTACTGAAGAGACAGGGCGGCAGCAACAGAGAGACTTTCACTGTTAGAAAGACTTCTAACGGAATCGGCGTAGAGAAGACCTGGCCTTTACACTCTCCCAATGTAGAGAAGATCGAAGTTGTAAGAAAGGGTAAAGTAAGACGCGCTAAGCTGAATTACTTAAGAGATCGTGTTGGTAAGAAGGCAAAGGTTAAGGAATTAGTAAAATAATTGTATTGACCGGTGAGGGCAGCTGTTTTAGAACAGCTGCCTTTTATATTTGAAAAAACACCCCGGATATGGTACACTGTGACTTGTAAACTTGGATAGTAAGATAGGGCATAACATTGAGAAATAAAGGACTAAGTTTTTACAAAAAAAAGAAAAAGATCAGTCAGGCACTTTTGCGGGAGATATTCAGCTGGATCTTCGGCATTGCGTTGTCTGTGTTTCTCGCAGGGGTTATAGTGATCTTCCTCGGCAGGTCGGCAAGAGTGGTGGGTATGTCCATGGAACCGACATTGGAGAACGGACAGCAGATCTACATTGACCGTTTTACCTATATCCTGTCGTCCCCCAAGGCAGGAGATGTTGTGGCATTTCTGCCCAATGGCAATGAGAATTCCCATTATTATATTAAGAGAGTCGTGGCAGGACCGGGGGATAAAGTACGGATCGCAGACGGAACACTGTATGTGAACGGTCAGCAGAGTATCTGGGTTACAGAGAGGGTACTGGATGCCGGTATTGCTGAGAATGAGCTGATTCTTGGAAGCGGAGAATATTTCTGCATCGGAGATAATCCGAATAACAGTGAAGACAGCAGATCAGCCAATATCGGTCCGGTGGATGAGGATGATATTGTGGGCAAGGCATGGTTCCACCTAAAATCTTCTACAGAAGGTATGGGATTTATCAAATAAAGGAATGCAGGAATAAAGGAAAGAGGAAACGAATGAGTTATCAATGGTATCCCGGCCATATGACCAAAGCACGTCGTATGATGCAGGAAAATATAAAACTTATCGATCTGGTCATTGAACTGGTAGATGCCAGAATTCCCATCAGCAGCAGAAATCCAGACATTGATGAACTGGGAAAGGGAAAGTCCAGGATCATTTTATTGAACAAATCCGACCTGGCGGATCCTGTCTGGAATAAAAAATGGGTGGAATATTTTGCCGCAAAGGGAATGGGAGTGTTGGAGATCAATTCCCGTACCGGAATGGGAATCAAATCCATTCAGGGACTGGTACAGGAAGTCTGTAAGGAAAAAATCGAGCGTGACAGGAAGCGTGGAATTGTAAATCGTCCGGTCCGTGCAATGGTCGTAGGAATTCCCAATGTAGGAAAATCCACTTTTATTAATTCTTTTGCAGGCAAAGCCTGTGCAAAGACCGGTAATAAGCCAGGCGTGACAAAAGGAAAACAGTGGATCCGGCTGAACAAGGGACTGGAACTTTTGGATACTCCCGGTATCCTGTGGCCGAAGTTTGAGGACCAGCAGGTGGGAATGCGGCTGGCGTTTATCGGATCCATGAATGATGAGATCCTGATCCCTGATGAGTTGGCATGTGATCTTATCGGAGCCATCAAAGAGCTGTATCCGAAAGCACTGCAGGAACGCTACGCAGCAGATCCTGTGGGTAAACCCATAGAAATACTGGAAGCGGTGGCAGAGAGCCGCAAATGTTATTCGAAGGGAGAACAGCTGGACCTGGTAAAGGCATCCGGACTTCTGATCGATGATTTCCGCAGCGGCAAGCTGGGAAGAATGACACTGGAGAGGATAGATTCAGACAATGAATAAAGTAATGAAAGAATTTTTGAACACTGCCATTTACCTGCTCTGTGTTCTGGGAGCGGTATGGCTTGTGATCACCTTCGTGGGACAGCGTACCGAAGTGGAGGGAGCCTCTATGGAGAATACTCTTCACAATGGAGATAACCTGATTGTGGATAAGCTGAGTTATCGTTTTCATGATCCGGAGCGTTTTGATATTATTGTATTTCCGTTTCAGTATCAGGCAAATACATATTATATTAAACGTATCATCGGATTACCCGGAGAGACGGTACAGATCATGGAGGATGGCAGCATTTACATCAACGGCGAGAAAATGGAGGAGTCCTACGGAAGAGAAGTGATTCAGCCGGAGACGATCGGGCGGGCCGCGGAACCGATCGTACTCGGAGAGGACGAGTATTTTGTCATGGGAGATAACAGGAATAATTCCAGTGACAGCCGGACGGATATCGTAGGGAATATCAAGCGGGAAGATATTATCGGAAAAGCATGGCTGAGAATCTGGCCGCTTTCTGATTTCGGAGTGTTGAAGCATCAGTGAATTTAACAGATGATCGGAGAAAAAGATGGAAAGTGCAGCGAAGATCAAAGAAATATTACAGGCAGCGGAGTTAGAGAAGCTGCCTGATTTTATAGCAGCATATCAAGAGGATCCCAGGAACGGCGTACAGAAACTGGTTGCATTAGCACAGAAAAAACTGGACGCATTGGAAAAGGAAAAACAGAGAATAGAGAATCTGAAAAAATATGAGAAGGAATATGCAGGATACACTTATATCTGCGGTATTGACGAAGTGGGCAGAGGACCGCTTGCGGGACCTGTGGTAGCGGGTGCTGTCATTTTACCTAAGGACTGCAATATTCTCTATATTAATGATTCCAAGCAATTATCCGAAAAAAAGAGAGAAGAACTGTATGATGTAATCACAAAGGAAGCAGTAGCCTGGGCGGTAGGGTACGCATCTCCGGAGAGAATCGATGAGATCAATATTTTACAAGCTACTTATGAGGCAATGAGGGAAGCTATCGGTAAATTGTCACCGGCACCGGATCTGCTTTTAAATGATGCGGTTACAATTCCCGGAGTGAATATCCGGCAGGTACCGATCATTAAGGGAGATGCCAAAAGTATTTCCATCGGGGCAGCCAGTATTGTGGCAAAGGTGACCAGAGACCGGCTGATGGAACAGTATGCGGATGTGTTCCCGAAGTACGACTTTGCTTCCAATAAGGGGTATGGCAGTGCAGCGCATATTGCCGCTTTGAAGCAATATGGCCCCACACCGATTCACAGACACAGTTTTATCAAAAACTTCGGATTTTAGAAGAAAATCTCAGGGGAGAGCAGAACATACGATGAAACTGACAGGATGGTTTTCGCAGGACAAAATCACGGATAACAGCAAAGTGCAGACGACGGATACCCAAAATGCGGAACAGGTGAGTCGGCAGATCCGGACATTGGTTCCGGGACAGACGATTCGAGGGGAGGTAGTCTCCAGAGAAGGGAATAATGCGCAGATCCGTCTGCTTCAGGATGTTCTGATCGATGCCAGGGTGGATGCGGATATTCGTCTGGATTTAGGACAGAATATTACATTTCAGGTCAAAAATAACGGACAGGTACTGAGCTTAAGTCCGTTATTTACAAATATGGCAACGGAGGGAACCGTGCTGAAAGCATTGGAAATGGCATCGCTGCCGACCAATGAGAGTACAGTGGCCATGACGAAACAGTTAATGGATGCAGGTTTCCCTATTGATAAAAATACTTTGCAGCAGATCTGGCATGAGAGCAATGTGTTTCCGGAAGCGGCAATCGAAGATATCGTGAACCTGCACCGGCTGGAACTTCCGGTTACGGAGGAAAATCTGACGCAGATGGCATCTTATCGTAATCTGACACATCAGCTGACGGAGGGAATCACAGCTGTGGCGGAGAGCCTGAATAGTACATTGCAGGGACTGACAACAAACGGTGAGATAGAACAGGCAGCTACGATCTACGGTCATATTCTGGAGTTGTTGATTCCCGGAGAAGAGAATCCGGAAGCACAGCGGGCAACCGTACAATTCCCCGATCCGGAGCAGACAGAGACGGTATTGCAGCCTGGGGAGCCCATGTCACAGACAAAGGAGGCAATAGCGCATACGGATACTGCTGTTACGAAGGGAACGCCGGAAGCATCAAAAACTATGCTTCCTACACAGGAAATGATCGTGGAAGGAACGAAACCGGAAGATGCCGCAGAAGTGGTGTTAAAGCTTTTAAAACAGGGAATGGCGACCAAGGACACTGCTTTACTGCGCAGTGTTTTACAGAATTTCAAAATAGCGGGATTGCCGGGCGAATTGTTGCAGGATGCATGGAGTATCCGACCGGAGGATGTGGAATCTTCGGAGAAGGTGGAAGAACTTTATCAGAAACTTGGAAAACAGTTAAAGAGTCTGGCGGGTCTTCTGGAAGAAAACGGACAAAGCAGTTCCAACGCTTTTCAGGCGGTGACAAATTTAAGCCGGAATGTGGACTTTTTACAGCAGATCAACCAGACGTATGCCTATATCCAGCTCCCGCTTCATTTGCGGCAGGGGGAACATAAGACAGGAGAACTGTTTGTATATACGAATAAGAAAAACCTCGCCGGGAGAGACGGACGGGTCAGCGCACTGCTTCATCTGGATATGGAACATTTGGGCCCGCTGGATGTCTATGTGGCGTTACAGGATACCAAAGTCAGCACGAAATTCTATGTTCAGAATGATACGATTCTGGATTACCTGGAAGCCAATATGGAGGTACTGACACAGAGACTGAAACAGCGGGGATATGATTGCAATTGTGAGACTACCCTGCGGACAGAACTTCAGCAGACAGCACAGGCAATGGCACCCATTCTTAAGGCGGGAGGCAGCGTTCCAGTGGCACAATATGCATTTGATGTAAGGACATAGCATGGCGAATGGATAGGGTAAGCGAAACCGGAGAGGGAACAGAATGGATGATGAGAAAAAGAAAGTAAAACAGGCGATCGCCCTGGAATACGATCCTTCCGATGAGGCACCGCGGGTGGTAGCCAGCGGAAAAGGAATTCTGGCAGATAAGATTATCGAAAAGGCCAGGGAGAGCAGCGTGCCGATCCATCGGGATGACAAGCTGGCAGATACTTTGTCCAGGCTGGATATCGGAGAGATGATCCCACCGGAACTCTATGAAGTGGTAGCGGAAATTCTGGTATTTGTAGATGCGGTAGATCATCGTATGGTAAAAGAGAATGTAGCAGATGGGGGAAAACATAAGAATTGAATAACAGGCAGACGGGGAATGCTTATGAGCAGATGGCAGCAGAATATCTGCAAAAAAAAGGAATGATAATCCTGGATAGAAATTTCCGCAGGGGGAGAAACGGAGAAATTGATATTGTAGGCAGAGACGGAAAATATCTTGTATTTGTCGAAGTGAAATATCGATCCGGAACCGCCAAAGGAAATGCGGCAGAAGCTGTGACAATATCAAAACAGCGAAAAATATGCAGTGTAGCGGATTATTACCGTTGTCTGCATAACTATAACGATAATACATGGGTGCGCTATGATGTGGTGGCAATTCAGGGAGAGAAGATTCAGTGGATCCCTAATGCTTTTCCACATTATTATCGCACAAGAGGTTAGAGATATGTATCAACTGATCAGAAGTAAGCACGGCGATAAAAACAGCATACAACAGAGACAGGCAGGAGAACTGGAGTATCTGGTGTTCCCGAAGCTGGAAGAGACCGGAGTGGTGAAACATTTGTTTACCACCAGAACAGGTGGTGTAAGTAGCGGAATTTATGCGACCATGAATCTCAGCTTTTCCAGAGGGGATGATCCTTTGAATGTTATGGAGAATTACAGACGGATCGGGGAAGTACTCGAAACGGACCCGGAGCATATGGTGGCATCCAGACAGACCCATACTACCAATATACACGCGGTAACGGATAAGGATTGCGGCAATGGAATCGGCAGAGCTTCCTCTTATGAGGATATTGACGGACTGGTAACGGATGTTCCGGGGATTGCACTGGTGACTTATTATGCAGATTGTGTCCCTCTGTATTTTGTGGATCCGGTACACAGAGCAATAGGTCTGGCACATTCCGGATGGAGAGGAACGGTTGCGGGAATGGCTGCCTGTATGGTACTGTATATGCAGGAGCATTTTCATAGCAGACCGGAGGAGCTGGTGACGGCAATCGGTCCATCCATCTGTGCTGACTGTTATGAGATCGGTGAAGACGTAGCGGAACAATTTCGGGGACATTTTCCGGAAAAAGTTCTGCAAAAGGGAAAGACACCCGGAAAATATCAATTGGATCTGTGGCAGGCCAATCGGAGCATTTTATTAAATGCAGGGGTACTTCCGGAACATATTGCTGTAACGGATGTATGTACCTGCCATAACCCGGAGTACCTTTTTTCACACCGTGCAAGTCACGGACAAAGAGGGAATCTTGCAGCTTTTTTAATGCTGAAAAATAATTGTCAATAACATTTTAGGTGGGAGTAGCGTGCAGACGCAGAAATGAGGAAAGTATGGCAAACATTTTAGTGTGTGATGATGACAAAGAGATCGTGGATGCGATTGAAATCTATCTGAGTCAGGATGGTTACAAAATATATAAAGCATATGATGGAGAGCAGGCGATACAGATTTTGGATAAGGAAGAAATTCATCTGCTGATCATGGATATTATGATGCCGAAGCTGGATGGCATACGTGCAACACTGAAGATCCGTGAGTACAGCAGTATTCCCATTATCATTCTGTCGGCGAAATCCGAAGATACGGATAAGATTCTGGGTCTGAACATCGGGGCGGATGATTATATCTGCAAGCCGTTTAATCCGTTAGAACTCGTGGCCAGGGTGAAATCGAACCTGCGCAGATATACTTCCCTGGGAAGTCTCACCGGAGAGAATAAGGCAATCTATCAGGTGGGAGGACTGGTGTTGAATGACGACACCAAACAGGTAACGGTGGATGACGAACCGGTCAAGATGACACCCATCGAGTACAATATTTTATTGCTTCTGATGAAGAATCAGGGGCGCGTATTTTCCATTAATCAGATCTATGAGAGCATATGGAACGAGGATGCCATAGGGGCAGACAATACCGTTGCGGTGCATATCCGGCACATTCGCGAGAAAATAGAAATCAACCCCAAGGAACCAAGATACTTAAAAGTAGTATGGGGAGTCGGTTACAAGATTGATAAGGAGCAGGCATGAGAAAACCAACGTTAAAGCGGCTGGCACTGGGATTGGTACAGCAGACGGCCGCATTGTTGCTGATGGTTGCCATTGCTGCGATCCTGTTTAATTCTTACCTGGCAGTGGATACGGCAGACGGAGCCAAAGTATATGAATTATCACCATTGGATGCGGAGACTGAATTTGAGGACTCTGTGATTTTCCATGATCTGTTTCAAAGCTCAGTATCGGACATTATACAGCTTATGGTGATTAAGGGACAGATGGAAACAAATGGTTCGTTTGATCCCTACAAATATATTGACATTACGGAATTTGTCTCCGGTAAAACCGGCAGTGCAGACTGCCCGGTGACTGCGGTGTACGAATTGGAGGATCTGATCAAATGGGGAAAATACGGCGTGGAATATACGGATCGTATTATGAGCATGTCGGATTTTGTGAATTACTTTGGATCGGTGAATCAGAATTCTAATTTCAGACTGGACGCAGACGGGCAGCTGGTATTCTCTGTGGAAGGCACACAGACAGAAGAACAGCAGCAGGCGGTAACACAGGCAATCGAAGCAATTCCGGAGAGCCAGCGGACAGAACGGCTGGAAGATCTGGCATTTACGTATATCGTCAAAGAGAGTGTCACGGATATCAGAGTGTCCAGGGAAGATGACGGAACATTGACGGTCTATTTTCCTATGCTCGTATGCAGATATGCCACGGTGGATGGGGAAAAACAACTGACCGCCTGTGCCAATAACTGGGTGGAGTACACTGCTTTACAAAATAATCTGGCACTGGCAATCCATACATTGTCCGCAAATTACGAACAGTATCAGAACTGTAATGATCTGTATCAGGAGAATGCGAGCAACCTGAAGTATGCGGTGCGCCTGATGTCAAAGGATGGCATTACGAGGACTTATACAAATGTCTCGGAGATTGCGGACAGTTCCGATAACGAGATGACGGATTATTTCTCCGAATACAGAAGGTATCTTATTTACTATCCGGACAGCCTGGAATTTACCGGCAATACCGGAATGACGGAGAGACAGATCTACCAGTATCTCAAGGATTATGATTATGCGCATCCGGATATGACACATATATGGATCGCAGTGGATACGAACTATCCGGTACAGGGAGATGCATTTTACAATGCCAATGTAGTGTTCCAGAGAATTGTTCCGAATATCTGGTATCTGATCGGCGGGGGTATTCTGCTGGTGGTGTTATGGCTGTTGATCGGTATTTATCTGACGGTGACAGCAGGAGTGGCTTTTGACGAGGAAGACGAACCGGTATTGTATCTGAACGGAATAGATCATGTCTGGATCGAATGCATGGCGCTGGCTTTGCTGGCATGTGTTTATGCCGGAAAAGTGGGATACGGTTATCTGATGGATACGGCCAATAAGGTATATCTGAGTCATTCGGAAATACAGGGCCGGGAAATTACCCGTCTGGCGGCCTATGGTGTGTTCGCAGTGTACGGGTTCTCGGTTAGTGCCGGAATCAACGTATTCTGGTATAGTCTGATCCGCAGAATCAAATCTCATAATATGTGGAGTGACAGTTTTCTGCACTGGCTGGTCAGCAGCTTTGGCAAGGCGGTACATTTTGTGTCATCCCACAGGAACTCTGCGGTCAGTTCCCTGATTCCGTATAATCTGTTTCTGTTGGCAAATCTTGCTGGAATATTAGCGGCGTATCTGCTTCGCGGCAAGGGAGTATGGTGGCTTCTTCCTACATTTGCGGCCGTTATTCTGGATGGCATTGTGGGAGTGCTCAAATTCAAGCAGAAGGCGGAACAGATTGACATTGTGGAGGGAATCCGCAGGATCCGTGACGGAGAAGTGGATTACAAACTGGATGTGGAGGCGCTTCACGGAGATAACCGCGAGATGGCGGATGCCGTAAATAACATCGGCGAAGGTATCCGCAAGGCGGTAAGTACCAGCATGAAGGATGAACAGATGAAATCGGATCTGATCACCAATGTCTCCCATGACATCAAGACACCTCTGACTTCCATTATCAACTATGTGGATCTGTTGAAGAGATTAAAAATTACAGAAGAACCGGCCAAGAGTTATATTGCGGTGCTTGACAGTAAGTCTCAGAGACTGAAGCAGCTTACAGATGATCTGGTGGAGGCTTCTAAAATATCTTCCGGCAATATCGTACTGAACCTGGAACCGTTGAATCTTACAGAATTGCTGAATCAGGCAGTAGGAGAATTCTCGGATCGGCTGGAAGAGAAAAAGCTGCAGATCATATTTGACGGAAGTGATGTAGTGGGGATGATATATGCTGACAGCCGCAGAATGTGGAGAATTATAGAAAATTTATTCCAAAATATCTGCAAATACGCATTGGAAGGAACCAGAGTTTATCTGGAGATGAAGGTTGAAGGTGGGAGAGTAACCGCTTCCCTTAAAAATATTTCCGACAGACCAATGAATCTGAAGGGAGAAGAGCTTTCGGAACGTTTTATCCGTGGAGATGCCTCCAGAACAACGGAAGGAAGCGGACTGGGACTGTACATTGCAAAAAATCTTACCCAGGCCCAGCATGGTGAATTTCAGATTCAGCTGGACGGAGATCTGTTTAAAATCATTCTGGATTTCCCGGAGTATGAGAGACCGTCGCAGGAGGGAGGAGACAGCGGTTCCGGCTGAAACTATAGAAGAAGCATAATAAAAACGCAGGAGCCATTACAGGCTTCTGCGTTTTATGTTTGCTGGTTAAAAATGAAATTCATTCATATCTTTTCGGCTGTTGTATGCCTCTACAATACCATGAATCTTGTCTGTAGTGGCCATGACGTTAGACAAAGAAGCGTCATGGTTCATAAAGTCGATCAGGGAAGCAATAAATTTGCTCATATCGGCTTCTACGAAATAAGGTCTGGTGTAGATTTCGGGGGGCAGATAAGTGAGATTTGTAGTAATGACCTTATCGAAGTCCCCATGCTCATAAGCAGCATCGAAGTTCTTCAGCCCATCGGTGAACAGGCCGAAAGTACAACAGATATAAACTCTTCGTGCATTCATGGCTTTTAACTGTCTGGCGGTATCCAGCATGCTTCCTCCCGAAGAAATCATATCGTCGATGATAATGATATCTTTGCCGTCAATGTTGTCACCTAAGAATTCATGAGCCACAATAGGATTTTTGCCATTGACAATGGTGGAGTAGTCACGTCTCTTATAGAACATACCCGTATCTACACCGAGGACGCTGGCAAAATAGATGGCACGGTCCAAAGCACCCTCGTCCGGGCTGATTACTAACAGATGGTCTTTGTCCACGATCAGATCATCCTCGGAATTTAACAGTGATTTAATGAACTGATAAGGGGTAGTAAAGTTATCAAAGCCGTTCAGAGGTGTGGAATTCTGAACCCGGGGATCGTGAGCATCAAAGGTAATAAAGTTATCGATTCCCATATCTCTTAATTCTTCCAGTGCATAGGCACAGTCCAGGGATTCCCGGCCGCTGCGGCGATGTTGTCTGCCCTCGTAGAGGAAAGGCATGATCACATTGATACGTCTTGCTTTTCCGTTGCATGCGGCAATGACACGCTTCAGATCCTGGTAATGATCATCGGGAGACATATGGTTGGTATAGCCGTTCATGTTGTAAGTAATACTATGATTGCATACATCCGTTAAAATAAACAGATCCCTGCCACGGATAGTCTCACCGATCTGCGCCTTTGCTTCACCGCTACCGAAGCGGGGTACATCCACGTCTACCAGATAATTGCTCTCGATATAGCCGTGAAAGGCAGGATCGTTTTTCACTTTGTCATTGTGGATACTTTTGCGGAATTCTACCATGTAGTCGTTGATGCGTCGCCCCATTTTCTCTGCGGACGGCAGAGCGATGATCTTCAAAGGAGCCACAGGCATGGCATTTTCCAGTTCGTGTAAATTAGGCATGATGTCCCTCCTGGACGAGATAGTTATGATGTCGGGGGCAAAAGCCCCCGACTTTGATGCCTACGGATTGTTTCGTGCTACGCACTCTCACAATCCTACCCGCTATTCGCATATCGTGGGATTATCATCCCACTTTTATGCTCATATCGGGGCGGGTCATAAGGTCTTTCACCCACTCATGAGCAAGCTCATGTGGGCTTAGACCTTTTGCCCCTGGCATCATAGTTATTATAATATTGTAGAAATATGTCAAAGCGACAATTATTTTATATCATTATGCTAGTGACACGTCAAGGAATTTCTTGTACAATGGGATAGAAGAAAGTTAGTCAGGTGAATTAAATGAAGAAAAAAGAACATATTGTAAAAACAATAAAACCGGGCAGTATTGCAGAGGAACTGGAGATCACTCCCGGAGATAAAGTACTTGCCATAGATAACACGGAAATCGAGGATATTTTTGATTATCAGTTTCTCACCCAGGATACGTATATTGAAATGCTGGTGGAAAAAGCGGACGGAGAGCAGTGGCTCTTAGAGATCGACAAGGAATTCGACGAGGATCTTGGCATTGAATTTGAAAACGGTCTGATGGACGAATACCGACATTGTCATAATAAATGTATTTTCTGCTTTATCGATCAGATGCCGAAGGGCATGCGGGATACCCTGTATTTTAAGGATGACGATTCCCGTCTGTCTTTTTTGCAAGGAAATTATGTGACACTGACAAATATGTCAGACCATGATATCGACAGAATCTGCAGATATCATCTGTCGCCCATCAATATTTCCTTCCAGACCATGAACCCGGATCTGCGCTGTAAGATGCTGAATAACCGTTTCGCCGGGGAGGCACTGAAAAAGGTGGATATCCTGAATGAAGCCGGAATCCGGATGAACGGACAGATCGTACTCTGCAAAGGGGTAAATGATGGGAAAGAGCTGGAATTCAGTATTCAGAAGCTGATGGAGTACCTTCCGAATGTGGAGAGTGTCTCTGTGGTGCCGGTAGGGCTGTCTAAATACCGTGACGGGCTGTATCCGTTAGAACCTTTTAACGCGCAGGATGCAGGAGAAGTCATAGATCTGATCGAGAAATATCAGAAGATCTGTATGGAAAAGTATGGAACACATTTTATCCAGGCCAGTGATGAGTGGTATATTCTGGCGGGAAGAGAAGTGCCAGAAGAGGAACGCTATGATGGTTATCTCCAGCTGGAAAACGGTGTAGGTATGATACGACTGCTATTAGATGAATTCCACGACGGACTTGAGAGGAGAATTGCAGAAAAACAGTCAGGTGCAGGTCTTCCATGGGAAGGCACCAGAGAAATCTCCCTGGCAACGGGAAAGCTTGCATTTCCTTATTTAAAGAGAATGTCAGAAGAGGTGATGCAGGAATATCCGGGACTGCAGATTCATGTATATGAGATCGTAAATGAATTTTTCGGAGAGATGATCACTGTGTCCGGACTTTTGACCGGCGGGGATATTGAAAAACAGTTAAAGGGAAAAAAACTGGGAGATACCTTATATCTGCCCAGAAATGTACTGCGTAGTGGAGCGGATCTGTTCCTGGATGATGTAACGGTGCCTGAACTGGAAAAGTCTTTACAAGTGCCCGTGAATATTGTAAAATCAAGCGGATATGATCTTGTGGATGCGTTGCTTGGAATCAGTGATTCCGGGCAGGAATAAGAAGCAGGAGCAGAAATGGAGGAAATTATGGCAAAGAGAAAATCCAAGCCCATCGTTGCGGTGGTGGGACGCCCGAATGTAGGTAAATCCACCCTGTTCAATGCACTGGCTGGCGAAAATATATCAATTGTAAAAGATACGCCCGGTATTACCAGAGACCGTATTTATGCGGATATCCATTGGCTGGATATGACATTTACCCTGATCGACACCGGCGGTATCGAACCAGACAGCAAGGATGTGATCCTATCCCAGATGCGTGAACAGGCAGAGATCGCCATGGAGACGGCGGATGTGATCATTTTCCTGGTGGATGTAAAGCAGGGACTGGTGGACGCTGATTCTAAGGTGGCGGACATGTTGCGCCGCTCCCATAAGCCGGTGGTACTGGTAGTCAACAAAGTAGACAGTTTCCAGAAGTATATGGCGGATGTTTACGAATTCTATAATCTGGGTATCGGTGATCCCCATCCGATCTCTGCGGTGAACCGCTTGGGAATCGGTGACATGTTAGAAGCTGTCACGGAATATTTTGATAAGGAGCAGGCGGAGGAAGAAGAGGATGACCGCACCCGTGTGGCTATCGTTGGTAAACCTAACGTAGGGAAGTCTTCCCTGATCAATAAGCTGCTGGGTGAGAATCGACTGATCGTATCCGATATCGCAGGTACTACCAGAGACGCGGTGGACACTGAGATCACTTATAACGGCAAGGAATATGTCTTCATTGATACTGCGGGACTCCGACGTAAGAATAAGATCAAGGAAGAACTGGAGCGTTACATGATCGTCCGTACTGTCAGTGCCGTGGAGCGTGCGGAGGTCGTGGTACTGATGATCGATGCGGAAGAAGGCGTTACGGAGCAGGATGCGAAGATCGCCGGAATTGCCCATGAGAGAGGCAAGGCTACGATCATCGTTGTGAATAAGTGGGATGCTATCGAAAAAGACGACAAGACTATTTACAAATTTACGGAAAAGGTGCGCAATACTTTGTCCTTCATGCCGTATGCGGAGCTTCTGTTCGTCTCTGCGAAGACGGGTCAGAGACTGCCCAAGCTGTTCGAGACCATCGATATCGTCAGCGAGAACCACGCCATGCGTGTGGCTACCGGTGTGCTGAATGAGATCATGGCAGAGGCTGTGGCAATGCAGCAGCCCCCTTCTGATAAGGGTAAGAGACTTCGTCTGTACTACATTACCCAGGTAGCGGTAAAACCCCCTACTTTTGTTATTTTCGTAAATGATAAGGAACTGATGCATTTCTCCTATACCAGATATATTGAGAATCAGATCCGGGAGACCTTTGGTTTTAAGGGTACTCCCCTCCGGTTTATCATCAGAGAACGAAAGGAAAAAGATCAATAATGGAACGTGTTATCTGTTTATTCATCGGCTATGTATTCGGACTGTTTCAGACTGCATATTTTTATGGCAAGACAAAGGGAATCGATATCCGTAAGTACGGAAGCGGCAATGCCGGTACCACCAATGCCTTAAGAGTACTGGGAACGAAGGCGGGACTGATCGTGTTTGCGGGAGACTGTTTAAAATGTATCATCGCCGTATGCATCACCAGAGCCTTATTCAGTACCGGACATCCGGAGAATATTTATCTGCTGTGCCTGTATACCGGCGCAGGATCCATCATCGGACACAACTTTCCGTTTTATATGGGATTTAAGGGCGGAAAGGGTATTGCTGCCACCGCAGGACTGATCCTGTCTTTTCACCCCTATTTTATCGTAATGGGTGTGGTACTGTTTTTCGGCGCATTTCTGACCACACATTATGTGTCGCTGGGATCACTGCTGGTATATGCCGGATTTATGATCCAGATGGTAGTCTGCGGACAGATGGGACTGTTCGGTGCCATGCCACAGTCACAACTGTATGAAATGTATGCAATTACTGCATTTCTCACGGTTATGGCATATTGGAAGCACAGACAGAATATTGTCCGCCTGATCCACGGGAATGAGAGGAAGACCTATCTGTTCAAGAAAAAGGCTGCAGAAGAGCAGACGGAAATATCCGGGGAGGATAAATAAGCTATGGCAAAAGTATGTATATTGGGTGGCGGAAGCTGGGGTATCGGCCTGTCAGTGGTATTACATAAGAACGGACATGAAGTGACGGTATGGTCTGCGGTTCCCGCAGAGATTCAGATGCTTCAGGAGAAGCATGAGCACAAGATGCTGCCGGGAGTAAAGCTTTCGGAGGATATGATCTTTACTACAGATGATAAATCTGCGATTGAGGGTAAGGACCTGTTAGTTATGGCAGTGGCAAGCTCCTACACCAGAAGCACGGCACACCGCATCAGCCCGTTGGTGGCGAAGGGACAGAGGATCGTCAGCGTCTCCAAAGGAATCGAGGAGCATACCCTGATGACCCAGGCACAGATCATCGAAGATGAGATCCCCCAGGCACAGGTAGCGGTACTGTCCGGGCCTACCCATGCGGAGGAAGTCAGCCGTGGTATCCCCACGACGATCGTAGCGGGTTCTAAGAGTAAAAGCTGTGCGGAATATGTGCAGAATCTGTTCATGAACGAGGTGTTCCGTGTCTATACCAGCCCGGATGTATTGGGCATTGAACTGGGCGGTGCCTTGAAAAACGTAGTAGCGCTGGCTGCCGGTATTGCCGACGGACTGGGCTACGGAGACAATACGAAGGCAGCACTGATCACCAGAGGCATTACCGAGATCGCCAGACTTGGTACTGCCATGGGTGGTAATTTCGAGACCTTCTGCGGTCTGACCGGTATCGGAGATCTGATCGTGACCTGCGCCAGCATGCATTCCCGTAACCGTCGTGCCGGTATCCTGATCGGGCAGGGCAAGACCTACGAGGAAGCCATGAAGGAAGTACAGATGGTGGTAGAGGGAGTGTATTCCGCTAAAGCGGCCATGGAACTGTCGAAAAAATATGATGTTCAGCTGCCTATTATTGAGCAGGTAAATGAAGTGCTCTTTGATGGTAAGCCCGCGGATCAGGCGGTAAAAGAATTGATGCTTCGTGACAAGAAGCTGGAAGTATCCCACCTGCCCTGGCCGGAAGAATGAATCGCGAGAATAGATCGTATTTTTGGTGTTGACAGAAAAACGGAAACTGGCTATAATAGGCTCATGTTCAGTGTAAACATATTATAAGAAGAATGCAATGAAGGGAAGAAGTACTGTTCCCCCACTTCTGACAGAGAGCAGCCGGCAGGTGAGAGGCGCACAGAAGCAGAGCAGGAATACATCCCGGAGCAGCCGGTGGAAAGAGAAGGATCAGAAGATTTTATAAGAGGATCCCGAACGAGTAGATCAGGACGGCAGGCACCGATATCGGCCGAAGTATTGATAGATACTTACTGAGCTGTCAGATGTGAGTCTGGCGGGAACATTAGGTGGTAACACGAGTGATCAAGCTCGTCCTTTTGAAAAAAGGGGCGGGCTTTTTTAGTGCCTTTTGAGCCGAATCCCCTAAAATGTAAAAAAGGCATACAGGGTAAAAAGAGCACAAAAAGGAGAAGAGAAAATGACAGTATTTGATGAATTAAAAGCAAGAGGACTATTGGCACAGCTGACAGATGAAGAGGAGATCAAGGAACTGATCAATAACGGAAAGGCTACCTTCTACATCGGTTTTGATCCTACCGCAGACAGCCTTCATGTAGGACATTTCATGGCACTGTGCCTGATGAAGAGAATGCAGATGGCAGGTAACAAGCCGATCGCTCTGATCGGCGGTGGTACCGCAATGATCGGTGATCCTTCCGGCAGAAGTGACATGCGTACCATGATGACCAAGGAGACCATTCAGCATAACGTAGACTGCTTCAAGAAGCAGATGAGCCGTTTTATTGATTTCAGCGACGGTAAGGCACTGATGGTCAATAATGCGGACTGGCTGCTGAATCTGAACTATGTGGAACTGTTAAGAGATGTGGGAGCACACTTCAGTGTTAACCGTATGCTGACCGCAGAGTGCTACAAGCAGAGAATGGAGAAGGGCTTAAGCTTTTTAGAGTTCAACTACATGATCATGCAGAGCTTTGACTTCCTGACCTTATACCAGAAATACGGCTGCAACATGCAGTTCGGTGGTGATGATCAGTGGAGCAACATGTTAGGAGGCACCGAGCTGATCCGCAGAAAGCTGGGTAAGGATGCTTATGCCATGACCATCACCCTGCTGTTAAATTCCGAGGGTAAGAAGATGGGTAAGACCCAGAAGGGTGCCGTATGGCTGGATCCCAACAAGACTACACCTTTCGAGTTCTACCAGTACTGGAGAAATGTATCGGACGCTGATGTCCTGAAGTGCCTGCGCATGCTGACCTTCCTGCCTCTGGAGCAGATCGATGAGATGGACAAATGGGAAGGAAGCCAGTTAAATCAGGCGAAGGAAATTCTGGCATACGAGCTGACCAATCTGGTACATGGCGAGGAAGAGGCTAAGAAGGCACAGGAGAGTGCAAGAGCACTGTTTACCGGCGGCAACGCCGCAGAAATGCCTACCAGTGAGCTGACAGAGGCAGACTTTACCGATGGTAAGATTGATATTCTCGGTGTTCTGGTGAAATCCGGACTGTCCGCATCCCGCAACGAAGCAAGACGTGCCGTAGAACAGGGCGGTGTTGTCGTAGCGGATGAAAAGGTTACAGATGTGAAGACCGCTTACGATCCCGAGCAGTTTGACGGAGAGGGTCTGGTAGTCCGCAGAGGTAAGAAGAACTTCAAGAGAGTCGTTATGAAGTAAAAGATTAAAAATTCAAGGATGGGGTCTTTCACGAAAAACAGTGAAGGATCCTATTTTTATTGTGATTTTTCTTGCATTTACAGGTGCGGTATGGTTTAATATGATTAGTATGTTAAAAAAATATCAAAAGGCGGTAATGTGATATGAGCAGCATGAGAGGGATCGATACTCCGGTAAGACAGCGGAGAAGAAGGGTATTTAAGGAAGTGGCTAATCTGGCTTACAATTCCACGAATCTGAAAGATGATATGGAGGCGCTGCCTTATAAGATCGTAGACTATGAAGAGTCGGAGTTCTGGGAGAGCGTTTATCGTGACAGAGCGATCATTCGTGAGCGCATCCGTCTGGCCATGGGTATGAGCTTACGTCCGGAGAATCGTGAGCATCCCGGTCATCTGACCCAGGGGTTGGAAGAGAGTAATATTGATGAAAAATATTATGAGCCACCTCTGATGCAGGTCATTCCTTCGGCGTGTAATGCCTGCCCGGAGAACCGTTATGAAGTGACCAGCTCATGCATGGGATGCCTGGCACATCCCTGCCAGAGTGTCTGTCCCAAGGGCGCGATCTCTATGAAAAATGGCAAGTCTGTTATTGATCAGGAGAAATGCATCAAGTGCGGAAAGTGTCGTGAAATCTGCCCTTATGATGCAATTTGTCACAAAGAGCGTCCCTGTAAGGCTGCCTGCGGTATTGGAGCCATCACATCTGATCATTTGGGAAGAGCCGTGATCGACAATGAAAAATGTGTATCCTGTGGTCAGTGTATGGTAAGCTGTCCCTTCGGCGCGATTGCGGACAAGTCCCAGATCTTCCAGCTGATCCGTGCCATGCAGTCCGGACGGAAGATCATAGCCCAGGTAGCACCGGCATTTGCCGGACAGTTCGGTCCGAAGGTGACACCGGAGATGTTCAAGACAGCTTTGAAAGAACTGGGTTTTGCGGATGTCTATGAGACAGCGTTGGGCGCTGACATGGGATGTATGGCGGAAGCGGAACATTATGTGAAGGAGGTTGCTACCGGTAAGCAGCAGTTTGCTCTGACTTCCTGTTGCCCTTCCTGGTCTGTGATGGCGAAGAATCTGTTCCCTGAGACCATTGATAAGATCAGTAATGAATTAACCCCTATGGTTGCAACGGCCCGTCTGATCAAACAGGAACATCCGGATGCATCCGTAGTATTCATTGGCCCTTGCGCTTCCAAGAAGCTGGAAGCCAGCAGACGTACCGTCCGCTCTGATGTGGATTTTGTTATCACTTTCGAGGAATTGACCGGTATGTTCGAAGCTAAGGGAATCCTGCTGGATGAGATCAAAGCAATGGATGAGATGAAGGATGCTACCGCTGCCGGCAGAGGTTATGGTGTGGCAGGCGGAGTGGCCAATGCCATTAAAGATTGTATCGAAAAGTATTATCCTGGAACACCGGTGAACATTCAGCATGCGGAAAGTCTGGCAGAATGTAAGAAAGCCCTGCTCCTTGCCAAGGCAGGTAAGATGAATGGGTGCCTGATCGAGGGTATGGCCTGTCCCGGAGGATGCATCGCCGGAGCCGGCACCAACATTGCTATCCCTGTAGCGGCCAAAGCCGTGGACAAGTTCAAGAACGAGGCAGAGAAGAAAGTACCTGATGAAAGTGTGGATCAGGAAATGGTGGAACTGGAAAAAGAATAAACATAGGACAGACATTTTGTCGGGAAAGGGAATCATCACAGAAGCGTGATGGTTCCTTTTTGCTGTATGTAAATTAGCTATTGTTATTTTAACAAAGATACTATAAAATATCGTGGAGAACTTTTGGGAGAAACAGATTATGAACATTCAGGACGGTATTATTTTTTTCATGGAAATCTTAGGAACCATCGCTTTTGCCGCGTCAGGTGCCATGGTGGGGATCCGAAAACAAATGGATATTTTCGGGATCTGCGTGTTGGGTGTGGTGACGGCAGTGGGAGGAGGTATGACCAGGGATGTGATCCTGGGGAAATTGCCTTCGGCTCTGGAAAAGCCTGTGTATGTCGTGGTATCAGTGATTACGTCACTGGCGATTTTTGTACTGCTGTATATCAAACATGATCTTCTGAGTGGCAGACTGGGAACTTTTTATGACAAGGCTATGCTGATCATGGATTCTGTAGGCCTGGGAATCTTTACATCCATGGGTGTGATGTCGGGAATTGATAATGGATATCCTGATAATTCCTTCCTGCTGGTGTTTATAGGAATGCTTACCGGTGTAGGCGGCGGTCTGATGCGTGACATGATGGCAGGGGAGGAACCCTACATCTTCGTGAAACATATTTATGCCTGTGCATCCCTCGTGGGAGCACTGGGCTGTGTGTGGATCTACAGAGTGTGGGGAAGACTGACGGCGGTATTTATCGGAGCTTTCATTGTCATGGCGATCCGTTTCCTGGCTGCACATTACAGATGGAATCTTCCCCATCCGAAATCAACGTCTTAACTGTTGCAGTTTTTGAAAAAAGGCGGTAGAATAAGAAAGTGGTCTGCCCGGGAGATGGTAGACAGGAATATATAAGCAGGAAAATGTATGCCGGAAGACCGTAGCCCGGATATGCACAGATTCCCTGCGGAAATGAGGAGAAAATGACAAAGATCAGAACAAGATACGCACCCAGCCCTACCGGTAAAATGCATGTAGGTAATCTGCGGTCCGCATTATATGAATTTTTGATTGCAAAGCATGCCGGTGGAGATTTCATGCTCCGTATCGAAGATACCGACCAGGAGCGCTATGTGGAAGGAGCTACCGAGATCATCTACCGTACCCTGGAGAAGACCGGACTGGTACATGATGAGGGGCCCGATAAGGACGGCGGCTACGGCCCTTACGTACAGAGTGAGCGTATGAAGACCGGTATCTATATGAAATATGCCAAGGAGCTGATCGACAAGGGCGAGGCATATTATTGCTTCTGTGATAAGGAGAGACTGGCTTCCCTGAAGACCGAGGTGGTGGACGGCAAGGAGATCACTGTATATGACAAGCACTGCCTGTCTCTGTCCAAGGAAGAGATCGAGGCAAATCTTGCTGCAGGCAAGCCTTTTGTCATCCGTCAGAATAATCCAAAGGAAGGAACTACAACATTCCATGATGAGTTATACGGAGATATTACCGTAGATAATTCCCAACTGGATGATATGATCCTGATCAAATCCGACGGCTATCCAACTTACAATTTTGCTAACGTGGTAGATGACCATACCATGAATATCACTCATGTAGTACGAGGCAACGAATATCTGTCCTCCTCCCCGAAGTATGTACGTCTGTACGAAGCTTTCGGCTGGCAGGTACCCGTATATATTCATCTGCCGCTGATTACCGATGAGAACCATAAAAAGCTGTCTAAGAGAAGCGGACATGCTTCCTTCGAGGATCTGATCGATCAGGGATTCATTACAGAGGCAATTGTCAACTATGTGGCACTGCTGGGATGGAGCCCGGAGGATAATCGCGAGATCTTTTCTCTGGACGAACTGATCAAGGAGTTCGACTATCATCGTATCAGTAAGTCTCCCGCAGTCTTCGATATTGTAAAGCTGCGTTGGATGAACGGCGAGTACCTGAAAGCTATGGACTTCGATAAATTCTACGAGATGGCAGAACCTTATCTGAAGAAAGCGATCAGTAAGCCCTTAGATCTTAAGAAGATCGCAGCCATGGTAAAGACCCGGATTGAAGTATTCCCGGATATCGCCGGATTGGTAGATTTCTTCGAGGAACTTCCGGAGTATGATGTGGCAATGTACACACACAAGAAGATGAAGACTACCGCAGAGAGTTCTCTGGAGGTATTAAAAGACCTGCTTCCGATCCTGGAGGCACAGGAGGATTACAGCAATGACGGGCTGTATCAGGTTCTTGTAAAATATGTGGAGGAAAAAGGCTGCAAGAACGGTTATGTGATGTGGCCGATCCGTACCGCTGTATCCGGCAAGCAGATGACACCTGCCGGTGCTACGGAGATCATGGAAGTCCTGGGCAAAGAGGAATCCCTGAACAGAATTCGTAAAGGTATTGAATTACTGAAGGCGAATGTTTAATCTTACGGATTGCAATCCCTCCCAAAGGGAGGCTGTAACTTTCGGAGAGGGCCCGCTTTTATTATTGGCGGGTCCCGGCTCCGGCAAGACGTTTACTATTACGAAGAGAATCCTCTGGCTGATTCATGAGAAAGAAGTCGCTCCCGAACAGATTCTGGTGATTACATTTACCAGAGAAGCGGCACTTTCTATGCAACAGCGCTTTGCACAGACTTCTTCGTTTGCCGGTTCCGTTAATTTCGGAACATTTCATTCGATTTTTTATCAAATCCTGCTCCGGTCGGGCAGAGTACAACCGGGCAATCTCTTAAATGAAAGACAAAAATTAAATCTGATTTATCCCATTTTAAAAAAGAACAAAGAATGCAGTGCGGAAATTGCCAAAAGCTTTCTGGATGCGATCGCGTATTACAAAAATACCGGAGAAAAGGAAAAAACACTGGAAAAAATCCCGGAGGAATGGAAAAATTGCTTTCCTCAGATATATCGGGAATATGAGTCTGCAAGGACAAAAGTCCGAGGTGTTGATTTTGATGATATGCTGAAAGAGTGTGAGGAACTGTTGCAAAATAATACTCCACAGAGGGAATACTGGCAGAAACGTTTTTCACATATTCTGATCGATGAATTTCAGGATATTAACTATAGGCAGTATTGTATTGTAAGGCTGCTGGCGGAAAGACATAAAAACGTATTCGCAGTGGGAGATGATGACCAGGCAATTTACAGTTTTCGTGGAGCCAGACCGGCCTGTATGCAGATGTTTGTACGGGAATTTGCGGCAACACAGATACTGCTTCGCACCAACTACCGTAGTCATCAGGACATTGTGGAGGCTTCCCTTCTGGTGATCAATGAGAACCGGGATCGATTCCCTAAAATATTGGAAGCCAGCGAGCCAAATCAGCGGAAGAAAGAAACACACAGAGGAACCGCCTGCAGGGTAAGAATAAAAGAATTCAGGGATGCACCGGAGCAGATGCAATATTTATTACACCGACTGAAGGGGCGTTCCACACAGGAGACCTGCGCAATATTGTTCCGGACAAACCTGGCCATGCAGAGCGTAGCGGCAAGACTTGGCAGAGAAGGAATTCCCTATGTTATGAAGGAAAAAGCACGAAATATATATGAACACTTCATTGTACAGGATATTATGTCATATCTGCGTATTGCAGCAGGAACTGCAGAGAGAATAGATTTTCTGAGAGTGATCAACAAACCGTTTCGTAATATATCCAGGGAAGCTTTTGGAAAGCATGTTTCATTGCAAGCACTGGAAGATTATTACTCCATGAAAAACAATGATTATTCTGCAGCCTGTAATCGTAAAGCGTGTGAGGCGATCAGATTGTGGAAACGTCAGATGGAATTTGTAAAAAATGCAGAACCAAAGCTTGCAGTGACCTTTGTATGCAAAGCTTGCGGATATGAAAGGTATCTGCGTCAGAGAGCAAATGTTGAAAATAGTGAGAAAACACAGGAATGGGAAGAAATTTTGAACTATATTGTGGAAGAAGCCGGTCATTTTAAAACAGCAAAAGAGTGGCAGGAAGCACAGGAGGCCTTCGGAGAACAACTGCGGAAAGGTGTGGCACGGGAATCCGGAGACAATGCGCAGGCGGCAGACGGAGCGGTAAGACTGCTTACGGTACATGCTTCGAAAGGACTGGAGTTTGACAGTGTATGGATTCCAGACTGCAATGAAAAGAATTTTCCCCATGGGAACGGACTGGACCCTGAGCACATTGAAGAGGAACGCCGTATCTTCTATGTGGCTATGACAAGGGCAAAAAAAGACCTGGAACTTCTCTGCCTTACAGGCACAGCAGAGCGTCCCAGGTTCCCATCCAGATTCCTTATTCCTCTGAATCGTTATCGTCGATGATCTCATCGAATTCACAACTGTCCAGATACTCGTCAAAAGCATCGGCAACTTTTTCGTAGACATCATCATCTTCAATGTATTCGAGAACAGGCTCTTCATTCGGGTCATCCGGATTCTCGGCATATCCGTAGAACCATACTTCTCCGTCTTCGTTTTCGCCGTCTTCATCCAGAGGCAGAAGCACGATATAATCCTTAGCCTCTACGGTGAGAATGGTGATGACCGCACAGTTTACGACAGTGCCATCTTCCAACTCCAGCTCAACGGTCATTTCTTCATCTTCATAGCTTTCATTTTTACCCATGGGAATCCTCCTGTGAAATGTTATTGGGTGTAACAGTATTTTGTTTCCTTATTATAACCGTTTACGGATATTCTTGCAATGCTTGTTTTTATTAAGGTTACCGACTATAATAAAATAGTGAAAAAAGACAAATCAGCCAGAAGATGGAGTGTAGCAATGACAGAAAAAAAGCATGCAATAAAGCCGTATCCGTTAGGAGCTCATGTGGAGGACGGAGCGATACGTTTCGCTTATGCGTCCGGAAAAAAGGATTGCGGCATTATCCTATATGACAGAGAGAGCGGTAAAAAATTACACAAAATCCCGTTCCGCCGGGAAGAGCGGATGGGAAATGTCTACTGCAAATACCTGGAACTGGATCCACAGCAGATCGGATATCAGTTCTATGAAGAGGAACGGATCGTGCCGGATCTGCATGCGCGGGGCTTCTTAAGTAAGCCTGTTTACGGAAAAACGCGAAAAAATGTCAATCGCATTGCGGTATTTCCCGGAGAGGATTTCGACTGGGAGCAGGATGAACATCCGATGCTTTCCTATCGTGAGAGCGTATGTTATTGTATGCATGTCCGTGGCTTTACCATGCATGCTTCCTCCAAGGTGACACACAGAGGCACCTTTGCGGGAATTGCGGAGAAACTGGATTATCTGCAGGAAATCGGCATCACGACGGTGGAATTGCAGCCTGTTTATGAATTTGATGAGACTCCGGAAGAGGTGAACAAGAAGACATCCGCAGACGCAGACATTGTAGCAACAGCAGGGGAAAATGGTGGAGAACTCCCCGGTTACCGGGTATTAAACTACTGGGGCTACCGGGAGGGCTTTTATTATGCACCAAAAGCTGCCTATGCGGCAGGAGAAGATGCAGCGTTGGAATTCAGACAACTGGTGAAGGAATTCCATAAGCGCAGGATGGAAGTGATCTTACAGTTTTATTTCCCAAAAGGGATGGATGTGACAGAGATTGGGAATATTTTACGCTTCTGGGTATTAACTTATCATGTGGATGGGTTTCATCTGATGGGAGAGGTGCCGGCACAGGCGCTGGCAGGAGACCCTGCACTGACAGACACCAAGCTTTGGTATTACGATTTTGATGCAGCGAAGCTCTACGATCCGGCACAGAAGCCGGAGTATCGGAATCTTGCGGAATACCGAGACGATTATCTGTACACCATGCGTAGATTTTTAAAAGGCGATGATAACATGCTTTCGGGAGTATTGTACGAGATGCGTCATATTCCCGCCAATATGGGACGGATCCATTATCTGTCTAATTATTACGGATTTACCCTGATGGATATGGTGTCTTATGACCATAAGCATAACGAAGCCAACGGCGAGGGCAATCGGGACGGTAACGATTATAATTGCAGCTGGAACTGTGGTGAGGAAGGTACCTCCCGACGCAAAAAAGTGCTGGCTCTCCGGCAAAAACAGTTACAGAATGCATTTTGTATGCTGTTATTGACCCAGTCCACGCCGCTGATCTTCATGGGAGACGAATTCGGTAATTCCCAACAGGGAAATAACAATCCCTACTGTCAGGATAATAAAATTACCTGGCTGAACTGGCAGGATAAGGAGAAAAATGCCGGACTGCTGGCTTTCTGGAAACAGATGATCGCTTTCCGTAAGGCACATCCGATCCTGCATCCGGAGGAAGAGCTTCGGATCCTGGATACGTTATCCTGTGGTTATCCGGATCTGTCCTACCACGGACAAAATGCATGGAGACCTCAGACAGAGAGTTATAACAGGCACGTGGGAATGATGTATTGCGGAAAATATGCAAAGACCAAGGCAGGTGCAGATGATTCTTTTCTCTATGTTGCCATGAATATGCATTGGGAACCTCAGAAGCTGGCATTTCCCAAGCTTCCGAAGGGTATGGAATGGAAATTGGTTTTAGCGACGGAAGAAGCAGGGAATATCCTGACAGTGCAGGAGAGAGAAGAACAGATGGCTGATCAGACGAGGACCGTAGCCCCCAGGAGCATTGCCGTCTACGAAGGCGTGATGGGAATATCACAGGATAAGGGAAAAAGTACCGGTAAGAGCCGGAAAAAGAAATCGGAAGCTTCTGAAGAAAGATGATAGAACGAAATGAATATCTGGAAACATTTTAAAACGATCACACACCATAAGGTTCTGGTGGCAAAGGGCTGCTTTAAGGTAGGTCTGTATAAACAGGGACTGTTACACGATATGTCGAAATACAGCCCCACAGAGTTCTGGGTAGGAGCAAAGTATTACCAGGGTGACCGCAGCCCCAACAACGCGGAGAGAGAGGATATCGGTTATTCCAGTGCCTGGCTGCACCACAAGGGCAGGAACAAGCATCATTACGAATACTGGATTGATTACAGTATGCAGGCATTGCCGGGCGGAATGGCACCGGTACCCATGCCGGATCGTTATATTGCGGAGATGATTATGGACCGGATCGCCGCCAGTAAGGTTTACATGGGAGATAAATATACGGACAGATCACCGTTAGATTACTATTATCGGGGCACAGATAAGGCACCTATCCATCCTAAGACAAAGGCAAAGCTTCTGTATGTGCTGGAAATGCTGGCAGAACAGGGCGAAGAGAAAACCTTTCAATTTATCAAAGAGGAACTGGTACAGCATAAACGATGTATGGACTGGCACCAGCTGGAAAAAGCGGAATAGAATAGTAAATAAACAGTGGTAAGTAGAGGATCCTATGAACTGTATCATTCTGTTATTATTACTATTTTGTGGTGGAAATTCCTGTGGCAACAACAATTCCTGTGGCAGTTCGAATGCCTGCGGCGCCCGTCGCCTGGAAGATGCGGGGTGCTGTGAAGACAGAGACTGCAGACCGCTAAGACCGGATTTCCCGAATTTTACACCGGTGGATGATCCGGCATTTTCCAGAAGAAATGATGGGAAATGTGAGACCTGCGGATGTGAACAGAATTCCTGAAATATGGGAAGATCAAAAGCCCTCAGGCTGTTTTGACAGCTTGAGGGCTTTTACTTTGCTTTATATAGAATTAATTGGACATAACTTCTTTCCAGTATTTGTTGAAAAGCTCTTCGCCATCCTCACCGAGGTACAGGAAGGTCTCCAGATTGTTATACTGTGTCAGATCCGGGAAAGCGATGGGAGAGTTCTTCAGGTCCTCATCCTCGATCAGCTCTCTTGCAGCGGTATTGGGGGTACCGTAGGTAATGTACTCGAAATTCTTCAGAGCTACATCCGGACGGCACATGAAATCAATGAATTTCTCTGCATTTTCCTTGTTAGGAGCATTCTTGGGAATGACCCAGCCGTCAATCCATACATTTGTACCTTCCTCAGGAATGACATAATCGAGATCCGGATTTTCCCCAATCACATAAATGGCATCACCGGAGAACATTACACCGATCGCAGCCTCGCCGCCAATCATTTTGTCACGTACCTGATCTACAACATATGCCTGTACCAGAGGCTTCTGGGCGATGAGATCATTGGTAGCTATCTGGAGCTCGGATTCGTCCAGACTGTTAGAAGAGAAGCCGTTTTTCTTCAGAGCAACCATAAAGCTGTCTTTAATAGAATCCATCATCAGAATATTATCAGCATATTTTTCATCCCACAGGTCTGCCCATTTGGTGGGAGGAGTATCTACCATGGTTTTATTGTAGATGATTCCAACAGTTCCCCAGCAATAAGGAACACAATATTTGTTACCGGGATCGTAAGCAGCAGCCTGCTCGTAGTACTGGGCACCGATGTTTTCTTTGGCATTGGGAATCTTATCGTAATCCAGTTCCTGAATCAGATCATTTTCGATCATTTTCTGTACCATGTAATCGGAAGGACATACCACATCATAAGCGGATGAACCGGCTTCCACCTTTGGATACATGATCTCGTTGGTCTCAAATTCGTCATAGACCACCTTGATACCGGTCTCTTCCTCAAACATAGTGAGAGTCTCCGGATCGATATATTCTCCCCAGTTGTAGACGATGACTTCACCGTTTTCACCGGCAGCGGAAGAGGATCCACAGCCGGTCAGAGCAGTTGCGGTAAGAATGCCGCACAGAAGCAGTGCAATAAATTTTTTCATTTATTTTCCTCCTAAAATATATGTAGAAAAAGTTATTTCTTTTTCTTTCCTTTGGGTGTGTAGTTTACTAACAAAAGTAAAATCAATACAGTTACGAATATAATGGTGGATAGTGCGTACATTTCCGGTTTGATACCTTTTTTTACTTCCGTATAGATCTTGGTGGACAGGGTGTCGACACCGGGACCCTTGGTAAAGTGGGTAATGATAAAGTCATCCAGTGACATGGTAAATGCCATCAGAAAACCGGACAAAATACCCGGCAGGATATCCGGAAATACCACTTTGAAAAAGGCATACGTATGAGATGCGCCCAGGTCGAGGGCTGCTTCATAGGTGCTGGGGTTCAGCTGCTTCATACGGGGCATTACGCTTAATATCACATATGGAATATTAAAGGTAATGTGTGCAAGCAGAATGGTCCCGAAGCCAAACTTTATACCAAAGCTGAGGAACAGAAGCATCAGGGAGATACCGGTAACGATTTCCGCATTCAGCATTGGAATATTTGTGATTCCCATGAGGACAGCACGGCTGGTACGTTTCATGGATTGCATGGCGATGCAGGCGATCGTACCTATGAGGGTGGCGATCAGCGCAGATAAGATTGCCAGCGCCAGTGTATTCCACAAAGCCTGCATGATCTGCTCGTTCCGGAACAAAGCCGCATACCACTTGGTCGTAAAACCGCCCCATTTTGCACGGGTCTTACTGGCGTTGAAGGAGAGTACGATCAAGGTAATAATGGGGGCGTATAAAAAGATAAAAATCAGTCCCAGATATATTTTTTGCGCAGTTGTTTTGATCATAATGTGTTCGCCTCCCCTTCTTTATCCGTGATCACAGAGATCACCATATTGAAGATGATGAACAGCATCAATACGATGGAGAGACCGCTTCCCAGATTCCAGTTGCCGGTCTGGGTGAATTCCTGCTCGATGACATTACCGATGAGCAGGATCTTGCTGCCACCCAGAATCTTGCTGATAACGAAAGTAGTCAGGGCGGGGACAAACACCATGGTGATACCGCTGAACATGCCGGGCAGACTTAAAGGGAAAATGATCCGTAAGAAAGTCTGTATGCCGTTGGCACCCAGGTCATAGGCGGCGTTGATCACATTCTTGTCGATTTTGACCAGCACGTTATACAGAGGCAGTACCATAAAAGGTAAAAAGTTATATACCATACCCAGTACAATGGCATAGGGGGTATTGATAATATTTAACGACGGCAGATGCAGGACGGAGAGGATGCTGTTGATCACACCGGTCTTCTCAAGCAGAGTCTGCCATGCCAGGGTACGAAGCAGAAAATTCATCCACATGGGCAAAATGAAAATCAGTACCAGGAATGAATTCTGATTCACATTCATGTTACACAGGATCATGGCAAGAGGATATGCTAAAAGCAGGCAGATCACAGTGCTGATCACAGATAACTTTAATGCCTCCCACAGAGCCTTGGAATGCTCGGCAGTAGCAATCGCCAGAATATTATCAAATGTAAATGCACCGCTCTTATCGGTCAGACCATAGTAGAAGACCATGCACAGAGGCACGATGACAAACATGGCTGACCAGAAGATAAAAGGGAGCGATAATAATTTTCTATTCATTGACTCCAATGGCCTCCTCGTCCTCAGATTCCGGCTTCTTCATGATCTGGATGTTAAAAGGATCAACCTTGATGCCGACTTTGGTCCCAACGGGAACCATCTTCGTGGACTGTACCAGCCATTCAAAGCCATTTGCCATAACTTCCATCTCATAATGAACACCCTTGAAGATAGAGTGGATCAGGGTACCCTGGAGGATACCTTCCTCCGGAGATACCAGTTCCACGTCCTCGGGTCGGATGACTACATCTACGGGCTTATTCTCACCGAAACCGGTATCTACACAATCAAAACGGGCACCCAGGATTTCTACCAGACGATCTCTGATCATGGTGGCACCGATGATATTACTGTCACCGATAAAATCGGCAACGAAAGCATTTTCCGGTTCATTATAGATGCTCTCGGGAGTACCAATCTGCTGGATATACCCCTGGTTCATGACTACGATGGTATCGGACATGGTCAGAGCCTCTTCCTGGTCATGGGTGACATAGATAAAGGTAATGCCAAGCTCGTTCTTCAAGCGTATCAGCTCATACTGCATGTCCTGGCGAAGCTTCAGATCCAGGGCGCCTAAAGGCTCATCTAAGAGCAGGAGCTTGGGTTCGTTCACGATCGCACGGGCGATGGCGATACGTTGCTGCTGACCGCCGCTTAAGGAATCCGGCATACGGTTCTCAAAGCCATCCAGATTGACTAACTTCAGAGCGTATTTAATTTTATCATTAATATAAGATTTACTTTTACCACTGATCTTTAATCCAAACGCGATGTTTTCTGCAATGGTCATATGCGGGAACAGGGCATACTTTTGGAATACAGTATTCAGATTGCGCTTATTGGGTGGAAGGTTAGTGATATCCCGGCCTTCGAAAATGACCTGACCTTTGTCGGGAGTCTCGAAACCGCCCAGAATACGGAGGGTTGTAGTCTTTCCGCAGCCACTGGGTCCCAACAGTGTCAGAAACTCATTTTCGCGGATGTACAGATTGAGATCATCCAGAACCATCTGATTGTCAAATGATTTTGAAATGTTCACTAAATTGACTAAAGCATTTTTCATCAATTTTTTCCTTCCTGATGTAAAAAATCCTGCAAAAAATTATCGAAAAATCTAAATGAAAATTTTTTGCAAGTCGAATTAATATTATACGTAAATACATGGAAAGTCAATGTGAAGTTTTGCTTTTTCCGGACTGATTTACATAAACTTTACCTCAGGGAAAAAACAGGAGTATTTTTCGGGATTTTTACAGAAAAATGTTTCACAATTTTCAGAATTGTGCTATATTTATAAACATAAAAAGATATAGAATGCTAAGGAGGATCCGGTCATGAGCAAGGGAAAATATGTTGCCTATGTTTCCAGTTATACACAGGGGGACAGTCACGGTATCAGAATATATGATGTGGATATGAAAAACGGTCGTTTTAAGGAAAAAGATAAAGTAGAGATCACCAACTCTTCTTACCTGACCATTTCTCATAACGGAAAGTTTCTTTATTCTATAACGGATTTTGGTGTAGAGGCTTATACGATCATGCCGGACGGAGATCTGGAACTGATCAACTTCGCACCGATCAACGGTATGAGAGGATGTTATGTATCTACGGATTACACAGATCAGTATCTGTTTGTGGCAGGTTATCATGACGGTAAGCTGACCGTACTCCGTCTGAAGGAGGATGGTTCCATCGGAGAGATCACCGATGAGATTTATCATAAAGGACTGGGCAGTATGGCAGAGCGCAACTTCCGCCCCCACATCAACTGTGCTCGTATGACGCATGACAACAAATATCTGCTGGTAGCGGATCAGGGAATGGATCATGTCAATGTGTATCGTTTTGATGTAGAGAAGGGTAAGGTGAAGCTGGAGGATATCATCCGCAGTGAGATGGAATCCGCACCCCGTCATATCAAGATCTCAGAGGATGGCAGATATATTTATATTCTGCATGAACTGAAGTGTTACATTGATGTCTATGAGTATGCGAACCATGATAATGATCCTACTTTCGAGAAGATTCAGACGGTAGAGCTGATCAAGCTGACCAGAGGCAATACGAACAGTGCCAGTGCATTCAGTTTCTCCCTGGATTATAATTATCTGCTCAGCTCCATCGCGGGAGATAATTCGGTCATTGTATTTGATGTGGATAAGAAGACAGGATTGCTTAAGAAGAATTTCCTGCTACCGGTCAGCGGTGAGTATCCGAAGGATGCGGAGTTCTTCCCGGATAATAAGTTTCTGGTGTCTTTGAATCATGAAAGTAATACGATGACTTTCTTCCATATTGATCTGGAGCATGGAACGATGATCATGAATGGACCGGCGATGAAGGTCAATATGCCAAACTGTATTGTGTTCCATAAGTTGGGGTAGGTATTATTAGAAATAAAACCCCCACAGCCTCGGATGGGGTAAGAATAATTCCCGTAGCCCGCATTGGGGCTAAGAACCGCAGACCCGTTTTCACTTCGGACGCAGACCGTAGCGGTACATAAGCGAGGAAAGTACCCTCGCTAAGTGCCGACGGCTGCTTAGAGTCTGCTTGTTCTTACCCCAACTGCGGGCTACTTGTTTATGGAAATAACCTTGTGATATGAGATGGGATTTGGTAAAATAGGATTATATAGTAATTGGGAGGTAGGAGTATGGCACAGATCAGACCATTTAAGGCATATCGGCCCTGCAAGGGGATGGAGGAGAGGATTGCGGCACTTCCTTATGATGTATATAACAGGGCGGAAGCGTGTGAAGTGGTGAAGAAGAATCCGGAATCTTTTCTGGCGGTTGACCGGGCAGAGACGCAGTTTGGCGAGGAAGTAGACACATATGCGGACTGTGTGTATGAGAAAGCGGATCAGATGCTTCGTGAGAAAATTCTGGAAGGAAAATTTGTACAGGATCCGACGCCATGTTTCTATCTGTATGAACTGACGATGGATGGACACAGTCAGACCGGGGTGGTAGGCTGTGCATCGATTGATGATTATCGGAACAATGTGATCAAAAAGCATGAGAATACCAGGGCAGACAAGGAGGAAGACCGTATCCGTCATGTGGATACATGCAGTATGCAGACGGGACCGATTTTCCTGGCGTATCGGGCGAAGGAGGATCTGAAGGAGAAAATCGGAGAGCTGAAAAAACAGGCGCCGGTCTATGATTTTGTCAGTGAGGATGGAATCGGGCATCGTGTGTGGGTGATCGATAACGATTCGGATGTGGCGATGATCGAAGAGGCTTTTGGGAAGATCCCGGCAATCTATATCGCGGATGGGCATCATCGATGTGCTTCCGCAGTGAAGGTGGGGTTGAAGCGGAGAGAGCAGTACCCGGATTATACAGGAGAAGAGGAATTTAATTATTTTCTTTCCGTGATTTTCCCGGATGAAGAGTTACGGATCCTGGATTATAATCGTGTAGTGAAGGATCTGAACGGAATGGATGCAGCAACTTTCCTGACCCGTATTGAAGAGTATTTCGCAGTGGAGAAAAAGGGACAGAGTCCTTACAGACCCACGGAGAAAGGTACGTTTGGCATGTATCTGGAGAATGAATGGTACAGTCTTTCTGCAAAAGAGGAAATAAAAAGCGAAGATGCCGTAGAGGGACTGGATGTATCGCTTTTGCAAAATAATCTGTTAGATCCCATTTTGGGGATTATGGATCCGAAGACAGATAAGAGAATTGATTTTGTCGGAGGCATCCGGGGACTGGGAGAACTGGAGCGGAGAGTACATACGGACATGAAAGTGGCGTTCTCGATGTATCCCACATCCATTGCAGAGCTTTTTGCGGTGGCGGATGCGGGGAGACTGATGCCTCCAAAGTCCACATGGTTCGAGCCAAAGCTGCGAAGCGGGCTGTTCCTGCATGAGATAGAGCGGTAATCCTCAGGGTTTTTAAAGGCAAAAATGACAGAATAGAATGCAGCAATCGCGCCGCAGAAAAGAGGGAATATGACAAACAAACTTTATAAATTGATGAACTGGCCTCAAATAGAAGAAATCACATATTCCGAATGTGATAATCCCCATAAGCTGTTGGGCCCCCATAAGCAGGGAAGCAAAATGCTGGTTCAGGCGTACTTCCCGGGAGCGGAGAAAGTAACGATCCACTGGAAGAAGACCGGCCAGGTGGGAGAAGCATTTCTTACGGATGTTCCCATGGAACTGGCAGATGAAGAGGGATATTTTGCTGCATTGGTAAATGCAGGGAAAATGTCACCTTATGAATATGTGGTGGAATACGGTAAGACGAAAGAACATGCAGCCTACAGAAAAATCTGTGGAGATGCATACCGCCATGTTCCGCAGATCACGAAGGAAGACATGGATCGTTTTGCCGCAGGCATTCATTATACAATCTATGAAAAGCTGGGAGCACATCCCATGGAACTGGATGGGGACGAGGGAACCTATTTTGCTGTCTGGGCGCCGAATGCCATGCGTGTCAGCGTAGTCGGTGATTTTAATGAATGGGACGGGCGGATCCATCAGATGAGACGGCTGGGGGATTCCGGTATCTTTGAACTGTTTATTCCCGGAGCGGAAGTCGGAGACTGTTACAAATACGAGCTGAAGATCAAGGGCGGACTTACTTATCTGAAGGCGGACCCTTATGGCAATGCTGCACAGAAGAGACCGGAGACGGCTTCTGTAATTGCGGATATCCGTAATTATCAATGGGAGGACGGTGAATTCCTGAAAAGTCGCGAAAAGTATCAGTGCGGTAATGCTCCGGTGAGCGTCTATGAAATGTATCTGGGAAGCTTTGTGACACCGGGGGAAGGACAGGATTATGTCAATTACCGGGAAATTGCTCCGAAGGTCATAGAATATGTAAAGAAAATGGGATACACCCATGTGGAACTGCTGCCGGTGATGGAGCATCCCTTAGATGCTTCCTGGGGATATCAGGTCATCGGTTATTATGCACCGACTGCCAGATATGGTACACCGGAGGACTTTATGTTCTTTGTGAATGCACTGCATAAGGCGGGAATCGGTGTGATCCTTGACTGGGTGCCTGCACATTTTCCGAGAGATTCTTATGGATTAGCTGCATTTGACGGCACCTGTCTTTATGAGCATCAGGATCCCAGACAGGGCAGTCATCCTCACTGGGGAACCCTGATCTACAATTACGGTCGTCCCCAGGTATCAAACTATTTGATCGCTAATGCACTGTTCTGGGTGGAGAAATATCATGCGGACGGTGTCCGTATGGATGCGGTAGCCAGCATGCTTTATCTGGACTACGGCAGACAGGACGGTGAATGGATTCCCAATATATACGGTGGCAACGAGAATCTGGAAGCCATTGAACTGATCAAACACTTAAATTCTATCCTGAAAAAGAGAGATCCCGGGGTATTATCCATCGCAGAGGAGAGTACGGCATTTCCCATGATAACCGGTTCTCTGGAAGAGGGGGGACTTGGTTTTGATCTCAAATGGAATATGGGCTTCATGAACGATTATCTGGATTATATCAAATACGATCCGTACTTTAGAAGCCACCATCACGGAGAACTTACCTTCAGCATGATCTATGCCTACAGCGAGAAATTCATGCTGGTATTTTCGCATGATGAAGTGGTACATGGGAAAGGAACCTTACTTGGCAAGATGCCCGGAGACAGAGCACAGAAGCTTGCCAACTTACGTCTGACCTACGGCTATATGATGACTCACCCCGGGAAAAAGCTCCTCTTCATGGGACAGGATCTGGCGGAAGAAAAAGAATGGAATGAAATGCGTCAGGTGGAATGGGCACTGCAAGAGCAGAAGGAAAATGCCGGAGTTCAGAGGCTGGTGAAGGATCTGAATGCATTATACAGAGAGAATAAGGCGTTGTACGAATGTGACGATCAGGCGAAGGGATTCCAGTGGATGAACGAGATCTCTGCCAATGAATGTTATGTAAGCTTTGTGCGTAAAGGCGAAGCTGCGGAGGAGATGCTTTTGGTCGTAGCAAACTTCTCCGGTGTGCCCAGAGAGATCACTACAGGAGTTCCTTACGAGGGAAAATACAAGGAGATCCTGAACACGGATGCTGTCTGCTACGGTGGTACCGGTGTGGTCAATGACCGCGTGAAACGGGCAGAGGATTTGGAATGGGATGATAAGAAGCAGTCCGTCACCGTGAAACTTGCACCGTTGTCCTTAAGTATTCTGCAATTTATCCCTTACACAGAGGCGGAACTGGAAAAGGTGATCGAGAAGCGTATCCGTAAAAATACGCCCATTCGTAAGACAACAAACAAGACCGCAAAAAAGAAACAGGAGAAATAAGACAACATGGATCTGACAGATAACGTAATCGAAGAGGTACAGCAAAAGGAAGGACTGATAACGTCCTTTCTGGATACCCTTCCGGAGAAAGCATTGAACTTAGGCATCCGTATCGGACTGGCACTGATATTTTTCTTCATTGGGGTACAACTTATCAAGCTGATCCGCAAGATCATCCGCAAGTCCATGAACAGGGCGGGAGCGGAAATGGGAGTGATCCAGTTTGTGGATTCTTTTGTGAAAGCTTCTTTATATATCATCCTGATCCTGACCCTGGCATCCTCCTTCGGCGTTGATGCTGCCAGTATCGTGGCACTTCTTGGCTCAGCCGGAGTGGCAGTGGGACTGGCAGTGCAGGGAAGTCTGTCTAATCTGGCGGGCGGTGTGTTGATTTTATTATTGAAGCCGTTTAAGGTGGGAGATTACATTGTGGAAGGCTCCTCCGGTAAGGAAGGTACAGTAAAAGAGATCCAGATCTTCTATACAAAGCTGTTAACCTATGATAATCAGACGATTATTCTTCCAAACGGCAATCTGGCAAATAACACCATTGTGAATGTCACTGCTGCCGAATCCAGGCGATGTGATGTGAAGGTGTCTGTTGCTTACAGCGCAGATATTAAGAAGGCAAAGGAAGTTCTGACAAAGGTTCTCTCTGAAGATCCCGATACTATAAAGGAAAGAGAGCATTTTGTATTTGTAGATGAACTGGCAGACTCCGGAATCAACCTATGTGTACGCTGCTGGTTCAAAAATGAGGATTTCTGGCAGGGAAAATGGCGTATTACCGAACAGTGTAAGTATGCACTTGATAAAGCAGAAATTGAAATACCGTTCCCGCAGATGGATGTGCATATGCGTTAATTAAAAATAGATATTGAATTTTACAGACTATAATGATAATATTACCGTTGTGATTCATTGTTTTAATATTTACATTTTTAGGAGGAAAAAATTATGAAAAAGTTTCTGGCACTTGCACTTGCATCTGTCATGGCTGTTTCTCTGGTAGCATGCGGCAGCACCAATGCTGATACCAATGCTGACACCAATGCAGAATCCAGTGCGGCAGCTACCACCACTGCAGCAGCTACAGAGAGCGGCAGTGAAGAACCCGGTCTGAAGATCGCTATCGTATCCAGCCCTTCCGGCGTGGATGACGGTTCCTTCAACCAGGACAACTACAACGGTGTTCTGAAGTTTATCGAGGAGAATCCGAATGCAACCGTAACCCCCATTCGTGAGGAGACCGGTGACAGTGCAGCAGCTGTTCAGGCAGTAGCTGATGTTGTAGCTGATTATGATGTTATTGTATGTTGTGGTTTCCAGTTCGCCGGCATCGGTAATCTGGCACAGGAGAATCCGGATACCAAGTTCATCCTGATCGATTCCTGGCCTACCATTGACGGTACCGAAGTAACTGCTGACCAGGTGATCGACAATGTATACGCTGCTTACTATGCTGAGCAGGAGAGTGGTTTCTATGCAGGTATGGCTGCAGCTCTGTCTACCACTACAGGTAAGGTAGCAGTAGTAAACGGTATCGCATATCCTTCCAACGTTAACTATCAGTATGGTTTCGAGTGCGGTGTTAAGTATGTGAACGGTACCGAAGGCATGAATGTAGAAGTAGTAGAGCTTCCTTCTTACGCAGGTACCGATGTTACCGGCGCTAATGTAGGTGGTAACTATGTTGGTAACTTCTCTGATGAAGCTACCGGTAAAGTACTGGGCAATGCTCTGATCGCTGAAGGCGTAGATATCCTGTTCGTAGCAGCAGGAGGTTCCGGTAACGGCGTATTTACCGCTGCCAAGGAAGCTGACGGCGTTAAGGTTATCGGTTGTGATGTTGACCAGTATGATGACGGTGCAAACGGTGACAGCAATATCGTTCTGACCAGTGGTCTGAAGGTAATGCATGATACTGTTTACAACGTACTGAATGAAGTAAAAGATGGTTCCTTCAAGGGCGCTAATGTGACTCTGACCGCAGCAGATGATGCTACCGGTTTTGTAAGTGAGGAAGGCAGATGCCAGCTTACTGCAGAGGCTATTGAGAAGATCAATGCAGCACAGGCTCTGTTAAAGGAAGGCAAGATCGTTCCTGCGGCAAACTTTAACGGTGTAACTCCGGAGACCTTTACCTGGTAGGAAGAATGAATTTACAAGAAGGTGATGGTGAGGAACTGTCACCTTCTTATTTATTTACATGAGTAGAAATGAGGATGAACATGTCGGAATATATTGTTGAGATGAAACACATCACCAAACGCTTCCCCGGGATCGTAGCCAACGACGATGTGACGATCCAGATCAAAAAGGGTGAGATCTTTGCTCTGTTGGGAGAGAATGGTGCCGGAAAATCCACCTTGATGAGTATGCTGTTTGGAATGTACGAGCCGGATGAAGGAGAGATCTATATCCGGGGAGAAAAGGTGAAACTGGAATCCCCCAACCATGCCACCAAATTAAACATCGGTATGGTACACCAGCATTTTAAACTGGTATCCAACTATACCATTGCAGAGAATATTGTGATGGGTATGGAACCGGTGAAGAAGGTATTGGGATGTATTCCGGTAGTGGATATGAAGAAAGCCAATCAGGATATCCGCGAACTTTCGGAGAAATACGGACTGGCAGTGAATCCTACCGACGTGATCAGTGATATTAATGTCTCTACACAGCAGAGAGTAGAGATCTTAAAAATGCTTTACAGAGAAGCAGAGATCCTTATTTTCGATGAACCCACAGCGGTTCTGACTCCTCAGGAGATCGACTTTTTATTAGACATTATCAAATCTCTGCGGGATGACGGCAAGACCATCATCTTAATCACACATAAACTGGAAGAGATCAAACGTATTGCAGACAGATGCGCGATCCTGAACCGCGGACGTCTGATGGATGTTATGGACGTGGCAACCACATCCACCAAAGTCATGGCAAACAAAATGGTAGGCCGTGAAGTGAATTTTGAGACAGAAAAAGAACCCGCGAAACCGGGTAAGACGATTCTCGACATACAGCATCTGAACGTCTATAACAAGCAGGATTTTCAGGTGGTAAAGGATGTATCCCTTGAGGTGCATTCCGGTGAGATCGTAGCCATTGCAGGCGTAGCCGGCAACGGTCAGGTAGAGATTGCCGATGCTATTGCAGGATTGATCCCGGCACGTTCCGGTAAGATTCTGTTAAACGGCAGAGATATTACGGATCTGTCCATCAGGGAACGTACCACAGAAGGAATTTCCTATATTCCCGAGGACAGACAGAATTATGGACTGGTCATGGATTTTACCCTTTCGGAGAATCTGGCACTGCGTAACTACTACAAAGAGCCTTTCTGCCATAAGGGAGTGCTGGACCAGAAGATTTTTGAAGATAACAGTGAAAAACTGATAGAAAAATACGATATCCGAAGCGGACAGGGTAGCAAGACGGTGGTACGCTCCATGAGCGGCGGTAATCAACAGAAAGCCATCATCGCCAGAGAAGTGGAGCAGGATTCCTCTCTGATGATCTTCGTTCAGCCCACCCGTGGACTGGATATCGGTGCCATAGAGAATATTCACAAACAGATCATTGCGGAGAGAGACAAGGGTAAGGCAATCCTTTTAATATCTCTGGAACTGGATGAGATCATGAACTGTGCGGATACCATCGCCGTTATTTATAACGGAAGCATACAGAAGATCGCCAAAGCCAGTGAGCTGACCACCAATGAAGTGGGTGAGTTCATGATGGGCGTTAAGAACAAGGAGAAGGAGGCATAAGACCATGAAAAAGATGACAAAATTCTGGAATGCAGTAAAGATCCCTCTTCTTGCAATCCTTTGCAGCCTGGTAGTGGGTGGTGTGATCATCGCCGTGACCGGTTCAAATCCTTTCAAGGCTTACTACGCATTGCTGCAGGGCAGCGGACTGTCACCCAAGTCTTCTTATGCAAGCTATAAGAGCATGCTGACAGACTTTATGAGTTATGTGAACTATTTTACCCCTATGATCTTCGCGGCATTGGCAGTAGCGGTAGCTCTGCGTGCGGGTTTGTTCAATATCGGTGTCTCCGGACAGATGCTTGCAGCCGGGTTCACTGCAAGTATTATTGTGGGCTACAGCAGTTTAAATGCTGTACTGGCAAAGCCACTGGTAGTGATCATCGGTCTGATCGTCGGCGGACTGGTGGGTGGACTGATCGGCTTTTTGAAGTATCGTTTTAATATTAATGAAGTTGTTTCATCCATTATGTTAAACTATACGTTCCAATACGTGATCAGCTTCTTTATCAATACCTTTTTCGTGGATCCGGTCTCCAGACAGTCAAAGGAGATCTCTGCGGCTTCCAGACTGACGCTTATGGATACCATGGTGGGCAATCTGAAAATGGATATTCCGCTGGGAATTATTCTGGCTCTGCTGACTGTAGTGGCAGTGTGGTTCTTATTAGAGAAGACAAAATTAGGATACGAACTGAAGGCTGTGGGCTATTCCCGCAGTGCTGCAAAATATGCGGGTATTAAAGTCGGCAGAAGCATGGTGCTGTCCATGATGATCTCCGGTGCCCTGGCAGGACTTGCCGGTGTGACCTATTATCTGGGTTATGTGGGTTCTATTCAGCCCAAGGTACTGATCAGCACGGGATTTGATGCTATCGCAGTGTCACTGCTTGGTAACAACAATCCCTTCGGAATCGTATTTTCCACCATGCTGATCACCTTGATCAGTAAAGGTAGTACTTACATGAAATCTGCAGCCGGTGTCGATGCGGAGATCGCATCGGTTATTACCGGAATTATTTTGTTGTTCAGTGCATGTAATGCTTATATCAAATGGAAAATGGAACGAGGCAGAAGAGAGAAAACGAACAAGACAAAGGAGGACAAATAAATGGATATTGTGATCATTGACGGGTTATCCTTTGCATTACCTTTATTTATTATGGCAATTGGCGGTATTTATTGCGAGAAGTCCGGTGTGACTATGTTAGCTGTGGAAGGATTGCAGGGTTTCGGTGCCTTTATCGGAGCATTTGTGGCAGTTGCCATTGCAGGGAATTTCTCTGGAGATTCTCCGGTACCTTTCTACATTGCCATGATCATGGCGGCAGTAGGAGGAAGTATTTTTGCCCTGATCCATGCGCTGCTGTGCCTGAAGTTTAAAGCCAATCAGGTGATCAGTGGTGTCGTAGTTAATATTCTGGCTATGGCATTGACAGCATATTTGACCAAACTACTCAACAGAGTTGTATTCGGTGCCACCTCTGACAAGTTTGTTCTGACCGTATCTTCCAGAATTACCATCCCGGGAATTTCTAGGATTCCGGTACTGGGAGCTGCATTTACCAATCTGTATCCTTTTGAACTGGTGATCGTTGCCGTAGCATTCATAGCATGGTTTGTAATGTACAAGACCCGCTTCGGCATGCATCTGCGCGCCTGCGGTGACAATCCCCATGCGGTGGATGCAGCCGGAAGACAGGTGGGACAGATCCGCCTGGCAGCTATCATGATCTGCGGTGCGTTGTCGGGACTTGGCGGTATCTGTTTTGCATATTCTATTTCCGCGAACTTTTCTTCCAGTATCTATGTAGGTTACGGATATCTGGCCATCGCAGCGCTGATCTTCGGTAACTGGCGAATCCTTCCGACCCTGGGAGCATGCCTGTTATTCGGATTTGCCAGATCCGGCGGCTACCGGCTGGTACAGGTATTACAGATGCCCAGCAGTTATCAGGATCTTGTGATGATCCTGCCGTATGTACTGACACTTTTGCTGCTGGTATTCTTTTCCAAACAGAACGGTGCACCGAGAGCTTTGGGGGTAATCTATGACAAGGGAGCAAGATAAATCTGCCGGAATGCAGATATTTACAGAATGCGGTTTTACGTGACTTTGAATAATTACTACAAAAAAGAGAAAGCAGAAGGCTTTCTCTTTTTTAGGTTAAAATATATAAGCTGAAAATGGGACTCGAACCCACGACCCCTTCATTACGAGTGAAGTGCTCTACCAACTGAGCTATTTCAGCGGACTAGGTTATTATATATGTTCTTGGGAATTTTTGCAACTGTAAAATTTATTATTTTAAAAGTTCGTTTCGCAGAACTGTAGATTATGTAGGAGACTGTAAGACGAAGATGCCATCCTGCAGATCTCCGAAGAAAACATTATAATCAGTTGCGATGCTTTTTGCTGCAATGTTCCAGAGACTGGGTCAGCAGATAGAGCAGCATGGCAATGACACATAACAGTAAGATAGAACTGATCACCATATCCAGCTGGAACACCTGGGAACCGTAGATGATGAGATAACCCAGCCCTTGTCTGGCTGCAAGAAATTCTCCGATGATGACACCGACTAAAGACAGACCGATATTGACCTTGGTGGTGCTGAGCAGTGTGGGAACAGATCCCGGGAGGACGACTTTGAAAAAGATATCTCTGCGGTTTCCGCCCAAAGTGCGGATCAGAATCTCCTTTTCCGGATCCACCTGGTGAAAGGCAGTGTAAAAGCTGATAATGGAGCCGAAGACTGCCACAGAGATCCCGGCGATGATAATGGTGTTGATGCCGGTGCCCAGCCAGACGATGAACAGGGGAGCCAGGGCAGATTTCGGTAGACTGTTGAGTAGTACCAGATAAGGCTCTAAAATCTCCGACAGTTTGTCAGAGAACCACAATAGGGTGGCGAGCAGGAGACTGACAACAAACACTAAAAGGAAACTTAATATGGTTTCTAATAAAGTAATGCCGATATGCATCGGAAGAGAGCGCTCGGTCCACAACTGTATCAGACATAGGACGACTCTGCGTGGGCTGGAGAAAAAGAAACTGTCGATCCAGTATGCATCTGCACTGATTTCCCAGAGAATCAGAAAGATTCCCAGGAGAAAGATACGCAGAAAGGCAACCTGTCTATGATGATTTTTGTGCTTGCGAAGATATTGTTCCTGGATCGTCAACGGGTGGTCATTTTGCACATTCTTAGGTTTCATCGGTTAATTCCTCCCAAAGTTGTTTGAAATAATATGGAAATTCCGGGGCGTTTCTGGCGGCGAGTGGAGAACTGTCCTGCAGGGTGAGCTGAATGGGCAATACCGTTTTGATCGTTGCGGGACGGGCAGACAGCACGTAAACTTTATCCGCCAGGCTGATAGCCTCTGACAGATCGTGAGTGACGATGATCATGGTCTTCCCAGCCTTGCGGATCAACTGACAGATATCCGAAGATACCATAAGGCGCGTCTGGTAGTCCAGGGCGCTGAAGGGTTCATCCAGTAACAGTAGCTGGGGATCCAGGGCAAGGGTTCGGATCAGAGCAGCGCGCTGCTTCATGCCGCCGGATAATTCGCAAGGGCGCTTGTTCTTAAATTTTTCCAGCCCGTAATCGGACAAAAGTTGTTCCACATGGGCGATGCGCTCCGGAGTGAGGGCGTGATGGATCTCCAGACCCAACGTAACATTCTGATAGATGGTGCGCCATTCGAAGAGATGGTCATGCTGCAGCATATAGCCGATACGAGGATAATGAAGGGAACCGTCGGGATTATTTACGACAATGGTTCCGGTCTCAGGGGCGAGGAGCCCTGCGATAATGGACAGCAGAGTGGATTTACCGCAGCCGCTGGGTCCAACAAGTGCTACAAATTCCCCTTCCTCCACGGAGAAGGAGATATCTTTTATGGCACCGGTCTCCCCGGACAGTGTGTGATAGGAGTAACCTATATTTTTAAGTTCGATAAGAGCTCCCATAAAAAGGCATACTTCCTTAACATGAATATTTATAGTTATTGTATGAATTCCAGTGGAAAAAGTGTTTTCTGTAGCGGAAAGTGATGAAATTCACTGTATTGCATTAAAGTGTCGTTTGTGATATGATTAAATGCAATCAATGTCTATGAGAAATTTTATCTGATAGACTACCAACGTAAAAAGATGGGAGAATGACCATGGCACAGTTATGGGGAGGACGTTTTACGAAACAGACCGATCAGCTGGTATTTGATTTCAATGCGTCCATAACATTTGATAAAAGACTGTTTCACGAAGATGTTACCGGCAGTATCGTACATGCCACCATGTTGGCAAAGCAGGGGATCCTCACCGAAGAGGAGAGGAAGAGTATTGTCGAAGGACTGACTGGGATCTTAGAGGATGTGGATGACGGAACACTGGCAATTGATGAGACCCAGGAAGACATTCACAGTTTCGTGGAGGCTACCCTGATCGACCGGATCGGAGATGCCGGGAAAAAGCTTCACACCGGCAGAAGCCGTAACGACCAGGTGGCACTGGACATGCGTCTCTATACCAGGGCAAGAGTGGCAGAGATCGACGGACTGCTGAAAAAGCTTTTGGAAGCCATTCTTGATACCATGGAGAACAATTTAGATACCTACATGCCGGGCTTCACCCATTTACAGAAGGCACAGCCCATTACCCTGGCGCATCATTACGGTGCCTATTTTGAAATGTTCAAGAGAGACAGACAGCGTCTGTCAGATATCTATAAGCGTATGAATTATTGCCCTTTGGGAGCCGGAGCACTGGCAGGCACCACATATCCTTTGGATCGTGAATATACCGCGAGACTTCTTCACTTTGAAGGTCCGACGTTAAATAGCATTGATTCTGTGGCGGACAGAGATTACCTGATTGAATTCCTTTCCGCACTTTCTACGATCATGATGCATTTAAGCCGTTTCAGCGAAGAGATCATCATCTGGAATTCCAATGAATATCAGTTCGTAGAGCTGGATGATGCTTATTCCACCGGAAGCAGTATCATGCCCCAGAAGAAGAATCCTGATATCGCAGAGTTGGTAAGAGGCAAGACCGGAAGAGTCTATGGTGCTCTGATGGCGTTACTTACTACCATGAAGGGACTGCCCCTGGCTTACAATAAAGACATGCAGGAAGATAAGGAGATGGCGTTTGATGCCATGGATACCGCGGCAGACTGCATTACCTTATTTACCGGCATGATTCAGACCATGAAGTTCCGCAAGGACCGCATGGCGAAGAGTGCCATGAACGGATTCACCAATGCCACCGATGCTGCAGATTATCTGGTAGGTAAGGGTGTGCCTTTCCGGGATGCCCACGGTATTATCGGCAGGCTGGTATTGTACTGTATTGAGAAGGATACTTCTATTGATGCTTTAAGCTTAGAGGAACTGCGTTCCATCAGTGATAAGTTCGACGAAGATATCTATGATGCCATCTCACTGAAGACCTGTGTGGAGAAGCGTCTGACCATCGGTGCACCGGGTGAGAAAATGATGAAACAGGTCATTCAGAAAAATAAAGAATACCTGAAAAATGATGCCATAGAAGAGTATCAACAGTCTTTGGAAGACAGACTTTCGTAAAATCAGGAAAGAATGTCTTTTCAGATAAAAAGGAAATGCATAGAGCTGAGGAGGAAATGAAAAATGAGTGAAAAATTACGTGTAGGTATCCTGGGTGGAACCGGTATGGTAGGACAGAGATTTATCTCTCTGTTAGAGAACCATCCATGGTTCGAAGTAACGACTATCGCAGCCAGCCCCCGATCCGCAGGCAAGACGTATGAGGATGCAGTGGGTGATCGATGGAAGATGACGACTCCCATGCCTGAAGCTGTGAAAAAGCTGATCGTCATGAATGTCAACGAAGTGGAAAAAGTAGCCGCACAGGTAGATTTCGTATTTAGTGCCGTAGATATGTCCAAGGACGAGATCAAGGCAATCGAAGAAGCTTATGCCAGGACAGAGACCCCTGTAGTATCTAATAACAGTGCCCACAGATGGACTCCCGATGTTCCTATGGTAGTACCCGAGATCAATCCCGAGCATTTCCAGATCATTGAAGCACAGAAGAAGAGATTGGGAACCACCAGAGGATTTATCGCTGTAAAGCCCAATTGCTCCATTCAGAGCTATGCACCGGTACTGACCGCATGGAAGGAATTCGAGCCCTATGAAGTAGTAGCCACTACTTATCAGGCTATCTCCGGTGCCGGCAAGACTTTTAAGGACTGGCCCGAGATGGTAGGCAATATCATTCCTTACATCGGCGGTGAGGAAGAAAAGAGTGAGAAGGAGCCTTTACGTATCTGGGGTAAGATCGAAGGCGACAAAATCGTTCCTGCAACTTCTCCCGTGATCACATGCCAGTGTATCCGTGTTCCGGTACTGAACGGACATACAGCAGCCGTATTCGTAAAATTCCGTAAGAAGCCCACTAAGGAACAGCTGATCGAGAAGTTAACTTCTTTCAGCGGAGAACCTCAGAGACTGGGACTTCCCAGCGCACCGAAGCAGTTCATCCAGTATCTGGAGGAGGACAACAGACCTCAGGTAGCTTTGGATGTGGATTTTGAGAATGGTATGGGTATCAGTGTAGGCCGTCTGAGAGAAGATACCGTATATGACTTTAAGTTTGTAGGACTTTCACACAATACATTACGCGGAGCGGCTGGGGGAGCTTTGCTTTGCGCAGAACTTTTGAAAGCACAGGGTTACATCACCAAAAAATAAAGGGTGAGTGGGGTTATGAACGAGTTACACTATCAGCTGGATCTTATGCGCGCAATTAATCAGAAATTAAGCGACAGGGAGAAAATGTACCGCCTTTTGTGCGATACCATGGATTATGCTTATATCTACTATTCTTTTGAGAAAAATTCTGTCACGACGCTTGGAAAATGGGATGATTTTTTCGATTTCCAGATTCGGGACAGACGGGACTTTACTAAGCTTTTAGAGATGGTAGATGAGCCATATGTGCTGCCTCTTAGGGATATGCTGTTTTTGGAGAAGGGAGGTCAGGAAACTTCTTCTGTGGAATGCATGCAGAAGGGGAAGAAGACCTGGCTGCAGTTCTCCTGCAGGATATTCTATGAGGACGGCAGACCTGCGGATCAGATCATTGTGGTACAGAATATCACAAAACTGAAGACGCAGAACGAAGAACTTCTCTATATGGCGTATTATGACGGACTTACAGGACTGTACAACCGGAACTATTTTGTACGTCTCCTGACGGAGTACCTACGGCGCGCGAAAGAAGATAACCGGCTGGTCAGTGTGCTGGTCATCGATATTGACGATTTCCGTAAGGTCAACGACGGACTGGGAATCGTGGCAGGAGACGAACTGGTACAGCAGTTCGGATCTTTTTTAAAGGAATTCAACAGTGACGATGTGATCGTCTGCCATCTGACCAGTGATGTCTACTGCATGGCAATCTATGATTCCTGCGGTGACAGAAGCGTGGAACACATTCATAAGGAGATCGTGAAGCGTACCAGAGAACCTTTTTATCTGGTGGGCGGACAGGTATTGAATATTACTGTAAGCGTAGGCGTTGCGGAATATCCGGAAGCTGCTACATCCGCACTGGAACTGATCAACTGTGCCGAGATCGTTATGTTTAAAGGAAAGTCCATGGGCAAGAACCGGATCCAGTATTTCGATACGCCGATCCTGAATGATTTCCTGAAAAATGTGGAACTGGACAGCAAATTAAAAGAAGCGGTATTTGATCATAACTTTATTCTGTATTATCAGCCCCAGTACTACGCGGGGAATCAGAAACTGCGCGGAATGGAAGCGCTGATCCGCTGGAAGGACGGCGACGGGGAAATGATCAGCCCGGCGAAGTTCATTCCGATTGCAGAGAAAAACGGCACGATTATCCCTATCGGCAACTGGGTACTGGAGCAGAGCATCCGGACATTTTCCGAATGGAGGAACCGGTACGGCGTTCCGTTTGTATTGTCTGTCAATATCTCCGCACTGCAGTACCAGAAGGAAGACTTCGTAGATTTGCTGTTGAATATTATCCGCAAATATGATGTGTCTCCGGAGGAAATCGAACTGGAGATCACAGAGAGCATACTGATCGATGACTTCCAGGCAGTGACTGAGAAAATGCAGCTGTTAAAAGAATATGGCATCCGCATTTCCTTAGATGATTTCGGAACGGGATTTTCCTCCCTGTCTTACTTGAAGAAGCTTCCGATCAATACGCTGAAGATCGATAAATCCTTTACGGATACGCTGCTTACGGATTCCGCTACCAGAATCATTACGGAATCCATTGTAAGTATGGTGAAATCCTTAGGATTTGAATCTATTGCCGAGGGAGTGGAGGAAGAACAGCAGTATAAATATCTGCGTGCCATTGGCTGTGATATCATTCAGGGATATCTGTTCGGAAAACCGCTGTCCCAGGAGGAGATCGAACAGCTATTACAGAAGATATACTGATCAGTTGTTGCAGAAAGAATGAGGCTGCCATGTTAACTGGAAGGGAACAGGAAACAGCTTTTTTGGAAAATCATTATAAGAGACCGGGGAGTCAGATACTGGTGGTATATGGACAGAGAGGCGTTGGTAAGACGGCTCTCTTAACCGCTTTTGCGGAAAAAAAACAGACCATCCGATATACCGCTCCCAACTGCTCTTCCAGGGAAATGTGCTATCAGTGGGGACAGGAGCTTAGAGAACAGGGGAAAGAGATTTCACGGTACCCTTCCTGGGAAGAAGTATTACAGTGTGTATCCGGAGAAAAAAGTGATCGCAAAAAAGTTCTGATCATAGAAAATTTTCATTATCTGCTAAAGGGGGATACCTTTTTTTTACAGGAATTGATCCGTTATCTGAAGGAACACAGGGAGGTTTCTCTTCTTGTAATTCTTACGACCTATGCATCCGGATGGGTGGAGAACAGTATGATCTCTAAAATAGGGAACCTGGCATTTTCTGTCAGTGGTTTTCTGAAGGTCAAAGAGCTGCCTTTTTCAGTAATGCGCCGGATTTTCCCAGGTGGGACGCTTCAGAAGAGCATAGAACTCTATGCGGTGTTAGGCGGAATGCCGGGATTATGGAAACTGTTGGAAATGTCAGCTTCTGTGGAGGAGAATCTGACGACGCTTTTTTTAGAAAAAAACAGTTTTCTTCCGGAACTGATGATCAAATGGCTGTCGGAAGAACTGCGGGAGACTGCTGTCTACAATACCATCCTTGCCACCATAGCAGATGAGAAGAACGGCAAGCTGAATGCTATGTATGCCCGTACCGGATTCTCCCGGGCGAAGATCAGTGTCTATCTGAAGAATCTGATGGAACTGGAGCTGGTGGAAAAAGTACTGCCCGGAACCTATGAGATCAGCAATTCTTTTATACGGTTTTATTTCCGTTTTCTGTTTCCTCACCAGACTGCCTGGAGAAGAGATAATGGCAGAGCTTTTTATGAAACATATATCCGTGAGGATTACAGTAGCTTTGTGAGATCCGCATACCGGAGAATCTGTCAGGAGATACTGCAGGCAGATTTCCATACGGTGGAACTGAAGAAGGCGGCACAGGGAAGAACATATTTTTTATGCAAAGATACTGCAGGAAAAAAGATCGCAGTGGATTATTCCGGTACGGTATGTTATACTTCGGAAGATTATGACGCACTGCAGACAGCGTTGAAAAGCATCCGGATGGAAACGGATGAGATAATAATATTTTGTGAGAATGGTTATGAAAATGCACTGGCGGAGAAAGTGTCCGGAAAGCTACAGTTTCGCAGCGTGGGTGTGTGATTTATGACAGGAAGACGGTAATACGTGGGTAAAAATTTATTTATTGCAGAGAAACCCAGCGTGGCAAGGGAATTTGCCAACGCTTTAAAATATAATATGCGTTCCAAAGACGGATATCTGGAGTCGGAAGAAGCCATTGTTACCTGGTGTGTGGGACATCTGGTGACCATGAGCTATCCGGAGGTGTACGATGAGAAATTTAAGAGATGGAGCTTCGAGACACTTCCTTTTCTCCCGGCGGAATTCAAATACGAAGTCATTGAAAATGCCAGGAAACAATATACCATCGTGAGTTCCCTGCTAAACAGAGAGGATGTCTCTACCATCTATGTCTGCACCGACTCCGGGCGGGAGGGAGAATATATCTATCGGCTCGTGGAGCAGATGGCGGGCGTGCAGGGCAAAGAACGGAAGCGTGTATGGATCGATTCCCAGACGGAGGAGGAGATCTTACGTGGGATCAGGGAAGCCAAGGATCTCTCAGCGTATGATAATCTGGGGAATGCCGCTTATCTGCGTGCCAAGGAGGATTACCTGATGGGTATCAACTTCTCCAGGGCACTGACTTTGAAATACGGCAAGACTGTAAAGGATTACCTGAAGAGGGACCGTGCGGTGATCTCTGTGGGGCGTGTCATGACCTGCGTCCTGGGCATGATCGTGAACAGAGAACGGGAGATCCGGTCGTTTACCAAGACTCCTTTTTACCGGGTGATCGGCAATTTTAAGCTGCAGGAGAAGCCTTTTACCGCAGAGTGGAGAGCCGTGGAGGGTTCAAAATACTATAATTCTCCTGTATTGTATAAGGAGAACGGTTTTAAGAAAAAAGAGGATGCCGAGCGACTGATCGGGGAACTTTCTGCGGAACCTGCAGGACCGGCGACCGTCATCGGCATCGAGAAGAAAAAAGAGAACAAAAATGCGCCGCTTTTATATAATCTGGCAGAGCTGCAGAATGACTGTTCCAAATACTTTAAGATCAGTCCGGACGAGACGCTTAGGATCGTTCAGGAATTATATGAAAAAAAGATGACCACTTACCCCAGAACGGATGCCAGAGTTCTGTCTACGGCAGTGGCAAAGGAAATCCATAAAAATATCGGAGGACTTCGTAATTATGCTCTGGCAGCACCTTTCGCCAAAGAAGTATTAGAGCAGGGCACCTATAAAAATATAGCAAAGACCCGGTATGTGAACGATAAGCAGATCACGGATCACTATGCCATTATCCCTACCGGACAGGGTCTGAACAATCTGGCGGGGCTGGCCCCTACTGCGGCAAAAGTATACGAGGTCATTGTACGTCGGTTTTTAAGTATTTTCTATCCGCCGGCAGTCTATCAGAAGTTCTCGCTTACATTGCAAGTAAAGGAAGAAAGCTTTTTTGCCAGCTTCAAGGTGTTGATACAGGAAGGATATCTGAAGGTGACTGATTTCTCCTTCAAAAAGGAGAATACGGCCCCGAAGGAGGACAAAGAGAACGAGAACGAAAGTGCCGATGAAAAATGTGATGCAGAGCTTACCAATCTGCTGACACATCTGAAAAAAGGAGATACCTTATCCGTAGATACCTACGAGATCAAAGAAGGCGAGACTTCTCCACCCAAGCGATATACCTCAGGCAGCATCATCCTGACCATGGAAAATGCGGGACAATTCATAGAAGATGAGGAACTGCGGGCACAGATCAAGGGGAGTGGTATCGGCACCAGCGCTACGAGAGCGGAGATCCTGAAGAAACTGGTGAACATCGAGTATCTGGCACTGAATAAAAAGACCCAGGTACTGACGCCTACCCAGATGGGAGAGATGATCTACGATGTGGTATCGGATTCCATAAGACCGCTTTTGAATCCGGCATTGACAGCCAGCTGGGAAAAAGGACTTACCATGGTGGCAGACGGTGTCATCACACCGGATGATTACATGGGAAAGCTTACGGATTTCGTGGGCAGGAGAACCGTTGCCGTGCGGGGACTGAACAATCAGGGAATGCTCTGGAGACAGTTCCAGGCTACGGAAGAGTTTTACCAGAAGAAACAAAAGCAATCCAATGCGAAAAATAAAGAATAAAGAAGAGGAGAAACTATTATGGAAAATATTACGATTGAAAATTTGTATGATCTGACAGAGACCATTGCGGCAGAACTGTTCACCGAGGCAGAGTATCCCTGGGAGGTGCTTCCCCGGATCCACGATTTTATTTTGGAACTGGGCAAGAGACTGCCGGAGGAAATTTATGAAAAAAGAGGTGAGGATATCTGGGTGGCTAAAAACGCAAAAGTTGCTCCTACTGCCTGCCTGAACGGACCGCTGATTATTGATGAGGAAGCGGAGATCCGTCACTGCGCATTTGTCCGTGGCAATGCCATTGTGGGAAAGGGTGCGGTAGTCGGCAATTCCACCGAACTGAAGAACGTGGTCCTGTTCAATAAAGTACAGGTGCCACATTATAATTATGTGGGAGACAGCGTGCTGGGCTTTAAGTCTCATATGGGAGCCGGCTCCATTACTTCCAATGTAAAGAGCGATAAGACACTGGTGGTTGTGAAGAACGGCGAGGAAAAGATCGAGACTGGACTGAAGAAAATGGGTGCCATGTTAGGCGACCACGTGGAAGTGGGCTGCAACAGCGTATTGAATCCGGGAACTGTCATCGGACGTAATTCCAATGTGTATCCTACCTCTTGCGTCAGAGGCGTGATCCCTGCCGGACATATCTTCAAGAGACCTGGTGAGGTTGTGAAAAAATCTGATATTTAAAAATTTGATTGATATTATCTAATGCATCGATGAAATCAGTTTGACGAATGTCCTTTTATGGTTTATGATATTTATCAGTGCAACGCTTTGACGGGTTAAAGCGTCTATGCATTACAGTAAGCGGATCGAAAGATCTGCAGAAAAGAGGGCATTTATTATGAAAAAGAAATTATTATCTGTTGTACTTACCGCAGTAATGGCAGCGACTGTTCTGACAGGCTGTGGCAGCACCGATAACGGAACTGCTTCTACCACAGCAGGCAGCGCAGCACAGACCGAAGCAGCAGCTTCCACAGACGGCAAGGTATATAATATCGGTATCTGCCAGCTGGTAGAGCATGAGGCTCTGGATGCAGCTACCCAGGGATTCCAGGATGCATTAAAAGATAAGCTTGGTGATAATGTAAAATTCGATCTGCAGAATGCACAGGGTGAGCAGACCACCGCAGCTACCATCTGTAATGGTTTTGTATCTGATGGTGTGGATCTGATCCTTGCAAATGCTACGTCTCCTTTACAGAGTGCAGCAGCAGCTACGACCTCGATCCCTATTTTAGGTACTTCCGTAACCGACTATGCTACCGCGTTAGAGATCTCTGACTGGTCCGGTGCTACCGGCAGAAATATTTCCGGTACTTCCGATCTGGCTCCCATTGAAGAGCAGGAAGCTATGTTAAAGGAACTGTTCCCGGACGTAAAGCAGGTTGGTCTGTTATATTGTTCTGCAGAAGCAAACTCACTGTATCAGATCCAGCTGTTTGAGGCTGCTCTGGACAAGGACGGTATTGCTTATAAAGAGTATGCGATCGCTGATACCAATGAAGTACAGTCTGTAACTACTGCAGCGGCAGGAGAGTGCGATGTTCTGTATATTCCTACCGACAACACGCTGGCATCTGTAACCGAGACCGTATACAACGTAGTAGCTCCCGCTAAAGTTCCTGTCATCGCAGGAGAAGAGGGTATCTGCAACGGTTGTGGCGTAGCTACCTTATCCATCAGTTACTATGATCTGGGATATGCTACCGGTGAGATGGCATACGAGATTCTGGCTGAGGGCGCAGACATCACTACCATGGATGTTCGCTACGCTCCCAACGTTACCAAGAAATATAATGCGAAGATCTGTGAGGAACTTGGCATCACTGTTCCCGATGATTATGTAGCAATTCAGTAAGTATTCAGTCAATTAAGTACGGAAACAAAATATACTTCGATAGGGATAGCGCCAGATAAGCGGTATCCCTATCGGAAGTTTTAGGAGGAAAAAGAAATGTCTTACTTTATGTCACTGAATCCCCTTTCCCTGTTCAGGGCAATGCCGGGATCAATAGCGCAGGGAATGATCTGGGGAGTCATGGCACTGGGAGTGTATATTACGTTCCGCCTGCTGGATTTCGCTGATCTGACCGTGGATGGTTCCATTGCAACCGGTGCTGCGGTATCCGTTATGCTGATTCGTGCGGGAGTTTCTCCTATAGCTACGCTGCCCATTGCTTTCCTGGCCGGAGCATTGGCAGGCATGGTAACGGGACTGTTGAACACCGCGCTGGGAATCCCCGGAATTCTGGCAAGTATTCTGACGCAGATTTCCCTGTATTCCATTAATCTGAATATCATGGGCAAAGCAAACCAGCCGGTCAGCGTAGATAATTATCCGCTGGTGGTATCTTTACGTTATGTGACGGACGGTTCGGTGAGCAGACTTCTCTTTTTCCTGGGAATGATCGTATTTTTACTGGCACTGATCGCTGTGATGTACTGGTATTTTGGAACAGAACAGGGACATGCTATCCGTGCTACGGGCTGTAACAGCAATATGGCGAGAGCACAGGGCATCAATACCAACTTTATCAAGGTGCTGGCACTGATGATCTCCAACGGTCTGGTAGGTCTGTGTGGTGCGCTGTACGGACAGTTCCAGGGGGCGTCGGACGTCAATATGGGACGTGGAGCCATTGTCATCGGTCTGGCAGCTGTTATTATCGGTGAGGTACTGTTCGGTAAATTCGCCAGCAAGAGAAAACTTGCTTTTGCATTTACTCTGGCATCTGTAATTCTGGGTGCAGTGATCTACTACATGGTATATCAGTTTGTTCTGTGGCTGAAGATGCCTTCAGAGGATATGAAATTGTTCTCCGCTATCGTAGTTGCCATTTTCCTGGCAATTCCTTACTTGAAGGAGAAGAGAACACTTCGGAAAGGAGCGTCAAAATAATGGCTTACGCATTGGAGATACAGGATATACATAAAGTATTTAACAGAGGAACCATCAATGAAAAGGTGGCATTAAACGGGGTAAATTTAAATTTAAATCCCGGGGATTTCGTGACCATCATCGGAGGTAACGGCGCTGGTAAATCCACCACGCTGAATGCCATTGCCGGCGTATGGCCCATTGATTCCGGTAAGATTATTATCGACGGCACGGATATTACGAGCCTGCCGGAGCATAAGAGAGCAAAGTACCTGGGAAGAGTATTTCAGGATCCCATGACGGGAACCGCCGCTACCATGGATATCGAAGAGAACATGGCAATTGCCTTAAGACGTGGCGAGAAGAGAACTCTTCGTTGGGGCGTTTCCAGAGAGGACAGAGAACTGTTTCGTGAAAAGTTACAGACGCTCGGACTGGGACTGGAGGATCGTATGACCAGCAAGGTAGGTCTTCTGTCCGGTGGTCAGCGTCAGGCTATCACACTTTTGATGGCGGCCTTAAAGCAGCCGAAGCTTCTGCTGTTAGATGAACATACCGCAGCATTGGATCCCAAGACAGCGGCAAAAGTACTGGAGATCAGTGACAAGATCATCGCTGAGAATCAGCTGACTGCCATGATGGTAACTCATAATATGAAAGATGCCATCGTACATGGTAACCGTCTGATCATGATGCACGAAGGTAAAGTCATCTACGATGTGGCTGGAGAAGAGAAGAAGAATCTTCAGGTGAAGGATCTGCTTGCTAAGTTCGAAGAAGTCAGCGGCGGAGAATTCGCCAATGACCGCATGATGCTAGCGTAAAAATTTAGGACACGTTGCCAATTTCGGCAACGTGTTTTTACGTTAACTTGAGAGTTACGAGCCATGCAAAGTCAAAACAGAAACAGCGATCTGGGAGCTTGCTCACAAGTCGCTGTTTTTGTTTTTGACTTTATACGGCGACAGCCGTCAATGAAATAAATGTGGAGCGTCCTTTGCGACACATTTATGAATTGGGTGCATGGCTCGTAACGTAGGGTTGCCGTAGACCCCACGAACGCCCGCGGCGAACGGAACATCACGCCTTCATGTCGCGTCTCCAGGTGTGAATTTTCTACGAAAAGTGATATAGCGGTTCTAATACGTACGGGCACGGCTCCAGTTGCCATCCATGGCAACGTCCGCCTGTCGCGAACGTCCTGTTCGCTCCACCCTGTCTTTCAGCACTTTTCAAGAAAATATCAACACCCTCCGACAAACATCGCGGCGTGATGTTCCGTCCGCCGTGGGCGTTCTGTGTTTTGGGTCTATACAGAAAAAATGAGTTGTGAGATACTAAATTTGCTACAAATAAGGCATAAAAAGATGAATATGGGTCTATAGAGAAAAAAACGGCCCTGAGGTACTCATTTTGAAGAAATTGAGTATCTGGCAGGCGAATTTTTCACTATAGGCCCATATTGTTTAGTTTTTGCTTTTTACCCATCCTCAAAAAGTATCTACAGGGAAATTTATCTTCTATAGACCCCACGAAGTTTTTAGAACAACTATTCAACCAACTCTCAATATCCCAATAAGTTTCTGTATTTCTCCAAAGTCATTTACATACTTAATTCTTATTTTTAAATTTTATACATGTATTTTCTAAAGCAATATACATACCTATTTTCCGTTTTAGCCTATTGCGCATGTGTTTTCCCAGTTATCATACATGCCGGATCATTATTTTTTGCTTTAAAGCATGTATTTTCCGACTTGTTATACATACCTAATTATGACTTTTGAGTTATTCGCATGTGTTTCCTACTTTTTTTCACATACCTAATTCCTGTTTTTGAATTGTCCGCATGTATTTCTTGATTTTTCGCACATACTAGATTCTTGTTTTTAACTTCCGCACATGTATTCTCAAATGCTCTGTCTAAATAATTGGGATGTCTTTCATAACCCAGCAGAAAAGGACTGCTCCCCCGGACATAGATGCGGCGGAGACTGTGAGATTTTCTTGGAAAGTGGTCGAGCCGCAGGGGCAACGCGAACACGATGTTCGCGTTAGCCGGTAAGCGACATGGATGGCAGCGTAAAGGCGGCCCCGTCATGATGAGAAGCACTTCGCCACTTTCCTTTAGAAAATCCACAGTTGTAGCTAGCATCTGAGTCCAGGGCGGGCAGTCCTTTCTGCGTGGATTTTAGAACAATTATTTCACTAACTCTCAATTTACCACACAAAAACCGCTGCAGGCTTGCGCCCACAGCGGTTTTATTTCTCTCAGCTTACTGCTGAGCTACATCCTTCATGGAGAAGCTGATTCTTCCCATCTTATCCTTGCCCAGGCATACTACTGTTACTACGTCTCCCAGGGTCAGGACATCTTCTACACGGTTGATTCTCTCCTTAGCGATCTTGGAGATGTGTACCATGCCTTCCTTACCGGGTGCGAATTCGATGAATGCACCGAACTCCTTGATGCTTACTACCTTGCCCTTGAAGATCTGACCTTCCTCGAAGTCAGTTGTGATGATCTTCACCATCTCCAGAGCCTTATCCATCATTTCCTTATCGGTACCGCAGATAGATACCTTACCGTCATCGGTGATATCGATCTTCACACCGGTACGTGCAATGATCTCATTGATGGTCTTACCACGCTGACCTACTACATCACCGATTCTGTCGGGATCGATCTGAATGGAGATGATCTTGGGAGCGTACTTGCCAACCTCTGTTCTGGGAGCAGAGATTGCAGGCTTCATGCAGGTATCCATGATGAACAGTCTTGCATCACGGCATCTTGCGATAGCACCTTCTACGATAGGTCTGGTCAGACCGTGGATCTTAATATCCATCTGGATAGCAGTAATACCTTCGGTAGTACCGGTTACCTTAAAGTCCATATCTCCGAAGAAGTCTTCCAGTCCCTGGATATCGGTCAACAGTACGAAATCGTCATCGGTCTCGCCGGTTACCAGACCACAGGAGATACCTGCTACCATCTTCTTGATGGGTACACCTGCTGCCATCAGGGACATGCAGGAAGCACAGGTGGAAGCCATGGAGGTGGATCCGTTGGATTCAAAAGTCTCAGATACGGTACGAATTGCATAAGGGAACTCGTCCTCACTGGGCAGTACGGGGATCAGGGCTCTCTCAGCCAGAGCACCGTGACCGATCTCACGTCTTCCGGGTCCGCGGGAAGGCTTGGTCTCACCTACGGAATAGGAAGGGAAGTTATAATGATGCATATATCTCTTGCTTACTTCGTTCTCATCCAGACCATCGATCTTCTGCTGCTCGGACAGAGGTGCCAGAGTACATACATTACAGATCTGGGTCTGTCCACGGGTGAACATAGCGGAACCATGTACACGGGGGATGATATCTACCTCTGCTGCCAGAGGACGGATCTGGGTGATTGCACGGCCATCGGGACGCTTGTGATCCTTCAGGATCATCTTACGAACGGTCTTCTTCTCATACTGATATACAGCCTCACCTAAGATAGCCAGCCACTCTTCGTTCTCAGCGAAAGCCTCGGTCAGCTTGTCGGTGATCACGCGGATGTTCTCCTCACGGGTCTGCTTGTCATCGGTAAATACTGCCTCTTCCATCTCCGCAGGAGATACGATCTCCTTCATAGCCTCGAACATTTCAGCGGGAACAGCACAGCTGGTGTACTCGTGCTTCTTCTTGCCGACTTCTGCTACAATCTTGTCAATGAAAGCGATGATGGTCTGGTTCACTTCGTGAGCCTTGTAGATAGCTTCGATCATGGTAGCCTCAGGAATCTCATTAGCACCTGCTTCGATCATGATCACTTTCTCTCTGGTAGAAGCAACGGTCAGGTTCAGATCGCCCTTCTTCCACTGCTCCTGGCTGGGATTGATGATGAACTCACCATCGATCATGCCTACCTGGGTCATAGCGCAGGGACCATCAAAAGGAATATCAGAAATGCAGGTAGCGATAGCAGCACCGATCATTGCTACCAGCTCGGGACGGCACTCGGGATCTACGCTCATTACCATGTTGTTCAGGGTTACGTCGTTACGGTAATCCTTGGGGAACAGGGGACGCATAGGTCTGTCGATGACACGGCTGGTCAGAATAGCGTTCTCGCTTGCCTTGCCCTCTCTCTTATTGAAGCCGCCGGGGATCTTACCCACAGCGTACATTTTCTCTTCGTACTCTACACTCAGAGGGAAGAAATCGATACCGTCTCTGGGCTTCTCGGAAGCAGTTGCGGTACAGAGAACAGTGGTATCACCATAGTGCATGAATGCACATCCGTTTGCCTGCTTACCTACACGGTTGATATCAACCACCAGAGGTCTGCCTGCAAGATCCATCTTGTAACTTTGATACATAAATTCCTCCTATCCATCGTACGTGACTTTATCTTTTGTGTTCCTCATGGGACACCCTTATCACTCTACGATATAAATAATTTAATAAATATTTCCACGGTCTGGAGGATTACCGAAACTACTGAAAAATTCATGTTGTTTCTCCCAACATACCCTTTTCAGCGGTCTCGGGGCTCACTTCCATACCGCTTGTTACCCAAAAGCAATGACAGAGTATCTGTCATCACATACACAGAGAAAGCGGAGCGCCGATGTAATCGGCAGACCCCGCTCACCAGTCAGCATTATTTTCTTAAGCCAAGCTTCTCGATTAATGCACGATATCTCTCGATATCCTTCTTCTTCAGGTAATCCAGAAGACCACGTCTCTGACCTACCATCTTCAGCATACCACGACGAGAATGATGATCCTTAGGGTTCTCCTTCAGATGATCGGTAAGCTCCTGGATTCTTGCAGTCAGGACTGCTACCTGTACCTCAGGTGAACCGGTGTCACCGGGGGTTCTTGCATACTCGTTCATGATGGCTGTTTTCTTTTCCTTAGAAATCATTTCTTTTTCCTCCTGTTTTTTAAACGCCTGATACTAAGACTAAGGTCGGAGTGTCCGTAATCTGAGCATCGGCTAATCATACTGTTTCAATATAGCACAATAATCTTCTGTTGTAAATACACTTTTTATTTTCTGGCAGCACGTTTCTGTACTTTTTCTTCGTACATCAGGCTGTCGGCCTGTTTTACATAATCCGCAAAAGTCAGATTGCTGTCCGGATCCGTCACTACAGTTCCGATACTCATGGTCAGCGGGAATGGCAGCTTCTGTGCTTTTCCCTCCGCCTCCAGTGTTCTGCGGATCCTATGGACCAGATCTCTCGAGGCTTCATCGGACTGATACGTCTGTACCACGACGAATTCATCGCCGCCGGTTCTGGCAGGCACCGCATCACGGCTGCTGCACTGCATCAATGCCCTGGCCGCCGCACAGATGGCCATATCACCATATTCATGACCGAACGTGTCGTTGATATATTTGAGCCTGTCAAGATCCACAAACAGTATCAGCAGTTTCCGATGATTCCGTTTTGAGATCCGGAAGGCTTTCTCTCCTAACTGTTGGTATCCCATTCGATTATACATACCGGTCAGGGTATCCATGATATACAGCGAGGATAATTTTTTATTCATATATGCGAGCATTTCTTTTTTATGAAGATTCTCCATGGAACGGGTCAATGCGTTCATGATCTGGAACAGGTACTGCTTCTTCATAAGATAGACCGCATTACGGATGACCACATAGCCCACCGTACGCTCTCCGAAATGCAGCGGCAGGAACAGAAAATCCTGTCCCGGCTTCGGATAGTCAAATGTGGGGAAGATTCCGTCCACTTCCTGTCTGTCCAGATCCAGCCTCTGGTCTCTCTCATAGGCAAAGGTCATCTGCATCTGCCTCGGATAACCGTGTACATAAAAACCTTCGTCTGAAGGTGCTGCATCCAGGTGAATACTCTTTTCCGCCTCTTTTTTATAAGCATTCAGATGATCATCCAGTACAAGATACATCGCATCGCATTTCAGGGAAGGAATGCATTGAGGGATACAATACATCATCTCCTCCACCGTATTGCACTGCATCATTTCCGCTTCCATGGAGAGTACTTCCTCATCGAATTCTTCGCTCTCCACACTGTACATGATCTGATCCTTCAGATGCGCTCTGGCATCCCGGCTGCTACCCTTTCCACAGCCGCAGCTCTCCTGCCACAGCATTTCCGTTTCGGTAAAATTGTATTTTGGTACATTCTCCCCAGCCCAGAGCCGTAGGAGTACATCCATCCCCTGGTAAGCAGCTTCTTCCTGGATATGTCCCACAGTTGTAATGCTGGGGGTATAGAAGCCAGCCTTGTCAAAATTATCAAATCCGGTGATACGAAAATCGGCCGGTGCATGAAATCCCATCTGCGCTGCGGCTTCACATACCGCAACCGCCACATTGTCATTAATACAGATCACAGCATCCGGGAGCTCCTTGTGCCGGTCCCATAGATGTTTATAACCTTCCAGTCCGCTCTTATAATCAAAGGAACCGTACCAGATATCGTCCTTGTCGATCTTTATCTTATGTTCTTTGGCATAATCCAGCATTCCCTGCAGGCGGCAGCTGCTCTCATAATTATCCTGTGCTCCCACTAACAGCCAGAACTTTTTACAGTCATGCACCTCATGAAGATGTGCGATAACCTGCTTCATGGCCGAATAATTATCGATCCCCACATAATAAAAATCTCCCAGTTCATTGGCAATGGATACCACCGGCCGGCCCGATCTCTTTGCATTGCTGATCACATCCGCAAGCACCGCAGGAGAACTGATATTATTTAATTCCAGAATAATTCCATCAAAATCGGACAACTCCGGCAGATTGTAAATATTGTACTCTGCCCTATTGTATCCGGCATCCCGGCTCCAGTTACCTGTACTGTTGAAAATGTACAGATTGACATCCTCCCCGGTCTCCCGGATCCTCTGCAGAATTCCCGCCGGCCATGCATATGTGAACAGACGTCTCCAACCGTCCGTGATCAAAGCTACTTTGCGCATACCCATCACCCATTTAGTTTCATTCTATTTGCTGCTATACTCATTCCAGCACTTTCTTTGACATATAAAAATAGTATCACAGTTCCCATGGAAACGCAATTATAAAAGCATCCTTCCGAATGTCAAAAAGGCACTGCCCGCCACCAGACGTTGCAATGCCTTTACACTTTAAATTCTATCCTATATCAATCCCGAATCATATCAATCCTGAATCACGCGGACACATTTCACGGGAGTACGGTATTTATAGCTGCTGATCTTGATACCGGTCTTCGGACTGCTGGCATGGATGACCTGTCCTCCGCCGATATAGATTGCTACATGGTTGATGTTACCTTTACCGTTACCATAGAATATCAGATCTCCGGGCTTTAAATCCGATGCGCTGATCTTCGTTCCTTCATTCGCCTGCGCTCTGGAAGAATGGCTCAGGGCAATACCGTATTTTTTGAACACTGCCAGTACAAAACCGGAACAGTCAGCACCCTTGGTCAGGCTGGTCCCTCCCCAGACGTAAGGGTTACCCACGAACTGTTTCGCATATTCCACCAGGTCTACGCGCACATCGGATACGCCCTGACCGTAGAGCAGCTCCGTCATGGTAATGGCAGTATCCAGCTTCTCCTCCACTGTGACAAATTCCTGGGACACATAAGCATCCTCACCATCGATGGAGATCTTCACCCAACCGTCGGCACCGGTCTCCACATATTCCATTTCCTCGCCCTGTCCTACCTGCGTCACGATCTCGCTGGAGGTGTTGGGTTCCTGACGTACATTCAGTCCGTCCGTATTGGCAATTGCCACCGTATGTACCAGCTGTGCCGCACGGATCGTAGCCTCCGGTCCTGTGTGTAAGAACTCCCGGCTTACATAGCCTTCCACTTCACCGGACTTGATATGGCACCAGCCGTCCTTCGTCTCGATGACTTCACATGCAGCATCCTTGGGCAGCTTACCCACCAGCTTACCGTCTGTAGAGGGCACTGCTCTGATATTCAGATTGCCGGACTCTACATTGGCTACACCGATATTCGTATATCCCCAGGAAGCTCCCTGCGCATCCTGGGCGATCTGAATGTATTCTTCCAGGGAACGTTCCATTTCCAAAACCGACGCCACACCACCGGATGCCATCAGAACGCTGCTTTCTGCCGCCGATGCCGGCATCGGAGATGCCAGTACACAAAGTGCCATTCCCATTGCAATTATTCTTATCTGTCTGTTTTTCTTATTTTTTATCATAAAAACCTTTCAGTTAAATTCCTTTTACGAATTTGTTACAAATTTATTACATCACGATATTGATTATAGCCTCCACCTCTTACTATGTCAACCCATTCCGGACATTTCCTATATCTTCCTTTAGCTCTTATAGCTTCCCTAACTATCCCCCTCGATCTCCCTGCCTTCTCTTCCCGCCTGCTCGATCAACGTCTTCTCCACATCGGTCTCATAATTTTTAATAGACACTTCCACGGGTGTCGGATCCTTCGTCAACCGCCTGCCTCCGATATGATTGAAGAACACAATGATACCTGCCGCCAGTCCCACAGAATACGCCACTTCCAGTGTATTCATTCCTCCGGGTTCCGCACCCATGCACATCCGGTA